>Ga0208034_1000003_pt1 | contig 582522 bp, 499 predicted proteins | sample June2015DPH_8_10_FD_184699 | JGI IMG/M metagenome (GOLD analysis project Ga0208034, IMG submission 184699) | Peatland microbial communities from SPRUCE experiment site at the Marcell Experimental Forest, Minnesota, USA - June2015DPH_8_100... | ecosystem: Environmental > Terrestrial > Soil >... | reverse complement strand
TGGACGGCGTGGTCGTATTGGATCTTAGCGGGCGAATCACCCTGGGCGAGGGCAGCGTGCAACTGCGCGAAGCCGTGCGCGGCCTGATCGGCAAGGGAAAGAAGAAGATCCTGCTCAACATGGGAGAGGTTAACTACATCGACAGCTCGGGGCTGGGCGAACTGGTGAGCGCCTATACCACGGCCAAGAATCAGCAGGCTGATGTCAAGCTGCTGAAGCTGACCAGGAAGGTGCACGATCTGCTGCAGCTGACCAAGCTGTACACCGTTTTCGATATCAAGGACGACGAGGCCAGCGCCATCGCCTCCTTCAAGTAAACGAACGGGGCAGGCGTTGAGAACATTCTTGCTATAACTCTTCCAACAGCTCTACAGAAGATGAATCATCACACAATTCTGCCCGCTTGCATATGCTGGCGGGCAGAGTTGCGTTGCTCTTACTTTGACTTCTTTTTAGTTGTCTTCCTGGTCTTTTTCACCTTTTTACTCCGTTTGGTGCTGGCTTTTGCTGGTGCCAGCAACGGTATTAGTTTGCTGGCAATCGGCGACCCAAGCCCGGTGCAGGCGTCCCACCCTGGCCCAGCGGAGAAAGCCCCGTTGTTGCCCTGGGTAATGTCGTTGAACGCCGAGGTAGCCTTGGCCGCGTAGATAGCCGGCTGGATAAGCCCTACCTGCGCGCCGAGTTGTTGGTTGGCAACTGCTACCAGACCAGCCCACAACGGAGCTACCGCGCTGGTCCCGCCGATGACGGTTGTCTGGCCGTCTACGCGAATCGTGTAGCCGGTGGTGGGGTCGGCGTCTCCTGCCACGTCAGGCACACCGCGCCCACCCGTGCTGACGCTCGGCGCCGGGACGTGCGCGTTGGCCTGCCAGGTGGGCAGAGCAAATACATTGCTCACACCGCCGCCGGTCGCGCCTTCCTTGTTGGCCAGCTCGTTCCACACCACTTCGGAGACGATCGTTGCGCCTTTGGCATCGAGCTTCGTCCCGCCGCAGGCTAGTACGTGCGGACTCGAAGCCGGAAAGTCGACATTGTTGCCCTTCGCTCCGTCCGTCGAGCCGTTGTCGCCTGCCGCAGCGGTAATCGTGATGCCCAGCGCCGCAGCCGACTGGCAAGCCGCGTCCAGCGCTTTCATCGTCTGTGGCGACCAGGTCGATTCCGGCCCGCCCCAGCTGATCGAGATCACACTCGGCTTATTAGTCGTGTCGTGCACCGCGGTGGTGATGGCGTCGATAAAGCCGCGGCTGGTGTTGGGCGCGAAGTAAACCGCGACCTTCGCCCCCGGCGCCACGGAAGCGGCCACTTCAATGTCCAGCATCACCTCTCCGTCGGGGCCACTGGCCTTCGACGGATTGTTCTTGCCGCCGTTCACGCTGACAGCGGTAATGCCTGGCGCGGAGAGCCCGAGCGTCTTGAAGTAAGCGGTCAAATCGGCTTGCCGGTACCCTCCGCCAAACTCGAGGATCCCGATGGTCTGCCCGGCTCCGCTGGCTTTGGCGGGGAAGCTGTACGCCTGGGCTACTTGAGGCGGGGTGTAGCTGCTGGGCGCGACTGCTGACTTGGCATGGACACGAAAGTGCGGCTGTGCCTGGGGACGGTTATCGAACCCCAGCACAGCCTCCACCACACCAGTCAGCGAAGTCGGCAAATGAATCGCGCCCTCGCGCACGCGGTACTCTGCTCCATTAATTAACTTCTGCTCGAGCACCACGCCAAACGCCTTCTGCATGTCAGCGGCAGTGCCGGTAAGCTGCAGCGTGCGCCGTGCGGCAGAAGTAGGATCGGGTTCAACCTTCAGGTGGAATTCCCGGGCAAATGCCCGAACCTGCTTGATTGCCGAGGGGTCGGCGGCGTGGTGCTTCTTGAAATGAGCGCGGCTCACGCGAACCGGCCCGTTCGCCCGGCCACTCCCAAGATTGATCTTGAGCGGCTCTTTACGTTTCACGATGACCGAAACTGTCATCTTCGTTTTGGCCGGCGTAGCCTTCAGCCGGACGGCATCGAGAGCTACGGCTTTCTCGCTTCCGGGAAGGGCGACGCGCGCCTGCTCTCCAAATTGAGGTGGTTTAACCGACATCGCCTGGGGAGGCTTTACGGACCGTGATTTGATACGTGGGGGATTTGCCATGAGTGACCTCTTCTTTCTCGTCCAGGTCTCGTTTGCCGAGATTTGGACTTATTTACTGTGAATAATAGCGTGAATAGTTGCAGCGGGATAGAACAATCTGCATCAAACAGTTTTTTTAATCATCTCATCGTACATACGCCGGACTTAACAACCGGCCCAGTGCACTGAAAAAGAAGATTTTCGCTTGTCCGGTTCAATATATATAGTTCGTGCAGTGGCTTCCTACTCGCACTAGAGGTTACGCCGTGGCGCAACGCCTTCGAATCCCGCTGCTGATTCTGCTCTGGTTCGCTAGTGGAGCTTTGGCACAGGTCCAGACTGGAGCAGCCCAACCTGCTCACACGAGGGCTGAAAGCGCTGTACACATCCGGCTGGGCCAGTCCGCCGTGCCGCTCTATGGGCCATGGAAGTTTGCCGTCGGCGATTCGCCCGTCGATCCACTTATCCACGAGCCGCTCTGGGCACAACCGGGCTTTGACGATTCGAAATGGGAGACCGTTGATCTCACCCCGAAGAACGGGACCTTCGACCCGGTGGGCGGATACACAGGGTACACTCCGGGCTGGACGGCCAAAGGGCACGCTGGATACTGGGGTTTTGCGTGGTATCGCATCCGGGTAATTCTGGAGACGCACCCTGGGGACAAGATTGCCCTGGCCGGACCGCCCGACGTGGACGACGTGTATCAGGTCTACATCAATGGAGGCTTGTTGGGCAGCTTCGGAGATTTCTCCGGCCGCCAGCCTGTAACCTACTACGCACAGCCGATGATGTTCTCGTTGCCTCAATCGGCTGACGGGAACTCCGGCGTATCCACGCAAGTTCTGGCCTTCAGGGTATGGATGGCACCGGAAGCCCTGACAACCCAACCCGATCCGGGAGGCTTCCACACTGCGCCGGTTCTGGGCGAAACCGGGGCGGTGAAGGCGGGGTACCAGCTGCGCTGGCTGGAACTGGTGCGCGCGTACCTGCCTTCCGCCATCGAGGCACATCTGTATTCACTGCTGGCAATAGTGGCCTTCAGCCTGATTCTTTTTGACCGCTCTGACCGGGTTTATCTCTGGATAGGATCTGTCTTCCTGCTCCAGGCAGCCTCTTACGCATTGTCCGCTTTCGATGTCTGGACACAGCGTTTGAGCATTTGGACCGACAGCCTGCTGACCTTCGGCATATTCACTCCGCTAATATGCGCCGGATGGGTGATGGTCTGGTGGGTTTGGTTCGGGCGGCAACGGCCTGCGTGGATTCCACGCGCCGCCGCCGCGCTGGCTCTGCTTAACATGATCTCCAACATGATTGGAGAAGATCTTTTCTATACATTCGTTCCGCATCCGGTTGCCACGGCTTTCCACATGGTTTCCCTGATTGTCCGGCTGCTCTTCTTCGCTCTGTTTGTGTGGATTATTGCCCAGGCTATTCGCAACCGGGGATTAGAGGGCTGGCTTGTCATGCCCGCCATCCTGCTATTAGGAATCGGAATGTTTGGCGGTGAACTTGCCGTTCTGCATATTCCGGTGGTCTGGTTTCCCTTTGGCGTGGGCATCAACCTTCCCCACAGCGCGAGCCTGCTGCTGGTGGCGACGGTGGCTTTGCTGCTGCTGCGCCGGCTGCTGCTTTCGGTTCGCCTGCAACGTCTGATAGAACAGGACGTAAAACAGGCGCGTGAGTTGCAGCAGATGATTCTGCCCGAGGCGCGGACCACGCTGCCGGGGCTGGTGATAGAGTGCGAGTACCGGCCGGCGCGGGAGGTGGGCGGAGACTTCTTTCAGATCATTCCCCGCCCCGCCGATGGAAGCCTACTGATTGTGGCCGGCGACATAACCGGCAAAGGACTCAAAGCGGGCATGCTGGTGGCGCTACTTGTGGGAGCCATTCGCAGCACGGCTGAAACGAATTCCGATCCGGAATATGTACTGAGCGTGCTGAACCGGCGGCTGCTGGGGCGCGGCGATGCCCAGGCCACATGCCTTGCGCTGAGCATTGCCAAGGATGGCAAGGTAACGCTGGCCAACGCCGGGCATCTGCCGCCTTACCTGAATGGAGAGCCACTCGCGATGGAGGGCGCCCTCCCATTGGGGATCATGCCAGAGGCGATCTTTCCCATCCTGTGCTTCCAAATGTCTAAAGGCGACCGGCTGGTGCTGATTTCGGACGGAATTGTGGAGGCCATGGACGCGGATGGGCGCCTCTTCGGCTTCGAGCGTGCGCACGATCTGCTGCGGACGGCGATAAGCGCCGCGGAACTGGCTGGCGCAGCGCAGAGCTTCGGACAGGAGGACGATATCAGCGTGATCTCCGTAGCTCGCGCTGCCGCTCACGACCCTGCTTTGGCATGAATGAACCTAGGGAATTCCCTGTTCTCAGGACATCATTCGCGCTTTGAACGAGCGCTCCCTATAGCGCTGCCAGCGCCTCGGCCTGGCTGGAAAACAGATCGGCGTACTTGGGAATACCAACCATGGTAAAAACTTTGTTGAAGTGTGCCGAAAGCCCGAATGCGCAAACCTTCTGGCCGGCCTTTGAGGCATCAATCAACATCTGAATCACCAGCGCGATGCCGCTCGAGTTGATGTAATCCACCTTGGTAAAGTCCAGCATCACTAGCCTGGTTTCCTTGGGCAGCGCCTGGTAGGTGCCCAGTACCGCGTCTTTGGAGGTGCTGGCGATATCACCCTCAAAGCGCAATACGGTGACCGGATGCCCGGCTGAAGATATAAGCTGCTCAACGTGTGCCTTCGTTTCGTTCTGCACGATCAATCGTCTCCGTATCTTCTTCACTTATTTCGCTTCATTATCCAGCCGGATCACCAGCCGGACATAACTGTTTTTGCCATCGGCGCCGGCCACCCACTCCGCCTCGTCCACCAGCGCCTGGATTAGAAACATGCCCATCCCTCGCGGGTCTTCCTCGCCGCGCATCTTGAGGTCGATGTCTGGCTTGTGTACAGCTCCCGGCTGCCGGTTCATGCCCTTGCCATCGTCAATGACCTTCACTTCCAGCGAGTCTACGCCGGCCGATAATACGACACCCACACTCAGATTTTCATTCATCCGATTGCCGTGCTCGATAGCATTTATGCACGCCTCGGCCACGGCCGTCTTCAGATCCTCGATGCGGTCGTCGCGGAAGCCCATCAGCTTGGCTACCGAGGCAGCCGTGCTCATGGCCACTTTTTCAAAGCCCAATCGTGAGGGTACACGGACTTCAACTTTCATGGTTTTGGGCTCACTCATTCGAGCATCTCCGTTACGTGGCTGCACGGCACAGCGCCAGCGCAGTCATATCGTCTCCCTGCGGACCGCCTTCGGAGAATTCCTCGATGGCCGCCCACAATGCATCGAGAATACCATCGGCCTTGCTGGAATGGCATCTAATAAATTCAGCCAGAAGCCTTTCCGGACCAAATTCCTCATTCCCTCTGAATACTTCCGTCAGTCCGTCGGTGTAAAACAAAAGCCGAGTCCCCGGTGTAAACCCGCATCGCTCACCTTTGTAGCGCATGCCCGGTAGAAGCCCAAGCGGCGTACCCGTAGCCTCAAACAGGCGCGGCTCACTGCCCAGCTGGCCGGACTGAACAAGAAAGCCAGGATTGTGTCCAGCGTTTACTACCTCGATCTCACCCGCCTCCGGGTACAGCCGGAGGAAGATAGCGGTCACATAGCGTCTGCGAGCCTCTTCGCCCTCCGCCCAGTGGTGCTGATTCATGCGCGCAGCCAGTTCATCCAGCGGCGGCCCGCCTGCCGCCATCTCCCGGAACGCAGAGCGGAAACTCATGGACACAATCGCCGAGGCCAGCCCCTTGCCGGCTACATCGGCCACCGCCATCAGCAAGCCCCCATCCGGCTGGGCAACAATGTCGAGATAGTCGCCGCCCACCTCATAACAGGTAGCTGAGCGAAAGGCCAGCGAGTAGCCCGGGATGGAAGGTGGATTCTGCGGCAACAAAGACCGCTGGATAGCGCGAGCCGCGTCCAGATCCTGCTGCACGCGGGCAAACTCAACGTTGCGCTTGTGGTTGCGGGCGTTTTCCACGGCCACCGCGGCTTGTAACACCAGCCCTTCGATGAAGTCAGCCTCGTAGAGCGTCAGCTCCCGGCCGCCTGGAGTCGCAACCACCAGCTCGATCATGCGCTGGCCGTTGCGATTATTTAATGGATAACTCCGCAGGGAATTTCCGCTCCCGCCCATGGTGTCTGCTGAAATCGCTTCGCCGTATGTCAGCCCGGTGCCAGGAAAAGCCGCCGCGGCCATCTCCAGCTCGCGCACCACAATGCGCAGCACCTGTTCCAGAACCTCTTCTTCGCGAAGGTTCGCATGCACCTGCCGCGAAGCCTCAAGCAGCGCCTGCAACCGCGCCACCTGTTGCTGCAAGTCGATCGTCTCACTATGGCCGGGAAGCTGACTTTCAACCGTCATCGAGCTTGTCCCTCCGTGGAATTCCACTCTAGCATGATCTGCCCATGCTGGCGCTTGCCATCAGGCGCTCAATATAATAGTCGTAACCAAGAACAACAATGTGGATTCTACCTGTTGTATTTTCTCTTGCAACATTTTTGAGGTCCGCGGCAACATGCAGTTAGAATTCTATGAGGGGAATCATGGAAGATTGTAGACACGGCGAAACCATTGACCCTGGGAAATGTAAGAATGTAGTTATCCTGTAGCCCGGATGGCGAAACTGGCAGACGCAGCGGACTTAAAATCCGCAGCTCCGAAAGGGGCGTGGGGGTTCAAATCCCCCTCTGGGCACCAAGTTTGCGATTAACCAACAGGGTTTCTGCGGAGTTGGCCTGCTGAAGGGCCTTCCCGTCCTGAGACGCTCATCCAGGACATATTCAGCTGTTTGCCACGGGCCCGGAGCAAATGCTCTGCCGCGCAACTGGAGCATTGCCTGGGATAATAGCCAAACAGTGGAGTCAGCCAGACTTGCAGGAATCCTTCCCTTTTGATTCGGCGCATTCTATCGCGATGACATTTTGTACAGAACATGCACGTTCACCTCGCAACACGCAGGTGATGGGGAAATCAACCATCATCTATTAAATCGATATCAAATAATTCCAGGAGCAAAAAAGTCGCTGAAAGGGACTTGAAAGTAACCTGTCACTATGCGGCAGGTAATGGATCGATTAGTCATTTTATGGACGAAGCCGGTTGAAGTATAGAGCGCATTAGTGACTATTCCGCAAAATGTCCCACTTTTGCTATACTCGTAGAGTTCACCTCTGTGCGGAGGTGGCGAAATTGGCAGACGCACCAGCTTGAGGTGCTGGCGCCCATTGGGCATAGGGGTTCAAGTCCCCTCTTCCGCACCAAATTCTTTCGTCCGGGCTATCCGGACTGACCTGGAAAGCAGCCTCCAAGATGCATTTTCTTCTTATTTTCGTCGTCGCCGTGCATATTCTCGTGAGCATTTTTCTGATCTTAGTCGTGCTCTTGCAGCAGGGCCGCTCTGCCGACCTGGCAGGCGCCTTTGGCGGTCAGGGATCGCAGACAGCCTTCGGCCCACGCGCCGCTGCCAACGTGCTTACCCGGCTTACCACCTGGTCGGCAGTCATCTTCATGTTGACCTCCATCAGCTTGACTGTGCTCTACCAACGCTCATCCACCGGCTTTAAATCCGCGCTGGAGAGTTCCGCACCGGCTTCCGCGCCCGCCAAGTCTGGCAAGTAGCAAGTAAATCTTTTCTTATCAATCAGATCCTGAAAAACGGCAGACCACTTGGTCTGCCGTGATTGCTTTTGCACCTCCCCTACAAAAAGTATCTCGAAGATTATACTTGACAATAATATCTGACAGATATATCTTGAAGATACATGAAGAATAACCGAACTGCATACGTCATCCTTGGCGGACTCTCCATCCAGCCAAACCTATCCGGCTATGAGCTTCACAAGGCCATCGAAGAGAACTTCGGAAGCTTCTGGGGCGAGAGCTATGGACAAATCTACCCCACCCTCAAGCGACTGGCCGCCCAAGGCTTGATCGAGCCCAGCAAGTCCGAATCCGCACCCAAAAAGCGACGGCAGACGTATGCGCTGACCGCTGCAGGGCGCGCCTGCCTTCGGGAGTGGCTTGCCCTGCCCTTCCAAAACGATCCGCCCCGCAATGAATTCCTGCTCAAGCTGTTTTTTGGCGGAGAGGCAGCGCCAGGCGTTGCGATCTCGCATGTCCGCGAGCTTCAAGAAAGAAACCGGCGCATGCTCGCTACCCTGGAAGGGATCGAGAACGAGGCGCGAGGGATTCAATCGCAAAACCCCAACAAGCCGTACTGGATGCTCACGCTGGGCCTGGGACTGGCGCTGACCCGCGCGGCTCTTGCCTGGGGTGAATCGGCGCTGGCTGAGCTTACTTCCATGAAGGCAGCCGCAACTCAAAATCCTCTGCTGGAAGAGGGTAACCACACCGCCATTAAGGCCTGAACCTGACCCATGAGCTCTGCAATCGGCGCATTCAAACAATGCGCGCACAACTAAAGGAGAGTCGTATAATGCCAACGAACATTCGTTCCAGCCGCATCTCGCAGATTGTGGCATGGGTTGTCGCCAGCCTCTTTATTCTCGGCTTTTTCTTATCACAAGTGGGAGCGTGGACCGGCCCAATCCTCGGCGTCTGGTTTGTGGGCACACAAAAGCCCCGGCGGGGATTTCTCTGGATGTTGGCTTTTGCTTTCATTCCCAGCCTGCTCTTCGGCTGGCGCAACTTCCCGCTTACCGGCCCGGAGCAAGCTCTCAAATACCTGGCCTGGACGCTGCTCGTTGCCGTGCTAGGCGTTCTGCCTTTTACCTTCCATCGCCTGATCAGCCCGCGCCTTCCAGGATTCCTCTCGACTCTGCCCTTGCCGCTGGCGGCTGTGGCGCTTCCCGCGCTCATCCATGCGCTGTACAGCGGCGCAGCTTCCATGATCGGACCATACACCTTCCTCATCTTTTGGTTTGCGGCGACGGTCGTGTGGTTGTGGAACCACGAATCGCGCGCCACAATCTTCGTCTTCGCAGCAGGCTTTATCGTTGCGGGAGTCTTCGGATTTCTCCGCCATTTCGGCTTTGTCACGCTGCCGATCAATCTCCTCTTTGGCGCGACGTTTTCCTGGATTTGCCTCGGCGCCGCTCTGCTTCTGACTATATGGGCGCTCTTCCACCCGCTAACACACAAGTCCTGGGCTGACCGGCCGCAGATTGTGGCGCTGCTGCAAAGCCCATTCACCGAAAAGCCGCTGCATGTGGTCAGCGACAAGGGCTGTGAAGCGCTGGTCAGTTCGTCGGGCGAGCGCTTCCCAGTCCGCAATGGAATTCCCGTCTTTCTCAAGCCGGAGGACCTGACTGGCGACAACGGCAAGTACAACAAGTTATATGAAACTATCGGTGGCTTCTATGACGATACACAGCGCGTCTTCGGCGCGTTCAAGGGACTAGACCGGGATGAATACTTTCTCGTATATATGCGCATGCTCGAAGCCAAACCCGGCGATTCCGTACTGGAAACCTCGGTGGGCACCGGCCTCAGCTTCAAATATCTGCCCCGTGGAGTGAAACTCTCCGGCCTCGATCTCTCGCCCGAGATGCTGGCCAACTGCCAGGTCAACCTTCGCCGCTGGAAGATGGAGGCCGACCTTTACCTGGGCAATGCCGAGAACCTGCCCTTCGCCGATTCCAGCTTCGATGTCGTCTTTCACGTGGGAGGCATCAGCTTCTTCAACGATCAAGCAAAGGCAATCCGGGAGATGATTCGCGTGGCCAAGCCGGGCAGCCTTTTGCTCATCTCAGATGAAACCGAGGAGTATGCGAAGGCAACCTATGAAAAAATTCCGATTACCAGTAGCTATTACAAGAACCGCCATACGACCGTGAAAATTCCTATTGACCTGGTGCCACCCGAGATGCAGGAGATTCATCTGGAGATGATCAAGGGCGGCCAGTTTTACGCGCTCACCTTCCGCAAACCGTCGGCCGGAAAGTAAAATTGGAGCTATTCAAAATCAACGAAAGGATTCTCGCACGACATGAACAAACTCGAAGAGATTACCGCCAGACGGAAACGCGCTCATGCGCAGTTGCTGGCATGCAAATCAAAGGTGTATGAAGGCTTTCTGGCGATGGAGAAGGCGGCCTATTGCGACGGCGCTCTGCCCAAGAAGCAAAAAGAGTTGATTGCCGTCGGAATCTCGGTGGTGAAAGACTGTGAATCCTGTATGCAGTGGCACGTTGAGCAGGCGGTAAACGACGGGGCCAGTTTTGAGGAACTACTGGAAGCGATCGAGGTCGGCATTGAGATGGGCGGCGGCCGGGCAACGGTATCGGCGCGCTTTGCGCTGGAAGTGATGGAGAGCCTGGGAGTGAAACCGCGCCAGGGTTAGCGGCAATCTTGGCGCGAGAGGCGCGCATGACCCGCCAGAGCGCCCTACAATGAAACCATGATCCTGGAGAGCTTTCCTGTCGGCCCGCTACAAGCCAACTGCATCCTCCTCGGCGACGAGGAGGCTGGCGAGGCCATCGTCATTGATCCCGGCAACGAGGCCGAGCGCATTCACGGCCGGCTCACCGAACTTGGCCTCAAACTGAAGCAGATTCTCCTCACCCACGCCCACATCGACCACGCGGGCGGTGCTCTCAAGCTCAAGCAGTTGACCGGCGCGGCCATCTTTTTGAATGATGACGACCGGTCGCTGCTCAATACGATGAAGATGCAGGCCTCATGGATCGGCATTCCGACACCGGAGACCGCGCCGCCGGATGAAGGCCTTACCGATGGCCAGATTGTGGGTTTAGAACGCTACCCCGCCCAAGTCATCCACACTCCCGGACACACACAAGGTTCAGTCTGCCTCCACTTTGCCCCGCTCAAGCTGCTGGTGGCCGGAGACACGCTCTTTGAAGGCAGCATCGGCCGCACCGACCTGCCCGGCGGCAACTTCGATCAGATCATCGACTCCCTCCACAACCGCCTATTGGCATTGCCAGATGAAACCCGGGTTCTGACCGGCCACGGCCCCGAAACCACCATCGGCGCGGAGCGACGAAGCAATCCCTTCCTGCGCAAGTAGTAAGAAGACAGAGATCAGGGGTCAAGAATCAGCCTGAGCAACCCGTTCCTGCATTCGACTTCAGATAGTCAACCAAGCCGGCGATTCCGCGGTTAAACTCCGCCTCGGCCGCAAGCAAGCTCACCACCAGCCAGCCGGAGTCTGCCATCCCAAAAAAGTAGCCCGGGTGTACCCAGACGCCGCGCTCTAACAGGGCCAGCACCGTCTGCTCGTCTGGCCTGAGCGCCGGAATCCGCAGTACCGCATACCAGCCGCCTTCGACCTCAAGCCGACTCACCTCCGGCAGCCGTGCGAGTTGCCGGTCCAGCTCGGCCAGATTGGCGGCCACACGAGCCCGGATCTGCCGTTGAATCGACTCGCGGCCTTCGAGCCAAGCCGGCATTGCGTGCTGCACCGGTGCGTTCATGGAGAGAAAGGTGTCAGCGATGACCTCAAGACGGTCGAGAGCCGCGAAGGCCTCCGGACTTGCCTCGGGAGTAGCAGCCACAATCCAGGCAGCCTTCATCTGCGGCAGCCCGGAGATCTTGCTCAGCCCGCTGACCACGAAGACCGGGACGCCTTCCAAACCCCCGGCAAAGCTCTTTCCTGGGCCGGAAACGCTTGGGGTGAAGCCATAGTCCAGAAAAACCTCATCCACAATCAGAGCGAGATCGAACTCCCGGCAGAGCCGCGCCAACTCCGCCGCCTCCCACGGCTTGGTGAAGTGGCCGGTGGGATTGTTGGGATGCACCAGCACGATGGCCCGCGTCTGCGGCGTGACGGCGCGACGAAAGCCCTCTGCATCGATCTGCCAACTATGGTCGTAGACCAGCGGAGCGGCCTTCAGGATCACATCGTCCAACACAGCCAGAAAGTCGAAGAGTGGATAACCCGGCTGTGCCACAAGAATTTCGCTGCTCGCATCGCAGAGCAGGCGGAAAAGGAAGCTGTAGGCCTCGCTGGTGCTGGTGGTCAGCATGATCTGCTCCGGCTGGAGCGTGACGCCGTGATCGGCATAGTAGGCGCAGACGGCCTGGCGGGCGCTGAGCAAGCCGCGCGGCTGCGGATCGTAGTCCAGGGCCCGCGGATTCGCCAGCGCAGCCAGCAAGGCAGGATCGTAGGCAAAGCCGCAGCGCGTGGGGTTGGAAGCTGTCAGGTCGGCAATCGACAACCCCGCCTCGACGCGCTGCCGGTGAGCCCGAGCCAGCTCGCTTTCTTCAGTGTTCCAGCTGGTTCGCCGCGAAAAGCGCATAACACTCTTACCCCATCAAGAATCCAGAAATGGCTGCCGCACCGCAAGTGCCACAATAGAAGCAGGCGTCCCAATATCAACAGTACACGGACGCACATGATTTATACGCAATCAGGAGGAAGATTGGCTCTGCGCGCGGTGGTCTTCGACTATGGAATCGTACTGACAGGACCGCCGGATGCCGCAGCGTGGGCCAACCTGCTGCGCATCACCGGCCTGCCCCAGGAGCGTTTTGAGCCACTTTACTGGGCTAATCGCACCGCCCTCGATGAAGGCAAGCTGAACGGCATCACCTTCTGGCAGAAGTTACTACACGAGGCCGGACTTCCACCGGAAAATGCCGAGGAGCTGAGTTACTGGGATGCTCGCCTGTGGACTGTCCAGAACCCCTTCATGGTTGCCTGGCAACTCAAGCTCAAGCAGCGCGGCCTGCGCACCGCCATCCTCTCCAACATCAGCGAAAATGTGCTGGAAAGCATCGAGCGCGAGTTCGACTGGATTCAGCGCTTTGACGTGCTGGTGTGGAGCTTTCAGCTGGGCATCGTCAAGCCCGACCCGGCGATTTATCGCTACACGCTCAGCAAACTCGGCACGCAGCCCGAAGAAACTTTGTTCATCGATGACAAACGGCCTAACGTAGAGGCCGCGCGGGCGCTGGGAATTCAGGCCATTGAGTTTTCCAGCGTAGACCAGTTGCGCGAAGAGCTTATCGCCCGCGGATTGGATGGAGTTTTGCCGCTTCTTTAGTGGATCAGCCAGAAGCTGAAAGCGAGAAATTTGTAATTATCTGCAAAGACAGAATTTGAGTTTTTGCGGGTATTATCTTTGTAAGTGGTTGATATCATTAATGTTAAAATTATCTGCAAAGACAATATTTGCATTTTTATGGGGGTGTATCCCCGTAAGTTATTGATTCCAAGTAGGTTCATAATTATCTGCAAGGATTAAATTTATTTATTTATTTTTGAGGGGGGGAGGGGGGGCAGGCGGCGGGTTTGGGCGGCACTGGCTGACTGCGCATGGTGCTTAGAGCGACCTGAGCGGCATAGAGGATTTTGGTGCCGTCGTCACGATCAATTATACGAATGAGCATACCGTGGGCGACACAGGCAATGAAGTCACGAATGTTATCGTAGCCGGAAAGTCGAGGCATGGAGTTGCAGTAAGCATGATTGCCTTTCCGCATGGCATCGAAGTCGTCATTATTAATTGCCTTTTCCGCTTTGTAGGCGCGTATCCAGGCGCTCATGCAGCGGGCGATAGCGGGGTTTTCAGGGACGGCGATGGGTTGTTCCGCCGCGCTTGGGGCGGGGGTGGTTTCAATAGCTTCGGTCATACGGGTTTCCTTTGAGGGCTTGGTTTTAGAGGCTTTTCTATATTGTGCGCCAGTTGAAGGTAATAATCTGCAATTGACCCGGTACACTTACCTCATGGCCCTCCATTTCTATGCCGCGTCTTTGCGAGCGGCCCAATCGTCTGAGATACGGCAAGGACCAAAAAGGTGAATTTCATGCAAGAAATTAAGACATTGCGCGCGGCCGTTGCGGCCGTGCTGGGTTTTGTCCTGGCGCTGAGCGCGGGACTGGCTGCGGGTCAGAACGTGCCGGTGGTCACCGGCGACGCGCGGGTAGACAAGCTGCTGAGCCAGATGACGCTCAACGAAAAGCTGACGCTGATCCACGGCACGCAGGAGGATCCTGCGGTCTATCAGGGTCAGGCAGGCTACCTGGCGGGCATACCGCGGCTGGGCATTCCGGGGCTGCGTTTTGCCGATGGGCCTCCGGGCGTGCTGACGCGTCATCCGTCTGCGGGCGAGACGGCCACCATGGGCGTAGCAGCCACCTTCAGCCGGAAGACGGCCGAGGAGAACGGAGTGGTGATTGGCCGTGAGGACCGCGCGCTGGGCATCGACGTCTCTCTGCAGCCATTTGTGAACATCGACCGCGACCTGGAGTTCGGCCGCGGCTACAACACCTTTGGCGAAGACCCGTTCCTGAGCGCTGAGATGGGGGTAGCCGAGGTCAAGGGAATCCAATCGCAGCATGTCATGGCCCAGATCAAGCACTTCGTGGGCTACGACTCCGACGGCACCAGTACGTACATCGACGACCAGACGCTGCATGAGGTCTACGTGGCGCCCTTCGATGCCGCCATCCGCAAAGCGGACGTCTCGTCGATCATGTGCTCCTACAATCGCCTCAACGGGACATTTGCCTGCGGCAACGAGTCCCCGCTCACCAAAATCCTGCGCGACGAGATCGGCTTCAAGGGATTCGTGACCTCAGACTGGGGCGCGGTCCACGCCGTCAACTTCATCAACGCCGGCCTGGACATGGAGATGCCCGGCGAGCCGAAACCGGGCGGAGGCGGCTTCCAAATACCATCGTTCTTCGATTTGCAGCCCCTCCCTCCTCCTCCGCCGCCCACGACTCCCGAGATGATAGCCGACATGATGGAGATGTTCGGCGGGCACATTCCCGAGGAGCCGGCCCCGGAACGCGGCGGCTTCGGCGACTTCGGCAGAAAGCTGGATCCCAAGAAGATGGGCGACGCCCTCAGGGACGGCACGGTCAACGAGGCGGCCATCACCCTCGCCGCTGGGCGCGTACTCTATGAGATCGTTCACTTCGGCTACCTGGACGGCCAGAGCAAGCATGATGTGACCGAGCAATCCATCGTAGCCAACGCCGCAATCATCGAGAAGACCGGCGAAGAGGCGGCGGTGCTGTTGAAGAATGAAGACGGAGCGCTGCCCTTGAAGGCCGCGGAGCTGGATTCCGTGGTGCTGATTGGCCCCACCGCACTCCAGGTTGACTCGATCGGCATCAACGGCGAACGGTCAGTCGGTCTGCCGCAGCGGCAGGTTGGCCCCCTTGAGGCTCTCAGGAAAATCTCCGGCAACCCCAACATCCGCTTTGCCGTGGACGACGATATGACCGGCACACCGGTTCCCGCCAGCGCGCTGAGCCACGATGGCAAGCCGGGGCTGGCCCGCAGCGGATTGGGCGCGGAACAAACTGAACAAGCCGATGCCCAGATCAACTTCACCGGCGCGAATGCTCTGCTGCCTAACTCGACCGTCACCTGGAAGGGCACGCTGACGCCGCCACATGTGGGCATTTACTGGCTCTATCTGCAGGCGATGGGCACCAACGCCACTATCTCCCTTGACGGCAAGGGGCTGGCCAGGACCGGCGCCTTCCAGGGCGGCATCCACGGCGACATTCTGCAAGCCAACCAGGACAATGCTATTCCCACCATCGACGGGCTCGACAATGTGCGCCGCGCGGTTGAGCTGACTGCCGGGCCGCACCAGATCGAGATCAAGATCAGCCCCGACAGCTCCAACTCGCCGGTGCAGGTGCGGCTCAACTGGTACACCCCTGAGCAGCGCAAGGCCGACCACGAGGCCGCCATCGCCGCCGCGAAGAGCGCCAAGACAGCGGTAGTATTCGTGTGGACGCGCCTCACACCGGTCTTCGGCCTTCCTGGCGAACAGGACAAGCTCATCGAAGAGGTGGCCGCGGTCAACCCCAACACCATCGTTGTCCTCAACACCAGCCAGCCGGTTGCCCTGCCCTGGGTGGACAAGGTGAAGTCGGTTTTGGAAATGTGGTGGCCGGGGGACGAGGGCGGCTGGTCGACAGCCAACCTGTTGCTTGGCAAGAGCAGCCCCGCCGGCCGGTTGCCGGTAACCTGGGGCAAGCGTTTGGAGGATTACGCAGCCACCGACCCCAAGCACCCGGAACGCTCCAAGAAGGGCGTGGACGGAAAAACCACGTATAGCGAAGGCGTGAATGTAGGCTACCGCTGGTTCGACAAGGAGAAGATCGATCCGCTGTTTGCCTTTGGACATGGCTTGAGCTACACCACCTTCAAATATTCGGGGTTGAAGGTTGCAAAGGCCGCAGACGGCGGACTCGATGTGATGTTGACGATCAAGAACAGCGGCGGCGTGGAGTCGGACGAGGTTCCGCAGGTCTACCTGGGCGCGCCCAGCGTGATTCCGGATGGGGTGCAGTTTCCGGTGCGGGCCTTGGTGGGCTTTGATCGCGTTCACCTGGCTGCAGGCGAAGCAAAAACCGTAACGCTGCACGTGGCTCCGCGCCAGTTGCAGTACTGGTCAACAAAAGAAGGCAAGTGGGTGACGGCGACGGGCAAGCGGATATTGAGCGTGGGCGCGTCGAGCCGGGATCTGCGGGTGGAGCAGAGCATCGACTAAGAAGCTGGCTTTGATGCAAGCAGAAACTGCCGGGGCTTAAACCCCGGCAGATCATTTTTTTCCCGGTGTGATCTCAGCTATTGTTTTAATTTTCGATGAACCCTGAAATCCGTAATATCACGGGTTTGCGGCCTCCTGACCATAGTGTTTGAACAGCGTCCCCTGCGATTTGTTTTCCGTCGAAGGTAACGTTGACCATGCCCATTAGACCGATGATAGGAATCCATTTTGACCCTTTCCTTGCATAAACCTCGAAATAAGGCGCTTCGAACAGGTCTTCAGGACCATTAACGGTGATCTCATCCCCTACACGGAGCCCCTCCGGAGAAATGAATTTCGCATCGCTAGTGTAGACACGTGTAACAAAAGAGTTTCCTCCATTGTTGTTGCGATAAGAGACGGTGTACTTGATTCCGTCGATGGTTGCTTCTACGCATGGATCGAACTGCGCAGAGTTGACTAGGCACAGATTTCGTACTGCCTGCATGGGAGCCTCAATGGGAGCGCCAATGGCAGGCACTTTCTCCATCGCAACTTGCCGCATATGAATAGCAGGGGCTTGTGTTCCTCCAGGCGGGACGAGAGTCAGAAATCCGGCAAGAGCGACGCTGATTCTCCATAGGTATTTCATTGTTCTTTACACTCCTTGGCCGTTCAACGTTGAAGCAATTCCATGGTAATCCTGCATGCCAAAGATATCTTGTCCATGACCTCAAAAACTTACAAATATATTTAAACCCCTGCCGCATTACACTCATTTCATGGCTCTTCGCCTCTATGCCGCCACCACCAGCCAGGGCAAGCTACGCGACTTCCGCACCGCCGCCGAGGCGCACGGCCTGGTTATTGAGCCGCTTCCAAAGATCGATGAAGTCCCCGCGCCGGAGGAGAATGGCCTGACCTTTGCAGCCAATGCCACCCTCAAAGCCGTCTACTATTCGCGTTTTGCTCCGGGCGTATGGGTTCTGGCCGACGACTCCGGACTGGAGGTGGACGCGCTCAATGGGGCGCCCGGCGTGCGCTCGGCCCGCTTTGCGGCAGATGTGGGCATGGTGGATTCACCCGATGCCAACGACAACACGGACGTTTGGAACAACCTTGTGCTGATGCAGCGGCTTGCCGGCGTTCCTCCGGCGCAACGGACAGCGCGCTACCGATGCGTGCTGGCCGCCGCGCGCGACGGCGTTGCTCTGCACACCGCCGAGGGCGCGGTCGAGGGCGTGATACTGGAGGCGCCACGAGGCACGGGCGGCTTCGGCTACGATCCACTCTTTTATTTGCCTGCGCTGGGCCTGACCATGGCTGAAATCGACCTTGAAACCAAGCACACGCTCAGCCATCGCGGGCGGGCGATTGCGGCGCTGCTGGCCCTTCCGGGCTTCTGACCTTCTTTTTTTTCGAAACGACAAGGATCAAGCCCTATGGGGTAGGTTGACGAGTGTGATGTAGAACACCAATAATGGATAAAAATAGGGCTATGCTTCTCTGTTTCTAATACAGAAACTGCTGCCTCACGGAATCTTGTCTGGAATCTGACCTGAAGCCTTTAGGAGCTGACACCGCTATGGCAACTGCTCAAAATCCTGCCGCGCATACCGTCCAGCGCGGCGTACAGCCGCTGCGCGCTGGCGAGGGCTGGTCCTTCGTCTGGCGCAAGCTGCATTCGCTCCTGGGCATCATCCCCCTCGGCGCCTTCCTGATGGAGCATTTGCTTTCTAATTTCGAGGCACTCAAAGGCCCCATAGCGTACGGGTCGCAGGTTCGCTTCCTCAACAGCCTGCCGATGGTGCGCGTGCTGGAGTGGGTTTTCATTTTTCTGCCGCTGCTCTATCACGCCTGCTACGGCGTCTGGATTTGGCTGCGCGGCAAGTCGAATATCGTCTACTATCCCTGGGCAGGCAATTGGCTCTATGTCGTGCAGCGCTACACCGGACTGATCGCCTTCGCCTACATTCTGCAGCATGTGATTCGGCAGCGGTTCATGGGAGTCAGCCTGCCCGAGCATCCGATGGCCGCCTTCGCCAAGGTGCAGCAGGAGCTGGCCAACCCATGGATGCTGGCCGTTTACATTGTGGCCATGATCGCCATCTGCTGGCATTTCTCCTATGGCGTCTGGCTTTTCGCAGCCAAGTGGGGCATCACTCCCGGCACAAAAGCTCGCAAGCGCTTCGGCTACGTCTGCGTGGCATTTGGACTGGCGCTGGCGATTTTGGGCCTCGCCAGCATGTGGGCCTTTGTTGTGGACCCAAAGTACAAGAACACGCCGGAGAACCCTGCAGTTTCTCTGGTGGTTGCTCCGGCAGCCACTGGAATTGTTTTGATTTAAGCGCAGACGCTACAGGTCGAAAGGAAGTTACTTCATGGCAGCACCCAGAATCATTGTGGTTGGCGGAGGATTGGCCGGACTTTCGGCGGTCATCAAAATCGCCGAGGCCGGCGGCTCGGTTGACCTGTTCTCCATCGTCCCGGTCAAGCGATCGCACTCGGTGTGCGCGCAGGGCGGCATCAACGCGGCCAAGAATTTGAAGGGCGAGGGCGACACCACTTACAAGCACTTCGACGACACCATTTACGGCGGCGACTTCCTGGCCAATCAGACTCCGGTCAAGCTGATGTGCGAGGCCGCTCCGGCGATTATCGACCTGCTGGACCGCATGGGCGTGCCCTTCAACCGCACTCCCGAGGGACTGCTGGACTTTCGGCGCTTCGGCGGCACGCTCTACAACCGCACAGCCTTTGCCGGCGCCACCACCGGCCAGCAGTTGCTCTACGCGCTCGACGAGCAGGTCCGCCGCTACGAGTCCGAAGGCAAGGTGAAGAAGTACGAGGGCTGGGAGTTTCTCTCCGCGGTCATCGACTCCAAGGGCATGGCGCGCGGCATTACCGCACTCGACCTGCGCACCATGGAACTGCGCAGCTTCGCGGCAGGCGCAGTTATTTTGGCTACGGGCGGCATCGGAGCAATCTTCGGCAAGAGCACCAACTCCGTAGTCTGCACCGGCTCAGCGCAATCGGCAATCTACCAACAGGGCGTATATTATGCCAACGGCGAGTTCATTCAGGTCCACCCCACCTGCATCCCCGGAGAAGACAAGCTGAGGCTGATGTCGGAGTCGGCGCGCGGAGAGGGCGGGCGCGTCTGGGTGCCGCGCAATCCCGGCGACAAGCGCCCCGGCAAAGAGATTCCCGAAGCCGAACGATTTTATTTTCTTGAGGAGTGGTATCCCAAGTACGGCAACCTGGTGCCGCGCGACATTGCCACGCGCGCCATTCACAAGGTGGTCTACGAGAACCACCTGGGCATTGACGGCCAGCCGATGGTCTATCTCGACCTGACACACATTGACCGCGCCACGCTCGACCGCAAGCTCGGCGGAATTCTGGACATCTACGAGAAGTTCGTGGGCGACGATCCCCACGAAGTGCCTATGAAGATTTTTCCTGGAATGCACTACACAATGGGCGGCGTCTGGGTGGACTTCAACCAGATGACCAACATTCCCGGCATCTATGCCATTGGCGAATGCGATTACCAGTACCACGGCGCCAATCGCCTGGGCGCGAATTCGCTGCTCAGTTGCATTTATGCGGGATTCATCTCCGGACCCCATGCGCTGGACTACACCAAGAATCTATCCGCCATGGAAGGCGATGGAGGCCATGCAGCCGAGCTGACTCGCCAGGCCGGGATCAACGCCAAACTGCTTAAGAACGAAGGAACCGAGAATCCCTTTAAGCTATGGCGCGAGTTGGGCGATACCATGACCAAGCACGCCACGGTGATCCGCTATAACAAGGGGCTCAAACAGGCTGACGAAAAGATCGTGGAGCTGCTTGACCGCTTTAAGGACGTCAGCCTCGCCGACCGCAGCCAATGGGCCAACACCAGCTTCGCATTCGCCCGCCAATTGAAGAACATGCTGGAACTGGCGCGGGTGATTGTGCAGGGAGCGATTTTGCGCGACGAGTCGCGCGGCGCGCACTACAAGCCCGACTTCCCCGAGCGCGACGACGAGCGATTCCTGAAAACCACCAAGGCCAGCTTCACGGATTCAGGTCCGCACTTTGAGTACGACGAGGTTGACACGCAATTCATCCAGCCGCGACGGCGCAGCTACGACGCGGCAAATTAAGGGAGACTGACAATGGCAAAGAAGACCGTGCAATTCGAAATCAAGCGCCAGGCCAGCCCCGATGATCCCGCCGTGTGGGAGCGCTTCGAGCTTGAATGGCGTCCGGGCATGAACGTGACCACGGCGATGATGGACATCGCCGCCAATCCGGTCACTGCCGATGGCAAACCGACCACTCCCGTCACCTACGACTCCTGCTGCCTGGAGGAGATTTGCGGCTCCTGCGCCATGCGCATCAACGGAAAGGCTCGCATGGCTTGCTCGTCGCTGGTGGACAATCTGGAACAGCCCATTCGCGTTGAGCCGCTCAGCAAGTTTCCGCTGGTTCGCGACCTGCAGGTGGACCGATCGGTTTTGTTTGAGAATCTCAAGGCTGTGAAAGCGTGGATTCCCATCGACGGCACCTATGATCTCGGTTCAGGCCCGCGCGTCTACCCGCAGCAGCAAGAGGTCAACTACCCGCTGTCGAACTGCATCTCCTGCACCTGCTGCATGGAGGTTTGCCCGCAGTTTAACGAAGGTACCGGCTTCGTCGGCGCGGCCACCATCGCCCAGGTCAAGCTCTTCAACAACCACCCCACCGGAAAGGTTCTGAAGGAAGAGCGGCTGAGGGCTCTGGCCGGAGACGGCGGCATTCAGGAGTGCGGCTTCGCGCAAAATTGCGTGGAGGTCTGCCCCAAGAAACTTCCGCTTACCAACACCATTTCGGATATCAGCCGCGACGTTCTGGTGCAGAAGGCCAAGGATTTTTTGCGCGGTTAACGCTCTGGACGAAAGCAGGCATGTATTGATGACAAGACAGACCTGTCCGCTCTCATCCAGGGGCCATGATGCTCTTTGCCTCGGGTAATTCGTGCCGCAGATATACCCAGAGATAGAACAAGCCCATCGTCAGCAGGATGAGCGAGGCGGGCCGTATCATCAATAAAGTCAGAATCGTTCCTAAGATACCCGCTGTTTCCACATGCAAGTAATTGAAGATAAGGTTGAGACTGGCCAGCGTGATATCCGCGTTCAAGAGCATCCCCGCGGAAGTAACCAGCAGCGCCGTCCACGCAACACGGCCACCCCTGGCCCACAACATGGCGCAGGCTGGAATGGTGAGCATCAACAGCTTGGCATCCCAGGGCCGATGATAGGTCACCAGCATGGTAAGAGGCACGATGGCCGCCAGCGCAATCCAGGCTCTGGCCGGCGAAAAGCTCGACCGGAGAGTGCGTACCGCCCATGCGAGCAACATCGCTCCGCAGACTATATAGCTGGCCGGATTGTAAAAGCGCGGATCGTCCCGCAGGACACTGATGGCTGCCTGCAGATCAATGACCATGAAGGCGCTGCGGCCGGTAAGGGATGAAGGCCCCGGTTCATTGATGCCGCCGGGCGCCGCAATGGTCGCCAGATTCGTTTGCCAGTCCTGCATCCAATGAGGCGCAACATACGAAATCCATAGAAAGGCCGACACCCCAAAAACAACTGTAATGAGCAGGGTTTGCAGCGCGCGTTTCCGGTAAACTCCACCGGCTAACAGAAAATAGAGCCAAACCAGGCCCGCGTCATGGGGCTTGATGACAAGGCTGAGCGCGAGGCACAAAATGCCTGCCGGCACAAACCGCTCTTGAAGGAAGCACCAGACGGCCACCACGCACAGACCTACGGCGATCCCGGCTGTATTGCCGGCGCCGAAGATCGATTCGCAGTTGACAAGCAGAATAAAAGTCAGAAAGAGGGAAACGTTTGGCGCATAGCTCTCCCCGATGTTCCACATCAGCAAGGCGGCGAGGAGGAATACTCCGGCGGTGAGCGCCAACCAGAGCAGGTGTGCAGGGCCCCATGACAGCATCGCGAATGGAGCCACAACAAGGAACAAAGTTGGCACGTTGACATACAACACCACAGCCTGATGAGCCGCGAGTGTCTCCGACGGGCGTTCGCCGCCATCAACACGATATACTTGCTCCAGCTCGCTTACATTGTATGGATTGTGGTGTTGAAGCAGGCAGCGCGTGCCGTAATAAACAGCCCTGAAATCCACCCACCCATTCGCACCCTGCCCAACCGAGAAACCCCACCAGATGGAGATTCCACTGGCCATCAGTATCCACGCCAAAGCTATCCGCCGCGCTTTTGTCATGGCAAGCCTCTCTCCGGATCGCATCGCAGATAAATCCACAGATAAAAGATGCTCATAGCCAACAGGATAAGCGGGGTAGGACGCGTCAGTACAGCTTTCAGGATCAGCCCCGACAGGGACGCAGTATTGATGCTCAAGTCCCTGGTAAATATCACAAGAAGTGCCAATGGAATATCCGCAGTCAGCACAACCCCAGCCGTAGTCACCAGAACTGCAATCCACCTAATCAGTCTGCCTTCTGCCCAGAGCATGGCGCAGGCGGGAATGGTAAGCAGTAAGAGCTTGGCATCATAGGGTCGATGATAGGTCACGAGGAGGGTCAGAGGCACGACTGCGGCGAGCGCTATCCAGGCCTTTGATGGCGAGAATCGCGCCCTAATCGTGCGAACCGACCAAACCAGCAGAAGCGCCCCACAGGCCAAATAGCTGACAGGATTGTAGATGCGTGGATCGTCCCGGAAGACACTGATGGCTGCCTGCAGATCAATGATCATATAAGCATAACGTCCGGTTTCTGAAGTGGGGCCAGGATCATTGATACCGCCGTGCGCCGAAGTCGTAAGCATATTGGCGTTCAGCTCCTGCATCCAATGTGGAGCAATAGGCGTTACCCACAAGATGGCCACCAAACTCAGGACGGAAGTAATAAGGAGGGCTTGCAGTGCGCGTTTCCGGTAAGCTCCGCCTGCCAACAGAAAATAGAGCCAAACCAGTCCTGCGTTATGGGGCTTGATGGCGAGGCTGAGCGCGAGACACAGAACGCCTGCCAGTACAAACCGTTCCTGGAGGAAACACCAGACGGCAACCACGCAAAGGCCTACCGCGATCCCGGCCGTATTGCCACTCCCAAAAATCATCTCGCAGTTGGCAAGCAAGATGCAGATCAGAAAAAGAGATACATTTGGCGCATAACTCTCCCCGATGTTCCACATCAGCAAGGCGGCAAGGATGAAAACTCCGGCGGTGAGCATCATCCACAACAGGAGCGCAGGCCCCCACGGCAGCATCGCAAAAGGAGCTACAAAAATGAATGTGGCAGGCAAGTTTCTATATATCGTCACAGCCTGATGGGCCGCGAGTGTCTCCGACGGGCGTTCCCCACCCTCGGCCCGATAAACACCCTCCAATTCACTTACATTGTAAGGGTTGCGGTGTTGAATGAGGCACCGTGTTCCGTAGTAAATATGCTTGAAATCTACCCACTTATCCATCGCCGGCCCCACAGAGGAACCCCACCAAATGGAAAATCCGCTGGTCAACAGAATCCAAACTATAGCAGTTCGCTGCATCCTTGTCATATTCTGTCTCTCCTCTAGAAACGGTGCGATTGTCAGAACTTTCCTGCTACGCGATCTTTCTAGCCGTGTGCCGAATTAAGCCGGAGTGGGTAAAGGCGGCGCTTCACTCGGCTCTCCAGGTTCCGCCGTCGCAACTCGAGGTGAATCGCGCCGCATATACACGCACAGATAGAAAATGGCCATCACCAGCAAGATGAGCGGGGTGGGCCTCGTCAGTACAGCTTTCAGGATCACCCCAGACAGGGACACAGTGTTAATGCTCAAGTCCCTGGTAAATATCACGAGAATTGCCAATGGAATATCCGCGGTCAGCACAACCCCCGCGGTAGTCACCAGCAGTGCAATCCACCGTATCTGGCCGCCCTCGGCCCACAACATCGCGCAGGCCGGAACCGCGAGTAGTAAAAGCTTTGCATCGTATGATCGATGATAGGTAACGATCATGGTGAGAGGCACAATCACCGCGAGTGCAAGCCAGGCTCTACGCTGTGAGAAGCGCGCACTGAGAGTGCGAACAGACCATACCAGCAGAAGTGCTCCGCAGACGAGATAGCTGATCGTATTGTAGATGCGCGGATTGTCGCAGAAGACGGCAACGACTGATTGAAGCTCTATGATACTACTTGGGCCGCGGTTATCAGTGTTTGCAGGTACTGGGTCGCTATTTCCGCCGGGCGCCGAAGTCATTAGAAGATTGGAGTGCAATTCTTGCATCCAGTGTGGCGCGATGGGCGTTACCCACACGATGGCTGCCAGACTAAGGACCGCGGTGACAACTATGGCTTGCAGTGCACGTTTCCGGTAAGTCCCGCCTGCCAGCAGGAAATAGAACCAGATAAAACCCGCGTCATGAGGCTTGATCGCGAGGCTGACCGCAAGGCACAGGATGCCCGCCCAGACAAACCTCTCTCGGAGAAAACACCAGGCGGCCACCACGCAAAGGCTTATGACTATCCCCGCAGGATTGCCGATTACAAAAAGAACTTCTGTGTTGGCAAGAACAAAGCAGATTAAACAACCGGAGATTACCGGCGCGTAATTGGCCCCTATATCCCATATCAGAAAAGCTGCAAGGATAAAAGCTGCGGCGGTGAGCATCATCCATAGACGGCACGCAAGTCCCCATGGCAGCATCGCGAAGGGAGCTACAAAGAGAGATGTGGTCGGCGGGTATACATCCAGTCTCAAAACTTCTCGGGGGCCGACCGAGGATTGCGGAAGCTTTCCTCCCTCTGCCAGATAAACACGCAGTGGCTCACCGTTTTTGTAGGGATCGGCGTGTATAAGCAGGCATCGAGTATCATAGAAGACCCCCTTGAAATCTATCATCATGTTAGGCGAGGGACGCAGCATAGAAACGCCCCATAAAGCGGAAAGCACGCAACTCAACAATATCCAAGTTAGTGCAATCCACCGCGTCCTTGTCATCTTCAGTTCCTCTTCCTGCCGGAAACAGCGAAAAGGCTGTCAATCAACCTGCTGCGCGAACTTCTCCCGAGTCTATCGGATTATGCCCGCGTTTGCGCAAGCGGCGTTTCTCTCGGCTCTCCAGGCGTCGCTGTAGAAACTTGGAGTGGATCGCGCCGCAGATATACCCACAGATAAAAGATACTCATAGCCAACAGGATAAGCGGGACGGGCCGCATAAGCACAGCCGTCAATACCTGCCCGGGCAGACCTGTTATGGGGATTTGCATATTATTGGCGAGCATAATGAAAAGAGTTAACGGAAGATCCGCGGTCATCACAATCCCCGCGCCATTTAACAGGAGTGCAATCCATCCAGTCGCGCCTCCCCTGGCCCAAAGCATGGCGCATGCCGGAATAGTAAGCAGCAGGAGCTTCGCATCCCATGGCCGGTGATAGGTCACCAACATAGTAAGAGGCACGGCCACCGCCAGCGCTATCCAGGCTTTGGCCAGCGAAAAACGAGACCTGAGAGTAAAAACCGACCATATCAGCAGAAGCGCTCCGCAGACCAGATAGCTGACCGGATTGTAGAAACGCGGATCGTCCCGAAAGACGCTCAGGGCCGATTGCAGATCGATGACCATGCCTCCAACGCGGCCGGTGAGCGAATCGAGGCTCGGGTCATTCAGGCCTCCGTGCGAGGAAATGGCCGCCATGTTGTTTTGCCAGTCCCCAATCCAATGCGGCGCTACATGCGAAACCCACAGGAAGGCAGACAAGCTTAGAATCGCGGTAATAAAAAGGGATTGCAGAGCGCGTTTCCTGTAGATCCCGCCCGCCAGAAGGAAATAGAGCCAGACCAGACCCGCGTCATGCGGCTTGATGGCAAGACTGAGCGCCAAGCACAGGATGCCCGCCGGTACAAACCGCTCCTTGAGGAGACACCAGACGGCCACCACGCACAGGCTGACGACGATACCCGCGGTATTGCCGGCTACAAAAAAAGCTTCACAGTTGGCAAGCAATATGCACAACAGGAACAGAGTTACCCTGGACGAGTAGCCTGCTGCAAGATTCCACGTCAGCAATGCGGCCAGAATGAAAACTCCGGCTGTGAGTGTCATCCACAGTACATGTGCAGGCCCCCACGGCAGCAAAGCAAAGGGAGCTACGAAGAGGAATGTAGCAGGTAAGTTCACATACAACGTTACGCCTATATGATCCCGGACGGACTCTGATGGAGGTTTTCCGCCCTCGGACCGGTATACGCTGTCCAACTCACTCACGCTGTAGGGGTTGTGGTGTTCAATCAGGCATCGTGTGCCGTAATATACTGCCTTGAAATCCACCCACCGATTCGCCTCTGGCCCTAAAGTGGAGCCCCATAGGATGGAAATCCCGCAGGCCAGCAGTATCCAGGCAAGACCGGTCTGATTTGTCCTTTTCAAGCTCATCTTCGCTCTCAGAACTTTCGGCCGCCTGGAACTTGAATCATGACCGAAAAAGGAATGAATGAAAATATATATTACACAATAAAACAAGGGAGAGTACGCATCGGCAATCGAGCAGCCCAGCGTGTCTCTCCCCATCGTATGAAGGTGATCAATTTACGCCCAGATCCACCCCTGACAGGATCTGGATAATGCCTGTCTCGAGCGCCATGCCGCTCTTGGCAAATGCAGTGCGGACATCTGTTCCAGGAGCCTTCTGCCAGTTGAAACACTGGAGGCAATCAGAAGAACGAGACGAACATATTTACCCTAACCTGATCGTCTGCCAGTGCTGCAATCCACTGACTAAGCTTAAGAATTCGGCTCTCGTTCGGCTGACTGTTGCGAATTCGTTGAAATGCAGCCTTCGGAAAAAAGAGTACGCCTTCACACTAGCTCGGGCGTACTCATACTTCAAGCAAAGGCTGAGCCTGGCTGTTCCCGCGATGACTAGACCACGGGTTATATGGCGCCGGCAAATATCGTGCTGATGCTGCCAAACGATGAGCTGATGACTTGTGCTAGGCCCTGCATACTGGCAGTTGCGCCGAGGGCAATGATAGCAACGACCAAGGCGTATTCAACCAAGTCCTGGCCTTCTTCGTGGCTTACCAGGTTCTGAAACTTCTCGAACAACCTGAGTAATATGGTGTTCATGGTTTTTTCCTCTCTTCATTTTTCTGCCACGCGGGCTTGCGTCAATCATCCCTGCAAGGACGCTGGGTTCAGCTTCCCTTGAGACGCCTGGATAACGCGTTATAGCGCGCTAGCAAACGCCGTGCTGATGCTGCCGAACGAGGAACTGATGACTTGCGCCAAGCCTTTCATGGTGGCGGTAGCACCGAGGGCAATGATAGCGACAACCAAAGCGTATTCAACCAGATCCTGACCTTCCTCTCGGCTGATCAGATTCTGGAAGCTAACATACAGCTTGAGAAACATGGTATTCATTTGTGTCCTCTCAGTAAATTGATATTCCAAAACAGGCTAACATACCCTCCTACTGAGGGAGTGTGCCTGGTTATCAGGCTGAGGGAGTGTGCCTGGTTATCAGGTTAACACCTCGACGACGACTACATGGCAGTAGCGAATGTCGTGCTAATGTTGGCGAACGAAGAGCTGATGACTGAGGCCAAGCCCTTCATGCTAGCGGTAGCACCAAGAGCAATCAGTGCAACAACCAGTGCGTATTCCACCAGATCCTGACCTTCCTCGCGGCTCATCAGATCCTGGAATTTCACAAACAGCTTGATTAACATGGTATTCATTTGATTCCTTTCGGTTCATGGATACGTGATACCAAGCTGTTACACCCTCCAACTCAAGGAGTGTGCCTGGTTGTTTCGATGATGCCTTGAGAACTGGCTACAGCGCGCCGGCAAATGTCGTGCTGATGTTCGCGAACGAGGAGCTGATGACCGAGGCCAAGCCCTTCATGCTGGCGGTGGCGCCAAGGGCGATCAGTGCAACAACCAGAGCATACTCCACCAGATCCTGGCCTTCCTCGCGGCTCGCCAGATCCTGGAATTTCACATACAGATTGAGCAACATCGTATTCATTTGAGTCCTCTCAGATAACCGAATCTCCCAGCCTGCGGCAGGGGCAATCTAGCTATTGCAAGTAGCGTGCCATTCATGCCACAAACCATTACTTCTTATTTATCAATCATCTACAACAATTCAAGCCGAATATGAAGTGTAAACACGTGTATACAGAGGGTACCGGGCAGACCGGCCTTGTTTACAGAAAACGTACAATAGTAACCGATAAATAACAGTCGGCGGGGCTATTGCGTTTAAGCGTTCGCCGTTGGAGTAAGCGGGTAGTGCCATTATGGGAATGTAACGTAAATCACATGGCCGGATGTCCAGACCGGGAATCCGATATGGCCGAACAAGTAGAATAGCGCCATGGCAAGCAGGAAGCGTCCGGAAGTAGATATCGATCATCGCGCCAGCACACCCAACACGATGCAGCCAGAGCAGATGCACAGCGAAATCTCTGAATCCTTGGCGCCAGAAACGAGTTCTGCCGGAAAACCTGGTAATTACCGGAAAATTCTTCGCGCTATCGCGCCACTGCCCTTCGTAACTGTCTGTGGCCTGGCGTTTGGGTTCATCGCAGGGAACATCTGCCTTGCACTGCTGTTACCGAACGCTCCTTACACACGCGATTACATCTTCTATTGGGCCACCGGGCAGCAGTTGGTACGCCACGCAAATCCCTATGATCCCGTTGCCGTCACGCAGATTGAGCGCGCCGCAGGGCTTCCGCCCAAGCTGAATCCGGGTTTGATGCGGAACCTGCCCTGGGCGCTACCGCTTGTCTATCCATTAGGATTCCTCAGTTTGCGCGTGGGATGGATTCTGTGGTTCTTGCTCCTGCTCGCGTGCCTGGCGGTTTCGGTTCATTTGCTCTGGATCATCTACGGCCGCCCAAGGAATCGCCGCATCTTGCTGGGTTATTCCTTCGGACCGGCACTGCTCTGCGTGATCTTCGGACAAACCTCGCACTTTGCTCTGCTGGGATTGGTTCTGTTTCTGCGCCTGCATCGCACGCGCCCCTTTCTGGCGGGAATGTCACTCTGGCTTTGCGCGCTGAAGCCTCACCTCTTTCTGCCCTTCAGCGCAGTACTGATCGTGTGGGTACTGGTTTCCCGGAGCTACAAGCTGCTGGCCGGCGCTGCGGTTGCCCTGGCCGCAAGTTGCGCACTCACATTTGCCATGGATCCCATGGCGTGGACCCAGTACTCGCAGATGGTGCGCTTATCTGGAATCGAGAGGGAATACATCCCCTGCCTGAGCTACCTGTTGCGCGCCTGGCTCAGCCCGAACTCCATCTGGCTCCAATATCTGCCAGCCGCTTTAGGCTGCATATGGGCTCTGGCCTATTACTGGCCACGACGTCACTCCTGGAACTGGTTGATCAACGGAAGCCCGCTGATGCTTGTCTCTGTCCTTGTGGCGCCTTATTCCTGGATATATGATCAGGGGCTGGTTATTCCTGCCCTGTTGCAGGGCGCGTTTCTTACACGGTCCCGGAACCTTTTGATTGCTCTCGCGTTCTTGAGCGCCCTGGTCGAGGTCGCGCTCTTCCGCAGCCTTACGCACCCCAACGACATTGTCTTTTGGACATATTGGTCCGCTCCCGCCTGGCTGGTTTGGTATCTAATCGCTTCTCACTACAAACGGGCGCAAACAGAGGAAAAATGATATCTAAACCACTTCGCGTTCTCGCTGCCTCCTGCATTGTGGCTGCAGGCTTCGGTTATTTTGCCGCGCTCTGTTTCTACGTCATGAGTGACAGAATTGCGTCTCAAAAGGATTTCATCTCTTACTGGGCTGCCGGGCAACAGCTCATTCACGGCGCAAATCCATATGACTACGAAGCCGTACGCCACCTGGAACTCGCCACGGGTCGCGAGGACAGCAATCCACTTATCATGCGCAATCCCCCGATAGCCTTCTTCCTGGCATTGCCACTCGGCCTGGTCAGCGCGAAAAACGGCCTCGTCCTATGGCTATTCACTCTTCTGGCATGTCTTTCAGTATCAATCCGGCTTATCTGGCTTCTCAATGGACGCCCAGAGAGTCGTTTTCATCTGCTTGGCTACGTATTTGCGCCCGCACTGGCCTGCCTTATGGCCGGGCAGTTTGGCATTTTTCTCCTCCTCGGCGTATCGCTATTTCTGTACTTTCATCAGACCCGTCCATTCCTAGCCGGAACTGCCCTGCTGTTCTGCGCGATGAAGCCGCATCTCTTCCTGCCCTTTGCCATCGTGTTGCTCCTTTGGATAGTGGCCCGGAAATCGTACCAAATTCTTGTTGGTTTCTTCTCCGCGTTGCTTGCCAGTTGCGCGCTGTCGTACTGCTTCGACATACACGCATGGTCGCAATATATGCAAATGATGCACACGGGGAAAGCGCTGGATGAGCCCGTGCCAGTTCTCAGCGTGGTATTACGCTTTCTCATTGACCGCCATGCCGTGTGGATCCAGTTTCTTCCAGAGATTGCCGCCTGTTGCTGGGCGCTCTGGTATTTCTGGAAGCGCCGCAACCGCTGGAGCTGGATGGAAAATGGACTGCTGCTGCTGCTGGTCTCAGAGATGTGTGCGCCTTACGGCTGGTTTACCGATGAAGCTATGGCGCTTCCCGCTATCCTGTATGGAGTCTATCGTGCTGAGGAATCCATGCGTTCGCTCCTGCCTTTAGGGTTGATTGCCGGTATTGCCCTCATCGAATTGTTCGCCGGCGTCCAGATCATCTCGCCGTATTACCTGTGGACCACACCCGCCTGGCTCGCATGGTATCTCTACGCAACCAGAAGAAAGAGTTTGCCAGCGGAGGAATCTCACAACAGGATCGCAGAGAGTACAAATCCGCATTAAGGAAACATGCGCTCATGGGTATATCTGTGACCAGTCTACGGAACAGGCAGGAATTCCAAAGTGTCGCCAGGTTGTGTCTGCGTTTCGCGAATTGTACCGGATGGAAGCTCGAGTACAGAATGCGCCCGGAGACAGCCCGATAGCCGCCAGGGAGGCACCGCGCTCACCAGCTTCCTGATTTGATTCTTGCGGTCCAGATAGACGAGGTCGATGGGGAAGCGCATCCAGAAGGTGTGCACGGCCTCACAGGGCCGAATCCACATACCTTCTCCGCGATCGAGGCATTTGCGCCCCAGCAGGCCTTTGTTGCGTTTTGCAGCGTTATCGGCCACTTCCATGTGGGTGGCCAGAACAGTATTGCGCGACCTGTTCATGACCCGCAGACGAATATCCTGAGGGGCCTGACGGCGTGAAACGAGGAGATTCCGCAACCCCAATGCGATCCAGCGAAAGGGATTCATGCTGACAGAAACCTCATTGAGGCGCGGGCGCGGGAGCAGGCGCGGAGCTGGTGCTCGTTGACGCTGTGCCAAAGCCTCCCGTGGCGCCTTCAATCACCAACGGCTGCTCCGGCTTCATGCTGTCAACCAGTTTCTCCACGGGCATGGTGGGCGGCGGGGGCGCTGGAGTGTTGGCTGCGCTCTTGGCATCCGGTGTATTCATGGGTATGCCGGAGTTGGGCGGTAGAAACTTGGCCGGGAACTTAAGCTCAGGCAGCGGCGCTCCAGCCGGAATGGGAGCCACAATCTCAGGCGTCACAATCACGATCAGCTCGGTATTGGCTTTGGTCTTCTGCATCGACTGGAAGAACTTTCCGAGAATCGGTATGTCTCCAAGAAAGGGGATCTTCGCGAAGGTTTCGGACTCGGTGTTATCCAGCAGACCGCCGATGACAAAGCTTTGTCCATCGGCCAGCTCAACCTCGGTCCTCACCTTTCTGGAGGTTATGGCGGGCACTTCAAACCCGGAGAGCTCAACGGCATTGGTAAAGTCGAGGGCGCTGACTTCCGGGGCCACCTGCAGGCGGATCGTTCCGCGGGGAGTAATAGTGGGGATGAAGTTGAGGCGAACTCCATACTCCTTGAACATGATGGTCACAGTGGCCGCAGTGCCTGCTCCGCCGCCCTGAACGACGGGAAAGGGATATTCCCCTCCAGCCAGGAAGCTGGCCTGTTTGCCGTTGGCCGCCAGCAGGTTGGGTTCGGCAAGAACCTGCGCGCCTATGGTGCTCTGGAGGGCCTGAATCGTAACGCCGATATTCAGACCGGGGTAGAAGGCGGAGATATTCGTCGGAGACGTTCCTCCGGTCACCGTGGCGCCAGTGCTGCCACTAGGTGTAGTAGTACTTAAAGATCCGGTTGAAATTCCACCGATTGTGTTTCCAAAACCGTTACTGAATATATTTATGCCGAACTGCGCTGCCTTAGTGCGGTCAACGCTTATAAAGCGCACTTTGAGGAGAATCTGCGGATCGGAGGCCGGAACAGTGACGTTGAGCAGGTTGACTACTTTACCTCCCGTGGAGGCGATCTTGACCGCGCGATCCGAGCTGTTGAGATCCTTGACCGTGCCGCGCAGGAAGATGATGCCGTTCTCTGAGCTCACTCTCAAGGTATCGCCGGGAAGCTCTGCTTTGAGTTCACGGCGGATTGCGTCCAGGTTGTCGTGCAGGTTGGTCGCGCCGGGACGCACTGTCACGTTGAAGAACTGCCGGCTTCCGCGGGTATCCCAGATAATCAGGGTAGTTTCTCCAGGAGCCTTGCCCTCCACCATGACCTCGGTTGGGCTTGTCGCACGGACTTCAGCGACGTTGCCCTGACCAATGGCAACCCGCACTATCGGCCATGCACAATCTACCAGCACTGTCTTGCCCACGGCGATGGGAAGCTCATTCGTCGAGTCCTGAGAAGTGGCAGTCACGGGTTGAACAGGCAGCGTCATGGTTTGAACAGGCGGCGTTGCGGTTTGAGCAGGCGGTGGCGCGGTTTGAGCAGGCGGTGGCGCGGTTTGAGCGTGCAAGCCCGGCCAAGCGCAGAGGACAATAGACAATGCGCTGCAACATACGATGGTAACGGCGGTCTTCGCTCTCACTAGCGTCCCCCGGGAGCAGCAAATTTTTCTTCAGTCTTGGTTGAGCCGTTGAACACTACGATGGTAAAGATCTTGGGCACCACCTTCTTTACGCGCCGGGACTTTCCCGGTATTTTATTCTGCTCGCCCGAAAAGAGGTTGGATGTAGCCGTGCCGGGAACGTCAGCAACCTTTGTATCCAGCGGATTGCGCAGCACCAGCTGGATTTTCACCTGACTGCTGGCCAGGCTAAGGAGCTCCGCTTGTTCTGGAGTGACCAGAAGGTTTACTACCTGCACCGCCTTGGCCTTTCCCTCAGCATCTTTTTGGTAATCGGTTCCCGCGGACAACACCTGAATGTTCTGCAGGAGCGTACGCGACTGTGTGCCTTGCATGGAATTTTGCTGGCCAGGCGGATTGCCGGCGATCAGTACATCTACGCGCATTCCGGGAGTCACAAATCCCGACACGTTCACTACATCATCCACTTTGACGGCACAGGCTCTCATGCCCGGGGGAATGGTGGCTGCCAATCCTCCGCCGGAACCGCTGGCAGCCAGCCGGTTGTCGATAATGGGCTCACCCTCATAGATATCCGATAAAACGCCCCTGCCAATCAGACTGTTCTTGTCTTTCGCGAGAATGGAACCCTTGGGTGGCGTACCCGTGATCTTGATGGTCGTCAGATGGTCAGCGTTGAGTACAGTCCCTAATTTAATGTTCGACTTGGCTGCGACAACCTCGGTAATTGCCGGCGGCTTTGACGCGGCCGTCTGGTTGCGAACCAGGCGAACAACCAGATAAGTGCATGCGGCGGCAATGACGAAAGCCACTAGAAGGATCGCAAGTACTCTTCGGTTCATGTGGAGGCCTGTTTGAACTGGCTACCCGGCCAGCTTCGCCTTTCTGTCCCCTGTGGCAAGCTCCGCGCCAATAGCCTGTTTCGTATCTTGCCGAAATAGGGGTTGGCCCGACAGTTTGCCAGGCAAGTTTAACCGCCTGTCTAGTGTATTCCCTTCAAGCCTAATAGTAACGACCGAGGCAATGTTACAGGCAAAGGAGGTATCAAGAGAGTTATAGGTTAAACCCCAGCCATGAGCGATTCTGAAAGAGACTATAATTGAACTCTTGAAGGGGGGACGATGGGCCTCTCTCGGCGCTCCACCAGGCTGAGACCGCCGAAGCGCGACCTCCACGGCAAGAAGGACCAGGTGGCGCGAGGGAGGATATTCATCCGGTCATGAGGTCTTCCCCCACTATTACGCTATTTTCAGAGCGGCCGGAGCCGAGCCGGCAGCCCTATTCCTTTCTGATATCACTTTTGGTGCATGCTGGTGTGATTGGGCTGATATATTTGGGGCTCATGTCCGCGCCCCAGGTGAAGACCCCGGCCCTTGCGCAACACTATGACGTGCGTCATATTGACCTGCACACCCTTCAGTCTCAGATGCAGCGCGCCGCTAATAGCGGCTTCGAGTATCCGCGCCCGCCTTCCGCCAAGCATAAGCTTTCTCCGGGCGGTATCGCCACCGAACATCCGCCGCTGCGGCAGGCTGTGCATGCCCCGCCAGGCCCCCAGACGCTTCTGCAGCCAGATATACCCAAGCCTATGGTTCTTACCCAGGAAATCCCTCTGCCTACAGTCGTAATTTGGGACGGCATGAAGACATCCGCCAAGAACCTGGTTCCGCCTCAGCTGCAAAAGCCGGCTGTTTCCAACGTGGAGCCTTCGGTCCAATTGCCCAATGAAGAACCGAACATAGACATCATCGCCCTGGCGCCCACAGATCTGAAAACCGAAACGCAGAATATTTTTCCCAGTAACACGTCGCCCGTAGTGGTTCGCGGACCGGAACCGTCGCCGCCCACCCCGATAACCAACGCCCGAGGGTCAGAACAGCCCACTCCGGCTTCGGTCATGTCGGCCTCTGATCTCCAAATGGCGGATGGAGAGGTCACGCTGCCGCCCGTGAATGAATCGGCCTCCTCCAATTCTCCCGGGATGCCGGCGGCGGGACAGTCACAGGATTCAACGCAGGCCGGGCAGCTTAACCCGGCCGGCCAACCGGGAGAGGCCGGCGCAGGCCAGGGTTCAACTGGCGCCGGAGAAACGGCGGATTCCGGCTCAGCCACCCAGGGAGATGAATCTGGAACCGGGCAAAGCGCCTTCCCTCAAGGTGGCTCCAGGCGCGGCAACCCGCTTTCGTCAGCCCATATCTCGCTGCCCCATGACGGCCAATTCGGAGCTGTCGTGGTGGGTTCTTCTCTGGAAGAAAAGTATCCCGAGACGGCCACGCTCTGGAGCGGCAGGATGTCCTACACCGTATATCTGCACGTTGGCCTGGCGAAGAGCTGGATTCTTCAGTACTCGCTCTCCCGGGCCGACAACGCGGCTGCCGCAGGCAATATCCTGCATATCGAGGCGCCCTGGCCGTATAACATCGTACGGCCCAATATCCCGTCCGGCGCAATCGATGCCGATGCCCTCATGGTTCATGGGTTTGTGAACCAGGACGGCCGCTTCGAGGCGCTGTCCGTCCTCTTCCCGCCGGAGTTCACCCAGGCACAATTCGTGCTGGATGCGCTCGCCCAGTGGCAATTCCGCCCGGCAACGCAGAACGGACAAAATGTCATGGTGGAAGTGCTGCTGATTATCCCGGAGGAGCCACAATAATGCCACATCCCGGCGAGTCCAAGGGGGCGGACCGGCCGGGATACGGGAGTGATTATTCAGCGGACTACGTGGTGCCGTTAGGTACCAGACGCGGAGTGGTTAAACCACGCGCGATTCGCTGGAAGATTTGTTTCAACTGCGTAAAATTCACTTCATTGGTCGAGGGGCAGACACCGGTTGAGGGTTCGTCGGAATAGAAATTATCCGCCGAGGAGGCTATATCCTTCATTGCAGTGCAGGCGCTGATGCCTTGGTAGGCGCTGTATGACGCATCCGTGGAGCATCCCCCCGAGGCAATGCCGTAGCCAACCGTAAAGACCCTGGTTCCATTCACGCCGTTGGCATTCGGAAATGCCGCGGCCGACTGGGCTGCGATGATCGCCTGCCCGCACTGGCCTTTAGCCGATGGGTATGCGTACGAGTTCTTGTTGCTGCCGCTGCCGGTTCCGTTCAAGGTGCCCGTATCCGCCTTCAGGCCGCTGGAAGCATTCATGTCGCCGTCGCCGAGGATAATCATGACATTCTGCGAGCCGGGATTTGCCGCCTGCTGGGCGATAAGAGCCGCCTGCGCCGCGTAGATGGCTTGCGCATAGTAGGTTCCCTCGCCGCCCTTGGCCTGGATGCCGGTGCAACCGCTATATCCCCCGGCTGCTTCCACAAGCTGCGAGCCGGAGTTTAACGTGGTAGCCGCATCGTTGGCCTTGTAATCGTACGCAAACGCGGCGATGGTATGGCCCGATGTGCCTAACGGCGTCGGCACCACCTGGTAGGTGGAGGTGTAAGGCAGATTCAAAAGCCCATTCGACATCGTCCCAGTGGTCACGTTTTGAAATTCATACGGCTCAATCGTAGGGATTGTGGCGTTGGGACAATTGTAATAGTCTTTGGCCTGCGAGGTTTCCACTGGCGGGAAGAGAAAAATGCTGACGCTATCGACAGGCGTGACGCCCGTGGTGTTGGTGCAGGTTTGGCCCGACTGACATGGGTACATAAGACCCAACAGGGCCTGGACGCCCTGCAACGCGCATTGTTCTCGAGTGCCGGTGCATTGCAAGCTGCCTGGATCCGAGCTGGTCATCGACGACGTTGCGTCGAGAATGATCGCGATGTTCCACGGAGTGTTTTGTCCACCGGCCATGGATGCGGTCGCGGTAGCCCCAATGTTGAACGCGGGAACGTGGAACATCCCCCCGAACCACAACGGGACCCTCGCAGTCTGCAATACCTTGACGGCGTTGTAATTCCCGCTGGGAGAGCCGGTAGCAGCCTCGCATCCCACTCCCAAATTCGATGTCAGAGTCGTGAGGCACTGGAAAGTCGGCGTAATGGCAACATTTGTCAGGTTGGGAGTGGCGCTTTTCTGGCCTGGCTCGGCGCTGTAAGCAGTCACTAGTGCGGTTGCGGTGGTTGTGTTGGGCATAGCCGAGGCTCCGGCCAGGGCGGCCACGTCTGTTGATACCTGAAGCTGCTGACGGGCAACATAGGCATGGCCAAGATCGACGGTGATCCCGGCTATTCCTATAAACGCTAACATGCTTACCGACAGCATCACCGCAGACTGTCCACGCGTATCCTTCAGTAGCCTGCGGAAAAGAGTTACTTTGTGAAGTTTCATAAAACAATTCCCCCTTTCAATAGACAGTAACCGGTTGAGTCACAGATAGGTTTCCTGTCATTTTTTGCAAATACACTGGCATCCATGTGTACGGATAACTGACTATGAGCGTGGCCGGTGTGGAGGTGTTGTCTGCCTGCAGCACCGTGGCTGCACCTGTGCATGAAAACCCCGTTCCAGCCGTTGGGCCGTACGTAACGTTGGTGCCGCTCGAGTTCTGAATCGTCACTGTGTATGTGAGCTTGGATGCTGTGAAGCCCGGCAATGCAGTGGATACTGATGTTTGAATCGAAGCGCACGGATCGGAAAGCACATTCCGTGAAGTTGCCAGCACCTGAAGCGCGGCACTCGATGTAGCGGAGTTGAGTTGCTCATAGCTGATCATGGCCATGCTGAGCGAAAACATGAATGTCAGGACCATCAGCAACATGGGCACCACCAGGGCAAACTCAACCAAGGATTGCCCCTCGACGTTGGAATTCAGTAAGGTGCGAAGCCGGCCGCTCATAGTCCGTGCTTTTGCGCTCGCTCTGCAGGAGGCCTCGGCACGGCAAAAACCGTGCAGGATCGACCTTGCCTGCCCGCGCAGATTGCTCAGCCTTTTCATTGATTCCCTCCTTACATTGTCGTTCATAATCAACCTGATACGACAATAATGTTGTTATGTCAAAGTACTAAGGTACCCATGGAGAGCCCCCAACGGGTCTAACCATTGCCATTGCGGAGCCGCTCCAAAAATTGCTCGAGTTCCCTCCTGTTCGCCCCGTTCACCAGCGGGTTCTGCCCACTGCTCGCCGCCAGCGTATCTTGCGGGATGAATTGGAGGCCTACACCGTCGTTTCCCCATCGAACAGCCCTGGAGTGCACGGCGATTGAATGTTCAAAACCCTCTTCTTTACCGTTACCGGCCACTTGCAAAGTCATCAGAATTAGGGTACCGGGGTACCAACGCTCCTCCGTTACCACGTACAACCCTGACGAACTGATGTTCTTAACGTTGTGCCCTTTGGGAGCGGCGCCTGTCCAGTAATAGGCAGCCAGGCCGGGTAACGACTCCCGTGGAGCACTTCTCAGATCAGGAGCTGTTCTCGGATCAGGCGACCACCAGCGACTCAACCAATTCTTAGGCCGCTTGACGTACTTCATCCCCGGCTCAGCAAGATCCATCTCGTACGGCTTCTCGGACGGCTTATCGAATTGCTTCTCGGACGGCTTATCGGGCGGCCTGTCGTACGGCTTCTCGGACGGCTTCACGAATTTCTTCTCGGACGGCTTCTCAAACGCAGAGCGCTCTACCTGGAGAGGTTTCTCCTTGGTACGTTCCTCCTGGGGACGATCCTCACTGGGACGATCTTTCAATTCCACCACTCCAGGGCCGCCGCTCCAAAGCGGCTTCGCACGCAAGAGCACGGCGCACTGCACACCACTGGAAACCCTGCTGGTGCTGGTAATCATCTCCAGGCGGCCCTGCATTTCCTCCGCCAGGCAAAGCACCAGCTGATCGCCCGATTGGCTCTGCGACGAATAGATAGAGTGGATTGGAAGCGCCAGAACGCTTGCCGGCCGCGGGCTCGAAGGAGAAACACGAAATGTGGGGTATGACTCAACTACCTCAATGACCCGGCAATCCTCGTCCAGGTAAATCAAATCGAGAGGGGCGCGCATATCCGTCTCCGGAATTCCGCGAAACGGCGAGAGCCAAAGGCCTTCACCAGACTTTAGCATCAGCTTTTGAAACAGCCTCGTGAGCTCCGCGGACTCCATACTGGCGGTAGCGACCTCAAGGCCGAGGAAGCATTCACGAGTCTGGTTGTATGCGCAAAGCCTTCGTAATTCCATCGAACCTCCGGTCCTCCACGAGGACCCGGCAGCCGTGTGCTGTCTCAAAGTGCCATTCGTCTGCTCAACCTCTTGCATCAAATTGCGTTAAAACTGCTCATGCAAATCCGTTTTTCACAACTGGACCAGCCAAAACTTCTGCTCCGCCAGGCGCGAAGAAAATATTTCGCTTAGCCTAAAGAGCTAAGCAGAGACGCAACATCCCGCACCCGCTGACGGGGTGAGATCGGAGACATACTGCCGAACTGGCAATGTGCCCGGCCAGCGAATGATTTAGTTGGCCTGCAGAATCCACGCGGCGTTTCCGCGCTGCCGGCCCACCCACAAAACCGGTACTACTTCTTTTTCTGAGCGCGGTGGCGCAAGACCAAAACAACAATCAAAACCACAGCCAACACACCTGCGGTAATCTGAATAATCAAAGTCGTGTTCATGTCAACTCCTCTTTCTGCAAATGCTGGTTACGCTCCCCGGCTTGAGCAAACTCGAACGACGCCGGGCGTCAAAATAGCGAATTCTCCGGAACACAACCGCGGACCGGCCAGCGAAGCGCGCCTTCACGGCGCCGCCGAAACAAGCGCTGCGCTACTTGACTCGGGTGCGGCGACGCTGGATCAATACGATCAACACAACAACAGCCAGCACACCGCACACGATCTGGATGAGAGTAGTACCGTCCATGTTCATATCGATTCCTCCTTCCCTCAATGATTAAGACCCGCAAATGATTCCATGATGGAGAGGATCGCCGGTCCCAGAGTAACAACAAAAAGCGACGGGAATATGAACAGCACAAGCGGAAAAATCAGCTTGATGGTGGTCTTTGCCGCCGCCGCCTCCACAGCCTGTACACGCTGTGTTCTGAGTGTATCGCTGTGGACGCGCAGTGTCTTGGCAACACTGCTTCCAAACTGATCTGCCTGAACCAGCATGGATACCAGATTGCGCACACAGTCTACGTTAGTGCGTTCCGCCAGGTGCTTCCATGCTTCACTACGAGGGCGTCCCGCGCGTTGCTCTAGCACGACAATACCCAATTCATCGCACAGTTCCGGCTGTGCTGATTTCAATTCCACAGTAGTGCGCGACGTTGCCTGGTCCAGGCTTAGCCCCGCCTCGATGCAGATCACCAGCAGGTCAAGCACATCCGGGAGGCCGCGCCGAATATGGCTTTGGCGTTTACTAATCCGTTTCCCCAGCCAGAAATCCGGCGCCAGAAAACCTATGCCCAGGGCTACGACGTACATAAATATGCCGCCGTAGGCTCCAATTCCACTGGCCCAAAAAAGGATAACCATCAGAATAGGAGTTAATACTTTCGTGCCATAGAAAACCTTGACCGCTGACTCGTCACGGAATCCAGCGCGCTGTAGCCGCTGCATGACGACAGACGTCTCGGCCTGACTTCTCGGCAGCACGTTTTCAAAGTGCTCAACCACACCGCCAATGGAAATTCCTGTCTGCTGAATAGTGGCTAAAATGGACTTCGGCTTGGGGTGCGGATTAATCACGTCAGTAATTCGCTGCAGCATTTCTTCGCGATAGAACAGCAGCAGTCCGCCGCTCACGATCAGCAGGAATACGACACAAAATGTAAAAATCGCAAAAAATCCCATAAAACCCTTCAAACGTCCATGTTGACAATGTGGTGAATGATGAAACCACCAACTACCATCATGCCTGCGGCAGTCCAGAGCATCTTAATGCCCGTTGGATTCTTCCACAAGACGCTCACCATCTCCGGATTAACAAAATACAAAACGAGTCCGAGCACCATAGGCAGAAGGGTGAGAACCCATCCTGTCAAGCGTCCCTGGGCCGTATGCACTTCTACCTGACGCTTCAAGCGAAATCGCTCCCTGATTACATAAGATGTCTTGTCGAGAACCTCGGCCAGATTTCCCCCACTCTCCTTCTGGATCATAATCGCCGTCGAAAAGATGCGGAGGTCCTGCAAGGGAACGCGTTTGCAAAGGTTGTCCATTGCATTCTTCAGTTCCAGGCCGTAATTCTGCTCCTCGAAACAAGTTCTGAATTCGCAGCCGACCGGGTCGACACATTCACGAGATACTGAGCCGATTGCGGCAATGAGGCTGTGCCCGGCCCGCAACGCGCTCACCATCAGATCCAGCGCCTCCGGCATTCCCTGTTGAAATGCGTCGAGGCGCTTGCTGCGTCTATGAAAAACATAGGCTAAAGGTATAAAGCCCGTCAGCACTCCGATCGGCACAGCCATGATGAAGGAATCGAAGCGCAGGTATGTCAAATAAGCCGGGAGAGCAAAGCTGAATAGACAACCAGCTACCAGGGTTCCGGCGTTCCACTTGAGATCTGCCTGATAGAGCAGAGTATGGATAACCGGCGCCAGATCTAACTCCTTTAGCTTCTGATTGAGCCAGGGAATGCTGCTGATCATTTCGCTCTTGCGAAGATTGACGTCCTTGCCGCGCTCCATCCCATCGTTGTCTGTGGCCAGAGCTGAGTCGAGCACGGCATAGACTTGCTTGGCCCGCTGAGAGGCTCCGGAACCGATGGCGTAAGCCAGCAGAGCTACGATCGCGAAAACGCCCACAAAAATCACAAAAACGATCAATCCCACATTATCTCCCATATCTGTTTTCCTCCTTTCCGCTCAATTGACTGGCGTTTCGCGCTCGAATAGAACCGGTGGTAGAACGATACCGGAGACTCGAAGCCGATCCAGAAACCGGGGACGAATATGGGTTGGCTGGAATATGCCGATAACCTTGCCATCGGGCCCGATTCCTTTCTTGTTGAAAGTAAAAATCTCCTGCATGCTGATGACGTTCTCTTCCATGCCGGTTATTTCGGAGATGCTTGTTACTTTGCGTGTACCATCGCTCAAACGCGTGACTTGAACAATAATGGTGATGGCTGACGTTATCTGCTGGCGAACAGATTTTTCCGGCATATTCATGTTGCTCATCGCGACCATTGATTCAAGCCTGGCGATGGCATCTCGAGTGGTATTGGCATGAATCGTGGTCATCGAGCCTTCGTGCCCGGTATTCATGGCCTGAAGCATATCGAACGCTTCTTCTCCACGCACCTCGCCCATGATGATGCGGTCGGGGCGCATGCGTAGGCAGTTGATCAGAAGTTGACGCTGGCGAATCGCACCTTGCCCTTCAATGTTGGGCGGACGGGTTTCGAGTCGCACAATGTTTTCCTGCGCCAGTCGGAGTTCAGCCGCGTCTTCTATGGTTACGATGCGTTCGGTGCGCGGAATGTACTGCGACAATATGTTCAATAAGGTGGTCTTGCCGGTGCCGGTGCCGCCTGAAATGAGGATGCTGATCCTGGCTTTTACCGCGGAGGATAGCACTTCCATCATTTCCGGAGAGACGCTCTTCAACTGAACCAGCTGATTGGCTGCCAGGGGGCCTGTCCCGAAGCGGCGAATTGACATGGATGGTCCGTCCAGCGCCAGGGGCGGAATAATGGCATTCACGCGGGAGCCGTCTGGCAGCCGGGCGTCGACCATCGGAGAGGACTCATCCACCCTGCGTCCCACGCGCGATACGATACGATCAATGATCTGCAGCAGATGTTTATCATCGCGAAAAGTCGTATCGACCCTCTGCAGAAGCCCGTTTTTCTCTATGAATACATGATCCTTGTCGTTGATCAGGATGTCGGAAATCTTGGCATCGCGCAGCAGCGGTTCCAGCGGGCCAAGGCCAAAAACCTCGTCGAGCAGGTCCGCCTGTATCCGTTCCTGCTCGTCGAAGTTCAGGGGCACTCGCTGCTCGGCGATGATCTCCTTTACGATGCCGGAAACCGCCTGGCGCGCCTGACTGGAATTGACGCGAGACAGCTTCTCCAGATCCAGCTTGGAGATCAGGGTCCGGTGTATCTCCGCTTTGTACTTTTCCAGATTCAGCAGTTCCACGTTCTACCTACCATCAGGACAGGATTCTTGTCCGCAACTTCGCCATCTCAAAAGAAGCTCCCTGCCAAAATGGAGGCAAAGAGCTGTAGACTCGTCAACCTCCCATGGAGAAGGTCACGCTCACCGTGGTCTCCACGTCCACCGGCTCACCGTCGAGAAGGTATGGCTTGTAGCGCCAGGTCTTAACTGCATCCAGCGCAGACTGTCGCAGCATGGCTGGTCCGCTGACAGCACGGAGATTTTCGACCGCTCCCGACTTGGTAATGGTAGCTTGTATCACCACTGTGCCGGTGACTCGGGCTTCCCTGGCCATCTGCGGATAAACCGGAGCGGTTTTCTGAATCAGCAAACCGCCGGCGACACCCGCCGAGATGCTCATCTTCGTGGGAGCCGCGACCTTCACCTTCGGCCCGTTCTGCCCAGTGAAGACGTTTCCCGCCGTTCCACTGCCACCCAGGCCATCCATACCGGCCGATGTAAAGCCAGCAGAGGGCGGGGGTTCCTTGCCGGCCAGCATTTTAAGGTCACTCGGAATCCGCGACGGCGCGCTCAGCTGATGGCTCATTGCTATTTCCGACGACGGGCGCGGGCTATCTGTACTCGTTGTCTCTGATGTCGTCGCTGGCGCGGGTGTCGTTACAGTCGTAGCCGTCTGCTGCGGCGTGCTCGTCGATGTTTGCTGCGGAGCAACCACGGGCTTCGGCGCTGCCGTTCCGGACCGCATCTTATAGCCCATAAAGCCGAGGATGAGCACAAACGCAAGCGAACCGACGCCAATAAGAGGCGCCAGTCCTTTCTTCTTTCCCGTGCTCTCGTCCTTGTGTTTCTCGACTTTCGTCTTAGGCGGCTGAAAAACCTGCTCGGCTTCCGCATAGGCCGCCGTGGATGCGCGTGCAACAGGGCTCGGTATGCGATCCACTACGGGCGGCACGGCAACTCGCGCTGTTGCTGGTTTGGCTGGCTGTGCCGCATGAGGCTCTCCGCTATCCCATTCGCTGAAATCTGCGGGAAGCGTTGAGGGTTGCGCAATCTCTATTTCTTCTGGAGGTACCATTGGCCATCGGCTCCCTTCACATAAGTTGAACCTTTGTAGCTGCGCGTTTCAAGTTTGCTCTGCTGGTTGAAGTCTTTGTCGTCGAGCTGCACTCTCTGATCTGCATCGCTAAAGTCTCCGCCAGCCGGACCAGCATCGACCGCTGTCGGTATGAGCATAGCGATGTTTGGCAATCCTTCCACCACAAGCGTCACCGTGGCTTGTGCTGTGGTGAAGTCTGTGGTGTCTGTGGGGGTGAAAGTTGCAGAAAGTGTTTGTGTACCCGCTGCCAGCACGTTACCCGCGGCGGGTGTATAGGTGAAAGTGCCCGGAATCAATGCCGTGGCATTTAGCTGAGCGGCGCTGAGCGGTGTGCCGTAAGCGATGGCTGCGGGGGACGGCCATGTGATAATCGGCGTTGCTTTAGTGACAGTAAGTTGTACCGTGGCCTGCGCCGATGCATCGTCCGAACTGTCGTTCGGAGTAAAAGTAACTGAGAGTGTGTGCGTTCCCGCCGACGGCATTTCGCCTGCAGCTGGAGTGTAGACGAAGGTGCCCGGAACCGAGGCTTTGGCATTCAACTGAGTGGAGCTGAGCATGGTGCCGTAAGAGATGGGGGCGGGTGTCGGCCATGTAATGACAGGCATTGCCTTGGTAACAGTTAGTTGCACAGTGGCACGCGCTTCAGGAAAGTTGGCGTCTGTCGGTGTAAAGGTGACCGTGAGCGTATGCGTTCCCTTTGCGAGCACCTCGCCTGCAGGTGGAGAGTAGGTGAAGGTGCCCGGAAGCGATGCCGTGGCGTTGAGCTGAGCATTGCCGAGCGGTGTGCCGTGCGATATGGCAGCCGGCGTTGGCCATGTAATCGTGGTTGGCTTTGCCTTGGCGACAGTGAGCGTCACGGTGGCCTGCACGTTGGCATAGTCCGTAGTATCAGTTGGAGTAAAGATAGCCGTAAGCGCATGCACACCCGCCGCCAGTATCTCCCCCGGACCAGGGTTGTAAACGAATTTCCCCGGAATCGATGCGGTGGCATTCAGCTGCGTAGCGCTAAGCGCGGTGCCGTATGCAATCGAAGCTGGCTCAGGCCATGTCACGGATGGGGTCGCCTTGGTAACAATAAGCGACACAGCGGCCTGTGCCGCGGTGTAGTTCGTGGAATCCGCTGGGGTAAAGGTTACCGAAGGAGTATGCGTCCCTGCCGTAAGCACCGCGCCAGCTGCGGGAATATAGGCGAATTTTCCTGGCACTGGAGACGTGGCATTCAGTTGATTACTGCCCAGGGCGGCGCCGTAAACAATCGAAGCCGGATTAGGCCACGTGATATGCGGCGTCACCTTGGTCACAACCAGCGACGCTTCGCATTGAGTGGCGCTGTAGTCCGTAGTGTCTGCCGGAGTAAAGGTTGCCGTTAGCGACTGTATCCCTGCTGACAACACCGTTCCTGCAGCAGGTGTATAGACGAAAGTTCCTGGAACTGACGCCGCGGCATTCAATTGAGCGTTGCCCAGCGGAGTGCCATAGGCAATCGAAGCCAGCGGAGGCCAGTTGACGATTGGCTTGGCCTTGGCGACAGTGAATGACACGGCTGCCTGCGCAGTGGTGTAATCCGAAGCATTTGACGGAGTGAAGGTTGCAGTCAGAGTCTGTACTCCGGCTGTCAGCATCGTACCTTCCGCGGGAGTGTAATCGAATTTTCCCGGAACTGACGCCGTAGCATTTAGCTGAGCAGAGCTGAGAGCGGCGCCGTAAGCAATCGGAGCAGGCGTCGGCCATGCGATGGCCGGCGTAGCCTTGGTGACGGTGAGTGACACTGCAGCCTGCGCCGTGGTGTAGCCCGTATCGTCCGCCGGTGTGAAGGTTGCCGAGATCGTATGCGTTCCCGCAGGAAGCATCTCGCCTGCGGCAGGAGCATAGGTGAATCTTCCCGGAACCGATGCCATGGCATTGAGCTCCGTGGCGCCGACAACTGTGCCATAGGCAATCGGAGCAGGCGTCGGCCACGTGATGACTGGCTTTTCCCTCTGCGGGATCACTTGTACAGGGGGCTCCTGGATCTCTTTTACTGCCGGGGCTTTCTGCAGGTGCCATTCGCCATCCGCGCCCCTCACATAGGTGGCGCCCTTGTAAGTGCGCGTTTCCGGTCCGCTCTGCTGGACGGGAACACTGGCGACCGGAGTTCTCTTGAGGTGCCACTCGCCATCCGCACCCTTCTCATAGGTGGCGCCCCTGTAAGTGCGCGTTTCCAGTTCAGTCTGCTGGCTGGGGGGACTGACCTCTTGTTGAGCCATTTGCTTCGGGCTCACAGATTCGGCGCGCTCTGCTTTGGCTGTTGTCGCAACCGGTTTTTGCGGTACTGGTTTTTGCGGTACCGGTTTTTGCGGTACCGGTTTTGGCGGTACCACTGCCGGCGCGGCGCTCGCGGGAGGTGCCATGGAGGGCTTGCTTGTGACCTTCGCTGCGGGCTCTGGCTTGGCAACTGCACTGTCCGGACCTGTACCCAACCCCAGCTGCGTCAGTGTCCGGGTATCCGTGCTGTCAGGAGCCTTAGAGGAAAAGCCCAAGCTGAAACTCTTGAGGCTGAAGCCTCCCTTTTTCTCCGCGACTGCAGGCAGGCCACAAGCAGTTCGTGCCATCTGCCGGATGAGCCGGGAAATGGGCGAATCTTCAAGCGCCAAAGGAATCGCCGTGGTTTGCATACGCTTCACAGCGTTGTAATCGTTAGGAATCTTCCACTGCGCTGGCCGGGTGAGGGCCTTGGTAATCTGATCTTCAGAAACCCCCATGGAGCGAGGTTCAAACCGGTTGAGCACGATTTCCAGTTTGGGAACCGTGGTCAAGAAATACTGCGAAATCAGGCGATTTGAGTTGCGCAGTCCGGCAATGCCGGCCTGGATGACCAGGTAAACCGTCGAGCCCTCTTTGAACAGGCCGGTACTCATCAAATCGAGCCTGGAACCGATATCAATAACCACGTTTTCAAAGTCCTGCCGCGCGACCGTGATGAGCCTGTCGACTGCTTCATCGGAGGCTTGATACTGGGGAAACTTGCCCGGAGCCGCAAGCACAGAGACTCCCGAGCTATGTTTGATCAGCAGCCTGGAGAGAAAACTCGAATCCAGCCGGTTGAAATTCTGAAGAGCGTTGATGGTTGAATATTCGGCCACGACACCGAGATTCAGCGCCGCGTCTCCCAGCGGGAGATCGAGATCAATCAACAACGTACTTTGGCCTGTCTCCCGGGCCAGAGCCACTGCAAAATTGCAGGCTAGCGTGGTGACGCCATCGCCGCCCTTGGCCCCGAGAAACACCATAAGCCTGCCGCCCGTCTTCTTGGGAAGATGCGCTGCTGGACGCCGGGCAGAGGCCCGGACCAAGGCCTCGGCCATGGTGCTTTGCGCAAAGGGCAAGGTGAGAAACTCGCGAGCGCCCGCTCGCATGCAACGGACCAGAAGCTCTGAATCCGCCTTCACCGAATACACCATCACTGTTGCCGTGCCGTTGGCACAGATGCTCTCAACAAGTTCCAAGGCGTATTCCGGATGGCTGTCCAAATCGATGATGATGACGTCGTAATGCTGTTCCAGCAGCCTTGGCACATCGTCCAGGCTTGGAGGATAGGTGGAGAACTCCCGGATTTCGCCCCCGTGGCATCCAGCCAGTGCGGTGACCGCTGCCTTGCGGCGCTCCTCGTCCGGGCCGATCAGCGCAATCGACAGCACGTTGCCGCCGAGTGAATCCGGATATTGATCATCAAGGTATGAAGAAGACTCTGAATTCACTGGATTGCCGCCCCCTGACGTTTGCAACTTGCCTTGCGGGTTACCCGAGGATCGATATGACGATTGCCAATTGGACATAACGCCTAGCTCCTAACCCCTAACGAGCGAAAAAAGAAACCAGTGTCCCCATGGCAATGGCCGGCTCGTAAGGCATCTTACGCTTCAATAGCTCAGCGAGTGAAGTCTCCGGTTCGCCACTCATTCCATTCTGCTTCCTACCAAAAAACAAATTGCCCGCCTTCAGTATCAGCTTCCTGATAACCATGCGATACGTTATCCAGCACAAAACCATGAGTCCCCCCGCCAGGCTGGTGAAAAACAGCGCCCAGAACATTTGCACCGGTCCTATCCAGGCGCCAAGCGCGGCGCACAGCTTCACATCCCCGCCGCCCATGCCGCCCAGCCAGAATAAAAACCCAAAGACCAGCAACCCAAGTCCCATGCCGGCGAAGCTTTGGCCGAGGCCATGCCACCTGAATTGACCGAGGCCATGCCAGCTAAAGCCCTCACTGATGCCACCCCAGTCAGTACGCCAGGGAGAAAGCACAAGCCCAGCCAGAAGGAAAGGAAGGACAAGCCAGTTGGGGATGCGGCGAAAACGCAGATCCGTGAACGTCGCCACAGCGAGTACGATCAGCGTTGGCCACCAGGCAAGCGAGTGCATTCCCGACATTCCTTCCCCCTTGTTGCAGGAAACAACCATTATTGCAACAGTCCAACTATAATTGCAATTGTCTAACCAAACTGCAAAAGACTGAACATGCTCAAAATCATATACATGACCGCACACTGCCCCAAATGGTGTACACGAATGTTTACGGAAAAGAGCTCTGGAGTGAAGCGAGGCGTATACACCCTGCTAGTGCGCATCTGGAACAGCAAGAGCAATTTACAGGCACAAAAGGATCAATGGAGCAGTGGCTCCAGAAACAATCCAAGTTTTTTTTAGGGGTATTTATATAAAAAGTACCTAGTATGCTATTACTAAAGTGACTACATTAACATATATGTAAATAATGACTCTCGTGTCAGAGGAACTGCAATTTAGGCATCATTTCGACTTTTTCAGTCCATTTTTTACAAGACTTTACCTAACGTTATATGCTTGATAATAATAGAGTTATTTTATATCTGTCTGAACTGAGTATATTCTGCCCTACATGCTTGTTTGTCGATCATTTCCATGGCCAATATTCTTAAACTATTTATTGCTGGAAACATTCTTACTAAAGTAATCTCGACACGATTCAACTCCACCACTAATATCAATTTCCAGAATCAACAATTGCCTATTGAGATTTTCGGGTCCTGTCAAAGGGGTGGTGTCACCAAGGTGGCATCGGTTTTGCGTTTAACTGCTTTTCTTTGACCTTACGCCGTGAATTTAGGGCAATGAGGGCTATGATCGTGTTCCACCGCTTCGTTTTTTAGGGGCGGCTTGATGCGTTTTCCTGAGATGCAGGTCCACAAATGATCAAGATTGGCCTATATTCTGAAGACCGTACACTACACACGCTGCTTTCCTCGGCCCTTGGAAAGGACTTCGAGGTCTACATGGAGCCGGATGAGGATGGCATGAATCTGATCCGGGCTGCCGGAGATTGCGATGTCATGATTCTGGATCTGCAATCGAATCATGATTCATTGCAGGAGCGAATTGGCTGTACCCAGCGCTTGATTGCATCTCAGGTTCCCTCGGTGATCATGGCCGACGATGCCCTTCGGTCCACCGCATTTGAGCTGGTTCGGTCAGGAGCCTTCGGCTACTGCCGCAGACCGCCCTCCATCCGGGATCTCAAAACCATGCTCAGCCGGGCGTACGAGAACTCCACGCTCAGGCAGCAACTGCAAACCGTGCAGCAGCAACTGGAGGTACCCGGCAGTTGCGACCGGTTAATTGGATCAAGTCCGCAAATGCAGCGGGTTTATCAGTTGGTGCATCGCGTTACCAACCTCAATGCGGCAGTGCTGATAACCGGCGAAAGCGGAACAGGCAAGGAACTGATTGCCCGCGCCATTCACAATATGGGCTCTCGCGCCAGTCGCCCCTTTGTGGCCGTCTCCTGCGGCGCCATCCCTGAAACGCTGATCGAAGCCGAGTTGTTCGGCCATGAAAAAGGCGCTTTCACAGGCACGGTTGGGGCGCGCGAGGGCTACTTCGAGCAAGCTGACGACGGCACATTGTTCCTCGATGAGATTGGCGACTTGAGTCTGTTCACGCAGGTCAAGCTGCTGCGCGTCCTGCAGCAGATGGAATTCAGCCGCCTGGGCAGCAACAAGCTCGTTCCCTTGAAGGCGCGGTTGATCTTCGCCACTCACCAAAATCTGGACAAATTGGTTGGTGAAGGAAAATTCCGCCAGGATCTTTACTACCGCATTAACGTCATGCGGATTGAAGCGCCTCCGCTCCAGGATCATGCTGAAGATATCCCCAAGATTGCCCGGCATTTCTTGCGTCATTACGGGAAAATATTCCAGAAGCCGATGGATGATATTGAGCATGATGCACTGGCCATACTGCAGAGCTACACCTGGCCCGGCAATGTGCGCGAGCTGGAAAATGTCATGCAGAGGGCCATCATCCTCGCGCCGGGCAAGACCGTTCGCGCCGAAGATTTAAACTTGAACACCGAGGAGAACGAGGTTGATATTGGCGATATCGACGACGTTGTCGATATCGGCGATTACCATCCTGCCGGCTCCTTTGAACGGCAGCTTCGCGACTACAAGGTCAAACTGGCCGCGGCAGCTGTGCGAGAGAACAATGGGAATAAGACGCTGGCGGCTCGAAGCTTATGCATCTCCCGTGCCTATTTGCATCGCCTGATCAGGCTTGCAGAGCCCGACACCGACTTCGATCAGGATATTCGCGACGTAGCGAATGGTTGAGCGCGGCGCTACGCTTGAACAGGCGCTTTCTCTATAGACGTAAAAATCCGTCGTAGTTCCCTGCTAACTATGCGTGTTGTATACCGGCGGCCCGGCAATAACCAGCCCGCTGTTCTGCCGTCCGTGAATATACCAGCAGCACCATTGCGTTTCATAAGCCTGGCTGTCGGCTGGTGCCGTCAAATCTCTGTAGATTACCTTTCCGTAAAGAAATACCTTTTCTTCCCACGTTTCGATTCGCCTGTACCTTTCCTCAGAGTCGCAAAGTCCTCTTGCATCGTCCCGGCAAAATGCTTTGATTGCCGTTGATTCCCCCGGAAGCAGAATGATGGGAGTAAACGGTGCGCCCCGTTTCTCATCCGTATACTCGGGGCTGCCGGGAAGGTGCTCTTCGTCGATGGCTAACCTGGTCTGTACCAACGTATCGATGATCTTGGCCGGAGTGCGGCCTCGGTTTGATGCCATGATGGTAAAACTATTCTCCGCGCTCGGGGATGGCTCGACTGAAATCAGTATCCAGGACCTCTCCGCGTGGAGGATAGCCTGAGCAGTCATGAGTGCGGCCTGTGAACTCGCGGCGGCGGCCTCGGCAGCGGTTTCCGCATATCCCGTTTGGCGGTCAATCTTTTTCAGCAGGGACAAGGCCATCATGATGCCGATGTAACCCAGGATGACGAGCACCAGGTTGGCCGCCCAGGTGATGCGCTCGTGCAGATTCCAGGCCGACGGCGCGGGAGAGGGGTTGACAACGCCGATGTGCTGCGGCTGGATATCCTTGACAGCGCTTTCGCCCTCAGTCGTTGGCGCTGGGTTGGCAGTCTCTTGCGGTATAACGGTTGACGGCGCTGACACGGGTGGCGTCTGGCGATTTACCCCGCCCTGAACGCTTGTTTGGGCATGATCTGCCGCAGGCGCCTGCATGAGGGCCAGAAGCACCGCGAATATCGCTAAACCCTTCAGCCTCATGGGGCAAATGTATCACACGCCTCTGGCAAAGTCCCGCGCCAGTAGCGCCTGGCAGGACTCCTGAGGAGACCTGTTACGGTTCCACGACCTCCACGCCCCGCCAAAAGGCCACGTATCCTTTGATCTTGCGTGCCATCGGCTTGGGGTCGGGATAGTACCAGGCAGCGTCCGGGTTATCCTCCCCGTCGATTATCAGCGTCATGTAGCGCGCCTGCCCCTTGACCGGGTCCAGGGAGGTGGTTGTACTGGGACGAAAATACTCGCGTTTAAGACTGGATTCGGGAAAGTAGACGTTCCCATCCACCGTCTCCGTCTTCTCGCTTTCGGCAATTACTTTGCCGTTCCAGATAGCTCGTGCCATGGTTATTCCGATTATTCCGTTATGGCTCTATCGGCTTAAAGCAGGTCCGATGAGAGGGCCGCATATGACATTAGCAGAGATTTGCCAACAGGTCGAGTCCTGTTTACGGTTTGGAGTGAGAAAATTACCGGCCTTTCGCTTTCTGGCTGGCGGGCAGACTCTTGCGCCGGGCTTCCACATACTTCAGTGCCGCCTCGTAGCGCTGCGCCGCGGCTGTAAACCGGTTCACCAGCTCGGACGTCTTCATCAGGAACGCCGGATTCTTCCCCCGGATGCCGTCCAGGATGGGCGCAAACTTGGCCAGCAGGAAAAACCCCTCGCCATTGCAATCCACAAACAGTTCCGCCGAAACCGCCCCGTGCAGCACCATCGCCGCTGCCATCTCCCAATAGCTGATCACCTGCCTCAACCAGGCGTTGTGCGGGTCGGCGGGGTTCTCCGCCACGGCAAAATACTCCTCCGCGGTTGACGGCCAGAACTCGGACATCATCCACGCCCGCGCCTTGCGCAACTCCGCTTCGGTGCGTAGTTCATACAACCTGAGAATGATTTCGGCATCCGCCGGGGTAGCTAGCATTCGTTCCATATGTGAGTTCTCCGCAGATTCATACTACTGGATTCTAATGAAAATTGCTGTAAGGCTGTATTTTGGCTAGGACGTCGTCGCGCGTCTACGCTCTTTGCAACGCCTTCTTGCCGCCCTTCTTCGCTGCTGGCTTATCAGCCGCTTTAGCGGACTCTTTCTCCAACACCGGCCCATGCGTCGCGGCCGTCGGCAGTGGCGGCGCGTCGCCAATCCGCTTCGAGTAGTTGCACAACACGGCGCTTTCCGCCGGCACAGCACCCTTTCCGCCGCTCTTGGCAGTCTTTTTCTTCGGCGCAACCTCTTCTTCGGCCACCTTTTTCTTATTGGGACACTCCAGAAAGACTCCTGTGCGGAGCGTCTTCTCCACCAGATACGGGCTGCCGCACTTTGGGCACTTCTCAGCCACCGGCTTGTTATTCGAGGTAAAGTCGCACTTCGGATAGTTCGTACAGCCCCAGAAGATGTTGCCCCTGCGCGCCTTGCGCTCGGCCACATCGCCCTCGCCGCACTTGGGGCATTTCAAGCCTTCAATCAGATTCTGTTTCACGTACTTGCACTTGGGATACCCGGAGCAGGAGACAAACTCCCCATAACTTCCCTGGCGCAGCACCAGAGGCTTGCCGCACTGCGGGCAATTTTCGCCGGTCGGCTGCGGCGCCGCCACCTTCTGTTGCTGCTTGCTGCTCAGCTTGCGGAAGGTCTTGCAGGGCGGGTCCTCGTTGAATCCCGGGCACGACATGAACATCCCAAACGGGCCGCGCCTGAGCACCATTACCCGCCCGCAGTTATCGCAGTACTCCTCCTGCTCGCCTGCCTCCTGCGCCTCCGGCGTGTTCATCTCCGGCTTGCCCGCCGTGTTCTCCCTGGTGAACGTGCAACTCGACTTGTCTTTCTTGTTGTAGGCCGAACAGGCATAAAAGCTGCCGAACTTGCCCCACTTCAACACCAGCGGCGATCCGCACAGATCGCACTTTTCGTTCGTCTTCTTCTCCATACGCTTGATGTTGCGCATGTTCTTGCCTGCATCCTTGAGTTCGTCCGCAAAGTAGCCGTAGAAGCCGTTCAGCAGGTCCGTCCACTTCTCGTGGCCCTCTTCAATCTCGTCCAGCTCCTCTTCCAATTTGGCCGTGTACGCCACGTCGAAGATGTACGGAAAGCTCTCCACCAGCAGGTCGCAGACCACCATTCCGATCTCTGTGGGATAGAAACGTCCACTATGCTTGGTCACATACTCGCGGTCCTGGATGGTGTTGATGATTGACGCATACGTCGAAGGCCGCCCGATGCCCCGCTCTTCCAGTTCCTTCACCAGCGAAGCTTCGTTGTAGCGCGGCGGCGGCGAGGTGAGGTGCTGCTCAGGTTCTAGCTCATCCAGTTCCAACTGCTTCACGTTGTCCAGGTTGGGCAGCTTGTTAGCCGCCTCATCTTCGTCGTCCTTTTTATCCTCCAGAACTTCGTAGATCTTCAGGAATCCGTCGAAGCGCACTACTGAGCCACTCAACCTAAAATCGTAAGTCTTGCCCGTCTTTGCGCTGACGGCCGCAATTTTTGCAGTAGTCACGTCAAAGACAGCCGGAGTCATCTGCGAAGCCACAAACCGCTGCCAGATGAGCCTGTAGAGCTTAAACTGCTCATCTGTCAGATAGCGCTGAATCGATTCCGGCGTCCGCGAAGCATCGGTGGGCCGGATGGCTTCGTGCGCATCCTGTGCCGCCTTCTTGCCTTTGTACACATTCGGTGTCGCAGGCAGATATCGCGCCCCTAACTGGCTGCCGATCCACTCTCGCGCTCCTGTAATCGCCTCCGGCGCCACGCGCGGCGAATCCGTTCGCATGTAGGTAATCAGGCCGGTCATGCCCTCGGCGCCAATTGCGACGCCCTCATAGAGCCGCTGCGCCACGCCCATCGTCCGCCGCACATTGAAGCCCAGCTTGCTGGCCGCGTCCCGCTGCAACTGGCTGGTGATGAAAGGAGCCGGCGGCCGCCTCTGTTTTTCTGTGGACTGAACAGAAACCAGCGACCATTGCGCCTTTTCCAGCGCAGCCATCACCTCTTTCATCGACTTCTCGTCCGGCAGCGCACTGGCAATGAACTGCTCCTTGCCGTCCTTGTCCTGGCCGTTCGGGACGCGCGCCGGTTCACCGTCGATGCCCACGAACCGCGCCTTGAGCCTGGTCTCAGCCTGCTTCTCCGGGTGGAGTATTGCGTCCAGCGTCCAGTACTCCAGCGCGTTGAACGCGCCAATCTCCCTCTCCCGCTCCACAATCAGCCGCACGGCTACCGTCTGCACGCGCCCCGCCGACAAGCCCCGCCGCACCTTCTCCCACAGCAGCGGCGAAATCTGGTAACCCACCAGACGGTCCAAAATGCGACGCGTCTGCTGAGAATCCACCAGGTTCTGATCCAGGTCCCGGGCGTGCTGAAATGCGTCCTGCACGGCCTTCTTCGTGATTTCGTTGAAGGTCACGCGGTGAATCTTCTTCCGCTCCTTGGCCGTCGTCCCCAGTTGCAGCGCCAAATGGTAGGCAATCGCCTCGCCCTCGCGATCAGGGTCTGGCGCCAGATAGATATCGTCCGCCCTGGCGGCGGCCTTCTTCAACTGCGCCACAACCTTCTCTTTGCCCGGAGACACGACCAGCGTCGGCTCAAAAGTGCGGTTCGCCAGCTCGACGCCAAGTTCCTTCTTCGGCAGGTCCATGATATGACCCACCGACGCCAGAACCTCGAAGCCCGCGCCCAGGTACTTCTCGATAGTCTTGGCCTTGGCGGGAGATTCGACGATCACCAGTGATTTGCTCATTGCCATCCTTGATTCCAACTACACTCTATCCTGTCCAGCTTGTTCAATCTGTTGTACGTTGTCCGGCGTTGCTCAGTTGCCTTTGCGAAGAAATCAAATCCTGTCCACAAACAGCCGCCTTCACCCTTCCGGGAATAATTGACCGCAAAAGTTGGAAACTACCACGAAACACCGCCTCATTTCCAGTCGCAGCCGCTTTTTCTTCGCCTCGCCTCCCATTTCCGGTTGACAAATACCCTATACCATACGGGTTGATTTTTGTGTATAATTACACACATGAAAAGCGCGGAGGTCGTCCGCAGGCTTGAATCGGAGGGATGGCGCAAGGCACATCAAGCCGGCAGCCACGTCAAGTTCAAGCATCCGGAGAAACCCGGCGTTGTGACCGTTCCGCATCCCAAGAAAGACCTTCCCATCGGCACGTTGCGCAACATTTATCGGCAGGCCGGTTGGCAGTGGAGGTGAGAAATGCTCTATCCCGTTTATGTTCAGGTCGGAGACAAGAAGCACGCGCACGGAATCGAATTTCCTGATTTTCCCGGCTGTTTTTCCGCCGCGGACGACTGGCAGGATATTAACCGCATGGCCCAGGAGGCCGTGGAGTGTCACATGGCCGGCGAGAATCAGCCAATCCCCGCGCCCACCGCTCTGGAAAAACTGGCCGATGACCCGCGCTACAAAGGCGGCGTATGGATGCTGGTTGATCTCGATCTAACACGCATTGATCCTGCGCCTAAGCGCGTCAACATCTCTCTGCCCGGCTCATTGCTCTCGCAGATCGATTCCTACGCGGAAACCCAGCATCTAACCCGATCCGGCTTCCTCGCCAAAGCGGCGCAGGAAGCCATGAGCGGCGAATAAGGGCTTATGCTGCCCAAGGTTTCAATAGCGAGACCTGGGGAACCTATTTGTCCGACAAATAAATTCAGTTATGTTCACCGGAGATCAATAGGGTTCGCCTTTGGCCAGAATAATGTTTCTAGCTTCGATTCCTTTGGGGACTCGAAGATGAAAAGGAGCGTAACGCCTTTCTTAGGTGATAGTTCAATAGTGTAAACATTATGTATATTTGGCTCGTCAATTACAGCGCGAGACAACACGCCGATTTTGGTATCTCCGTTGCGGATAATTATAGCATTGCCGCCAGTGTCGGCAAAAAATAGGTTACCTTGCAACCTCTGACTGTAGATTTCATTCATGATGATTTCGGTAAAAATGCTCTGGTATCGATTCGATAAACTATATTGCTTGCCTGACGTGTCCTTAACCTTCAGATCGTCTTCGGCGAAGTTAACGGACACCTCATGATCCGAGGTGTTCACCACATTGACTCTTACGCCCCATGCGTTAACGGAATCTCGCCCAAACTGGCCATGCCAGATTCCGTATTCAGTATTAACGGCGGTGATTTGGAGGGGACCGGCCTGTATGCTTTTTGGGGGGCTTACAGTGGCAACGTGCGTCGTTTCAGTTTTTTGTGCAAAGCAACCGCCTAGCAGTGATGATGTAACAAGAAGAAGAGCGAGTTTGTTCATGGTTGCCTCCTAAGTTGAAATCAGTTGGATGGCATAGGCCTGTTGAGAATAAAGCAAACCCCATCACTACCCATTACGCATATGCCACGGATACAAATGAGGATGCTACCCTCCCCCCGCATCATGTCAAGCAATATTTATGACAGCAGTTTTTGCTGGTCACTCCATCCTTTTCGCGTTCCTGGCGAATAGCATGAGAATCCACGCTCCTCAACTCGCCGCCTAACCCCTATTCCCTGTTCCCTGTCTTCCTCACATCACCCGCACATAGTTCTTCCCCGGCATGCACCGCACCCGCCCCGTGATCTCCAGTTCGAAGAGCGCCGTAAACACCTCGGAAGAAGTCAGTTGCGTCTCCAGCAGCTCCAGAATCTCGTCGATCTGCAGGCTCTCGTCCACGCGCAAAACCTCCAGCACCATGGCCTCCTCGGGCCGCAGTACCTGCTCAGGCAACAGAGATGCAGTCGCCGGAGATTTGGATTCAGCCGGCGCCTCAGCCTCCAGTTCCAGCCGCACCTGCGAAGGCAGATCCTCCCACACGTCCTCCCAGGTAGCCACCAGCTTGGCCCCCTGCTTGATCAGCGTGTTAGGAGTCCATGATCCCTTGCTGGTTACGTTGCCCGGCACCGCGTACAGGTCGCGATTCTGTTCGGCGGCGCAGCGCGCGGTCACCCTCGTGCCGGAGTTTTCCCCTGCCTCCACCACCAGCACCGCCACGCTCAGCCCGCTCAAAATCCTATTGCGGCGAGGAAAATTCTGCGGCGCCGGAAACGTCCCCATCGGCATCTCGCTCACAATCGCCCCGCCAGTGCTGAGAATCTCTTCGGCCAGCTTCTTATTTTCCTTGGGATAAATTACGTCAATGCCCGTGCCCCACACGGCAACGGTAGGCATCCGCGCCGCCAGCGCTCCCTTGTGCGCGCAGGAGTCAATGCCCCGCGCCATGCCGCTGATAATCAGCAGCCGCCGCACCGCCAGATCCCGTGCCAGCATCTCTGTCACGCCTGTACCGTATGGAGTCGGATGCCGCGTGCCTACAATCGCAATCGCCGGCCTGCTCAGCAGACTGGCCGCGCCCCTGACCCACAGTACCGGCGGCGGGTCATATATTTCTTTTAGCCGTTCCGGATACTCCGGGCAACTGTAACTGACCAGCGTCGCGCCCTGCGCCGCCACCCGCGCCCACTCCTCCTCGGCCGCCCGGCGCGCCTTGCCGTCGAAGATGAACTGCGCTGCCTCGGCGGGAAACCGCAATCCCTCAAGAGCGGTCAGCGGCAACGTGAAAATCTGGCTCGCCCCCTCCAACTGCTTCACTGCGTCCAGAATCCGCTTTGGGCCCAGCCCCGGCGCCAGCACCAGCGCCAGCCAGGCCAGCCGCTCCTCATCGAGTAGCGGTGCGGGCGGCTGCGTCACGTCTTGGGGTATTGTCGTCATGGTTCATTAATGTGAGTCTTAGCGATTCAGCGGTATTGTGACATCGCCCACATCTAGCACGGGACCGGTATGTTCATTGATTTCAATCCGCAAGTTTTGTCCATTCTTTTGAAGAAAAGCGAGACGCTGGGGAAACAGCAAGGCCCCCTGAGCCACAATTAAATACGTGCCTGTTTTGAGATCTTTGCATTCGATGGAAAAATACCCCTTCTTGGGCATCGCAGTCTTCGGTAGGCTGCTGGGAGAAGAAAAGCGGCCTCCAGAAACTGAGACGGGAATACCGCCGTCTGATGGAATAAACACCAGTTGCAGGTCACTGTTGGCGCTAACCACGGGTACATAACGGCCTTCCATTCCAAGGCTGCCTTGGTGACCTGGCTTATAGTTCACCACTACCTCGGATAATTGGCCAGACAGAGAATTGAAAGTCAGTTTGCCGCTGCGAATGGCTACTGTCAATCCAATCTCAGTGAGAGCGGGGTCGTGGGCGATTTGTCGAGTGAGATCGGAGACCACCACTAACACCGTGGTATCAGCGCCGAGCGTGAGAGTGACCGGGCTCGCCGCCGCCGCTCCCGTGAGTTTGAATACTAACTGTGTACCGGCAAGATCGCCATCCTCGACGGTTCTGCTACCTGTGATGGTAGTCGCTTCCGCAATGTTGGTAACTACACCCTTGATCGTGTGAGTCTGTGCATTTAGCTGATCCAACCCCAAGAATAGAAATCCCAAGAAGACAATATCGCCAAGTAAGCATATCGTTTTGTTTCTTACACGCATTTGTCCGTCTCCTTCTGAATAATCGCATGAATCCTTGCGACTTCAAATCTCCCTTGATTCTAGGCTCCTGTCCGAAAATTGGACATCCAATTTTCTTCACAGGAAACCATATCCCTTCCTTGACATCAATTTTGTCCAAGTTAGCCGTCCTTATTAGAAGAAGTCAAGCCAGGAGCATGTACATTCTGGATGCTCCCCACTCCCTCACCTGTGTTGGTACTCTATGTGTGCGTGAATGTTCGGCCCCAATCTCGTCTGCGCATCGCCGCCATCAGCTTTTTAAACCCTGCGCCCCTGATGTGGGACTTTGAGCACCCGCCCCTCGAAGCCGCGCTCGCACTCCGTTATCAGATTGACCGAACGTCACCCTCCGAGTGCGCCGCCCGGCTGGCCTCGGGCAAGGCCGACATTGGCCTCATCCCTACCGCCGCCTTGGCCACAATACCCGGCCTGCGCATCCTTCCTGGCTGCACCATCGCCTCCAAAGGCCGTGTGCGTTCCCTGCTGCTTGTTCGCCGCGCCTCTCAGCGGCTCCATACCCTGCGCTCCGTGGCTGCCGACATTGCCAGCCGCACCACCCTGGCCCACGCCCGCATTCTTTTTCGTCACTGGAATAATCCGAACGTCCCATTCCTGCCTGCCGTCGCCGACCTCGACTCCATGCTCCAGCGAGCCGACGCCGCCATCCTCATCGGCGACCCTGCCTTGCTGGCTCTCGAAGAGAGTGCCAACCGCTTCGAGCGCTCGGGTGTTGAACTCGTCTACCACGACCTAGCCGAGGAGTGGCACACCCTCACCGGCCTGCCCTTTGTCTCCGCCGTCTGGGGTGCTGCGCACGGCAGTCTTTTGGACGAGAATGTCGCAAACGATTTCATCCAATCCCGCGATCACGGCCTTCAAAACATCGACACCCTGGTCGCCGAGTGGTCCGGCAAGATAGCTATCCCCGAGCAGACTCTCCGCGCCTACCTGACCACCAACATCCACTATGTGCTCGACGATGAATGTCTCGAAGCCATGAAAGTCTTCTTCCGCATGGCCGCCCAGGCCGGTGCCCTGCCGGAGTACAGCTTTTCTACTAATGAATTGCGATAAAGCGGGTGCCCCACCCTCGCCGCGTTTTTGTTTTTGCGGTTAGGGTGGGTATAACTATGCTCTCCGAAAGGGACATTACCAATAAAAAGGCCGATCCCCAAAGGACCGGCCTGCCAACTAAGGTCTCACTAATTCTCTGTTTCACTGCTTCACTTTTTCACTCCTTCACTGCCTTTTATATCTCCCACCTCAGCAGCACCGCCCCCGACGTAAACCCCGCGCCAGCCGCGGCCAGCAGCACCAGATCGCCCTTCTTCAGCTTGCCTTCTTCCAGGGCCGTTCCCATGGCCAGCGGAATGCTTCCCCCCGAGGTGTTGCCGTACTTTTGAATATTGATAATCACCCGCGATGGGTCCATGCCCAGACGGTCAGCCGTGGCCGTGATAATCCGCATATTGGCCTGGTGCGGAATGAAGCAGCCCAACTCCGCTCCGGTCACGCCGTTGCGTTCCAGAACCTTGCTCGTCGCCTCCAGCATCTTGCGTACGGCAAATTTGTATACCGTCTGCCCATCCTGGTGGATGTAGTGCATCTTCTTGTCCACCGTCTCGTGGGTCGCGGGATTCAGGCTGCCGCCGCCCGGCATATTCAGCGCCACGCCGCCCGATCCGTCGATCTCGTGCCAATAATCTATAAAGCCGATCTCGCCCTCCGCGCACGGCTCCAGCAGCACAGCGCCTGCACCGTCGCCAAACAATACGCAGGTCGCCCGGTCGGTGTAGTCTGTCATGCGCGTGTTGGCGTCCGCTCCGCACACCAATACTTTTTTATGCGCTCCGCTCTCTACCAGCTTCACGCCCGCCTGCAATGCGAACACAAACCCCGAGCAGCCCGCCGAAACGTCAAACCCCCACGCTCCCTTGACCCCGAGCTTGTCCTGAACGAGGCAAGCCGTCGCCGGGTACATCATGTCGGGCGTCACCGTGCCCACGATGATGACCTCAACCTCGCTGGGCTTGATGCCTCGCGCCGCCAGGCATTTCTTGGCCGCTTCGACGCACATATCGCTCACGCCCAGCCCCTTGGCCAGAATGTGCCGCTCGTGGATGCCGGTGCGCTCCAGAATCCACTGGTCGCTGGTATCCACCATCTTTTCGAAGTCTTTGTTGGTCAGAACTTGCGGCGGGACGTAGGTTCCCAGCGCCGTTATCTTCGCGCGGCAGCCCACGATGGGACGAACACTCAGCGTCAATGCATTTCTCCTTGCGCAGGGCTAGCCAGCCGATCTCCGAACTCGTGATCCCTGACCCTTGATCTCTGTTCTCTGTTCTCTGTTCTCTGTAATAAAGCGCCGGGTTACCTACTGCGCCCGTACGAGCCCGTTACCGTTGCTTCCTTCCGGACCTGGCGGGGTTGGCGGGATTACGTCGCGTAGGACCCGGCACTTGTCGATTTTAGCACTTCGGAGAACTAGCCGATCATAGCCAGCGAGCACATTTCGATGCCTATCTTGGCAATAAGGTCGCAGTGGATGGTGTTTATGAGGCGCGAAAACTGCAATTATCGCATCTCCGCCTCCTTCAAAATTAGAAGCGCCTTCAATTCGGAAACAGAAATAGCCTCCCCGATCATTACCTGAGTCCCGTTATAGAACTCTTGAAGTACAGTCGCAACCACTTGCGCCTCAGACATTGTGATTGATTGTCCACTCGCGTCGGTCCCGGTGTATTGAAAGCCATTTTGGTTGTTCGACATTACATTGATTGCTTTCTGAACATAGGGGGAGTACGGAAGAAACTTAGCAACCACGATGCCAATCACCTTATCGCTCCCTGTAATGAAGAGCGGCCCACCCGAATTGCCGGGGTTTATCGCACCATTAATGACGAGATGTTTCACTTTCTTCGCGCCGATTCCGTCTTCAATGAATCCGGCTATGTACCCGGTACTCAGGAGCGGCGTAGGTCCGTTAAATTGCAATGGATATCCCCAGGTTGATACTGACGTTCCGACTGGTGGCTTTTCCCCACTCGCCAAATGAAGCCCACCTATCATCTTTTGGGACGGCTTTAGTAGTGCAAGGTCAACGTCTGGGTCAGCAGTCACCTTAAGGAACCGGATTTGCACGCCTGCAGATGTAACTCCCATCATTTGATCAGCGTTGCAGCCTGAGACAACATGATTGTTCGTTACAACCAGGCCATTGTCTATTAAGAAGCCAGTTCCCTTCATCTTCGTTGAAGTGCAAACAAGCAGCATGACAGCATTGATCTCAGCTTGCTGCACGGGTCCTGCGGCTTCCAGCGTCCACTGCGTGGCCGCCGGAAGCTTTGTGGCCTCGCGCTGGTCTCCCACCCCCTGTGGGACCTGTAATGTTTGCGCTTCTACCGATGCCGGGACAGCCGCAACGATGAAAAACAGAGTTACCGCAACTCTAAACAAAGCTCGCATGGCACGCACCTCTTTTGATAGGAACGATGATATACCGGAATCTTGCAGCATATTTCGGCTGAATCGCAAGATAGTCCTCGCCCGTGGGAGATTCTTATCGTCGATGCTGAGCTCAGACGATGAAAATCCAGCATCTTGAATCCATCCGGGAAGCGGCTCCATGCCGGTAATTCGTTCTCATGGAATCTTCCTGGAACCATTGCAGAAAATTAAGCCTTGATTGCTTATACTGGCTTCGTACAGCCCAAAAGGGCATCCGGGCCTCCGAGTCTCAGAGGCATTCGCTTTCTCTTGGGGATGGTTTCGCCTCAGATTCGCTTGCAATAGGCAGAATGTACCTCTAACCGCCTTTAGAATGACGATTTTGCAAATAACTCCTTTGTTTGCAGGATTTTACAGCGCAACCATGCCTGTAAACTCATGAAAACAAGGGGGTTGCGTCCAAAGTACGGGTGGGGGTACCCCCACGCCGACGGGTGCCCCTGGTCCCTCGCTTTTGGGGACCAGGGAAACCACGAACCTCAATCTAGCGATCTTTCCATCTCGGTACAATGAACTGTGACCAACAACTCCCCATCCGCTTCACCCACCGTGGGCTTTATTTCCTTGGGCTGCCCCAAGAACCTCGTCGACTCCGAGGTGATGATGGGTTTGCTCGACCGTGCAGGAGCCCGCCTCACCGCCCATCCTGAGGAAGCCGAAATCCTCGTCGTCAACACCTGCAGCTTCATCGACACGGCCAAACAGGAGTCCATCGACACCATCCTGGAAATGGCCCGCCACAAGACCACGGGGTGGGCGAAAAAACTCATCGTCGCCGGCTGCCTCGTCGAGCGCTACCGCGACGAAATCCGCAAGAGCATCCCGGAAGTGGACGCCGTAGTCGGCACCGGCGAGTTGGAAGCAATTCTGGAGGCGGCGGGTTTGCAAGCTTCCGTCGCGGTGCCGCCTTTCAACATTCTCGGCGGCAAGGTGGCCGAGACTCGACCCGGTCAGGAATCTCAGGCCGGGACCCATAAAGCCCTTGAGGGAAGGCCCGAAGGCGACCATCGCCAACGTCAAGGAAGATTCAGCCGCGACTCTTGGCATGGCGCAACTCTCCACCTGCCGACGTATCTTTATGATGAAACCACCCCTCGGCTCCTCACCACGCCCAAATCCTCGGCCTACATCAAGATTGCCGAGGGCTGCGACCACCCCTGCTCCTTTTGCGTCATTCCCAACCTACGCGGAAAATTTCGATCCAGAAGATTCGAATCCGTCGTCGCCGAAGCGGAGCAGCTCGTCGCCCGCGGCATCCAGGAAATCACTCTCATCGGCCAGGACACCACCTGCTACGGTGAAGATCTCGGCCTCAAGGATGGCCTCGCTCAACTCCTCGACTCGCTCGCCCGCATTCCCAACCTGCGCTGGCTCCGCTTCCTTTACGCCTACCCCAACCGCATCACAAATCGATTATTGGAAACCATCGCCCGCCACGACAACATCTGCAAATACATCGACCTTCCCCTCCAGCACGCGGCTCCTTCGGTTTTGAAGCGCATGAAGCGCGGCGGCAGCCCAGACATCTTCCTCAAGACCCTGGAAAAAGTTCGCTCAACCATTCCCGGCGTTGCCCTACGCACCTCCTTTATTGTCGGCTTTCCGGGAGAAACCGCCGAAGACACCATCCTCCTCGAAGACTTCATCAAGGTAGCGAAATTCGACTGGCTGGGCGTCTTCAACTACTCCGATGAAGAAGGCTCAGCCGCATTCTTGCTCGACGGCAAGCTTCCCAAGCAAACCATCGAAGCCCGCAGGCGCAAGCTGATGAAGCTGCAGCAATCCATCAGCAAGCGCGCCAAGCAGCAGTGGGTAGGCCGCGAGTTCGTCGTGCTCGCCGAAGGCGAAAGCGAAGAGACGCCGCTCCTGTGGGAAGGCCGCACCCAGTTCCACGCTCCGGAGATCGACGGCAAACTCTACATCAATGATTTCGGCGACCTGCCCGCCCTCGAACCCAGCCGCTTCTATCGCGCCCAGATCACAGAAGCCCACGATTACGACGTAGTCGCGCGCATCCTCGACGGCCCACTGTAATCCGCTCTATCTCCCAACCGACGTTCGTATCGTCGCGAGCTGCTGCTGAAGGCTCTTCACGCTGGCCGAGAAGTAATGCCGCTGGATCACCACCGTCTTGTCGTCCTCCAACTCAATGCGCAGCTCACGGGTGATCGGAATGAAGTTGAGGCTGTGGGTGAAATGGACCAGTTGCCTGATCTCGCTCCACCGGAAGTTGTATTCAGTCAGCCGGAAGCGGCCGAACCAGCCCTGTACGGGAAGCCGGATCGCAATCCCCTCCGGGCCGGCGCGAAAGTAGCAATCCTTTGCAAAAGCGCTCACCACGCGTCCCACCCCGCCGGCCGCAATCGCGAAGGCGACAAAGCCCAGCACCAGTCCGACGAAAAAGAACCACAACGGCCCCAGGTCTCCCGGTTGCCGGGGCGCTCCTGGCTCACCATTTGGCCCAATCCAGATAATCGTGGCCGCCGGCACCGCCAACAGTAGCCCGAAGGTGAGTCGCAGAATTCCCAGCAGGACGATCCGCGCCGGCGCATAGGTGGTCACATCCTGAAGATTGCTTTGTCTGGTGTCGAACATGGTCGCATCCTCCTGTTGGACCTCAGAAGCCTACATGAAAATCCGCCCCTTGGGCAAGCCGTTCTACTCCGCCGCTTCACCTTGTACCATATTCATGGATTGCTGCTTCCGGAAACACGAGCGATGGCTGCCAGGAAAAAATCCGCCAAGCTTCTCCGCTGCCCCACCTGCGGCATGCTGGTTCGCCACACAGATGAGGATTTCCCATTCTGCAGCGACCGTTGCCGCAAGATCGATCTAGGCAAATGGGCCATGGGCGTCTATAAAATCAGCTCGCCCGTCCTCGATCCCGAAGTCCTCGAAGATCTGGGTCGCGGCCAGAAGGAAGACACTTATGAAAACTAGCCCCACGCCCAACACCACCAGCCCAGCCCCCACCGCACGCAAAACCCCCTGGGCCTGGACCATCGCTACTTTCTTCGGTGCGGGCTTCGGCAAACCCGGTCCCGGCACCTGGGGCTCTGTGGCCGCCGTCCTGCTCTGGGCCGCCTTCGCCTGGCTGTTCCATCCCACGCCGCAAGCCCTGCTCCTCGCCCTGCTCGCTGGCATCGCACTCACGCTCCTGCTCGGCATCCCCGCCTCGACCATCGTCGCCCGCGAATCCGGCCGCCACGACCCGCAGTTCGTAGTCATCGACGAAGTCTCCGGCCAGTGGATCGCCCTGCTCTTCAGTCCCTTCGATCTGCGCCACGCCCTCATCGCTCTCTTCCTCTTCAGGCTCTTCGACATCACCAAGCCCTTTCCCGTCCGCCGGCTTGAAAGCCTCCCCGAAGGCTGGGGCATTGTTCTCGATGATGTAGGCGCCGGGTTGTATGCTTTGGGTGTAGCATCCTTGTTACGTATCTGGATTTAGCCATGTCCCCAGTCACCACTCAATCCGCCGCCGAATTCGCCCCGCGCATCGACGATGTTGTGCCCGCCGCCGCGCTGCCCGAAGGCGAGGTCGAGCTGACCGGCGCAAATCTCGGCCCCATTGGCTTTGCCCTGCCCTCCGTCCTGGTTGATGGCCTTCCTGCCCACCTGCTGATGAGCCGACCGCGCTCTCTGGCCTTCCGCGTTCCCGGCCAGGCCACCACCGGCCTCATTGAGGTGCATAACCAGGCAGGCTCCAGCAATACGGCTCCTCTGCGTGTGGCCCACCAAATTCTCGAGGGGCTGCACCCGGTCACCAACCCGGCCGTCAACCGCTCCGGCATTATCTACGCCACTATCTCCGGCCAGCGCGGCAAGCAGACCCCTATCTCAGTTGTGCGTGTCAGCCCCGACGGCCGCGGAACACCCTTCGTAACCGGCATCCTCAACGCCACCGGCCTGGCCTTCTCGCCCGGCGGCGACCTCTTCGTCACCTCCCGCGCCGAAGGCAATGTCTACCAAATCAATGACGCCGGCGAGCCTTCCCTCTACGCCGAGGGCATGGGCGTGGCCACCGGAGCAGCCTTCGACGCCGAAGGCAATCTCTTTGTCGGCGACCGCAGCGGCACCATTTTCAAAATCAATCCCGAGCGCCAGATATTCGTCTACGCCACACTCGAGCCCAGCGTCGCGGCCTATCACATGGCCGTCGATGCCGCCGGCACGCTCTATGTCACCGGCCCCACGCTCTCCTCCAACGACGCCATCTGGGCCATCGACACGCATGGCGACGCCCGCCCCTTGTACCGAGGACTAGGCCGTCCCCAGGGTCTCGCGCTTTCCAAGGAGGGCGACATCTACCTGGCCGCCTGCCTCCATGGCCGCTGCGGTATCGTCCGCGTCACTCCGCAGGGCGTAGCCACCCTCGTGCTCGCCGGCCCAAACCTCGTTGGACTGGCCTTCTCGCCTCTTGGAACCGCCATCCTCGCCACCAGCGAAGCCGTTTATGATGTGGATTTGGGAGTAGTAGGACTGAATCTGTTCTGACAGTTCTCAGTTGTCAGTGGGCAGTTCGCGCTGTTGAGGTTCACGGCTCAATAAAGATCAGAGATCAAACATTCTGGCAATGTTGATGCGGTGTTTGTGACATTTTGCAAGTCAGGGATTAACTTTAGGAAAGAGTGAATATGGCCACCAATGATCCACTACTGTATGAACGAAACGTTGCTGACGTCGTCCGAATTGCAGAGGAGTCCTTGGGCACAATTTTGGATAAGTCGGGAACGATACTATATAGCTCATGCGAGACCCTCAAGCCTGGCAAATACTATTTCCTTGGTTTGAATCCAGGCGGGTCGGATGAGAACACGGAAACAATCCGCAGTTCTTTGAACCAGCTGGAGCTGGGCAAATCGACTAAGAACGCTTACCTTGATGAGAATTGGGGTAGCGACTCTCGATCCTACGATAAGGCGGGTCATCCACTTCAGATGAATTTCAACTGTCTTTTTGAAGCGCTGGGAGAAGATTCTCGCACCGTCTGCGCATCAAATTTGATCTTCAAGAGAAGTGCTGATGAGGGTGGCGCTGGATACCCTGAATTGGCGGAATTGTGCTGGCCAGTTCATAAGGCGATCTTGGAAATCGTTCGTCCTAGCGCGATAATCACCTTTGGGAAACAGCCGTTTGATTTCATCAGAGGCAAGATCGGCGGGACTGATCACGAAAAGTACCCATCCGGGCACGGAAAGTGGACGTGGTGCTATTCGATTTTGAAGACAGGAGAAAAGTTAATCGGCGTCCCACATCTGAGCCTATATGCGCTCAGGTGTCATCCCGAAGTCATTGAGAAGATTGGATTGCTGATTGCGTAGCAATCTCCAACATCATTGGCATTAAGACCATCACATAACCTGCCAATTGCCTTGTTTGCTCATGGCATGCGGATTATGAGGAAACATATCTACTGGAGCCCTGCTTCCGCGATGGATTCAAGAAGACGTGACGCCATGTACATATCTTCGGGTGTTTTCAGTCGATTGGCATCATCCCCATCAACAGTATGGCTCAGGAACGCATCGCCTTCGTCAAAGTTAAACAAAAAACCTGTAGATGGTGCCCCTTGAACTTTTATTCGTACGCCACTAAACTCCTGTAAGCTGATCGCAGTCACCTTGGAAATGCGGCTGTTCTCAAATAACAAGCCAAGAAAGCTCTCGAAAGTAATGAATCGTCGTGGAGCACTGATCGTGTCATATTGCAGATAGATCATTGAGTGCAACTGAGCAGCAGAAAACCCTAAGGATGCTATCTTCTCGGCATTCTTAGCAGCGGCCTTCTGGACTTGCTCGAGAATCGCGCCCTTCTGGTTGGTATCTCCGGTGGCCTGGGCCTGCTGAGGCGTGGTCTGTTTGGGGGCCGAGGGGTTCGTTTTGATTGAGGGCTGGTTGAACTCGTCATCAACTGCATCGGCCGACGTACAGGGTGGATAAACCCCAGATATCACTGGATAATCACAGACTTCATCGATGCGCGCTTTGTATGCCTTCGCTATGCATTCATTGTCCACGCACTTATTCCGCTTCGCAACCCATGCGCGTTGAGAAGTCTTTAGGTCAGTCCTCGCGCCGTCCCCAATATCGGATGCGAGCATCGCTTTGTAGTTTTGTGTCAGAACTTCATCTAAGCGCCCAAGTTTCTTGTCACTGCATATAGCTTTCTCTATCGAAGTCCCTGCCTTAGCGCAATCGAACGACGCCGCAAAGCAACTAACGGAAAACGAAAGCACCAGCATCAGTAATACATTTTTCATGGATGATCTCCGGAAGTCCGGCCTGAAACAGACAAAATCACCGAACCGTAATACCTCAATGTAGAACGATACATAGTCCGCAACACTTTGTCTATCGGACAGGTGGCCCGTTCATCAGCCCTGAAGAATCGACATGAGTCTTGAAAAGCTGTACCCTGTTCATCGCAGTCTCATTGCGATTACGATACACTGACGATGATGAGCTACATGCCTTTAACTGGAAACTGACAACTGACAATTGCCCTATGAAATCCGAAATCATCGCCGTCGGCTCCGAGATGCTCACGCCCTTCCGCCAGGACACCAACTCCCTCTATCTCACCGAGAAACTCAACGAGCTGGGCGTCACCGTCACCTTCAAGACCATCGTTGGCGACCGCCGCAAGGACCTGGTCAACGCTATCGGCGCCGCCCTCAGCCGCACGGATATTATCATCACCATGGGCGGACTCGGCCCCACCGAAGACGACCTCACCCGCGAAGCTGCAGCTGAAACACTTTCACTCTCCCTGCGCCGCAACGCCACCCAGGTGGCTGCTCTGGCTGCTCGCGCCGCCACATGGCGCGTCCCCATGCCCGCCAACAACCTCAAGCAGGCTGACATGCTCGAAGGCGCCATCCTGTTGCCCAACCCCAACGGCAGTGCCCCGGGCCAGTGGCTCGACACCACCTGGAAGAGCTATCGCAAGCTGCTCATGCTCCTTCCCGGCCCCCCCAACGAGTGTCGCCCGCTCTTCGACACAGAGTGCCTGCCCCGCCTGCGCGGAATTCTCCCCATGCGCCACATTGCCAGGCGCACTTTGCGCGCCGCCATGATCCCCGAGTCCCAGGCCGACAAGCTGATCGCCCCCATCTACACCGAATACAAGGACGTTGAAACCACCATCCTGGCCAAGGCCGGAGATATACAACTCACTCTACTCTGCTCCAAGCCCAATCTCGAAGCCGCCCAGGCTCGCGTCGATGAGCTGGCCGGCCGCATGGAAGAAGTTCTCGAAGACTGGCTCTACTCCTCCACCGGAGAATCTCTTGAGCAGATCGTCCTCTACTATCTCGGCCTGCGCCAAGCCACGCTCGCCGTGGCTGAAAGCTGCACCGGCGGCATGATCGCCCAGCGCATCACCAGTGTGCCGGGAAGCTCGCGCTCCTTCCTCGGCGGCGCCGTCGTTTACTCCGACATACTCAAGACCATCTACGCCGGCGTCCTTCCCAGTGTGATTGATGAATTCGGCGCCGTCTCCCGCGAGGTAGCCGAAGCCCTCGCCTACGGCATTCGCCGCTACACTGGCTCAACTCTCGGACTCGGCGTCACTGGCATCGCCGGCCCCGATGGCGGCACCGAACTCAAACCGGTAGGCTTTATCCACATCGCCCTCTCCGACGCCCAGAAGACCGACTCCATCGAGCGCACCTTCCGCGGTGACCGCCAGCGCATCCGCGAATGGACCACCCAGCAAGCCCTCGACCTCATCCGGCGAAGGCTGCGGTAACGGTCCATCATTAAGTCGAGAACTGGCCGGTTTGATCCATATCTCACTTTATGATTCCTATCCGAGAAACTTCATATTACAATTCGGTGTGTCGCGCATCTCTGCCACCATCGTAGGCGAGGTGCATTCTCCAGAATCGCTTTCAGCGGCGTGGAGCGCCTTTAGCAGAGAAACAGCAGATTGCTCGGCATCGCAATTGCGGAGGCTTCAAATATGGATGACGCATTGAATTTCGTCGCAACCCTCAGGCTAATTACTCTCGCACTCGCTTTTGTATCACCCGTACTAACCGCAATTCTTATCGGCTTTTTATGGTTTCGTCCGCGTCGATTCCGCATGCCTGCGGTCTTGCCAGGCATCCCGCTGGCTCTGATTTCGCCCATGCTCCTGGTGTTCGTTGCTGTTAATGGGGTTTTGAAGGTATTTCAAGAGCTTGCAACCGGGAAATTGAGAGGCATAAGGATCTTAGCAAGTTCGATTGCTGCGATAATAGGATATTTCCCCATCGCAATCGCACTCAGTATTGGCTGCGTTGTGGCGCTGGTGATCTTCCAGATGATTTGCGACCGGCGAGACCGGGAAACTGAATGGAACGAACCGGAGGATAAGCCGGCGCCTCGCATCGTGTTCATCCTGTCGACGATATCTGCTCTTGCGGCCATGGTTCTGCTGTGGCTCTTCGAAGGGACTTTAGACCTTATCTTTCTCGTATCCGACTCGGCTCGGCTGTCCGAGGCACGATTGACACTCGGCAATATGGGCACTGTAGAAATGGCGGCGACGATTTCTCACCGGCTCATGTTGAGTTCGGCGCTGTCATTAGCCCTTGCCGCTGCCTTTCTGGCCGCGCCACTATTTCTCCTGGCTGGCGAAGTCCCCGAATGGATTCGCACGCAATCGTGGACCCTGACGATTGTGACTGTGGTCTGCCTTATCCTGTTCGGCGTAGTCTATCACAATGAAATTCTCTACATGATCGCAATCACTCAGCGCTGATAGTGCCGGAACACACGTCCAACTTCAATATCGCTTACGCCGCCTGCCGAACCGGCTGCACGCGAATAAGTTTCTCCCGCTTCCGCGTCTGAGCAATCTCGTAATGTTCGGCCCTGACGGTACGGATACCCGCTCCCGCCTCTCCATCCTCAGTAAACCGCGTCTTCGCCCCCCACGCTTAACCATTAATATGTGATGCACGTCACCAAAAACTAGCCCCTAACGATGACACCATACCCCTACAGGCCGTCAGACACATTTATTGCCCATACATCCACCGCATTTATTCATGGAGGCCCGCAAGTGAAGTTAGACCCGTCTGCATTCGTCGCCGACCCCGAGCTGATCCAGGCGCTCGAGAAGCATTCCACTGCCATCTCGTGTGACGCAGATCGCGTCCTCTTCAAGCAGGACGATCACCCAAAAGGTCTCTACATCCTCGACCAGGGTGAGACCACCATCACCATGGCTTCGCCCAAAGGCGAGCAGTTGATGTCCATCCAGGCGCACGCCGGCTCCCTGCTGGGCCTGCCGGGGATGATCGGCAACGAGCCTTATACGCTCACAGCCATCGCCCGCAAAGGCGCGCGGCTTAGCTATGTCCCCCGCGACAAGTTCAACACCCTCATGCGCTCCGATCCGCATCTCTCGCTCAAAATGCTGCAGGTGTTGGCCGCCGAGGTCCGCTCCGCCCGCCAGGCGTTGTCCAATCTTTAGGGCATCGGATCCGCTCGCCAGACACACAAATCCACAAACTTGCCGGTGCATCAGATCCCGATTCTGTGATCTCGAATTGACTCTGCTGGATTTTTCGTTAACTTGCTAACTCGCTAATTCCGCGTAGCGGAAGCTAACTCGCTGCTTTTTTCATGCGCAGCCGAACGCGGCCCTCATCGCCTCTTCCGGCTCCGGCCGCACGCGAAAGTCGGCGTGAGCCTCGGCGAACTTCACGCGTCCATCACGGCCAATCACATACGTCGCCGGCAGCGGTAGCCGCCAGCTCGCCTCGCCGTTCACAAACGGCACATTGATCAGGATGGAGAGGTAGTGCTCGCGCAGATACTCGGGCACGGTGTACGCCACGCCGAACTTCTCCGCCAGCGCGCAGCCAGGGTCGCGCAGCACGGCAAACGGAAGCTCATGCTGGCTCACCATGAAATCATTCTGCTGTTCGGTCTGCGGCCCAATGGCCACCATCAGCGCCCCTAGCTCCCGCAGTTGTCCGTAAAGGTCGCGCCAGGTCTCTAACTCCGTCACGCAATAAGGGCACCAACGCCCGCGAAAGAATTTGACGACCAGCGGCCCCAGCGCCAGCATGTCTTGCGAGCGCACCAGCCGTCCCTTGCTGTCGTTTAATGCAAACTCCGGGGCCAGCGCACCCACCGGCAGAATTCGTTCTTCGATTCCCGTGGCAAACAGTTCCTCAACCGCCCGCTCCCCCACAGCCAGCCGCTCCGCCTGCACCAGATGCCGCGTCTGTGCCGTAATCTCGTCGAGTTGGTCCTGAAGCGTGGTCATCAAATTTACCGCCCGAACTTCTGCTTTCCGCCCATCCCCATTGCTCCCATGCCGCCGCGCATCATATTCCGCGCCAGGCCGCCTTTGCCCATCTGCTTGAACATCTTGGCCATCTGCGCGTACTGCCGCAGCAGGTGGTTCACATCCTGCACGGTAGTCCCCGAGCCGGCCGCGATGCGTTTGCGCCGCGTGCCTGAAATAATCTCATGGTTGCGCCGCTCTTTCAGCGTCATCGAGTTGATGATGGCCTCCAGCCGCACGAACTGCTTCTCGTCCACGCTCTTCGATGCCTGCTGCAAGCCGGCGAACGGCCCCACCGAAGGCATCATCTTCAAAATGCTCTCCATCGACCCCATCTTCTTGATCTGCCGCAACTGCTCGCGGAAGTCATCCAGCGAAAAGCCGTCGCCCAGCAGAGCCTTCTTGGCAAACTCCTCGCCTTTCTTGCGGTCCAGCGTCGACTCGGCCTTTTCGATCAGCGACATCATGTCGCCCATGCCCAGGATGCGCCCCACAATCCGATCCGGATGAAACGGTTCGAAGGCGTCCATCTTTTCACCCACGCCGATGAACTTGATCGGCTGGCCGGTCACGTGGCGAATCGAAAGCGCCGCGCCGCCCCGCGCGTCTCCGTCCATCTTCGTCAGCACCACGCCGGTCAACCCCAGCCGCTGATGAAACTCAGCCGCCGAGTTGACCGCGTCCTGCCCGGTCATGGCGTCGGCAATAAATAAAATCTCGCTCGGGTTAAGCAGCTTCTTCAGCCGCTCCATCTCTGTCATCAGCTCTTCGTCAATGTGCAGCCGTCCGGCGGTGTCCACGATCAGCGTGTCGCAGCCCATGTTGCGCGCCTCGCGCCGCGCCTCGCCGGCCAGACGCTCGACCAGCGCCGATCCCGCAGCCTCACCCTTCTGGTCGCCCTCGTAGAGCCGCACTTCAGCGGATTTGGCCACCACCTTTAGCTGCTCGCGCGCGGCAGGCCGGTAGATGTCAACCGAAACCAGCATCGGCCGGTGTCCGCCCTTCTTGAGCCATGCCGCCAGCTTGCCTGCGGTAGTGGTTTTGCCGGAGCCTTGCAATCCGGCCATCAATATGACGCTCGGCGGCTGCGAGGCGAACTTGAAGCGCGCCGTGTCCTTGCCCAGCAGCGCAATCAGCTCGTCGCGCACAATCTTGATCACCTGCTCCGAGGGCGAAAGCGCGGTGAGCACCTCGGTGCCCACTGCCTTCACGCGAATCTGCTCGATCAGGTCGCGCACCACGTTGAGGTTGACGTCGGCCTCAAGCAGCGCCACGCGAATCAAGCCCAACGCTTCGGTGATGTTCTCTTCAGTGAGCGTGCCCTGGCCGCGAAGAACCTTGAAGGCGCGCTGCAATTTGTCGGTAAGATTTTCAAACATAGCTCAGCTTCAAGTGTACCCTGCAGGCGGCTGGACGGAGTCCATGGAATTCCACGGCTCATCATCGCCACCTAAGGCAATCAGATTCGCAATGAGTCCATGGCCCGAAGGGCGGCTGCTGTCCGCAGGACCTTACTCCGCCGGCGCAATCAAATACTGTTCCAGCTTGCCGTCAGGATAGGTGTACGTCGTTAGCCTCAGCCGCTTGCCCGGATACACAATCAGAAAGCTGCGAAATGTCATGCCGCCTCGTAGCTCTGTGTTGCTCTCGCGGAAGCTGAGCGACTCGCCCAGCGGCGCCAGGCTCTCGTGGAAGTCAGCCAGCGCCTCTGCGGTGAAGTAGTCGTTCAAATTCTGCGCCAGTAGATTTCGGTCAATGCGCCCCTGTTGCAAATCGCGGAAGATCGCTATCGCCTGCTTTTCGGCGTCGGTGGGCGGATACTCAGCCACCACCGGCGCAGCCAGCCGCGCAATCGTAGCGGCTGCGCCCACGGCATCCTGGTTGGTGAGCACAACCACGGCCACGCCATCATCCACCATGACAATATTGTCCGCAACGAAACCCGATACCTCGCCGCTATGCTCAATCGAGCGATGGCCTTCGCGGTCCCTCACATCCACGCCCAGCCCGTATTGCGTTCCCTTGCCGTCCTTCAGTTTCACCTCGGTGAACATCTGCTTGTAGCTCTCCGGCTTGAGCACCGTCTGCGCAATCAGGCTCTCGTCCCACAGCGCCAGGTCGTGCGCCGTCATGGCCAGCTCGCCTGCCGCGAACATCCAGCCACGTCCCTCTTTGGGCGCCGGGCGCAGCGGTCCGAGAGCATAGCGGTAGTAGGACGCAGCGTCTGCCTGCGTCAGCTTCGTCTCATCCGAGTTCCACACCGACTGCATTCCCAGCGGGCGGAAGATGCGTGCGGTGAGAAACTCCATGTACGGCTTGCCCGTCACCTGTTCCACGATGCGGCCCGCGATGACAAAGTTGGTGTTCGAATACTGCCACTGCGTTCCAGGCTCAAAGTCCAGCGGCTTTTTGGCCCATGTGTCGAGAATCTCCTGCGCCGTCTCGTCGTGCAGCATGGTGGTCATCACGTAATCCTCCGGCCAGTAATCCTGATAGCCGGAGGTGTGCGAGAGAATCTGCCGGATGGTCACCTCGTCTCCGCGCGTCAGGCCGGGAACATATTTGCCCACCGCGTCGTCCAGCGAGAGCTTGCCCTCCTCCTGCAACAGAAGAATCGCCGCTGCGGTAAATTGCTTGGAGATCGACCCAACCGAATAGCGCATCTCCGGCGTGGCGGCGACGGCGGGAGACTTTCTGGTAGCCAGCCGAGCCTTGCCGTAAGCGTGTGTGTACACCAGCTTGCCGCCCTTCACTACGGCCACCGATGCCGAGGGCACGCCGGTCTGTTCCAGCACCTGGGTGGCAATCCGGTCAACTCTCCGTTGAAGAGCTGGGTCCAGCGCTGCAATCGTCTGCGCACGCGCCGCAACCGCAGCCAGCGCAAGCACTGCTAAACCCATGCAAACCAGGATCCTTTTCTGCTCTCTCATCTTCCCAATCACCTTCGCATCCTTGCGCATTCACAACACCGACATCGATAAAGGTATCAGGCCAGCCTCGTAATAGGCCGGCTCATTTTTTCTCATTTTCCCTGAATGCCGGGTTTGTTTGCAGTCCCTTGAGCTCCGTCTTGATAGACTCGGAAATTTCCGGCGACGCAAGCATGTATTCGATGTAGTCGGCGGCTAGTGGATCATTGCGCTGAAACGAACTAAGCGACCATCCAGCCGCCATGTATGCGAGACCACGGGCGATCGACGGGGTTATATCTGAGATTTGCGTTCCGCTTTTACGCAGTTTGTCGAAGTCGTCGTAGTCCGGGCGCCAAGCAAGGGTGCTGGCGATGGTCCTGATGGGCTTAATTTGGCCGGAAGCACCGAAGGTAGACCACATGAGGTCGAGGTGGTGGAAGAGGGTACTGTTGGGAGACAGATCATAAGGGTCGGACAACGCGGGCATCGACTCGATCTTTTTCTGCTCGTCGGGGCCGAGTGTTTTGACGACGGTGGAAATGTCATAACCAGAGGAGCGAAGGATGTCTAGGCCGAGGCCACGCGTGAGGGGAGGCTGGGTGGCAATCCGCGTGAGGAAATCCTGAGCGGCAACAGGTTCTGCCTTGAGGGCAGCCGAGAGAAAGGCTGCTGCGTTCTCGATGAGATCGGATTTGGGGTTGGCCGTCTGGTATTCAATCGCGGATTGCATTGCAGGAAGCAGCCGTGCCGGGTTTGGCTGTCGATAATAGACCATCAAGAAATAACTCAGTTCTTTAATGTCTTTGAATACTTTCTTGCTTCCCGTTTCATAACTTTCTATCTGAATCGTCGAGCGCTTGAGAGTCTGATGACCCGCCGGCGATTCAATCTCTGCCTCCACGGTAGCTGTCCCATCACCGGCGTCAGCCCGTACGCACCAGTGATCCGCTGACACGCCCATACTGGCCATAGTCAAAAACGGATTCTTGATATCGGCTGCCGCTAAGGCTTGTGTCACAAAGTCCCCACCCTCCGGCTTGATCTGCTTGAACTGCGCCAGCGGAGCAAGCGCATGCTCCTGTGTCTGTCCGGCGAACTTCACACGAAAAGACAGCTTCGTCTTCTCCAGGAACTCATCGCGATTGTCGCCCGTGGCAAAAACGCCAACCCGAATGCACTGTCCCGGATTGAGCAACGTCACATTCTCTGGCGCGTTGACCAGCTTCAATGTATGCGCCCACTGCTCCTGCACAACGGACTCGCCAAGTACGAAGATATGCGACTCGATCTTTGCAGGCATAGGTTTTTGTGGCGGATAAACAGCGTCCTGAGCCGGGAGCAAAGAAGCCACCGCGATAATCGCCAGAATGACAAAACAACTCCGCAACTTTCGCGTAGAGAACAAAGACTGTGCTGTTTTCATAATGGAAGCAGTAGACAGCAAACCAGAGTCAAAAGCAAGCGATTCCACGTCTGCTCCGTCCTCAGTGCATCCCCGGAGGCAGCGTCCCGTGTTTCTCTGGTTTTTTGAACAGCCACGCAGCCCCGGCGCAGAAAAACGCCAGCAAAGCTGTCCATCGAAAGACATCTACGTATGCCATCAACGCGGATTGCTGCTCCATCAGCCCGTAGACCAGCCCGAGAGAGCCGGGACGAGCCTGCGCAGGACCGAGATGCTGGCCAAGATAGCCGGAGATGGCAAAGGCCTTCTGCTGCAAGACCATATTTGATGAACCCAGATGCGCGCCTATTTCCGTCTGGTGCATCGCCGCGCGGCGTATCAGCGCCGTGGTGGCCATCGAAATCCCGATCGACCCGCCGATGTTGCGCAGCATATTCCCCAGGCCCGTGGCCGCGCCCATATCCTTGTTGGGAATGGTGGCCATCATCATGGTGGACATGGGCACAAAGACAAAGCTCAGCGCAAAGCCGGTGAGAGTGATGGGAATCAGCAGCGTGTAGGGACCAATATCCAGGTTGACCGAGCCGAAGATCAACGAGCAGACGCCAAAGCCCAAAAATCCCGCACAAAGCAGCTTGCGGTTGTCGATGCGTGAGCCCAAAATGCCGATAATAGGTGAACCTATAAATGAACCAATGCCACGCGGTCCCACCACAAGGCCCGCCGTAAATGCTGTATAACCAAGCACTTCCTGGTAGTAGAGCGGCAGGATGGCGATGGTGATGTAGATACACATTCCCAGCATGGCCACTAAATAACAGCCGGTGCGGAAGTTGCGGTCCTTGAGGACGTGTAGATCGACCAGGGTGTGAGGATTGGTCCAGGAGTGCCAGATCCACAGCAGCAGCGAAACAACCAGCGCGGCCACCGCCCAGCGCACCCATGCGGCGCCAAACCAGTCGTCCTCCTGGCCCTTGTCCAGCACGATCTGCAGGCAGCCGGTCCACACTATCAGCAGGCCAAAGCCGATATTGTCAAAGGCGCCCACCTTGGCGTTCTTGATGTAGGGCGGGTCGTGGACGAAGCGGCTGATGAGGATGAAAGCCAGAATCCCCACCGGAATATTGATGTAGAAGGCGTAGCGCCAACTGAAGGTATCGGTCAGCCAGCCGCCCAGAGTGGGTCCGATTACCGGGGCCAGCACAATCCCTAACCCATATGCTGCCATGGACATGGAGCGCTTCTGGACGGGAAAGCTCTCCAGCAGAATAGACTGCGAGAGGGGTTGCAGAGCCCCGCCGCCGGCCCCCTGCACCACGCGGGCCAGCAGAATCACCGCCAGCGAGGGCGCAGCGCCGCAGAAGAACGATGCCACGGTGAAGATGGCTACGCAAATGAGCAGAAAGCGCTTGCGGCCCCAGCGCCGGGCAAACCAGTTGGAGGCGGGCAGGATCACAGCGTTGGCCACCAGGTAGCTGGTCAAAACCCATGTTGCTTCGGAGTTTGAGGCCGACAAGCTCCCTGCGATGTAGGGCAGTGCGACGGAGGCGATGGCCGTGTCCAGCACCTCCATAAAGGTGGGCAGCATCACGGAAAACGTTACCAGCCATGGGTTTACGCCCTGGGTCAAGGGGTAACGGGCTTGGGCGGCGGCGGTGGTCATTCGAGAGTGGTTAGAAAAGAAGAGATTATAGGATGGTGCGGCTGGATGCCAGTGAGCGAGCGCACGGGGTCTGCGGGACGCAGTGTGGGACGCGTAAGACACCCCTCTGCACCGTAAGACGTTTGTGGGACATCCCCCTTCGCCACACCTTGCGCGGCGAAGGAGGATGTCAAACGGAGGGGTGTCGTTGGAAGCGCATGTTTTTCGCTCTGGAGGGCATTTTTGGCGGCAAAACGCGCGCATATAAGCGCAGGTTTTTCTGCTTTTAGGGCATGCTTTTCTGCTTAAAAGACACCTTTCTCCATGTTTTCGCCTAAAACGTTCTATCCTATTTTTTATCTATAGGTTAGGCCAAATACTCTGACAAATAATTCGGGGAGTTGACCTAGTCATGACCTAGGTCAAGTTGGAGAGGCAGGGACTAGGGAATAGGGAATAGGGAATAGGGCCTGGCCGCGAGCGGGTGGTTTTCAGGAGGGACTGGGGGGCGAGGTTTGCCCATTTGTGCGCTTTGGAATTCTTTCGATGGTGATTGTCGAGGCCTCGAAATTGCCAGTGACGGCGGCGGCAGATCCCGATTGACAAGTGTTAGGTTACAGGCTACAGTAGTAGGGATGAAGATTCAAAACTTCGTTCATAAGGGCCTGAAGAGGCTTTATGAAGAAGACAGCACGAAAGGGATTCCCGCCGACGCGGCGGACAAGCTACGCAAGATGCTTACATTTCTGGATGGGATGGACGACGCGGAGGAGTTGCGGGGGCTTCCCACCTGGAAGGCGCACACATTGACCGGAGACCGCAAAGGCACATGGAGCCTGAGCGTGACCGCCAACCTGCGGCTGACGTTTCGCATCGATGTTGTCGAACCCGAAATTCGTGACGTGAATTTAGAGGATTATCACTAGGAAACGAGGAGAAAAGGCCATGCCCATGAAGAATCCACCCCATCCAGGGGATTTTATCCGGACGGAGATTGTTGCTGCCGCGGGGTTGTCGGTGACGGCGGCTGCGGCGGCGCTGGGCGTCTCCCGGCCCGCGTTATCGAGCTTACTGAACGGTAAGGCCATCCTCTCGGGGGATATGGCTCTGCGCATCGAGAAGGCCTTCGGCGTGAAAATGGATACACTGATGCGCATGCAGTCGGCGTATACGATAGCGCAGACACGTAAGCGGGAGAAGCTGATTCGCGTGCAGCCGGTTCGGCAGGCGGCGTGAGGCTGGATGTGGATTATGTTGACTCCAAGGTCTCAGACGCAAGACCTGGGTACCCGGCCGCGAGCGGGCGATTTTCAGGCGGGATTGGCGGTCTAAATCTATACACGCTCTTAAGCCAGCATAGCTGCAATCGAACGAAATCTTGTGACGGGATTTGACGGGGCGCAGATATTTACCACGTTTGCTGCATGATCTCTTCGCGCTTGCGCCTGAACTCATCTTCGCTGATCAGGCCATCCTTTTTCAGCGCTTCAAGGCTGCGCAGCTTCTGCATGGGATCGTTGACAGTTTCATCAGTCTGAGAGCCTGGCTCCGCTTCAATATCTACCAAGGACAATCCTTTTGCGCGTTTTATATTCAGGATGTGATAGACCAGCATGAAAACAGCAGTTCCTAACCACGCTATCATGAAAAGAATAAATACAACGGACAAAGCAGGCTCCGCCTCATTACCGACAATTTCTTTCCCGACTACAATAGCAAAGGCTATGCCAAACAGGAGCATAAAACAGATGACTATCAACGCTCCTATTGACGCGGGCTTACTTGGTCTTACATTCAACTTCGTCATCTTTTGTCCTTTCAACTGATTGCTCTGATTACTTCGCCCCATGCTTCCTTAACAAATCGGCCACGCTCTTGAGGCTGTTACTTTCAGCATATCGCAACGGCGGCCTGCCCAGGCGATCCTTGGCGTTTACGTCCGCGCCTCCGGCGAATAACAACTCGGCCACTTCTGTTTGGCCATCATTAGCGGCTACGATCAGCTAACGCACTAACACAATAATGTCAGGATGGCTGTTGTTCCTTCGCACATTACTGCATGTTCGCCGGCTGAAAAGCCCGGGAGGCGTTTCGTCCATGATGAAATCATAATATGTGTAATTAACCGTAATGGTATTATTATCCTCTCCTATAGTTATCAAACATTCAAGATCTTGATCCGGTGTAACACAGCCATTACCATCCTCCACGTCGCCGGGAATTGTTATTACTCCAGCGAAAGATAATCCGTTCATAACACCACGAATTTTCACACCATTCTTGTTGTTCGCCTCAAAGATGTTACCCGGTGTGACGGCAACTCGATATTCCGTTCGAGAATCCTTGTTCTTCCAAATTCCCCCGAGTCCTGGCACCTTCGCCTGCTGTTCCGCTCGATACTCCAACTTGTAGATCTCATCGCGGACATTCGCTGCGTCTGGGGCGTTGGGGGCTAGCTCCAGGTATCGCTTGTAGTTTCGCATGGCCTCAGAGTAGTTGCCGGCCTTTGCCTGGACAGATCCCAGGTTGAAGTAAACTTCGGGCCAGTCAGGCGCGAGCTTCTGCGCCTGCTCGAACTCGCTGACAGCACGTTCATAGTCCTTCGGTGTCTTGGCCATTTCCACGGCAGCCATACCCCGCGACATGAAGCGGCGCGCTTCTTCGGGAATACCTTGGCCGAAGGCGCGGGTTGAAATGCTCATCAGCAGGATGATAAAGATGATGAAGTACGCTTTCATCCCTCGATAGTTGTTCATTCATTGCCTCTTCCCATCAATTTGGCTGCAAACCAGTATACTCCTATTGCTTCCTCTGGAGGTCCTTTGCGCATTGAGACCGTCAAGTCAGCATGTAGTCGCTTCAAAGAACATGGTCTCTCTATTGTCAACAGCCCGGGGCTGAAGTCCGCGTTGATTACAAGCCTGCTTCAGGGGATCCAACGCCCCCTGCTCCCTCCGCATTCAATTTGCTACCTTCGGGAAGCAGCGCGTATCTTGTTGGAGAGGTTGAGCGATGCGATTTGACGAGTTGATTCTGGCGCGGCGGAGCGTGAGGCATTATCAGACGAAAGCGGTGGAGCCGGAGAAGTTGCAGGCGTTGATTGAGGCGGTGCGGATGGCGCCGTCGGCCAGCAATACGCAGCCATGGAAGCTGATCATGGTGGATGATGCGGAGATCAAGGAGCGGGTGGCCAGGGCGACCTTCAGCAATATGATCTCGTTTAATCAGTTCACGTTGGAAGCGCCGGTGATTGCCGTGCTGACCGTGGAAAAACATTCGGTGACGACGCAGATGGTTGGCTGGCTTAAGACGCGACCGTTTTATCTGATGGATATCGGGATTGCCGCCGCGCAGTTTTGCCTGCAGGCCACGGAGCTGGGACTGGGAACGTGCATGCTGGGGTGGTTTGACGAGGCCGAGGTCAAGAAGATTTTGAAGATTCCGCGGGCCATCCGCGTGGCGCTGTTGATTACGCTGGGATACGAGGCGGAGAATCGGCAGCCGCGCCCCAAGGTGCGGAAGGCGGCGGAGGTAATGAGCAGCTGGAATGAATACTAGGGACTAGGGACTAGGGACTAGGGACTAAGGGACTAGGGAATAGAGGATACGGATCAGTCACCCCGGCCCTGTCTTACCCCCAACTTCATGACGCGCTCCCATGCAGCGGGGTCGCGCGAAAATTCCACGCCAAAAAAGCTGCGCTACTTCTCTTCAGCCTTGATTCTCTGTTGCTCCGCGCGGATAGCCCGGACAATGGAGGTCATCAGGTCGTCGAGTGTGCGGCCCGGCGCAAGGGTGCAGCCGCTGAAGGTGTCGGTATCGACCTGCTGTCTGGCGCAGGTCAACAGCAGACCATTCGCATCGGCCACCGTGAAATTCAATACGGTGTTGGAGGGAGCAATTTTGGGAGGCGCGGTGTTGCCTTTATCAGCCGGAGCAGCCTTGAGGGGCGGCGTTGAGCCTGTGGAGGCGGCCATCAGCCTGGCAGAGAAGGCAAGGATGACGGCGAGGGCCAGAAGCATTGCAGCTCTTTTCATAATCACCTTTCTGCTTGCTTGCGCCGTAATTCCGGCGGCAGTTGAGGGTTCGGCTGAAGGAGCAACATGTTCACCGGGCGTTGGCCTGGGGCCCAGGACCGCCCTTGACTTCGCCCCGGATGAGTGGCTACCGAGTGAGCAATATTGCACACAACAGTGACATATAAATCGGCAATATGCAATTGAAAAAGAAAGAGATATTACGATTGCCATAGTGCGGGATTGGCGGAAATAAAGTTTAGGGAAATTGCATCATATAAACTTGACAGCAACCCACTCAATCTGGCATCCTAAGAGAGTCGGAAATTCTATCCAAACAGGCAGGTAAACCATGGCAAAGATTATCGGTATCGATCTCGGAACCACGAATTCGTGTGTCGCGGTGCTGGAGGGCGGCGAACCCAAGGTCATCCCCAATGAGGAGGGTGCGCGGACCACTCCGTCGGTGGTGGGCTTCACCAAGAGCGGGGAGCGGCTGGTGGGGCAGGTGGCCAAGCGGCAGGCGATCACCAACCCGGAGAACACCATTTATTCGATCAAGCGCTTCATGGGCCGGCGCTACAGCGAGGTGACGGACGAGATGAAGATGGTGCCCTTCAAGGTGGTGCAGCAGGGCGACCACGTGGGCGTGATGGCGCATGGCAAGGAGTACACGCCGCCGGAGATTTCGGCGATGATTCTGCAGAAGCTGAAGGCCTCAGCCGAAGCCTACCTGGGCGAGACGGTGAAGGATGCGGTGATCACCGTGCCGGCGTACTTCAACGACGCGCAGCGGCAGGCGACCAAGGATGCGGGCAAGATTGCCGGGCTGGACGTGAAGCGCATTGTGAACGAGCCGACGGCGGCGGCGCTGGCCTACGGGCTGGACAAGAAGAAGGACGAGACGATTGCCGTGTACGACTTTGGCGGCGGGACCTTTGACATTTCGATACTGGAAGTGGGCGAGGGCGTCATTGAGGTCAAGAGCACTAACGGCGACACGCACCTGGGCGGCGACAATCTGGACCAGCGCGTTGTGGATTGGCTCATCGCCGAGTTCAAGCAGGAGCAGGGGCTTGACCTGAGCTCCAAGGGCAACGAGATGGCGCTGCAGCGGCTGAGGGACGCCGCGGAGAAGGCCAAGATCGAGTTGTCGACGACGATTGAGACGGAGATCAATCTGCCGTTTGTGACGGCGGACGCCAGCGGACCCAAGCACCTGGTTCGCAAGCTGACGCGCGCCAAGCTGGAGCAGCTGGTGGAGGATCTGGTTGAGCGCTCCGTGGAACCGTGCAAGAAGGCGATTGCCGACGCGGGCATCTCCATCAAGGACATCGACGAGGTGGTGCTGGTGGGCGGTCAGACGCGCATGCCCAAGATTCAGGAGCTGGTGAAGAAGCTTTTTGGGCGCGAGCCGCATCGCGGCGTGAATCCCGACGAAGTGGTGGCGGTGGGCGCGGCGGTGCAGGCGGGCGTGCTGGCCGGCGAGGTGAAGGACCTGCTGCTGCTGGACGTGACGCCGCTGACGCTGGCTATTGAGACGCTGGGCGGCGTGGCTACGCCGATGATTCCGCGCAACACCACGATTCCCACCAAGAAGACGGAGACGTTTTCGACGGCGGCTGATTCGCAGACCGAGGTCGAGGTGCACGTATTGCAGGGCGAGCGGCCACTGGCGGCGCAGAATCGCACGCTGGGCAAGTTCAAGCTGGGCGGGATTCCGCCGGCGCCGCGCGGCATTCCGCAGATCGAGGTGACCTTCGACATAGACGCCAACGGGATTTTAAACGTGACGGCGAAGGACATGGCCACTGGCAAGGACACGCGCATCATGATTACCTCGAGCTCCGGCCTGAGCAAGGAAGAGGTAGAGAAGATGGCCAAGGAGGCCGACGCGCACGCAAGTGAAGATAAAGAGAAGCGCGAGGAGATCGATGCGCGCAACTCGCTCGACAGTCTGGCCTACAACATCGAGAAGATGCTCAAGGAGTCCGGCGAAAAGATTCAGGCCGCCGATAAGACCGAGGTGGAAGCGGCGCTGGCCGATTCCAAGAAGCTGCTGGAAGGCACGCCGAGCGCGAAGGAGCTGAAGGATCAGCACGAGAAGCTGACCCGAGCCAGTCACAAGCTGGCGGAGGCGATGTACAAGGCGTCTTCGGAGCAGGCGGCGGGTGGAGCAGCTCCCGGTGGTCCCGGTGACACAGTGGTCGAACCCCCGCCTGGCGGGAAGAAAGACGAAGGTGTAATCGACGCGGAGTATGTGGACGTGGACGAGAAAAAGTAAGCAGAGTTAGCGTTGTTAGCGGAGTTAGCCCCGCTTCGCGGGTGTTAGCACGCGCTACGCGCGGTTAGCGAGTTAGCAAGTTAGCGGGGTGGGCGACGGTTGGTGCCCACCCCGATGTTTATTCCATTAGCAACTTTGTCCTCCTAAATTGAGGACAGCCAAATCCACGAACCATCAATTAGGTCGACTCATACTGGTCGTGAGGTATTGGAGGGATATCTGAATGAGAAAGACCAAGCCTGACCCCGAACTTGTCCACGCTGAGAACCTCGCGGCGGTCAAAGATTATTTGATTGGATGGAAAGCTCATTTGGACTCCAAGGGAATCTGGGTAATAGAACCCTATGCCCGCCTTTACGACTCCATCGCGTTTTCGACATTAAATAAAACCTATCGCCTGAGTCAGGCGTGCATTCATCTCATAGAGTCGGGATTTTCGGATGAAGCTTACGGGCTGAGCCGTTCGGTTCTCGAATGTGCCATCAACCTGCGCTATCTGACGCTGAATCGGAACGAAATCGATCTGCGATCAAACAATTTTCTGAATTTCTTTCATGCCGAACGTAAGCATTTCCTCGAGCTTTGTCGGATCCAAATCAAGGATAGGAGTGCACTGGACCGCATCGAATCCATGGCGAAATCCGAAGGAGTGGATAAGATGTGGTCGGACCCAAAGAAAAGACGCATAAGCGATTGGAAAAAGCTCGAGAGCCATGATTGGGATGGGTTCAAGATCGTCACAGAGGCGCATCCACTTGATGCGGATCTCGATGGTCGCTGTCCAATCCTGATGCACTACAGCACCGCTTATCGCGCCGCTTCTGCGATGGTTCACTGCTCAATCCGTGCTCTTGACAATAACTTTGCAGTATCGAATTTTCAATACAAAGTAGCAGAGGATCTCAAGACCAATTACGACCACCGATTCGAACCATTGATGGCGGTAGTTGCTGGCACCTATCTATCGGTCAAGTACGCATTGTTCGGCGCAGGCTTAGATCTGACCGAAACGGAGGAATTCGATAAGCTATTTGATACCTGTTGTGTCAAACTTGTATACCTAAAGCAATCATGAGAAGCAGGCGAACAAGGAGATGATTGCGATGAGCAAAGTTGGCAAGGGCATCATTCGGGGACTCAAACAATCGCTTGCCATTGCCGAAAGAACGGCCAAGGAAGGCACCTATATCGTCCACACTCCGGCGGAGATTGAGGCCTCGTGGAAGGCAGAGGCAGAGCGGCGCGTCGCTGAGGTTGAGGCGGGAACCGCGTTGACATCTTCCTGGGAAGAAGTGGAAGCGCCTTTGCGCGCACGGTTGGCCAAGCGATGACTCCGCCCCGCCCCATCTCCCTCGACCTCTAACATTCGTGTTAGTATAGAAAGCCTGAGAGCTGGTAGAGACTTCCCCGCTTAGCCGGAACGTCCCATGAACCTATACATCATGCGCCACGCCAATGCCGGATTGACGCGCGATAATCCGCTTCTTGACGACAAGCGCTCGCTTGTGAAAGAGGGCAAGGAGCAGTGCATCCTGATGGCGCGTACGCTGAATGCGCTCAAGGTGCAGGTGGACGTGATCGTCTCAAGCCCGCTGAAGCGCGCGCGGCAGACCGCGCAACTGGTGGGCACGGAGATGGGCTACGATGCGCGGGTGGAAGTCTCGCCGGCGCTCGCGCCCGACGCCAGCTACGCCGAATTTCAGAGAATGCTCACACGCTATTCCGCATACGAGAGCGTGCTGGTGGTGGGACACAATCCCAATCTCTTCCAATTTCTGGGCCGGCTGATTACCGGCAACGGCGGCGCAGCGATTCGCATGAGGAAAGGCTCTGTGGCGCGCCTCAAGATGGACCGCCATCCGGCGCTGCTGCAATGGCTCATCGATCCGCGCTCGGCGCGCGCCATTTACGCCAGCGTGCAGAAGAGCTCGCGCCCGAAGACCTCCAAGAAGTAATTCGCCTCTTTGCGCAGCGACCACAGCTCGAGCTCCGCGCCCGTGCTTCCCGGCCGCAGCTCCAGATGGACCCGCTTGGGATAGACCTTGACAGTGAATCTCAATGCGTCTGAAGCGCGGTCCTGATTGAGCGCGACAGCCAGGCGCAGCATGACCACGGCCTTCTGCACGCGATCGTGTTCGACGGCAGGAATGTTGCGCAGCGCGCGGTCGCCGGGCTGCGGGCGGCTCTTGCCCAGGTAGCGCGCAATGGCCGAGACCAGCGTGCGCTGCAGCGGCGTGTAGCCGTAGATTTCCGAACTCGATATGACGTACTGTGTGTGGCGGTGGTGGCCCTGGTAGTTGATGAACTTGCCGGTATTGCGCAGCATGGCGGCGGCCGCCAGCCAGGTTTCGTACTCCGGCGGCAACTGGTGCAGCGCGTGCAACGCGCGATAAAGCTGCAAGGCGTGGGCGCGCACCGGCTCAGCATGGCGCAGGTCGACGCCGTAGCGGCGCGCCGTGGCCAGCACGCTCTCCCAACGCTGCTGCTCAAACTCGCGGTGAGCGGTGGCGCGGGCGTCCTGCTCGGCCAGCATCTGGGCGAGAATTCCGTCGCGCAGACCCAGAGGCGAATAGCGGAAGCCTTCCAGCCCAAAGCTCTCCAGCAACTCGGCAAAGACCAGCGCGCCGGCCACGATGATTTCCGCGCGGCGCGGCCCAATGCCCTGGACGGCGATGCGTTCGGCCAGCGTCATGGGAATCAGTTCGTCGGCCAGCTTGCGCACCTCGCGCGTGGGAACCAGCCCGGCTGTTGTTACGGTCACAGGAGCCTGGCTCACAGCAAGGGCCTGAATAGCCTTGTCGATTTTCTTGCCCGCGGATTTCTTTTTGGATTTGCCCGGCGGCTTATTCTGCTTGTTCAGTTTGACGGCCTTGGCGCTTTCGCCATTCTCCGCAGCCGTAGCAATGGCATCGCTGAGCGCCGCCGCCGTGCCCGAGGTGCCGATCACCTCCGTGATCCTCTGCGGCCGAATTCTGTCCTGCGCTTTGCGCAGCTCGCGAACTATCAACTGTTTCATGCGCGCCAGACCATCGGCCGGCGCCGGGTCGGAGGGCAAAAACTCCTCGGTCAGCCGCACCGCGCCCAGCGGCACGCTCACCGTCTCCTGGATGCGCTTGCGCTCGGAGAGCGTGATCTCGCAGCTTCCGCCGCCCAGGTCAATCAGCAGCACGCGGCTCGCGGTGGCAGGCTCGAATTCGAGCTCGGCCTGGCCTTCGCCGCTCCCCAACACGCCCAGATGAATCAGCCGCGCCTCTTCGAGGCCGGAGATGATCTCCACGTTCCAGCCGGTTTTGTCCTTCACCATCGCCTGGAAGACGGCCCCGTTGCGCGCATCGCGCATCGCCGAGGTGGCCACCACGCGTATCCGGTCCACTGCGCGCGACTGCACCGCCCGCTGAAAGCGCCTGAGCGCCTGCAACGTATCCGCCATGGCCTGCGGCGAGATCAGCCCACACTCAAAGACGCCTGCCCCCAGGCGCGTCACCTCGCGGTCCTCATGCAAAGTCTTCAAATGGTGCGCCGCAACCCTGGCAATCTTCAGCCTGCAGGAATTGGAACCGATATCGATGGCGGCAAAGGTCAACATAAGGGGTGCTGCTCCTGAAAATTGGCTCTGCGGTCAAGATACACGACCGGGGCGGGGTGAGGCGGTGATGAAGGCGGAAGAGGCTGTGGAATAACACAGTCCGGCGGAAAAAAATGCCGGATTCCCTTGGAACTTTTTAACTTGTCACTGCATTACCGGTAATGTGTTGTTTCTTGAGGAGTACGGTCCGGTTCTACTTATCTGGCTTGTGATTCTCGGAGTGCCGGTCTTTTTTGTGTGGCGTCGTTACCGGAGGATGCGTTCCAAAGTCTAGGGGAGAGAGTACCCTATTACCGTTTCGGGCTTGACCAAAAAGATTAGGCGGAATTGGTTACAGCTGTTAACGAGCTTGCTCTTCTAATGTTTCTGGCGAAGCGCATCTTCAAGGAGTTTCTCGGCTGCGCGCAGCTCATCCTCAGGGAATGCGGTGCATTTTCTGAAACCGGATATGTCATCCGTGACCGGATCGTAGAGCGGACTCTTGCCGCAACTTGCCAGCCGGAGATAATCGAGTGCTGTACGGCCTTTCTTGTCTTTCAGCGATGCGTCGGAGCCGGCGTTGAGCGCATCACGTATTTCATCAACCTCATCACGCGTGGCAAGCATCATTAGGGCGGTTTGTCCGTCTCTATTTTGCGCATTGACGTTGGCTCCAGCCTTGACCAGATCATCATCCCAAAGTCCGTCAAGGCAAGAAACCATCAAGGGAGTGTCGCCGTGTGGAGAACTCTGGTTCGGGTCCGCGCCCGCCTTCAGAAGCATCTGGACGGGAAACGAAGACGAACTGCGGGCCGCGTACATCAGCACACTCCATCCACTAGCATCGGTTTCATTCACGTTACCGCCAGTGTCTATCAACGCCTTTAATTTATCCACTTCTTTTCTGGCGGCAGCTAACATCATGGGAGTTACACCCGGCTTGGGAAGATAAGTATCTTCCGCAATTCGAGTGATGGGTTCTTTGGCGGGGTCGCCGTGCCGCCAACGGTGGGAATCGGCGATTCGATCCACATCGAGGAGCAGTTGCTGCAATTCATCGGGGCTGGAATCAGCATAGTCAGAAATAGTGCGCGTTTTTCCGCCAAGCCTTACGGTAATCTCCGTACCGCTTGAATCTGTAATGTTTCGGCTATAGTTGCCGCAATAGGACCAAAATTCTTTGGTGCGAAATTTTTCCAGGAGATTGCGAGCTATATTCGCATCAATGCGCGCTTCTCGCCGTCCTTTTACCTTTACAAACAAGCCACCGCCGTTCCATGCAACTGTTCCGTCCGCTTGAACTTTGACCGAATAAGGCGGACAGGAGCCCATGCAGCCAGAACGGGAAATCTCCACATAATCATCTTCGGCTGAAACAGGAGGCACATCCTCGTCTGCGCCTGTCGGACAGTTCGAGAGATAGATATTGCTGACAAAAACTGTGATCTTAAAATGATGAAATGAATCCGAATGAACCGTCGGATTTGTGACGTCCCTCGGATCAATTGTTTTTTCAACCACCATATACTGAATAGTGGCCTGATACTTCGTTTCCGGCGTGGAAAGCGAGTCTCCCAAATCGAACTTCCAGCTTTTTACAAAGTTCCCGGCACTTTCCCTGAGCATAGCTGGGCCGCTGGTGGTGGAAACCGAAGCCGTTTCGCCTTTATTATTGATCGAAAATTCGACCGTCACCTGTCCGGAAACACGAGCCGCGCGAGCGATGGGCGGATAGACGAGTGGATCGTACGACTTGAGGACCGGCTCGCTAGCATTCTGCGCCGGGGCACAGACCGCCAGCAAAGACAAGAGAGTGCATAAGATAAGACGCCGCATGGCAGTGATTCTATGCCCGTTCCTCTTGAACATCAATCTGATTCGGGAGACAACCCTGCCGCGTCATGGCTCTCGAACCAGCCAATCACGCGGCGCTCGTATTCCTCCGGCTCGGCGGCGGCCGCGCCAGTGTGCATAGCCCGCGCAGGCTCCCACAAAATAACCGCTGGTTTCCGTGAAGAACTGCGGGCCACGATTATCTCCGAGTGCCGCGGAGGAAGATTTTTATCTTTGAGGCCATGAATCAGCAGCACGGGGACATGGCTTGCTGCCACTGCGTTTTCCGGCGAGACTTGCTCCATGTCCAGCCCATACTTCCATCGCGTATAGAGAAACCCGGTTTCGACCGCCGGCCGCAGCAGCGTACGCCCCAACCACGCCCCGGCACCCAACCTCTCCGCCAGCCGGTCATAAGACGCTTCCCTGATGCTTGCGAATGGCGACTCGACAACCACCGCGCAAAAGCCGGGTGTCGTGCTGAGAGATTCGAGCAACAGCGCCGCGCCCATCGAGTTCCCCAAGCCATCAATGCAGCGTGGAGCCTCGGCCTGCTCGATCCAGTCGTACCAGCGGCGAATGTCGTTCGTTTCCTTGATTCCGTAGGTCGCCAGCTCTCCGCCGCTGGCGCCATGCCTCCGCGCATCGGGCAACAGGACCGCATAACCGTGGCGCAGCAACAAGTCCGCGTAGCCTAACATGCCCATCCGGTTGTCTGCCACGCCATGCAGCAGAATCACGGCGTCGCCATTACCCTGCAATGGCCGGATGCTCCATCCGCGCAAGATGGCCCCATCGCCGGCGGTGACGGCAACCTCCGACAGCACCGCATGATTGCGCGCGGCTACAGCCTGGGCCTGCGCTTCCTCCTTGGGCGTCAATGTGCGCCGCCAGGGATGCAGCGCCCATTCCGAGGCGACAACGCCGATGGCAATACAGAGAAAGAGCCAGATTCCGGCAGAAACCGCGCTCCAGAGCAAAAATCGACGCACAAGCCTCATGGTTTTAAAAGTACGCGGAATCCCGGAGTTGCGTTCCGAGCGCATTGCGCGGCACGCAAGTCAGTACGGAGCCGTAGTCGCTAAGCCGCAGACGCTTACGGCACGGTAACGTTGACGTTGGTGGTCGCTAGCTGACTAAGAATCACGGGACCGGAAGATTCCCAGGCAGCCGAGATGGTGTACTGATAGGTTCCCGGCGTCATTATGTCGACCTTGATGCATCCGCTGATTCCCGCCAACCCCACCAGCGTGCCCGCCGCAAAGACGACCATAGTCAGCCAGCGCCGTGCCCTGCGCCGGAAGCTGAATCCCAGCAGCAACGCTCCGGCCAACGCAAGGGCAGTTGCGGGCAGATGACCTGAATGGTGCGGCGTAAGGCGCAGCTCCGCAAGTCCGGGAGGAGGAACCTGGCCAAATGGAACGAAGAGGATGTTTCCGCTGAAGGTCGTCTCGCCGGCCGGCACAGGAATCCCCGGGGCTCCCACAACCCCGCAGAATTGGGGTATTTTGGCTACGGTTACCGGCCCGGAGTAAGCGCAACCGATGGTCACTGTTCCGGCGCCGGGAATCCCCGAAACCGTGAATTGGCTGGAACCAAGGCCGCTGGTTGGCATGGTGACGTTGGTGGCTGTGATGGCATATGGCGTGACAGCCAGAGCACGCACGCCGGAAAGCGCGCAAACGATGGCGAAAAGCGATCCAAAGAGGATTAGCTTACGATGACATTGCATGACAGAATCCTTTCGGCGGGGAAGGATTTTACCCCCCTGGCGGATAGACGTAAATCATTGCATTTAGTATAAACCTCTTATAAGATTCTCTTCTCAACCACTGCCACGCCGTCAGCCCGCCGGCACTAAAGATCACCTGCCCCGCGCACCTTCCTTCCACGCTGGAGTATCCTTGATGTGGACGGAATTCCAGCCATGATAAACCAGAGCAATACCTTCACTCGCCCGCAATTTTCGCTCTCCATTCGGAATATATGGTTACTTTTTGCGGTGATCTTTGCCACTGTGTATTTTGCCTCGCTGTTTACGCCGCCGCTGATGGATGATGTGGATTCCACCCACGCCCAGGCGGCGCAGTACTTCGCCGAGCACAGCGACTGGACCACGGCCAAGATCAACGGCATCCGCTACATTGAGAAGCCGCCGCTGCCCTACTGGACGGTGGCCGTCCTCTTCCATATCTTTGGCCAGAATGTTTTTTCCGCGCACCTTCCCAATACGCTGGCCATGCTGGGCCTGACCTGGATAGCCTGGCTGTGGGTGCGACGAGGATGGGGCGAGCGCGCCGGCCTCTATGCCGGGCTGGGGGTGCTCACCTCCGTTGGCCCGTTTCTCTTTACCCGCTTTATCATTCCCGAGGCGCAACTGAGCCTCTTACTGCTGCTTGCGCTCTACTGCCTGCTCACCGGCTTCGAGCCGGGACGCGGGTCGCGCTTTTACTGGATGTGGGCGCTTCCCTCCGTGGCCCTGATGACCAAGGGGCTGATTGCTCCCACCTTTTTCTTCGGCGCGGCCATCCCCTACCTGCTGATCACCGGCCTGTGGCGGCGCTGGCGAGAGATGAAGCCGGTCGTCGGCCCGCTGATTTTTCTGGCCATCTCCGCGCCCTGGCACATTCTCTGCGGGCTGGCCAATCCCGACCACGGCAACGCCGTCGGCAACCACCCCACCTTCGGCAACGTCCACGGCTTCTTTTACTTCTACTTCATCAACGAGCACTACCTGCGCTTCTTCGGCCTGCGTTATCCGCACGACTACAACAAGCTTCCCGGCCTGGCCTATTGGCTGCTGCATCTCGTCTGGATCTTTCCCTGGAGCCTGTTTTTACCGGCCGCGGTGGCAGTGGCGTGGAAGACTCGCGGCCACTGGATGCAGTACCTGCGCAGCGACAACGGCGTGGCGGCGAAATCTCAAGTTGAAGCAAATGGCCTGGTCTTCAATCTCCGCTTCCGCGCGCGCTCCATCTGGCTGCTGAGCCTGTTTTCCGCCTGGACGCTGCTCTTTTTCTCCATCTCCACCAACCAGGAGTACTACACCTTCCCTGTCTGGCCGCCGCTGGTGATGCTGATCGCCGTCGTGGTTGCCGGCATAGAGGAGAACCGCGCCCCGGTTGGCGGCAAGCTCCCGCTCTCCACCGCATGGCTCACCGGTGCGCAGGGAGTTTTTGCTGTCATCGGACTGCTCTCCGCTGTCGTCCTCGGCTGGGGATTATGGGAAGCACGCCATCTGCCTTTTGTGGACGACGTCGGCACGCTGCTGGCGCATCGCGCCGTGGGCGATTACACGCTCTCCATGTCCCACCTCTTCGACCTGACCTTCGCCGCGTTTGCCGCGCTGCGCCTGCCTACCATCATGGCCGCCATTGTTTTGCTCATCGGGCCGGCACTGGGCTGGGTGCTGCGCGTCAAAGGGAAGCATCTGGCCGCCACCATCAGCGTGGCCCTCACCATGTCCGTCTTCCTCATCGCCGCGCACATCGCCTTTGCGCGCTTCGATCCCATGCTCGGCTCCAAGCGTATGGCCGACACCCTCCTCGCCAAAGCCTCGCCTGAGGACACTATCATCATCTACGGCGAGCAATCGGAAGGCTCGTCGGTCATTTTCTACACGCACCACATGTTCAATAAACCGGCGAGGTTTGTCTATCCGCGCTGCGGCCAGCACGGAGAAGGCACGCCGCTGCTGTGGGGCTCCTGTTATCCGGATGCGCCCGACATCTTTTTGAGTGAAGAAAAGCTGTCGAGCATCTGGGGAACAGGCGAGCGCAAATGGCTCTTCGCCCAGGATCCGAACCAGCTTAAAGCTGAACGCCTGCTGGCCGGACGGCTTATTCTTGTGCAGACCGTCGCCGACAAGGCGCTGTGGACGGACAGGCCGCTGCCGTAGATTTTTTACAGCCAGAGGGAAAGTTGTTCCCAGTTCTTTGAAAATCCACACTGCGCGACATTCACTCCCCCACTGCGGGGAAAGGATGCCACCAACATTTTCAAACGATCCTTCCAATCGTTCATGGGATAAATAACTTTCTGTAAGTGCTGGAGTATAGCTGCCGAAGCATACACGCGGGTCTGTGCATGTTTCAAGACGACGAGATGATCCAATGCGGGAATTTCTGCCAAGCGCGGAAGAATTGGAGTCACGGATGCGAGCGACCGGTTCCACAAACGGCTATGGTGAGCGCAAATATTGCGAACTACATTGAGGTTTCGTGTCCAGCTTGGAAGAATATTCGGTCTGATTAAACCAAATTGCGCTGAAATCTTCGCTTTATCGATTGTTTTCATGCCATCCATTAGCACCGACATCATTCCAAAATCCCAAAGTTCGATGGCCATCCAGATGGGAGGATCGCCCCGGTATTGAGCTTTGAAGTGTTTCACAAACTCTTCGTTTGAATCATGAAATCTCTCTCTTTGTTTCCGAAGCCATTTTGTGTGCCGCGATTCCATAGTTGGCGGCGAAGACGAGAACTTTGCATCAAATTGATTTGGATCATGATGGGCAAGCGGATTTCTCATTCCTAAAAGCAATGCAATTTCAACACGTAATCCAATTTCAATAACTTCAATCGCGTCGAGAAAAAGTGCGCGTAGGCTTTTATCAAATAAGTACAGATCTACAACTTGCTGAAACGTCGTGCCAGCTTGGAACTCTTCCAATACTACGACTTCAGAAACTCCAGTCGTCTGATTTGCCTTAACATAGCTCTTGCGAAAGGGGTAGGCATACCCAGAGAAGCGGTAATAGCCAATTCTTTTTAACCAATCTGCGGCAGAAGGCAGATCATTGATGACCATATGTCTCTTGAGGAGTAGCTGAACCTGGGCTGGGATTGGCAGGTAGGGCTTGACGTACGGGATGAGTGGTGTCGATCCAGTGCCCATATAAAGGAAGACCGACCCGTACGCTTTCGCGCAGAGGAGCCGGCCATATTGAATATAGTATGTCACTTGGGCTTGGTTGTGTCAATAAAAACCTTACCTATTGACGATCTACTCCGCAGCCCGCATTCTGCCTCCCGGCAGCAATTCATAGACCTGCCCTCGCCAGAGAACCCGGTTGCTCAGATAGCTGGCCGCCCAGAAGCCAAAACCCATCAGGTCGCGCACGGGGTAAAGCACCAGCAGCCCGAACCAACTGCGGTCGCGCACCACCAGTCTGCCCACGGCAAGCGCCAGCGCCAGCCGCGTGGCCAAGCTCCAACCAAACAGGGCCAGCCCCCAGACCGGATGCCCCAGCGCCGCCGCCGCTCCCCAGGCCAGCAGGCCAAAGGGAATGCTGAAGGTCAGCGCTGTCCCGAAGTGTCCCTTGGGCCGCGAAAAACGCGTGGAGCGCATCCAGCGCGCCTGGTGCTTCATCGACGCCACAAAGCCAGGGTTGATGACCATGTGGTCTATGGCATGGTGGCTGAGAATGACCGTTTGGCCCAGCTTGTGAGTCTCGTTGCCCAACACAAAATCGTCGGCGCAATACTCGGCCGTAATTTTAAACCCGCCCATCCGCCGAATCGTCTCTCGCCGGAAGGCCATCGTCGGCCCCAGCACGAAGCGCATCCCCTCCATGGCCCGCGCCGCCAGAACCCCAGAGGTCATCTCCACGCTCATGCCCACGGCCTCAAGCCGCGCCCACAATCCGCCATTGACCGCCACGCCGCGATAGGGGCAGCACATGGCACCCACTCGTTCGTCCGCGAACGGCAACGCTACGGCGCGCAGATAATCAGGGCTGACGCGCACATCACTGTCGCTGATGACCAGGATGTCGTGCGACGCGTGGCGCTCCATCAGCTCCAGCGAGGCCACCTTGTCGCTGATGTAACCGGGATCACCACCCCTCGAGATAACCTTTGTTGGAATTCGTGGGTTCCGCGCCGCCACTCGCCGCGCTACCTCCAAACCCGCATCCGTAGCCTCGCGCGCACAGAAGAGGATTTCGTACTCAGGGTAATCCTGCTCGAAGAAGCTCTCCAGGTACTGCTCCAGCCCGGCATCGGTCCCCGCCAGCGGCTTCAGCAAGCTAAGCGGCGGCGTGAACCGTTCCTCAAGCTGCCTGAGCGCCTGCCGCCTCTCGCGTAGATAGCCGGGCACCGCCGCCAGCACCATGCCGGTAAAGACCGTTGACGAGATCAGGCCGATTACAGCCAATCCGAGGAGAGCGTATAACATACAGGTAACAGAATACCCGGCTTTGGCGCGTTGAGGGGTGAAGATTCCGCGCACTCGAATCAGCAGAGGCCAACAATATAGAGTGTCTGGGGTCTACACGGCTGCTCTGGGCCATCAATCGGTTCGCCGGAGAACGCTATGCTTTGGCCGCGGTGCCAGTAAATATTGATGTGTTGTACCATTGACTAGACTTCTCCATCCCCGCCCAAAGCTCCGGGGATTTTCGTCAGGTGCAGCCCGGGCTTTGAGATTGACCACGCCACCATGACCTTCGGGCTTATCGCTTCTGTTGCTCTGAGCGCGCTTGCTGTCGTTGGCGTGATCACCTCCACTGTCTACAGCCTGATGGTCGTCATGGGTGTGCGCCGTTTTCGCCGCCGCTCCGCGGACTCCGCCAGAACGTCTGACTTCCTGCCCCCGGTTAGCGTCCTCAAGCCCGTGCACGGCGATGAGCCGGACCTTGAAGAGAACCTCGCCAGTTTTTTCAAGCAGGATTATCCCGACTTTGAGATTCTCTTTTGCGCACGCCACGCAGACGATGCCGGCCTGGCCGCGGCTCGACGCGCAGCCGCGCGCTTCCCGCAGGTCAAGGCGCGCATTCTCACCTGCGGCGAGCCTCCCTGGCCCAACGCCCGCACCTTCTCGCTGGAGATCATGCGCCGCGAGGCACGCCATCCCATCCTGGTCACCTCTGACAGCGATGTGCGCGTCGGCACAGATTACCTTCGCTCGGTGGTCGCCCCGCTCAGAGACTCAAAAGCCGGCATGGTCACATGCCTCTATCGCGGCGTCACCCGCCAGGGATTCTGGGCGCAATTGGAGGCCATGGGCATGAGCGTGGAGATGACCTCCGGCGTGCTGGTTGCCGAGATGCTGGAGGGAATGCGCTTTGCGCTTGGCCCCTCCATGGTGATGCGCCAGAGCACCGTGGAAAAAATCGGAGGCTTCGAACGGGCCGCCCAGTACTACGCCGACGACTTTGTGCTGGGCAAGTGGACCGCCGCCGCCGGAGAGACCGTGGTCCTCTCCACCTATATTGTTGAGCACCACGTCCTGAACGCCACGTTCAAAAAGTGCGCTGCGCATCAGCAGGACTGGGCCACCAGTACGCGCTTCTCCCGGCGGTTGGGCCACCTGGGCGAAATCCTCACCTACGCCGTGCCCTATGGTCTGCTGGCTCTGGCCGCCTTCGGCGCCGCCGGCCACCTCGCGCTCGGAGTCGCATTGCTGGCCATCACACTCCTCGACCGCGTGTTGCTTTGCCTGCTGGTTGCCGGTTGCGTGGTCTGCGACCGCGCCGCCCTCCGCAAGGCGTGGCTCTACCCCCTGCGCGATTTCATGGGATTCTGCTTCTGGGTGAGAAGTTACATCGGCACGCGCCGCCTGCGCTACCGCGGCGACCCCTACGAGCTGCTTCCGGAAGGAAGACTGCGCAAGCTGGCGGAATAACGGGATCGCCGATGCTCTAAACTCAGATCTGGAACCTGGCGAGTGGGCGACTGGCGTGGGAGACATTACGGTATACGTCTTTGATTCGTCCGGCACTACGTGCCACAAGAGTTTTCAGCACTTATTCAAGAATTGAGCAGAACAATGAGTACATCACGGAAATCGATGATCTATTGTTTGTGGATGTTGTTGATCTGTGGCAATGTAGTGGCTTCCTCGGCGCAGAGCGCAACGTCTAAGGAAGTCCACTGTTTCAGCATCCGTATGCACCTCAACGGCCAACCGCTTGAAGGCCCTAAAACTGTGACTTTCAGGACCAGACAAGGTGACAGTATCGTGTCGCTGGATGGGGGAGCCTGTTTCAAAGTGCCATCGGCCCTTCTGATGGAAAAGAAGCTTGACATCTTTTTCACGATTCCCGGAAGCAATATTTACTTGAATGCGATGGCAATAGACTTTTTTGAAAACATATGGGACATCGACCTTCAAGACAAGAAATTCAGTCGAGACGTGCATCTTCCAAGACATGCTCGTGCCATAAATTCATGTCATATTGTTTTTCACGGAGGCGAACCCGAAATCGCGATGTTGGCGACTGGATGTCGCACACCTGCCCCCTGACCGGGGTCCACTGTACGTTCCGGAATACCCATTAATAATCACCCATAAACCTCTTTATCTCACTTCTCTTCACCCAATTTCATCCCTGTTTTGTGAGTTTGTTGCAACCGTTTTACCGATCTGCGGTGAGCTATCGTTTCACATTTTCCATAATCCGATCACCAATAGCTCGCCATTTTTCAAATCTCACTCACCCGCCGCGCGCATCCGTTCTGGATGCTCTAAACTCAAATCTGGAACTTCACGATGATGCTGTTTGGCGGCAAAGACGACGCTCTGGAGACTCCATCAACCGCGCCCGAACCGGACTCGGCTGAGGCCCCCAAAACCGGCCTTTTCAGCCGCATGAAGCAGGCCGTCGCGCGCACCCGCGAGTCGCTCTCCGCGCGCATCGAGTCGGTGGTCGCGCTGACCCGCACGGTGGATGAGCAAACCCTGGAAAGCCTTGAAACGGCGCTGCTTACCAGCGACTTGGGGGTGCAGACCACCACCGCCATCCTCTCCGCCCTGCGTGACCGCGCCCGCCGCCAGGCCATCGAGGGAGGCGAAGAGTTGCGTGCCCTCTTGAAGGAGCAATTGATCGCCATTCTCAGTGCCCCGCAAGGGGCGGCTGCCACACCGCAGGTGTCGCTACGCGAAGGCCCCTTCGTGACGTTTCTCGTCGGCGTCAACGGCACAGGCAAAACCACCTCGGCGGGCAAGCTGGCCGCCTGGCATCGCGCGCAGGGCCGCACCGTTCTGCTCTGCGCCGCAGATACCTTCCGCGCCGCGGCTATCGAGCAGCTTGAAATCTGGGCCGCGCGCTGCGGCGTGGAGATGATAAAGACACGGCAGGGCGGCGACCCGTCCGCGGTTCTTCATGACGCAATGGCCGCAGCCAAGGCGCACAAAATCGACGAGCTGATTGTGGACACCGCCGGACGCCTGCACACCAAATCCGGACTGATGGACGAGTTGGACAAGATGCGGCGCACGGCGGCCAAGCTGATCCCCGGCGCGCCGCACGAGGTGCTGCTGGTGATGGACGCGACCACCGGGCAGAACGGACTCAACCAGGCGCGGCAGTTTACGCAGTCCGCGGGCGCAACCGGCATCCTGCTCACCAAGCTCGACGGCACGGCCAAGGGCGGCATCTGCGTGGCCATCGCCCAGGAACTAAATCTGCCGGTGCGCTTTGTCGGCGTGGGCGAGCAGATGACTGATCTGCTGGAGTTTTCTCCAGCGGAGTTTGTGGAGTCGCTGCTGGGGTGACATTGCGCAACAATACACAAGCAGACATTTGGAGAGTAACCCTGTCGCAGATAATATTCCCGAGACGGCTATGGCTGCGAGGAACCCACCCATAAGGCGAAAGGAGCCCACCACAATATTAAGTATGAAATCACAATTGCCGCCAAAACGATCAACGCTGTCCGCATCAGACGGTGATCCTGCGTGCTCGGTATTATAGACTGCGATAGAATTGCCGTTTGCTGGCTGTCAGCATGATCCAGAGCCTTCTGCTCCGATATAGTCGACTCAGGTGGAAACGCTGTTGCCGGATTCTCCGTGGGATTCTCATGCGCCAGCGGATACTCATTCCGCTCGGATAGGTCCACTTGATAGCGGTAGCCCCCCGGCAGACGCACTGAGGAAAACCACCCGGTAGGCCTCAGAACGGTGAAATAACCGTTAGGCGTCACCGAGAATTCCCTGCGATTCCAGGAATGACCCTTCATTGCATCCACCTCAACGACTGTTCGCGGCTTACGTCATAGCCGCCGCGATTCTCTGCGCTGATGTTGGTAAGAATTATAGCATTGTTGTTGCGCAAATGGATGTTCAACTGGCCTCACAGGATCGGTAACGGCAAAAGCCGATATCGCTACATACTGCCTTAACGGGACGCGCCTCATGTAAACTTAAGAGTTCCCGTTTGACCTGCGCATGAATCAACAGGCAGACCAAGACCGGCATTGGATGCAGCGAGCGTTGGAGCTGGCGCGGCGCGGCATTGCCGTCAGCTCGCCCAATCCTACCGTGGGCTGCGTGATTCTGGACCGCGCGGGGCAGGTTGCCGGCGAGGGATGGCACGAGTATGACCTGCTGGACCACGCCGAAGTTGTTGCGCTCAAGGTTGCCCAGCAGCACGCGGGCGAGCGGCTCAAAGGCGGCACGGCTTACGTTACGCTGGAGCCTTGCAACCACACCGGACGCACACCGCCCTGCACCGAAGCGCTGATTGCGGCTGGAATCAAGCGCGTGGTGGCCGCCACCATCGACCCCAACCCCACCGTCGCCGGACATGGGCTTGATCGTCTGCGCGCGGCGGGACTAGAGACAGAGGTGGGTGTCTGCCAGGCCGAAGCCCGTCGGCTGAATGAGGGCTTTGCGCGCTGGAGCCGGCACCATCGACCGTTCGTCCTGATGAAGGTGGCCATGACGCTGGATGGGCGCATTGCTCCGCCGCCGGGCGCGCAGACGCTGCGCGAGCCGTACTGGATTACAAGCGAGCAGGCCCGCGCCGCCGTGCAGCCGCTGCGCTGGCAGGCAGACGCCGCGTTGACCGGCATCGAGACCGTGATCATCGACAACCCGTGGCTCACCGACCGAAGCGGCCTGCGCCGACGGCGTCCGCTGCTGCGCGTGGTGCTGGACTCGGCGCTGCGCATGCCTCTCGACTCCAAAATGGTGGCCACGGCGCAGAACGATCTGCTCATCTTCACCATCTCCACCGACGAGGCTCGCGCAAATGCCCTTCGCCAGCACGGTGTGCGCGTCGAGGTGCTGCCCACCGATGCCGGTCGCGTCCCGCTGGGCAGGGTGTTGGACAAGCTCGGCGGAGAAGGAATCCTCACTCTGCTCACCGAGACCGGCACGCGGCTGAATACGGCTCTGCTGGCCGGAGGTCTGGTGGACCGCATCCATCTCTTCGTTTCGCCGCAGATCATGGGCTCCGACGCCGTTTCCGCCTTCAAGGAATTGGCCAACCCTATCTGTATGGCCGATGTCGAGGTCGAGCGATATGGAAATGATTTGGGGTTGTGCTCGCTGCTCCGCGACCCCTGGTGTGAGCGATAGAAACAGCTTGTATCGCTCATAATATAGTGTAATAATGAGCGATAGGGAGGATTTCTATCGCTCATGAGCTGGAATTGGCAAAAACCGGATTGGCCCAATTTCCGATGGGATACTTCCTGCCTCACCGCTGCGGAAAAGCAGTTTCTGCTGGGGGCGGGTGTTGGTCTGGGCACCGCTAAACATCTGGGTGCAGAGGAGCGCAATCAGCTCATCGTCGAGGCGATGAGCGGCGAGGCGCTGACCACATCGGAGATTGAAGGCGAAATACTCAACCGGGCCAGTGTGCAATCTTCCATCCAACGCCAGCTCGGATTGACCGCAGACCAGCGACGTATCCCAGCAGCAGAGCAAGGGATTGCAGAGATGATGGTCGATCTGTACCGGTCAACCGCTGAGCCGGTTTCCGATGTGATGCTCTTCCGCTGGCACCAGATGCTGACCCTGGGCCGCAGAGATTTGATTGACATTGGCCGTTTTCGCACCAGCGCGGAACCGATGCAGGTGGTCTCCGGAGCGATGGGCGCGGAGAAGGTTCACTTTGAAGCTCCGCCTTCGATCCTAGTTCCCGCCGAGATGAGCCGGTTTATTATCTGGTTCAATCGGACGGGACCGCAAGGCGAAGAACCGCTGCCAGCGATTACCAGAGCGAGCATCGCACACTTGTACTTCGAGTCGATTCATCCATTTGAAGACGGCAACGGCCGCATCGGACGCGCCTTGGCGGAAAAGGTCCTGGCGCAGAGCTTCGACCAGCCGGCGATGACCGGGCTGGCCACGGCGATTCTCGCGCATCAGAAGAGCTATTACGAGATTCTGGAACGGGCCAATAAAGGCAACGAAATCACGGATTGGCTTGCATGGTTTGCCGATATCGCCATCGAGGCGCAACACCGCATCATCACGCAGGTTGAGTTTTTAATTGCCAAGACAAAACTACTGGACCGTCTGCGCGACAAGATCAACATGCGTCAGCAAAAGGCATTATTACGCATGATGAAGGAAGGCCCGGAGGGATTCAAAGGCGGCCTGAGCGCGGGTAACTATGCCACCATCACCGGAGCTACTCCGGCAACAACAACTCGTGATTTGACTGACTTGGTCGAAAAGGGCGCGTTGATCCGCACGGGCGAACGCAAGCACGCGCGCTATGCGCTGAAGCTGACCCCGTAGAATAGAACCATGTTTACCGGCATCATCGAACAGACGGGCACGCTGGTTGGGCTGGAGAGCCGGGGCGGGGTGCGGCGGATCACGGTCGAGGCTCCCGGCCTCGCCGGGCGGCTGCGCGAGGGCGATTCGCTGGGCGTCTCCGGCGTCTGCCTGACCGCGCTGGACGTGCACCCCACGCTCTTTCACGCCGACCTAGCGCAGGAGACGCTCGATTGCACATCGCTGGGCGCGCTCAGCGCCGGCGCGAAGGTCAACCTGGAGCTGCCCACCGCCGCCGGAAGTCCGCTGGGCGGTCACATTGTCCAGGGCCACGTGGACGGCTGCGGGACGATGACTGCGATGGACTCGGTTGTGCCGGAATCCAGCCCGGCATTTGACCGATATACCACCGACTGGACACTCAAGGTGCTCGTCCCGGAAAACGTCCGCCAGTGGATGGTGCACAAAGGCTCGGTGGCCGTGGAGGGCATCAGCCTGACCATTGCCGGTTTCGATGGCGAGACGATCACCATTGCGATTCTTCCGCTGACCTATTGGCGGACAAACCTGCACACGCTGGCCGTTGGTGCTCCGGTGAACGTGGAGGCGGATGTGCTGGTGAAGCTGGCCCACGCGCAGATGGCGGCTAACAAGAAGCCGGAGCTGGAGCTAACCGAGGCATGGCTGGTAGCCAATGGCTATTGAAGGGCTCATTCGCCGCGCGACTTGGCCATCTTCGCGCCGTCTCAGCCGTCTAATCCATCGGAGCGCGACGCCCCGTGGCTGTCGCTCCATCCATTGAATCCCGTATGCTGTTGAGCAGGGAGGTTCTTATGCACATTGTGCGCCCGTCTGACCGTGGGTTTCGCCGGTTATTTCCCATAGTTATGATTATGCTGGCCGTTGCGATCGCGCCATGGAGCCGAGCACAGGCTCCCGCTCCCGCTCCGGCTCCGGCACCCGCTCCGGCTCCGGCGCCCGCTCCGCCCGCTGGCCAGCAGCCGCCCGACCAGGCCACGCCCGATTCCGGCGGCCCCGGCGGCGACACTGGGGTTATCGCCCTGCCCAAGAAAAAGGAGACCTCCGAGGCTCCGCCGCCCGCCCCAACCGCGCCCAAGTTCAAGAACCCCGAGGGGACGGCTCCCTTCTCGCTGCGCGTTGAGGTTCCCGAGGTCACCCTCGATGTGGGCGTGCTGGTCGAAAAAACCGGCCAGTTCGTGCCCGGCCTCCAGCCCGGCAACTTCCGCGTCTACGAGGACGGAAAGGTGCAGAACGTCATCGGCTTTAAGCGCGTGGAGGCGCCCATCACCGCTCTGTTGCTATGCGAGTTCGCCACCACCAACTACAACTTTGTCTACGACATGCGTAACGCGGCCTACGCCTTTGTTCAGCAATTGCGCCCCCAGGACTACGTGGCCATGATGACCTTTGACATGCGCACGCAGATCGTTACGGACTTCACCCAGGACAAGCAGCAGATTGTGCAGGCCATCAACACGCTGACCATACCAGGATTCCGGGAGACCAATCTCTTCGACGCGCTCTATGAGGCCGAAGACCGGCTCAGCCGCATCGAAGGGCGCAAGTACATCATCGTCATCGCCAGCGGCCGCGACACCTTCTCCAAGCTCACCTTCGACAAGATTCTGCAGAAGGTCAAGTCCACCCCCAACGTGACCATCTTCACCGTTTCCACCGGCGGAGGGTTGCGCGCCATCACCGAAGGCCGTGGCGGAATAAGGGGCTCCATGCGCGACATGGATTATCTGCAGGCCGATAACGAGATGAAAACCTTTGCTTCGGTCACCGGCGGCATGTGGTTCAATCCCCGCTTTGTCGGCGAGATGCCGGATATCTTCAAGGACATCAATCAGAGCATTCGCTCCAAGTACCAGTTGGTCTACCATCCCACCAACGCCAAACAGGACGGGACCTATCGCAAGTTGCGCGTAGAGCTGGTGGATAACGAGGGCCGTCCGCTGCTGATCACGGACGAAAAGCACAAGGCGCTCAAATACGAGATCATCACCCGCGAAGGCTATCGCGCCAGGCAGGAAGTGGAGTAAATAGTGGAACTATAGTGAGTATTCGGGGCGTACGATGGCTGGGGGTGTCCCGCGGGGCGCCACCAGCCAGACCGTGAAAACAGTGGTTTATTTGAACTGCTTTACAAAGTCCCAGATCCAGTATCCGGCCACGAATATCGTCGCGACTAAAAGTACCCAGTTGAGGATTCGAATCGCCGGCTGAACCTTGTTGACCTTGGCGGCAATAGCCTGATTCTCGGCATTCTCTTTTGCAAAGGTATCGTCCAGAGAGACCAGGTCCATTTCGTTGCCTTGCAGCCTGGCGCGATAAAGGACCAGCGCGCCGGTAATCACCACCAGCACTCCCCAGCAAATCATCATCACAGTAGCAAATTGCGTCATAAGCCACCTCAAAAAAAGCCTTCAGCCCCGGATACTGGCGGGTTCGGGCCGGATTACCCGTCCCGTTGAGCAGAGGAGCCGTCCCGGTGAACATCATACCTCTGAAAGGGTGTTGCTGTGCCAACAAAATGATGGAGTTTTCTGGAAATATAGGCATTTTTTGCCCATACCAGCCGCCTCTTCTGCGACTTTCACCTATTCTGTTGCATCTAATAGGACGAAATCGCCCTGGGGCCTTGTATCCCCGCCGGCTAAGCAGTACAGTTACGATTACGGCACGCATTTCACTTTATTGGAGATTTCATGGCCACAGCTACCCCCGCACCCGCACAGGAAACCATTAAAAAAGCGCCTCTCACCCTGACCCCCCCGGCCATTGCCAAGGTGCGCGAGATCATGGCCACCCAGGACCCCCTGCCCGCCGGGCTGCGTATCGGCGTCCAGGGCGGCGGCTGCTCAGGATTCCAGTACTCCATGGCCTTCGAAACCCAGGCCGGCATGATGGACAAGGTCTTCAATTTCGAGGATCTCAAGGTTTTTGTGGACGCCACCTCGCTTATGTACCTGAACGGCTGCACGGTGGACTACGTTGAAACCCTGGAGGCGGCAGGCTTCAAGTTTGACAACCCCCAGGTGAAGTCGACCTGTGGCTGCGGATCGTCGTTCAACGTGTAAAACCGGCGCTACGGCGACGCTTTTCAGATTGGAGCACACAAACACCAGGCCCGCCCCTTTGCGGAGGCGGGCCTGATTACGTTTGGGCGACAGGAGAGCCGGGCTGAGGCAACAGCTCTTGTTACTGCTGTTGCTGTTGTTGCTGCTGTTGTTGCTGCTGTTGTTGTTGCTGTTGTTGTTGCTGCTGTTGTTGTTGCTGTTGCTGCTGTTGCTGCTGTTGTTGCTGTTGTTGCTGCTGTTGCTGCTGTTGTTGTTGCTGTGGCAGGCCGCCGCCGCCCATGGTGCCGCCCATCTGCATCATCTGCTCGACGATCGGGTCGTAGACAAACTCCCACTCGTTATAGTGATCCTTCTTCTTGTAGACCATGATGGATTTCTTCGGGCTGTTGGGCGAAAAGCCGATAATGCCCATTCCGCCGAAGGTTGGGCCACTTGCCGTTCCGGTGGTTGAACCGGGGGACGGAGGATTGTTCGTGTCCGGAGGCGGAGCATTGGAATCGGGTGGGGGTTGCAGCTGCGTCAAGCCATTATTTGTACCTAGAGGCCCGACGCCGGCAATCGTCGAGCGTCCAATCGGCTGCCCGAAGAAGCCCATGGCTGTCGGAGCCTTGTTCTGGCCATACAGAACCGGCTTCCAATCCTCCTTGCCGGTGGTCGGGTCCGCATACTTTTTGCGCAGGAAGCGGATGTTGTTGGTGGGCTTGACCAGGGCATCGACATTGGGCGGATAGGCATTGAATTTCCTGTAGTACCTCCTGACCCCTTGGATGTACTGCTTGCCGCGCTGCATGGTCTCCAGCTCGCGGTCGCGCTGAATCTCCTTGGCCACCCTGGGCAGAGCAACGGCCAGCGCGATGGTGAACAGGGCCAGCAGAAAGATGACCGCAACCAGGGTGTAACCCTGCTCGGAGGGGCGGAGGCGGCGGATTGGGGCGAGAGTCATCATGAAAAAACGCCTGGTTGTGGTTTATTGTTTCCCACCCTTTTCGCAAAGAACGCTAAAAGGATGGGGTACCCGTCCAACTGTCCACTGTTCACTGTCTTTCAGTTCGCCTGGAAGGTCAGGGTTTGGATGTTGTTGTAATTCAGGTCTGTGACCTGCACACTGCCCGGCATGATGGCGCCTATCTTGTAGCGATGGTCCACAATGTCTCCGGAACGGGCGATAAAAATGTCGTCCCCGCGGCTGAAAAAAGCCTTCATGGATTTGTCCCTGGTCTGGGTATAGCCGAAGTATTTCAGATCGATGGCCGGCGGCCTGGGCTTTTCCGGCACAACCGGGGCCGCGCTCACGGCTGGCTGGCCGGGCCGGGCGCCAGTAAGAGGAGTTTCAATGCGCACCGGGGCTGACTGGGCGGAGAAGATGTTCCTGCCGGTGCCCAGGTACTCCATCTGCTCGCTGAGCGCCAGCTTGTCGAGATGCAGGACCGGATCGATGTCGTCGTTGGAGAGCTTCTGTGCCTCCGGCCCGCGGGACGCAGATGGGGGCGCTGCCGTCGCGCGGCTGCTTACCGGAGCAGATTGCGTGCCGGCAGGCAGGGCTGCCGCCGCCGGCACAGGACGCGCGGGCGTTGGGGCGCTTGGAAAAAAGTTATTTTTGATTTCGTAGCCGCCCACGCAGACGATTACCACCAGGAGGGCGATGAGAAGGTAGACCTGGCGCTTGTTTTCAGTTCCCAGCGGGATGGCCATGGCTATTCACCCTCCTTTCCAGCTTTGGCGGGCGCGGTTGCCGCATCGCCTGCCTGCGACGTGGGCGCCAGTCCGCTGGGCACGTCGGCCGGCCTCAGCCAGGTGGAGAGCTTCAGACGCAGGTTCACCAGGCCGCCCTGCTGGCCGGTCAGAGACAGGCCGCGAATGACAAAGAAGGTCTGGTCTCGCTCCAGGCTGTTCACAAAGCGCATGATCTGCGGATACTCGCCGGTAATTCCCGCGTCCATGACAATCTCCGTGAGGTCGGGGGAGCTGGATGCGCCCTGCGAGTACTGCACGCGAGTGAGCCGGACGGGGCCTTTCAGCGCCAGCTCGCCGATGCGCGTGGCGATGGAGGAGTAGTTGGGCGGAATGCGCCTGGAGTAGAAGGCGCGCATCTGGGAACGGGAGTCTTCGACGCGCTTGTCGAGGCCGCGCAGGGGGGCGATTTCCTTTTCAAGGACCTTCAACTCAACTTGTTTGGCGGCCAGCGCTCCGGTGGCGCTGCGGTCGGTGACGGACCAGTCCATGCCGAAGCGGATGGAGAGGACGATGACCACCGCCAGCAGTATGGCAAAGGCGGCATAGTGCCAGGTTAGCGGGGAGGTCAGGCGCTCGCGCCACAGGGATGGGGTGCGGCTGCTCATCGCGGACCTCCTGAACTCGGAATCGGTTTCGGATGAATGGGATTATGTGGCCCGGGGCCGTTTGCAGGCGGCCGGATGGGCTTCTGTACGGGAGCGACGGGAGCTTTGGCCGCGTGGGACGGCGGCGCGCTCTGGCTCAAGCGCTCTCCGTTGGCCGAGGACTTCTCAGTCTTTTGTTGCGCTTTGCGATTCAGAGCCGTATCGGGGTTGTACTGCGCCTGCAGCTCGAAGTTGACGCGGCTGGATGCGCTGGGCGGCTCCTGCCGCTCGCCGGGCCCACCAGCGGACTCCGTGCTTTCGCTCACGATGTTGGGGAACAGAAAGTGCTTGGAGTGTTCCAGGTTCTGGACCAGATCGACGGCGCGGTCGCGGGGGCCGATCACGCGCAGCTTGAGAGTAATGATGCCGGTCTTGGCGTCGCGCGCCGGATCAAGTGTGGTTGCCTGGACTCCGCCGGGAAGAACGGTCTCCAGATCTTCCATGGCCAGCGTCCAGGAGAAGGTCTTTTCGTCGATGAGCTGATTGAGCGCCCTGGCCTGGGCCAGCAGTTGCGCGTTGGCCGGCTGCTGCATCAGCTCGTGGTAGCCCTGCCGCTCCAGCTTGATGGCGTCGATCTGGCTTTGCACCTGCTGTTCCGTTTTGCGAGCCTCTTCCGCCTGCTGGTGGAAGGCGCGCAGGCCCACTCCGAGGCCGATGCCGATGACCACCAGCACCGCCATGGCAATGCGCAGGAGCTTGATCACCGGTCCGATGTCGGCATAGGGGCGAGTGGCAAGATTGAGAGTAACCCTCATGAGCTTGCTCCCGCCAGCGCGCCGTTCACGCCCGCCAGGCTCACCACGTTGCCCAGTGGAGTTGCGGCCCCGGTCTCAGGCCGCGGCGCCAGGTCAATAACCGTCAGACTGGAATCACTGGGCGAATCAGGATAGAAAATCCAGCGCGCAAAGTCTTCAGCGGCGCTGTTGCCGCCTGCGCCGATGCCCGCGTAGTACAGCAGCCGGGGACGCACGCCGAGTTTGTCTTCATAGTAGGCGGCGGCTACGCTGACGCCGCGCTGCACCTCCTGCAAGCGCTGGCCGGGCTCTTCGGGCAGGTCAAGGGTGCGATAAAGCAGCAGGTCTTCGCCCGTGGTGATAGAGGTAGTAAGCGCCACGGCGCTCAGGTTGGCAGCCAAAACCGGCTCCGCTGAATCGATGGCTCCGAGCGCCGCCAAACTGGTAGGCAAAACGGCTCCGGGCTCGTAGCCTGCCTCGCGCACCGCGGCCTCGTACTCCGCCAGAATGGGGCCGGGAATCACTGCGGCCAGCACCCTGCATTCACTCTTGTTTTCAACCAGAACCTGGTAGCTCACCCCGGCGTGCTCCACATCGAAGGGAACCATCTTGCGCAAGCGGAAGCGGAGAATGGGGATGATCTCGGCAGCTTTGGAGGGCAGCGAATCGAAGTCCAGAAAGAAGACGCGGACCACTGTGTCAGGCAGAATCAGCGTAACGGAACGGGTGCGCGGCGAAACCTGGCCAAACGCGGCGTGGATGGCGCCGGCCACCTGCTCCGGCGCGCGCAGATTCTGCTCGCTGATGCTGGGCACGAGCGTTCCGGCCGGCAACGGCTCAAAGGCATATACAGGCGGCTGGCCCGGTCCCGGCAATCCACCCCTCGGACGAAAACCCGTCCGCGGGGACCCCGGCGTGGCGGCAGCCAGCACGCCCTGGGGCGAGAGCTCCACTGCCGCCGGCGGGCGCGCGCCTGACCTGGAACCGGAGTTGCTGAAGATCGATTTCACTACCTTGATGCCTCGATGAACGTGACTTTGTTGATTTCCCTGAGCGTGGTGATCCCGCGGCGCACCCGGTCCAGCGCCGACTCCCTCAGGAAGGTCATGCCCTCCTTCTGCGCCAGCTTGCGAATCTCGGAGGTAGGCTTCTTGGCCAGAATGATTTCACGAATGGGGTCGGTCAGGTCGAGCAGCTCGTGAATCGCCGTGCGGCCGCGGTAGCCGGTGCCGGCGCACTCCATGCAGCCGGGGCCTTCGCGGAATTCAAAGCCGCGCCATTCTTTCGGGTTCATGCCGCTGGCCAGCAGTTCTTCGTCGCTGTGACTGACGGGGCGGGCGCAGTACTCGCAGATGGTGCGCACCAGCCTCTGCGCCAGAATGCAGTTGAGCGCGGAGACAAAGTTGTAGGCCTCCACGCCCATGTTCAGAAAGCGGCCCAGCACGTCCACCACGTTGTTGGCGTGGACCGTAGTGAAAACCAGGTGCCCGGTCAGCGCGGAGTTGATGGCGATCTGCGCCGTCTCCTGGTCGCGGATTTCGCCGACGAGAATTTTGTCCGGGTCGTGGCGCAGAATCGAGCGCAGCCCGCGAGCGAAGGTCAGCCCCTTTTTCTCGTTGACCGGAATCTGCGTGATGCCGCGAATCTGGTACTCCACCGGGTCTTCAATGGTGATGATCTTGTCCTCGTCGCTTTTGATTTCGTTGAGCGCGGCGTAGAGCGTCGTGGTTTTGCCGGAGCCGGTGGGCCCGGTGACCAGCACCATGCCGTAAGGCTCGCGGATGTAGCCGCGGAAGCGCTTCAGGTCGGCGTCGTTGAAGCCCACCACGTCGAGGGTAAGATGGTGAAACTTCTCGCTCATCGACTCCTTGTCGAGCACGCGCAACACGGCATTCTCGCCGTATATCGTGGGCATGATGGAGACGCGGAAGTCGATCAGGCGGTTCTTATATCGAACTCTGAAGCGGCCATCCTGAGGCACGCGCCGCTCGGCGATGTCCAGTTCGCTCATGATCTTGATGCGGCTCAGGATGGTGGTGTGATGCTCGCGGGCAATGGGCGCCATGGCCTCCTGCAAGACGCCGTCGATGCGGTACTTCACGTGCACCGAATCGTCATAGGTCTCGATATGAATATCGGAGGCGCGCCTTTCGAGCGCGGTGAAGATGGTCGTGTCCACCAGGCGAATGATGGGGCTGATGTCCTCTTCGCTCGTTAATTTTTCAATAGAAATGTTCTCGTCCGACGAGTCGTCGCCGCTGAGCACATCGAAGGTCAGCCCTTCGCTGGCCTCGTCGAGGACGCGCTGCGACTGTTCGGTTTTTTTCAGCAGGTCGGTAATCTGCGAGAGCGTGGCCACGCGCGGAATGATGCGGTGCCCCAGCAGCCCGGCAATCTCGTCCAGGATCATTAGCCGCGAGGGATCGCTGACGGCAATCACCAGCGCGTCGCCCTGCTGCTCAATGGGCACGAAGTTGTAGCGGAACATAAGCTCCACCGGCACGGTGCGCAGAAGTTCGTGCTGAATCTTGAAGTTCTTCAGGTCAACGAACTCGGCGCGATAGCGGCGGGCCAGGGTTTCAGCCTGGGTGCGTTCGTCCTGTCCGGCGGATTGTGGAACAACAAGCGTCGTTGCCTCAGCCATGGTTTATCCAGGACCTCCTGTTGTCTGCCCCAGCGAAAAGATGGGCAGGTAAAGCGAGATGAGAATGAAGATCACCACGACACCCATGATGATGAGGATAGCCGGTTCAATAAGCGCCAGGGCCGCGGTGAGAGCCGTCGCCACGTCCTCCTCGAAGAATTCCGAAACGGAGTTGAGCATCTGCGGCAGTGCGCCAGTCTGCTCGCCTACTGAGATCATCTCGGCGGCCAGATCGGGAAAGACTTTGGTCTGGATGAGCGCATCGGCCAGGCTGCGCCCCTCGCGCACCGTGGTGATGGAGTTGGTGACCGCCTTGGAGACGCGCCGCGAACCGATGGAGCGGGCCGCGGTCTCCAGCGACGGAACCAGCGGCAGCCCGCCAGTCAGCAGCGTGGAGAGCGTGCGCGCAAAGAGCGCGACCTGGTACTTGAGCCAGATCTTTCCAAAGATGGGCAAACGGACCCGGACCCCATCGAAAAAGTCGCGCCCCCGCTCAGTGATGGAGAAGCGGTAGCCGCCGAAGGCTATGCCCACGATGATGAGCAGAATCCAGAGCAAATTGTGGCGCAGAAATTTGCCGAAGGCCAGCAGGTGCATGGTCATGGCTGGCAGCTTGGAGCCCAGCTCGTCATAGAGCGTGGCAAACTGCGGCACCACGAAGACCAACATGAAAAACATCAGGCAGCAGACCAGCACGAGCAGCACGCAGGGATAGATCAGCGAGGTCACCAGCTTCTTGCGGAAGGTGAGCGCGGTGCGCTGGAAGCTGATGTAGCGCTCCAGCACCTCCTGCAAGTTTCCGCTGCGCTCGCCGGCCAGCAGCGTGGTGGTGTACATCACCGGATAGCCGCTCTGCGCCTCGAAGGCCGTCGAAAGCGCGTCGCCGGTCTTTACACGTGTGGCAATATCATCCAGTTGCGCGGCGAAATGCTCGTTTTTCTGGTTTTTGGCCAGCATCTGAATGGAACCCAGAATGGGCAACCCGGCGCGAATCAGTGTCAGAAACTGCTGGTTGAAGATGAGAAAGGTCTCCAGCTTGACCTTGGCGCGCCGCAGCCCGCCAAAACCGCCGCGGGGGCGCACATAAAAGACGTGGTAGCCGGCATGAGTGAAGCGGGAGCGCAGCTCCTCGGCGTTGGCCGCCGTCTGCACCTGCTCCTGCACGCGGCCGCGCTCGTCGGCCACCTTGATTACGAATTCCGCCATGCCTCTGCCTGCCGGCCGGCCGCTCCCGAGGGAGCCAGACCGGACTGTCCCGGTGTTTCTTCTCTCGATTTAGGGTATCAGTTCCTGCCCGTTCTGCCCGTAACGGATAGACGCGAAAGGGGGAAGCGGCGCTCGGAGGGGGAAGAACCGGCAGGCCGGGGCTATTGCTTTGACTCTCCAGCGCCGTTCGATGGGCAAAGGAGACGCTGGGCATACTTGAAGGCTGAGTTCAGACCGAGCAATACAGGTCAGCATTCCTGCGCCATTCCGCCGAGGATAGATTGCGTACAGGTTCCTCACCATCCACCCTTGACCGTCGCGGAAACCCCGCACAGGAGAATGCAATGCAATTTCAATTCAACGGAGTGCTCTATCAATTCACATATATCGAGCTCATCCTGGCCGCGGTTGTACTCGTCGTCGTGGCTCTCATCGTCGTTGGCGTTTTCATCGAGCGCCGCAAAGCCAAAACTGCGGCCTTTCGCAAGCGTTTCGGCACCGAGTACGACCGCGCCGTTCTTTCCCACGGCTCCCCGAGCAAGGCAGAAATCAAGCTGGCTGATCGCGAAACCCGCGTTGAAACCCTGAAGATTCGCGATCTCGCCGTCTCCGAGCGGGATCGCTTTGTCACTGAATGGCACACCGTCCAATCCCGCTTCGTCGACCATCCCAGGGCCGCCGTTACGGAAGCCGACGACCTGATCAACGCGATTCTTGAGGCGCGCGGCTATCCCCTGGCCGGCTTCGAGCAGCGTGCCGACGATCTCTCCGTCACCTACCCCCGCATCATGGAAAATTACCGCATCGCGCACGGCGTTGCCCTCCGCCCCGGCCAGCTTGAAGCCAGCACCGAAGAGCTCCGCGTCGCCATGATCCAGTATCGCGCCATCTTCGATGAGCTGCTCCAGGACAAAAAGCCCAGCGAACACAAAGTCGCCGTCGCCGCATAACTCGAAGTTTGCGGCATGAAGGGCTCCGTCTCAATGCGGATGCCCGGGAGGATCGCACAATGAGATTACTCGCGAACGTGATTCGATGTGCCCGCAAGACAGGATTCACCATCCTGCTGCTGGTGGGCACATTTACGCTGGGAGCTGCCGTGGGATTCGCCGCCAGCCCAAATTCCGAGACCATTCAAGCCACTTACACTCAGGCAGGTAAAACCATCAGCATAACGCTGATTATTTACAACTACTCCACTCCATCGGACCTGCAAGTTCTTTCGCAGGCATTCGAAGAGGGCCAGGATCGTGGATTGGCCACCGCGCTTTCCAAGACCAAAGCGGCCGGGCATTGCTCGATTACAGGGGCTCTCAGCTATGATGTCGCCTTCATCCAGATGGTTGTTACGCCAACCGGGCGAAAGATCACCTTTGTCACCAGCCGCCCGCATCAGTTCGATGAAGTCGACCCCGGTGCACAGTCCCAGTCCTTCGACCTGGCCATTGGCCAATTCGACTTGAATGACATCGACAACACCAAGAGCACAGGATTCCTGTATCCGGCAAGCAAGCTCGTCATCGATAAGCAGGGAATGTTTCACTATGATCTGGCCGGCAATCCCTGGTCGCTGGTCAACGTTCTCGATTCGAAGACGGCCTCCGACGAGACGTTAGCGCTGGGCCCCGGGAATTGATCTTGAACGCAATTTACCAGCGTGGCGCCCCATCCCCGCTATCATCCTAATTGAGCGCAGATCTTCGCTCGTGTCCGCCGTCTGCACCTGCTCCTGCACGCGGCCGCGCTCGTCGGCCACCTTGATTACGAATTCCGCCATGCCTCTGCCTGCCGGCCGGCTGCTCCCGAGGGAGCCCGACCGGACTGTCCCGGTGTTTCTTCTCGCGATTTAGGGTATCAGTTTCCGCCCCTTCTGCCCGTAACGGATAGACGCGAAAGGGGGAAGCAGCGCTCAGCGCGGAAAGGATGCTGCGCCGCGGAACAACCCCTTCAGGCGGCGGAAGATAGCTCTCCGCGCTCCTCCAAAAAAAATTGATTGACTGCAAGCGAATGCGCCATTACTATTTTCCCGTGACGGCGGTCACGCAAGCTTCCCACTCCAACCGCCGCTCACCATGTCTGGCTGAATCCCGCGAGAAACCTGACGGTTCAACCCAGTTCGTCCCCGGAAATGAGGTAGACCATGGCAGATATTCAGAAACCACCTGTTCAACTTGAAGATGTGCTCGAAAAAGAGCAAGAGCAGATCGAAAAAGTCCGGAATATCCGCGATAAGGGATTTGATCCGGGCGATAAAAGAAAGCCGGAGGCAACGCCGGCCCCGCCCATCGCTGGAAAAGCGCCGGCAGAAAAGCCGGAATGGCAAGATGGGACTACTAAGTGGGTGCGCGTCATCAAGAATGCGCACAAAATGAATCTCTTCGGGCTGGCTTTTTCCGGAGGCGGAATTCGCAGCGCATCCTTCAATTTAGGCGTTCTGCAGGCGCTGGCGGACCTGAAACTACTCTGCCGCGTCGATTATCTCTCCACGGTCTCGGGAGGGGGATACATCGGCTCATGGCTGGCCGCATGGATCAAACGGGCGAAGAGCTTTGCCGAGGTACAGGATGAGATATCGACGCATCGTGTGAACTTGGAGGACGACAAAGAGCAGCCACCGGTTCGCTTTTTGCGGGTCTTCAGCAATTATCTGACGCCCAATCTGGGAATCTTCAGCGGCGACACATGGGCCATGATCGCAATCTACATACGCAACCTGCTGCTCAACCTGACGATCATCCTGGCCCTGGTGGCGACATTTCTGCTGCTGCCGCGCGCGGCAAAAAAGTTGTCCAGCGAGGCCCTGAGCCTGTCCTGGATCGGGTATGCATTGATGATCGCGGAAGCTGGGCTGCTGCTGGTTGCGTTTCTCATGATCCTGATCAACCTGGGCTACCTGGATTCGTTGAAGGTGAAAAGAACGCCGCGTACTACGGAACAGAAATGGATTCTGTTGCTGGTAAGCGCGCCGTTGTATGCCGCCGCCATTGCAGCCGCGTCATGGCTCACAAATCATCAACTTCCTTCATACGGATATACGGTGTCGATCGGGGCCATTGCCTACTGCGCCATCTGGGGGCTTGCCAGCCTGGGCGGCATGATCTTCGGCAAGCGGCCTGAGGAAACGGAGGCTATCCCGCTTCTGCGCCGTATAGGCATAAGTCTCATCAAAATCGGAGCAACCCTGGGTGCAGGCGCATTGGCGGGATGGCTTTTTGCGCTGCTTTCTATGTTCCCGGCGATATGGTATGACCCTAAGAACGGGATGCCGCTGAAGAACGGGATGCCGCTGACCGTGGGCGTGCCGCTGGTGGCGGGAATTTATCTACTCACCGGCGTGCTGCACATTGGATTGATGGGAACTGTCTTTCACGACTGGAAGCGGGAGTGGTGGGGACGTCTGGGAGGCTGGCTGCTGATCATTTCCATCACCTGGCTGACGCTCTTCTGGGTGGCGCTCTGCTTCCCGTACTTCATTACACACGACTTGTTTGTGAAGGCAGCCTGGAAGGCTGTGGCAGCCAAGTGCCTGACCCCGGCCTGGATTCTCTCCACCATTGGGACGGTGCTGGCAGGCAGCTCCAAGGCCACAGGCAAACCGGGAACAACAAGCTGGCTGGACATAGCAATCAAGTTTGGGCCCTACGTGTTCATCGCAGGATTACTCTGCTGGGTTTCGTATGGGATGGACTGTCTACTTGCCACGTATAGCGGCTGGTGGCCAAAGATGCTTTTCGCCGCCTCTGTCGTGGTTGTGCTGGTGATCATGGCGTGGCGCGTGGACATCAACCAGTTTTCGATGCACATGTTCTACCGCAACCGGCTGGTCAGGTGCTTCCTGGGAGCCTCCAACGGCGTGGGCTTGCCCAACGAGGAGCGCTCGCCGAACCGGTTCACCGGTTTCGACCCGTTGGACGATATGGCACTGAAGGATCTGCGATGGGACGCTAAAGACTGGAAAGGTAAGCCGGATCCATACGACGGGCCGTATCCGGTGCTGAACGCATCGCTCAACCTGGTTAAAGGCAAGGACCTGGCCTGGCAGGAGCGCAAGGCCGAATCCTTTGTGATGACGCCGCACTATTGCGGATATGACGTCTGGCTGGAAGAGCAGGACAGCCCCATGCTGATGAAGCATCGCGAACCGTCTAAAACGCTGGAGAGATATGGATACCGCCACACCGAGGAGTACGCATTTCCGATACCACAATATCATGGGCCGAATCTGGGACTCGCCATGGCCATCTCCGGAGCAGCAGCCAGCCCCAATATGGGCTATCACAGCTCCGCGCCCGTGGCAATTCTGATGACCGTCTTCAATGTCCGGCTGGGGCAATGGCTGGGAAATCCGCGCAATCGCAAGACATCGGGGCGTGCGACGCCAATTTTCGGCCTGGGTTGCCTGATCAATGAACTGCTGGGAGGAACCAACGACGAAGCCCGTTACGTCTATCTCTCCGACGGCGGGCACTTCGAAAATATGGGCTTGTACGAACTGGTGAAGCGGCGCTGCGGGCTGATTGTCGTCTGCGATGCCGAGGCGGACGAAAATTACGAATTCTCGGGACTGGGAAACGCCATTAGAAAATGCCGGATTGATCTGGGAATTGACATCGACCTGGATACCAGCGCGATTGTCACGGATAAGTCCGATGGTCTGAGCAAGCAACACTGCGCGGTGGGCAAGATTCACTACGAGTACGCTGATATCCATGCTCCGGTGGGAACGATCATCTACTTCAAAGCATCGCTGACCGGCAACGAGTCCGCCGACGTGAGGAATTACAAGAAAGCGCACGGCGCCTTCCCGCACGAATCCACCGTGAACCAGTGGTTTTCGGAGTCACAATTCGAAAGCTATCGCCATCTCGGTTACCATACGGTGTTTTCTGCGATACGAGGCACCGGGCTCGCTCCTGATAAGCCGCTGGAAAAGGAGTTGCACGCGATCTTCAAGAACTTTGGTGTCAAACTCAACATTTAGGACTCGCGTCGGGCTGCAGATAACGTGTAGAGGGCCGGGCGCTTCATTCCTTCTGTAGCGTCTCATCGCTATCCCTCCCGGCAGGGACCCAATTACAATTCCTTTCACAGGCGAAATGATAAAAGGTATCTAAGGCAGGCATGAATAATCGATGCGGGGTAGAATGAAAAATTTGCGTTGGGTGGGCGTGGCCGTTGTGTTCCTTGCGGCCATTGGTGCGGCCTTGTTCTTTTTTCATGGCCATCGACCGTCGGCTATCACTCCATATCCGCACGAGCTGGCCAGGGTGAGCTTTGCCGTAGCCGGCGACGTGATTCCCCACGGAGCGGTGCGCGCCTCGGCCGCCGCTGCCGGAGACGGCGCGCAGGGCTGGAGCGCTCTCTTCGCCGATGTGGCCGACGTCTTCCAGCATGCCGACTTCGGTTTTGTGAACCTGGAAACTCCGGTAGCCCCGGCGCATTCGCACGGGACCAGAGAGTTCATGTTCGACGCGCCCGTCGCATTGATTGACGCGCTCAAAGCCAGCGGCATCCGCATCGTTTCATCCGCCAACAATCACATGATGGACCAGGGCTGGGCGGGCTTTACCGAGACGCGCGAGCACCTGCGCGAGCGGGGAATGCTCTTCGCCGGCACGGGCGACACGGCTCAGCAGAGCTGGCAGCCGGTCATCACCGAGGCCAACGGCATCCGCGTCGGCTGGCTGGGAATGACGCGCTGGCTCAACGGCAACCGCAATCCCGATAAGGCCGTCCAGCCGCACGTGAATTTCTTCCCTTATCCGGGAGAATCCAAAGGCACGCCGGGAATAGATGAGGCGGGCGTGCTCGAGGCCGTGAAAAAAGCGCGCGCCAAGTGTGATTTTCTGGTGGTCTCCATTCACTGGGGCACGGAGTATGCGACCGCGCCGCGTCCCGAGGATGTGGACATGGCGCACCGCATGCTCGATGCCGGAGCATCTGTAATCGTCGGCCATCATCCGCACGTGTTACAGCCGGTGGAGACATATCACACCGCCGACGGGCGCGACACGGTCATCTTCTACTCACTGGGAAATTTTTTATCGAATCAGTCGCGCACCTATGTGGACGGCCTGATGCCGGATAAAGCCGGCGACCCGAGGGATTCGATGATCGGGCTGTTTTCCGCCGTGCGCAAGGACTACGGACCCGCCGGCGTGCGCGTTGAGCTGGGACACGTGGGCGTGTTGCCCGTCTGGGGCGAAAATAACCACAATGAACTGGCCCGCAGCCGGATCAGGACGCCGGTGATTCATCCCGTTCTGATTGACCGCGAGATTCCCCGCGTGCAGGCCAGGCTCGACGATCTGAACAAACTCTACACACCCAGGAAGCCGCTGACAGCCGAGCAGAAAAAGGAGTTTATCGACGTGACCAACCACCTGAAGCTGCTCACAGACCGCCGCGCTCTGTTGCTGGCGCGCGTTGGAGATGAGTACGTGACTGATCCGCCAAAGCTGGCGGGGAAGCCGTAAAAGTTGCCCTACGCCAGCAGCGGAACACCGGCTGCCAAGGCAGCGTCCTGGAGGTCCTTGTCGAGAGTAGCCAGCGGTAGGCGGTTGCGATGTGCAACGGCAAGATAAGCCGCGTCATAAAAGGACAGCCGCAACTCCCGTGCGAATCGAAGAACCGTTTGCTCATCCTCGATAGGGTCAACTTGAATCGGAAAAGTAGAGAGCAGTTCAAGATAACGAACTGAATCCCTGACCGTCATCCGCTGCCGGCGTTCATTGATAACCAAGAGGTTGCGAACCTCGTACCACCATAAGGGCGGCACCAGAGCGTTTTCATTTGTCAGGCGTTCGGCGGCGGTGTCGGCCAAAGGAGACGACTCGTCGGCCAGCGCCCAGACTGCCGAAATGGAGGCATCGAGAACGAATGCCATCAGGCGCGGCCTTCCTCTCTCATGGAGAGTATCTCTTCGAGAGAAACCTTCCCGATGCGTTGCCGCAGGGCGCGCATCTCATCGATGGCCCATTGAACCCGCTCCCGATCCATATGGGCTTTGGGGCTGATGAGAGCCACTTCTTTCCCGTGGCGAGTGACGACAACGCTCTCCCCGCGCTCCACATCGTCGAGGATGCGAAGGAAATGCGTTTTGGCTTCGGATGCTTGAATCGTCTGCATAAATTGACCAGTCAAATCGACTAGTCAAAGTATAGCAGAAATCCCCTGCAATATCCAGGAATTCGGCTTATTCGTGCCAAGTTTATGCAAATAGATAGCTTATCTCCCGTTATCGGCCTTTGCCGAGCCAGTCAAACAACCGGCTCCACAAGCCGCATGCCTGATCACGCCGTGGCTCTGCGATTACCTGTGGAGGAACTGGTGCATCAGTGGACCTGCGATTGGTTTTAACGGCCTTTGCCTCTTCCCGGTCGTCGGAGAGAATCTGCCACAGCGCCGGGCCGCGAACCTCCCAGTCCGTGTGGCCGCATCCATCGCACGCATACTCGCGAATATCGCGGCCGGAGGAGGTATCCTTCTCCGTCATCCGCATCGGTTCACCGCACTTGGAGCAGTTCATCGCCGCCTCCGGATCGCTTCGGCTTCGAGCCTGCACTCTTCGCCCTTGCCGGTCTCTGATCAACGCGGCTGCGCTCTTCCTCTTCCTGCTGTTGGCGGCGCACCCAGGCAAGGTTGGGCCGTGACGAACCAGCGCCGCGCCGTTCCACCTCGGCCGATGCGCCGGTGTAGCGGAAGTACTCGCGCTGGGCGGAGGTGATCTTCACGCCAATTTCACCCACGGGTTTCATGCCCATTCCACCAACCCTTCTGACCATAGGATAAATCCGATTGGCCCGTCTTACTGCACCGTACCCTGCGGTCGCAGCCGGCGCAGGTCCATGGCGCAGGCCACGGCATTCTGCGCCTGCAGGCGCAGGTTGTCAGAGGCGGCCCACAACCACAGCCGCGAAACCTGGCTGGAGCCGCGCGCGCCCTGCTCAGTTCGCAGCCGGACCAGCACGTCGTCCTGTCCTGTGGCGGCAAGGTTGGAGGGCGAATCGGTGTCTTCCAAAACCAGGTCCAGGCGGCCGCCGCTCAGAGTCTCTTCCAGGACGTCAAGCTCCACCGGCCGCTCCAGTTCGATGGCAATCGAGAAGCTGTGGCCGTGGAAGACGGGCGCATGAGCCACGTGCAGTCCCAGTGCAGGCCAGCGGCCGTCGGAGAGCGCGGCATACTGGCGGCGCACCCGCGCTTCCACCGTTCCCAGGTTTACCTTGGCGGCTTCGCCCAGGCCGGCCAGCAGGTTATATGCAGCCTGCGCGTCGTAGAGGTTGCGGGGCAGGCTCTGAAAGCTGAGCAGGCTCATGGTCTGCTGGTGCAGTTCGTCCAGAGCGGCGCGGCCAAACTCGCTGGCCGGCAACAGCAGCGTGGCAAAGGCGATGCGCACCGGCGCAGCCTGCTGCAGCCGCTCCAGCACCAGGGCCAGCGCCAGCGCCGCGGGGTGCGCGGGAACCACGGCGGGTGTAAACAGATCCACTGTCGCCGCCTCGGAGCCCATCAGCGGCGCGCGCACCAGGACGCCTGCCTCCTGGTCGAGAGCCCCGGAGAGATCGAGCACTGTAGAGCCAGCGCGTAGCGCGTCCCGCCAGTGCTTGCGGGTCAGGTCCTCTGAGCCGCAGAAAAACGTGAAGTCGATGTGGTCGAAGGCGTCCGGGGCAATGGCCTGGACAAAGGTGATTTCATCGCCCACCTGGTCCAACTGGCCCTGCGCGTCGTCTTCGTCCAACAGTACGTAGTTGGCCGCCGCCAGGGGCGACTCCGAGAGCGCATCCTTCAGTTCCCGGCCCACCAGGGTTGAAGCTCCGGCAATGGCGATCTTGTACACAAGCGTCCTTCCGCCCACCCGGCACCTTCATTTCAGGTGATGGGAACCTGGGCACCCGACAGGGTTTTCGGTTTTTTTCGAGACCATAAAAGAAAATAAATCAGAATAGCATGAATAGCAATTAGGATTAAAAGCTCAACCCAGTCCCAAATGGTATATGGAATTCGTCTAACACTGACACTTATGGCGTCAGGACTTACCTGCTTCATAATCAACGTAGACCGTCGACTATGTGTGCAAAAATGATAGATCATATCCACATCGAATAGAAACAGTATCACTAGCAATGTCTTGGCAACAAATCGAATAAATCTCATTACCTTTGATCTCATTTCTGGGGCTTATTTAACTCTGGATTCATCGAAGTCCGTCAGCGAAGTTTACAAGCGGTCCAGCGGAGCCGTTTCAGAAGCAGCAGCCGGGGCGCGATGTAACCGCCAGCGGCGGCGGCGCGACCAGGAGTAGGCCGCACGCGCCCAGATGCCGCTGAACATATACAACAGCGCCCACAAAAACAGCACCGCCTGAGAAAACCTGATGATAAAGAACAGCGCGATGGCGATGAAAAACAAGGTGCGGAAGGAATGGCGGCGGGAGATGCTGAGTTCCTTGGCGGACCAGAAGCGCCATGTGCTGACCATGAGGAAGCCGCTTACGCCGACGATTCCAATCCAGATGAGGGCCACCCACCAGGCTTCCACCGGATAGCCTCCGCAGAAATGAACCGTAGCGGCCAGCAAGCCCGCCGCCGCCGGAATCGGCATGCCCACAAAATATTTGCGGTCCGGCCTGCCGGGATTGCGCGGCAAGGGGTCGTGGCTGATGTTGAAGCGCGCCAGCCGCGAGACTCCGCCGATCAGATAGAGGAAGCAGATGAAGGTCCCTGCGTAGACAAGGTTCTCGTGCATTTGCTGGTCCATCGTATCGGACAAATAATGGAAGCCCCAGATAAGCGCCAGCAGGCTGGGCGCCACGCCGAAGGTGATGGCGTCGGCCAGCGAATCCAGCTCCCTGCCGAAATCGCTGCACGTGTTGGTCATGCGCGCGATGCGGCCGTCGAGCCCGTCAAAAGGAAAGGCAATGATGATGGCGATGGCCGCCCAGTCCAGGTGGGTATGCGCGTTGTTGACATCGGTGAGGGCCGTCATGATCTGCACGATGGCAAAGAAGCCGGCGGCGATGTTGCCCGCGGTAAACAGCGAAGGCAGCACGAACATTCCGCGGCGCAACTGCGCCCTCGCCCGGGCTTTGACCTGCGCGCCATTGGGATGGATCATGGTTTGCCTCCGTCGGCCATGGACGCCAGCACGCTGGAGCCGCCTTTGACACGCTGGCCCTTCTTCACGCACAGGATCGCTTCAGCAGGCACGATCACGTTGACGCGGGAGCCGAACTTGATGAGCCCTACGCGCTGGCCGCGGACCAGAGTGTCGCCCTCGCTGCAGTTGAAGACGATGCGCCGCGCCAGCAGGCCGGCAATCTGCTTGAAAGTAACCTCCATGCCCGCGTCTTGCCCCTCGCCCCTCACCATGGCGATGTTCTGCTCGTTCTGGTCAGCCGAATCCGGGTTCATGGCGTTCATGTACTGGCCTTTTTGATAGCGCACTGAGGTGAGAACGCCGCTGATGGGCGAGCGGTTCACGTGCACATCAAAGACGCTGAGGAAGATGCTGATCCGCTGCCGCTTACCTTTGGGAGTGTTGATGAGGGCGGTCTCGGTCACCAGCCCATCACCGGGAGAGACAATCAGGCCGGGACCCGTGGGAATCGTCCGCTCAGGATCGCGGAAAAACCAGAGAAAAAATGCCGCCAGAAGCACCGGCGCAATGCACCACGCCCAGTTGCCCGTAGCCCACTCGAGCACTGCCGCCACTGCCAGCAGGCTCAAACCGTAGATATAGCCGTCCCGAACCATTGTCTAGACGATTATACGGTGATTTCGCTTGATGGATAGTTGAAATGCAGGATGAGGACTCAGAGGCGCACACGCCCCGCTGGAGGCTGAACGGGGCTCGCCGCCCCGGCAATCCGCCTGCATTCACTGTTGCTTCAAAAAAACCTAGGCCACTACCGGCTGCCTGCGCTCCAGGGCAAAGATCAGATCCTTGGCGTGCAGTTTGAGCTTCTTCAGCTTGACTTCCTCGATTTGCTCCTCTGCGGTGAGGTAAGGTTTCTGAACCAACTCTTCCAACCGCTGAGCGTAGCTGCGATGTTCCGCTTGCAGGCGTTCAATTTCTGCGCTCAGCGTGGAATCCTGTACTTCATCCATCAGGCACCTCCGATTATTAAAGAACTCTTATATATATCGCCCCCAGAGCGCAAGCCGCAAGTCAAAAACTGACCGAAAGTAACCTCGACTGTGGAATTCGCCCCAAAAAGTCGCATTTCGTGACCGTAATCACGCTGTGTGTTTGGCCGTCACACGACCTGTGGAACCGCGGCAGACTCCAGGCCCTCCAGCCCCAGGCGCATCAGAACCGCATCTTCCTCCGGAGCCTGGTAATAGCCCGGTCGGCGACCGGTTTCCACAAAGCCAAGCCGCCGGTAAAACCCCAGCGCCGCCTGGTTGGAGGCGCGCACCTCGAGAATAACCTCGCGCACCCCGACCAGCGGCAGCTTGTCGGCCATCTCCTCAAAGAGCTTCCGCGCCAGGCCGCGGCGTTGGAATTGCTTGTCAACTGCGATGATCTCTAATTCAGCCTGCGGAGGCGTCAGGCTGGCCACCGCAAAGCCCATCAACAGGAAGTCAGGCTCCGGCCCAATAGCTGACAGCGCCATCCGACGTGGCGCGGCCTCCTGGTTCGGTTCCAGGTCCAGCGCTATCCTGTAAGCCTCGCGTGTCCACTGCGGCAGCTCCTTCAAACTCGCGGCAATCTCCATCACCTCATTCAGGTCCATCCCGCACATCGTCCGCACCAGAATTCCCACATCGGAATTCTTGCTTACTTCAGCCGCCGCCTCGCCAAAGATCTCCGCATCCGAGCGGCGCAGGTAGTTTCCGTCCAGCAGCGCCAGGTCGACAAATTCCCCGGCCGCCGCTCGCGCCGCGCAAAGCCGTAGCGCGTCAGTGGCGTTGGGAGATGCCGTGCGGACCAGCTCCGCGGCCGGCCACGCCAACCGCAGTATTGCGTCAGCGGCATCGTCGCAAACGGCAATCCGCGCGGGCGGCTGATTGATTTCCGCCAGCTCCTCGGCTCCGGCCAGCAGTTCCCTTGCCTGCCCCTCCGGCCAGCCGATCCGCAGAAAAAGCTCATGACGATGCGCATCGAGAGCCGCCGAAGCGACTCCGACCTTCGCCGCGAGCACCTCCAGCCGCGAGACCGCGACCACCGGAGTCCGCCACGATTCGGCCAGGCCTTTCACGACGGCCAACCCCACGCGCACCCCGGTAAAGCCGCCGGGGCCGTTGACAACAATGATGGCGCCCAACTGCGAATGTGGTACCTCGGCCATGCGGAGTATCTCGCAGGCGTCCCCCACCAGAGTCTCCGAGGGGCGCTGCCCGCCAAGGGAAGTCTCGCCCAGAATGTGAAGTTCGCCACCAATCAACTGCCCCAGCGCAATTGAGCCGGTGGGGCCGCAGGTGTCGATAGAGAGCAGATAGGCATAATCTTGCATGGCGAATGATTATACCGCCACGAGCGCCTGCTCCAGATCGGTAACCAGGTCTTCCTTGTCCTCAATGCCCACCGAGAGGCGAACGCGTCCCTGGGTGATGCCCATCGCCGCGCGCTCTTCCTCGTTAAATGAGCCGTGAGTGGTGGTGGCCGAGTGCGCGGCAAGCGATTCGACCCCGCCCAGCGACTCGGCGTTCAAGAAAATCTTGATTGCCGCGAGGAAGCGTCCTGCAGCCTCGCGCGAACTCAGCTCAAAGCTCATCATCGAGCCGAAGCCCTTCTGCTGCTTCACCGCCAGAGCGTGCTGCGGGTGGGTTTTCAGTCCCGGATAGGCCAGTTTGCTTACCTTGGGATGCGTCGCAAGAAACTCCGCGACAGCGCGGCCGTTTTCCTCATGCTGCTTGATGCGAACGGGGAGCGTCTTGATGCCGCGCAGAACCAGGAAGCACTCAAAGGGCGACATCACCCCGCCGGCGGCCTTCTGCACAAACTTAAAGCGCTCCTTGTGCTCGGGCGTGGAGCCGATCAGCGCGCCGCCCAGCCCATCCGAATGGCCGTTGAGGTACTTGGTCGTGGAGTGCATCACGATATCCGCGCCCAGCGCCAACGGGCTTTGCAACGCGGGCGAAAGAAAGGTGTTGTCCACGCTGACCTCGATGCCGCGCGCGTGGGCGATCTTGCTGACGCCCGCAATATCCGTCAAGACCATCAGCGGATTGCTGGGCGTCTCGATGTGCACCAACTTGGTGTTGGGCCGGATTGCCGCTTCGACGGCCTTCAAATCGCTGGTGTCCACGTACTCGATCTCGATGCCGTAGCCGGACACGATGCGGTTGAAGAGCCGCGCCGTGCCGGCATACACATCCTTGGAGCAGATCAGGTGGTCGCCCGCGCGCAGCATGGCCACCAGCGCGGAGATGGCCGCCATGCCGGTGGTGAAGGCATGGCCGCTCGTGCCGCCTTCGAGAGCCGCCAGAGCCTCCTCCAGATGGTCGCGCGTGGGGTTGCCGGCGCGCGAGTAGTCCCAGCCCCGGTCCGTGCCGATGCCGGTCAGTTCAAAGGTCGAGGTGAAGTAAACAGGCACAATGACAGCGCCCGTCTGCGGATCGGGATACTGCCCGGCATGAACGGCAAGGGTCGAGTATTTCATGGTTAGCCTCTGACTTCTAGATTATCGCGGCGAGACGGGTGTGTGGATGCCCGCCCTGGTTCCCATGCGCAGTTGGCCTTCCACTTCGCGGCGCGGCCTACATATAAAGATGCGAGTGCGCGACCCACTTCCATCGATGGTAGCGGGTCGCGCACTCGCGCTATCCGATCCGTTACATCAGCTTGATATTGTGCACGATCGGCTTTTTCGCATTGATTGTGATTTCGGGCGCCGCTTGGCCGGCCGCTACAACCTTCGCCGCTCCCGATGGTGCGCGGTACACGCTGTAGACTCCTTGTGCGTTGGTCATTACATAGCGAACCACCCCGTTGGAAAAGGTGATTTTCACCAGTTGATTGGAGAGACGCTTGCCGGCCTGCGTCACTGTGCCGGTCAGAGTCGGCTTTTCGCTGACGGGGATGCCATTCCCGCTGGTCGTGGAAACAAACACAAAGGTGTGGTAGAGCTGGTCCATATAAACGTCGATCACATCCTTAAAACCCAAGGTGGTTGTCGCCAGCGTCGTGGTTGCCGACACCTGTGTTGCTGTGCTTGTTCCGGTAGTGTTGGCTGCCGACTGAGTCCAAGTCTGATTATTCGAGACCGAAGCGGTAAACGAGAGGCCGATGCCTTGAGTGAAGAAGTCCGGAAACCCACCCGATAGGGAAGCGTTTACCCCGACTCCCGAGGTCACCGTCTGCGTCGTAGTTGATGTGTTTGAGTTCGTGGCCTGGAAACTCAGCGGAATGCCATTGGTCACAACATCGCAGGTCGCACAGGTCGGGCCAGCCTCTTGCAATTGCCCGAGAAAGGCAAAGCGCGGAGAAGAGAGAGAAAGGCTGGCATTGGAAACAAATGGGTCGGTGGCCAGGATGGCCTGTTTGTCCGCGCTTGACAGTAGCGCAAGTATTTGCGCATCGTTGGCATTTGTGGGGGCTTCGGTCCCCAGCAACTCATTCGCGCTAAAGGTGGTAAGGTTCACCGCGTTTATTCCGTTGATCTGGACTGTGACCGGCCCCGGGTTGTGGCAGCCCTCGGTGATCGGCAAGCCGGGGTTGACTTCGGCCGCGCCCAACACCGTAAGTGTCGGATGCGCCCAGATAAAGAATGTGTCCTCCCCGTGATCGACGCTGTCGGTCGGCGGCGATGAAAGGCCGGTGGCCTGGGACATGGTGGTCGTAATCTGGAGTTGCGATGTGTTGGACGTGGAGTTGCCCGTACCCGTTATATAAGATCCGCCGGCCGTGAAGCTGGCAACGCCCTGTTTACCCACCGTAACGCTCCCTCCCACGGTGGTCTGCGAGGAGTATTGCGAGCCCAGGGTCAAGCCCCAGGTGCTTCCCACCGCGCTCCCGGTCGTGTATGTAACGCTGCTCTTCTTTCCCGGCGGCGAGTACATGAGACCGGCGATTTCGTAGTCCAGCACATACTCGCCCGATCCCGAAGTGCATTTGTACTGCTTGAAGCACGATTCCGCGGCCGTTCCGATGGTCGGCACTGGCGGCTTGGGGGTATCGTGGCAGGCAGGATTGGGTTCGGTTACTTGTTTTCGTGGTGGTTTCCCCCCCGGAACATCCACCCATACGGTGATAGGAGCACATATCTTATTCCAAGCTGCCAATTGGCTGTCGTACGATGCCGTTGACTTGGTACACTGCGCGGCTACGCAGTTTGACAGCGCGATACAGTTATCCGTTTGCCCGTGGGCGATGGTTGTACAAACATACAAAACGCCGAAGACGGCGGTTGTCGCGATGGATCGTAGGAATCTCATTTTTCCCTCCTTGGAGCCCGCCAACTTACATGGGGATAGTGGCGCGGCTTTCCTTTGATTGTCCAAAGTTACCCGCCGCATAGCAGTCGCAGTGTATTGGCTTGCTTTGAATGTTTCCGATGTTGGGGATGCCGGAAGGGCGGGAATGCCGGCTTGGTTTAGCTAAAATCAAAAAACCAGCTCATGTCAAGCGTTTTTTAGTGAGCTTCTAACTTATCGCGGACGTAGTGGGAGGTTCGGATCAAGTTGCAATTTGGAGCTGAATTCGCAGATTTACCTTCGCAAACCAGCGAAGCTTCATGGTAATTTGCATGGGATCAAATTCGGAACAGTATACGTATAGGTAGTGAGTACTTCCCATCTTCGCATGTGGAAACTCGAAGCGCCCATTGGAATCGGTTATTGTGGAAGCCAGAACGTGCTTAGGTTCAGAATGGCAGCAAGAATCATCGCTTCCTCGAAAACGGGCGGTTCTGAGTGGTCTGATCCCCTAACCTTTCTAAACGTCTGAACGCAGTCTTCAATACAACGCCGGGCACTGGCGCACCTGTGGAGTCCATAACAACTCCGGCCAAATTCTGAGCGTGGAATGGATGCGCAAATGTGATGAGATCTATTCCTGCTCTCGCAGGCAGCGCGAACGTAAGCAAAACCAGCATCAAACCAACTTGCATTGCAATCCGACGCATTGTAATAACTCCTCGGATCGTTTTTCGAGCAAATCCGTCGGCCTACTTCTTCTCTGTCGCCGCCTGCTTGACCACATGCGCTCCCGGGAAATACCCGGTGCGGGTGCGGACGATGAGCTTGCTCGTGCCCTTGCCCTCGGCGGTCACCTCCACGCGGCGAAAGCCGGGCACGGTGCTTGGCTTGGTGGAGTGGTAGCCCAGCGTGTACTGGTTGCGGATATCCCGCGCCACCTCGGCGGCGATCTGGTCGATCTGCTCGATGCTTTTGGGGAAGAATGCCACGCCGCCGGTCTCGGTTGAAAGTAACTCCAGGGCCCGGCGCGCGTGCTTTATGTCTTCGTGGCTCATATCCTCGTCGCCGAATAACAAGCCGATGGAATAGATGACCGGGCCGGAGAGCTGCTGGACGCGGCGGATGGTTTGCTCCAGGTTCAAAGCCGAGGCGTTGTCCCAGCCGTCGGTGATGAGGATGAGAACCTGCTTGGGGTGCTTGGCGTCGGCCGCCAGTTTGTCTGCCGAGGCCGCCACGGCGTCGAAGAGTGCGGTGCCGCCGCGTGCCTCCATGTAGCCTAGCCCCTCGCGCAGCTTGTTCACATCCGAGGTAAAATCCTGGTCGATGACAGCTTCATCGCTGAAGTTCACCACGAAGGCCTCGTCCTGGGGGTTGGAGGCCTCGATCAGGTCAAGCGCGCTTTTGTTTACCGAAGGGCGCTTGCGGCCCATGGAGCCGGAGTTGTCTACCACCAGCGCAATGGAGACCGGAAGGTCGGTGTGCTGAAAGCCGATGATCTTCTGCTTGATCCCATCCTCGAAGACCTGGAAGCTATCCTTCTTCAGGTCCGGAACCATGCGATTGCCGTCCAGCACTGTGCAGTTGAGCACCACCTCTTCGACTTCGGTGCGCATAACGTAGCCATCGCCCTGCTTGCTCAGAGCCCGAGGCTCCGCCGGCTCACCATCCGGTGAGCGCACCGGGTCGCGATCCACATCGAGTGATGGAGCCGGGGCGGGTGTTTGAGCCTGAGCCGGGGCAGGAGTCTGAGCCGGCGGCGCGGAGGGTTGCTGCGCGGCCAGCGAAGGAGCCGCCAGAGCAAAAAGGAGCATGAGAGTACAAAGGCGCATAGAAACCATTGCGTGCATGGGAGACCATCGAGGGCCATTTCCATGGAGGATGGCCCCTCCTCTTCACTTTACGCTACTTGCCACGCCGCGTCAGCCGGGCAGGCCAGCGCAAAACCATGCGTGACCGCTGAGATACAATCGACGCAAAGCGTGGAATGGTTCCGGAATGTGCAGAATGGGGCCTTTGCGCGTAAAATCCACCTCTGCATCAGGGAGCAAGAGCTTTCGCATGGCCCAGATATATCCCTTTCGCGCCTGGCGCTACTCGCCCACAGTTGTCCGTCTCGAGGATGTGGTGACCCAGCCCTACGACAAGATCACTCCGGCCATGCAACAGGCCTACTACCAGCGCAGCCCCTACAATCTAGTCCGCACTATCCTGGGCCTGGCGGAGCCCGGCGACGCCGAGGGTGGTCAGAGCGTCTACACCCGCGCGGCGCGCGACTACAGCGCCTGGCGCGAGCGGGGCGTGCTGGTGCAGGAGAGCGCCCCCTGTATCTTCGCCTACGCGCAGCGCTTCAAGGTTCCGGGAATTGAAGTCGTCAAGGAGCGGCGCGGCTTTATCGCCCTGGGCAAGCTGCACGACTACTCCGAGCAGGTTGTCTTCCGCCACGAGCAGACGCTCAGCAAGCCCCGGAGCGACCGGCTCAACCTGCTCAAAGCCACGCGCGCGCACTTCGGCCAGATCTTCATGCTCTACTCCGACCCTGCTGCAAGCGTGGAGAAGATTCTCTATGGCGGCGCCGGTCCCGCGGACGCAGAAGTCACCGACGAGTACGGCGTGCTGCATCGGCTGTGGAAGATCAGCGATCCGCAGGCCATTCGCAGGCTGACTGCGGCCATGGCCGATAAGAAGCTGATCATCGCCGACGGCCACCATCGCTATGAAACGGCGCTGAGCTACTCCAAAGAACACGCCGCCGCTGCACAGGCAAAAAAGGTGACCGGCGCTGCCGAGCTGCCGCAACCTGATTTCCCCGAGGCCGCGGCGATGATGACCTTTGTCAACATGGACTCCGACGGGCTGGTGATTCTGCCCACCCATCGCGTAGTTCATAGCCTGGTCAAATTCGATCCGGCCGCCTTTGTGCGTTCCGCCGAAGCGTTTTTCCAGGTCGAAAAGCTCCGTGAGGGCGACGCCGCCGGTTCCATCGAGATTCTCGGCCAGCAGCAAGGAACTGCATTCATCGCCGTCACCCGCGCCGGAGCTTTTTTGCTGCGAGCCAAGCCCCAGTCGGTAGCCGAAGCGCTGGCCAGCCTGCCCGAGCGTCAGCGGCAACTTGATTTGAGCTGCCTGCACTCCATCGTCCTTGACCGGCTTCTCGGTCTCGATGCCGACAAAGTCCGCGAACAAACCAACATTCGCTATCTGCGCGACGCAGCCGAGGGCGTCGAGCAGGTTCGCAACGGCGAGGCCAATGTTACATTCCTCACCAAACCCGTTACCATGGAGCAGCTTAGGGTTGTGGCCCTTGCCGGCGAGGTGATGCCGCAAAAATCCACCGACTTCTTTCCCAAGCTGCTCAGCGGATTGACAATTTATGCGCTGGATTAACTACGCATTGTCGGCTCTCGTCGCGGCCTCGCTGGCCGCTTCGCCGGCTCTCGCGCAACCGGCCCCGCCCGCTCCGCAAGCCCGCTTTGTCGTCGTGATCGACGCGGCCCACGGCGGCGACGACACCGGCGGACACCTCGCCAACGGCCAGCTTGAAAAATCCTTTACTCTGGCCATCAGCGTGCGGCTGCGCTCGCTGCTGGCCGTGCGCGGCATCCAGGTGGTCACCACCCGCGACTCCGACGCGGCCGTCGACCCAGTCAAGCGCGCGGAGATAGCCAACCACGCCCAGGCCCTGGCCTGCCTCAGCCTGCACGCCACCGAGAGCGGCTCCGGCATTTATCTCTTCACCTCTTCGCTGCCGCCCGCCGCTCCCGCGCGCTTTCCCGCATGGAGGACGGCGCAATCCGCCTGGGTGACGCGCAGCCTCAAGCTGACCGGGGTGCTCAACTCCGCGCTGCTGAACGCCGGCATGAGCGTGACCATGGCCCGTTTTTCACTGCCGGCCATGGACAGCATGACCTGCCCGGCGGTGACCGTCGAAATTGCGCCGGAGCAGAATGCCGGCCACGAGACAACCGCCGAACTGAGCGACAAGAACTACCAGGCGCGCGTGGCCGCTGCTCTGGCCGCCGCGCTATTGGAGTGGAGAACGGAGGCCCGTCAGCCGTGATTCCGCGCCACCAGAAAATTCTCTTCGTCCTTCTGCTTGTGGCCTCGCTGGCCATGGGCGCGACGTTGTGGCATTTGCTCGAGCGCGCTCACCAGCGGCTGCTCACAGGCCAGAATTCGGCGCCCACCAGCGCTCCCGCCGTGGCTCCCTCCGAACCGGCAGTCCTGCTGGTGGCCAACAACAGCGACGGCTCCATCCTTACTCAGCTCCACTCCCTGCCGCTGCCTGCCGATTCCGGAGCACGCGCCCGCGCCGTACTGGGCAAGCTGCTCGATCTCTATGCCGCTCCCGGCGCAGCTCACCCCGTACCCGGCGGCGCAAGCTCCGTAACTCAGGTTTTCCTATTACCCGCTCCGGAGATTGCAGGAGCAGTTCCCGCCGCCGTGAATTCAAAGAACAAAGGTTCCCGCACTGTGGTGATTCTGCCTCGCGAATCCCGCGCCAGAACTCCCGGCGCTCCGTTGCAGGACGCGCCGCAGGCCGAACCGCTGCTGGCGGTTGTCAACCTCACACGCAGTTTTGCCGATAACCACCCTTCAGGCATCGAGACGGAAATGCTTACCGTGCTCTCTATCTGCGGTACCCTGCACGCCAACCTGCCGCGCATCACCCAGGTACGCTTCCTGGTAGCCGGACAGCAGCGCGCCACGCTCGCCGGCCATGCCGACCTGACCCGCACCTATCTGACGGGCGATGCCGTACCATCAGATAGAGCGCACCCATGAGCGACGCGGCAAACAATTCAGGCGCAACATTCCCCACCATCGGCGTCTTCGATTCCGGATTCGGCGGCCTCACCGTGTTGCGCGCCCTGATGGCCCAGCTGCCCCGCGCGCGCTATGCCTTCTTCGGCGACACGGCGCGGCTGCCCTATGGCTCCAAGTCCCGGCGGACGATTGCCCGCTACGCCGCCCAGTGCGCGCAATTTCTGGTCAGCGAGCAGGGCGCCGAATACCTGGTGATCGCCTGCAACACCGCCAGCGCCCTGGCTCTGGACGCCATTCAGGATGCAGTTCAGGTTCCCGTGCTGGGCGTCATCGAGCCCGGCGCAGAGGCTGCCCGCGCCGCCTCCCGCAGCGGCGACGTGCTGGTTATCGCCACTGACGCCACCGTGCAGAGTCACGCCTACGCTGCCGCCTGCCGCGCGCGCGGATTACGCGCTTTGGAAAAGGCCTGCCCACTGCTTGTCCCGCTGGTCGAGGAGGGATGGACCGGGCCCTTAGCAAATGCCGGGAATCTCACGGAAGCCTATGCGGCGCAAGCCGCGTCTGCCCCACCGCAGGTGGCTGCCCCACCGCAGGTGGTTGCCGGACCGCAGGTGCACGTCACCGCCGAGGTCATCCGCATCTATCTTGCCGAACTAATCGCCGAGGCCTCCGCCCAGGGCATGAAGCCCGACGTGCTACTCCTAGGCTGCACGCACTACCCGCTGCTGCGTCCGCTGCTGGAAGGCGCCGTGCCTCCCAACATGCGCGTCATCGATTCCGCCAATGCCACTGCCGAAGCTGCCGTCAAACTATTCGGCCAAACTGAAACGTACAAACGTTCGCCGTCCGCGAAGGACCCGAACGCGCAGTTCCCGTCCGCGAAGGACCCTGCTGCGCACGTCCGCTGCTTCGCCACCGATTCCATCGAAAAATTCGAGCGCCTCGGCTCCCGTTTTTTAGGGCAGCCCACCGGCAAGGTCGAACTCGTGGACCTGGGTGGCTGAGCGTTTCTATAATTGTGCTGAAACCGGAGGTCGTGGTATTCTGCGCACCAAGTAAATCGCACTATCCAATTTTTATAGGCGCTTACGTAATCTCCGGAGGACATCTTCATGAAGACCGAAGAATTGGCGGTTGATGCGGCCGGCAGACCGGATCAAAAGTTTTGGTACCGAGTGGGCAGCATTGCCGCAATCGTCCTGGGTATTGGATACATCATTATCATTCCGCTTTACGCCCGTGTCGGAGCTCCGCCAAGCGGTGGCGAGGCCTGGTTCAATTACCTTCCCGGAAAGACGACAATATGGTGGGCGATTCTTGCTCTCTCAGTTTTCACTGACTTTCTTTACGTGCCCATCGCTTTGGTCCTTTACCTGGCTTTGGAAAAAGTCAACCGAGGCGCGATGCTTCTGGCGACAGCGTTCATCGGGTTGTTTGTCGCCTTGGATTTGGCAGTCACGTGGTCGCATTACGCCTCAATGCTCGTACTCTACGGGCAGTACAGTACAGCTACGTCTGATCTTCAGCGGGCGGGTTACCTCGCTGCTGCCAACTATGGGGCCGCTGTGCTGGCGTCCCGTCTGGAAGTAGTGATTGCCATCGTAACCCCATCAATCGGGATACTGGTGACGGGACTCGTAATGCTGAGAGGCGTTTTTGATAAGTTCACAGCCTGGTTGGCAGTGGTCGTCGGTCTTTTAGGAATCGCTGCGCTAACCGGTTTCGGTGTGGCCGTCTACGGAAACGCCCTCTTGTTCACGGTATGGCTGTTTTTCGTGGGATACAGGCTGTTCCGACTCGCTCAGAATTGATCCAGACGCACTCCCAAGCCACGTCGATGGAAGAACCGCTCTGATATTCTAATTAGACGGTAGGTTCGCCATCCCCAAGACACGGACCTGGAGGAAGTTAGCACGCATGATCGATCTGGCAGGCAAGACGGCCGTCGTCTTTGGGCTGGCCAACAAGCGTTCCATCGCCTGGGGCATCGCCCAAAAACTGCACGAGGCCGGAGCCACCCTGGCCGTCTGTTATCAAAACGAGCGCATGAAAGCCGACGCCGAAGAGCTGATCGCCGAGCTGCCCGGCGCATCCGGCTTCCAATGCGACGTCTCCAACGACCAGGAGATTGAAACCCTCTTCGCCGCCATCAAGGAGAAGTACGGCAAGATCGCGATTCTGGTTCACGCTGTGGCCTACGCGCCCGTCGAGGAGCTGCGCGGCGAGTTCATCACCACCAGCCGCGAGGGCTTCCGCATCGCCCACGATGTCAGCGTCTACTCGCTGATCGCCGTCAGCCGCGCCGCCGCGCCCCTGATGTCCGAGGGCGGCAGCATCATGACCCTGAGTTATTTTGGCGCGGAAAAAGTGGTGCCCAACTACAACGTGATGGGCGTAGCCAAGGCCGCGCTCGAAGCCACCGTACGCTACCTGGCATGGAATCTCGGCCCCGCGAACATTCGCGTCAACGCCATCTCCGCCGGCCCTATTAAAACTCTCGCCGCCCGCGGCGTGGGCTCGCTGAGCGAGATGCTCAAGTCTCACGCTGACCGCGCTCCGTTGCGCCGCAACGTGGACCAACTGGAGGTTGGCAGCGCGGCCCTGTTTCTGGCCAGCAACCTTTCCAGCGCCGTTACCGGCGAAGTGATGTATGTCGATTGCGGCTACAACATCATGGGCTTTTGACCATCTGCGGTGGGATTGATTGCCTTTGGCGGGTTGATTGGACTAACTTCGTTTTGAGGGTGTCGTCATGCAAGGAAGACTCGAACTGATGATGGGGCCAATGAGAAGCAACAAGACCGCGGAGTTGCTGCGGCGTGCCGACATGCGCCGCCAGTACGCCGGCCAATATGTCATGGTCCTCAAGCCCAGCGACGACACTAAGGGCGGGCCGGGCGTGGTGGAGAGCCGCAATCCCCTGGGCCACGGCAAGATGAATGCCGTCGAATTCAACTCCGCCAATCCCTGGGAAGTTCTTAAAGTAATCGCCGCCACGGAAATGAGCATCGGCAAGAGAGTGGAGTGCATCGCCATCGACGAGGGGCAATTCGTCTCCGATCTCTTCGTCTTCACGCGTTACCTGCTCGACGCGGGCCATGACGTTCTGGTCGCCGGCCTCGACCTGGACTTTCGCGCCCTTCCCTTCGGAGAGATGCTCAACCTGTCCTGGTTTCTGAATGCCTACGGCGGCAACATTACGGAATGCATCGCTTACTGCGCCTGCGGCAGCCGTGCTTTTTACTCGCAGCGGCTGATTGAGGGCAAGCCTGCCCCCTACGACAGCCCCATCAAAGTCCCCGGCGACTCCTACGAACCGCGCTGCGCCGAACATTTCATCCTGCCCGGAAAGCCTCACTGAGGCACAGAAACGTCCATCCGCACTTTCTCTAGGCCATGTCCATCTAAGAGACATGGCCTTTCAGGTGTAGGTGCACGAAGTGAGATTCGTTTTACCGCCGGAAAAGGCTGATTGGCCTACTTCTTCACGGGTGGAACGGGTTTCTTGGCCGCGACCCCTGCAGCCTTCTTGCCCTGCGTCAGATTCCTGCTGTCGAGAAGAATCAGGGCATCGGCTGCATTGAACGGATACCAGCGCGTCGATTGTTGGGCCGTGGTGCTCAGGGTAACGTCCACACGGCGGTTTTTTGCCAGTACAATGACGGGCAGCTGGTTGAGTAATCTCTCCCGATCCGCGGCGTTCAACTCAGGATTCTGTTTGATTGCCTCTTCCACCTGGGCGGCGGTGAGGTCATCCTCCTTGCCAAGGCCGACCGTTTTAATCCTGGCTTCGGGAACACCCTGTTCCACCAGCAGGAGTTTTGTGCGTGTGACGCGGCGTTCGGAGAGCGCCTGGTTGTACTCCACCGATCCACGCACATCCGCATGTCCGGTCAGGGTCAGGTAGGCATCCGGTTTTAATTCCAGGTACCTCTTGAAGTCCGTCGCCAGGGTGGTCAGTGTTTCCTCCTGGCTGGCCAACAGGCCGCCATTGGGTTTTTCGATCCTGGGCTCATCCGTCTGGAAAAATATACTGTGCAGCGCCAGGCGACTCTCGAGTTGCTGCACCTCCGCCGCGGCCACGGGTGGCACATACGGAGTCGTAACGGTCACGCTGGTGCTGGCGGTTGCGCTCAGGCCCTTGTCGTCCATTACGTTGCACGTGATGCCTACAACACCGGCCGGAGCGCCCGTCGAATCGAAGGTGGCCGAGGCGCCGGCGCCGCTGATGGTCCCGGACTGAGCCGCGTAGCTGTAGGTCAGCGGGCGGTTCTGCGGGCTCACGCCTGCCGCGGTAATCACGCTCTTGTCGCCAATGTTGACGGTGCTGGGACTGGCCGCGCAAATGACGGTCGGCGGTTCAAACGCCTTTACAACATACGGAGCGGTGGCGTCCGCGTTCTCGCTCAGCCTGTCGCCCTCCGAGACATGGCACTTGAGAGTGTAGGCGCCGGGAGCGAGATTCGTCGTGTCGATCTTCGCGGTATTGGAGACTCCCCCAGTCACCGTTCCGCCATCCACGTGCCATGTGTAAACTTCCGTCTTGGCGGGGTTCAGATTCAGAGCCGTACCCGAAACTGCAATCGGTTCTCCGGGAAACACAGACGATGGGTTGACCGAGCAGTAATAAGTTAGCTGCGCGAGAGGCAGCGGAGGAGCCGCATTTCCGCCTAAGCGGAAGACGATTCCGGAGGATAGGCGCATGTCATTCTGCGACGCGGTTAACCCGGTGGAGTAATCCTGGAACCTGGTCATCAGGTATTCGGCCTGAATGAGGCGTATAGCAAAGTGATGCCGCACTCTGACGTCCAGGCCGCCTCCAGCGGTCCAGGCAAACGTATCCTCGGAAGGGAGGAGCGTGCAGCTGAATGTGCAGTTGGCGAGTATCACTTCATTGGCGTGCATGCCGCCAAATAGAGCCTGGACGAAGGGAGTGACTCTGCCATAGTTCCGGAAGGAAAGGCGTGGACCGAAGAGATAGCTGTAGGCGGCCACGTTTGCATTGTCCACGTCAACCGTACCCACATATCCGCCCTGGAATCGCATCTCCGAGTTCGTGTAGGCGCCAAAGTCGCCAACAATCCCCAGATAGCGGTTCAGGTTGAAAGCCAGGGACGTGCTGCCGCCGTTCATCCACATCAACCGGTTTCCGGCGGCTGGCGCGGGCACAGCGCGCAGATAGGAGTAGCCCACAAACAGCTCGACCTTGGGAGTGCCCATGTACTGGCCGCTCGAATACGGCGTGGCTGTCGAGGTCTGAGCAGCGGCCTCGCCCGTGTGGAGCAAGAACGCCGGCATGAGGAATACAGCATATGCCGCTGTGGCAATCATCCTTAAACTTGATCTCATTGTCGTCTCCTGAACTGCGCGTCGCACTTATCAAAAGCCTCAGCGCCGGATGAACTCGACGCGAAAAGAACACGCCAAACAGAGCACTGCCTGAAGGAGGCTGAGACCGCCCTGGGGAGAGCGGTCTCAGCCGGAACCTTACGGGGCAGGCACAGTGATGACGGTGTTATCCAGCGTGGTCGACGCAGTCAAAGCAATCAGCCTGCCGTTGATCGTCGTTATCGCGGCATTTCCTGCAGTTGAAACCGAAATCCCCGCACCGGCGATGACGGTTCCATTGAACGTTCCGCCTCCGGTACCGTTGATGGTCGCGGCGCTCCCGCACACCCAGTAGATGTTGCTGGCCTTGGCGCCATGAGCCAGGATGATATTTCGAGGGTTCCCTGCCTCGCCTACGGTGAGAGCCGACCCGACCTGGAAGACCCATGTCGCAGTAGGATCGCCCTGAGCGTCGAGAGTAAGATCCCCACTCGTGATGTCAACTGTGGTTGCGGAATAGTAGACGCCAGGGTAAAGTGTTGTACCGCCCAACTCGGTGGGCGCCAGAGTGGTGCCTTGCGGGGCGCTGCCAGGATTAACAGAGGCGGTAGTACTTTGAAGAGCGTTGTAAGCAGTTTGAGCTTCCGCCAAGGCCTCGGTTGCGATGGCGAACGTAGCCGCGGTTCCTTCAAGCGGGCAATTAATGGTAGGAGGTGGCGTATTTGTGTCGATCACCCCATTCACTTGCCCTATGTTGCTTCCCGTTTCAATATACGTGCATGGCCATACGGCGCCAACAATCGGAAGGCTGGTATCGTGGAATCCGGTCATCGTGGTAGAGGCGCCCGTGGTCCCGATATTTCCATTGATGACCGTACTGGTTCCCGCGTTGGTCATCCCCGCGCTGCCGCCAAAGCCGCCAAACAGCTTTATGGTTGGCCCAAGGGTGAACGGCGGCTGACACGTTGACGATCCGGTCTTAAAGGTCCAGGGATTCGTGTAAGGTGATGTGGGCGTGTTCCCCAGCGGATTGCCGTTCAGATCCGTTGCTCCTGAGGTCACCGTCGCGGTATAAAAGCTGGTGGCAGTAAGCGGGTTCGTGGGCGTGAAAGTGTCAATGAAGTTGATCGCATCATAAGAATACCCTCCAGCTATCGGAGTTCCACTCGCTGACGTACCCGGATAAAGCAGGAAGGTTGCCGAGTTGAGGTTCAGTGAGTTCATCGCCTCGCTGAAGGTTGCGCTGACCGCCGGATTCAGACACACACCTGTGGCGCCGTTGGCGGGGACCGTCGAAACCAGCTGCGGCGGGGTCATATTCCTAACCGCGCCGACCGTGAAGGTCCACACGTAGGGGCCAATCAACTCAGCACCGCCTGGGGTCGCAGCCCCAGTGGTGATCATGGCCGTGTACATGTTTCCGTTTAGGAGAGCGGCAGTCGGCGTAAACGTGGCAACTAGGCCAGAGTACGCGACGGTTCCAGCCACAACAACGCCGCCCGGGGCGTAGACCTTGAAGGTTGTGGTGCTAATCGAGGCTGCGCTCATCGCCTGGCTGAAGGTCGCGGTGATTGTCGCGTTTACAGCAACATTTGCGGAGCCTTGAGCGGGGGTTACTGACACCACGCTGGGTAGGGTCACCGTTTCTTGGCCGCAACCGGCCACAAAGACAACCAGTAAGGTCGTCAGGAAGCACATGAATCCGATCTTGAATTTGCGCATTTGTAACCTCTTGTCCAACTGTGATGGCACGGTGTTCTGCAAACACCGTATTGCGGGCCAGCAGGAATTGCCGGCACAATTTCACATTGAAAATAGCAATTTGGAAATTGTGAGTCTGTATAAGATTGCTCATTGCTCACAAGACTTGACAGTACTTAAGTATCGAATTAATTGAGCAGAATTGACCGTGTCTTACAGGCAATAATCTCCGGCGCATGTGAATCGCCGACGGCCGATCCAGAGCGGAATACGAGCAGGATTGTATTACAGAGAGTGATCAGGATGCAGGCAGTATAGCCTGGATTGGTGTCCCTCTCTGACAGAAGTGAGAAAGCGCGCGGCAGACTCCACGGTCGCATGGTGAAGAGAATCATCCATGCTTCCATGAACCTGCGCGGCTAGTCCTTCAGCGTCACGGTAATCCTGCGCGCGTCGCCGCCCACCGATGTAATCACAATCTCGCCAGTAGATTTCTTGCGGATGCTCTTGAACTTCTCGCCCCACTCCACCAGCACCAGCGCATTCGGCGTGAGCAGATCGTCCAGCCCCAGCGTCTCCAGTTGCCGCTCGCCCTCCAGACGATAAACGTCCAGGTGAAAGAGCTTCACCGGCCGGCCATCGCGCGCGCCATCGTACTCGTGAATCAACGTAAACGTCGGGCTGGTCACCTCGTCCGCTTCGGCGGCATCCAGAGCCTCGGCAATGCCTTTCACCAGCGTGGTTTTGCCGGTGCCCAGGTCGCCGCGCAGAATCAGCAGTTGCGGCGGCACGAGCAGACGGGCCAGTTTGCGCCCCACTTCAATGGTCTCTGCGCCGCTCGTGGTGGTGAACTCGTGAATCCGGACTGTGGAGGGCGGTGCGGCGTAGGTCATCCCCGAACCTCATGAGGGGCCGTTGCATGCAATGCCCCCTGCAACCAAAGATAACCGTTCGGGTCACGGAAGTGAAAGCGAAAAGCCTGTGCAAGATGAGAAAGAGTGTCGGTGACCAGCAATGTGTGCTCGTCGTCACAGCGCACGGCCAGGTCGGCGGCTAATCCGTGCAAATAAACTGCCGCCTCCACCGCCCGCGCCGGCTCATCAGGGTACTGCGCCATCAGGCCGGCAATCAGCCCGGTGAGCAAATCGCCGCTGCCGCCCTTGGCCATGCCGGGATTTCCGCTGGTATTTACGGCCACGCAGCCATCGGGGTGGGCGATGAGCGTCCGCCAGCCCTTCAGCACCAGCGTGACGCCATTGCGTTGGGCAAATCCGCGCGCCACCTCCAACCGCTTGGCCTGCACCTCGGCCACCGTGATGCCGGCCAGCCGCGCCATCTCGCCGGGATGCGGCGTCAGCACCAGCGTGCGCCCTTTCGCCAGCAACACCGGCTCCGCCGCCAAAATGTTCAGCGCATCGGCGTCAATCACAGCCGGAATCTTGGTTTCCGAGATCAGGCCGCAAGTGAACTTGACCGTCTCCGGACTCTGCCCCATGCCGGGGCCGATGGCCAGCACGGTTTTGCCAGCCGTGAGCGCCGTCATCGTTGTCGGCGCAAGATTCTTTGCTGAGATCGCGCCTGCGGGAGTTGCCGCCAGCGGCCAGGTCATCAGCTCCGGCGCAATGGCTGCCACCAGCGCGAGCGCCGGCGCGGGAACCGCCGCCGTCACCAGCCCCGCTCCGGCCCGCAACGCGCCCAGTGCCGCCATCGCCGGGGCGCCTGTCTTGCCGCCCGCCGTTCCCAGTGTCCCGCCTACCACCAGCACATGCCCGAAGTTGCCCTTGTTGGCCGTAGCCTCGCGCGGCCTCTGCACAAGCGCCAGCGCCGAACCGGCCCAGGTCAACTTCAACGCCGAAACTATCGCCTCCTCCGGCGTGCCGATTTGCGCCACCACGATGGGCTGCGACCAATGCCGCGTCAACTGCCCAAAGACATGTGCCGGCTTGGGCGCTGTAAAGGTAATCACCGCATCGGCGGGAAAGACCGGCCCGGGAACTGTTGCGCTAGTCTCATCCGCCGGCCAGCCGGAGGGAAGGTCGACAGCCAGAATCGGCGCCTTGCTCGCCGCTTTGCTTGTATTGACCCATTCCAGCGCCGCCAATGCCAGCCCCTTCAGCGGCGGCTTGAAACCGGTACCCACCAAGGCGTCGACAATCAAATCGGTTTCCAGCGCGCTGTTGTGCTGGGACAGTTCTTCGGCCGCCTCAATCGTGTAGATGACTCCGTGCGCCGGACCGCCTTCCAGACCGTTCAACTCGCGCCATGCCGCGGCCGCGTCGCCCGTGAGCCCATCGGGTGAACCCAGCAGCAGTGTGGTCACTTCCAGCCCGGCCTGAGCCAGCAGCCGCGCGGTCATCATGCCGTCGCCGCCGTTGTTGCCGCGTCCGCAGATCACCGTCACACGCCGCGCCCTTGGAAACTCGGCCCGCGCAAAGGCCGCTACAGCCGCTGAGGCCTCCCGCATCAGGTCAATTGACGGAATTCCGAACCGCTCCGTGGTCAAGCGGTCGCAGGTCTGCATCTCCACTGCTGAAAGAATGTGCATGGCAACATGGTACGACAGTTTTCAGTTTTCAGTTCTCATAAACCGAGCATCTTACTGACCACTGATAACTGACAACTGACCACTGGTCTCACCTCGCCATCAGCACCAGCAGCCACCCGTTCAGCCCGGCAATCAGCACGGCCACAAACCATGCCAGCCCTTGCAGCCAGGGAGCGTTCACAAACTCGCCCATCTTCTTGCGGCTGCCGGTAAAGATCACCAGCGGCACCACGGCAAAGCTCAGTTGCAGCGAGAGAATCACCTGGCTCAGAATGAGTAGCTTTTCCGTTCCCTGCTCGCCAGTGATTGCGACCACGATGATGGTGGGGATAATGGCCAGCGAGCGTGTAATCAGCCGCCGCAGCCAGGGCGACAGTTTGAGGTGAATGAAGCCCTCCATCACCACCTGCCCCGCCAGCGTGCCGGTGATGGAGGAGTTTTGCCCGCTGGCCAACAGGGCAATGGCAAACAGCGTGCTCGCCCCTGCCGCGCCCAGCAGTGGGCTGAGCAGCTTGTAGGCGTCCTGAATGGCCGCGACATCGTAAAGGCCGCGGCGATTGAAGACCGCCGCCGCCACAATCAGAATGGCCGCGTTCACAAATAGCGCCACGGTCAGCGCCAGCGCGGAGTCGACGTTGGCCATGTGGATGGCCTCGCGCTTGCCCTCCGGCGTGCGCTCATATTTGCGGCTCTGCACAATCGAGGAGTGCAGGTAAAGGTTGTGCGGCATCACCGTCGCCCCCAGGATGCCAATGGCGATGTACAGCATATCGGGATTGGTGACGATGGCGGACGAGGGAATAAAAAGATTCCGCAACACCGGCCAGTACTCCGGCTTGGAGAGAAACATCTGCACGCTGAACAGCACCGTAATGGTGCCGATCAGCGCGATCACTAGTGCCTCAATCATGCGAAAGCCCCAGCGCTGCAAGAGCAGAATCAACAGCACGTCCACGCTGGTAATCAGCACGCCGTAGAAGAGCGGAATGTGGAAGAGCAGGTTCAGGGCGATGGCCGAGCCGATGACCTCAGCCAGATCGCAGGCAGCAATGGCGATCTCCGCGCCGATCCACAGCGCATAACTCACGCGGGGGCCGTAGCTCTGGTGACACATCTGCGCCAGGTCGCGCTCCGTGGCCACGCCCAGCTTCAGGCTCAGGCTTTGCAGCAGAATGGCCATCAGGTTCGAGGCCATGATGACGAACAGCAGCGTGTACCCGAAGCGCGAGCCGCCGGCGATGTCCGTGGCCCAGTTGCCGGGGTCCATGTAGCCTACGGAGATCAGGAATCCCGGCCCGAGAAAGCCCAGCAACCTCCGCCAGTATTGCGGTGAGCGCGAGACCCCCACCGTGGCATGAACCTCTGGCAACGAGGGCACACGGTGCTCGGGTCCCGGCGCAAGACCGGGGATTACCGGTAATGGTGTGAAGTCCGACGGGCTCAGGCTCATACAAGAGAGTATGCCACACGTAGTTAACTATGGTTAACATTTTTCTATTTTTTTAATTATCACGGAAGTTCAGGCCGGAGCCAGACCGCCTCCGCAGCCGGGCGATGCAGAATGGAAGTCCCTGCAGGTAGCTCAATCGAAACGGTTTGGTCGTAATTCCGACTTACCACGCGCAGACTTTGGCCAGGACCAATTCCGTTGCTGTGCAAGAAAAGCAGCAGCTTGGGGTCGCGCTCATGGAGACTGATTACCCTATAGCGCCGGCCCTCGCAGGCCTCTGAAAGCGGTATCTCGCCGCGCTGCTTACGCTGAGCAGGATTCTCGGGCAGCACCTGGTTGCCGTGCGGACAGGCGCCGCCCTCGCCCAGCTTTTCCTTGAGTTTAGTTTCAAAGGCGGGGGAGACGGCGTGCTCCAGTCGCTCAGCCTCCTCGTGAATCTCGTGCCACTCCATGCCGAAGATCTCGCTCAACATGCGCTCGATGAGGTGGTGGCGCAGGGCAGTGCGATAGGCGGTTTCTCGGCCTGTCGCGCTCAACCGCACAATTCCGTCAGCGCCCACTTCGACAAAGCCGTCGCGCTTGAGCCGCTTGAGCGCCATGGTCACCGCCGGCGCAGAGACCTCAAGCCAATGTGCCAGCAGCGCCGGAATCACTTCGCGGCCCTCGGCCTCAGCCTCCAGAATAGCCTTGAGGTAGTTTTCCTTCGAGACGTAGAGTGAGTCTTTCATCGCGGGACTGCAATCAGTCTATATGGTAGAGCAGTTTCCAGACTCAGGCCCTTGGCAATCTCCCGCAGATGAAACGCACCATGCACGAAAGCGAGAGATCCATGCCTTTGATTCAAAGCTGGGGGCAAAAAGCTAAAAGCTAATAGCTGCTTCTCTCACTTCACCTTCACCTTTGGCTCCACGGACAGCCCCGGCCTGAGTTCGTGGTTGGGGTCTTCCCCGGCCAGATTGGTGAAATCGATGCGCACCGGAACCCGCTGGACTACCTTGACGTAATTTCCTGTCGCGTTTTCCGGCGGGAACAAACTCAGCACCGAGCCGGTCGCGCCGCCAATCTGCGTCACCTTGCCGTGATAAGTCTTGCCCGTCGAATCCACTTCGATCTCCACCGGCTGCCCGGCGAACATGTGCCGCAGTTGCGTCTCCTTGAAGTTGGCCGTCACCCACAATCCTTCAAGCGAGACCAGCATCATCAGGTTCTGCCCCGGCGCGACGTTCTGGTTGATCTCCACGCTCTTGCGGGTGATGATGCCCGCTGCCGGAGCCACGATTTTTGTGTAACTCAAGTTGAGCCGGGCCATGTCCAGTTGCGCCTGCGCCTGCTGAACCATGGCCTGGGCCTGCCGGGCGCGAGCACTCTGCGCGGCCACCTGCTCGGGAGCGGTCTGGGCAAACTTCAACTGCGACTTGGCCTGGGATTCGCGCTCACGGGCCACGCGCACGCCTTCGCTGGCAGCCTCCTCGAGGTGGCGTGCGGCGTCGGCGGCGGCCACGGCGGCGTCAAACTGCTGCTTGCTGATCACGTCTTTTGCGACCAGAGGCTTATACCGCTCCAGATCGGCCTGGGCCTTGATATTGTTGGCCTGCGCTGCCTCGAGCTGCTCCTCGGCCTGCACCACGGCGGCGTGAGAGCCGGTCACATTGGCGTCGGCCGCGCTCAGATTGCTGCCCGTGTTGACCGTGGTGATGGGCACGTTCACATTGGCCGCCGCGGCGTTGGCCTGGGCGCTGGCCAGGGCCGCCTCGGCGTTCTCCACCGCAACCTTGTAGTCGCTGGGGTCCAGCTCCGCAATCAGGTCGCCCGCCTTGACTACCTGGTTCTCATCCACGTAGACCTTGGCCACCTGGCCCGCGATGCGCGAGCTCACCTGAATCAGGTGCCCGTTGACCTGCGCGTCGTCGGTGCTCTCGCTATAGGTGGAGCGCCACCAGATTCCGATGGCCACCAGCGCGAGAATCACCACCACCGCAACTACAATGCCCCTGCGGCGGGATTGCGGCTGCGCGCTCTCCATTTCTGCTTCCTGCTCGATTGGCTCCGGTGTTGGAATATAATCCGCCACGTCTACTTTCCTCCCAAAAATTTCCTATAGTCCTCGCCTGCTCCCAGCGCCCGCGCCAAACTGAGCTTGGCCATGTTGTGCCGGTAGAGGCTGGTCACATATTGATCATTGGCCTGCGCCACCGACTGCTGCGCCTGGCTCACGGCCAGATTATCGCTGACCCCGTTGGCATACCGCTGCTGCGCCTCGCTGAGCGCCTCGTTGGCCAACTCAACCGAAGAGTGCGCCACCTCGACCATTTTCTGCGCCGAGGCAATGTCCAGCAGCGCATCGCGCACATCGGCGTCCACCTGCGCGTTTTTGTCGCTCAACCGGGCTTGCGCGGTGTCGAGTTGCGCCTGTGCCTGCTGCGCTTCGCCGCGCAGTCCGTATTCCCTGAACAGCGGAACGTTCAGCGTGCCGGCTGCGTTGCCCGTGCCGTGCGAGGTCTTCGGATTCACGCCGATGTCACCGTAATCGCCGTTGAATGTTAGCGTGGGCAGCCTGTCGGCCGTGGCCGCCTTGCGCTGCTGCTCAGCTGCCTTCAACTGCTCCATCATCGCCGCCAGGTCCTTGCGGTTCGCGTGGGCCTGGCGAATCGCCGCGTCCACATCGATCTGGTCGAAGACCGCGTAAGGCTCCTTATCGGCCAGCGTAAAGCTCTGCGCCAGCGGCAGCCCAATTACCCGCGCCAGCGCCAGCTTATCTTTTTCCAGGGCGTTGCGGGCCACAATCAACTGCTGCTCCAGCGACTGGTAATCCACCCGGGCACGCAACTCATCCAGCATGGGCGCGGTGCCCGCCTCGTGCCTGGCAACCGCCTGGTCCAGCGATATCTTCGCCGTCGCCACCTGCGCTTCCACGCTGGCCACGCGGCTCTCATCGGCCAGAGCCAGCAGGTAAGCATTGCCCACCACCAGCACCACCAGCTCGCGCGCGTCCTGATCCGACAATTCAGCGGCGGCAAAGTTGTGCCGCGCCGCAAGGTAGTTGCGCAGCGAAGCCACATCGATCAGCGACCAGTTCAGCGAGGCCCGCAGATCGGTGAAACCAAACGGCCCGATAATCTTGGGAAAACCGGGAATGCGCAACCCCTCGGCGGGCAGGTCGATCTGCATTACATTTTCTTTGAGATTGGCGTCCACCGAGGGCAGCAGGGCCTGCAACTGGCTGAGCCGCTCCCCGCGCGCCGCGGCCGTCTGCGTGCTGCTCAATATGACGCCCAGGTTTGTCTTCAATCCCCTCTGGACAGCCTCGTCCAACGTAAGATTGACCGGCTGCGCTGACACCTCGCCCGTGGCCACGCTGCCCTGGAAAGGCGACGCGGTCTGCGCCCCCAGCCCGCACGGCAGCAGCCCCGCCAGGCCCAGCGCCAGAACGAGAGCTCTGCGGCGAATCGGATTGTTGCTTAAAGAATAGAAAGAGATCAAGGTCGTTCGACTCTCAGCGAAGCGCTGCGGCCCATAAACGCATCACATGTGGATGCGAAAAGCCGTCAACAGGGTTCGTATCTCTAGTGTATCGAATCCCCCGGGACTGGAGGCTGGATTTCGCCGTAAATTGTTGATTTTACTGAGGAGCCAATGCGCCGGGCCTGTTTAAGAATATGGAGAAGAAAGGAGGTCGCGGAGAATCGCCAGAGGCATTGCATGCAGCAGGCTTGAAAGCCGAAAGCGCCGGGCCTGTTTACGAATACGGTGAGGAAAGGAGGTCGCGGAGAGTCGCGGGTGCCCAAACCAAACGGGTGCCCAAACCAGGCGGGTACTCCCACCAAGCGGGGTGCCCCACCTTCGGCGCGTTTTTGTTTTTGCGCCTAAGGTGGGATATCTACAGCTCTTTACAGTTCTTTATAGCTCTTCACTTCTTCACTTCTTCACTTCTTCACTGCTTCTCAGCACCTGCGAAGCAAGCGAGCAGAGTCCCTGGCGAAAAACCTCGCTCACCACCTGCGGAGTCCATGCGGCGGCTTGCGGCCCGCCGTGCAACTTCAGCAGAGCGGCCGTCTCAGCGGAGTTGAAGCCGGCCACGGCGCGCAGCGCAAAAACAGTCCGCATCCATGTCGGCAGGCTGTCCAGCCATTCCCGCACCTGCCCGCGCTCCTGCCCGCTGATCATTCTTGCCAGTTCCTCGTTTGAGATGCCCGCCGAGGCCAGGTCGTCTCCCTCGATGCAGGTCGTAGCCGGCGCTAGTCCCAGCGGCGCGGCCAGGCAGCCGGAGCAACGCTCAGACAGCAACTCCAGAGCCGCGGTCGCCAACGCCCTCCGGCTGCAGCGGCGCGCATTTTGCGGATCGGCGCACGGCGACACCTGCGCTGACACAATCGTCTCCTCCACCAGCCGCGCGCTATCCTCGCCCTCGCCCAACAGCATCGCCGCCAGGCTGTAGAGTCCGGCTGCAACCAGCTCGAAGATCTCCTTCAGGCTGTCAAAGGCTTCCGCGCCATCAGGGTTCTGCTGAATCGAAAACAAGCTTTGATTCGGTGTCGTCACTTCCTGGATCACGAAGACAGCTCCTCCCTCTCGGCAGATTAGGACATATTTAATCCTTATTTTCAACCAGCCGGGCCGGGCGGGTCAATATGCCATCGATTCCAGCAGCCGCTCCATTTTATCTTCCTGCTCTTCGATGGATTTGATCAGCTTGAATTGCGTCCGGCAGCGATCCAGGTTTTGTCCCTCGCGTTGCACCTTATAATATGTGTCGCCCGCCAGGTAATCCGTAAGAAAACGAATGCCTTGCTCAAAGGTGATCAGCTTCCCGCTGAAGGCAAGATGCTGCTTTTCCGCCTTGGTCAGGAACCCTCCCGCCGCTTGCAGGTATCCGCGCACCAGCGCCTCAAACATCGCGAACTGCATCGTCACCTTGGAGAGATCGCGCTCGTCTTCCATCGCCGGGCTGGTCGTCGTCCGCACCATGTCGCCGAAGTCGTACAGCGCCAGTCCCGGCATCACCGTGTCAAGGTCAACTACGCAAATGCCTTCACCAGTGACGTCATCCAGCAGCACGTTGCTGAACTTAGTGTCGTTGTGGGTCACGCGCTCCGGCAGATTTGCGTCCAGCAGAACCCCTGCCATGGATTTGCGCGCCAGGGCGAACTCAATCTCCCTGCCTGCCAGCCTGGCGCGACCGGCTGCGTCCGCCGCAATGGCCTGCTCCAACGCCACGAACCTCTTTGGCGTATTGTGAAAATCCGGAATGGTCTCGTGCAATCGCGGCGCGGGCAGGCTGGCGAGCATCTGTTGAAATCGCCCGAAGGCCTTGCCCGCCTGAAAGGCCTGCTCGGCAGATTCCACCGTATCATAGGTGCGCGCCCCCTCGATGAAGCGATACGCCCGCCAATAGTTGCCCTCCGCATCCACGTGCCACGCCCATCCCTCGCGCGCCGGAATCAATGTGAGAACGCGCCGCTCGCTCTCCGGCTCGCCCGCCGCCTGCGCCGCCAGATGCGACGTCACGCGCTGAATGTTTTCCATCAGCGCTGCGGGATTCTTGAAAATATTGGAATTGACGCGCTGTACGATAAAGCGCGCCTCGACGCCTGCCTGCTCATAGACCACGCAGTATGTGTCATTGATGTGGCCGCTACCGTAGCGCGCAGCGGAGAGGAACTCTCCGCCGATCTGGAACTGGCGCGCCGCCGCGCCCGCGTCCTGCTCGTTGCTCATGACCAGAGTCTTTCAGGATAATCGCCGCGGCGGATGAGTTGGTTAATGCTATCCACCACGCGCGGCCGGTCCTCTCGATAGGTGACGCCAAACCATGAATCCCGCGTGCGCAGAACCTTGACCCGCGCCTGCCCGGCCACCACCATGTCATTCACCACGAGGGGAATATAGCACTCCGTTTTCTCCTCCGCGCCATGCAGCTCAAGGAATCTCTTGAAATGTTCCTCCAGTTGCGGGAAGATCCGCGGCGTAAATCCCCAAAAATTCATCGAGACTATCTCGCTGCCCTCCAGCCTGGTCGTCCGGCCTGTGGCATCGGTGTTTTTCGCATGAGCGCCGTCGCATTCAATCTTCGTTAACTCAGCCACGCTCTCCAGGTAGCCGTCGCTGCTCACTCGGCACACTCCGCGCGCCACCGTTCCATAATCTGACAGCGTGTTGCTCAGGACAAACCCGGCCATGGCGTAATCCTCACTGCCGGACTGCAAGTGCTGCGCCAGCAGTCGATATCCTTCGGCGCCGTAGAAGTCATCCGCATTGATCACAACAAACGGCTCGTTGATGACGCCGGCGGCCAGTAGGATGGCCTGCGTCGTGCCCCATGGCTTGCTCCGTCCCGCCGGCACTGAAAACCCCGGTGGAAGCATATCCAGTTCCTGAATTACGTAGTCCACCGCTATGCGCTTTTCAAATCGCTTGCCGATGGTTTCCTTGAACGGCTGCTCAAGCTCCTTGCGCAGAATGAATACCGCCTTGCCGAATCCCGCACGCAGGGCATCGTAGATCGAATAATCGATGAGGGTTTCGCCGCCCGGCCCCACCGGATCAATCTGCTTCAGGCCGCCGTAGCGGCTGCCTATGCCGGCAGCCATGATGAGTAGTGTCGGAGAAGTTGTCAGGGTCATGGCCCTCATTTTACATCCGGCCAAAAGCTCCGGCACAGGGAAATACCTGTACAAGTTTCTACACTTGTATTGGATGCCGCCAATCTGCTTCAACGGCTCTCTTACCAGGGCGCTGAATCCAATATCTTCAGGTACCGTTGGTATTCATCAGCGGTCAGATAAGGGAGACCCCATCCAACGGGTGCCAACGGTATCTCCGTATTTGGCTTGAGCTGCCTGTAGTAGTTCCGCGACGCGATGAAGGGTTGAAGCAGCGCGCAATCCCTCTGGGCAATTCGCGACAACAGATCCTGCTGTGTATTCGCGCTCAGCTTGGGAATTACATCGATGTCCGGCTGCCCGATCTTGCATTGATTGGTTAGAAACTGGATGTCGGCGGCTGTGAGTTTTGCGGGCGGCGCTGCCGGCGTCTTGCCCACGTTGGTTTGTGCATAGCAAACGACACTAGCCAATGCCAGAACTAGCAAGGCTACAAATGCAATGAATCCAATCTTTTTCATCTCTGCACCCCTTTTACAGAATTGCACTCCGGAATCAGCTTATTAATCCGATGGTCATCATTCTACATCCAGCCCTGCGCCTCCGCCGCTGCGCGCTGAAAACAGCATCGGAATTTTCCGCGTTATCATGGATGTGTATGACGTTCCCTATCAAAACCTGCGTCGTCTGCTCTGAAGAGTTCGAACTTCGCCCGGGCAAGCCTGGCTTCGCCAATCGCTGCCCCGCGTGCAGTGTTCCTGAAGAATCGGAGCCGCCGGAAAAGAGCCGCATCGCGGGCGCCGCCATTGGCGATCGCAAGGCCGACAGAGAACTGAACGAAGCCCGCCGTCGAACCATCCGCGATATGCTCTATCGCAAGGAGAGCTGAAGGTTTACCAACGAAGAGAACAGGAGATGTTATTGCTTGCGGAAAAATGGGTAGTGTCCTAATTAGCCTCTGGGGCGCTGGAGGGGGCATCTTTTAGGGGCGAATCCCGTAATACAAAAAACTGTAGACATATCCTACTGCCAAGTAGGACCATTAGGCGTATGGAACCAGAAACTAAAATTGGGATTCGTGTGGGCTTTGAGTTGGCTGTGGGCGGTGGTTGCATGATCGCCCTCATTGCCGGAAAAGGGATGTTAGAACATGCAAGCATCGCGGCTCTTTGCATTTTCGGAGGAGCCGCCTTCGTCATTGCAGCCTTTGAGCTAGGTTGGCATAAAGCCAGAACCGCACGTCGCAGACTCGGGAAAATATTTGCCATTTTGATTTTAGTTTGTGTCAGTGTGAGCTATTTAGGATATTTCATTTGGACACATGGAGAAACCGAACGAACACGAGCATCACTGCATATTGAGGGCCTTCCTGGATTCTTTGGATATGTCGTAATCAAATTGACAGATGCTCCGAGCACGCAGCGACAATACGTACTAGAAATGAGAGACCAAGAGGGTGCATGGGCGAGCCTTTATATTTCCGCTAGCAATTTGTTCACGTTCTCGATCACTGACACGCATGGCGAAGTGTATCCACTAGAAGTGGAACTAAGCAATAATGGAATTTCCTTGGACCAGTGGATTTACATACAGTGCGAGGCCGGGGTAAGCGGGGGCAAAACAATCATGGCAGTATCTGTCAATGGGCGCGTCGTGGGGAGTCGCATCATCAATGGCGCTTTGGATTTAGGCGATAGGAATTGGGGAAAAGGCGGGGGAACCATTGGGGCAGATCGGCAACACCAACAATTCGGGAAGTTCAGCATAGCGGAGATTGCGGGCAATAGTTCAACATGGACATCGGAGGAACAAAAACGTGGGAATAAATACATCGAACAAAAGTACATGATTAAGCTAAGTCCCGAGAAGGATTGACATTATGTAGCCGTGAGTTTCTTGTATTCCAGCACCAGTACTTAACAATGTAATACATTCCGCAGCCTGTTTAACCCCCGGAACAAGAATGGAGGGAACAGGGGGTTTTAACCCCCTGAAAGAGCGTGCCAAACAGGAAAGGCCTTCAGGCCCGGACCACGCTCAGAAGCGGAACAAATACGATGCCTTGATGAAAATCTGCCGCCCATCATTCAGGAAATTCGCTGCCCGCGGCGCCACCGTATTGTTGGGATCGCAGGCTCCGCCCGGCAAGCGATTGCACAACGAGCGGTCCAGATTTTGCAGATCATTGTTATAGCCGATATAAACCGCCGTGCCCGGATGCGGAAGCCATGTCAGCAGCGCCTCGGTGCCTACTCCCTTGGTCCGTTTGAGCGACGTCTCCGCGGGATTGGCCAGCGTCGAGTCATACTCCACAATCACGCGTGCCGAGATCGCCCGCGTGAACTGGTAGTTCACCTTGGTGCGGAAGACCTGGCTTTCGTACACCAGCGCGCCGTTCGCCACCGCGTGGTCGCGATCCAGAAGATAGGTATTATCCGCGGTCAGTTGCCGCAGCGGCTGCAGAGTAAAAAGCGCCTGAACGGTTTGTTGGTTCATCAAAAACGGTGCATGACCCGTCACCGGGTTGTAATTCACGTTGCCGCTGCGGATCACAATGAGATTGAAGTTCAGTTGCGTGAACGGTGCCCCTCGCGCCACAAACCCGCCGAAGTTTTCCGTGAAGTTCTTGTTCTGCGTAAGCGGGTATCCATTCTGCGGACCCACCGTGTCGGAGTTCTGGCCGCCGATGGGCGCCAGCACCATGTTGCGCGGCAGTAGAATGAACGGGTCGAAGGACGAGTAATGGTAGACGCGGTCGCCTAAATGATCGTAGGCGACGTTCTGGTTGGTTTCCAGCCCGTAACTCTGGATCAGCCGGTGCTTCGGATACCACTGGTACGTCATGTGCGTCTGGCCGTTGCGAAAGTTCGACGCCTGTATGAATCCAAGCTGCGTTTGAAAGCCAACGCTCATATCCTGATATACCGAATAAAGGTTGAAGGCGTGCCCAGTGTGCTGCAACTGAAAGTTGCTCGCCGGCCCGGCGGAGTAAGTCGGAGGTGTTCCGCTATCGATTGTTCCTTTGGTCGAGCTTTCCACCATCTGCCCCAGCGCCGTCCATTTGTTGGTCATCCGCCAGGTGAAATCAACGCCCCCGATGCGGTTCCATCCCTGGCCGAACTCGTAGTCGGTATAAATCGCGCCGATGCTCGATCCTTTGCCGAGATCCTGGGAGACGCGCCCCACCGCGATGGTCGAGCGCTTGTTGTAGAGCGGATCGCCCGGCGCCACCGTCTGCCCCGGCTCCCGGTCGTCGGTGACAAACAAGCCCAGGTTGGTGTGGCCTGTCTTTCCCGTCACGCGCCCGCCATACTCCGGATGCACAATGTTGCGCGTATAAACCAGGTTGATCGGCGTGGCAAAGTAGTTGGCATTTTCCATAAAAAACGGCCGCAACTCCGGAAAGTACACTGGGTAGCGCTGATCGACGGTGAACTGCGGCTGGTCCGACTCCACGGTGCTGAAGTCCGGATTTACAGTCGCGTCAAAGACAATGCGGTCTTTGAGAATGGCTTTGACCTCGCCGCCCGCCGTTCCCTCAAAGTGCCGCGAGCTGAAATAGGGATTGAGCGGGTCCACGGTCTTCAGCTCGCGTTCGTTCTGCGCCAACACGTACGGATTGATCTGCACATTGTGCGAGCCGGTCACGCCCTGAATGCCTTTCAGCGTTCCCTCCTGGCTCAGCACGCCGGTGATGTTGGTGGTAACACGCGGCCAGAAATCCGATTCGCTGTTGCGCGGTAAGTTGCGCTGGAAAACCACGCCCCAGTCGGAGCCGCCGGAGCGAAAACGCAAACTACGAAAGGGAATCTCAATCAGCGCCATCCAGCCCTCGCGCGTCACCTGCCCTTCCGAATCCCAAACCTGGTCGTAGCTGTAATCGATTCCGTTGTTATCGTCCCACGCCGCGTCGGCCTGCACCCCCGCCGGATTTACCTTGAAGAGAACGCCTTTTCGGTGGTCCTGAAAAGGATCCAGAAGCACCGTGACGTTGTCGTCGTTCAGAATATTTTCCCGCCGCGCCAGGTGTCCTCGAATCAGCTCGGGATGGCGATCGTGGCAAATAAATACAAAATAGATGGCGCTCTTGGTATATCCCAGCCAGACCTCGGTCTCTTCCGTCGCCGGCTGCCCGTCGTGCGGCGTGTTTTGAATAAATCCGGAGATCTTCAGCAGCTTGTCTTTCAAATCCGGCCGCGGCTTCATGCCGGCAAAGTCCGAGAGCCGCAATCCTTTGTCAATCAGCGGAACCTTCAGATTGTTAGCTGGTTTAGCCTGTTGCGCCTCCGCATGAGTCGCCGCCTGACTTTTGCTCAGCGCAATCGAATCCTGCGCGGCAATCACCGCCAGACACACCAACACTCCTATGGCTCTTCGACCCATTTTTCACGGATACTCAACTTCCTGTGATTATTGCCTCCGGAGTATACCCAATAAAGCCCCAAACCTCAAAGATGAAGCGCATGAACAGGAACGGGAGGAGCAGGTGCTTACTGTTGCAGCACCACCTGGTCGCCTTCCTTCAGCCCGCTCAGGATCTCCGTCACTGAGCCATTGGATAGTCCCACCTTCACCGCCACCTTGCGCGTGCCGACCTTCTGGTGTTTATCCGGGACATCAACCGAGGCATTCTTATCCTTGTCGTAGCTCACCGCGTTTTCAGGCACGGTCAGCACGCCCTTGTGCTCGTCCAGCAGAATCTCCGCGTTGGCCGTCATCTGCGCCTTCAGTTCCCCGCCGGCATTATTGATGGATACGCGCACCTCGAAGGTGGTTACGTTGTCCTTCTCCACGCCCATGGGCGAAATCTTGGTCACCTTTCCGTTGAACAGGCGATCGCGGAAGCTCTCCACCTTGATGCGCGCCGGCTGCCCCATGTAGACGTGGGCAATGTCCGCCTCGTCCACCTTGCCCTGCACGTATACCTCGCTGGTGTCGCCCTCGGTCATCACCAGCGTGGCCGTGGAGCCCAGCACCAGAATGGAGCTGACCGCGGCGCCAACCTCCACGTCCCGCGACAGAATGACCCCATCCATGGGCGCGACGATGGTGGTGTAACTGAGTTGCTCTTCCAGTTGCTTCAGGCTGGCCTCGGCCTGCAACACCTGCGCCCGCGCCTGCTTCAGCCGGGCCGTATCCACGCCAATCTGCGCCTTGGAAGAATCGCGCCGGGTGAGCGCCGCCAGGTAGTCTTTGTTGGCGTCGTCCAGCGCCTGCCGGCTCACCACGCCCGCTTTTTGCATCTCCAGGTTGCGATCCAGGGTGGACTTGTACATGGGCAGGTCCGGGGCCGCCGCGTTCACCTTGTCCTGCTCGATATTGGCCTCGTAGGTAGCCACATTGGCCTCGGCAGCGGACAGTTGCGCCCGCTGTGCGTTCACCTGCGCCAGAATCTCCACTTGGTCCAGTTGCGCCAACTGCTGTCCCTTCTTCACCCGGTCGTTGATGTCCACGTAGAGCTTTTCCACGATGCCCGAAGCCTTGCTTTTGACCTCGACCTTGGTGATGGGCTGAATCTTGCCGGTGGCCACCACCGACCGCGCCACGTCGCCGCGCGTCACCTTGGCCAGCCTGTTGGGATCGATGGATGGATCCCTCACCAGGAGCGCCAGGCCTATCCCCAACAGCACCACTACCACCACCACGCCTACGATCAGCCAGATCCAGAATCGTTTACTCTTGCGCGATGCAGCCACAACTACCTCCCGGAAATGAAGAACGCCGTCGTTTTCTCGTGTGAGTGAAGGTTGGACGCAGGAAACAATAATTCGGACGTTGGCGGCGCAACTCTGTCACCCGATGTTGCCTCTTACGCAGCCGGCCGCACGTTGGTTCCAGATATTCCTATATTATTATGGGAACCGCAAGACCTGCCGCAGCGTATGATTCTCGGTGCGCCCTCCCTTGGAGGCCAATTATCCATGCAGAGCTTCTCCGACACCCTCGGCCAGGTCTTTCGCGCCATCCTGGCCAACAAGATGCGCAGCTTCCTGACCATGTTCGGGATCGCCTGGGGCGTTGGCTCGCTGCTGGTGCTGGTGGGGCTGGGCGAGGGATTCCGCTCTGGCCAACACCGCCAGTTGTCCACCTTCGGCAACGACCTGGTGATGATGTGGAACGGCACCATTCCCGCCCTGGCCAACCAGCACACGGGAATGCGCCCTTACCAATTCACGCTGGGCGACGAAGCAGCCCTGCGCGCCCTGCCGGAGTTGCGCGCGGTGACGGCTTTCCTGAGCCGCAACGATCTCTACGAGGTGAGCGCCTGGGCCAATGCCTCAGGTCAGGTGATGGGCGTCGAGCCGAATTACTCCACCGTGCGCTTTGTGCCCCTTGCCGAGGGCCGCTTTGTGAGCGATCAGGATCTGGCCGAGCGGCGGCGCGTTGTCGTGCTGGGTTCCAAGAGCGCACAGATTCTATTTCCCGGCCGGCCCATGCTGGGAGAGACCATCACCATCAACGACGTGGCCTTTACCGTGGTGGGCCGTGTGCAATCCATCAGCCGCGGCAACAACGACGGCGATAACCAAAGGCTCTACATCCCGCTCACCATCATGCAGGAACTGTACGCCATGAAAGGAGAAAACATTGCCCGCGACGCGCTGAGTTCGATCCAGTACCAGCCCGCGACCAAGGGCGACGCCACGGCGGCCAAAGTTGCAGTGCATCAGGTGATCGGCGCGCGGCACGGCTTCGACCCCGCGCTTAAAGACGCCTTCAACGAATGGGACACGATCGAAGAAGAGAAGATGATCGGGGCCATCTTCAGCGCCATGGATGTCTTCCTGGGCGGAGTGGGCATCGTCACGCTGGGCCTTGGTGCGGTGGGAATCATCAACATCATGCTGGTGTCGGTCTCAGAGCGCACCCGCGAGATCGGCGTGCTGAAGGCCATTGGAGCCACCAAACGCAGCATCCTGTGGCAGTTCTTCTGGGAGGGGTTGCTGCTGACCGGCATCAGCGGCGTCATCGGCATCCTCCTTTCCGAGTTGCTCATGTGGATTTTGCAAATATTGTTTACCGGGAAAATGCCCGGCTGGGATCCGCCGCGGCTGGTTCCCTGGTCGGCCGCGCTGGCCTTAGGATCGCTGGTTCTGTGCGGTGTCGCCGCCGGACTCTATCCGGCCAGCAAGGCCGCCGCCATGGACCCTATCGAGGCCCTGCGGCGGGAATAAACAAGACAGTGAAGAAGTGAAAGAGTGAAGGAGCGAACGGAGTGTTGTAAACAAGTGAAAAGAGAACAGGAATGAATCGGCAAGATGGGAAAACGAAAAGGGCTGAAGGTTCACTGCTTTTTTCACTTTTTCACTTCTTCAAGGGAGCGTAGCGACATGCTCAAAGACATTCTCGCTCAGGCATGGCAGGCGATGCTCTACAACCGCCGTCGCACCGCCATCACCATGGTGGGCATGGCCTGGGGCATCGCTACGGTTGTGCTTCTGCTGGCCTACGGCGCAGGCTTCAGCCGCGCCATTGAGAATATCTTTGCCCAATGGGGCACCAATATGATCGGCGTCTTTCCCGGCCGCACCAGCGAGCAGGCAGGCGGTGACAAGGCAGGCGTCAAGGTCCGCTTCACCCTGGATGACGTGGACCGCATCTACGACAGCGTCCCCGGCATCTTCCATATCTCCCCCGCCGCGTATCAGGACGTGGCCGTGCAGAACGAACTGCATACCTACACCTGGCAAGTTTCCGGCGTCCGTACCGCGTACTCGGACATCCTCAAGCTGGACCTCGATGCAGGCCGATTCTTCAACGGCGCTGAAGACCAGCAGCGCGCTCACGTCTGCGTCATCGGCTCCGAGGCCAAGACCAAGCTCTACAGCGGCGGCTGGGCGCTGGGAGAAACCATCCGCCTCAACGGCGTCATCTTTACCGTCATCGGCGTGCTTACGCCCAAGATGCAGGAGGGCGACGACAACATCAACCGCCAGATTTACGTGCCCTTCAACACCATGAGCGACCTCAAGGACACGCATTACATTGACGGCATCTGGTTCAACTATCGCGGCGACAACGAACTGGCCGAGAAGAACCTGCGCCAGACCCTGGCCGCCGCCCACCATTTCCGCCCCACCGATAAACGCGCCATCTTCGTCGCCAATCTGCTCACTCAGTTACACCAATTCCGGATATTGTCCATATTCCTGCAGGCATTTCTTTCGATAATCGGCGCATTTACCCTGGGCATCGCCGGCGTTGGGCTGATGAACATCATGCTGGTGGCCGTGCAGCAGCGCACCCGCGAAATCGGCATCGAAAAGGCTCTGGGCGCGCGCAAGCGCCACATCCTCACGCAATTTTTAGCTGAGGCCTTCGCCATCACCACCGTAGGCGGCGTGGCAGGCATCGCTCTCGCCTACCTGATCTCGGTACTGGTGGGCCGCATCCCCTTTTACAGCGCCCTGGCCAAAAACGCCGAGTCCGCCGACATCCGCCTCCTCATCTCGCCCTCCTCGGTCATCATCGCCACCGTGATTCTTGCCTTCGTCGGTCTCATCAGCGGCATGATTCCAGCCATCCGCGCCGCCAACCTCGACCCCATCGAGGCGCTGCGCTACGAGTAGTAAGCTGTAGACAGGTTGCAGCTCTATCGTTGGCCATGCCCGATGGTGCTCAACTTCGACATCCAATCACTGACATGCCAACTACCTTCCATCTATTCGGTCCGTTGCACCTCGTCATCCTCGGCGCAGTCCCTCTTCTTGCAGCCATCTTCGCGGCCCTCCAGCGGCGTCTTCCGCCGGGATTCAGAGCTCTGCGCTATGGCCTGGCATCCATACTTCTGTTGGACCTGGCCCTGCATTACGCATACATGGCCGCTCACGGCCAGCTCACCTTCCCGGAGTGTCTTCCGCTGGATCTCTGCGATGCCACGATGTTTCTGACCGTCATCGCCTTGTTCACCCTCAACCGGGCAATCTTCGATCTGGCTTATTACGGCGCAATAGGCGGATCTTCGATGGCGTTGCTCACGCCCGACCTTTCGCAATCCTCATCCCTCTTCCTGCAGGCGCATTTTTTTGTCGTTCATGGTTTTATTGTGATTGCCATTCTCTATCTTGTTTGGTCCCGTCTGGCGCGGCCGCGGCCAGGATCGGTCGGCAGGGCTTTGCTTGCCCTGAACATCTATGCCGCCTTCATCGGCACATTCAATTACATCTTCAAAACAGACTTCATGTATCTCTGCGCCAAGCCGCAGGACGTGACGCTCATGACAGTCCTTGGGCCTTGGCCCTGGTACATCCTGAGTTGTGAAGGCATCGCGCTCGTCGTATTCCTGCTGCTCTATCTTCCCTTTCGACATTCCGCATCGAACGCAAAGTAGTTGATTGGACAAACGGCTTTTGCCCCGTAGACAGAAACGGAGGGAGCAGTGGGCTTCAGCCCATTGAAAAAGCTTGTCTTGAAATGTCGGCCTTTAGCCGTGTGCCCCATCCATGACGCAGTTTTATCGCGGCATGGGTGGGAAACCATGAACTTCAATCGACCCAGCGGAGGGAGCAGGGGGTTTCAACCCCCTGAAAGCAGTGCAATCAATGAAGGGCCTTCAGGCCCGGGCTTTATTCCTGTTGTCTATTCCTTGAGCGGAAATGCGATTTAGCAGAAACCGAATTCCTCATGGTTCCTAATTTCGTGCGGATTGCGATCATGGTCGGTGCCCCGCCAATCTCGAAATACCGCTATACTGTTTGCGTGTGAATTGAAAGGCTGGAATCTTGCATGAGCATAGAGCGAGTCATTGTAAAGAACTATCGGGCTCTCGCGTCAGCCGAGATCAACCTGCGCCCCGACCTTAACATCATCGTAGGTGATAACGAGTCGGGTAAATCAACACTGCTTGAGGCAATCAATCTGGCGCTAAAGTGTCAGATCAACAGGAGACCGGCGCCCTACGAACTCCATCCCTTTCTTTTTAACATGGGGTGCGTTGCTCAATACCTTGACGCCTTAAAAAGGCGTGAAGGAGTCCAGCCCCCCGAAATCATGGTAGAACTCTATTTCACCGATTGCGATGCCCTTGCCGAACTCAAGGGTACTAACAATTCGGAAGGTGAAAACCGGCCTGGCATTAGCATCACAATCCGACTTGATGATGAGAACTACAAGACAGAGTATCAGAATTATATCGCTGACCCCACAGATGTGAGGAGCATCCCAGTGGAATACTATGAGGTGGTCTGGCAGACATTTGCCGGAGAACGTATAAAGCCTCGCACGATTCCTGTGCGTTCTTCCCTGATTGACCCAAGTGCGATATCAGATACCTATGCCGCGGGTAGATATGTGGTTGAGTTCACCCGGGATTATCTATCCGATAAGGAGCAAGTTGACCTTGCATTGTCGTATAGAAAGATGCGTGATGCTTTCCGCTGCGATGCTAGCATCACTCGAATTAATGCCGGACTCGCTAAGGAGAAAGGGATGGTTTCCGATAAGACCCTGTCGGTCGCAATGGATATGACGGCTCGAGCTGGATGGGAATCCGCCGTGTTGCCACATTTAGACGAAATCCCAATTACTCTGGCCGGGAAAGGTGAGCAGAGTTCTGTCAAGATCAAGCTCGCATTAAAAGCTGTAAAATCGGCAGAAATCGTACTAATCGAGGAACCCGAGAATCACCTATCGCACACCAACTTGAACCGTTTAATAGCGCATTTGTCCGCAGCAGCGTCAGATAAACAGCTAATTATCGCGACACACAGCAGCTTCGTTCTCAATAAGCTTGGAATAGAGCATATCCTGCTCTTCAATGGAAAGACCAACATTTCGATCAACAACTTGTCGCCTGATACAGCAGCCTATTTCAAAAGGCTGCCAGGCCATGACACACTGCGACTAATTCTCGCAAGGTGCACAATTCTCGTTGAAGGTCCATCAGACGAACTTATAGTACAAAAAGCATTCCGTCAAAAATACAATGTTCTGCCCATCGAAGCCGGGGTCGAGGTAATTTCCGTCTATTCGCTCGCTTTCAAGCGGTTCTTGGAGATTGCCAAACCTCTTAATATCGATACTCGCGTAGTCACGGATAATGATGGCAGGGTAGAAGCAGTTATAGAGAAATATAAGGATTATGTAGATGACAAGAATATTCGAATCTGCTTTAGCAAGGACAATAATCTCAAAACTCTTGAAATGCATATCGTATTACTCAACGATTTAAATAAATTGAACAGGATCTTATGTGCCTCTTTTAGGACGACGGATGATCTGCTCGAATATATGTTGGGTAACAAGACCGAATATGCACTGAAAATCTTTGAAAGTGAGGAGACAATCGCTGTACCAGACTACATTGAAGATGCAATCAAATAACCGTATCATTCTTGCGACCGCTGGATCGGGAAAGACGACGACGATCATTGACGACGCGTATAGATCCGGGGCTCGCTCTGCCCTGATCACCTATACAATAAACAATACCTCTGAGATCACTTCCAAAACCTATGAGATGTACGGCGTTATTCCACCAAATTTCACGATTGGCACATGGTATACATTTCTTTTGCGCCACTTTATCCGTCCATACCAGAACAGCCTTTACGATGTGCGGCGAATTTCTCATTTATGTTTTGTCAATCAAATATCCGCAAAAGGCATTAGGGCCAGCGATATCAGGAGGTATTATTTTTCGAAGCCGGGTAGGATCTATAGCGATAAGGTTTCGAATTTTGCCTGCGAAGTTATCAAGAAGACAGAGGGACTGCCCATTCGGCGAGTAGAGCAGATTTTCGACAGGATTTACATTGACGAGAGCCAAGATCTAGCTGGGTATGACCTCGACCTAATCGAGATGCTTATGAAATCGCGGATTTCGACGGTGCTCGTTGGGGATCCAAGACAAGCCGTGTATTCTACCCACAGCGCCAAGAGGAACAAACAATATGCTGGTGCGAATGTTATTAACAAATTCGAGGAGTGGAAACGGAAGGGAATCTGCGACCTAGAGTATCAGTATCACAGCAACCGTTGTATACAAGCGATCTGCGAATTCGCTGATTCACTCTTTCCCAATCTCCCAAAGACTAAATCTCTCAATCGAAAAGTTACCGGGCATGATGGCGTATTTGCCCTTAGACAGAGCCAAGTTACCATGTATATGAAAGCATTTCGACTACAAACTCTCCGATATAGCCGTGCACGGAAGGATGTTCCAGGGAATCCCATCAATTTTGGAAGGGCAAAAGGATCGACATTTGATCGTTGCCTCATCTTTCCTCACAAGAATCTCGAGAGCTTCATTTTAACGGGCAAATTGAAGGAGGATGGAGTCAGTTTGGCCAGAACATACGTTGCGTCTACACGTGCACGCCAAAGTACGACCTTTGTTATTCCAGATGGAACGCAGCCTGCATCAATACCGCTGTTTGAGATTAAATGTGCCATTTCCCGACCCCAATAAGTTAACTAGTCTTACTCATGTACTGACGAATCAAACCCAATTGCAGATAACAGTCCGATGCGCTCGTTTAGCATTCATCGGCCTCTCTTTCCATGTTTGGGCAATTCTTCGTGGGCCAACCATCCGCACTATTCCTTGGTCGTGGTCCCCAGCGAGCGATTTATTCTCGCTGGGGTGGCTAGTCCCTAATCCCTAGTCCCTAATCCCTATTCCCTCGTCTCACCTGACTCTGCTCCCCTTCTTCCGCAGCACCCGCGCCAGCGCCTTGCGCAGCTCCTGCTTCCAGAGCTTGACCCGTGGCCGCGGCTTGGGAATCAGCTTTCTCGCGCCCTCCGTCCTTCTCATCCGGCACTGTCTCCAATACTCTCGCCACTCCTCTTCCAGCCGCGCACTCTCCTGCGCATTCCATCTCTGTCGCGCCGCCTCCCGCCGCCGCTCCCTGCCCTTTTCGAGCCTCCGCTCCCGCGCTTCCGTGCGCTTCTGCTCCCGCGCTTCTGCCGTATCCGCCGCGATCGCCGCCAGAGTCTCTTCCCGCGGCGACAGCCCGTACACCAGATCGCACCCCAGCGCCTCGGCAGCCCGCCGCAGCGTCTGCAGCTCAATCACACCCCGCCCCTCCGCGTACTCCATCCGGTAAACCTCGCTCCCACCCACCCCCATGCGTCTCGCCACCTCAGCCACCGGAATTCCCACTGCGTGCCGCACCGTCCGCAGCCACCCCTGCACCTTGCCTGCCTTCTCCTGCACCATCCGGAACGCCATGCCTGCCTCGACTAGCTCCCGCGCCGGCTCTTCCCGCCCCTGATTCTCCATCTCATCTCCTTTACTTTCAATGACTTACCATCCTGAGCGAACCGGGGTCCCCATGGACTCGGGGTCCCCGGCGCATGTTTTTTGTGCGCTGGGGTGAAGGGACAGGTCTTCGTCGCTGGGGTGGGGAATTAGGACCTGCATTTGCTCTTCGTTTCTATTGCCGGCAATCCGGAGATAATTCGTTATGCCAGCGCAATCGGTCGATGGTCTTTTCCCGCAGTTCGTGGGCTACAGCGGAACCAGAGTTGATGTATCCCGAAACCACAGCGTTCAAGTCGACGCGACCATCCCGGGGTCCCCAGCGACTCGGGGTCCCCGGTGAGCGATTTTTGCTCACTGGGGTGAAGGGACAGGTCTTTGTCGTTGGGGTGGGACCATCAGGGAGCGGCGACCCTGCACGAAACTGAACAGGACACAGTTACCCTGGTTCCGCTCTAGCGCCAAGCTCAGCCGATCTCAGCCCTCCGCAGATCGCGCAGCAGCTGCAGCAGCGGAGCGATCTCTGCGCCGTTGCGGGCTGCATCGCCTACCTGCCGCGCCAGACCGGCAAAGCGGGTTGCCTTGTCTGTCCGGTCCTGCTCCATTTGCCTCAGAGTCGCAGCTTCGTGAATGAGCGGAGCCGGATTCTCGCCCATCCTGCTGTAGTCTGCCATTGCTCTGCCGAGTATGGCCCACTTGGTTTCTCGGCTACTCTTGGTTGCTTCTTCCACATTGTTCATAGCTTCAACTGTGAAAAGGAGGAGTGGGGGGTGTCAGTTGTCAGCGGTCAGTTGTCAGTAACACCCCGCAGCTTTGGTTCCTGTTCATTCTTCAATTGTGCGCCGGAGAAGGGAAATTATATGCAAAAGGAAACAGGGGGCAGGAAATAGGGGTCAGGGAATAGAAAAGCACGGCTCGGTCCGATCAGTGCTCCGTCAGGTATTTCAGCGCGGCGACGCCGCGATTCAACCTTGCCGTTCTATCGGTTCACTAAGAATGTCCTTTTTTCAGTCGCTTGCGCAGCTTGTTTAGTATTGGCAAAGGCCTGTCAAGTTGATGTTCCCAAACTCTGAGTACAGTCCAGCCAGATGCACGCAGTTCATCGGTTACTTGACAATCCCTTTCTCTATTGCGCGCGAGCTTAGGCCGCCAGTACCGCTTATTTGCGCGTGGCACCCTGGAGCAGTGAGGACAAGAATGCCAGAAACACCCATCAACGAAAACTACCATTCTCTCAGTACGAAATACGAAGTCCGGACGGCCCGGAAGATTCTGATGGCGTCTCCACCCTGTAATGTGTTCACTGCGCAACAAATTCGCAAATCGTAATTCCGTGCTCGCGTTCCCGCGCGAGCGTATGGCACTCATTATCCTAGACCGGCTCTCAGGTGGAAGTTTCATGTTTCAATTCCTAATGCATCACGCCGCACCATCCACAAATGGCTCCAGAACAGGCATGCACTCCGTGGGGCATATAATGCGCTCATGATTTTCGTCGAGCCAGCAGATTCCAATTCGTCGATCTGTGAGAAGATACTCCTTTATCCATGGAAAATTCATCAAGTGCTGCTGTAATGCTAGGACAAGAATGACATGACTCTTGAGTTCTGAGTTGCCATATCTATATCGATATTCGTAGAGTTGTCCAATTGCTTTACGAACTTGGTCTACAACAATATTATCATCGGAGCTTTTTGCCTCAAACAAAAATGAAATCTCGTCGCTAGAACTAGCAGGAAAGTAAGGAAGGTCCTGATTCTCTAGGTACGACCCGCGAGTACTGAACCGCCCTGATAATTTCCCGCGAATGCTATCAATATTTGTAAAGAGGTCGATGAAAGGGGTAGAATGTGGCTCTAATTCATTATTCCTGATCTTATTGGCAAGTCGCTGGATTATAAGATCATGATAAGCATTACGTCTCTCTCTCCTGATGCGCGTCTCTTCCGGGTCCGCCTGTGCTTGCGGTGTTCTTGCTGTAATACGTCTTGGATTCTGCTCGGGAAAGAGCGTTGCCGCAGGAGCAGCCGGTCGGCCCTGAAATCGTTCTTCCGCGATAATTTGATTGCCTACATCTCTCCCCGCGATTCGAGCTGACCAGTCTCTTCCTGCAATCGTCTCCACTACAGCAGCTCTTAGAGTTCTAGTTGCATCGAAATAACTTGCCCAGCGGCCAGATTTCAATTCATCAACCAAATCCTGACTGTTTCTGCACTGATGGAATCGATCAAAAAAATTAGGCAAGCTGCGGATTGCGCGAACCTGGATATCTCTAATGGCATTTGCTGCCGCCGTTCCCCAATCTTGGAGTCGGACGTGCGCGTGTGCATCGGTCGTAACCAGACCTGTGCTCTCCAGAAACTTAAAAGATAATCGACCTATGTTAGGTACCCCAATGCGCCCCCGATGAAGACGCTCCAAGCCGTCGATGAGCATTTCAACCCCGGGATTGGGAACCCTTCGAATCCGGGGATCGTTCGCTAGCGCATATATCTCTTCGGGGGATACTTCGACGTCATCTTCGCCTACTCCATTTGCACGTGCCTTTGCTCCAATGATACCTAAGATCAAGCGAAATGGGCATACGCGATAGCCATCGTGAATAAGTTCCAACTTGTGAGTCGCACTAAGGTGTTCGTTCCGGCCAGCACCTTCATAACTCATTCCGCGTCCGTCAGGTCTCTGATATAGCGCAAGTTGCAAACGACAGAATGCTTCAACATCAGGCTCTATACCAAGTAGGAACTCTCTAGCTGTTTCGCTCAGCCGTACCCTCCAGCCGTTTTGCACCCATACAATCTGACCAACTCCTAGAATGGACATATATATGGAGAACTGATCACGAAATGCCGAACGTTGCGCAGTTGGAGCTAAAAGAGCAAGGCGATCTTCAAGTTGCGTTCTATCGTATGGAGAGCCATCCAATTGCTCATAGACTTTTGCTAGCCTGACGAGAGTTAATTCCCATTCGTCCAAGTTTGATGCATGAATTTTATGGCTGAAAAGATCATCGAGCATACCTTACCTCGCCGTGGACAATTCTACATCTTTTGCTCCCTCTTTCAATTCCTCAAGCTCAGGGAATAGGTGCTGTTGGTCAAGCAATTTAAGAATATTCTCGAGGTGTACAGGTTTGCGTCCGAAGAGATACACGCGGATTGCGTTTCCAATCGCTGCCGCAAGAAGCGGGGGAACAGCGTTGCCAACTTGGCGTATTGGATGTCGTGAAGTTCCTGAGAATCCCCACCAATCGGGAAAAGTCTGAATTCGGGCGGACTCACGCGGAGTGACCTCGCGTGGCTCGATGGGATGTATGTGTCCCTTACCTCCGCCTGCATCTGAACCTACGATGATTGTAAAACTTGGCTTCGTAAGGTCTAGTTTGTTTATCCGAGTGTGGCGGTCCCGCTCACCGGAGGACATTGAGGCATAGCGAGTAATTATTCGATTACTGTGGGATCGGCCAACATGATTATTCATGGTGACGTCTCCAATTGGGGGCAGATTCCGGAGAGCATCCATAACTGTGCGATGCGCGAAAAGCCCAAGTCCGTCGAGAAGATCTTTAGGCCCACAAATCGGCCTAATCTCCGGGACTTTAAGTCCTGCAGAATGCCCAATAATGAAAACCCTATCACGATATTGCGGTACGCCATAATCCGCCGCGTTAACGCGGAATATGGATAATTCATAAGATAACCCTCGTGTTGGTTTACGGAGCCTGTTACAGAGCTCGTCGAAAATTTTCCCGTTCTCAATAGTGAGCAACCCGTATACATTCTCGAATACAAAGGCTTTCGGCTTAACTTCAGATAAGACACGCAGGTATTCGAATACTAACGACCCGCGCGGGTCCTCACGTCCACGACGCTTGCCAAAGACGCTGAATGCCTGGCACGGTGGGCCACCGCATAGCAGGTCAACCTGGCCTGGTTTCAGTTTTAAAGATCGTAGTATCTTATTCCCCGATGCATCTCTAATATCTGCTTTTTCGATCTTCGCTGATCGCAGAAAAGGTTTGTGCAATTCAATCGAGCGAAGTTTGGCAGCTTCCAGCGTACGACAACTATGATCATCAATATCGGTCACATAGAGAGCATTGAAACCGGCAGTTTCAAGACCGAGGTCCATACCGCCTGCTCCAGAGAACAAGGAGATCATAGAAAGCCCTGGCTCTTCAGTAGCTGAAGTCCCATTCACAATAGATTTACGTCTTTTGTCCATCAAAGAATTTGCCTTCCTCATAAATCAATCGCCTGTCGCAAACCGGGGAACCTGAAGAGGTAAGCGCATCTGATCCTCATGTTGTTCCAGAAATTGGCCAATCGCAGTCCGGATCACCCAGGCAACCGAGACATTATTGGCCTCCGCTATCGCAGCGATCCGTTTGTACTGATCAGTTCCAACAATCACCGATGTGCGGACCGTTTGCCTTGGCTCAATACTCATAATCACCCCAAAAGATACATTTGAGTGTATCCTACACCTCAAATGTGGTGCATGACGCACCATATTTGCACAGGCGCTCCCATTTTGGTCTTGACCGATTTACCTGACCCCTGATCGCTGATCCCTGATTCCTGTTCCCTGACCCCTGACCCCCGACAACTGATAGCTGACGGCTGATGGCTGACTCGCTGACTCGCTGACTCGCCGTCTGTCTATTCCCTATTCCCTGTTCCCTGTTCCCTTACCCCTGACCCCTGACAACTGACAACTGAGAACTGAGAACTGACAACTGGCCCCTGTTCCCGCTTCCCAAATAACCCAATTTTGCGCAAAAACCCTCTATTTATATGCAAAGGTTCTTGGCGCGCGTGGTCCTATTCCCTGTTCCCTACTCCCTATTCCCTGTTTTCAGAAAACGGCGTAGACTGCTATCTACAAGGTACGGAACGGATTAGATGGCTCGAACCTCCCCAAAACAGAAGCTTTTTACCGGTCGGGACCACTCCTGGATGCAGTTCAACCGGCGTGTCCTCGAAGAGGCCGAAGACCCCTCCAACCCCCTGCTGGAGCGGGTTAAATTTCTGGCCATTACCGGCTCCAACCTCGATGAGTACGTCGAAGTTCGCCAGGCAGGCCTCATGCAGCGCATTGAGGACGGCTACCGCGAGCCGGGCTACGACGGCCTGCGCCCCGACGAGTCTCTCGCCGTACTGACCGCCGAGATGCACAGCTTTGTGGACGCCCAGTACCGCTGCTGGAACCAGAATCTGCTGCCTGAGCTGAGCATTCAGGGCATTCGCCTGCTGGAGTGGAGCGAGCTGGACGAAGAGGCTAAGACCTTTGCTCAGAGCTACTTCCAGCGCGAGGTTGACCCCCTGCTGACCCCCATCAGCATTGACCCGGCCCACCCCTTTCCGCGCGTGCTTAACAAGGCCCTTTGCCTGGCGTTGCTGCTCCGGCGCAAGCGTAAAAGCTCCGGGCCGCTGGTGCTGGGCGTGGTCACCGTGCCCCGAGCGCTGCCCCGCTTCGTCCGCCTGCCCGGAGCCGACGGCGCTTACGATTACCTTCTGCTCCAGGACCTGATCGCGCAGAACCTGGCCGGCATGTACCGCGGCTACGAGGTGCAGGCCCGCGCCGCCTTCCGCGTCACCCGCAACTCCAACCTCTACATCGAGGAGGAGGAAGCCCGCTCCCTTCTTGAGTCCATTCGCGTCGAGCTCCACAACCGCCGCAAAGGCGACGCCGTCCGCCTGGAGATTGAGACCGGCGCCGACGAGGAGATTGTCGAGCGGCTCAGGGTCAACTTCGAGCTGGATGAGGACCAGGTCTTCCGCGGCGACGGCCCGGTAAACCTCTCCCGCCTGATGTTCTTCTATGAAGACGTGCAGCGGCCGAATCTAAAGTACCCGCACTTTACGCCGAAACCCTTCAAACTGAGTCGTAAGTCCGGCAACATCTTCGACGAGTTGCGCCAGCACGACGTGCTGCTGCACCACCCCTACGACTCCTACGACCCGGTGGTGGATTTCATTCAGCAGGGCGCCGAAGATCCCGCCGTGGTGAGCATGAAGCAGACCCTCTATCGCACCAGCGACGATTCGCCGATGTTCCAGGCGCTCACCGAAGCCTCCGCCAACAAGGAAACTACGCTGGTCGTCGAGCTGATGGCCCGCTTCGACGAGGCTTCCAACATTCGCTGGGCGCGCTCGATGGAGGATGCCGGTGTGCAGGTATTCCACGGCGTGGTCGGACTCAAAACCCATTGCAAGCTGGCCATGCTGGTGCGCCGTGACGAGGACGGGCAAACCCGCCGCTACTGTCACCTGGGCACGGGCAATTACAACCCTGAAACCGCCCGCTTCTACACTGATCTAAGCTTGTTGACCAGCGATCCGCAGTTCACCGAGCGAGTCCACATGGTCTTCAACTACCTCACCGCCCACGCGGAGATCGACGATTACCGCCCGTTACTAGTAGCTCCGCTGACCATGGCCGAAAGCTTCCTGGGGCTCATCCGCCGCGAGCAGGAGCACGCCCAGGCTGGACGGCCCGCCCACATCGTGGCCAAGATAAACGCCCTGCTGGAACCCTCGCTCATCGAAGCACTTTATGCAGCCTCGCAGGCCGGCGTCGAGATCGACCTGATCGTCCGTGGACTCTGTATATTGCGCCCAGGAGTTAAGGGACTCTCGGAGAGAATTCGCGTTCGCTCCATTGTGGGCCGCTTCCTGGAGCACTCCCGCATCTTCCACTTCGCCAATGGCGGCAACGATGAAATTTATATCGGCTCGGCCGACTGGATGCCGCGCAACCTCTTTGAGCGTTGCGAGGTGGTATTTCCCGTTCGCGACCCGGCGGCTCTGGCGCGCATCCACGACGAGATTCTGCCCGCTTACCTGGCCGACACACTCAAAGCACGCCTGCAGCAGCCCGACGGAAGCTACCAGCGCGCCAGCAAAGTACTCAAGGAGTTGAAACCCTTCTCTGCCCAGGAGTTTCTGATGCAGTTAGCGGAAGGAAAGGCAGACCTGGACGCCATTCCTAAACCCGGCACCGCCAGACAGCTCACTAAGGCAGCTGCAAAAACAACCTAATTTCTGTGATTTACTGGTTTCTGAATGCTTCTCAGTGCAGGTGCAAGCGTCTGAGCCTTTGCCGATGAATCCTTGGCAACTCCGGCAGGGGGCTTGCAGGGAAGCAATGTCATCGTGATCGCCTTCTCCATGAGTAAAGAAGATGAGTGCATGCGCAAGTACACATCTTCGTCCGTGAAAAAGGGGGAAAAAGCGCGCAAAAAAGCTCTACTTATACATAGAGGTTTTTTGCGCGAAATTGGGTTATTTGGGAAGCGGATTTCCGATTTTTTGAGGGATGTATATGGGAACGGGACAAAAAAACGGCCGAATTGACCGCTTTCCGTGTTACGATAAACGTTAAGCATGATCCAATCCTTCGCCGACGACGAGACGGAAGCGCTCTTCCTGACCGGGACAAGCCGGCGATGGGCGGGGATTGCTAGGGTTGCGGCACGGCGATTGCAGGCAGTGGATTATGCTTCGGCGATTGAAGATTTGATGAAGCCTCCCGGCAACCAGCTGGAGAAGCTGAAAGGCGACCGGGAAGGTTGGTGGAGCATTCGCATCAACAATCAACTCCGGGTGTGCTTCCGCTGGGACGGTAAAGATGCCTGGGATGTGGAAATTGTTGATTATCACTAAGGGAGATTGCAGATGAGTATTCCGAGAAAGCACCAGCAAAGGGGTGTGCCCATTCATCCCGGTGAGTTTTTGCGTGAGGATTTTCTTGTACCACTGGGACTTTCGGCCAATGCTTTGGCCCTTGCGCTGCGAGTACCTGTGACGCGCATCTCGGAGATTGTGCGGGAGCGGAGGGGGATTACAGCGGATACGGCACTGCGTTTGGCGCGGTATTTTGGGACAACGCCGGATTTCTGGATGAAGATGCAGATGTCTTATGATCTGGCGCTGGCCAGCCGTGAGGTAACAGCTCGGATCGAGATGGAGATTTTTCCCGCTCCGCGGACAGAGACAGGTGAACTGAAGGCCAGACAGGTTGCTTGATTCGGCAGACAGGACTGTGACAAAGAAGATCTGCCGATAATGAAACAGATGCCTGGCCAAACAGATTAACCAGAACAACTACCAAAGGCGACTATGCCCACGACCACGAACAAAGATTATTACGCAATGCTCGGCGTGAAGAAGACGGCCACTGCGGAGGAGATTCGCAAGGCCTTCCGCAAGGCTGCGCGGCGGTATCACCCGGATGTGAACCCCGGCGACAAGCGGGCCGAGGAGAAGTTCAAGGAGATATCCGAGGCTAACGACGTGTTGAGCGACGAAAAGAAGCGCAAAATATACGACCAGTTGGGCTTCTACTCCGACCAGATCGACCCGGCGCAGGCCGAGGCTTATGCGCGGCAGAGCGCGGGCCACGGCATGCCGGTGGACTTCGGCGGCTTCGACTTCACCGGCTTCCAGAGCGGACCGGGGCAGCGCAGGGGCCAGCATACGGGAGCTGGTTCGGCGACAGATTCGGCTAGCTGGGGCAGCTTCAAGGACATTTTTTCCGGCATCTTCAGCGGGGCACAGCAGCCACAGAGGGCGCGTGGTCGGCAGCCGGGGACGGATCTGGAATATCAGGCCACGGTGGACTTCTGGACGGCTATCCGCGGCGGACAAGCGCGGCTGGAGGTGCGCCGCCAGGAGATTTGTCCCACCTGCCACGGACAGGCCTCGGCCGGCGGACCGATGCAGTGCGCGGAGTGCAACGGCACGGGCCAGGTGACGCAGATGGGCGGGCGCATGAAGTTCAATATTCCCTGCCCCAAATGCAACGGTACGGGCCGCATCTCCAATGATTGCTCGACCTGCCACGGCGAGGGCGTGGTCAGCCGCTCGGAAGCCGTTGAGTTTCGCATCAAGCCTGGAACGCGCGACGGGCAGCGCATCCGTTTGCAGGGCAAGGGCAACGCCGGAACGAGCGGCGGCCCGGCCGGCGATCTCTACCTCATCGTCCGCACCGGCACGCACCCGGTTTTCAGACGCGTGGGCGACGACATTCATCTGACTGTTCCGGTGACCGTGCCCGAGGCTTCGCTGGGAGCCAAGGTGGACGTTCCCACCATTGACGGGCGCGCGCAACTGAAGATTCCTCCCGGCACGCAGAGCGGGCAGAAGCTGCGCATGAGGGAGCGCGGCGTGGAGAACGCGCAGCGGCCCGAGCAGCGCGGCGACCAGATTGTGACTGTCGAAGTGACGGTGCCGCACCTCAACGACGAGCGCAGCCGCGAGATCATGCGCGAGCTGGCCAAGCTGAACAACCAGGACCCGCGAAAGGCGCTGTTTGAGAAGCTGTGAGCGCAACTAAGTTAGCGTTTAGGAAGGGTGTGTCGTGAATGACGGCGATTGTCATGGATAAGTCGAAACCAGTCAGGTTGACTACATTGTTGATGCTTGTTTGTGGCCTAAGCGTGCACTCGGCGTTTGCAGCTCCGCAGAAGCCTGCTAATCCATCGTCCCAGACGTTTCCGGCTGCCTGCTATTTCTTCACGCCCGAGAGACAAGATGATTCCGCCAAGAAAGAGGAAATTGAGACAGAGCGCGACTATAGCAAAAGCATTGCAGAAGTTTATCGTCTCTGGTGTAAGCCGAATGCCAGTAGCACCCAGAATAAGTTGAAAGCGGCAGATGCAATGGCCGCATCGTGGAAACTGCTATGGGATGACGACAAACAATACGATACTATTTTTCATGAAGACGGGGCTATCGAACTGCTCGCACTCATGGGGATTACTCACCAACTGCCCGCACCTATGGTGGACGACCCCAAGTTTACGCAGATGTGGATGGAAAAGTGCAACGATACTTGTTTTACAATCAGGAGTGATTTAACAAAACCAGCGGGTCAGCATTACATAATTATGCAACTTCGTTTGCGTAATGATGTGTTTGATCATCTTAAGAAAGAACCGGCCTCTGAACCGGTATTACAAATGCTCTGGAGCGCGCGATATAGGTTGGTGGACTGATGGCTGCAAAACGCAAATCGAAGGGCGCGTACATGATCTCGGCGGTGGCCGAGATGTACGAGATTCATCCGCAGACACTGCGCCTCTATGAGCGCGAGGGGCTGCTGAAGCCGTCGCGCACCGAGGGCAACACGCGCCTCTACACCGACGAGGACCTGGAGCGGCTGGAGTTCATTCTCAGCCTGGCGCGCGACCTGGGCGTGAACATCGCCGGCATGGCCATCATCCTGCAGATGCGGGAGCGCATGGAGGAGATGAACCGGCAGATGCAGAGCTTCGTGGAGTACGTCCGCACGGAGATGCTGGCGCGCTTCTCGCAGGCCGCGCCAGGCGCCGGGGCCATTGTGCCGCTGCGCAAGCCGGCCACGGTGACCCGGCCCAACGCCACAGGCCGCAAGAGCTCCTGATTCTGTCCGCAACGAAATCCTCGCGGTTTCACACCATTCAGCGAGTCAGCGGGTTAGCGAGTTAGCGAGTCAGCAAAATGGCTATGGAGCGAGGCTTCGGGGCTATTTTGGGGGCGAAAAAAAGTGTTTTTCCGGTAAAAAACGGGATTTTTCAGGCGTTTTTCGGAGGCCAAATCTCACCATGTGGGATATTTTGAGCCGGAAAATTTTCCACAGGCGTTGATTTCAAAGAACTTAAAAATTATCTGCAAAGATTTTGGGATAATTTATACCCCAGGGGGGTATAGGGGGGGTGGGGGGTGCCCACTTTTCAGTGGACAGTGAACAGTGGTCAGTGATCAGTAAAGACCCGCACGCGTGGTTGTTTTTCATGCATAGATTGTGCGCCAAGTTAGGTAAATTATCTGCAAAACGGACGCAAATTACCCCGCTATTTTCCCTGTTGCCGGCCGATTTGACTGCTGTGCATCGGTAGAGTGTATGGTGTATTTCGGGCTAAAACGAGCCCGGAGACCAGCTTGAAATGGCAGCCCTCAGGGCGCCGCAGAGTTGGACCGGGTGACGCCGCACAAACTGCCCGATACAGGGGATGATGGACCGATGACCGAGAACGAAACCAACTCTCTACCAAAAAACGCCTACCTGCCGCTGAAACCCGGCGAAAGTTACCAACCCATCGTTCCCGCGCAGGCCAAAGAGCCGGAAATAACGTTTCGCTCGATCTTTTGGGGCGTTCTGCTTTGCGTGATCTTCTCCATCGCCTCAGCCTATTCCGGGCTGAAGGTGGGCCAGGGGATGGAGGCCGCCATTCCCATCTCCATTCTGGCCATCGGGCTGGCGCGTGCTTTCAAACGTCGTACCAGTTTGCTCGAAAATGTGATCATCACCGGCATCGGCGCTGCGTCGGGCAGCGTGGTGGCGGGCGCCATCTTCACCATTCCCGCGCTGTACACGCTGCACCTCGATCCTCACCCGGTGCAGACCATCTTCATCTGCCTCGCCGGAGGCTGCCTGGGCGTGCTCTTCCTGATTCCGCTGCGCCGCTACTTTGCGCGCGAGATGCACGGCCAGTTGCCCTTTCCCGAGGCTACGGCCATCACCGAGGTGCTGGTCACCGGTGAAAAAGGCGGCTCGCAGGCCAAGCTGCTCTTGCAGGCAACCGCCATCGCCGGCGTTTACGACTTTTTTGTCTCCACATTTCATGTCTGGAAGGAGCATGTCGACTTTCAGTTCGTGCCAGTGATCCGTTCGCTTGCCGAGCGCGGCCGCATGGCCTTTAAATTCGACGCCATCAGCTTCATCATGGGCCTGGGCTACGTGATGGGCCTGCGCACCTCCCTCACCTTTTGCGCGGGCAGCATTTTAACCAGTTTCGTGCTGGTGCCGGTGATCTGGTACTTCGGCAGCCACATCGACGCGGCTGCGAACCCGGCTTTTCCAATTGCCAATATGACCGCGGCAGAGATTGTGCGCAACTACGTACGTTTTATCGGCGTGGGAGCCATCGCCATGGCCGGCATTTTGGGCATTCTGAAATCGCTGCGCGTGGTGGCGGGCTCCTTCGGCATCGCGCTGCGCACCTTTCGCCATGGCGAGGCCGCCGCCCCGGAGCGCACCGACCGCGATATTTCCATCATCTCCATTCTTCTCGGCGTAGTTGTCAGCTCCCTGGCGGTGGCGATTTTCTTTGGACGCCTGCAAGTCTCGTGGACGGTGCTGGCTTTGGGCCTGGCATTGACGCTGCTGTTCTCGTTTTTCTTCACCTCGGTGGCCGCCAACGCCATCGCCACCACGGCCAATAACCCGGCCTCCGGCATGACCATGCTGACCATCATCATCTCTTGTGTCGTTCTGTTGAGCTTTGGCCTTTCGGGAACTACAGGAATGTTCTTCGTAATGGCCATCGCGGGGATGGTGTGCACGGCGTTGTGCGTCTCGGGGCAGTTCATCACTGACCTGAAGGCCGGCTACTGGCTGGGTTCAACGCCTGCGGCTCAGGAGAAGGTGAAGTTCATCGGCGTCATCGCCGCGGCCATTACCGCCGGGTTAACCATCATCCTGCTGGCCCACGTTTATCAATTTGGCGAGGCCGCGCCGCGAGACACGCGCGAGATTCTGGCCGCCCCGCAGGCTTCCATCATGAAGGCCCTGGTGGTGGGATTCATGAACAAACAACCCGTGGCCTACGTGCTCTTCGGCATCGGCGCCATCATTACGCTGATTTTAGAGATGCTGGGTAAATCTTCCATGGTCTTTGCGCTGGGAATCTACCTGCCGCTGGAGCTGACCGCGCCGGTGCTGGCGGGCGGATTCCTGTCGCACCTCATCAACAGGCGTTCGGAAAAAACCGGCGGCGACGAGGGTAGCAGGATTCGCGAGCGCGGCGTCATCCTGGCTTCGGGACTGATGGCAGGCGGCGCACTGGGAGGCGTGCTAGGCGCGGCGCTGCACCTTTTCCCTGGCACCAGTGGAATGTTCCCGTCCATCGGCGGCAAGTTGGGAACAGCGCTGCACTCCCTTCCCCCGTTTAGCGAGGATTGGATACGAACGCCGTTCTATGGATTAGATCCCATCTCGCAATCGGTTTCCGTGGTGATGTTTGTTGGTCTTTGTTTGTATGTATGGTTCTATTCCGTGAAAAAGGAAAAGGTGTAAGCGATGAATCAAGCGGACAAGTATATTGCCGATGCGGTATTAGGAATTGACACACTGTGGGGCGGCGACGTGATGTGCCCGTCGGGCACGGGGCGCTTTATCGCCGATTCGTGGTTCTCTGATTTTCCGCTGCCCGAGGCGTACACGCATCCGGCGGCGGCGAAGTTGCGCCAGGCAGGCGGCGTATCCGAGAAGAATCGCGAGGCCTTGGAAGAGTACCTGCGCGCGGTGGATGTGCCTGCGGCCATTGCCGGAGTGAGGCAGGAAGCGACCAAGATGGAGGAGCTGCGCAAGGCCTATTTGATTGGCATGGCGGATTGCCTGGATGTGATGTGGGAGCTGGCCATGGAGGTGGCCGGCAAGGGCGATGCGGTGCCCTACGCGCGCTGCGTATATGCGGCGACGGCGGGGCAGCCCGAACCCTCCGCGCCGGAGAAGAAGCGCGAGCGGGTGGGCGAGTTGCTGGGCCGCGCGGGCTACAGTTCAGCCAAGGGGGGCAGTTTGCTGGAGGCCGTGGATGCATGGAGGCGGGAACGCGTGGTGCCCATGGCCTCGGTGCGCGCACTGAGCGCGGCGGTGATCGCCCATTATGACAACCTGAGCGCAAAACATCTGCTGCCGCATCTTCCCGCGGAGCTGGGGCGGGTGCCGCGGGCCAACATCGACTTCCAGCCCATCAAGGACGCGTGGTTCTCCGGGTCAATGAATTATATTGGGCGCGCCCGGAACAAGGATGACTCGCCGCAATACGAGGCCAGCTACGAGATCAATGCTTCGCTGCAGATTTCCTATCCGGAGTTTGAACAGCTCATCAGCCACGAGGTGGTGCCGGGGCACGTGACCACCTTCGCCTACCTTCAGGATTTGTACGTGCGCGGAAAGGCGGGCTTCGAAGCGACCATCCTGACCATGAACACACGCGCGGCAACGCTGTTTGAGGGGATTGCCAACAACGCGATCCTGATTGCGCATGGGGTGACGGAGATTGAGCAGTTGCCCGACGAAGACACGCAGATCGGCGTGTTGCTGGCCCTGTTGCAGGATGACGCCAAGAATCAGTCGTCGTATCTAACCTGGGGTGAGGGACGGAAGCAGCCGGAGGTGGCCGCTACGCTGCGGCGTGATTTCCTGGTTACCGAAGAGCGCGCCGATAAGCTCTCCGGCGCGTGGGGACGGCATCCGCTGCTGGGCCGGATGTATCTGCCCGCGTATCGCTGCGGCACGGAGAAAGTTGCGCAGCTGCGGCGCACGTATCCCGCGGGCAAGGTGCTGCCGGTGATTTACGGATGCCACGGATTAGTGGACATCCAGACCATCGACCGAGTGCTGGGTTGACGCATAAGGTGGAATCTTCACCAAGCTACATCTGGTGTTCTCAGGCTCTATGGTTTGAATCCATAGGGCCTTCAATCAACGACAAGCCAACTTACGCCGTGACCGTCCGCGCAGGTTTGGATCCCCACAGGCCGTAGTAGGCGATGTAGAGGTAACAGAGAATGGGAATGACAAAGGCATGCTGAATGCCTACCTTGTCGGCCAGCGCGCCCAGCAGCGGGGGGATAATTGCGCCTCCGACGACTGCCGTCATGATGAGCCCCGAGCCCTTGCTGGTCATCGGTCCCAGGCCGGCAATGCCCAACGTGAAGATGTTGGGGAACATGATGGAGTTAAAGAATCCGCACATCACCATGCTCCAGATGGCAACCTGTCCGCTGGTAGTCATAGATAGGAGCACCATTGCGGCGGCGGCAAAGCCGAAGATGCCCAGCAGCTTTCCGGACTTCACTTTGGTCAGAATCCAGGAGCCGAGCAGGCGGCCCACCAGCGCGCCGAACCAGTAGAGAGAAACGAGAATTGCGGCGATCTCCACATTGGTCCAAGGGCCGAGCCAGCGGGTAACAAATGCACCGAATCCGCCTAACGACGCAAAGAAGGCGGCTACCTTCGCGCTGTTCACACCCTGCGATAAGAAGTAGTTGACTCCAATGGAAGCGAGGCCAACTTCCACACCGACATAGAGGAAGATGCCGACAGCGCCGAGCACCGTATGCCTGTAACTCCAGATGCTGCTGCCCAACACCCCGTCGCCCTCTTTGCCGGGGCGGAAGGACTCGGTCCGGGTAACTGCGGGCAGGTGCGAAAACGCCACCGCAAGGCCAAGAATCAGCAGACCGGCGGCAATGAATATATAGGGCAGCCGCACCGTGTCGGCAATGGCGGCCTTGGTCAGTTTGGCGGAATCGGTGAGAATGTACGCGCCCGCGATGATCAGTGCGATAGTGCCGCCGATGGAGTTGAAGGCCTGCGCCAAGGTCAGGCGTACAGAAGCGCTACTCTCCGGTCCAAGAATTGCGACATACGGGTTCGCCGAGGTCTGCAAGGCAGTGACGCCTGCCCCCACCACAAAAATTGCCATCAGGAAGAGCGGGAAACTGACCAGCCTGGCGGCGGGAACGAACAAAAGGCAGCCCACGACCTGGATAAACAGCGACACCATCATCGTCCGCTTGTAGCCGATGGACTCAATCAGCTTGGAGGTTGGAGACGAAAAGACAAGGTAGGCCAGAAAGAACGCCGAATCGGCAAGCATGGCCCACGCGTAGGGAAGATCGAAGATCGACCGCAGGTGGGGCACCAGCGCCATATTCAGGTTGGTGATGAAGCCGAAGATGAAAAACAGCGCGGTGACCGTGATGAACGGGAGGAGATACCCGGGCGACGTAAGAGCCGCCGACTTTTTGGAGTGTGTTGCCATAAAGCGTTATTCCCCGCTTCTTGAAAATTCGCCCGGTTCAGGTTTTCCGCATATTCCTAACACAAGGAACACGCGGTACAGCAGCCGGCGGGCTTTTGGCCGGCGCATTCACCCAGGACTTTTATTTTGCCTTCTCGGCTGCCAACCAATATATCCTATTGCCCCCGCCGGCAACCGGTATCTCTTCGTTCCCAGGCCCAGTATGGAATAATCTGCCCGTGAGCCTTGCCGCCGATTACGCGCACAACTACTTTTTGCTGGCCTGCGTCGCCGGAACTGTCCTGCTGATTCTGCTGTTGATCGCCCGCGCGCGGCTGCATCCGGCGCTTGCCCTGTGCGTGGCCGCGCTTACGCTGGGCGTGGCCTCGGGAATGCCACTCGCGCAGGTTCCGCTCTCCTTTACGGGCGGCGTGGGCAACCTGCTGGGTCACATCGCAATCGTGCTGGGGCTGGGCGCGATTCTGGGCCGTCTGCTGGCCACCAGCGGCGGGGCAACTGCGTTGGGCAACCTTTTTGTCGACAGCTGCGGCCCGCAGGGCCTGCCCTGGGCGCTGCTGGGGCTGGGAATCCTGGTGGGCCTGCCGGTCTTCTTTGAGGTAGGGCTGGTGCTGCTGTTGCCGATTGTGGCCGAAGTGGCCCGGCGCAGCCATCGGCCACCGATTCTGGTGGCTCTGCCGGTACTGGCCGGGCTTTCCATCGTTCATGGCACACTGCCGCCCCATCCGGCGGCCATGCTGGCGGTCACCGAGTACCACGCCGACCTGGGCCGTACGATTCTATGGGGCCTGGCCGCCGGACTGCCCGCCGCGGCGCTGGCGGGACCGGGACTGGGCTGGATATTGATGCGCCGCTGGGAACGTCACAGAGCCAAAGGCGAAGCGGCGGCAGCCGAGGAAGGCACTACCCTGTTCACCGTCACCGAAGAAGCGAAGACGGCCAAAGAGGCCGGTAACGCAGACCGAATCGGGGTTCAAGAGACCGTTACCGCCGAGGACGCGCCCCATTTGGAGCCGGTTCCCGCCCCCGCAGGCCCTCTGCGGGCGGCCGCGGCAATTCTACTGCCCGTGGCGCTGATCTTTCTGGGAAGCTGGGCCGGCCTGCTCACTGCGCCGGACAGCCTGGCCAGCCAGATCCTGCACTTTACGGGCACGGCTGAGGTGGCGCTGCTGATTGGCGTGCTGGTGGCTCTGGTCACCCTAGGCAGCCACATTCAAACCGGTCGACACCACGGCGTCGAACTGTTGCGGCGGCTCACCGGCGAGGCCTTTGAACCCATCGCAGGGGTGCTGGTGATTCTGGCCGCGGCCGGAGGTCTGAGCGGCATTCTGCGCGACTCCGGCGCCTCACAGGCCACGGTCGGCCTGGCTCTGGGCGCGCACATCCCGCCGCTTGTCCTGGCTTGGCTCTTAGCCGCAGTGGTCCGCATCTCCACAGGCTCGGCCACCGTAGCCATGGCCGTGGCGTCGGGAATTTTAGCCCCCCTGGCCGGATATGCCGGCGTGCGGCCCGAGTTACTGGTGCTGGCCACCGGCACCGGCTCGCTGATGTTGTCGCACGTGAACGACCCCGGCTTCTGGATGATCCAGTCCTTCTTCAAGCTGGAGTTGAAGGAAACTCTCTCCACCTGGACGGTACTTGAGACGGTGCTCTCGGTGGCCGGACTGGGAACGACACTGCTGCTGTCGGCGCTTCTGCGGTAGGAGCGAATGATGGTGCTCGCCGGCCTGCTGCTTCCATCGTTTCGAGTTCACGCTGAAGATGAAAAGCCACAGGTCATAGAGAAGCGGCAGTATCACGCTAAACGGTTATTACCACTTTCCCCTGCGCATGACCTTCTTCAAGGTAGCGGATAGCTTCAGCCACGCCGCTCAACGGATATCTCCTATCGATGGCAGGCACAACCTCTCCGGCGTCAAGAAGATCTTTCAGGAAAACCAAATCCTTCTTGTCCATCTTCGCAAGAAGGCCACAAAACTTCTTGCGCCCGATCAGGGACAGAAACAGGGACAGGAATGGTTCAAGAAACATGGATTGCAAAGTTGCACGGCCTCCGGATCTGACACAAATTCCGTCCTCGCTCAGAGCACGCCTGTAATCGAAGAGCGAACGATATGCGTTTGCGGCAAGAATCAGATCGTAATTCCGCCCGCTTTGCGCGAAATCCTCTCGCGTGTAATCGATGAGATGATCCGCGCCAAGCGACTTCGCTCGATCCAGATTACGCGTGCTGCACACGGCGGTGACCTCAGCTCCGAGGGCTTTGGCAATCTGAATTGCAAAAGTGCCAACGCCGCCGGATGCGCCATCGATGAGAACCTTATGTCCCGGCTTGATGTGTCCCTTGTCGCGCAGGCCCTGAAGGGCGGTGAGCGCCGCTATCGGGACGGCCGCAGCAGCCTCGAAGGAAAGGCTGGCCGGTTTCAGCACCATTTGATCTTCTTTGGCGCACGCATACTCCGCAAAGGCCCCGCGGCACCCTCCGAAGACGGCATCACCCGGCTTGAACTGGGTTACATTCCTGCCGACGGTTTCCACCACACCGGCCACATCCACGCCGAGCCGGATGACTTTGGGCTTGCGCAGCCCGAGGATCAGGCGAATGAACAGCGGTTCGCCTCGCATGAAGTGCCAGTCGAGCGGATTGACTGAAGCAGCGCAAACTTTGATCAAGACCTCATTGTCCGCGGGCGCGGGTTTCGCCATCTCCTTGAACTGCAAGACATCTGGAGATCCGTACCGTTCGTAGATAATCGCTTTCATATTGTGATCCTCAATGCCTAATCAGTCATTATGCTGTTGCGCCGGCCTGCTGCTTCCATCGTTGCGAGTTCACGCCGAAGATGAACCATCGGCGGAGGAGTACGTCATTCCATTAATCAAGTAAAAGATACCGGCAAGCCGGGCCTTAAGAGCCGGCGACGATTTTGCGATCCAGTCCTTCATTGTGCCTGTGCTCATCCTGGCGCCTCATTTCGACTCGCCGGATTCGCCGGCTGGCGCTTCAGAGCCGCAGTAGCGGGAGAGCATCTCCTGACGGAATTTTTCGCGCTCTTCGGGCGTCATCTTCTTCCAGCGCTCAGCGGAGGGCTGCCGCTCTTTAGAACGATCGGGGCCATGGCCGCCCAAGCTCCCGAAGAGAATCCGGCAGAGAGCCAGCAGTCCGAGAGCCTGCCAGAAGGTAATCATCTTCCATCCGAAGATCGCCGGCAGGAGCCAATTCCACAAAAGCATGACCACCTCGCCGCCAATCCAGATAAAAGCCGCGAGCGCCAGCGGAGCCACAAAAAAGATCCACTTGTTTCTCTTGACCCAGTTATTTTCCATTTGTATTCCTCATTTCCTGTTGAACTCGTCGTGAATGCTCTGCAATCGCCGCCGCAGATGAAGCACCGCGTAGCGCTTGCGCGAGAGCAGGGTGTTGACGCTTACGCCGCTTTCCGCCGACAACTCCTTGAAGCTGCGCCCCTCCAATTCGTGCGCAACGAATACATCGCGCTGCTCGCCGGGCAATTCGCCGAGTGCGGCTTGCAGTTCGTCAAGAAGCAGGCGGCGCAGAAGGAGCTCTTCAGGCCCGGCATCCGGCGATGGCAGCAGATCCTCGATCCGCAACAGCTCGCCGTCTTCGTCCATGGCCGAGGCGATGGTAAAGTTCTCCGGCCTCTTCTTGCGGAAGAGATCGGTGATGCGATTGCGCGCGACGCTGAAAAGCCAGCCGGTCACGTAGTCAATCGGCATCAGCAGGCGATTGGCTTCCACCAGTTCGTAGAAGACCTCCTGAAGAAGATCTTCGACGTCGGCTTCGTTGGGCACCCGCTTGCGGATGAAAGCGCGCAGTCGCGATCGCTCTTCCGCGATGACCTCGGAGATTTGCCAGTTCTGCTCGATCATCGAGGCGATCTTCAAAATCTCCTCCATCCATTTCTATAGACGAACAGCGGCTGCGGATATTGTATCGATTATGAATCAGCATCAACCTTTGCCGCGGCATCATCCAATGGGCAACAGACCCCGGGGCGTGGGCTCAGGCTTAGGCTGGTAAGTCAGGTGCGTTGGAATGGGCGGAAGCGTTAGCATCATCCGCTCCTTCTTGGCGCTGAGCCTCACCAGCAGGCTTTTCTGATCAAAGGTGATGGCAAAGTTCTGCATCGGCGGCGACCCGAAGTTGACCATGGGAAAGGCCGGGTGGATCTCCACGACCGGATGAGGAAAGGTGTATTTGCCTACCTGTACGTCCGAGGCGAGCTTGGCCGCCTTGATTTCGAAACGCGTGGTCATTGTATGGCCCGTGGCAAAGACTACCGGCGGAATCTCCCATTTCTGACGAGCCGCCAGTTTCTCCGGCAAGGTCAGGCCGCCACCGCCGGAATCCAGTTGTGCCTCCACGCGTTGCCCATTCACTCTTAGCGAGGCGATCGGCACTCCATCCTGCAAGCGGAAAGGCAGCACCGTTCTTTCCCCATCTGGCACAAGAGCACCCTCGGTCAGAAGTATCCGCCGGTTGGGGAAGTCAAGGGTCATCAGATAGTCGCGGAAGAGGGTGAATCCGAGCAGGCCCTGGCAGGAACCGGCCTCCCCGGTCACTTCATGCCGGACGGCTTTCACCCAGTAGAATTCCACCCCGGCAACCTGGATGGATGGCAGCAGAACCATGGGCACTCGGCGCTCGCCTTGCCCGCTTGGGTCACTCAGGATTACCTCCGCCACAGTGGGCAGTTGCAGCTCATCGGCTAGCTCCGGGCTCACAAATGCATCGGCGCCGGTTCCAGTGTCGATGATGAACCGGTACGGCCCCCTCCCGCCGATGGTTACCATCACGTAAGGCTTGCCGAAACGCTCAGTCATGGGAGCGGAGTGGATGAGACTTTGAGCGGGCAAGTAAAGGGCCGCAATCAACAACAGCGCCGGCCATACGCGGATCTTTCCAGAGAATGGGGACATAACGCTCCTTCCCCGCATCTGTCGAAACCGGACGGGCGCGGCAGGAACTTGTTGGCGCTTGCCGGCTCCGGCGTTCTGCGCCTTGCATGCATTCAGTAAAGACCGCCCGCGAAAAGCCCGCAACGCTACACCGGCTACCTGCCTGTTTCGCCGGGGTTAAATCTATCCCCGGTGTAACTGGTCTCCATGCGTTGCCAGAGCGTACAACTACACGGCGCGTAACATCAGGTGTCACCCGGGCAGCAAGCGGGAAAGGTTACACGCCGTTACATGCCGGGCACTCACGCCACTTCAATTGTCAAAGGCTGGAAATACGATCAAGCCAAGATTTCTGCCGGCAGTTCACGACTTTATCAGCAATAGCCCGGAAGCAACTTCGCCAAGAGCAGATTTACTCTGGTTTCGCTCTAATAAATCAGCTTGAGCGAGAACTGAATTTGCCGCGAGGTGCCTGCCGTCTTGGAAATCTCGCCGAAGCCTGTGTTGCGACGAATCTTCCCGCTGACCTGGTCAACCTGCAGGATATTCGACGGCAACCCCATGTTCACGATGTTGAAGAGGTTGAAAAACTCCGAGCGGAACTGCAGGTCCATGCGCTCGGCTCCGCTTCTGCGGCGGCCGAAGGGCGTGTCCTTGATGAGCGCGAAATCATAGTCGTAAAAGGCGGGGCTGCGGAAGCTGTTGCGGCCCAGCGTGCCAAAGAAGCCCTGGTTGGGTCCGCTGCCGCCGGCCATGTGGACGGGAATGGAGAAGAAATCCACGCCGTTGTCACCGCCCCTCCCGAAGTAATCCTGGCGGTCCTGCCGCGCGGTAGACAGATGCGGCTTTGCAATCTGGTCAGGTCGATCCACGCCCGCATCGCCCGCGCCCGTCTGCTGAATGCCGCTGAAGACCGTAAACGGCGCGCCGGAGCTGATGCTGGAGATGCTCAGCAGCTCCCAGCCGTAGGTCGCCTTGCGGCTCACGGGCCGAAGGAAGCGCGCGCTTTCCAGATGCAGATCCTGCGCCAGGCTGAGGTTAAAGCTATGGGCGACGTCGAAGGTGGAGGGCCCTTTTTCCGGACGCGTGTCGTAGGGATTCTGCGAGAATCCCGAAGCCACCGCGCCGGTGGAACCGGTGCCGCCGATCACTTCGCTCGTCGTGTCGATCGACTTGCTCCAGGTGTAGCTGGCCCGAATGCCCGGGCCGCCGTGACCCATTGTGCCGGAAAGAGAGGTCTGCAACGCGTGGTACGTGGAGTGCGCATCGCTGACGATCACATTCTCCACGCCAAAGCCGCCTATTACGTTGCCCGCGCTGTCAAATTGCGTGTGCGGCGCAAAGGCCGGGCTCGCTCCCGCAAAGGCGTTGGGGAAGCTGTAGCGGGGCAGCTTTTCCGCGGCGGTGCCCACGTAGGCTGCATTGGCGGTGAGGTTTCCGAGTTTGCGCTCCAGGCTGAGGGTCCATGTAAAGAGCGTGCCGTTGCCGAAGGATGGATTGATGCCGCTGAGGTTGAGCGCGCTAACCACGCCGCCCGGCGTCAGCGCCGCCATGTCTTTCTCGAAACGGTCCACATCCATGACGGTGTTGGCGGGAACGTCCTTCGTATTCCCCGAGGCAAAGATGTTCGTTCCTTGCGGCGTGTATGTATTGGGCAGTTGCGAAGGCGTCAGCTGGAAACCGTAGTGAATGGGAAAAACACTGGCGGAAACCAGGCGCGGATAGAGGACAAATGGCGTAGAACCGGTAAGAAAGTTGTCTTGCCAGAGATTGGGCTGAATGGTGGTCACCGCACCGCCCGCATGGGCTGATAAGTTGCTTGTCACCTGCCACGACACCTGCACCCGCGGCGCCCACGCATTCCACTCTGTGCGATAACCCGGCTGCGGATTGACCACGAACTGCTGTACGCCGTCGATCATCTGGAACGATGAAGTGCGCCTGGCGCGCTCAGTAATCGGCGTGTAAAGTTCCCAGCGGATGCCATAGTCCAGTTGAAGCCTTGGCGTCAGCTTCCACGTGTCCTGAAAATATGCGTTGACGCTGTTGCGACTGATGGCGGCGGGACCGATGTGCTGGCCGCTGGAGATGAACTTGGGAGCCAGCGCGACCGTGTACACAAACGAACTGCCGGAAAGGAAACCGGAAAGCGTATCGGGCAGCATATCGCCGGGCTGGATGTTGTGGGTTCCGCTCTGCGAGGGAATCGCCTCGGTAGCATACGCCGCTCCGCCGCCAAAGTCGTATTCGCCGTTGGGACTGATTCCGAAGTACGTGGTGTCGCGATTGCCGCGGAACTCTACGCCGAATTTGAAGGAGTGCCTCGCGGTCACGTACATCACGTTTTCGCGGCCCTGGAAGAGGTTGCCGTAGGCCTGCATCACGGAGCCGCCGGCTGAATTGAAGGCCTCATAGAGGCCGTCGTTGAATTTGACCGCGGGGTCGGTGGGGTCGGCCGTCGGAAAGCCCGGCGTGGAGCGCGTAATGCTGATCGACGACTCGAATGTCAGGCGCGGCGAGGCCGTCCGCGTCCATGTGCCCACCACATTGCGCTGGCGATCAATGTACTGGATTCCGAAGGCAGGATCGATGGCCGTCTGATCCGGATTGGTGGTGGGACCGGTAAGGTTGTTGAAGTTGAAGCGCGCGAAAAACTGATCCTTCGCTGAGAACTTGTGATCCAGCCGGATCTCGAACTGATCTGCATCTGTGGCCACCTTTGACGCGGTGGCGTAGGTGCGCGCTCCAAAGGGGCCTGTGGGATCGTTGGGTCGCGGATAGCGCGCCAGAATCGCTGCAATGGCCGGATCGACATGAACATTCAGCGTGTCGGTGCTGCCATCAGCGTAGGTGACCTGGTCAATGCCGGAGCGCTCGGCCAGCGTGGGCACGGGCATCACTTGCGTGGTGCCCAGCACCTGCCGGAATCCCTGGTACTCAAAGAAATAGAAGGTGCTCTTCCGTCCGTCGAAGATGTGAGGAAGATAAACCGGGCCGCCGTTGGTGAAGCCGAATTCGTTGCGCCGGAAGGGAGGAATGCGGCCGGGATACACGGGGGTGGGGTGGTCAAAGTAGTTGCGCGCGTCGAAGGCAGAGTTGCGGACGAACTCAAAGACCGATCCGTGAAAACCGCTGGCGCCGGAGCGTGTGTGAATGTTGGTGAAGCCGGCTGCGCCGCGGCCTATCTCCGCAGGCATCCAGCCGGAGCTGGAGTCGATGCCTTCCACCGCGTCCACGTTGAAGTTGGAGAAGGTTGCGCCACCCATCTCGGGATCGCTGATGTCGGCGCCGTCCATGGCGAAGGTGGCTTCAACTCCGCGCTGGCCGTTGATGGCGAACTGGGCAGTAAAGTTGGTGGCGCCGTTGGCATCGGTCATGGTGCCGGCGGCAAGCAGAAGGAGGGTGCTGAAATCGCGCTTGTTGAGCGGCAGTTCGCTGACCGCCTGGCTGGACAGCTCCGCGCCTCCGGTTGCGATCTGGCCCTTGAGGGCTGTCACGGTCAGTTCGCCGCGGTTGGAGAGGGTGAGCACAACCGCGGGAGCCGCCACATCCAGGTCAATGGGCTGGGCATAGTCGAATTTGCGGCCATTCGATTCAACCGAGAGCCGGTATTGCCCGGTGGGCAGAGATGAGAGCCGGAAGTGGCCATCGGTCCCGGTGACCGCTTCGGCCCTGGCGGTTGTGGAAGCAAGCCGCACCTTGGCGGCGGGAATGGGTGCACCGGCGGGGTTGCGCAGAACTCCTTGCCAGACGGGGTGAACTGCCGCTTGCGCCCATGCACCTACCGCTGAGATAAACAGTACAAAAAGCATCAAAACCCAGAAACGATTTACATTACATTTCGCCTTTGAACCGCTCTGCCCGCGTCTGCCGCCCAAGATGACTTTCACTCAATTTCTCCTGCAATATCGATACAGCTAAGTTGGCAGTTTCCACCATTAGAACATGGAGCGCTAGTTGCCCTAGTAGTCGACTCCCGGCCTTGCGCAGTGTGATAACTCTACACGGTTTCTGATATGCCTTACGGCGTCAGCCTGGCCGGGCCTGTGGATTCCCTGACAATAAGCTCCGGTTCCACGGCAATCTCCTCGCGCGGAGCAAGCGTGCCATGGATGAAGTTGAGCAGGCTCTGGGTCGCAATTCTGCCCATTTCGGCCAGTGGCTGGCGAATCGTTGTAAGACGGGGCGTGTTGTACGAAGCCGCCTTGATATCGTCAAAGCCAATTACCGAAACATCGGCCGGCACACGCAGGTTGAAGTCTTGAAGCGCGCGGATGGAACCGATGGCAGAGACGTCATTGAAGGCCACCAGCGCAGTAAAAGGCAGCTTGGTGGCCAACAGTTGTTTTATAACCGGATAGCCCAGCTCCGGGGAGGTCATGTCGCGGTCCAGGCTGACGACCAGTTCCGGGTTGATTACAAGATTCAGCCGCCTGGCAACCGCCATGATCCCATTCCAACGCGCTTCCGAGTCGGTACTGGACGATTGCCCATGCATGAACGCTATCTGCCGGTGCCCAAGAGCATACAAGTGGTTCAGGATTAGTTCTGCGGCGCAGACGTGGTCGAGTATGACGTTGGTCACGCCCTTGATCTGGCGATGGCCCGCGATGGCGACTACTGGGACAGAAACAGGACGCTCAAGTGCGGTATCGATGGCAATGATGCCTTGCGCGCCGCGGCTAATCAGCATGCGGGTGTAATCCTCCACCAGGTTCTTGCGATGCCGGTGGTGCGCCGTAAAGTAGAAATACCCCGCATTGATCAGTTGATCGCCGATGCCACTCAGCACCTCAGAGTGATAACCATCGCCCAGTTCGGGCACAAGGACGCCGATGGTAAGAGTGCGCCGGCTACGCAGGGAACGAGCCAGCTGGCTGGGGTGGTAATTCATCTCCCTGGCGGCAGCCTTGATGCGATCGCGTGTGGCTTGCGGAATCGAGCGCCCCGGCACATCGTTGAGAACCACCGATACAGTCGCCGGATTCAGCCCCAGATAGGCAGCCAATTGCTTCAGGTTTACCGGGTGAGGGGCCGCGGGTTTAGCGGCCGGCTTACGTTGTTTAGAGCTTACTGAATCTTCCATTGAGTTATCTCACATTTCCCGCATGATTTCGTGGAGCATCCCATATGCCCTTTGATTACCACACCAGAGTTACCACCGAGTCCCCAGGCATATGGACTTGAAGCGTGGATGAATCGAGGCCACAGTCCACCGTGCGCGCCTCGCCCCGGTTGGTGATAATCAGCACGCGGCTGCCATCCGGATTTTCCAGCGCCACATGCTCCACGCCGGCGAGCTGGCCATGCGACGCAAGTACGCGAGCGTTGCGCCGGATAGCCTTTGAGTAGTGGGCAAACGCCCAGTACTGACCGCTGCGCGTAATACGCTGCGTACGCGAGTCGACGGTCACTACGCCGCCGCATGAGAAGGGGCCTACATTGGGTTTACCCTGTTCGTCCAGAGCCAGATTCCAACCCACCAGGCAGCGGCCCCAGTTCCGGAGTACGCCGGTAAACGTCTGCGACCAGGTGCTCCAGTCGGTGGTGTAATCCGGCTTGGTAAAGTCCGGGCCGCCCTCGGTCCAATAAGCGCTCTTTTGGGGGAATGCCTGGTGCACGCGCGTCATGGCATCCACAGTGCCCGCATAACCGTGCCAGGCAACTCCATCCACATATTTGTTCACTCCAGGGTCGCTCAGTTCGTCCAGCGCGCGGCCCCATAGATTGTAGTTGTGGTCGAGAATCCAGATATTTGTGTCGAGAGATACGTGCTCCAGAGCCGGCCCCAGGAAGTTTTGAATGAAATCCATCTCATACTCCTGGCCCCACAAACACGCGGGCATTTTTCCGTCCTGGTCGGTGTCGGGCTCATTCTGGACAGTGATGGCATCGATTTTGACGCCCTCGGCGGCATACGCCTCCAGGAAGCGGACAAAATATTGCGCGTAGGCAGCGAAATATGGCTTGCGCATTGAGCCACCCAGCATGGATCCTCCAGCTTTCATCCATCCAGGCGGGCTCCACGGCGAGGAGAAGAGAAACAGCTCCGGATTCAGATCACGCGCCGCGCGCAGCGAGGGTAAAATGTACGCGCGGTCGTGTTCGATGCTGAAATGCTTGAGCTCCGGGTCCGGTTCTGAGCTATCGTCGAAGCTATACACGCTTCTGGAGTAGTCGCTGGAGCCGATGCAGGTACGGGCCACGGAGAGGCGCAGGCCATTCGGCCCAAAAAACTCGTCGAACAGCTCCCGTCGCCCCTGATCCGGCAACTGACTAAACAGGTAACAGGCGGCGTCTGTAAATGCCGCGCCAAATCCCAGAACCGTCTGGCGCCGGCTGGTTGGATCAATCCGAATGTCCCGGCTGGCGCTCACCGCGGCCTTTTGCCACCGTGGCGCTTCGAAGCTAGTGAACCTCTGCGCGCCAGAGGTCATCCAGGCACGGACCGGCCGCAGAGATTCGTTTGGCTGGCTCCACAGCAGGGGCACCTGGGAGAGAGCGGAAACGGCGGCTGCCCGAGCGACATTCTGCAGGAATTCACGTCGAGTCTTCAAGGTCATGATGAACCCTTACATGAGTCGACAGACTCATAATTTAAGCCGGTTAACGATTATATGCCACCCCATGCCGTTTAGACAATCGATTATCTGAAATATTATTTGAAACAAGAAAACGCTTCCCCGGGGGCGAATCTGTCCCAGGATCTGATTCCTCCTTGCGATACAGTTTTTCTTAAAAATAATGGATTTCTTCGGGAAAGCGGTTGTCTCAGCAAGTGTCTTTTGTGGCGGCAAAGAGCCGGTTGTGATAACAGCCAGGAATGCACCATGGCTCATCCCTGTGCCGGCTCTTCGAGAAAAAGCCGGCATAAAGATGGCGCACAAATGCCTCGGAATTGCCGTCCGCCGCTGACCCGCCGGCTCGCTTCTCAGCTGTGGTCGTAGAAGCGGAAAAAGAGCGACTGCCTGGAGACCGGTTCGACGCGCTTCACCAGCTCCGCCAATTGGTTGTCGCTCAGGGGTGTAAATTCCCGCGCAAGCTGCACGTTCTCTTCCATTTGCGGCACAGTGTCGCAGCCGATGATTACCGTGCTCACCGGGCGGGAGAGCGCGTAGTACATCGCCTCGCGCATGGTAATGGTTCCCGGCGTAGGCGCCAGAACCATGCCTTCCCACATATGCTTTTGCGCCTCAATCGGGGGCGGCGTCCAGGTGGAAAGAATCCGGCCGCGACCCGGAATCTTCATGCCGATGATGCCCATCTGCTTTTCGACCGCCAGCGGCAACAGCATTTCGCTGAAGCTGTAGTGGTGCGGGTCAGCGGCGTTGATAGCCATCAGAACCGTGTCGAAGGGATAGCGCTTGATGCACTCGATAAGGCAATCGGGCCGGAAGTGGCCGGTAATGCCGAGGAAGCGCACCACCTTCTGCTGCTGCATCTCGACCAGTGCTTCCATTGCGCCGCCCTTGGCGAAGACCGCATCCACATTGGCCATGGTGCCAATGTCGTGCAACTGCCACAGGTCCACATGGTCGGTCTGCAACAGTTGCAGCGACTTCTCGATCATTCGCAGCGAGCCATCGCGATCCCGCTCCCTGGTCTTGGTGGCCAGGAAAGCATCATTGCGCCGGTGTGCCATTACCCGGCCCACATACTGCTCGCTCCAGCGCTCGGGTCCTCCGTAAATGGATGAGGTGTCGATGTAGTTGACGCCCAAATCGAGCGCCCGCTCGATGATCGGCACGGCCACGTCGAAGTTATTCGGCTTTTCCAGTGAGCCTTGCCCGCCCAGCGAGAAGATGCCCACCTTGTAGCCGGTCTTGCCCAGGTTCCGCGTCGGCATGGCCGTCGACGTTACGGGGTTCGATGGCAGTCCGGGAAGAGCCTTCGGCGTGTCGGCCATCGCCGATGGCGCCAGCAGTGCAGCCGTTACCGCTCCGCCCGCCTTCAGGAATTCACGACGACCATGTTTCCATGCCGCCGGCAGTTGCTTCTCGCTCATACGACCTCCTCGTCAGGGAGTAAAACCCTGTAAGAACTCATCATAAACCGGGGATGATACTGTAATAAAATCAATAAGCATCAATAAGGGCCGCAAGTGAAAGGCCGCTTCTTTTCGGATGCGGACTTCGCAGGTATGAGGTATCCTTACCGGTTATGAGCAAATCACAGAATCCCTCTACACAACCGTTTGTCTCGTTTCGCATTACCTGCCTGCTGCCGATCCTGCTCAGTTGCGGGCTGATCGCCGCGGCACAGGCTCCCGCGCCGGATTCGCCGCAAATTGAGGCCAAAGCCCACACTCTACTGGCCAAACTCACTCTGGAGCAGAAGATCGAGCTGCTGGGCGGCGTCGACCACATGTTCACGCAATCCGTGCCGGCGATTGACCTGCCACGCTTCAAGATGTCTGACGCTTCCGTGGGGGTGCGCACCTGGGGACCGACCACCGCCTATGCCGGCGGAGCCGCGCTGGCCGCCAGTTGGGATCGTGAGCTGGCGCGCAGGATCGGCGAGAGCCTGGGCCGCGATGCCCGCGCCCGCAGTGTCCACTTCCTGCTCGGCCCCGGAGTCAACATCGCACGCTCGCCGTTGAACGGCCGCAACTTCGAATATCTCTCCGAGGACCCTTTCTTGAACGCGGCCCTGGTGGTTCCATATATCGAGGGCGTCCAGTCGCAGGGCGTTATTGCCACGGTCAAGCACTACGCGCTGAACAACCAGGAGTACAACCGGCACAACACGAGCGTGGAGGTGGACGAGCGGACCATGCGCGAGATCTACCTGCCGGCCTTTGAAGCCTCCGTCACGCAGGCTCACGTGGACGCGGTGATGAATTCCTATAATTTGGTGAACGGCGCACATGCCACCCAGAACGAGTTCCTGAACCTGAAGGTGCTCAAGGGCGATTGGGGCTTTCAGGGGATTCTGATGTCGGACTGGGACGCCACCTACGACGGCGTGGCGGCGGCCAACAACGGCCTGGATCTGGAGATGCCCAACGCGCGCTTCATGACCGCCAAAGTTCTGCTGGCGGCGGTCAAAGCCGGCACGGTGAAGGAATCGACCATCGACGACAAGGTGCTGCGGCTACTGAGGACCGTGCTGCGCTACGGCTTCCTCGACCGTCCGCAGTTCGATCCGGCTGACTCGACCTACTCGGTGGCAGATCGCGCCGTTGCCCTGGACGGCGCACGCGAGAGCCTGACGTTGCTGAAGAACGAAGGCCACCTGTTGCCGCTGGACGCGAACAAGATCAAGATCATCGCCGTAATCGGCCCTGACGCTTATCCGGCGGTGACCGGCGGCGGCGGCTCCTCCGAGGCTCAGGCCTTTGAGCCGGTCAGCATCCTCACCGGCATTGCCAACCTGGCCGGACCCAATGTCAGCGTACTCTACGCCCGCGGACTGCCGGAGATGAATGATGTTTTTCGAAACACACGATGGGAGGGAGACGTTAAGGTGACCACCCACCTTGGCAGGGACTTTAGCAGCTCCGGCTTAGCGAAATACGCGGTTGAAACCGTCGAGCACAACCTGACCACAGGCGTGATTCTCGTTTTCATCATTATCTTCCTCTTTCTATGCAAGGTGAGCCGCGCGATTATCGTCACTATTGCCGTTGCCTTTTTGCTGATGTTCGTCTTCATCTGTTTCAACAGTGGCATCTCGAAGACTACAACCACGCCAAATATCGCAGACTGGAAGCGGGAGGTGCGGGGTTCGGAGGACACAGCGCCGCACAGTATCCGCTACATGGCCAAATACACGCCGGCCAAAAGCGGCAGATACGTGATCTTGGGCGCGGCTTCCGGGAAAGATGCTTTCAAGGTCTTCGTCGACGGCAATCAGGTTCTGGCCGCGAACCACGCCGAGGGACAAATTCCGCAATCGACGACCCTGGATTTGCTCGCGGGAAAGACTGTGACCGTGACAGCCGACTACCTACCCTACTCGCCCGGAGTGCGCTTTGGTTTGGGAATCGCCTTTGAGGCCGATCTGGTCTCAGATGAAACCCGGCAGTTCGCCGCCAAAGCCGACGTGGTAGTGGTGGCTGTCGGCTTCTCGCCCGCCACCGAGGGCGAGGGCCATGACCGCACATTCTCGCTGCCCTGGGGACAGGACGCGCTGATCGAGGCCGTGGCCACAGCTAACCCGCGCACCATCGTCACGCTTACCGCGGGCGGCGGAGTTGACACGCGGCGCTGGCTGGACAAGGTTCCCGCGCTGCTGCACACCTGGTATCCCGGCCAGGAGGGCGGCACGGCCGTCGCAGAGGTTCTCTTCGGCAAACGCAATCCCGAGGGCAAGCTGCCGGTCAGCTTCGACCGCAGCTGGGAGGAGAACCCTTCCGCTCCGTACTACTATCCGATCAAGGGCGCGGATACCAAGCTGCACGTTACAGAAAACGACAAGTGGCCGGTCGATTACGTCATCCCTCACGTGAAGTACGAGGACGGCCTGATGGTGGGCTACCGCTACTGGACCACCATTGGCAAGCACCCGCTCTTCCCCTTTGGATTTGGGCTGAGCTACACCACCTTCAGTTTCACAAACCTGCAAGTTCCGGCGACGACGGCTGTAGGCTCGGCGGTGACGGTCAGCTTCGACGTGACCAACACCGGCAGCGTTGCCGGCGCGGAGGTGGCCCAACTTTACGTCTCCGACCCATCCTCGACAGTCAAGCGCCCGGAGCGCGAGCTGAAGGGCTTTGAGAAGGTGCGGCTGGCTCCTGGTGAGACAAAACATGTGACTCTTAACCTGGATGCCCGCTCTTTCAGCTACTGGGACTCGACGGCCCACAAGTGGACCATCGATCCAGGCAAATTTATCATTCGTGTCGGCGACTCCAGCGAGAACACTCCGCTGAGTGCGAAGCTTACGCTGAATTAGACCCATCCGTGAACCAAACTATCTGCCTGCCGCTTTTATAGGGGAGGCCGTTATGCTTCGCGGGAATCAGAACGCAATCGAAATTCCGCGCCCGGCCTAAATGAAAATGCCGTTCATTTCTCCGGCTCCGCCGGCGGTTGCTGTGCCGGTTTGTCTTTGGGGTGGGCTTTGTTGATCTTGTTGAACAACGCATCGTCGGCCGCCTTGTTGAGATTGCTGGCCTTGGCGAATTCGGCCTTGGCTTCTTCCATTTTTCCCATCGTGCGGTAGAGCCGCCCCAGGCGCCAATGCACGTTTACGTCCTCGGGCATGAGTTTGGCGGCCGTGGTTAACTCCCGCAGCGCATCCTCGTTGCGGCCGGCCTGGGCAAGGACGATGCCCAGGTCGAGGTGCCCCAGTCCCAGCCCTGAGTCCAGCTTGAGAACCTTCTCCAGCAGCGGAGCGGCCGCATCGTACTGGTTCAACTGAATATCCGAGTCGGCCAGGTAGAGCATGGCCTGAATGTGATCGGGATCGTTGGCCAGTTCAGCCTGAAACTCGCTAGCCGCCTCCCGGTACTCGGTCTGCGTCCACAGCAAATAGCCCAGGCCGAAGTGCACGTCGGGCTCTTTGGGATTGGCCTTGATGGCGTCGCGGAAATGCTGGATCGCGCCGGGGGTATCCTTTAACTCGTTCAGCGCCTCACCGGCCAGCATGTCAGACTCGGCCGACTCCGCGTCCAACATGAGAATTTCGTGATAGACGTCGAGCACGCACTGGAACTGCCTGGACCACAGGCAACTGTGCGCCAGTGCCAGGCGCAAGGGAAGATTCTTCGCATCCCGCGCCGCCGCCTCTTTTAAGTAAGGGACCGCCTCGGCGTATTCGCTCAGCCCGTAATGCGCCATTCCGATCAAAATCGTCAGGCGCTGGGCCTCGGGTGAGGAAGGCGGCTGGTTCTTGAGCAACAGCTTGAATTCCAGAATGGCCTGCTTCAGTTCGCCGCCCTTGAAGAGCGCGAGACCGAGGTTGAGGCGCAGGCCGGGTATCGCGGGATTCATAGCCAGGGCCTTGCGGTAAAGAGGCACGGCCTCTTTGTAGTGTTCCTGACGCGCTTCCAGCAGGCCCAGGTGGGCGTAAGGCTCCGGATTGGAGGGATGAGCCTTGAGGAAAACGCGCCATGCGGCCTCCGCCTCGACATTCTTTCCCTGCATCTCCAAGTCCAGCGCGATTTGCCGCTGGCTATGCGGCGGCGGCGAGGTTTGCCCTATGCAGACGGCGGCTCCCATGGCCAATCCCAGGCCGACTCCCCATTGTATGACCCGATTCATTCTCATCCTAATACCAATATTAATGTTTTTGCCATGCCGGCGGGAAAACTCGAACACGTAACAAAGAAAAGGGCGCGGCAGGGATTGCCTGCCGCGCCCCGGTTGAGGGTTACAAGTTAGAAGACGAACCTGCCGCCCAACTCTAGGTTGCGAGGATCATTGGTCCCCGTAAGCTGACCGTAATTGCCTTGCACCACACAAGGTACCGTGAGAGTGCCAGTAATAATTGGAGATTGACTACAGGACATGCCTGTGCCGACGCCGTTGAATTCGGTGTGATTGAAGGTATTGAACGACTCAAATCGGAGGTCGAAGTGAGCCGAACCGACGATGGCAAACGACTTATAGAGAGAAGTCGTGAAGTTCACGCGGCCAGGACCAACGATTGCATCCCTGCCGGAGCTGCCAAAGCCGAGGTTGGGTCCGCCCATCCAGGATGGAACAGGTTCATAGAAATTGTTCGTATCGAACCATTCCGCGCGCGTCTTGAGATAGGTCGTCTTTCCGCGTTGGTTCGGACGATTGGCGTAACTGCCGCCCAGGCCGATGGGATCATAGTTGAGGCTCTGTCCCGGCGCTGAGGGCACGCCGGTCTCATCAATGACCGTACCAGCAATCGACCATCCGCCGACGAGGGACTTAACCACGCCGGTGCTCTTGGTGGCGATGGGCAGTTTGTAGACGTAGTTGGCGCTGAGCATCTGGCGGCGATCAAATACGCCAGAGGCCTTGTCATACTTATAGAACCAGGGGTTGCTTATCTGGTTGCCGCCGCCGTTGTCGAAAGAGATGACATCGATTTCATGCGAGTACGTGTAATCGATTTCACCGCTCAGACCCCAACGGTTCTGGATGCGAATAGCAGTCTGGAAGCCGTTGTAGTTGGCGTTGGTTTCGTTTTTATTCTGCCCGATGCCGGTATAACCAGGGAATGCCCTGTAGGCGTTCATGCCACCGTTGTTCAAAAAGCTGAGGCCTGAGGGGTCCCCAGGATAATGACCGGCGCCGTCACCAGCGACCTGGCGAGCGTCAGCGCAGAACCCGAAAGGCAGTGGGCAATGGTATGGTATGCCGGGGGTAATTTTCACATAGCCAATGTCGGGGTTCATATTGTTGATGTAGCTGCCTGCGTTCTGGTGCCATGCAGTGTTGCCGACGTACTGGACCACCCAAATGACCGAGTGCGTCAGTTCACGCTGCACGCCAAGGCTATACTGCGCCGTGGCAGGCGCGCGGTAAACCTGTGTCAAGCTTTGTGCGCCTGAGGCAAAGATCAGGGCAAGCGGCGAGATAGTACTACCGTCGTTCCAGTTCTTTCCGGGAGTGGTGAAGTAGGGGTCGCCGATACTGAGCGCAGGATCGAAGGGCGGACTGGTGGCTTCGTCGAAGATGTCGTTGCCCTGTATGCGCTCAAAGAAGATTCCAAAGCCGCCACGGAGAACGGTCTTGCCGTTGCCAAACAGATCGTCGGAGAATCCGACGCGTGGTTGTAGCGTTTTGTAGTCGTTTTCAACCGTACCCCGCGGGAAGCGATTCTGACCGGCGAGTTGAGTGCCGTTGATGTACGCGGGAATGCCGTTGTAGACGTACAGATCCGGGCTGGCCGGGTCGATGGAGCCGCTGGTGCCGTCCCAGATGGGAGCCTCAGCCGCGTTGAAATTGTAATCGCCCTGTACAAAGTTGCCCACCAGGTTTTGGCGCTCCCAGGCATGTGGCATAGCGTCATAACGTAGGCCGAGCTGCACGGTCATGCGATTGGTAAGGTGCCAGTTATCCATCGCGTAGAACGAGGTTGTCTGGTTGACGTAGTGGCGGATTGGCGCGGCCTGGGCCTGGCTGTAGCCGGTGGGTATGCCCATCAGCATATCCATGATGCCGTCGTTCGACAACGTGCCCATGCCATAGTCGCCCTGCGCATCGCCGTAGAGCATCTGGTTCTTGGTGTAACGGTTGTAGCTGAAGCCGAACTTGAACTGATGCCTGCCGGTGGTGTACGAGATGTCCACCTTGGGCTCATAGTCCTGGGCCGCGTTGTGATAGGGCTCGGTGGCCGTATCTTCAGCCGTCCAGTAAGGTCCGCCAAAGCCGGAGATGCCGGGCCATACGTGGCGTTGGACTGTATAGGCCGGGACAACCGGCTGGACAGTCCATGTGGATGGCAGGAAGGAGTTCGCGCTGGGAGCGATGATAATCGCATTGCCGTCGTAATTAATGCCGGCTTCCACCAGAAGGTTATTGGTGATGGAGCCGGTCAGTTTGATGGCCGCGCTATGGGACGGTGAGGAGAGGATACTGGTCAGAGTGTTGTAACTGCACCAGCACCAGCCTAGTTCCGGCCCGGCTTCGTCCTGATCCTGAAGATCGCCGATGTAGTGGCCCAGAATCGCCCACTTGTCGTTGAAGTTGTGATCGATGCGGACGATGTCGTCGCGATCCTTGAAGGGGAGCGATAAGCTGGCGATGTTCTTGTCCTGGCCGGGTACGTTCGGCGCGGGAAGGATGCCCGCGTTCAGATAAATGACCGCGTTAGGGTCAAACAGCTGATGCGGAATTGTGTTGCCTGGGAAAGCAGCCCCATGGGTCAGGCCCAGTGGCGTCAGGTGGTTCACCTGGTAATCCGAGCCAGCTGCAACGGCTGGAACCACAAGGGAGGTGCTGGGAGCGAAGAGAGGCGCGACATAGGTCAAATCATGGCCTAATGTGGGTATGTCGGCCGGGTCGAGAGTGGGGTTGTTGCTGCCTCCACTATTGGTGGTCTTGCGCCACTCTTCATTCCAGAAGAAGAAGGTCCTCTTCTTTTCGCTGTTGTAGGCCTTGGGAATGTAGACCGGTCCGCCGACGTTGAAGCCATAGATGTTCCATTTCGTACCCACACGCGGTTGGTGGGACAACTTGTTGAAATAGGAATTGGCGTCATAGTCGGTGTTGCGGTTCTCTTCCCAGGCCGAGCCATGGAACTTCTGCGTGCCGGACTTGAGCGAGAGGCTGATGGTGGCTCCGGAGGAGATGCCGTAATCCGGAGGATAGTTCGAGGTCAGCATCTGGAACTCGGCGATGGCGTCCTGAGAAGGCTGAATCTGCATGCCTCCGGCGCCGCCACGGTCATCCGACTCGCCGCCGTCGATGAGCCAGATATTGTGGCTCTGACGCAGGCCGTTGATGCTGATGTTAAAGTTGGCGCTCACGGCGCCGGGGACGTTGCTGTCCGGCAGGAGCGAGCTGACGCCAAGGCCCAAAGCCGCCAGAGCCACGAAGTTGCGGTTTTCCGTGGCGATGGAGGTGATGTCCTCGGAGGTGATCAGGGTGCTGACCACGTTAGTGTCGACCTGCGGCGTGAGAGCGTCGGCTATGACGTTAACGGTCTCAATTTCAGCGCCGACGGTCAGCTTGACGTCAACACGGAACGTCATGGAAACGTTGACCACGATTCCAGTTTGCACGAATGACTTGAAGCCCTTGGCCGTGACTTTCAGGCTGTACGTGGAGGGGTTCAAGCCAGAGATGTCATACAAACCGGTTCCGGTGCTGACGGTTGTGCGTGGGCTGCCAGTGGCCTGATCGGTGAGGGTAATGTTTGCTCCCCCTACGACAGCTCCCATCTGGTCAGTGACGATGCCGGTGACTTCTGAGTTGGCCTGCGCATAAGCTCCCACGCACGCCAACACAAGAAACAACGGCAACAAGATAATCCAATATCTCGCTTGTCTCATGTGACCTTCCTTTTCAAAAGTTTGGTGCTGGTTGTGTTTCGTGATACTACCCAATAACAGGAATGACGCAGGTTAAAGCGCGCCTGTAATTGACAACAAATGCATCAATTTGAGAAGCAAATTACTTCTCACCTCACAACCTCTCACTCTGCCCATAAAAGCGCGGGTAGAACTGAGATATTTGACTTGCCGGCAGGTCAGCGCAATCGGTTGCCTGATTGAACGAGTCTCGCCCGCCGTACAATGACACACGCCGGTCCTATCCCACTCTCTTTATTTCCGTCGCCAGCGTATTGTCAGTAGACAATCGATAGATTTGGGAACAAAAAAACTGGATAAAAACCGACGGAGGAATTAAAACTCTGTTAAATAGTGCTTGTCAAGTGAATTATGAGGGGCCGGCCTGGGGGTGAGGGGCGAACAAAGGGCAAAACTCATCACGCCACGCTGCAACCGATGCAACCACCCGCCGAAGGGGATTTGCCGCGAGGCCCGAAGGGGCCATTTCGGCGCCGCATCCGGCCTTACAAGCGCGCATTTCGAGGGAGAATCCAAGACAGTCAAATCATTTATTATGTGTAATATACCATTCATCCAAAGTAGCTGATGAGGTACTAGGAGCAGGGAGACAGTTCAACCCCGTCCTGCGCATTTCTCATCCCCGGCCAGGCTATGCCTCGTTCCAGCTCCCGGCGCATGCTCATTACGGTTGCGATACACTAAGCGTGGAGGACTCACCCTTTGTCGTGCAAATCCGGATTGTTGGCCGCTCTCATCGCCTGTTCGTTCCTTTTTTCCGGTTCCACCTCGGCTACATTGGCTTCACAGGAAGCAAAGCAAGAAGGGATGCAACAATCCATTGGCGGAATGGCCAATGCCGGTCCGCAGAAGGCTGAGTTCGATAGCCAACACCGCCCCATCACCGCCGGCGGCTTTGTAAAAACCGGCCCCATTGTCTTCCAGGATATTGCCGAGGCCGCCGGGCTTACCAGCTGGCATCACACGGCGGGAACTCCTGAAAAGCGTCTCATTCTGGAGGCCAAGGGCCCTGGCGTCTGTCTCCTGGACTATGACAATGACGGTTGGCTTGACATCTACCTGGTGAACGGTTCGACTTACGATGCGCTTTCCGGTAAAACCACACCGCCGCACGCGGCTCTCTTTCACAACAACCACAATGGAACATTCACCGACGTGACGGAAAAGGCCGGCGTGGCCAATGACCGGTGGGGATTCGGGTGTGTAGTTGGCGATTACGACAATGACGGCTGGCCGGACCTGTATGTCACCAATTATGGGAAGAACCGCCTCTACCACAACAATCACGACGGAACCTTTACGGATGTCGCGGAACAAGCCGGCGTCACCATCGGCACGTGGTCCACGGGCGCAACCTTCGGCGATTACGACGGCGACGGCCGGCTGGACCTTTTCGTGGCCGGATACCTGCAGATGGATTTGTCCAATCCTCCGGTATCAGGATCGAAGGCGGTGGGCTATGCCTTCTGCCAGTACCGCGGAGTGCAGGTGATGTGCGGCCCGCGCGGCCTGAAGGGTGAACGGCACCATCTCTTTCATAACAATGGAGATGGAACTTTTACGGATGTCAGCAAAAAGCTGGGGGTGGACAATCCCAGCGGATACTACGGCCTGGGGGCTCTGTTTGCGGACGTGACCGGGAATGGCAGGCCGGACCTGCTGGTGGCCAACGATTCCACGCCTAACTACCTATACATAAACAAAGGAGACGGGACCTTCGAAGATCAGAGTTACGAAAGCGGATACGCGCTTAACGCCGATGGCCGCGAGGTCTCCAACATGGGCATCGCTGCGGGAGACTACGAGAACAACGGCCACCTTTCCATCGTGAATACCGTATTTTCCGACGACTACAACGTCCTGTTCCAGAATGACGGAAAAGGATTTTTCACCGATGTCAGCTATCAGGCCGGCATCGCGGAGTCCTCCATCCCGTTTGTCGGTTTTGGCGACGGATTTCTCGATTACGACAATGACGGCTGGAAAGATCTGCTCATCATCAATGGCCACGTCTATCCGGAGGTGGATAAACACCCCGGGTGGGGAACCAGTTATGCCCAGCGTCCGCTGCTCTACCACAACCTGAAAAACGGCAAGTTCGAGCTGATTCAACCGGTCGAGGGAACCGGGCTTGCCGTCGTCAGTGTGGGCCGCGGCGCCGCCTTTGGCGATCTCTTCAACGACGGCAAGATCGACGTGGTCATCAATAATATGGATGGCGTTCCGGTGCTGCTTCGCAATGTGAATCCTGACCACCACCATTGGGTGGAATTAAAGCTTATTGGGGGACCCAAAAGCCCGCGCGACGCGGTCGGGGCGACGGTTTACCTCGAAGCGAACGGCATGCGTCAGCGTGGAGATGTGCTGAGCGGCGGCAGCTATCTTTCCTCCAACGATATGCGGGTTCACTTCGGGCTGGGCGATGCAACAGAAGCCGGGAAAGCGGAGATACACTGGCCCTCAGGCGCAAAAGAGACGTTACAACTTCCCGCTGAGGACAGGATTTACACCATCACTGAGGGCCAGGGCATCACCGGCGCGCTGTGCGGCGGGAATCCCTGTGCAGCCGAGCCTTCGGCTCCGCTGCCGGCCAAGACGGCTAAACCCTGAAATTACCACTGCGGCCCTATAAAAGAATTCGGGTGGAAGCCCAGCGAGAGGGCGGCCACCCGGAAGGTCACATGAGAATCCTGCTAACATTCACAGGCTACCGGTAACTCAAAGGCATGTCTTGAGCCAAACGAGTGAGCCTGGCCTCCATCAATGGGTGGAGGCGGATGACGGCTTTTCTTGCGATTTCCGGCTGATATTCCTGTGCATTCCCGCACCTTTCCTATTACTGTAGAGGTGCGCAGATTTGCGCAGGTTGACGTCTGCTGGAGGGTACTTCCACCCGGTCCCATGGCCCATCATCACGCCAACTCGATGGATGCAGCGGGCGAGACCGCCCGGCGTTCGCCCCTGTGGGGCGGAACGCATGGCGTAACCGCGCTCTGCGGCCTTCTGGCAACCGCATTGTTATTGAGCTGCGGGCGCTCTGGCCTGGCGCTGGAGCCTTCCACTCCACTGGCTAACTACGGCCGTCAGGCGTGGGTCATGGAGAACGGCCTGCCGCAGAACACGGTGCAGGCGCTGGTCCAGACCCGGAACGGCTTTGTGTGGCTGGGAACCGAGGCGGGACTGGTTCGCTTCGATGGCAACGGGTTTACGGTCTTCGACCGGAATTCCACTCCAGCCCTTCCGGGGAATGACGTCCGCTGCCTGCTGGAAACTCACGACGGGGCGCTGTGGATAGGAACCAGCGAGGGGCTGGCGCGATGGAATGATGGGGTGGTAAAGCAGTTCACCGTTGCGGATGGGTTGCCTTCCAACATCATTCGCTCTGTGCATGAGGGTCAGCTGGGGGGCGTCATTGTGTCCACTGAGAGTGGAGAGGTTGGCGTTCAAGGATCCAAGATTGTCTCGATTTTGATGGACATGCTGCAAGGGCCGGTTGTGTTCTACGAAGTCACACTTACTGACAAGACTCATCTACTTGTGAACAAGAGTGAGATAGAGATGAGCCAGAATGGACGCAACCAACGTTGGACGGTTGGAAGAGAACTGCCCGGCACTCGCATTCAGACGGTTTTCGCTGACCGTGAGGGCAGTCTGTGGATTGGAACCAATGGTGGCCTGGCTCGATGGGTCAATGGCAAGGTGCAACGGTTGCCGGTCACCGATCCGCTGGCCACAGCTTCAGTATTGGCGCTGATGGAAGACCACGAGGGCAATCTGTGGGTAGGGACTGAGACCGGCGGGCTGCACATCCTGCGCGATCAGCGCTTTCGCACCATTGGCGCACGGGAGGGGCTGAGTTCCGACGCGACAACCGCTGTGGTCGAAGACAACGCGGGCACACTCTGGGTGGGGACCAGCGGAGGCGGGCTGAATGCGATTCGTCGCGGTGGAACCGGAGTCAGTGCGATTCGCACTTACTCGGTGCGCAACGGCCTCGTGAGCGACGTGATTCTCTCCCTGGCCGCCGCCCCCAACGGCGATCTGTGGGTGGGCACGCCGGACGGGCTCAACCGGATTCGCGGAGGCAGTATCGATGCCTTTACATCTGCCGATGGCCTGCCGGACGACTTTATCCGCTCGCTGCTGGTGGACGCCGATGGGTCGCTGTGGATTGGCACGCGGCGCGGGCTTACGCACTGGACGGGATTGAAGGCCGGAGCGCCTTCCGGCGGGCGCATGGAGACATTTACGCAGGCAGAGGGCCTGGGCAGCGATCTGGTGGGCGCGATGGCGCGGGACTCCCACGGCGACCTTTGGGTGGCCACGTTTGCCGGGCTTTCGCGTCTTCACGGCGGCAAGATCGACAATTTCACGACCGCCAACGGGCTCTCCAGCAATGTGGCCACCGCCCTCTTGCCCCTGAACGATGGGACGCTGCTGATCGGCACGCAGGACCACGGTTGGAACGTGTGGAATGGGCGGAGTTTTTCGGCGGTAAAGCAAAACGACCAGGGCCAGGCGGCCATCCACGCCATTCTGGAGGACGGCGGCAACCATCTCTGGTTTGCCACTGCCAATGGAATTGCCCGCTGCGACGATGCAGGGGCAGCCAGGGACATGCAAGCGCCGGCCTGCTCGCATTGGCTTGAGTTCGGTGCAGCCGATGGACTGCGCAGCCGCGAGACAGCCACTAACAGCCATCCTTCGGCATGGCGCTCCCGCGACGGAAGATTGTGGTTTGCCACGCCCAAGGGGCTGGTCGAGGTGGACCCGGCTCACTTTCCGGTGAACGTTGTTCCGCCGCCGGTCGAGCTGGAGCGATTTGCCGTAGACGATGTTTCTCAAACGCTGCTGAGGCCGGAGAATTTCGTGCGGGTTCCCGCCGATCATGAACATTTCCAGTTCGACTATGCGGGACTGAGCTTTACCGCGCCGCAAAAAGTGCGTTACCGCTATATGTTGGAGGGCTTTGACCGCGACTGGACCGAGGCCGGCGCGCGCCGCACCGCCTACTACACCAACATCAGGCCCGGCCGCTACACCTTCCGCGTGCAGGCAGCCAACAACGACGGGCTGTGGAACACCGCGGGCGCGGCGCTCAGCTTCGAGCTGCGGCCGCACTTTTACCAGACTGTCTGGTTTTATGCGCTGCTGCTGGCAGCGGTGGCGGGTCTGGTTGTGCTGCTTCTGAAGCTGCGCTTGCGCCGTGCGGAAGGCGAGTTTCGCGCCGTGCTGGGCGAGCGCAACCGCATCGCGCGCGAGATTCACGACACGCTGGCCCAGGGCTACGTAGGCATCTCAGTGCAATTGGAGGTGCTCGCCGAGCTGCTGCGCATGAACAAGCTGGAGTCCGCAGCCAAGCATCTGGATTTAACTCGCGGCTACGTTCGCGAAGGGCTGGCCGATGCGCGGCAATCGATCTGGGCGTTGCGCTCGCAGGACTCGGGTGAGACTACGCTTCCGGTCCGTCTGCGCCGCATGGTGGAAGCCGCTGGCGGTCACGGACTGGAGGCCAAATTAAGCATCTTTGGCGCTTACCGGCTGATACTTCCAGGCACGGAGCAGGAATTTCTGCGCGTGGCCCAGGAAGCCATTCATAATGTTAAGCAGCACGCCGGGGCGCGGCATTTATTCGTTCAGCTGGAGTACGGGCCAAACGAGGTTGCGCTGGAAGTGCGGGACGACGGACGCGGGTTTGTGGCGAACCAGGAGTCAGAGTCTGCGTCAGACCATTATGGATTGACCGGAATGAAAGAGCGAGCGGCGGCCATTGGAGGAACGCTTGAAGTGAGCAGCATGCCGGGAAGTGGAACCACGGTCCGGCTGCGGGCGGCGGCGCCGGGAGAGACGCAAAGCAGTTGAGGTTTGTGGTTTCCCACCCATCCGCATAATACGCGGATGGATGGGGCACCCGGAATTAATGGAAGACACATTAAGGAGTAATTGTGACCAAGGAATCGATTCGTGTGCTGGTTGTGGAAGACCACCACGTGGTGCGCCAGGGGCTGGTTGCTTTACTCAACGTGGCGGAGGGCCTAGAAGTGGTGGGTGAAGCCGCGGACGGCGTGGAGGCTATCGCGCAGTTTCGCAAGCACCAGCCGGCCATTACGCTGATTGACCTGCGTCTACCACGGCTGAGCGGCGTCGATGTCATCGAGCGCATCCGCATGGAGACGCCGCAGGCGCGCTTTATTGTGCTCACCACCTACGACGGCGACGAGGACATCTATCGCGCCCTGCAGGCGGGCGCGAAGGCTTATCTCCTGAAAGGCATGACTTCAGATGAATTGATTGCGACGATTCGCATGGTTCACGCGGGCAAGTCGTATATTCCGCCGGAGATTGCCCAAAAGCTGGCCGATCGGATGGGCGTCGAGGAGCTGACGCCGCGCGAATTCGACGTGCTGGAGCAGATTGTGAGCGGCAAGAGCAACAAGGAGATCGCAACCGAGTTAACTATTTCAGAGGCCACGGTGAAAACGCACATCAACAGTCTGCTGAGCAAGCTAGGCGTGACAGACCGGACGCAGGCTGCTACGGCTGCTATCCAGCGAGGGATTGTTACCCTCGAATCCCTCAGAAAGCCAAAGCTATGAGCCAAAACCTGATTAAAAAGCTGATTCTTCCCGGATATTTCCTTTTGCTTATGTCTCCGCTTGTACTGCTGGCACAGGCGCAAAAAACGACCTGGCGGCAAGCTACGGATGCGGAGCTGGCGTCGCTGCTGCCGGCGCGGGCGCACGTGGAAAAAGAACACATTGAGACCGAGATGCGCACTGCCTCCGGCATCGTGAACAGCCGGGGCCACTACATCGCCGGAGTAGTGCTGCTTACGGCCGGGTACTCCGCGGAAGGCAAGTATTCACACTATCTGATTGTGCAGACGCCCATCCGCATCGGCGGCATCGCCCTCAAGCCCGGCGAATATGTTTTTGGCTGGACGCGGTCGCAAGCAGGGGATAAGTTGCGGGTGCACTTCTATGGGGCTGCAACGGGCTCACCTGTGGGTACTACGGAGGCGCATCGCATTGCGGGGACGAGCCGCGTGGAAAGTCTGCACATCTGGCCTCCCGCCGACAAGGCATTGATTCAGATTGGGCGCTTTGGCATTTCCTACGAGCTGGGCGAGTAGTAGAAATTAATCGTGTCCGCGCGGTTCGCCGGTGGGCAGAAAGGCGACTCCGGAGATACTGCTTCCTGAAGCCAACACGTCCCTGAGCCGTTCCGGATTAGGCCCGCTGCGGAGAGCGGCCTCCTTGAGCAGGCGCAACGCATCTGCCGGCGTGGACTGCACGGGCAACCGGAAGATCCACGGAATGTTTGTTGAAGTCAGTGCCTTGTCGTCGCTCAGAGCGAGCACCGGAATAAAAGCCTTGAGCGCCAGTTGCTCGGCCAGGTGGGCTGCATTGCGGTCCAGAGCTACAATCGCCAGCGCATGCTCGTCCATCAGCGCGTGAACCAGCGCGGTCGAAGTCGCCCCCCAATTCTGGGCAACTTGATCTGTGGCCACCGGTTCGAGCTTCCACTCACGGCCATTCGTCACGGCGGACGCCAACTCGGCCAGCATCTCCGGCGACTGCGCAATCTCAGCCGCATGAGGCCCAAAGAGAACCACGCGCACTGGGCCAGCTGGAAGGTCTGCGCGATGCGGGCCGGCATAATCCACACCATCCTCGCCCACCCGCGCATAAGGCACCTGCGGTGCGGCAGACGCCGCTTGCGCGGGCACCTGCGGTGCGGCGGACGCCGCTTGCGCGGCAGGAGATAGTTGAGCCTTATCCATTGTTGCAATGCGATATGTGATCGCGCCGTTATGGACCGTGCCCAGGTACATGGGAGCAACATTCTTCTGGTTGGGGTCGAAGACCATGTGGCCGGTGACGCCGTCGTATTGTTCAATATTGGCCAGCGCGTCGTGAATCCGCGCGCGGTTCAGGCCCGCCTTGCAAATCGAGTCGAGCAGCGCGTTCATTGCATCGTAGGCCAGCGAAGCAAACTGCTCCGGTTTCTCATGGAAGCGCGCCTCGAAACGCTGTTGAAAGTCGAGCCAGCGCGGATCATTGCGCGTAGGATCGTAGGGGAAGACGGCCTCAAATCCCTCGGCAGCGTCTCCTGCTTCAGCCAGCAGCGTCGCTCCCAGGGTGCGATATGCGCCGAAGACGCGCTGCTTCATCCCCGCGGCTTGCATCTGCTTGAGGATCAAGGCCGCCTGCTCTTCGTCCGTCCATAGCACGATGGCGTCGACACGAGAGGAACGGATGACCCTGAGCTGCTGCGAAAAATCCTTATCGCCGGGCAGATACTTCTGTTCGATAACCACCGGGTGGCCCAGCCGCCGCGCAGCGTCGCGGAACTTGAGCACGCCGAAGCGGCCGTAGCGGCTGTTGACTCTGAGCAATGCCACGCGCTTCAAACCGAGTTCGGTGAAGATGTGGCGGGCCAGCGTCAGGCTCTGCACGCGATCATCCTGCAGGTCGGTGAAGTACCACGGAATGTAAGTCTCGGGGATGGTGGGATCAGTGGATGCCGAATTGACGATGGGGATCTCCGCCTTCAGAGCTACACGCAACATGATGTGCGTTGACTCGGAACTGAGCGATCCGAAGATCGCCCAATCCTGATCGTCGTAGACCATCTTCACCGCTTCATTCGAGGCAGAGCCCCAGATGGTGGGATCGGTGGGCCGATCCTCGCCATAAACCGCCTTCGCCTGCCAGTTGTCGTAGTCGTTGTGGAGCATGAGCTTGAAAGGCTTGCCCCCGTAGCCGCCGCGGGCGTTGGCCTCTTCCACGGCTAACTGCGCGCCGTGCAACATGCGCAGTCCAAAGACCGACTCAGGATTGTGCTCGATGGGTCCAAAGAAGCCGATGCGCACTTCGCTCAGATTTTTTGGCTCGGGAATGTCCCGCGCCGCGCCGGAGTAGATGTTGGGATGGGTGTAGTTGAGGTCGTAGGGCGCGGCGAACTTAGAGTACGGGCTCAGGTCGGCGGGCTCGCCCGCGTAAGGAACGACCTCTCGATCCTTCGGCGGACTGGGCGGATGCGCGCCGCACTCGCACGTTCCCTTGCCCGTGACTGTAACCGGACTTGCGTTAAGCTCCGTAGCCAGTTCCGAACCCGTGCTCGAATACTGCGCGTCAGCCGTTGTCTGTTTAACGGCGTTCGGCCGCGCAGGCGGCGCCTGCCCCACCGCGGGTAGTGCGCAGACTGCGACCAGCGCGCAGACCGCAACCGACAACCAGCCCCTGATCATAAGAACTACTCCTTATTGTTCGAGCCCTTATCCGTGCGAAACATGGCGATGGCCTCAATCTCGACAAGCAGCTCAGGCCGGCATAGATGCGCCTGTATGCCTGTGGACGCGGGCAGCGGATCGAGCCCCTGCTCCTTGAAAAACGCCGTGCGTCCCGCGTTAAAGACGTCGTAGTCGCGGTCGATGTCCCGCAGGTAGCAAGTGGTGCGCACGATGTCATGCCAGGTGCAGCCTTCGCTCTTGAGCAGGCCGGTGATGTTATCGAAGGTCCGCCGCAACTGGGCGGGAAAGTCGCCGATGTGCACGCTCTTGCCGTGCTCGTCGATGGAGGCCGTGCCCGAAATCAGCAGGATGACGACGCCGCCAATATCGATTCTCATGCCGCGCGAGAACGAACTCGGCTTGGCGTAGTGAAAGGCTTCGTTGAGCACGCCGTGATTGGTCATGGCGCGCTTTTCGATGGGCGCGTGCGCGATGGCTTCCAGAATATCTGCAAATGCGTTCATGATGGTGTGGCTCCTTTTTTGTTCTTATCGTTATTGTCGAATTCCGTGGCTCAACCCCTTGGCCGTGGCGACCCATATGTCACTGCCCTGAAAGTCGATGCCGAGAATGTAGTTGTGAGCCGGCGCGGTGGTGACGGCAACCGGCGTTACTTTGCCATGCGCGTCGCGCACCGTCATCTCCGGCTTGCCGTCTGTGAGCGACGGACGATAGACCGCCCAGTTGACGCCGTCGTAGTATGCCAACCCCTTGTCAGTGCAGAACCAGGCGCGATTGGCGTCCACGCCTTTGATGAAGTTAATAAAGTTGGAGGGAAGTCCGCTGTCTTTGGTGAGAAAGTTGTGCCAGTAGCGGCCGTCGTAGCGGCTAGCGCCGAAGTAGGTCGACACCCACACAATTTTGTCAACATAGCTCACGGACGACGTGATTTCGTGGATCAGTCCCTGGTCCCTGAAGAGCACAATCTCGGTTTCTCCGTCGGGGTCCTCGTACTTGTCCCAGCGCCCGGTCTGCTGGGTGTATTCGAGTAGCCCGCTGCCCCACACGGCGTAATAAACCTTGTCCGGCGCGGCGGAGACGCCATAGACCCAGATCTCTACCATGGGCGTGTTGCGCTCGTTGTAGAGCGACCACTGGCCGGTGCGCAGATCGAGGCGGCAACCGCCGGCGGCCGTGGCTACCCACACGTTCTCGCCTTCCACCGAGACGCCATAGACCACGTCGTTGCTCAACCCAGAGTTCAACTGCGTGTAGCTGTCGATGCGCCCGCCTGAGATGCGGCTCAAGCCGCCCATCGTCCCGGCCCACACGTCGCCCGTGCGTCTATCCAGCGCCAGGGATAGAACGGCACGATGCGCCAGGCCATCCTGGGTGTTATACGTCTTCCACGCATGGTTCTCGTATACTGCAAGACCGTTTTCCGTTCCCGCCCAGATGCGGTCTCCATCCACCAGCACGGAAAACACATGATTATCGGGCAGGCCGTTGGCGGTGGTGAAGTTCTCAAAGCGAAAGCGGGGCAGTGCATGCAATGCGTCAGGCCCCGGATGCGCGGCATGAGGCGCGGCCGTATTTTTTTGTACTGCCGTGGTGGAAGGCTGCGCGGCAGCGATTACGGCCGTGCCAGCCGCCAGCGCAGCGCCGATCATGAGCGTCTTCCATGCCAGTTTTTTCATCGCGTCCTCAGGTATTCGATCAGGTCGTTGAGTTCATCCTTGGTCAAATCATTGGTGCGCCCGTGCTTGTCGTCGGGATTGTAGACCGTCCAAATCTCTTCCAGCGTGCGCGCCGAGCCGTCATGCAGGTAAGGCGCGTGCAGCGCAATGCTGGCCAGCGGCGCCGACTTCAACATTGCGGAATTATCCGTAAGCTTGCGCGTCCCCACGTCGAACAATTTGTGGTTTGTTCCCTTGGGCCCGCTATGACAATAGGAGCAGCGGTTGGTTTCAGGAATCGGCTTGCCGAACTTGTCTGTGTCGCGCGCGAACAGCGCCAGTCCGCGCTCCTGCGCCGGCGTCATCTCGCGACCCGGCAGCTTCCATCGGTTGGGCCGCGGCTGCAAGCTACGAATGTAAAGCGCCAGATCGGCGAGCGTGAGGTCGTCGTAGTTTTCCGCGCGCCAGAAGTACTTTTCCGTTCGCGGGCCGCATTCGGTGGGAATGTTGGGATTGCCGCCATTCCATTTGTAAGGCTCGGTATCTTTAATGCCCTCGATCAGTTTGTTGGATACGATGTCGCGGCCAAATCCGCTCGGTTCCAGATTCCATGTGAATCCGTCGAAGGTGGAGTCGATGTGGCAGGTGGCGCAACCGATCTGCCCTTGAAACGAATAGCGAGCCGTGTAAAAAGCCTGCTCGCCTTTGCGCAGCACAGAGAGTGTCTTGGGCCCGGCCAGCACGATGGTCGAGGTTACGCGATTCGTGCGCGTGTCGATGACGCTGATCGTATCATCCAGGCGATTGGCGACAAACAGCCTGCGGCCGTCGCGGCTCAGCGTCAGCCCGCGCGGATCATGCCCAACACTGATGCGCGCCACCACATAGTTCGCGCTGGCCGAGAGGTCCCGCGCATTGGAGCCCGGGTGTGTGCGCGCATAGCGCAGCAGCCGCGGCACATCGATTACGGTCACCATCTCCGAGCCGCCGCAGCTCACAAAGATGCGCGACTTGTCCGGCGTAATGGCCACGCCGAAGGGCCGCGCCGCATAGCGTTCCAGTTCATCCAGCGGAATCTCGACCGGCTTGCCCACATCCGCGCCAAAGACCGTCAGCGTGTAATCAAAGTATCCGCCGTGTTCCAGATGCGCTATCGGCACAAGGTTCTTGGGATGATATTCGGCTGCCACGCCCAGCCGTCCATCGGATGAGAAGGCCAGATGAAAGACGCCGGCGATGTGGTGCAGCGGAATACGATCAACTACCACGGCGCGCGCCGCGTCGATCACTGTAATCTCCGACTCCGGCGCCGTACGATTATCCAACTCGGTCCTCACCCGCGGCGGATTCGGGTAAACGTGCGTGACGTATAACCTGCTGCTGTCGGGCGAAAGCGTCAGATAGCTCGCGCCGCGCCCGGCCGCCAGCCGTTTTTCTTCCTCGCCGGTCTGGGCATCGAGCACGGCCACATCATTGCTGATGCGATTGGCCACGAAGAGCCGCTTGCCCGCACGGTCTTCCACCACGCTCGACGGCTCCGCGCCCACCGTCCAGGTGGCCACGACAGCCAGCGTCCGCGTGTCGATCACCGAGAGCGTATCCTCCCAGGTGTTGGTCACAAACAGCCGTTCTCCGTCAGAAGAGAGCGAAAACCCGCGCGGCACGCGGCCCACCGCGATGTTCTTAATCACCGCGAAGCTGGCCGCATCCAGCACTCGAACCTCTTCGCTCTGCTGGCAAAGCACATAGAGCCGCGCGCCATCGGGTGAGAGCAAGACCTCCAGCGGAGAAGCGTAGTCCGCGTCATTGGCGTCGCTTGCGCGCACCGGTTGATCTGTCCAGAGCGCAACCGCAAGCAGCGACAAGGCCAGCGCCATCAGCCCTGTGCACACCGCGGTTTGTATGCGCCTACTCAATTCGTATCTCCTGATATCGGTTCTTGCACCGTCAGCACGCGGTCCACGCTGAGTTTTTCCAGCGTCTGCTCGTGCCCGCTGGGCCAATGAACGATGAGCTTGTCGATTGTCGTCGTAGCGCCCAGGCCGAAGTGTAAGCGGCCGTCGTCCTGCGAGAGATAGCCGGAGCCGGCCACACGCTCCGCCGTCTGCCGCTTGCCCCCGGCGAAAACTTCAACGCGCGCGCCGATGCCATCGCGATTGCTCTTGGCCTTGGGACCGGGAGGATAATTATGGTCGCCGGGACGCATCCCGCCAACAAGTTTGATCTCGATCCAGTGCCCGGTATTGGAGGAGACGTTGTGCAGCAGCGTTCCTTTTCCGCCCAGGTTCACCACAAACGCATCAACCTTGCCGTTGTTTTCGTAGTCGGCAAAACAAGCGCCGCGCGCCGTGGTGCGCGTACTCAGAACATCTCCTGCCTCGCGCGAAACATCGGCAAACTTATCGTTGCCAAGTCCGCGAAACAGCGTGTGCTCCTGGGGAATGAGGTGAATGAGCCCGCCGTGGAAAATGAGTATATCGAGCAGGCCGTCGTTGTCGAAGTCGTAGACGCCTGTGCCCCAGCTCACGTACTGCGCGTTGGCCTGCGAGACGCCGTTGGACGCGCCAATGTCCTCAAAGCTCATCTTGCCAGAGTTCCACCCCGCGGACGAAGACCCGCCCGCGGGGGCCCCGGTGTTATGCAGCAGCCGGTTATAGTGGCCATCGGAGACCCACAGGTCGAGCACTCCGCGGCCTTCGAGATCGGCAAAGACCGGACCCATCGATGAAGTCGATTCGCCATTTTGCCCGTAGGCCGTGCCCGTCTCGTTGGCAATCTCCTCGAAGGTCCCGTCGTGCTTGTTATGAAATAAAAAGTTCTCCGTCCGGTCGTTGGCAACGTAGATGTCGTCCCATCCATCGTTGTCGAAGTCCGCCGCGGTCACGCCCATGGTGCGGCCCGCGTATGCGCCGATGCCCGACTTTTCAGTCACATCCGTAAAGGTTCCATTGCAGTTGTTGTGATACAGCTTGTTGGTTTCGCCCTCATAATCCAGCGGCCCCGGATAATTGTCGGCCGCGTAGTAGGCGCGATACTTGGGATCGAATTTGACGTAGCGGCCGATGAACAAATCGACGCATCCATCCCTGTCGTAGTCCAGCCAGGTGGAGCTGATAGCCCAGCCGTCCACCTTGATGCCAGCCTTCTCGGTCACATCGGTAAAGTGACCGTCGCCATCGTTGTGATAGAGAATCGTCTTGCCATAGCCGGTAACCAGCAGATCGACAAATCCGTCGTTGTCAAAGTCGGCCGCCGTCACGGCCATTCCGTACAAATCCGGATTGAGGCCGGACTTCTCCGTCACGTCAGTAAAGGTGCCGTTGCCGTTGTTGCGATACAGATGGTTATGAGGCGGCGTTGCGGGTTTTTCCTTGAGCGGATACGGATGCATCGAGTCGTCCAGCGGCCGCCCGTTGACCACGTAGAGAGACTCCAGCCCGGAGTTGTTGTAGTCGAACCAGATGCAGCCGGCGCCCGTTCCTTCCAGCAGCGAACCCAGTTGCCGCGACCCGAAGCTATGCGTAAAGTTGATGCCCGCCTTATCGCTGGCGTCTTCAAAGCGAATCACCGATGCCTGCGGTGGTGCCAATGGCGCCTGCGGCGCAGAAGTCACCTGCGGTGGGGACAATATCTGCGCTGTAACATTCTCCTGCCGCGCAAGCGGCGTCTGCCCCACCGCAGGTGGTGCCGCCGCCAGGGACACAATGCCCCAAAAAAGAAGAATGCGATAATCCATCTCAGTTGCCTCCCGGCGAACCACTTCCCGGACGAAGACCAGCCCGTGGGGATTCCGGCGATTTCTGCTGTGGTGCTTCTGCCGGCGCCGCGCTGGTCAGATCAGCCGGCGTGGTCGAGCGCAGCAGCACGGCCGGCACACGATTCTCCGACGCACGCTCCGGTCCCACATGACAGCCCACGCAGATGCGCTGTTCGCCGCGGCGAATCCAGAACCATCCGTGTTCCTGCCGCACTACCGCTCCCTTGGCATTCAACAACGCAAAGCGAATGGGCTTGTCGGCGGGAACCTTTGCGAAAAAGGACCCATCGATCTCGACCGGCGCCGTGCCCATAACAACCGTGCGGCCGGCAGTGTCCAGCATCTCCAACCGCACCAGCATGGGGGTCGACTCGGGCGTAACTTTCAGATCGCCTTCGCGCGACTGCCGCGCATCCAGCGAAAGCATGTTGGCATAGTCCCAATCATGCAGTCCCGAGGGATGACGCCTGGGCGTAGTGCGCGGCGCAACCAGGACCGGCTCGACAAGATTCTCATTGCTGACGGCGAATACGGTGTGCAATGCAGGCGAACCGGGCTTCCACGATTTAATTGCGTAATACATATTGGACGCGTCGCGCGCGCTCACCAGCCATGCTCCCGAGGCCGTCTCTGCAATCTCGCCAGCATACTCAGCGTGCGGTGCGGCAATGTGCGTCTCGGCGGCCAGCGGCGATGTGAATCGCGCCAGCGAAGTTCCGTGCGTGAAGACCACGTCGCCCGAGGCCAGTTGCCTTCCACCCCAACGCGCCCTGCCGTGATCGCAGCGATACGACTCCACGCCCGAGCCGTCGGCATAGATCAGATAAAGTTCAGGCGTTGCGCCGGCGCCCAGAGGGAAACCGGCCTCAAAGAGAATGCGCCCGTCCGCTAATACATCGGAAGGAAACGCGCTGGCCTGCATGTAGGTAAGCGGCAATACTCCCGGTCCGGCAGTCGGATTCAAGAACGTGTATCCCGGAAGATGACCGTCTTCGGCGGACTCCAGTTGAAATCCCCATGGCTCGTGCTGCGCCCAGACCATCCGCCCGCCCGGCAGATAGAACGGGCATATGGCATCGGTCGCGGTGGCAATCACCTTGCGTACCGAGCGATCAGCCAGCGTCAGTTCCCATATCTGCCAGGGATCGCTCGCGGCCTGCTTGCCCGCGAAGAGCACCATCTTGCCGTCGAAAAAAACATTGGCGTCCGCGGAAGCCGCAAAGCCCTTGACCAACGGCTCTGCCTTGCCTGAGTGAACCAACAAGAGCTGCGCGCCCTTGGGGAAACGCTCCCCTCCGCGCAAGGCAGCCAGCGGCTCGTAAACGGGAGCGGCGGTGACGATAATGTCCGCGGATGGAGCCTGCGCGGCGTCGGGCAAAAATCCGCATACTGGAAGCAGCATGGCAATGGATGCGGCGGCTGCCAGGAATCTGGCCGGGAATCTCATCCAACAGCCTCCAAGGAATAAGACCCCACCGCCTCATTTCGCAGCCGTGCGCGCTCACACTGCGAAAGTTCACCTTCGTGCAGCGCTTGCTCCCTGAGAGCCAGATACGGCTTGAGATCGGCCATCATTTTGTCGAATCCGGCGAAATCCAGCGATTGCTCGCCGTCGCTCCACGCCTTGTCCGGATTCGGATGCACCTCGACCAGCAGACCATCCGCGCCGGCGGCAACCGCAATGCGCGCCAGCGCGGGAACCATGTCGCGACGGCCCGCGGCGTGGCTGGGGTCGGCAATCACCGGAAGATGCGAGATCTGCTTGAGCAACGCAATGGAGGCCGCGTCGAAGGTGTTGCGCATCGACGTTTCGAAGGTGCGGATGCCGCGCTCGCAGAGAATCACCTGCGAGTTGCCGTGGTCCATCATGCACTGTGCCGAGCGCAACAGATCGGCCAGCGTGGCCACCATGCCGCGCTTCAACAGCACCGGCCGCCCGGAATGCGCCGCCGCTTCCAGTAGCGAGTAGTTCTCCATGCTGCGTGAGCCGATCTGCAGAATGTCGGCGTATTCTGCCACCGTTGGCACGTCCTCTTCCGACATGACTTCAGTTACGATGGCCAGGCCGTACTCTTTCCGCGCGCGCGAGAGCATCTTCAGCCCTTCCAGGCCAAGCCCTTGAAATGTGTAAGGGGAACTGCGCGGCTTGAAGGCGCCTCCGCGCAGAATGCGCGCCCCAGCACGGCGGACATGGTTGGCGGTGGACATCAGTTGGGACTCGGTCTCAACCGAACATGGACCTGCCATGGTGATGAAATCGTCGCCGCCGATCACCAAATCCAGCACCGGCACTTTCGTCTGCCGGCGCTGTGCGCTCTTCAGACAATCGGATGCTTCGGCAAATCGTTCGTGCCAGTTCTCGCGCACTTTCTGCGCTCCGTTCCGGGGAAACTTCAGGCTACCGGAATTATGTAGGCCGCGCCTCCATCGAAAGGTGGAGACGGAGCGCGGCTCACTCGCCCGCCAACTCGCGTGTTATCAATGCTTTGAACGATTATCTGTGAAGAATGAAGTTGACAGGAAAACAGTTATTTTGTTCCTGCCATGGGTGGCGGATGGTAGCCGAAGGCCGCATCCACAACCGCTGCAATGCCCAGCGCCGTTTCGTCCTGAAAGGGTCGGGCGACAATCTGTACGCCGATCGGCAACTTCTCCGGCGAACTCCCCACGGGAACCACCGCGGCCGGCGCGCCCAACACATTGAACCACTGGGTGTGCCGCACAGCGTCCAGATAGTCCACGGCCTGGCCCTCGATGATCCAGGTCCGCTCTCCGTGACGGAAGGCGGGAATGCTGGCCACCGGGCACAGCAGCACGGGATACATGCTCATCTCCGCCAGCGTCTTCGAGCGCAGCAGGTCCAGTTCAGCCCATGCGTCCAGCAACTCAACCGCAGAGAGCGGCGGCATGGTTTCGGCAAAGCCAAGAAACTCACTGAAGATGGGACTCAGCTGCTCGCGCCGGCCGCGAATATCCGGCTCATAGAACATGGCTCCGCACTGCACAAAAAACTTCCACCACAACTTCCGCAGCAACTCCAGCGTTTGCGGCCGGAACGGCTCTACGCGAAAACCGGCGTCGCGCAGCGCAGTCGCCGCGGCCCGCACCGCGGCCCGCGTCTCCGGGGTAACCGGAACGAGGCCGTCATCCTCGAAAAATCCAATCGTGTTCGTCCGCAGTTCGTCGAGACTCGGCTCCCGCAACGCAATCGGCGGACTCGCCGGATCGTGCGGGTCCTGGCCGCTGAGCGTGCGGAACATGAGCGTCACGTCGCTCATGGTGCGCGCCATCGGCCCAATAGCGCCCAGCGTGGAGAATGGACCCACGCACGGCGGCAGATGCCCGCGCCCCGGAATCCGTCCCGGCGTGGGCTTGAGTGAGCAGATGCCGGTAAAATGCGCGGGAACGCGCACCGAGCCACCGCTGTCGCTGCCCAGTCCTGCCGCTGAAAGCCCCGCCGCAATGGCTGCCGACTCACCGCCGCTCGATCCGCCCGGCGTGCGTTCCAGGTCCCACGGATTCCGCGTGCGTCCGTGCAGCAGATTCGCCGTCTCGTAGGCCATCAGGAACTCCGGGCAGTTGGTCGTGCCCAGGATTAACGCCCCCGCCGCCCGCAGCCGCTCGACCACCACCGCGTCTTCGCGTGGTGCCTCGCCCTTGTGCAGCAGGCTGCCGATCTCGCACTTGAAGCCTCGTGTAGCGATCGATGACTTCACGGTCACCGGCAATCCAAACAGCGGCCTACGGGACCGCGTTCCACGCCACGCATCGTGCTTCCGCGCCCTCTCACGCACACGCTCCGCATCGAAGTCGGCGAATACATTTAATTGCGGATTCAGCCGCTCGATCTGTTGAATATGCGCCTCGGCCAACTCGGTGACAGAGAGCTCGCCGGAGCGCAGAAGCTCCAGTTGCCGCGTGGCCGACTCAATCGTCATGCCGCTCATGGCTCCAGCTCTCCGAATCCCGTTTCTCGATGGGGTTATAGCGCGGACTGAATTGTTTCTTCTCTTCTTCGGCGCGCTTCTGCTTCTTCTTAGTATTGGCATGGATGATGGGCCAGACCGAATGCACCAGAAAGTATAGGGAACCAAGTACCCCGGACGAGACGCCTAGACTCCGCGCAATCTCTTTTTGGGAATGACCATCCAGCCAGTGGACTGTCAGCAGCAGCCAACCGCGCGCCAGCCAAAGAATGAACAGAATGCACACCGCGTTGAGAACCATCCGAAGATGGCCCCTTCCGCGAACCGCGCCGATCTCCCGCGGGCTTTCAGCCAGTTCTTGAATCTCCGATTCGTCCATAGGTCTCATGGTCTCGTATCCTGGGCTGGCGTTGCGTGCTGATCGCGGTACTCAAAATGATACACGCGGTTAGGCTCGCCCGAATCGAAACGATCGTTCCAATTCAACTGGTACTCCAGGGACTGCGCGTCCTGCGGAAATTCCTCAGAGTCAGGGTAAGGATAGGCGCTCATCTTATGAAATGGCAGTTGCGCCACGGTAAAGGGCGATGCATCCCACCAGTCCATGTCCTTCACGTATCCGTTGGCATAAAAGAAGTAGTCGCGCTTCCAGTGCGCGGGCAGCGCCGGCAATTTTGTTGCGTCAAATTCGGCGGCTATCTCCTCGCCGCTGCCGAAGATGACATAGCGGTCGTCGATACTCTTCAACAGCTCCGTCACGTCGCCCATGCGTGTGTAGTTGCCGCGCTCATGCTGGAACGGCCCAGTCAAACTCACAAGGTCATAGTCGTAGTCGAGATCTCCAGGGCTTTCTCCCTCAATCTGCTTTGGGTAGCCGCGGAAATGCAGCGTGGCCCGTGTCAGCGGAACTTCTTCCGTTCGCGCCTCTGCCTCGGCATGGTCGTCGATGAGCACCTGGTCCCAATAAAGCTCGAGATTGGTGACGAGCCGGATGCGCCGCGCGCCCGCGGGCAGCTTGCCGGTGAGGTCCACCACAATCGTGCGTTCCATTCCGGCGGGAAAACCCACATTGTCCGCAACGCGCTTCCATGTACCATCAGGCAGCTCGGCCTCAACATAAGGCGAGATTGGCTTGATGCCCGCCTTCCACGCGGCATACAGAGAAGTCGCGCTGAAGTAGTTCACATAGCCGGTCATCAGCAGCCGAAGCTGAGCGCTATGCTGTACTTCTCCCAAATCCAGCGTGAGCGAGTGCAGATTCGCAAAGCCATCATAGGGCAGCGGCGTGAAGCCGCTGGCGAATTTGTGATCGCGGCGGCTGATCTGGTCGAGCACATCGCGACCCTCCCCGTCCCACGCGCCCACGGGCAGCCGCGCGCCCGCCGTGGCTACTACGCGCCCTGAAGCAAACGGCGGATCGTCGAGGAAGCGTTCGTCGGGATTGACTTCCACATTCTCCGGATGATCGACTGCAATCAGACGCAACTGGTCGATGTAGTTGACCTCCTCCATCGGCTCCATGAAGCGCAAACTCAGTTTGCCGTTCACCGGCGCAACTGCGTCACCGTCAACCTTGATCCACTCGCCGGGGTTGGGCGTGTTGCGCCGCGTGGGCGTGAACCAGTGGCCCACCACCGCCGCGCCTATCACGTCCGTGACCAGCTTGTACTTGTGGCCGTCCCAGGCAAAGAGCACGGGGCAAGAACTGCCGCGGCGATCAACTTCCTTCATGGCGATCACCGGCTGATGCGGCAAGTCGATCTCATCCTGCAGCACGCCCGTTGGCCAGAGAATCCGCAGCAGGTCAATGTGGTCAGCATCGCCCAGGCCAACGAGAATCTGCGGTGGCCCCTGCGTCTGATAGCCCGACGCCCCGGCCAGCTCCCACTTCTGCCAGTGGCCGCTCGAGAAGATCTCCACCTTCACGCCCAGCGCCGTCTTGTTGTCCGCAAAGCCGGTCAGGTCGAGGCGGACGGAGTGATTCTTGTTGCCGCCCACGTTGCGCAGCAGCACCGGCGGCGCGTTTACCTGCGTCACAATCAAATCCGCTGCGCCGTTGTCCTCGACGGCAATCAACCCGCGCGGCGCGGTCAGCTTCACCTTGTCCAGGCCGAGCACATGGCTCACGTCTTCAAAGGTTCCATCGCCGCGATTGCGGAAGACCTTCACGCGCGGCCCTGCCTTGGTCTCCAAAACCGCCGCCAGATCGATCCATCCGTCGTTGTCGATGTCGATCGGTGTAAGGCCCCATCCGCCGTCCACGCCTTTCAGAGGCAGATGGACGGGCACAAAGGTACGACCCATATGATCGGGTCCTTCGACGTTACGCCAGAGCGTGAGGCCCGGCCTGCGATCATGCGTGAAATAGTTCATCCAGCCGGTCTTCGTGATGGCAATATCCATCCAACCGTCCTTGTTGTAGTCAAACACGGCGATTCCCACTGTGCCTGGAGGAACAAAGGTTTCCTCAAATCCTGCGGCAGAAAAGTCCGGCGCATAGAGCGCCTGCGTCGGATACTTCCCTTCCCTCGGGTTCACATAAATCAACGGCGCTGGCCCATCGCCGGTCACCACAATGTCCACGGCGCGATCGTTGTTGAAGTCGGTTAGAATCACCGCATTCGTCTTGCCGCTGCCGCCCAATCCTGTTGGTTCCGTCCACTCGGTAAACGTCTTGTTGCCGTTGTTTCGCCAGAGCACATTCGACGTTCCGCCCGCCGTCAGCGGCGCTCCAGTGAGAAACAGATCCAAATCCCCATCGTGGTCGTAATCGATAAACGTGATTCCGCTTGGCCGGTTCTTCGCAGCCAGCCCAGACTCAGCCGTTACATCCTGAAACTTGCCCTTGCCCAGATTGCGGAAGAGTAGCACCGCATCGTCCAGCGCCACGGCCAGGTCGTTCAACCCATCGCCGTCGTAATCGCCCACGGCGCAAGCCACGGCATGGCCCTTGGCCTTCAGCCCCGCCGCCTCTGCATCCCACTCCTCATAACTGCCGTCGCCCTTGTTGTGCAACACGCGAATGGCCTGCGCGCCCGCCTGCATCAGCACTAGGTCCATGCGTCCCTCGCCGGTCACATCCATCATGCACGCGCCGCCGGTGGTGGTGAAGGGCGCAGTCTTTGCAGTCACCATCGGCTGCGCCACCAGCTTCATCGGAATCATTGCCTTCTTCGCGGCCTCGTGCTCCTCCACCGGCAACACCGTTGAGTAGTGCCCCTGCTCGCCGTAGGAGAGCCCGATGGGCGCCCCTATCTTGGTGCTGGTCAAATGCTGAAAGCGCTTGAAGTGCTCTTTGGCATCGGTGGTGTTGCCGGAGCGCTGCAACGCGCGCGCCAACTGAAACTCTGCCGAAGCGTGCAGCGGGTCGATCGCCAGCGCTTTCTGGAAAACTGCAATAGCCTTGTCGAGCTCCTTCATCTCCTGGTAGCAAACGCCCTCGAAATAAGTGGAATCCGCATCCCTGGGATCGAACGTCACCGCCTGTTGGAAGCTCTTGAGCGCCTCCTCCAGCTCATTGCCCGCGTGCTGGGCGAGACCCAGGTTGTACCATGCCTGGGCGCTGCGTGGTTCCAAAACGAGAGCCGCCTGCAAGGCCTTCTTGGCCTCGTCCAGCTTTTGCAGAGCCATCAGCGCAATGCCATCATTGATTGCCGCCTGCGCCAGCCTGGGATCCTTCTGGAACGACTCGGCAAACGACGCCGCCGCGCGCTCTGTAAACTGCTGGCTCATCTGCGCCACGCCGCGGTTATTCAGCCGCACCGCCTCAGCGTCAAAGCGCGCTTGCGCTCCCGCCGCGGTCGCCACAAAAAGAGCAAGGGCTATCAGCCCGGTCATCCTCATAGTTCTTTTCCCCAATCCGGTAGTAACCGCATAACCAAGATGCGGCATAACCTTTCAGTGTATGCGAGCGGCCAGTCGCGCCGCATCGTAACAAAGTATGAGCTATTGATGGCGTGCGCGGCCGGGACGCGCGGCCACCAAATGCCGACGCCTCATCTTGAGGTGGCGCTATCTATCGAGAAGTCTGGCCAGGCGGCTTGAACAGCCCTTATGCAAGCGTTGCCGGGGTGCGATATACTCCGTTACGTAATGGAAATAAGGAGGTTTCACGATGAGTAACCACGCAATTTTGAAGATGGCTGCGGCCGGCGCGCTGGCCGTGACGATGATCGCGGCGCCGAGCTTGATGAAGGCACAACAGGGCGCGACGATTCTGAAGCCAGAGGACACGCAGAAACTGCTGCCGGCCAGCGTGTTCTACTGTGGGCAACCGGCAACCACGCAGGTGCGCAACTCAGGCGGCGTGAAGTTTGCTGACGGGCACTACGTGCTGGCGACCCTGGTGGACACCACCGGCTACTCGGCCGCCGTGGCGTCGAAGTACCAGGCTTACTTTATCGTCGAGGTTCCCATCAAGTTGGGCGGGCACAACCTTGCCGCCGGTATCTACGGCGCGGGAATCGTCGGGGACAAGTTCCTGGTCACCGACGTGGGAGCGCACGACGTGCTCTCGGTGGCCGTGAGCGAGGATACGGAACTCAAGCGGCCCATGCCGCTGCAGATTGTGGCCGACCCGGCCGGCGGATTCCGGCTCTATATCGGGCGGCAATACGTGACCTTCAAACGGTAGTAGAAGCGAACGCAGGCTCTGACGTCACGGCTTTCAGCTTCCAAGATGCAGGTGGAAGAAGGCCTCGATGCGGCGGCGGGCGTCCATTGCGGCAGGCTCGTTGTAGCCGACGGCCTTGAAACGCAGCACTTTCAAAAACTGGTAGCCCCGGTGGTTGTTCATGAAGGAATGGCCGGCGTCGGGGTACTCCTTTACATCATGGGGGATGAGGGCGCGATCAAGGGCCTTCGCCAACTGATCGGCAACGCCTTGCTCCCACTTGGCCATGCCGCCGTAGCTGCCGACTAGCGGGCAGGCCACGTTAAGGAAATCATCGATGTCCTTGGGAAGCGGGCCGCCATAGTTGACGCTGGCAGCGGAGAAACCGTGCCCGGAGGCGAGCAGGAGTGCGAACCCGCCGCCCATACAGAAGCCGATGACGCCGACGCGTCCATTGCAGCCGGGTTGGGCGAGGAGCCAGCTTCGGGAGGCTTCAACGTCGTCGAAGGCGTGACCGGTGCGGGCAATCATGTCGCGGATGACCTGGCGGATGCAGATGAGCCGGCCGCCTTTGTAGTAAAGATCGGGAGAAACTGCCATAAAGCCGGCCTGGGCAAGCCAGTTGGCCTGGTTGCGGAGGTCCCGGCTCATGCCAAAAACGTCGTGCAGAACGACGACGCCGGGAACGGAGGCCGTGGATGCGGGAGCAGCGAACCATGCGGGCATCTGGCCCCGCGGTGTGGGAATGAGGACGTTGGGCATGATCGTGCTCCTATGGCAGACGGCGGTCTCGCTGCCGATAGGCAATTCTACTCCCAGACTGAGTTGCAGGACCGTGATAAGCTGGGCGGGTTTTGGCTCCTTTTTCCAGGTGTGCCTGCGAAAGGCGTGCCGCGGATAAACAGGAGAACTTATTTGCGTAGTGGATGGTGCGGGTACCCGCCTCGATTTTGGCCACTTCTTCTTTAATCAGCTACTCGTCCTCGTCCTCATTTGAGGGATCGTAGTCTTCGCAAGTATCGCGCCGATTGCAGCTTGCGCAATCGCTGGGTTCGCAGATTTCCTTTTCCGGTGCCATCTCGTCGCCCTCATCGGTGACGGTCATGGAGTGCACAATTTCGGTATTCTCACGTTCGGAATCGCGATCTATATTCTGCGAGGCGATCTGGACGGCGTAGAGGAGCAGGCCGGTGCGGCGCGCATCGATGCGGGAGCAGAGGAAGGCAGCCGTGATCTTGGAGATGGCTACCTGGATGGAGGCAGAATCCTCCAGCAGGGGGAGCTTGAGGTCATCAAATTTGATGTAGTTTGGTGCGGCCATGGCATGCGTGCGGGCGTGGTAATAACAATAAGCCGATCCGAGCAGAGCCGGAGATTGGCATCGTTTACCGTTGGTCTTGATATGACGACATAGCTGGTACATCAGATACCCCCACCCCTACTTTGGACGCAAAGTCGTTGTTTTGTTGAGGTTACAGATGGGGTTGCGCTGTAAAATCGTCAAAACAAAGGAGTTCCCTGCAAAGTCGTCCAGGATAAGGAGTTACGGGCAGTTTCGGCCTCTGCCGGCGGTTTTCGGCTGGCAGATGGCGCGAAAAAGACACCCAGGACGATGTTTGAAGGAAGACTTCTGGGATCATTGTGCAACGAAGAAGTGAATTAATCTGCAAAGGGCTGACCGTCCAGGCAGTTACTTGCGGTGGGACAGCCGCTCACTTTTCGCTCGCATGGGATTCGTGGTTTCCCAAGTCCCCAAATGTGAGGGACCTGTTCGATAAGCTCAGGGCAGGCTCTGGGATACCCGGCTGGGCCGTTTTATTGCAGGGTAAATAAAGGATCAGATTGCCACGTTGGTGATATTCGGTTCTACGAGGGCGGCCATCCAATCCCGAATTAATGGCGACGACGGCCGCAACAACTCTTATATTTCTTACCACTTCCGCAGGGGCAAGAAGTATTCTTTGCGGGTGGATGGGACTTGTTGAAGGCATTGATGTCTGCGACGAAATCTATGCACTTCCGAGCCGGAACGCAGAACGAAAAAACGGTATTTCCGCCGTAATTTGTTACCGCAAAATCCCCCGCCCCCAAAATATCCATGCCAATTATTACATCCTCACCGCTGGGCACATGTACCATCGCGACCTGCATCATTGAGCACATCACTTTACTTGGTAAAGCGATGTTGACCAGATGGCTTGTAGTGGTAATAAATCCACCCCCGACGCCCACGCTGGTTGCGCGAATTGAGGAAAGGTTGAGATCCTGCACTACCTTTGGAGAGATTGTGCTATGGGTCGCTCCGGTATCGTACAAGGCTTGGTACTTCTTGCCGGGAAATGGAGTTGTATTGGGCAGGAAGGCCGGAAAAATCTCGACCTCATTTGTTAATTTGAGTGCTCGCCCATTAAAGCGAGTGGTAAAAGCCTGATTTGGAAGGGGACTCATGCCATGCTATTGTACATCGGACTGTGCAGTATAAGAGTGTAGCTATCAGAGGTGGAAGAGCAAGGTTGTAGTGTGAATGTTCCAGGGGTGTACGCCTTTAACGCTTCTGTATAAGCTGCGCCGATGTCATCGAAATCTTTGATTAGCTTCTGGTCAACGATTAGTAGAACCTTACCGTTGTATTTCTCTGCAAGTTCTTTCTGATTGGCGATATACCACTCAAGATTCTTCGTAAGGGATTCAGGAGCGCCTAAGCCTTCAGCTGTCTTGTCCGAAAGTGTCATTTTCTCCTCGCAGTGGTACGTTCCATGCGTTCCATATCAGAGCAAACCAAATTCCACTTTAGTCTATACCATAAAAAGAAAATTTTAAGCAACAGTCAGCCATGTATATTAATGCCGCTGTAAAATCGTTAAAACAAAGGAGTTCCCTGCAAAATCGTCCAGGATAAGGAGTTACGTGACGTTTCGGCATCTGCCGGCGGTTTTCGGCTGGCAGATGGCGCGAAAAAGACACCCAGGACGATGTTTGAAGGAAGACTTCTGGGATCATTGTGCAACGAAGAAGTGAATTAATCTGCAAAGGGCTGACCGTCCAGGCGGCCACCTGCGGTGGGGCCAATCGGCGCTTGCGCGCCATGAGGTTCTTGGTTTCCCAAGTCCCCAAATGTGAGGGACCTGATCGATAAGCTCAGGGCAGGCTCTGGGATACCCGGCCAATTGGGGTAACGGGATTGAGGAAGTCATGCGCAGCCCCATCGCCCTCCGTCGAACGGGCTTGACAACTATATATACTAATGGCACAATAGATATATATAGAAGGAGATGCCATGGCCATACCCCTGACCTCGATCCGGCTGGATACCAAGCTTGCAGACAAGGCCGTGCGCGTTCTCGGCGCCAAGTCGCGCACCGAGGCTGTTCACGTGGCGCTGAAGGAGATCGTTGCTCTTCAGGAGTTCAAAGACCTTATGAGGAAGTACGGCGGCAAATGCTCCTTCGCGGGAAGTGATGAGTGAGTGTGTAGTATTTGATACCTCGGTCCTCGTCGACCATTTGAGGACCGATCGTCATGCACTGCGCATGGCGAATCTAAACGCTCTGGTGCGCAACTCGTCGGTCGTTCTCGCGGAACTTTGGCGCGGGGCTGTCTCGCCGGTTGACAAGAACATTCTGCATACACTCGAAAAAAAATACCCTATCCTGACTCCAACCAGAAACAATTGGCTGGAGTCGGGCCTGCTTCTTGCGAAGATGCGCGAAGACAATGGATTCGATCCGAATAAGCTGCGCGAGCTTCATTTCGATGTACTGATCGCGCTGACCGTGCGAAGCTACGGGGCCAAACTGATTACATCGAATCGCACCGACTTCGAACTGATTCGCGAGTACCGAGATTTCGAGATGGAGGTCTGGTAGGCCTTCTCTCCCTGGTCCCCAAATGCGAGGGACCAGGGGCACCCGGCATGGGGTGGAGTTCGTGGTTTCTCTCCCTTCCCAAAGTACGCAAAGGATGGGGTACCGGGCCCACAAAACGGATCTATGGTTGAAAATTACCTGCTTTCGTTTGCAAGGGCTTTCAGGTCGCAGTCATGTACAGGGTATTGATGGCAGTCTCAGGAGAAAGAAGGAATGGGAACTAGAGTGCAGCAACAACGGAAAGCGTAACAGTTTTGTTGACACTTTAAGCGAAAACTGCCAACATGGATAAGGTTGACAGAAATGTCAACAAGGCTACAAAAGCAGCGGTAAGTCCTTTGGAATAAGCGTGGGCAATTTTCCAAAAACGGTAATTTCTAAGAGTGTATGGACCTGGGGGGAATCGAACCCCACGCGGACGATGGATGGGAATCCCTGCCGCACACCAAGCCAGGCCCATATTGTAAGGACCGGCCCCAATTTTTAGCTGAGGCCGGGTTGTAAACCGTGAAGGTTACCATCCTGTTTCTTTGCGGAGCCGGGATGGTGATTCGGGTAATGCGTTGAACGGCCAGGCTGCTCTCAGGAGTCGCCTGGCCTTCGGCGTCTTATCAACATACTTCTAAGGTATCAGCGTTTCGTTTTTTACGTACAGGTGCAAAGTTCGGGTCTTTCTGTGGATAACTCGGCGGAAAACGAGATGAAATCTGTAGAGATGTCTCGATTTAACAATACTTTGCCTCAGATTGTGCAAATTCGCTCTATGCTGGGCTACTATCGTCCCCTCCCTCCGGGAGTGGCGGACTACAATGAGATAAATTCCTGCATTGGCTGCTCAATGTTCTAAGTTTCTCCCGACAATAAAACCCATCCTCCAGATCATTGAAATTCGAAGTTTCACATATCTGAAAATTCAGACATAGGTCACCCAACATTTGTGGTCAGAACTCGGCCACCCTCCACTCTACCTAAATCTAGGGATTACGCCATTCATCTGGTCTTCCGTTATTGGTATAGCGAACCCTTTCGACATGAATTGCGGCGTTCGGCGCGATTTCTCGTCCTCTTTCAATTGCTTCCGCTTGAGTTTGCTCGACAGCGCTGGCTCTTTCAGACCCGGGCCTACGTATCGCATAGTCGCCCTCTGATCTGCGCTCGATGTAGATTTCTCGCTTTGCCATTTCTGACCTCCTATAGTTTTCTTCTGTTCCTCAGCTTCTTTAGCTGCATCCGCTGGTGGTCCCGCAGCTCATGCAGCGGTGGCAGGAGCCGTTGCGGACCATGATGGCTCCACAGACCGGGCAACTGGGCGCATCGCCCATCTCGTACATCTCGCGCATGGCTTCGGTGGCGTGGTAGACGCCGCGGTCCTGGAGTTGCGGGGCCTGGGAGGCACTGGCGGCGCTAGATAAGTCAGTCTGCGCCGGGGGAGCAATGCCGCCGCCGCTCGGCGGGCCGCTAACCTGATTCAGACGCTTGGCAACCTCCTCGGCCAACCGGGCAAGGTGGCTCTGCGCCAGCGAATCCTGATACGGCTCGGTCTCGGGCGCCATGCTGGGCGAGGGGGTCAGTTGCGGAGCTTGCGGAACCATCCCCGAGAAGAGCGACAACTGCGTGCCGGAGAGGAAGCGCAGATCCATCCAGCGGAAGATGTAGTCCATAATGCTGGTAGCCTGTCCGATCTGCGGGTTGCCCGTCCAGCCGAAGGGCTCGAAGCGAGTGTAGGCAAACTTGTTGCACAGCACCTTGAGCGGAACGCCATGCTGCAGGGCGATGGAGATGGAGGTGGCGAAGGAGTCCATCATGCCGGAGACGGTGGAACCCTCCTTGGCCATTCTGATGAAGATTTCGCCGGGCTGGCCGGATGGGTATAGGCCGACGGTAATGTAGCCTTCGTGGCCGTTTAGAGCGAATTTGTGGGTGATGGAGGCGCGCTCGCCGGGCAGGCGGTGACGGATTGCGCGAGGCGGGGCATTCTGGTCCTGCACGTCGGGATTGATGGCCTCCTGCGCGCCCGAAGGCTGCAACGTGGGCACGGCGGCTAATTTGGCAATCTCATCCAGGACGCGCTGGAAGGCTGTGCCCGCAAGGAAGACCGTCTGCGCGGGAACCTCAACTGTTTCGCCGCTTTTGCCTTCAAGAGCCTTGAGGTCGGCTTCGGCGGCGGGTTGGCTGGCGGCCAACTGCGACAACACGCGGTTGCCGGAAACGTCCAGAGCCGAGGACTCGTGCCGGGCGTCCATGCTGGTATTCAGCGGCTGGGTTCCCTTGGAGCCGTCGCGGTAGATGGCCACGGACTTGAGTCCCTGGCGCCAGCTTTCGGCGTAGGCCTCGGCGAGGTCCTCGACGGTGGCTTCGTGGGGCAGGTTGACGGTCTTGGAGATGGCGCCGGAAAGGAACGGCTGCGCGGCCGCCATCATCTTGATGTGGCCCATGTAAGGGATGGTGCGGGTGCCCTTGATCGGCTTGAAGCTGCAATCGAAGACAGACAGGTGCTCGGGCCGGATGCCGGGCGCGCCCTCGATGGTGCCGGTGGCATCGACGTAGCTGACGATGGCGTTTACTTCATCCGCCGTATAGCCCAGCTTGAAGAGGGCTTCGGGAACAGTGCTGTTGACGATCTTGATATTGCCGCCGCCCACCAGCTTCTTGTACTTGACCAGCGCCAGTTCCGGCTCAATGCCCATGGTGTCGCAGTCCATCATGAAGCCGATGGTGCCGGTGGGCGCCAGAACCGTTGTCTGGGAGTTGCGGTAGCCGTACTTTTCTCCGTAAACCAGGGCCATATCCCAGCTTTCGCAGCTGGCGTCGATCAGGGCGTCGAGCTGGGGCACGGTGAAGGGCTCGCCGCTCTGCCGCGACCGGCCGATGTTGTTGACTTCAGCGCGGTGCATGCGGATCACGTCAAGGAACGGCTCGCGGTTGACGTAGAAGCCGGGGCAGGCGCCGCCTTGATGTTCGACATTGGCGGTCAGCGGCGTTGCCGATGCGATCGGCGGACAGTTGGCGGCCAGGATGGCGGATTGCAGGTAGGCCTGGCCGGTGAGAATGGCGGTCAGAGTGGCTGCATAGTCACGGCCGGCGTCGGAGTCATAAGGCAGACCCATCGCCATCAGCAGCGCTCCCAGGTTGGCGTAGCCCAGCCCCAGCGGCCGATAGTCGTGAGAGTTGCGGGCTATGGCCTCGGTGGGATAGCCGGAGTTGTCCACCAGTATCTCCATGGCGGTAATGATCACGGTGATGGCGTGCCGGTAGGCCGGAATGTCAAAGCCGCCCGACGGGGTGACAAACTTCATCAGGTTGAAACTGGCCAGGTTGCAGGCCGAGTTGTCCAGGAACATGTACTCCGAGCAGGGATTCGAAGCGTTGATGCGCGCCGTGTTCTTGCTGGTGTGCCAGCGATTGATGGTTGTATCGAACTGCATGCCGGGATCGCCGCACTGCCATGTGGCCTCGGCAATCTTGCGCACGATCTCGCGCGCCTTGTAGGTCGCAACCGGCTTATGGTCCTTCACCGTATAGGTGGTATATTCGCCGTCGTTCTCGTAGGCGCGCATGAACTCGTCGCTCACGCGGACGGAGTTGTTGGCGTTCTGAAAGAAGATGGACGAAAAAGCCTCTGAATCAGGGCCTGAGCCGTCGTAGCCGGCCTTGATGAGGGTGTGAGCCTTGGCCTCTTCCTTAGCCTTGCACTCAATAAAATCAACGATATCCGGGTGGTCCGCGTTCAGAATCGCCATCTTGGCCGCGCGGCGGGTCTTGCCACCGGACTTGATGACCCCGGCAAAGGCGTCCAGGCCGCGCATAAAGCTCAAGGGTCCGCTGGCTACGCCGCCGCCCGAGACAAATTCCTTGCTGGAACGCAAGGAACTGAAATTCGTGCCCGTACCCGAGCCGAATTTGAAGAGCATGGCCTCGGTCCGCGCCAGCTCCATGATGCCGCTCATCGAATCCTCAACCGAGTTGATGAAGCAGGCCGAGCACTGGGGATTGCGGTAGCCGGAAGCGGAGTAGTGCACGCCGCCGGTGGCCGGATCCCAATGCCAGTTCTGCCCCTCCGCCTCCGGCTCCAGCCGGTCGCAGCCCACGTTGAACCATACCGGCGAGTTGAAGGCCACCTTCTGCGTCAGCAGCATGTGAACCAACTCGTCGTGGAAGATAGCCGCATCCTCAGGGGTGGCAAAGTAGCTGCCCGCCAGGCCCCAGTCGCGGATGGTCTCCGCCACCCGGCTCACCAGTTGGCGGACGCTGATCTCACGCTCGTGTGTGCCCTGTTTTCCATGCAGGTACTTTGAAGCCATGATGTTAGTTGCCGTGACCGACCAGTCCGCCGGCACTTCGACGTTTTCCTGCTCGAAGATGATGTTGCCCTTCTGATCCGCGATCGACGCGGTACGCTGCTCCCACTGAATCTCGTCATAGGGGGAGACGCCCTCGGTGGTGAAGCGGCGTGTGAAGGTCAGGCCCTTCTGGATTTGGGGAGTCTGCTGGGCGGCGGCGGAAGAATGATACTGGACCTCGTTCATAAAACCCTCACAATCGGCAAATAATGTTGAAACGTCGGCCCCCCTCCAGTGCAATGCTTTTTGGAGCCTGGGGGAGTCAGGAAATAGTCTCGGTCAAAGAACGGGAAGCGGGGATAAAAAGTACCGCAAGTTCTCTGTTCTCAGTAGCCTCTTTGTGGAACAATCACACCGGAAATCGTTACAAGCCGTTTAAGGCCGCAGATGAAAAAGTACCTCTGTCTGTTGTACATGTCAACAAAAAACCACAATATCTAGTGTTTTGTTGACATTTCAGGCACCAACTTTGCAAACAAAGGCATTTGCCTGTGGAAAGCTCCAAAGACCCTTGCAGAACGCGGGTTTCCGTATGTAAAAATTTGCCCAAATTTCAGTGCAACCCAAGGGTCTGGCAACCGAACTGCCCTCAGAATCCAAGCCTAGTCCTCGCCGGGGCCGGGGACAAGGCGCAAAAACGGTGCAATTAGGAGGTATGGATGTGGGAGATGCGGAAAAGCAGGGCATAAGACTTTGAGAGTAGCGGCATCGATCCGACACAACAGAAAAATGGGTATGAGCCTACGCCCATACCCATGATTTGTTTCCGGAGGCCGCGTTCGTCAGTTTGCCGCCTTGACCAGCACCAACTGCTGCTGGTCGCTGGTGGCGATCTTCTGGTAGTACTCGCGCAGGGCCGGGTACTCATTGGGATCGAGCAACACGAAAAAGCGAGCGAAGGTGTGCCGGATGTCGATGGTCCCCGCGCCGGGAATCGACTTGACCACCAGCATGGCGTGACCTTCCCAGGGCAACTGCGCTGGCGTGGGAGCGCTTTCGACGGTGAAGCCTGCCGGCAGATGGTAGACCGCATCGTCGATCACCTGATCGGAGTAGTGCAGATCGACGGCGGCCGTGCGCTTCTCCTCGGCGACGAACTGGGTATGCGCGCCGGTGGAGAAGAAGAAGCCGGGCAGCATCAAACGCTTGCCGGTGGAGCTGCCTAACTGCCCGGAAACCTTCGCGGAAATCGAAAGATAACCCTCCGCGGTCTCCAGTCCCTGGATCTTATCCACCTCCCCGGCAATTCCCTGGGGCAGCAGGTTGTGCAGGGATTCATTGAACTGCTTTTTGACCTCCTCCGGATCGGAGGTCAGGTTGAGCTGGCGCCAATGGAGCGCCTGGGGGCCGTTCATCAGCATTTTGATGGTTCCGGTGACCCCGCCCTGCGCGTCCAGGGTCAGATCGGCGGCGTGTGCGGTGGTGGCCTCCTTGGCTGAGTTGGGCGGGGTATAGACCGGTCCCTTGGCGTTCTGCTGGATTCCGCCGGCCATCGTGTGCTTCCAATGCAACTGGCCGAAGGGGCAGAGCTTTTCGCCCGGATCGAGGTAAATATCCTTGCCGTCAATGTGCAGCACAACCAGCAGCGCGTCCAGTTGATGGAGCGAGAGAAGGTTGGGATCGAAGACCGACCGGTCCCGGTTAACCACCTGCAGCCCATCGGCCTGCAGGCCCGCGGCGCGCGCCAGTGCCAGGTAAAGGGCGGCAATGTCATTGCCCGAGCCCCTCTTCTCGTTCCACACATCCTGCGCCTTCTTCAGTTCCTTCTTGAGATGCAGCAGCTTGCGCTCTTCTTCGGTCTTCGCTCGCGTAAAGTCGGTGTTTTCCAGCGCTTGCACCGCATCGTAGAGCTTGCGGGCCTTGGCCTCGGGCGTTGCTGCTCCCGCGGTAATCTGATCGGCCGCGTCCTTGATCGTATTACTCTGGCTGGCAAACTCGTTCAACTGATTGGACCAGCGTTTGATCTCGTTGTCCCAATACACCTCCGGGGAGTTGTAGGGTGTGCGAAAAAAGCGCACCTTGTAAAGTAAGGCCTCCTCAGGAAGCGCATTGGCCTCGGGCACAAAGGCGGGCACATCCTGGATGTCCAGTGTGTAATCGCCCCTGGGACTCCGGGTGGTCGTGAATCCGGCGGGCAGGCGCTGCGTGAAGAGCAGGTAGTGGGTCCGTTCCCCATCAATGTAGATGTCGACCGAGCTTCCTTGCACGGTATTCATGGCGTTCGCTTCGATATCGGAGAACGGGTTCCAGTAGAAGTGCTCTTTGTGGACGAAGATTGGCTGCTGCACATCCCACTCGGGATTTTGGATGCCGGCCAGCGCGGCGGAAATGTAGCTCTCAACCGCATCGTCGGCGATGCCGGAAACCTTTCCGCCGGTCATCGGAATGCTCCACTTGTACTCCAAAATGCTGCCCACCTCGACGCTGGGCAGATTGAAGACCGAAACTTTCATGTGATATCTGTTGGTCTTAACGACCAGCAGGTCGGCGGCCTTTCCCACCAGCGGGATCACCGTACCGTCGGAGTGGATGGTGCGTCCCTCGATGATGGGGGTAGCGCTATAGCCCGGAATATAGGGAATTTCGACGGTGGCCCATTCCTTGCCCTTCTCGGTAAGCACCTTAATGCGCGCATAACTACTGACGTAATGGTATCGGTTGTCGGTTTCCGACTCGCGATAGAGAAAGACCGCTGGAGCGCCCGGGGCCTTGGGATCCGAGGTCATCTGCAGCTCTTCTTTTGTCGGCTCCTGGAACTTCTGAGCCGCACCGGTCAGCGGCAAGGACAACACCGCTAATGTAAACGCCACGCCTGCAACCATATAAATGCGCATCTTCCATCCTCCTCTGCGCGGTGACTTGCGCTGGTTTGTACCAAGATCGAGCCGAAAAACTGGCTTTTAGGTGTTGTCCGTCATCATACTATCCGTACTGCACGGCGGGTACCCCAAAAAAGCGGCCCCACGCAATCTCGCATGCGGCCGGGGACAAAGCGCAGAAACGGTGCGGTTGAGGGGTGTTGGTGTGGGAGTTGTGGGGATTTGGGGTGGATTTCACGCAAACGGGCCGGCACAAAAAATCTTATTATCTGCAACTATTGCTTCTGTTATCTTTCTAGTGATTCTGAAAGGCGTTATGAGCGAGCACCGAAAGAAAATCGCCGCATTGTTCCTTGCATTTGGACTGATTCCTGGAGTCAACCCGGCCCAGACTCCTACGCCCACCGGTGGTATCGACCCTGATCTGATGGCCAGAGCGAAGTTGGGGGACGCGGTGGCCCAATTCTATGTGGCTACAGCTTACAGAAAAGGCCAGGGTGTTCCCAAAGATCAGGTTTTGTTCGCATCTTGGATGCGCAAATCCGCCGAGCAAGGCCTGCCAGACTCACAGTATGCATTAGGTCTCTGCTATGCCCTCGGCCAGGGCGTTCCCCAGAGTTATGAGCAGGCGGCGATCTGGTATGAAAAGGCCGCGTATCAAGGTAATGCGGATGGAATGCGTGCACTGGCCATCCTCAATATCGAAGGGCGAGGAGTGCCAAAGGATACGAAGCAGGCATTTCTCTTATTCAGCCAGGCCGCCGCGTTGGGAGATTCCTATTCCCAATATCAGCTCGGCGTGGATTTCGGCGAGGGTATTGGCGTTCCGAAAGATTTGAAGCAAGCCGCAGTCTGGCTTGGCAAAGCTGCCGACCAAGGCAATGCAAAAGCTCAGCGCGATTTAGGCTCTATGTACGAATACGGCAACGGCGTTCCACAGGACTACAATCAGGCCGCAATCTGGTACCGCAAAGCGGCCGAGCAAGGTTATTCTCCTGCAGAGTTTTCCCTGGGCCTTTGTTACGTTCATGGCTGGGGCGTTCCGCAGGACTATGCACAGGCGTTAGTTTGGTATCAAAAAGCCGCGGAGCAAAACAACCCTAATGCGCTGGTCAACCTGGCGCTGCTCTATCATGAAGGCAAAGGCGTCAATAAAGACGAGAAACAGGCGCTCGATTACATTCACAAGGCCGCCGAGGCTGGCGCACCCGACGCACAGTTCCAGATGGGCCTGGATTACGACGGTGGCTATCATGGGCTGAAGCAGGATAAGGTGCTCGCCGCTGAGTGGTTTCGCAAAGCAGCAGAACAAGGTATGACGGTTGCCCAATATGACTTGGTCATGGAGATACACGATCAACATGATGAGACATACTTCTGGATAAGCGTGGCGATACCGAATCTGAAAGGCGATATGCTGAAAAATGCCATCAATATTCGAGAACTCGCTGCTTCATATCTACAGCCTGACCAACGGGCGAAGCTCGATGAACGCATCAAGCAGTGGCAGGAGGCGCACCCAAAGAAGCCATAGTGGCTAAGATTTCTCGAAATGCGGCTTGGCCGGAATCATCTGTTGATGCAAAACACGCACGACCCGAATGCCGCCTGGCTTCAACCGGTAAAACACAACATGCTTGCCTTGCTCGTGTCTGTGCAGCCCTGAACTGATTGCATCACACGTTCGGCCGATTCTTGGATTCTCCGCGAGAGTCCGAAAGGTTTCTTGCAGACCTCGTGCATAGCGATTTGCCTGGTCTACACCCCATCTCTCTAGGGTGTACCGTGCAATAGCCCACATATCGGACTGTGCGGGCTTAGAAACACTAAACTTCGGCAAGGCTCTCTTCTTTCTCTGCCGCTAGTTCCTTGATGTAGGCGTCGAGCCGCTCAAACACGCCCTCTTCGGCATCTTCACTGGCATCTCCCTCGGCAATCGCCGCCCGCAGCAAGGTCATCTTCTCCTCGTACTCCCGCTCTTCCTTCTCCAGCAGGCGCAAGGCGGTGCGCATCACTTCACTGGCATTGGCGTACTCTCCGGCCTCTACCTTGGCGGTAATGAACTGATCCAGCTTTTCAGGCAGGCTGACATTGCGTGTCGGCATTGGGGTACCTCGCCTTAAGTATAGAACTTTTGGCCAACTTTGCCAAAATACTTGGTGTAAAGCCAATCTCCCGTATGGGATGCCGTTTGGGAGCAGCCGCCCCAAACGCCAAACGGCCCCATGCAATCTCGCGTGGGGCCGCCGGGCATTTCGGTTATCCGCCAGAAATGGCGGAGTGGTTCGCTGTGGCGCTACAGGAACAATGGCGCCATTACAAAGGTGACCGTGCAGAGCAGCTTGATGAGCACGTGGATAGACGGGCCGGCGGTGTCCTTAAAGGGATCGCCAACCGTGTCGCCCACCACGGCTGCCTTGTGCGCGTCAGATCGCTTGCCGCCCAGTTGGCCGGTTTCGATGAACTTCTTGGCGTTATCCCATGCTCCACCGCCGTTGTTCATGAAGATGGCCCAGAGGATTCCGCTGATGGTGCCCACCATGAGCAGACCGGCGACAGACTCGGCAGCCAGGGTCGGGTCAGCGGCCGTATTGAAGAAGCGGAAGAGGAAGCCGACGGCGATCGGCACACCCACGGCCAGGAGTCCGGGGACTACCATCTGCTTGAGCGCGGCCTTGGTTACCATGTCCACGCAGGCGCCGTAGTTGGGCTTGGAGGTCCCAGCCATGATGCCGGGGTCGGCTTTGAACTGGCGCCGGACCTCTTCAATGACCGCGTATGCGCTGCGCCCGACGGCCTGGATGGCGAAGGAACTGAAGAGGATCACCAGGGCGGCACCAATCAGCGAAGCCACAAAAACGGGCGGCTTGGAGAGATTGACCGAGGCGAACTCGAAGGCCATGTTGTGGGTCTTTTGGCGGACCAGCTCCGCCACTTCATCCAGATAGGCCGAGAAGAGCAGAAAGGCCGCCAGGGCCGCCGAACCGATAGCATAGCCCTTGGTGAGGGCCTTGGTGGTATTGCCCACCGCGTCCAGGCGGTCGGTGCGCTTGCGTACCTCTGCCGGCTGATGCGACATTTCGGAGATGCCGCCGGCGTTGTCGGTGATGGGGCCGAAGGTGTCCATGGCCAGGATGTAGGCGCAGGTAGCCAGCATACCCATGGTGGCGATGGCGGTGCCGAAGAATCCGGCGGCGGTGCCGGAGATCATGGGCAGGGCCTTGATTCCACAAAAGTAGCTGCCCAGGATGGCAGCCGAGATGACGATCACCGGCATGGCGGTCGACTCCATGCCCACAGCCAGACCGGCGATGATGTTGGTGGCCGGACCGGTCGTCGAGGCTTTGGCAATCGACTGCACCGGGCGATAGCGGTCCTCGGTGTAGTACTGGGTGATCCAAACGAACAGGAAGGACATAACCATGCCGATCAGGCCGGCATAGAAGAACCATTGCCAGTCTGCCCCTGGGATGCCTCCCAGCAGGTACTTGACAGCGACCCAGAAGCCGATGGCGGCGAGGATCGTGGTCACCAAGTAGCCGCGATTCAGCGCCGACATCGCGTCCTCCTCCTCGTTCCTCAGGTGCACGGTAAAGATGCCGATGATGGAGGCGATGAGGCCGAAGGCGCGGGCCACCAGCGGGAAGAAGATGGCCAGAATAGCCGCCTCCGGAGCCTTGTCCTTGAGCGTGGCGAAGAGCGCGACGGCCAGGATCATGGCGCCGATGTTCTCCGCGGCGGTGGACTCGAACAGGTCGGCTCCACGGCCGGCGCAGTCGCCGACGTTGTCGCCCACCAGATCGGCGATGACCGCCGGGTTGCGCGGATCGTCCTCGGGAATGCCGACTTCGACCTTGCCCACCAGGTCAGCGCCCACGTCGGCTGCCTTGGTGTAGATGCCGCCGCCCAACTGGGCGAACAGGGCCACAAAGCTGGCGCCGAAGCCGAAGCCGACAATCTCATAGGGAACTTGAGTGGGATTGGACATTCCGCCGAAGGCCAGAAAGATGATTCCCACGCCCAGCAGCGAAAGCGCCACCACCGAGAGGCCAGTCACAGCGCCGCCGCGTATCGCGATCTTCAGCGCCTTGTTCAGGCTGCTGCGCGCCGCCGAGGCTGCCCGCAGGTTGGCGCGGATGGAGACGAACATCCCTGAAAATCCCGCCAGGCCCGAGCAGATTGCGCCAACCAGAAAGCTGACAACCGTCTTAATGGCCAGATCCTGTCCCTTGCCCAGGAAGAGGTAAAGGGCGTAGATGAGAATCGCCGCCACTACGGATAGCGCATAGATGGTTCTGTATTGGCGCTTGAGAAAAGCCTCGGCGCCTTCTTTGATGGCCGCGGCGATCTGCTGCATGGCCGGGGTTCCGTTGTCCGAGCCGATGACCTGGCGCGCGAAGAAGAAAGCCACGACGAGCGATAGCACGCTGACGGCCAGAAAAAATTCCACCCAATTCGTTACACTCACAAGTCCTCCCAAGCAAAAATGATTGATGATTTACCACGAACAAATCCGGAAAACCCGGCATATTTCCCCGGAAACAAGGTCATTTGCAGGCTATCATCCGCGTATATCACTGTCGAGTGTTGGCAATCACAGCATCCAACAGGGGCTTCCGGAAACGAAAATCGCGGTCCAAAACGGAAGCAAGGGGCTATGGATGATCATTGAAATGAAAAGCTGACTTCGGTACCGGGGAGTGGTCGCGGCGTCCGGCGCCGCCCTGCCTGTCCCTCCTCAGTTCAACAGTATGAGAGTAAGATAGGTTTCAAAGGGGGAGCCATGGCAGCCGCGACAACCTTTGTCACCATAGAAGAATACCTGCGCAGCTCCTTCGAGCCGGACGCCGAATACGTCGATGGCGAGATCATGGAGCGCGCCGTGGGAGAATATGATCATTCTGCGTGGCAAAGGGCGATTGTTTTCTGGTTTCAGCAGCAGGCAATGACCGGTCAGATTCGCGTTTGCCCGGAACTGCGTGTGCAGGTTGCACCTACCTGTTTTCTCGTCCCCGACGTGACGCTTCTGGACCGCAACCGGCCCATCGAGCAGATTGTGACCCATCCGCCTGTCGCTGTCATCGAGATTCTTTCTCCCGCCGATACGCTCAAGCGCGTGATGGCCAAGTGCGGAAGGTATGAAGCCATGGGCGTCCGGACCATCCTTGTCATTGACCCGGACGGTCCGAAGTACAGCTATGTAGACGGGAAGCTCGCGCCGCTGGAAGCTCGCGCCTTCGACGTTCCCGGCAGCAAGAGCCGCTTCGACCTGGACGAGATCGAGAAGCTGCTGGATTAGAGCATCGCTCGCCCTACTCCGCGTGAAATACCACGTCAAAGAGCAGCAGGCTCACCGTGGTGAAGATGATGTCGTAGCCCACCAGCATCTTGATCCACAGCGTGGGGTCGCTTTCGCCGGTGAGAATGGCGGTGACAGCATTCACCATGGCCAGCAGTGCCGGAATGAAAATTGGAAAGAGAATCAGCGAAAGCAGCAGTTCGCGGTTGCGGCTGCGGATGGAGAGCGCGGCAAAAAAGACGCCGTTCGCCACCAGCGCCCATGTGCCCAGCGGCAATACCAGCACCAGCAGCCAGGCCTGGCCAGCGATGTGAAGGTTATACAGAATAAAGAACAATGGCGCCAGAATGACCTGGACGATGGTGACAAAGAGAAAGTTCGCCAGGACCTTGGCCAGGTAAAGCTCCGCGCCCGGAGCCGGCGCCATGCGCTGCGCGTCCATCACCTGGTGACGTATCTCGCGCGCCCACGCCTGGTTCAGCGCGCTGACCGAGGCGAACAGGATAGCCACCGAGAGTACACCGCCAGCGATCTGCTGGGAAAAGGCCCCGCGCGGGTCGAAGGCGATGGAGAAGAGCACGACGACCAGTAATGAAAAAAACAGCATGGAGACGATGGCGTCCAGCGAGCGCCACTCAATGCGCAGTTCCTTGATGAGATGGGTCCAGAGGGCGCGGGTCATGGGGCGTGGCCCTCCGGGGCTGATTTGGTCAGGTCGGCTGTCCGGGCCTTTGTGGCTCTCAGATAATCTGCTGGCGCAAGGATGAGTTGCGTACCTTGCGTGCCGGCCGAGACGCTGATTTTATCGAAGAGAATCGCAGTCTCATCGACGAAGACAGGAAAGGGCTTTTTCGCGCCGAATACGGTGACTCCGCCGCGGATGTAGCCGGTGAGCGGCTGCACGTCTTTGACCGGGACCATCTCCGCCTTGCGCAGGCCGGCTGACCACCCCATCGACGAAGACCTGTCGCTGGGTACCCCGGCTATCGCACGGGCCAACTTCTTGAAATCCAGCTCTGCATTACCGGGGATGACGGCGAAGTAGTACGAATTGGGTCCGCTTGTCGTCAATAACGTCTTGAAAACCTGTTCAGGCGGCATTCCAATTTTCCTTGCGACCGTCAGGGCGGACAAGTCTTGAGGATTGGATGGATCGACCTCGTACTCCTGGAGTTCGAAGTGAATGCCGAGAGATTCGAGCAGGCGCGCGCCGTTGGTCTTCATAACGTTGGCCTTCCCGGCTCAAGAGAAGCCACTCTACCGGCGTGCAGCGTCAGCACCCAGTCAGCAATGGGCGCAGCCAGCTCGCGCTGGTGGGTAGTCAAGACAATCGTCCGGTTGCCCTGGCGAAACCGAGCGAGCAGCTCGACCATCTGGTGGGCGCCCTCCACGTCCATGTTGGAGAAAGGCTCGTCGAGCAGCAGCAACTCAGGAACGGAGAGCAGCACGCGGGCCAGCGAGGTGCGCTGCCTCATCCCCTGCGAATACTGGCCCACGATGCGCTTCAGTTCCGGGTCCAGACCCACCTGGCGCAGGGCCTCATCTGGCGCAAGGCAATCGCGTCCGGGATACAAGCTGGCAAAGTAGCGCAGATTTTCTTCGGCGGTCAGCTCGTCGTAGAGCATGGGTGCGTGGCTCATGTAGCCGATGCATTCGCGAGCTTCATGAGGCTCGAGCCCGCCGGGCTCAAGTCCGTCCTTTTCGAGTCCGCTGAAGACCCGGACCTGTCCGAAGCTGGGCCTGAGCAGGCCGGCCAGAATGCGCAGCAGTGTGGACTTGCCCGCGCCGTTTTCGCCCAGCAGAACGTAGCAGCGCCCCTGCACCAGCTCCACCGAAACCTGGCGCAGCGCGGCGAAGGAACCGAAAAGTTTGGATACCTTGTCCAAACTGGCAAAGACGGGCCGGGCACCAACAGTTGAACCAGCGATCTCGGTTGCGGAAGCAGTCATTGCGATCAGTTGGCAGTTGCCGGAGCTGCCGCTACCGGTTGCGTGGTGGCAGCGCTCGGGCTTGCGGCAGGCTGTGCGGGCGCAGCGCCGGGCTTTGCCGGTTCATACTTACTGGCGCATTTGGCCTGCAAGACAGAGGCGTGGAAAACGCCGTCGCGGCCATACGTCCCTTCAGCCAGGGCCTGGGCGTCGTCTTTGAAGGTGTCCGGCGGCGGCTCAGCGCCCCTGTAGTTGACCGTGAGCACTCGCCCCGTAGCGGCCTTGGGAGAGTGGCTCTCAAACTCGTTCAGCACAAAGTTCACATGAGTGCCGTTCTGCTCGATGGAGCCGGGCTGAACGAAGCCTTCTACACGGAGATTAGTGTGGTAAGCCTTGTCGCCCATCGCGCTCAGTTGTGGGATGGTGACGTAGTAGCTTTTGTTGGCGCCGATGCCGGACAAGGCAAGCCACGCAATGGTGCCCACGACAATGGTCACCGCGATTCCGATGCGAAGTGTATTAGGGGAAATTTTCATCGTCACCCCTAACGATACGAGGCGGACAGGGCGCGGGTCAAACGTAGCAGAGACGAGACCCGGTTACCGCGCCGCCTCCAGCGTCTTCGCCGCCCGCGTCAGCGCCTGAGTCAGCACCATCAACTGCTGCGCGGCCCGCTGCTGATCTTTGCTGTCAATAGCCTCGTTGACGCCGGGTATCACCACCGCCGCGTAGCCGGTGTACTCGCCGGGGGCGAAGATGGTGTGCCGGAACCAGGGGCGATTGGGCAGGCCGGCTCTGGTGAGAAGATCAGTCTCGGCCTGGCGAAGATCAAGATTGAGTTTTGCACGATCGCCTGAGGCGACGATTTGTAGTTCATGAACTCGCTCCGCCGCGGCAGTGAAGCGCGCAGCGGCAGCCTGCGCCGCGCCAAAGTCCAGCGAGAGTCCCTGTTCACTTGCCCTGCGCTTTGCCGCTTCGATATACGAACTGATCTCGCGCGCGTAGGCGATGTAGTCATAGGGCAGCACGTCGGCGTCGGCCATGCGCAGCGCTTCAAGGCCGAAGACGCGGGCCATCTCCTGCAAATACACAAACGTCGGGTCAGCGTTTTGCGTGTACCAGGCGTAGTTGTCGAAGACCGAATGATAAACGCCATACGGTCCGCCGGAACTGATGTCGGTGGAAGGCACGCCCACGTGCTGGAAGAAAGCCGTGAAGTCCGAACCGGAGCCGAGATCGCCCAGGTGCACATCTTCGCCGGCTATGGGCGGAGCGTTGGAGCGGCGTCGCTCATTCCCGCTGGCGGAGTTGATCTTCCATTGTTGATACACTGTCCCGCCCCGCGGACTGGGAACCGAGCGCGTCAGCTCGCGGAGAAACTCCTTGAGCGAAGGGACTGCGGCGGCTGAGAAATCCGGCCCGGCGACGCCAACATCTGTGTTGAAGTAGGCCACGGCATGTTCCAGCGCTCCGGCGTTCTGTTCCACCCACTCCGTTGAGCCAACCAGGCCTTCTTCCTCTGCATCCCAACTGCAAAAGACAATCGTCCGCTTGGGCCGCCAGCCCTGTTTGAGCAGCGCGCCAACTCCGTGAACCGATTCGAGCATGGCCGCGGTGCCACTGGAGGGATCGACTGCGCCATAGACCCAGGCGTCGCGATGATTGCCGATTACCACCCAATCGTTAGGAAACTCCGTTCCCTTGATCTTTCCGATCACGTCCCAGATGATCCGGCGCTGATAGTCCTGCACAGAGACCAAGTGAACCTTCACGCTGCCCGGCCCTACAGACGTTCCGATGTGATAGTGGAAGTTGAGCCCGCCTTGCCACTCCTGCGGTGCGACGGGGCCTTGCAAGGCTTGCAGAATCGGCGCGGCGTCGTGGTAGCTGATGGGGATGGAGATGATGTGGGGCTGGCTGCCGTAGGGCGAGACGCGGGCCGAGTCCGGCAGCTTCAGCGTTGAAGCCACACCCGGCGTCTCTGGATCGCCCGGATACTCGAACATAAATTGCACCGAGCCGCGCTGCACGCCTGTCTCCGGCCGCCATGGCCCTTTGGGATAAACCTCGCCTTTTGTGAAGCCGTCGTCCTGCGGGTCGGAGTAGATCAGCACGCCCGCTGCTCCGCGCTGCTCGGCAATGAAGACCTTCACGCCGCGGAAGTTGCTTCCATAGCGCGCCAGCACGATCTTGCCTTTCAGGTCAATGTGCTTCGCCGCCAGCAGGTCAAAGTCCTCCAGCCGGCCGTAGTTGGCGTAAACCACCTCGGCGGTCACGTCGCCCGACCCCGACGAGCCGTTGAAGGGCATGACAACTCGCGCATCGTCCTGGTAAGGATCGCCCTCGACGTGCTCCCGCGTAGGCCCGCTCATCAGCAGCTTGCCGCTCTGGTCCCAGGCCTCCACGCGCACCACCTTGGGCTGGTTCAGCAAAACGCGATAAGGAACGATCTCCGTCTTCAGGCCGGCCGCGCGAAACTTCCGCGCCACGTATTCGGCGGTCTTGCGGTCCTCGGGGGTTGCGGCCAGATGCGGCTCGCTGGTGAGTGTCTTCAGGTGCTGGCCGGCCAGTTTGGCATCGGGAACGGCCAGGAATTTCTCCTCGATCTTTGCCTGCGCGGTGAAGTCCGCATAGCCGAAGACAACCGGCGTGGCAGGCTTCGCGGCGGACTGGGCCGCCAGCGGGCAGGAGATGAGAGCGGATGAAACCAGCGCTAGAAAAACCAGCGAGGCAAGCGGCTTGAGAAACGTCATGAATGGAACCTCTTTGTGCGAGTCGGCGAGCGAGGAATTCGGTTGCACTACAAAAAGATTACGCCACCCCCCGGGTGCCTTAATTATGGGAAATGAAGCCAGAATTGAAGAAAATAACCGGATTGATCAATTGTCAAAGATTGCTAAGTATGGTACCCTTGCTCTCAGTTCCGCTCTCCGGCAGGAGAGCGGAGGAGAGGCGCCATGCCGACTCGTAACGTGAATTTGACCCCGGAGCTCGATAGCTTCATTCTGGAGCGGGTGGAGAGCGGGCGTTTTGAGAACGCCAGCGAAGTAGTGCGTTCCGCACTGCGAACTCTGGAGCGCGATGAGCAAATCTTTGAGGCGAAGCTTGCCGCGCTGCGTGCAGCGATTGATGAAGGCGATGCCAGCGGGGTCGCTGAGGGCGATGTATTTGCGCAGGTTCGCGCGACGCTCAATCTGACGGCGAACCATGGCTAGCTATGGCCGCGTTGTATTTTTCCCGCAGTGCCAAAGCAGACTTACTTACCATCGGCGCATACACGCTTGAAACCTGGGGCGCAGCTCAGGCAGAGCGTTACCTTGACGGTCTAGAGCAATGTGCAAAGGTGCTTGCCGCCAATCCGCTGCTTGGCCGGCAGTGCATGTGGATTCGTCCTGGCTTGCGCCGCTTTGAAAAAGGGCGGCATATTCTGTTCTACCGGCGAGTGGAAGATGGCATCTGCATTTCACGCATTCTGCACCAAAGTATGCTTCCGGAACAACAGCCTCTCGAGGACGAGACTCCCGAGGCTTGATTGTGCCGGGTCAGAAGCAGCCCGCTCATCCGCGCCCGGGGCGCAAACCCTCCAGATGGCTTCTATCGATGGGCTCTGGATCTTCAAATTCGGGCAACACCGGCAACCCCTCCCGCAGGCCGCTCCACTCTTCAGAGACCACGATGCTGTTCTGCGGATAGCCCGGATGGTAGCGCGCTGAGCAGGGAAAGCCCGCCCGCACCTGTGATGCATCCACCCGGCTGAGCAGCTCGGTAATGTCCTGTGAGGACTCGTAGTCCACCCCGCCGATGCGATATTTGTAAAGCAGCATGGTGAGGGTGCGGCTCGGGCTGTTCTTGGATTTGGCGGCAGCGACGATATCATAGATGTCCAGCAACATGCCGTCCACCACGCGCCCCGAGTGAGAGAGGAAATGGCGGCGCGCGCGCTCCCGCTCCTCCGGCGTGGGGCCTCTGCGCAGCAGCAGCCAGAGACCTGCCCCAAGGAGCGCGGCTGCAAAGGCGCCGACAGCGATTATCTCCCACGTATTGGCGCTGAGTTGAGTCATCGTGGCAGGATACTTTCCCTTCAGTCCTAAATTAGAGGATACCTCAGCGGAGTCTGTACGAAGCCGGAGGTGCTGTGCATCCGGCTCCGGTTTCAACTTACCGCATTCCGGGCACTCTCGCTGCGGTATACTTCTGACTGCATCTTGGAGGAGATTTTCGCCGCAAGATGCCCTGTTTTCAGAGGTTTTGTCATGGCTTATCGCAAAAATCCCGGGCCGGCGCCTGATTCCCAAAATCGTGACCGGACTCGTGACCAATCTCGCAGCGGAATGCATTCCACCACCGTCATTTGCGTGCGCCGCAACGGCCAGGTGGTCATGGCTGCCGATGGCCAGGTCACTCTCGGCGATCACGTACTGAAGCATTCGGCCAAAAAAATTCGCCGCCTATTTCAGGACAAGATTCTAGCCGGGTTTGCCGGCTCCACGGCCGACGCCTTCTCGCTCTTTGCGCGTTTTGAGTCCAAGCTGGAGCAGTTTGCCGGTAACCTGAACCGCTCCGCAGTCGAACTGGCCAAAGACTGGCGCACGGACAAGATGCTGCGCAACCTGGAGGCGCTGCTGGTGGTGGCCGATGCCAGCCAGACATTTTTAATCTCCGGCTCAGGCGACGTGATTGATCCCGACGAGCCTCTGGCCGCCATCGGTTCCGGCGGACCCTACGCCACCGCCGCCGCCCGCGCGCTGATGGAAAACACCGAGTTGAGCGCCCGCGAGATCGCCGAAAAGGCCATGCAGATTGCCGGCGAAATCTGCATCTACACCAACAACCACATCACCATTGAGGAGTTGAAGGGCTAGCGGCTTGTATCCGCCTGCGCATTGATCCATGGCCATTTACCTGCCCGCATCCGCCGAAGAACAAGAGCTCTCGCTCGACGAGCTGACGCCGCGCGAGATTGTCGCCGAGCTGGACAAGCACGTCGTTGGGCAGAAGGCCGCCAAACGCGCCGTAGCTATTGCTTTGAGAAATCGCCAGCGCCGCCAGAAGCTGCCGCCGGACATCGCCGACGACATCATGCCCAAGAACATCATCATGATCGGGCCGACAGGCGTGGGCAAAACGGAAATTGCGCGGCGGCTGGCCAAGCTGACCGGGTCGCCGTTTCTGAAAGTCGAAGCCTCCAAGTTTACCGAGGTCGGTTACGTGGGCCGCGATGTAGAGTCGATGATTCGCGACCTGGTGGAGATTGCCATCGACATGGTGCGCGAGGAGCGGCTGGAAGAGGTGCAGGACCGCGCAGAGATGAACGCCGAGGAGCGGCTGCTCGACGTGCTGCTACCGCCTCCACCGCCTTTGCCGCCCGCGCAGGAGGGCCAGCTCACGCTGCCCGGCACAGAGAGTTATCAGCGCTCTCGCGAGAAATTGCGCCAGCAGTTCCGCGAGGGCAAGCTCGACGAGCGCATGGTGGAGCTGGACGTGCGCGAGCGCGGCATGCCGCAGTTCGGCATCATCAGCAACCAGAACCTTGAGGACATGGAGATGAACCTCAAGGACATGCTGCCCAACATCTTTGGCGGCGGCACCAAGAAGCGCAAGATGAAGGTGGCCGATGCCTTCGACTATCTAGTGGATGAGGAAGAGGGCCGCCTGATCGACATGGATTCCGTCAACCGCGCGGCGGTGGAGCGCGTCGAATCCAACGGCATCGTCTTCCTCGATGAGATCGACAAGATTGCCGGGCGCGAGAGCGGCCACGGTCCCGATGTTTCGCGCGAGGGCGTGCAACGCGACATTCTGCCCATCGTGGAGGGAACCACCGTCAACACGCGCTACGGCATGGTGCGCACCGATCACATTTTGTTCATCGCCGCCGGCGCATTCCATGTCTCCAAGCCCAGCGATCTTATCCCCGAGCTGCAAGGCCGCTTTCCCATTCGCGTGGAGCTGAAGTCGCTCACCGTCGATGATTTTCTGCGCATCCTTACCGAGCCCAAGGCCTCGCTCACCAAGCAATACTCGGCCCTGCTGGAAACCGAGGGTGTGAAGCTGGAGTATTCTCCCGACGCCCTGCGCGAGATGGCTGAGTTTGCCTTCAAGGTCAACGAGCAAACCGAAAACATCGGCGCGCGCCGCCTGCATACCATCATGGAGCGAGTGTTGGAGGATGTGAGCTTCCTTGCGCCCGACGTGACCCGCCGCGTACCCGACGAAGCTGCCGCCGCGGCGCTCAAGGAGGCTATCAAGATTGAGTCTTCCACGCCCCTACCCTACGAGGAACGAACAACACCGGCTGGCGTCGAGAAGGTCTTCCTCATCGACGCCGAGTACGTCAGGCAGATGGTTGCATCCATCGTTAAGGATCAGGATCTGTCTCGCTATATTCTGTAATCCAACTGCAGGCTGCCCTGCCGGATCAACACTCTAACTTCACCATATTGTTGACGGCCGTAACTTCAACGGAAACGCTGGCAGAGCAGCAGGCAACGCGGGCTGCGGAGCTATAAAACAAGAACGGAGGAAAGCATGAGCCGGAAGTTGCGGATGGGGATGGTGGGCGGCGGGCCGGGCGCGTTCATCGGGCCGGTGCACAAGATGGCGGCCGAACTCGACGGGCGGATTGAGCTCGTGGCTGGAGCTTTCTCGCAGACGGCGGAGAAATCGCGGGCAGCGGGCGAGAGTTTCGGCATCGATGCAGGCCGGGCCTACGCGAACTACAGGGAGATGCTCGCGGCCGAAAGCAAACGGGATGATGGAATCGATTTTGTAGCGATTGTCACTCCCAATCATCTGCACCTGCCGGTAGCCGTGGCCGCATTGGAATCGGGAATTGCGGTGATGAGCGACAAGCCTGCCACTGCCACCTATGAAGAGGCTCTGAAGCTGGAGGCGGTTGTCGCCAAAGCCGGGCTGCCCTATGGGCTGACTCATACCTACGCCGGCTATGCGATGGTGCGGGAGGCGCGGGCGATATGCGCCAGCGGGAAGCTGGGAACGATTCGCAAGGTTGCCGTCGAATATATGCAAGGCTGGTTGAGCGAGCCGCTGGAAAAGAAAGGGCAGAAACAGGCGGCGTGGCGTAGCGATCCGGCGTTGAACGGGCCGGGAGGTTGCATCGGCGACATCGGGACGCATGCTTTTCACATGTTGGAGTATGTGACCGGGCTGGACGTGACGGGCATCAATGCCACACTGCGCTCGGTGGTGGAAGGGCGGAAACTGGATGACGATTGCAATGCGTTTGTGCGGCTGGAGAACGGCGCAACGGGCACTCTGATGGCTTCCCAGGTGGCGGCGGGGGAATTGAACGACCTGCGTCTGCGCGTGTATGGCGAAAAGGGTTCACTCGACTGGCGGCAGCAGGATTCGAATCGGCTGATTGTGAAGCTGCTCGATGGGCCGGAGGAGATTCATCACGCGGCCACGAGTTACCTGGGGCAGGATGCGAAGGCCGTTGCGCGCGTGCCCGCGGGGCATCCTGAGGGATATATCGAGGCCTTCGCGGTGTTATACAGGGAGTTTGCCGATGGCTTCATGGCGTGGCGCGCGGGTAAGCCAAACCCGCTGCCCGCGACTTTGCCGGGAATTCGCGCCGGAGTGCGTGGAATGCGGTTCATTGAGCGGGCCATCGAGAGCAATAAGCGGCAAGCCTGGGTTGAATTTTAGAATTGAATGGTTGCGGAGCGTGAAGCGATGAAGACAATCAAGGGACCGGGAATTTTTCTGGCGCAGTTTGCAGACGACAAAGCGCCGTTCAATTCGCTGGGCGGGATAGTGGATTGGGCTGCAGGCTTGGGATTTACCGGCGTGCAGATTCCAACCTTGGACCGGCGGCTCTTCGACTTGAAGCTGGCAGCCGAGAGCCAGAGCTACTGCGACGAAGTGCTTGGAGTAGTGGGACTGGCCGGACTTTGCGTGACGGAACTCGCCACACACCTGCAGGGTCAACTGGTGGCCACGCACCCGGCCTATGATGTGCTCTTCGCGGACTTTGCGCCGCGCGAGCTGGCGCTTGATCCCGTCGGCCGGCAGGCATGGGCGGTTCAGCAAATGCTGTGGGCGGCAAAAGCCAGCCAGAGGCTCGGTTTGAAGGCGCACGCTACCTTCTCTGGAGCGCTCGCATGGCCGTTCGTCTATCCGTGGCCCAAGCGGCCCGAAGGCCTTATCGACGATGCCTTCGCGGAGCTGGGACGGCGCTGGCTGCCTATCCTTGACACTTTCGACGAGGCGGGCGTGGATCTCTGCTTTGAATTGCATCCTTGCGAGGATTTGCACGATGGAGCTACCTTCGAGAGGTTTCTCGCCGTCGTGGGCGAACACCGGCGGGCAAACATTCTCTATGACCCAAGCCACATGATTCTTCAGCAAATGGATTACCTGGAATTCCTTGACCTGTATCACGAGCGCATTCGGGCCTTCCATGTGAAGGACGCGGAGTACAGCCCAAGCGGGCGGAGCGGCGTATATGGAGGCTACCAGGATTGGCTCGACAGGCCGGGGCGCTTTCGTTCGCTGGGGGACGGCCAGGTCGATTTTCGTTCCATCTTCAGCAAGATGGCGCAGTACGATTACCCCGGCTGGGCGGTGCTGGAGTGGGAATGCTGCCTGAAGCATCCGGAGGATGGGGCGGCGGAAGGGGCAAAGTTTATCCGCGAGCACATCATCCGCGTGACCGATCGTGCCTTCGACGATTTTGCCGGCGGAAGCTCGGATGAACAGAAAAATCACCGGATTCTCGGCTTGAGCTAAGGAGCAACGCGAGAGACAGGAGCCTCCTACGCAGCCTTGATGTAAACTCAAGCAACGAGTGCGGCTTTCTTCGCTGTGAACCCGGCTGCAAGCTGCTCTGCCCGTGCTTTACTCATACTTCCCCATGATGCCTGAGAACATATATTTGAGAACATTGTGCTCCGCAGCCTGCCTCCTTCTGGCTGCCCGCGCGCCTGCGTCCTTTGCGCAGGCACCGCCGTCTTCTCCGCCCACCAAGCTTCCTCATCCTACCGAGAGCATGGTGGTACTTGGATCGGCGGTTCCCGTGCCGCTGGCGGAGTCATCCGCATCGGTCGTTGTGCTGCCCGTCGCAGGCAAGACTCTCGCCCTGGAATCGCCGCAGGAGTTGCTGCGCCAGGATTCGTCGGTCTTTCTCCAAGTGCGCGGCGCGGGCGGCGGACAAGCTGACCTGGTTTTGCGTGGAGGCTCCTTTGAGCAGGCCCTGGTGCTGTTGAATGGTTTTCGCATCGACGACAGCCAGACCGCGCATCACAACCTCGACCTGCCCATTCCCCTCGACGCCATGGACTCGATTGAAGTGCTGCATGGCGCGGGCTCCACGCTGCATGGCGCGGACGCATTGAGTGGCGTGGTCGACTTTCTAACTGCCGCGCCTGCCGCGAACTCGCTTCGCCTGCGCGCAGGAGACGGCAGCTTTGGTTCCAGTGAAGAGTCGCTCGCGGCCTCCCTGGCTCGCAGGCAGTGGAGCAGCCGATTGACCGCAAACCGCAACTTTTCTACGGGCTTTATGCCCGACCGCGATTACCGCAACGAAGACGCTTCCTCGGAGAGCTGGGTGAGTTCGCGCCTCGGAATCTCCGACCTGCTCTTTGCCGCCAGCGACCGCTCCTTCGGCGCAAATCAGTTCTATGGCCCTTTTAACTCCTGGGAACGTACCAAAGGATGGTTTGCCTCCGGACGCCAGGAGTTAGGCAGCCGCACCGTGGCCGCCTTCGGTTATCGCCGCCACACCGATGAGTTTGTCTTGCTGCGCAATGCCCCATCCGTTTACGAAAACAACCACATCGACGGCTCCTGGCAGGCCTCTTTGCGCCACACCCTTCCAGTTACTAACTCATCCGTGCTCTTGTTCGGGCTGGAGTCGGATGGCGACAGCATCCACAGCAACAACCTCGGCCTTCATGCCCGCAATCGCGGCGCGGGCTATGTGGATTTAGACCTTAGGCCTTCTAAGTCGCGCTGGAACTTATCCGCAGGCCTGCGCGAGGAGTTATTCTCCGGCGGCCTGCAATCCGCGCTGGCGCCGCATCTTGCAGGCAGTTATCGCCTGGCCGATAAGTTAAAACTGCGCGCCAGCGGCGGCTATGGATTCCGCCTGCCGACTTATACCGACCTTTATTACTCAGATCCTGCCACCATCGGCAATCCGAATCTAAAGCCCGAGTCGGCCTGGAGCGGCGAAGCAGGCGCCGACTGGGCGCCATCCGGCCGCCTGTTGATCTCTGCCACAGGTTTTTACAGCCGCCAGCACGACACTATCGACTACCTCCGCACCGCTTCCCTGCCTAACTCCCTGCTTCCTTCCTGGTGCCTCGCCAACACATGGTGCGCGGTCAATCTCAGCGGCCTGCGCTTTGCCGGAGTCGAGTCCTCCGCAACCTGGGTGCCCGCCAAAGGACAAAAAGTCCAGCTCGCATGGACCGTGCTTATCGGCGCGCAACCGCCCTTGAACGGCCTGCAATCCGAGTATGCCCTAAATTATCCGGTCCAGAATTTTCGCGCCACATGGACGGTCGCGTTGAAACACGCTCTAACTATCACTAACTCGGTTGCACTGACAAAGCCCTATCAGCAGCTTGGCAACCCGCCCTGGAACGCTAACCCCTATCCCGTGTGGAACGCCGCCATGACGCGCGATGCGGGGAAGCTGCGCCCTTATCTCCGCCTCGCAAATCTGAGTAACACCAGCTATCAGGAAATCAATGGCGTCGCCATGCCCGGCCGCTCCATCACCGGCGGCCTTTCGCTCTGGCTGGGACGCTGATTATTCAAAATGATTCGATACAGTAGCCGCGTAATTCTGCTAGCCTGTTGTCGTACATCGCCAGCCTTCGCTGTCTTTTCATCGACTTCACGCGTAGCAACAAAAATGGAGAGAGATCATGAGCAATCCCGCACTGCACCACAAGATCAACTACATCGAGTTCACCACTCCAGACATCGAGCGCACCAAGAAGTTTTACTCCACTGTCTTCAGCTGGAGCTTCAAGGATTGGGGCCCGGATTACATCGACTGCAACGCGGCTGTTTCCGGCGTCGCCATTGGATTTGCCAAGGGCGCGGCCCAACAGGAACAGCCTAAGTTCGCGCCCTTCGTGGTGCTTTACTCCGCGGACCTGAAGGCCACTGAAGCGGCAATCATCGCCGCCGGCGGCAGAGTCGTGGTGCCCACCTTCGAATTTCCCGGCGGGCGGCGCTTCCACTTCTCCGATGGCGTGGGCAACGTGCTGGGCGTTTGGTCGGAGTAGGCGCTCCCTCAGGCGCGATTCTTGTTTTCCAACTCGGCCAGGCGCTGGGCGAGCAGCGTTTCCAGCTTGACCAGCGCGGCCGAGAAGCCTTTAATGCCTTCCTTCAGCTTGTCGGTGGCCATGCGGTCGGCGGCGTGCATCTTGTCAAAGGTCGCCTTGTCCATGGCAATCTTTTCTATTGACATCGTGCGGGCAGCTTCAGGCGAAAGCTTTCGCGGCAGCTCGCCCACGGTGGCTTCAAGCTCGGCCAGCAGTTGCGGCGAAATCGTCAGCAGGTCGCATCCCGCTAACTCCGTAATCTCGCCTGTGTTGCGGAAGCTCGCGCCCATCACCTGCGTCTTATAGCCGAATTTCTTGTAATAGTTATAGACAGTAGTCACCGACTTCACGCCGGGATCGTCCGCGCCGTGGTAATCCTTGCCGGTATCTTTTTTGTACCAATCGAGAATGCGGCCCACAAAGGGCGAGACAAGCGTGACGCCTGCCTCGGCCGCCGCAATGGCCTGGTGCAGTCCGAACAGCAAAGTCAGGTTGCAGTGGATCCCCTCGCGCTCCAGCACTTCGGCGGCGCGGATGCCCTCCCAGGTGGAGGCAATCTTGACCAGCACGCGCTCGCGTCCGATGCCCTCAGCGTCGTACTGCGCAATAATGCTGCGCGCCTGCGCGATGGTAGCCGCGGTGTCGTAAGAGAGGCGCGCGTCAACTTCGGTGGACACGCGCCCCGGAACAATAGCCAGTATCTTCTTGCCGAAGGCGATGGCCAGCCGCTGAAATGCGAGGTTGGCAATGGCTGCATCGGTTGCGCTCGCGCCCAGTTCCTTGCGCGCGGCCAGCAATACGCCGTCCACAATGGGCCGGTACTGCGGTAATTGCGCCGCGGCAGTAATCAGCGAGGGATTGGTGGTCGAGTCCTGGGGGCGAAACTTTCCAATCGCCTCGATGTCGCCAGTATCGGCAACGACTACAGTAAAGCTGCGCAATTGTTCCAATAGGTTCTGCGGCATGGTGCCTCCAGGGGACGCATGCGTCATATTTCAGGCGCGTTCGAATTCAGATTACCGCTGTTTGATTCGTCCGTGCGGTCAAGGTTGCATATGAGCGGTTTCGACTCATCTCTCCTCCGGCTGGAAGGTGTTAGCCAGCACGCCCAATCCGGGGATACCGATCTCCACGCAGTCTCCGGGCTTGAGCGGACCCACCCCGGCAGGCGTTCCGGTCAGCACCAGGTCGCCTGCCTCCAGAGTCATTATGGCGCTGATATAGCTGAGCAGTTTGGGAATCGGAAAGATGAAGTCCAAAGTCGATCCGCGCTGGCGCAGTTCGCGGTTTACGAGCGTCTGCAGAGTGAGTCCGGCTTCGGGGTCCACTTCATCGCTCACCACTGGGCCCACGGGACAAAATGTATCGAAACCCTTGGCGCGGGTCCACTGGCCATCCTTCTCTTGCAAATCGCGGGCGGTCACGTCGTTGGCCAGCGTGTAGCCGCGGACTGCCGAGCGCCATTGTTCTTCCCTGAGATTGCGCGTGCGGCGGCCAATCACCACCGCCAGCTCGCCTTCATAGTCCACGCGCGCCGAAGCGGCAGGCATGCGCACTACGCCTCCGGGCCTGTTCAGCGCTGACACCGGCTTTAGAAAGATCAGCGGCTCGGCGGGCATCTCGTGCCCCAATTCCTTCACGTGCTCGCGATAGTTGCGCCCCACGCAAACGATCTTCGAAGGCGTAACCGGCGCCAGCAGTTCAGCGGCGCTCAGCGGCATCGAATCAAAGTCGAAGCTCCAGGATATCTCCCGCCCATGCACCAGCCGGAATGCGCGGTCCTCTTCGGGAGCAGCAATCAGGCGCACGATCCACGGCTCCCCCTCGCGATCTTCCACCGCGCCATAGTGGGCTTGACTATCAAAGAGAAAACGACAGTATCTCATGGACGGCTACTCCTCAGGCGGGGATGAAGAAAACGGTAATGCCTTATTGCCAAATTTGATTTCCACCATACTATTTGAATCAACATAGTAGACAAATAATCTTGTAACCGACAGTTGTGCTTTTGCCGCTATTCCATCGACTCCGCGCAACATATCGATTGGAAGGCGCGAATCAACGATGGCAACCACGGGGTAATTTTCCCCATACGTTGATTCCATCTTGCTCAATTCTAGGAGTAGGTGCGTGACAATAATCGAATTGATCTTGTACTGATAGATGCCGTGAACCTTTTCCACCAGGACTACGATTGGCTTGGGCTTGGATAACTGCTGAATTGATTGCTGTGGATACGCAGGAGTAGCTATCAGTAGCAGTGGCGTGAGAACTACGATTAATAAAACAGAAACAATCGGGTTCTTCAATTTGATCCTCCGATTAACCGTTGTGCATAGCTGTGTAGCATGTCGCCATATATTTACGGGTTTGGCACCGTCTCCTCGGTCTCCGCCGAGCGGGCGCTTTCATATCCGCCCTGGGAGATGGAGCTGACGGCGTAGCGGTAGGTGTGTCCCGGCTGGACCTGCGCGTCGTGGAATGCCGGCGCGACCAGCGGTCCGGCAGGCGAGATGCGCTGCCATCCTCCGTCACCCTCACGGCGATAAACTGCGTACCCGGCCAGATTGGCGTCTGTGACAGGCTGCCAGCTCAAATCAATTGCGTTCCCCGCGCCGGCTTCACCCGTTGTGGCCACGGCGGCTAATCCAGTAGGAACGGCGGGAGGAAAGATGTCCCGTGCCTCGACGCGCACCGGGGTGGAAAGCTCGCTTGCCAACTCCAGCGTTTTGCCCTCCACCGTGACCTGGGCCACGCGCTGGGCGCGGTACTCATAAACCTGTCCAAAATGGATGCTGTTGTCCAGGGCGCGACAGCCCCCCTTGCCCGCCTCCAGCGGGCAGGAGTCTACCAGCAGGTTCACCTCCACCGGCTCGGGCGTGGGCGCTAGCAGTCCTTGTTCACCTTGTTTCGGCTTGGCTTGCGGCGGGTTCAGCAGCTTGCGATGCAGCCGTATCTCCTGAGTCGCGGCCTCCACATGCGTCCAGCGCAGCACCACACCGTCTTTGCGGAGTTCAGCAGACAGGTCCGTCACTGGCGCGGGCGCTTCCCCGGCCAGCACCTCCGCGCCATTCGACAGCCCTGCCGAACGGCCATTGCGGTTCCTCAATTCGACAAAATAGCTGAGCGGGCGCGGCACTCCGGCAGCCAGCTCGGCAGGCAGCGTCTCGGTAAAGGAGCCCACTGCTCCGGGAGCGAACGGCTGTGAAACACCAGCCAGATCGCAGTTGTCATCGGCCGCACTGCAGGTGCCAGCCGCAGCGCACTTGCTGATAGCCGCACCGCAGGAGCTACCAGCCTCACCACAGGTTCTCCGGCAAACGTACACTGGCACGCTGCCCTTCAGCAGCAGCTTGTCCGTATTCTTTTTAGGCATGGTCCAGGTAAGCGTCACCTGGTTGCCCGTGCGGCTGGCGGCCAGATCTGTCACCGGAACTGGCAGATTCAGCGAGGGCGGTTGCGGCGCGGCCGGCGTTCCACAACCGGCCAGTATGAGCGAGGCAGCCAGGCCCGCGGCAGCCAGCCCGGCCTGTAGTGCGGCGCATTGCATTCTGTGTAAGGAACTCATTGCCCTCCCAGTCTAGAGCATTGCCCGTGATACTGCGTTTATTTTAGTTCCCAAACAGGTCGCTACTCCCTGTTGGTCGCATCGACTTGAATGTAGTGGCTTTGCATAAACCATCCCTGCAATGCTGTACCGGAGCCGCGCGGAAGTAGCTACGAAAGATGACGGCGAAGGCATCCTCGGCTGGGCAGAAGCGCCAAAGGGTAAAATCCATCTTGAATGCATGAACTTTCGATCGTGACCAGCATTGTGGAGTCAGTGACCGAGACGCTCAACTCATATCCGGGCGCGCGTGTGCTCGAGGTCAGGCTGCGCGTTGGCGCCCTGGCCTCGGTGATTCCCGAGTCTCTGGAGTTTTGTTACGGCATTGCCAGCGAGGGAACGCCGCTGGAGGGCTCGCGGCTGGTGGTCAACGTGCTGCCGGTGGTGATGCACTGCGAGGCGTGCGGCGAGGATGTCGAACTGGAGGGCGTGCAGAGCTTCCGCTGCCCGCGCTGTGGCGAGCCGTGCAGCGATATGCGCCAAGGACGGGAGCTGGAGATTGACTCGATCGAGATTGATGACGGCGAGGTGAAGGCATGACTACACGGATAGTCGAGTTGCGACGGGGAATTTTGAAGAAGAACGATGAGCTTGCGTCTGCGCTGCGAGCCAGCTACACAGCCGCCGGCGTGCTGGTTCTGAACCTGGTCTCCAGCCCGGGAACGGGTAAGACAACTTTCCTGGAGCGGACACTCAAAGAATTGAAGTCAAGGGGCTTACGGGTAGCTGCTCTGGTAGGCGATCTGGAAACCGACAACGACGCCCGCCGTCTCGCCTCCAGCGGCGCCCCCGTCCGCCAGATCAATACCCACGGCATCTGCCACCTCGACGCAGAGATGATCGGCAGGCACCTCAACGGCTGGGAAGGCGTGACGCTGGGTGGGTTGGACTATCTGTTTATCGAGAATGTGGGCAACCTGGTTTGCCCGTCGAGCTACGACCTGGGCGAGAAGATTCGTGTGGCCCTGCTGAGCGTGACCGAGGGCGAGGACAAGCCGCTAAAGTATCCCACGCTCTTCAACTCCGCCGACGCTGCCGTGATTACCAAGATGGACATCGCCGAGCCCTGCGGATTCGACCGCGCGCTGGCGCTCAGGAATATCAACGAGATACGGCCAGGGATTCGGATTTTTGAGACCTCAGCCAAGACCGGCGCAGGGATGGAGGAGTGGCTGGCGTATCTGGCTGAGGCGCGGGGTGTGCTATAGTATTTATAGGTAACACCTTGGAGTACTTTCTATGCCTTCACCAGCAACCACCAGCCTGAAGCTCGACATTGATCTCAAGCAACGCGTACAGCAGCTCGCCTCGGCGCGTCGCCGATCTGCGCACTGGATCATGCGCGAAGCCGTCGAGCAGTATGTGAGCCGCGAGGAGAAACGCGAACAGTTCCGGCAGGACGCGCTGGCCGCTTGGAGCGAATATCAGGCAGCCGGCCTGCACGCGACCGCCGAGGAAGCAGACGCGTGGTTGGCTAAACTCGAAGCGGGTGAGGATGCAAAGGCTCCCCAATGCCACGCCTAAAGTGGACGCCGCAAAGCCTGCGGGATGTGGCGCGGCTGCATGATTTTCTCGCTTCCAAGAGCCAAGACGCGGCCAGACGCGCCGTCAAGGCGATCCGGCAGGGTGTGAAGCTGTTCACCAGGTTTCCAGAGATGGGACGCCCGGTCGAGGAGCTGCCCACAGAGTTCCGCGAATGGGTGATCGAATTCGGCAGTGGGGCGTATGTTGCTTTGTATCGCTACGACGGCAAAGAGGTTGTGATTCTGGCCGTCCGGCATGGACGCGAGGTGGGGTACTGAAGAGTGCTGTTTACGTCGTAGAGATCATGCCGGCTGGCCGATGGCTTTGGGACCTCATGCAATCATTGTTTGGCCCCAGCCTTCAACAATATGGCCCTGATATCGTTGTGCCGTCCTTGCACTGCGTAGTCTAGCGAGGTTTTGCCATCGCTCGTCTTGGCATTGACATCAGCTCCTTTAGAGAGTAGTGCCTTTACTATATCTAGGTGACCTTGAAAGGCGGCAGACATTAGCGCGGTACTACTATTGCTTGCTTTTGCGTTTACATCAGCCTTAGCGTCGAGCAATAGTCGTACTACTTCAAAATGCCCATGTAATGAAGCTAACATCAGAGCGGTCTCGTCGTCGCTCGTTTTAGCATTGACCTCGGCCCCATTGGCAAGCAGAGTCCGCACAACATCTAGGTGGCCTTCCTGAGAGGCCAGAATCAACGCTGTCAAGCCATCGTGCCCCTTAGCATTGACCACGGCCCCCTTAGCTAGCAGCAGCTGCACGATCTCTAGGTATCCATGGTATGAGGCCACAATCAACGCGGTCCCTCCATCATTTTCCTTGACGTTGATAAAGGCTCCCTTGACAAGCAACGCCTGCACCACATCAAGGTGGCCGTTGTTGGAGGCAAGGATCAGCGCGGTCTCACCATCGTTTCCCCTGTCATTCACGTCGGTGTTGCAGGCAAGCAGCGTTTTTACGCGGGCCAAGTCACCTTTGCCCGCCGCATTGAAGAGATCGTCGCCTTGCGCATTGGCCCGCGTGCCGAGCAGGATGCAGGCCAACACCACCAGAATGCCCGAAAACAACCAACGCTTCCGCATACGTGTCACCTCAACGAAAACATATAAATCCGATTCAGAGAATGCCCAAAGTCTATCAATAGTTAGCATAGTTTAGCTTGAGATTCAGGCATGCGAATCGGCATCCCTTTACGAAAGATGACAAGGCAGTTGGGCTATCTGGCCTAAAGAGACAAATTATGTGATTTAAATCACCCCAAACGTACCCCAAACCCGGCATAATAGAGAAACCATGTGTCTAGCGATTCCCGGAAAAATCGAGGAAATTTTCACCGAGGGCGACCTCCGCATTGGGCGGGTGAACTTTGGCGGCATCGTCAAGCGCGTCTGCCTGGACTACGTGCCCGAGGTCCAGGTGGGCGACTATACCATTGTCCATGTTGGATTTGCGCTCTCCAAAATCGACCAGGAGGAGGCCGAGAAGACGCTGGCCATCTTCCGAGAGATGGGCATGCTGGAGGGGGAGCTGGCCGGCGAAGAAGAGGCTTTTGCGAGGGCCGCCGCAGCGAATCCGTCTTCGTGTCCAGACGGGAGTTGCGAAAAAACAGCAAATTAGCGCCGCAAATGCGGCGTTAGCGAGTCAGCCAGTTAGCATCAGGCTGAGAAACTTCCCGGCAATTCTTCCCGTCCAGTTGTACTGTGCGGTAGTTTGCACTCGATCACGTTCGACAACACAAATTTAATACGAGGTTTTATCGATGAAAAAGTTCTTCTGTTACTGTGCGGCCCTCTTGTTGACTTTCAGCGCCGCAAGCGCATTCGCAGCCGATCTAACCGGCACCTGGACTGGCAGCATGGTTACCGCGAGTGGGGATACCATCCAACTTACCTTTACCTTCAAGCAGGACGGCGCCAAGTTGACCGGAACGGTGAGCGGTCCGCAGATTGGCTCGATGGATCTTCTTGACGGCAACGTCGATGGCGACAAGTTGTCGTTCAGTGTGATCTATAACGGCACGACTATCAAGAGTGCAGGCGTGATCAGCGGAGACCAGGTGAAGCTGATCCCAAATCATGATCAGGGAGAACCCGTTGGCGGGGAGGTGACTTTGACCCGCGCCAAAACACCGGATACGGCCACGGCGCAGCCGGCTTGCCCGTCTGGAGGCTGCACCCCAACAAGCCAAGGCGCAGCCGATGTGACCGGCGCATGGACGGGCAGTTTCGCGATCCCGGGCGGGGATGCCATGCAAATCACCTTTACCTTTAAGCAGGATGCCGCCAAGCTGACCGGCACGGTCGGCGGACCGATGGGCGATCCAATGGAAATCACCGATGGCAAGGTTGACGGCGACAAGATTTTCTTCAACGTGAGCTTCAACGGCATGACGATCCATCATGAAGGCGTTGTCACGGGAGACACCATCAAGCTGACCACCAAATCCGATAATGCGGATTTCCCCGGCGGCGAGATGACGCTGACGCGAGCCAAATCGAGTCAATGAAGTATCTGACCGAATTTCGCAACGGCGAGATCGCGCAGCGCATGGCGCGGGAGATAGCCTCCGTCGCCACGCGGCCATGGAAGATCATGGAGGTCTGCGGAGGGCAGACGCACTCGATCATTAAAAACGGTATCGACCAGATGCTGCCTTCGGGGATCGAGATGATTCACGGGCCGGGCTGCCCGGTCTGCGTGACTCCGCTGGAGCTGATCGACAAGGCGCTGGCGATTGCGGCGCAACCGGGAGTCATCTTCTGCTCCTTCGGCGACATGCTGCGCGTACCGGGAACCGAGGGCGATTTGTTTCAGGTGAAGGGCGCGGGCGGCGATGTGCGCGTTGTCTACTCCCCTCTGGACGCGGTCGAGCTGGCCGTCAAAAATCCAGATAAGCAGGTCGTCTTCTTCGGCGTGGGCTTTGAGACCACCGCCCCGGCCAACGCCATGAGCGTGCACGTGGCCAAGCGGCGGGGGTTGAAGAATTTTTCGCTGCTGGTGTCACACGTGCTTGTGCCGCCGGCGATTGAAGCGATTCTCAGTGCGCCGGAACGCAAGATCGATGGCTTCCTGCTGGCTGGCCACGTCTGCAGCGTGATGGGCTACTGGGAGTATCCACCTTTGGCAGCCAAGTATAAGGTCCCGATGGTAGTGACGGGCTTTGAGCCGCTCGACTTGCTGGATGGGATTCGACGCTGCGTGATTCAACTCGAGGCTGGCCGCCACGAGGTCGAAAATGCATACGAGCGCATCGTCACATTCGAGGGCAACAAGGTCGCACAGAAGCTGCTGTCTGAAGTTTTTGAAGTCACCGACCGGGCGTGGAGGGGGATTGGCGTGATTCCGAAGAGCGGCTGGCGGCTCAGCGAGCCTTATCGCGCCTTCGACGCAGAGCTACGTTTTCAGATATCCGGCATTCGCACACAAGAGTCGCCGCTGTGCCGCTCGGGTGATGTGCTGCGCGGAGCGATCAAACCTGCCGAGTGCGCGGCCTTCGGCAAACAATGCACGCCGCGTCATCCGCTGGGCGCGACGATGGTTTCGAGCGAGGGCGCCTGCGCGGCTTACTACAACTACGGACGGTTTTTGTCTGCTGACGAGCTGGCTGGAGCGGGAAGCGGCCTGACGGGAGCAGCCAATGTCTGAAGATCCGAAACCCGGCGCGCCGGATTTTGCGAACTGGAGTTGTCCCCTTCCCCTCGCCGACTATCCCACAATTGTGATGGGCCATGGCGGCGGCGGCAAGCTGGGCAACGAGCTGGTGGAGCATCTGTTTCTGCCCGCCTTCCGCAATCCGGAGTTGGAAAATCTGGGCGATGCGGCTGTGCTGGAGCTGGGCGGCGGACGGCTGGCCATGAGCACTGACTCCTTTGTCGTGCAGCCGCTGTTTTTTCCCGGTGGATCGATTGGCGAGCTGGCGGTCAACGGCACGGTCAACGACTTGGCAGTCTCCGGGGCCGAGCCGCGCTTCCTCAGCGCCAGCTTCATTCTGGAAGAAGGCTTCCCGCTGGCGCAGTTAGCGGCGATTGTGGAGGCGATGGCGCGGGCAGCGGCAGGGGCAGGCGTGAAAATCGTCACCGGCGACACCAAGGTTGTGGAGCGCGGCCACGGCGATGGATGCTACATCAGCACGGCCGGCGTGGGCCTTGTGCGGCCCGGAATCTCAGTTGGCCCGCACCGCGCAAAGCCCGGCGACGCGATTCTCCTCTCCGGAACCATTGGCGACCACGGCATGGCCATTATGAGCGTGCGCGAAGGCCTGGAGTTCGAGAGCCAGATTCGCTCCGATTGCGCCGCGCTGAACGGAATGATTGCCGAAGTGCTGGCTGCGGCCGGCGCGTCGGTGCACGCCATGCGCGATCCCACGCGGGGCGGACTCGCTTCCACATTGAATGAAATCGCTGTGGCCTCCGGCGTCGGCGTGGAAATCGACGAGCCCAGCCTTCCAGTACGCCCCGAAGTACAATCCGCCTGCGAGCTGCTCGGTTTTGATCCGGTCTATGTGGCCAACGAGGGCAAGGCTGTCTTTTTTGTCGCGCACGAGGCTGCAGAGCAAATTCTCAACATCCTGCACTCCCACCCGCAGGGCCGCGACGCCGCACACATCGGCACGGTTACCGCCGAGCACAAGCGCATGCTGGTGGCGCGCACAGCGATGGGCGCCAACCGCGTCATCCCCACACAGATTGGCGAACAGTTGCCGCGGATTTGCTGAACAGCAGGGTTTCCTACAGGGTTTTCAGCGTTTGCGCGATGCTACCGGCCCAGGCATCAATCGCGGCCCAGTTGCGGAAATCGCCATTAGGAAAGAGCGCACCGTCGCGGTTGACGGGCATCTTATAGATTAGCCGATGCCAGAAGCCTAGTTTGCTCCCGTCCATTGCACCGAAGAAGACGCGGTGCTCCCTGGGCTTGACGGTCCCCTTGAACTCCGCGATTTCCTTGGGTTCCAACACCTCGCAAAGGTCACGTCCCTGCGTATCTTGAGTCTTGTTGCCGAGTGGTCCGCTGCTGAAGAGCCAGACAGGCCGGGCGGCGAGAACCATCGAATTGCGCCGCACGAACTTGGCGGCTGGCTTCATCCAGTGGAAGTAGTAGGCTGCGCTTCCAATGACGGCGGCGTCGTATGCAGCCGGATCTCCGGCTTGGCGGACGGAGTCGAGCTCAACCTCCAGGCCCTGCTGGCGGAGTGTAGCGGCGATACGCTCCGCGATACCTTGTGTGGCTCCGTAACGGCTTGCGTAGGCAACGAGAACTCGCATATTGATTTGTTCCAATCGTTCGCAGAGGATGGTAGGTCCAACTCTGAATTCTGCGCGTTCGGCCTGCCCGGGACGCACGATGGCATAGTAGGCCTGATCACTCTCCGCTGCCGTGGCCTACATCACATGGTCTGCGAGGCCTGGCATTGCGGGCACTTCCGATCAGTCGAGCAGCGCGAATGCCTGGCGTATGCGATTACAGAGGCTGGCTGGTTCGTCGGCGAGTTTGGAACTGAGCTCCAGCACAACAGCCGGCGGCTCGGCCAGTGCGTTGAGTGCCGCGGCCGTGGCCGGCCAGTCGATGGCGCCATCCCCCGGCAACAGATGCTCGTCTTTCGTGCCGTGGTTGTCGTGCGCGTGAACCTGAACAATCCTCCCGCCCAGTGTGTCAATGGCCGCGGGAACGCCAACCGTGATGTGAGCGTGGCCCAGGTCGAGGCAGACGCCGATCTGGTCCAGGTGGCCGATCTCCAGAATCTCAACCAGGTGCTCGGGCGTGGTGGGCTCGTTGAAGAGGTTCTCCACCAGGGGACGCACGCCCAGCGGACGCGCAAAGGCGCCCAGATGTTCCAGTGCTGTAAACGCGTACTCAGCGGTGCGCGGCGACCACTCATCGTCCTTATCGCCGAGGTGAATGACCAGGTTGCGGAAGGGAATCTGCTCGGCGGTCTCCAGGGCGCGCTTGATTTCGTCCATAGCCTCGATGCGGCTGGCTCTCTCCATGTGCAGCAGGTTAAGGGCAGGCGCGCCGGAGCGGCCCATCTCTGCATCGGCGTAGATTGGAGCGTGCATCGACCAGGCCGTGAGCGCGTTCGACCGGAACCAGGCAGCCAGCTCCGCAACCTGCACGCGGCTGGTGTAGTCGAAGTGTTGGCGCGCGGCAAACAGCTCCACCGCCTCAGCGCCCCACTGGCCGGCCTTCTCCAGCTGCCCGGAGTGCAGGCGCTGGTTTATGTAGAGGTGCGTCGACAGAACCCGTAGCTTGGCCACAGAATTCTCCTGCGCCGGAAGCATGGAATCATGCTGACCCGGCGCTCCTTCCATTGTTGCATCTTTGCAATATCTTACGGTTAACCAGGTGTTGCGGAAGAAGAAGCGGAGATGCGGCTGAATGTTGAACAAAGACAGGCGAAGAGTTGTGCTGTTTTTCGGTTTTACACATATTATTCACAAAATCAAAAACATTTTCGATTTATTGAATACTATCAGGAAAATATGAGCAAAAATGAACAGACCTACCTGATAAATCCGGAGAGCATGTAGAAAAGTTGTGTGTCTTTATACTCGAACCTGGGGTAAGAAAGGCGGTGCGCTTCGGTTTCTTTATGGAAAGACCCCAGACCAAATCGCGGAAGGGGACAAATAGATCGAATGGCGGATATAACCCAGGTACGGTTTGATCCGGCAGTTTTCCTGGCAGAAGCCGGGCTGGGGCGGAGAATTGTCCGATTGAAGCCCAAGGAGGCTTTCTTCACCCAGGGCGATCCGGCTGATTGTGTTTTCTATATACAGAGTGGCCGCGCAAAGCTCACCGTAATCTCAAAAGAAGGCAAAGAGGCGACCATCGCGCTGCTTTCGGTAGGCGACTTTGTGGGCGAAGATTCAATGGCGGGAACGCCGGGCTTGCGCATGGCCACAGCTTCAGCCATTACCCCGTGTTCCGCACTCAAGATCGAGCGTGCGGAGATGGTCCGCGTGATGCACGAAGAGCACACCTTCAGCGATCTGTTTCTGCGGTTTCTGCTGGAGCGCAGCATGAGAACCCAGGCGGATCTGGTTGATCAGCTCTTCAATTCCAGCGAGAAACGATTAGCGAGGATCCTGCTTCTGATGGCGGATTTCGGCAAGCCGGGCGAGCCGGAGTCCTTGATTCCCAAGATCTCCCAGGAGACGTTGGCGGAGATGATCGGAACTACGCGGTCACGCGTCAGCTTCTTTATGAATCGTTTTCGCAAGCTGGGATTTATCGATTACAACGGCGGCATTAAAGTACACAAGTCTCTTTTGAACGTGGTTCTCCACGACTAAATAGCAGTTCCCTCCCACCACTGTAGCTAGAAAACCTGCGGCGCTGTGCTACTCTTCCGGATGGAGTAATAAGGAGAGGGACACGTGCGTATTTCTTTGCCGCAACTCGCCGTCATCGGACTTATCGCAGGATTCAGTATTGGTTTAACCGCGCAGACGCCTGCGCCTGGCGGACAAGCCGCTAAACCCGCTGTGGTGGCATCTTCAAAGCCAGCGATGCATACGCAGGCAACCGAGGAAGTCAATAATCCGGTAGCCGACCCCAAGGCCGTGATCACCATCGGCAAAGCGCGCTTTACCGTGCTGACGCCGGAGCTAATCCGCATGGAGTGGGCGGCGGACGGCAAGTTTGAGGACCATGCCTCGTTTGTGTTCCTGAACCGAAGGCTGCCGGTGCCGAAGTTTGAAAAGTCGCTGACCAGCGACGGCCAGAAGCTGACCATCACAACTTCTACGCTCACGCTGACATATGCCTCAGCAGCTGACGGGCGGTTTACTCCGGAGAATCTCACCATCCAACTTACCGTTGATGGCAAGCCTGTCGTCTGGCATCCCGGCCTCGCCGACCCGGACAATTTGCAAGGCACCACGCGCACGCTGGATGGCGCGTTGGGTAGCCAGACCAAGGAGCCCATAGAGCCGGGCCTGATTTCGCGCTCGGGCTGGGCGCTGGTGGACGACTCTATGCGCCCGCTCTTCGACTCGGCCGACTTCAGCTTCCGGGAGGGCGAAAAGAGTCCCTGGCCGTGGGTCGTCGAGCGACCAGCCGGCGAGCGCCCCGGAGCCTATCAGGATTGGTACTTCTTCGGTTACGGACACGACTACCGCAAAGCGTTGGGCGACTATGTGCGCGTGGCCGGGCGCATTCCGCTGCCGCCCCGCTTCGCCTTCGGCGCATGGTGGTCGCGCTACTGGGATTACAGCGACCAGGAACTCGACGAGCTGGTGCGCGGCTTCCACGAGAACGATGTGCCGCTGGACGTCTTCGTCATCGACATGGGCTGGCACATCAGTAAAGACCAACTCCTGGCCGCGGGCGAGACTGATCAGTCGGGCCATGATCTGGGCTGGACCGGCTACACCTGGAACAAAATGCTCTTTCCCGACCCCGATGATTTCCTGGCCAGGCTGCACGCCGAGGGACTGAAGACTACCCTCAACCTGCATCCGGCCTCGGGAGTGCAGCCATGGGAGGCGGCCTACCCAGCCATGGCCAAGGCCATGGGCATCGATCCGGCCAGCAGGAAATACGTACCCTTCGACATCACCGACAAGAAGTACGCCACCAATTACATGAACCTGCTGCACCATCCGCTGGAGCGGCAGGGCATTGACTTCTGGTGGCTGGACTGGCAGCAGGAGCAGCGCACCATAATCCCCGGCGTGATGCCCACCTGGTGGCTGAGTTACGTGCACTTTACCGATCAGCAGCGTGAGGGCAAACGGCCGCTGCTCTTCCATCGCTGGGGTGGGATGGGCAATCACCGCTACCAGATCGGTTTCTCCGGCGACACCATCTCGGTGTGGGATTCGCTGGCCTTCCAGCCGTGGTTCACGGCTACGGCGGCCAACGTGGGATACGCATACTGGAGCCACGACATCGGCGGCCACATGCCCGGAGCCGTGGAACCCGAACTCTACACGCGCTGGGTGCAGTTTGGCGCATTCAGCCCCATTCTGCGCACCCACACTACCAAGAACCCCGAGACCGAGCGCCGCGTCTGGGCCTATCCGGAGCCTTACTCGTCCATCCTGCGAGCTACCTTCCAGCTTCGCTACGCGCTTGAGCCTTACCTCTACACCGAGGCGCGGCGGACCTACGACACCGGCGTGGCCTTCTTCCGGCCGCTCTACTACGACTGGCCGCAGGAGGACGCCGCGTACACGAGCAAGGGCGAGTACATCTTCGGCGACCAGATGCTGGTGGCCCCGGTCACCGCTCCCGCAGACAAGGTAAGCAGCCTGACCACGGAGACCGTGTGGCTGCCCAAGGGCGAGTGGATCGAGTGGCCTACGGGCAAGCATCTCACCGGCCCGGCAACGTTCGAACGCAGCTTCTCCATCGAGCAGACGCCGGTTTACCTGCGCGCCGGGGCCATTGTCCCCATGCAGCCGCCCATGCGCTACACCGGCGAAAAGCCAGTGGACCCGCTTATCGTGAACGTGTGGCCGCTTGCGCCGGGGACGAATTCGAGCTACTCGGTCTATGAGGACTCCGGCGTCTCAGTCGACTACCAGCGCGGCGTCTTTGCACGCACGCCGATCAAGGCCGCGCAAACCCCCGGACCGAATTCTGACACTTTGCGCGTCGAGATCGGCCCTGTCGAGGGCAGCTATCCCGGAATGCCGCAGACCCGCGGATACGAGCTGCGTCTGCCCGCCGACTGGCCGCCCGCCGCAGTTACAGTCAACGGCGTTGCGATCAAACGCGCCGGGCCCACAGGCAAGGGTGGATGGTCCTTCGAGGGCAACACGCTGACCACCGTGATCCCCGTGCCCCGCCTCAGCGTTGCAGCCAAAGTGACGGTCGAGGTGCGCCATGCACCGGGCAGCACAGTCCGCCGACTTGAACTGGACGGCTTTGCCGGGGCCATGACCCGGCTGCGCGGCGCGTACGACGCCGTGCACCAGACCTGGCCCGTCTCCGATCCGCCCGACGTGCTCATCGACGCTATGCAAACCGGAGATCGCCTCAGTTACCATCCTGAAGATGCGCAGCAGGAGATCGCCCGCTTCCACGATCTGCTGCCCAAAGTGCATGCGGCAATCACAGGAATCCGAGCAACCTTTGCCCCGCGCATGGAAGAGTACGCCAAGCGGCTGATGGCCAGCAATTGGCGGCCGGCGACCACGGATATGGAAGCACAGAAGCAGCGCCGACTGGACGCCGTGGACCGGGCCGAACGGATGGTAGCGGAGGCGTGCAAGTAAGCATTTTTTTCACTAGGGCCGCGGCACCTGCATTTGAGCCCCACGCGCCGCCTGGTTCCGGCCCGCGCTGAGCAGGTTGGCCAGCAGCCGGTAAGCTCCCGGCACTAACTCCGGAAGCTGGCGGTACAGCGCATAGGCAACATAGATATAGGTTCCCTTGCCTGGATGCGCCACCAGCAGGCCGCCGCGTTGTGCGTCCTGGCCGGGATCGGCGGTCTCGGTCAGCGCCGTGTAGCGCGCGTCCCAGCTATCCAGAAATGAGTGGCCGCGCTCCTCGATCCAACCGTCGAAGTCCGCATCGCCGATGACGTTGGGCCAACGGAACAACGGATTCCCCGGCTCCAGCAGCTTTACCGGCGCAGTCTCGTCCACCACCCGCTCCGGCATGCGTCCCATCGACAGCGGAAACGGCGCGGGGAAGTTGCTGGTCTGGTACTGGACAATCAATGTCCCGCCGCGGCGCACAAACTCCTCCAACCTCGGCTGGGCTGTGGCCAGCTCCGGGCGCGCGGAATAGGCTCGAATGCCGATGACGATCACGTTCCAGGCGGAGAGATCGCCTGAAACCAGCTCCGCCGCCGTAAGCAGGTTCGCCGTGCCGCCCAGCCCTTCGATGGCCTCGGGAACCAGGTCGCCGGTACCCATCACGTAGCCGATGCGCAGTCCCGGCGCCAGCTTCACATCCACCTTGCGCGTCTTCAACTGAGCGAGTTTGTACTGGTTGTAGGGCCGCAGGCCGGGGTAGCCAATGCTCCGCCATCCGGTTTTGTACTCGCGCCCGGCCGAACGCGCGATGGCGTTGATGGCATAAGCGCCAGCCTCAGCGCCGCTCGGCGTAACGGAAAAAAGCAGAGGCTCCGTGTCACCGGCACTGTCGCGATGAAACCGAGCTTCCGCCGGTTGAGAGTTCCATCCCGCGGGCAACTGCAGCGCGACAGTTCCCTCCGCTGCCGCCTGCGTATGCACGGTTACGCGCACGGGCAGTGCGCTGCCGTCGAGAGGTAGAATGCGCGCTTCGGGCTCCATGCGCACGCCGATCATGGGCGTCACCACCAGCGGTTCGTAAACGCCGCCCACGCCGGGAACGCGGCCCAGCGTTTGCACGACTTTTCCCATGCGAATCGGCAGGCCTTCAAAGGTAAACTCCGCCCACGCATCCAGCGGATAAGGCACGAACGACCGCAAAAGCCACTCCGGCTTCGCTAGATCGTAGTACGGCTGCTCAATCGATGGCCTGGTGAAGTAAGGCTGCGTCGGCTCGGCGTTCTCAGGCGCCTGCACGCGGAAAATCGGATCGCTGACGGGTGCCGTGGGGTCAATCGCTCCGGTCGTGTTCTCAACCTTCCACGAATTGTCGTTGCGGGTTTCGAGCCAGACGCTGTTGAGCCGAGTCTTCGCCGTGGCCTGCGTGGCGTGGACGCGCACCTGGAACTTCTCGCCCGGCGCAATGCTCCGTGGCGTCTCATCGGCCGAGCCTCCGCGGAATGGTCCCCCTCCCTGAGTGTTGGCGGTATTCGTCCGGAAGGTGATCATGTCCAGGCCGAGCAATTCTTTTAGCGCCGCCTGGAACTGCTCTTGCTTCGTGTTCAACTCAGCTAGCTGAATCGCCACGAAGTCCTGGTCACTTTGGAGATTGACGAAATGCTTTAGCTGGATCGTCTTGCGATAGAGAACCGCCAGGCGGTGTGCTGTTTCGAGCGCGCTGATTCCATGGTGGTCCTTTTCTAACTGGGTTAAGCCATCGTCAATCTCACGCCAGCCCGTGACAAGCCAGGCGGGTGGATGGAGTCCGCTTAGATGCGCCAATCCGGCAACCGATGTGTCGATATTCACCTTGCTGTTGTGGAACAGGTCGTTGTTCTTCGAATTCGTTCCCGGCTTTGCTGCCGCCTCCGGAGCCACGGCCCACAAGTGATAGTTCGCTGCTGAAGGCGCGATCAGCGTGGGATTCCCGCCGCCATTCTGTGACTTTTGTTGGCCCCAACCTTCGCGCGCGATCTGCTCGTAGCTGCGCCCCAGCACCGGGTCCAGCCCGCCCTCCTGAATCGTTACATCGGTCGAGAGCGCACCTTCCGTCCACTCTCCAGTCACATAATTTTTGAAGCGCGCAGGAGCCCATTTGCCGGTGGCGTAGTCGAACATCTTTCCGTCTTCAATGCGCGCAAAGGGCGTCCTCGAGTAGATGGCCAGCGGCTGCCAGGGCTGCAAGCCGTCCTTTAATTGCTCAGGAAAGACCTTGGGGTCGCCGGCCGCCTTGAAGACCTCCTGCGCAATCTCGCCGGAGACCTGGTGGTGGCCGTGGCCGTCGGTAATGCCGCCGACAAAGGTGGAAACAATCACCTGCGGCCGCTCACGCCGCACCGCCAGCACGGCGTCGTAGAGCACGCGGCCATGACCCCACTTGGCAAAGGACTCCTCCTGCGTCTTGGAAAAGCCGAAGTCCGCCTCCGTGCCCCAGAGCTGTTTTGCGCCGTAATATTCGCTGGCCTTCAGCAGTTCGCTGGTGCGGATCAGTCCCAGCGCATCGTAGCTCTCCTCGCCCATTGCATTCTGTCCGCCCTCGCCGCGGGTCAGCGTCAGCGTCATCGCCCGCGCGCCCCTGCCGCGCGAAAGGTAAGTAAGCAGCGCGCCGTCCTCGTCGTCCGGATGCGCCACAATCACCATCACGCTGGCGGTGGTCTTCAGGCGCTTGAGCGCTTGCTCCAAAGCCGCCTGGCCGCGATCCTCCGGCAAGGGCAGCGCAATCTCGCTGGCCTCAGGGAGTGGAACCTGCGTCAGCTCGTTACCCTTCGGCAAGGGCTGCTGCGCTGTCTGTTGTGCCGCCAAGCACAGTGTGCCCGCCAGCATCATCCCGGCAAGAACCGCGCCCGTTACTACTCGTTGAACTCGATTGGCAAAAATCATACTTCCCGTCAGTGTACAATCCGGGGAGCGAAACTGCGTCATGCCTGTCGCCTCCGCCACCTCCGCCGCTACCCTCCAGCGCCGCATTGGCCTGCGCTCGGCCGTGGCCTTCAACATGCTGGAGATGATCGGCGTCGGCCCCTTCATCACGCTCCCCCTGGTCATTGCCGCGGCAGGCTACCGGCTTTCGGTTTGGGCCTGGGTGCTGGGCGCGGTCATCGCCGTGGCCGACGGCCTGGTCTGGGCTGAGCTTGGCGCGGCCTTTCCCAGGGCCGGCGGCTCTTATGCTTTTTTGCGCGAGATTTACGGCCCCCAGAGAGCCGGGAATTGGCTCAGCTTTCTCTACGTCTGGCAGGTCAGCTTCACCGCGCCGTTCTCCATCGCATCGGGCTGCATCGGCCTTTCCAGCTTCCTCGCCTGGTTCTGGCCGTCGCTGGACCACGCCCCCATCGCCGCCCTGCCCGCGCTCCACTTCACCAACCTCGCCGCTGCCGCCGCCTGCCTGCTGGTGACGGCACTGCTCTATCGCAATCTCAGTTCCATTACGCGGCTGGCCTGGGTGCTCTTCGCCGGAGTGCTCACAGCCATCGCCGGGGTCATCGTCTCCGGCTTTGCACACGGCTGGCAGATGCCTGCCTCGACCGCGCTCACCGTCCCCGCTGCGCTGGGCGGACTGGCACAGGCCACGCTGCTTACTACTTATTGTTATTGGGGCTATTACAACATCTGTTTCCTTGGCGGGGAGGTTCGCCGTCCGGAGCGGACCATCCCGCGCGCCATCCTGCTCTCTGTCCTCTTCGTCGCGGCGTTTTACGTTGCAATGAACCTTGCAGCGCTGCCTTCCATGCGCGATGCCGCCGCGCACGTCTCCGCCGGTGATGCTGTCCGCCTGCAACTGGTGGCCGACATCGCACGCACCGCCTTTGGCAGCCTCGCCGGCCGCCTGATGGCCGCGCTCATCATCTGGACCGCCTTCGCTTCCGTCTTTTCGCTACTGCTGGGATACTCCCGCGTGCCCTACGCCGCCGCCCGCGATGGCAATTACTTCCGCTTTCTCGCCGCCCTCCATCCGCGGTACAACATTCCTCACCGCTCGCTGGTCGCCCTGGGCCTGGTCGCCACGGCCTTTTGCTTTTTCTCGCTGGCGCAGGTTATCACCATGCTGGTCATCACCCGCATCCTGCTGCAATTCTTTTTGCAACACGTGGGCGTCATCCTGCTCCGCATCCAGCGGCCTGAGCTGGCGCGGCCCTTCCGTATGCCGCTCTATCCCCTGCCCCCTCTGGTCGCCATCGCCGGATTCGTATTCATGCTGGTCAACCGCAGCCACGCTCTCGGAGGCCTGGCAGTTGCCGCCGCCATCGCAGTTTCCGGAACGCTGATCTATATGGCTCGTGCCCGGCGGCTGGGGCAATGGCCCTTTGCTTTCTGCAAGTAAGCCCACAAACTCCGTGTGCTGGGAATCCACAATCTTTGACGAATCTTGCACCGCGTTGCCCCTTTGATGTATCCAATAGTTGCAATCAGCTCTTTCCCGTACGAGGTAAACCCATGCTCATCGGCAAGCCGCCCGGTATTCCCTCATCGGAGATTACGCCGCAAAGCCTGTACCTCAATCGCCGCCGTTTTCTGCGCAGGGCAGCCTCAGGAGCAGTTGCCGCCAGCGCAGCCGCGCTCGGCGCTGACCGTATCGCAGAAATTCTCTCCCCCTCCATCTCTGTGCTGGCTGCAACAAAACTGGAAACCGTGAAAAGCCCCCTCACCACCACCGGTGAGCAACTGACCAGCTTCGAGGATGTAACGCACTACAACAACTTTTATGAATTTGGCGTGGACAAGGACCAGCCCGCCAAGAATGCCGGCATACTGCCTGTTCGCCCCTGGACGGTGCGCGTGGAAGGCCTGGTCAAGCGGCCAAAAACCTTCGACATCGACGATCTGCTCAAGCTGCACCCGCTGGAAGACCGCGTCTATCGCCATCGCTGCGTTGAAGCCTGGAGCATGGTCATTCCCTGGGTGGGCTACTCTCTCTCCGAGTTCATCCGCCAGTGCGACCCTCTGCCCAGCGCTAAATACGTTCAGTTCCTCTCTTACTACGACAAGAAAATTGAGAAGTGGGGTACGTCGCAAACCTCCATCTCCTGGCCTTACTCCGAGGGTCTGCGCATGGATGAGGCCATGAACCCGCTCACCCTGCTGACCTTCGGCCTCTATGGCGAGGTGCTGCCCAATCAGAACGGCGCGCCGCTGCGCATCGTGGTGCCGTGGAAGTACGGCTTCAAGTCCGCGAAATCCATCGTCGCTGTACGCTTCCTTGACAAGCAGCCGCCCACCACCTGGAACGACCAGGCCTCCCGCGAATACGGCTTCTACTCCAACGTCAATCCCAATGTGGACCATCCCCGCTGGAGCCAGAAGGTTGAGCGCCGCATCGGTCAGCCCTTCTACTCGCAACGCCGCTCCACGCTGATGTTCAACGGCTACGGCGACCAGGTTGCGAGCCTCTACAGTGGAATGGACCTGAAAAAGTACTACTGATACAGGACGAAGCCCATGCCGAAAGAAAAAACCGCCGAGCAGCAGTTAGCCTCTTTCATGGCAAAGTTCACGCCAGAAATTGCCTTTCTTGCCCGGGCCATTCGCAGCGAAATGTGTCACCTCTATCCCTCGGCCCTCGAACTCGTCTATGACAACTACAATGCTCTCGCCATCGGCTACAGCCCTACCGAGCGAGCCTCTGAGGCCATCTTCTCCATAGCGCTCTATCCTCGCTGGGTCAGTCTATTTTTCCTCCAGGGCGCGGGCCTCCCCGATCCCGGCAAGATCCTGCGCGGCAGCGGCAATGTTGCAAAGCACATCGTTCTGCCATCCCCTGACGCACTCCGTACCCCGCCTGTCCAGGCTCTCATGCGCGAAGCCACCGCGCGGGCCAAAATCGTCTTCGATCCCAACGCGAAACACCGCCTTATCATCAAGTCCATCTCCGCAAAGCAACGTCCCCGTCGCCATGCTGAAAAGCCAGCCGCACCCGCAAGACCGCATTCGTAAGGAAAGGCCCAAAAGGCCGGAACCCACCCATAATGAAACGACCAGTCCTCATCACACTCAAAACCATCGCCTGGTTGGCATGCCTTTGGCCGCTTGCCCATCTAATTTGGAGCGCAGCCACTAACAACCTGGGCGCTGACCCCACGGCTACCATCACCTTTGCAACCGGACTGGCCACTCTGCGCATCCTGACTGTCTCGCTGGCCATCACGCCCCTGCGCCGCCTCTCTCCGCGTTTGAACTGGCTGATTAAATTACGCCGCCTGCTGGGTCTCTTCGCTTTCTTCTACGCCTCGTTGCATCTGTTGACTTACATCGCTCTCTATGCAGGCTTCGACGTCAACGCCATGGCCGCCGACATCGTCAAACGCCGCTACATCACCGTCGGCGTGGCCGCGTGGCTGCTGCTTCTGCCGCTGGCTGCCACTTCGACCAATTGGGCTATCCGCAAGCTGGGCGGCAAGCGCTGGAACCAGCTGCACAAGCTGGTTTACGCCGCCGCTGTCTGCGGAGTGATTCACTACTGGTGGCAGGTCAAGCCGGGCGTGCGCACGCCGCTCACTATCACGATTGTGCTGGCAGTGTTGCTGATCGCGCGGCCAATACAGACATGGATGCAACAGCGTAGGCCGCGCCCAGCTTGAGAATTTCTTATTCGAATCGCAATGAAGCCTGCTCCACCGGGCGATAGCTCTTGCGATGCAGCGGCGTTGGCCCCAGACGCTCCAGGGCGGCCATGTGCTCCCGTGAGCCATAGCCCTTGTGCTGCGCCAGCCCGTATCCGGGATACTCGCTGTCCAGTTCCACCAGCAGCCGGTCGCGATAAACCTTGGCCAGAACGCTGGCCGCGGCAATCGAGAAACTCGTCCCGTCGCCTCGGATGACTGCCCTCTGCTCGCATTCCCAGTCAATCGTGTCGCGGCCGTCGATGAGCAGATAATCCGGGCTTTGCGCCAATTGCTCCACGGCGCGGCGCATGGCCAGCAACGATGCTCGGCGTATGTTGATGCGGTCAATGGTCTCCGCGTCCACTTCGGCGATGGCCCAGCAGACCGCATGGGCGCGAATCGCAGTGTCCAGTTCCGCGCGCTTTTTCGCCGATAGCTTCTTCGAGTCGGTCAGGCCTTCGAAACGGTAGTCATTTGGAAGAATGACCGCGGCAGCGACCACTGGCCCGAAGAGTGGTCCGCGCCCCGCCTCGTCTACTCCGGCAATGCACCGCGCTCCGCGCGTGCGTGCTATCTCTTCCAGCGTCCAACCGCAAACTGGAGCTTTGGCCATGCTTTGAGTATAGAAAGAGGGCCTGAGTTACACGCTGCCATCCGCCAAAAAGCCGGGAATCTCGCCATAAAAACAAACCGGCTGGAGCATGTGCCCCAGCCGATTCGCTCTGATGGGTTTTAGTTCGCGGGTTAGAAGTCTACACGCAAGCCGAATTGCATGCGGCGATAGGTGCTTAGCGTGCCGCCGTAATTGCCTAATGTACCGCTGGTGAGTCCACCATTGAGGTTGATGGGGCTGCAATCGAAGCGGACGTCGTTGCCCACGTTGTAGACTTCGCCGGCAAATTTCAGCTTTATGTTTCTGGGCAGGTTCCAGGTTTTTGCCAGCGAGGAGTCGATGTCAAAGTAGCCGTCGCCGCGAAATTCGTTGCGCTGACCTGCTTCTCCCGGGTAAGGCAGGCGAATCGGCGTGCCGTTGTAAACACCGTTGTTGATGGCGTTGACCGAATTCCCGGCAAAGACCTGGGGAACGCCGTTGACGATATGGCGCTGAATCTTGACCGGAGCGGTGACGACCCCCATGGCCTCTTGCTGCCAATTGGTCGACCAGCCAGGCTCGTAGACGGAGAAGGGCAGGCCGCTGGCCCAGCGGCTAAGTCCCGACCACTGCCAGTTGCCGAGCACCGCTTCGACCACGCGGTTTGAGTTGCCCAGTACAGCTTTCCCCTTACCCACGGGAAGCGCATAAACCCAGTTGAAGGTGATCAGGTGGCGGGTATCGAAGTCGGAGACGCCCTTGTTGAGCTTGGGATTCCAACTGTTCTGGATTCCAGCGCCACCGAAGGCGTCGGCGGAAAACTCGTTGGAGCGCTCCGCTCCGGAACCCATGTCTAAAGACTTACTGAAGGTGTAGTTGAGAACGGTAGTCAGGCCATGGCTCGAGGGGTGGCGCAAGGTGACCTGAAGGCCGTTGTAGGAGCTGGTGCCGATTGAGGACCACGCATAGAGCGAGGAAAATTGACTCTGCCAGAACTGGGTCCCGTTAGGGCATCCGTAATAGCAGTAGAAGTCGAGGTCGGCCAGGGATGTGGTCTCACCGTAGCTGTAGCGGTAAGGCGCCCATTCGTTGTTGTAGATGGCTTGTGTCGCGCTCTCGCCAGGGTAATCGTACTCTTGCATCTGCGGGAATATATCTTCAAAGTACTGGATGGTGGGCACGTTCGGCACAGTGCAAGGGCTGGATGAATATGGATTGCACCCTCCGTTCTGGTCGGAGATCTTGGAAAGCGCAGCGCCGGCGGTGAAATAATCTCCGCCTCCCTTTGGGTCAACCAGATCGACCGGCTCCGCCAGATCGAGTTGCTGCAAAAGATGACGCCCCATGCGGCCCACATAATTCACTTCTAGGCCAAAGCCTCCGGGGAGCTCTCGTTGAATAGAAAGATCCAGAGAGTAGGAATAGGGCGTCTTGAGCTGGTTGTCGATGCCCCAGGTGATGGCAAAATCGCAGTTGTCCTGGGTGGAGGGCGTAAAGGGATAGTGGATTGTGGAAGTAGGACTAGGACAGCCGGCCAGCGACGGAATTACATGCGGGCCGGTGAAACGGGGTGCATCCTCAACGCCGTAAATACCCGCCGGGCTGATTACCGAGCTGCTCAGGCCAAAGGAGCCTTGCTGATCGAAGGAGTTCACGATGCCCTGGCCGAAGTGATCGTAGTACATGCCTGCGCCGGCTCGGAAGGAGGTCTTTGTATTTGGCGCAAATACAACGGAAAGGCGTGGAGCGAGGTTGGTCTTCTGCTTGGCCCAGTATCCGGGACGGCCGTTGGCCTTGCCGCTGGGCATGAATTGGAGGTTGTCTTCGAAGACCTGGCCCTGGGCAGCCGCCGTTCCGCGATGGACGAACCACGCATGGGTATCGACAGTGGGCGCGATCTCCTGGCCCTTTGTCTCATAAGGGGCTTGCAGCATGGAGTGGCGCACACCGTAGGTGACCGTCAGCTTGGGTGTAATACGCCAGGAGTCCTGAAGATAGTATTCGAACTCGTTGGCTTTGAAATGGCGGCTGATGAAAGCACCATCCGGAAACAGAGAGCCGGTAGTGGGGCCAGTGACCGAATAGTTGTATTGCTGGGTGGTCTCTGGCACCGTTCCCACCAGGGTGTCATAAGCGATTTCGTAGGAATTCGCAAATCCGCCCCCCAGGTCAGATGGGGCGCTCGGGGAGTCGGACATCCAGTATGGGTTGGTGGTGGCGCTAGAGTAGGAGTTCCCGTCGCTGTTGCGATTGTTCACGATCCCCCGCCAGTTGCCGCCCAGGCTTATCGAATGTGAGCCCTTGGTCCAGGTGAGGTTGTCGACGATGTTGTTCACCGGCACGCTCACCACAATGCTGCGGTTCTGCGCCTCTGGTTGCGAGAGGAAGCGGAAGGTGACCCAGTCGCCCGTCCCCGTGCCGATGCCGTAGGTCGAGTATCCCTGGCGGATGAAGCCATAGCGAAGATCGTTAACGATCTTGGTGGTGGGAGTCCATGTATAGCCCACAGCCAGGCCCTTGGTGTTGTCCTCGTGCCATGAGGTGGCGGGTTGGCCGGGCAGGTTTTCTGTTCCCGCCTGGGTATCCTTCTGCAGGTTGCCGCGGAAAAAGATGTGCTGCTTGCTGTTGATGGCGTAGTCGATTTTGGCAATGCTGGTGTTCTGTGAATAAGGATTCGGCGAGGCAAAGATATAACCGGCATTGTTGATGCCGTCGCCCACCGTGGGCGCTGTGCCATAGATGCCTTTGGCCGCCAGGGGGCCATAGTAGGTCTGCACGTTGGGGTTCACGCCGCAGGCGATGTTGGTGCTGCAGCCGGAGTCTAGAGTGCCCACATCGGTCGAACTGAGCCACTGCGTATTGCCGCTGGTATCCTGGTAGCCCAATTCCCCGCTGTAAAACGGCTGCGTGGGAAGCGTCTGGGTGACGATTCTGTCGATAGCCCTGCGCTGACCCTCGTAGTTCACGAAGAAGTAGAGCTTATCTTTCTTGATAGGCCCGCCCTTTATCGGGCCGCTCAGGGAACCGCCGAAGGTGTTCATGATGTACTTTTGCGGCCTGTTGGCCTCGTTGAGCTGGAACTGTTGGTACTTGTTGAACCAGTCGTTGGCCACGGTGTTGGTGGGCCGGTTGTACTCATAGAGCGCGCCATGGAAATTGGTGCCGCCGCTCTTGGTGACGATGGAGACCTGGGCGCCGGAGCTGCGGCCGGAGTCGGCAGTGCCGTTGGAGGTGGTAACGCGGAACTCCTGGGTGGAGTCGAGAGTGGCGCGCAGCACGCCAGTGAAAGCCGTCCCGTTGATCTGGTCGTTGTTGTCCATGCCGTCCAGTGTGACGTCGCCCTGATCCGAGCGGCCGCCGCTCACCGAGCCGCTGCGGCTGTCAATGGTGTCGTTTCCCGAGCCTAGATAGAGCACGCCGGGCTGGAGGGTGAGCAGCGAAACAGGGTCGCGTCCCTCCATGGGAAGCGATTCGATCGTCAGGTTGCCCACCGAGTCGCCCAGAGTCGCATCGGTGGTGTTGATGGTCTGGGCGGTATCGCTGACGTCCACCGTGACCGTACTGGTTTGCACGGAGAGGGTGAAATCGACGGTGGCCGGCTGGTTGACCAGTAATTCGGCCGTCTTTGTCTGGTTGCCAAAGCCGCTGGCCGCGACTGTGATGAAGTAGCGCGCAGGCTGAATCTGCGGGAAGACATAGAAGCCAACGTTGTTGGTGGTGGCGCTGAGCCTGCTGTCGTTGGCCTTGTTCAAGAGGGTGACCGTGGCGCCCGGAACCAGCGCCCCGCTGGGATCCTTGACCACCCCGCGAAGGGAGGTGGTTGCGGTCTGCGCGGATGAGTAAACGACGGCAAAAAGGATGTAGAAGAGCGTGCATCCCAATAGAGTTTTTTTCACGTCAATACCTCCAAAGGTCTTGCCTTGTACTTGTGATGATGCCGATAAGGATCTCCACCCATGATTGAGCGTTAGGTGGTTGTATGGAGTTGCCTCCAATTGTGTCTGAAATCATCTAAGAATTCAATAAAAATATGGAGAATACGGAAAAAATCCCGAGCAATTGCCGCATCCCGGCATGCATGTACGGATCACCTGCTCTGGATCAGCGGGATAGAGCCTTCCTTCGAAAAGCAGGCTTTAGCTGTTATCGCATCCTGGCTTACCTGTACCCCCGCGCCCTGCCAATCGCCAGCCCTGTTGGAGTAATCTGGTTGCTCAGGAGATTGTTGCCGAAAATGCTCAAGCTGTGCCGCTTTTCCTTCGCCATTCTGGCCGTTCTTGCCCTTCCCGCCGGGCTGCTCCGCGCCCAAACCGCGTCTCCTGAGACGCCCAAGGAAGACTACGTCCGCGCCCACTACACCAAGTACGAACTCCGCATCCCTATGCGCGACGGCAAGCGGCTGTTTACGGCGGTTTATGTCCCCAAGGATGCCGCCGCCGGCCCCTATCCTTTCCTCATGGACCGCACTCCCTACAGCGTTGGTCCCTACGGCGAGGACCAGTATCCCCGCCTCCTGGGCCCCTCCGAGGAGCTCGAAAAGAGCGGCTACATCTTTGTCTACCAGGATGTGCGCGGCCGTTGGATGAGCGAGGGCGACTATCGGGAGATGCGTCCCCACATCGATGACAAAAAGTCACCCCAGGACGTGGACGACGCCTCCGACACATACGACACCATCGAGTTTCTCCTCAAGCACGTCGCCAACAACAACGGCAAAGTCGGCATCTGGGGAATCTCCTATCCCGGTTTCTACACCTCCGCGTCCATCATTGATTCACATCCCGCGCTGGTGGCCGCCAGCCCTCAGGCGCCCATGACCGACCTTTTCATGGACGACGACGCCTACCACGGCGGCGCCTTCATGCTCAGCGCCAACTTCAGCTTCTACTCCTTTTTCAAGCCGCAGGAGAACCCGCTGACCCCGAAGCCTTCCATCCCCTTCGACTACGGCACCCCCGATAGTTACAAGTTCTATCTTCAGGCGGGAAACATCGCCAATCTCTATCTCAAAAGCTCCAACTGGCTCTTCAAAGATCAGGCCGCGCACACGACCTATGACAGTTACTGGCAGGCCCGCGACCTATCGCGCCACATGACGAACGTGCGCTGCGCGGTGCTGGTGGTGGGCGGATGGTACGACGCCGAGGATTTGAGCGGCCCCTTCAAGACCTTCTATGCAATTGGCAAGTTCAACCCCAAGACGCCCGCCACTCTGGTCGAAGGACCCTGGGTGCACGGCGGATGGTCGCGCAGCGACGGATCCCATCTGGGCGATGTGCAGTTCAACTCTAAAACTGCTGAGTACTTCCGCGCCAACATCCAGTTTCCTTTCTTTGAATATTATCTGAAAGGCAAAGGAAAGGCGCTGCCGCACGCCGTGGTCTTCGAGACGGGCACCAATGTATGGCGCAATTTTGATTCATGGCCGCCCATAACCGCGCAACCCAAAACGCTGTACTTCCACGCCGGCGGAAAACTCAGCTTTGATCCGCCTGCCGAGCAGAGCGGCGTGGACGAGTATGTGAGCGACCCCAATCATCCTGTGCCGTTTGTGGGCTACACTACCGACACCGTACCACAGCGCTATATGGTGGACGACCAGCGCTTCGCCAGCTACCGGCCTGACGTGCTGGTTTACCAGACCGAGCCACTGGAAGAAGATGTCACCATCGCCGGGCCTATCTCGCCAAAACTCAGAATCGCCAGCTCCCGAACGGACTCCGATTTCGATGTGAAGCTCATCGACGTCTATCCGGAAGACTACCCCGACGCGGATGACACTTCCCACGGCAGCAAGCGCGTCCTCGACGCGCCGCCGCTGCACATGGGCGGGTACCAGCAACTGCTGCGCGGCGAACCCTTCCGCGCAAAGTTCCGCTCGAGCTGGGAAAAGCCCGAGCCGTTGACGCCGGGCAAGCTGACCGAAATCAACTTCATCATGCCCGATCTCTTCCATACCTTCCGCCGCGGCCACCGAATCATGGTCCAGGTGCAAAGTTCCTGGTTTCCGTTGACCGATCGCAATCCGCAAACATTCACCGACATTCCCAACGCCCACCCGGAGGAGTTCCAGAAAGCCACCGAGCAAATCTTTCGTCAGAAGGATGCCGCCAGCGGCGTAGAGGTACTGGTCTTACCGAATAACTAGCTACTAGCCTCCATCTTGCTCTTCGCGAATCTCAGGCTAGTAGCTGAAACAGCATTTCAACGAATAAGGAGTTATATGTTCCGTCGCACACTTCGTTCCTTTCTGTTGTTGCCCGCAGCCTTGCTGCTGGCCGCTGCGCCAGCGATCCACGCCGAAGAAGGCATGTGGACCTTTGACAACCCGCCGCTCAAGCAATTGGCGGCCAAATACAACTTCCATCCCAGCCAGGCATGGCTGGACCATTTGCGCCTTTCCAGCGTGCGTTTCATGGACGGCGGCTCGGGCTCGTTCGTCAGCCCCAACGGCCTGGTGCTCACCAATCACCATGTCGCCCGCGGTCAGTTGCAGAAAAACTCCACTGCCGAGCACGATTACGTGCGCGACGGCTTTTATGCGGCCACCCAGGATCAGGAGATGAAGTCTCCCGACCTGGAGGTGAACGTGCTGGTCGGCATGCAGGACGTGACCGCGCGGGTGCAGGGCGCGGCCAATGGCATTACTGATGCAGCCAAAGCGGAAAAAGCCCGCGACGCTGAGATTGCTGCCATTGAGAAAGAGAGCAAGGACAAAACCGGCCTGCGCTCCGACGTGGTCTCCTTCTACAACGGAGGCGAGTACTGGCTCTACACTTACAAAGCCTACCGCGACGTGCGCATCGTCTTCGCTCCCGAGCAGCAGGCCGCCTTCTTCGGCGGCGACCCGGATAACTTCACCTATCCGCGCTACGACCTCGACATGGCCATCTTCCGTGTCTATGAAAACGGCAAGCCGATCAACTCGGAAAACTATCTCAAGTGGAGCGCCAAGGGAGCCGCGCCCGGAGAGCTGGTCTTTGTCTCCGGCCATCCCGGCGCCACGGAGCGCGAAGACACCGTTGCCCAGCTGCTTCTGGACCGCGACGTGCGCGGCCCTGCGGTCACCGAGTACTTGCAGCGCCGCATCGCTGCCGCGCAGGCCTTTGCCGCGCAGAGTGCTGAGAACCAGCGCCTGGTGGGCACCCTTATCTTCGGTTTGCAGAACAGCCTCAAGGTTTACCTCGGACGCCGCGATGCGCTCGCCGATTCCGCCATCCTGACCAAGAAACAGGCCGAGGAGAACGACTTCCGCGCCAAGGTAAATGCCAATAAAGAGTGGAAAAAGGCTTATGGCAAAGCCTGGGACGAGATAGACTCCGCGGTGGAGAAGATGAAGCCGGAGATGAAGAGCCAGATCTTCCGCCGCACAGACAGCCGGTTATTCACTATCGCCCTGCAGATCGTCCAGTACGTTACGGAGATCAAGAAGCCTGATGGTGAGCGCCTGCCGCAGTATCACGAAGCCGGGCTGGAATCGTTCAATCAACAGCTGATGTCCCCAGCCAGGATCTCCCCCTCTACGGAGAAGCTCTACATGTCCACGGCGCTCAAGCTGGCCCAGGAAAAGCTGGGCACGAACGATGCCTATTTGCAGGCCATCTTGCAGGGCGGCGATGTGGACAAGATCGTTAACGATCTGGTGGACGGAACCAAATTAGCCGATCCCGCCTTCCGCAAGTCACTTATCGATGGTGGCGAGGCGGCAGTAGCCGCTTCTACGGATCCCATGATTGTGGCCGCGCGCCGCGTCGACCCTATCAACCGCCAAACCTATCTCCGCATTCGCGACACCATCAGCAGCGTGCTCACCCCCGCCGGTGAAAAGCTGGGCAAGGCCCGCTTCCTGGTCTATGGCAAAGACGCCTATCCCGACGCCACCTTCACCCTGCGTCTGAGCTACGGCGCCGTCGATGGCTATCCATATAACGGCACCATCGCTCCGCCCTTTACCACCTTCTATGGGCTTTACGACCGCGCCGCCAGCTTCAGCAACCAGCCGCCCTTCGACCTGACGCCGAAGGAGGCCGCCGGCCGCGACAAGCTCGATCTCTCCACCCCGCTCGACTTCGTCACCACCAACGACATCATCGGCGGCAACTCCGGCTCGCCCGTCGTCAACCGCAACGGTGAGTTGGTGGGCCTGGTCTTTGACGGCAACATCGAGTCGCTGGCCGGCGATTTTGTCTATGACGGCACAAAGAATCGCACCGTCGCGGTGCACTCGTCTGGAATGATCGAGGGACTGCGCAAGCTCTACGGCGCCGACGCACTGGCCGACGAACTTCAAGGCAGGAAGTAACAACTCATCACTATCAATGTTCCAACCTCTCGATCTTTTCCTCCTGAGCTTTAAGATCGGCTTCGTTCTGGTTCAGGTCGGCATTGTTCTGCTTCTTCTTTGCTGCCCAAGCCACAGTCCAGTCCGTATTGTGATCTACCTGTTCCATACATTTCTTGTGAAACTCAACAAGATCGTCATGTCCTTTAGAGGTAGGATGGGCATTGTACTCGTCATACATCTTGGCATATGCATCAAGCAGTTCCTTGGTGTCTGCGATCACCTTGTTGATCCTAGCCTCTTCTGCATTGACTTGTTCTTTGACTCCGTAGAGTACTGCCCGCTGGTTTCGCAAGTCGTTTAGTACGTTCTTGGCGGCTTGTATCCTACAGGATTTTGCCCGCTTGTTCGCATCTGCACATAGGTCCGAATGATCGCTTGGTGCTGGGCCTCCGCGCCCACAAACCTGCCCGTAGGCATCTGCCGCTTCGGCGGGCCTATTGGCTCGGCCTAGTTCGGCACCATAGTTGAAATACGCTATCGCCCACCCGGTACGCTGGGCAAGATTGCGCCAGTCCGCTATGGACTGCGCGGAATCAGGCCTGTCGTCTATCCGATGGAACTCGGTGATGTTAGCATTGAACTCGGCGTTTGTAGCGTTTTGCGCATTCCGCTGTTCAATCCGTTGCTGATTGACCTTTACGTTCCTTGCTGAGTCGGTGCAGACACTTGCATCATCCCAGCAATTGGTCGTCAGCCACGAGTAGATTCGAATCGCCTCTTCATAGTGCCCGAGGTGGCTCTCCCAAACCGCGTAGTTGAACCAATCTGCTGAAGAAATACCCTGTTGAGCGAGGGCCAGCCACCCGGCAGCGGCTTCCTCGGTGTAGGGCTGTTTCATCAGCCTTTTGGCTTCCCTGTTGTGGTCTCGAATCGTATGGTCGTCAACGCGCGGAGTACCTCCTCCACCCCCGCCACCACCGCCACAATTGACACACCTTGGCTGCTGCGTTGGCGGTGGTGGAGGGAGGTTGCTAGGAAGTTGCGCCATGACGGGAAAACTCGTAGCCATCACGGTCAACAAAGCGCCAACTGCCAACACGATTCTCATGATCTCTCCGCTACTTTTGGTCGTTGTCTTTCAAGGCGAGCACGTGCACCCCATGGCATGTTTCTCGCGCATGGGCGACGAACGCCGCCAGAGACTTTTGATTCCCGCGTTGCCCAAAAACAAGCATGCTCTCTGTTTTGCCGCTCGCGTCGGTCACATCAAAGTTTCCCTTGATTTTTCCATCGGAAGAGAGAAACAGCTTGAGTTCCGATGCCGATTGGTTTTTGCCGCTCGACTCGTGTTCGAAAGTGAGGATATCCACTTCTTGGTCGCCGTAATAAGGCAAGCGGTCGCCTTGCTTGAACGCATACTTGAGTCCGACGTTCTTGTGGCGGCTCTCTTTTCGCAACCCCACCCCGTACAGGGCCGACAAACTTTGCTCATAGTCTGCGGTGATAACATCGTCTGTCACCGACAGGCTGTATAGCTTGCCTTCTGTATCGGGATTCCCGCAGAAAGCCAGATTCCACTCGCCAGCCATCTTGGCCTGGGCGGCAACCAAGTCCGGACCCAGCAATGCAAAGTCCGTGTCCTGTTGTCCAAAAAAAAGCAGCGAACTGCACAGGATGACAGTGAGTAGTAGTGCGCAATACGGTGTCCATATCTTCATCATTCTTCTCCTCGGGTTCCCTTTTCCTTGAGTTCCCAAATCCTCGCCCGGTAGTGCCGGATGGAACGTATCACGTCCTCTTCGATGACGCAGCTTACCGCATTGATGCCATCTTCTACACGGACCCCAACAGTATAGTGCGGAAGGCTGCGGATTGCCTCTTCTAGCGAATCCAACTGATCTTCGACGTTCGCCGAAGAGAAGGGATCGTTGGCCCAGTCCATGAAGTCTTTCTCGACGCCACGGGGCTCGTTAAATGCCTTCTTTTTTGGCATCGGACTTCTCCCTCTCATAAAGCTCCATGGCCACCTTGACCATCTCCCGCTCGATAAATTTCTGGTCTTCCCACTCCTTGACGGTTGAGGGACTCACTTTGCAAAGCTCCGATATCCACCACGTCGAGGCGGAAAACGCCTTGCTGATGATTCGCAGGACCTCGTTGCTCTGGTTCCAGATTGTCTCTTGGGCGTTGGTGACGATATCGCTGACCTTGCCGAGATCGATTGCCGGGAGCAAGGATGCGCTCGTACCAGCTAACCCATTCACGGGAAACCCCGTCGCAGGTGGCGCTCGGCAGTTCGGTGTTGGCGAGTACGTTTGATTCCCGCTTCATCCAGTAATCTTTATTAGCCCAAACGTTAGTCGGGTCGGCACTGATGTGAACCCGGTCATCATCCTCATCCTGCCGAAATATGGGGAGCCGCTTTGGCTCCCCATTTTGTTGCTTTGCCGCTCCCTCGATGCCAAATCCTGCCAGAATAATCCCTTTTCGACGTACAATCGAGACAGTCCCATGTCCCGCGGAGGGATGGGTGAGCGGTTGAAACCGGCGGTCTTGAAAACCGTTGTGCCTGTAAGGGTACCGGGGGTTCGAATCCCTCTCCCTCCGCCATTTGCATCATTTATTATCAATATCTTACGTTCTTTTTCTTGTTTTCTTCTCCTGCGATGAGTCAAAGTCAACGATCATAATCAGATGCAACGAAGACCACGCCTTTTCTGCCACTTTCTCCTTTGCTTCCGAAGCGTCCTTGCTTGTGTCGTCCAAACACGAAGGTCCGATGTGCCCGCTGATCTGCAGACAAGCCCAAATTTCCAGACATACCCAGACAAAATAGCCAACTCTTCGGTTCCAATATCTCCTCAGCGAGTGCATTGGCGATTTTGTGTCATGTGAATATTCTTATTCATAAATTCGCCTCCGATATGCGTAAATGATGGCCATTGATTCCAGAGACAGCACCTCCGTATACATCGGGTCTTTGGCCTTTGAACCAATACAAAAAGTTCACGGGCGGACGCAAATGGGGGTATATTGGTTCACAGCCGAGAGGCAAAATGTAATTACGGTTTAAATGTATTGAGCGGCATTTCTTAACTTTGCGCAATTCGGATCGAAACAGCGTCCAACGTTCGGAACAAGTGACGCCGCCGGACCCTGGCCATGGCGCAGGGGATGTTAGTGTCTGCAAAAACGTTCAAAGCCGGCCAAGCAACATGAGGAGGACAACCACCACCAGGACTATTCCCAGCCCTCCGGACGGATAATAGCCCCAGTTTCTGCTATGTGGCCATGTGGGAATCGCGCCAATCAGCACCAGTAGCACAATCACGATCAAGGCAAGTCCAAGCATACTTCACTCCTTAATTATTTCTTCGTCCGGAGATCAGGTTGATGATCAAAACAATCAGCGCTGCGACCAAAAGAATGTGAATCAGGCCGCCGCCAACATGGAAGCTGAAACCCAATAGCCAGAGAACGAGGATAATTACAAAGATTGTCCAAAGCATAGTCATTCCTTTTCGATGTTGCGGGTGCATGAGAAGAGAAAACGACCTCATGCGCCCGCAAGATCACCTTCGTTTACTAGTTGGAAGCGATGGCCTGAGCCTTTGCGTTCCTGACTGCGTCAATGAACGAGGCAGCCACGGCCGGCACGGCAATTTCGCCTTTTAGTAAGCGGCTCGTTGAAATATCACGGCCGTAAATGGCTATGGTGGAATCTTCGTCGCGGCGAATATCGGCACCGGTCAGAGTAAGTCCAGCAAAGGCGCCTCTGGCCCGCGAGTAAGTGAGGACCTCGGTATTCAGCTTCCAGTCAGTATCGGCAGACGCGTGGCGTCCCACCGGTCCGGCTGCCGCGGAAGCATCCCCGCCCAGCTGGAAATTGCTGCTGATCAAATGCTGCATGCCCCGTTCGTTCTGGATAATCATGACCAAATCAACGCCCTCGACGCCGATTTGCAGTCCCCAGCTGCCGCCGGTAATTCTAAAAAACGCCGGCGCACTCCATCCGTTTGCGGTCCGGCAGGTGACCACGCCTCTGCCATTTTCTGCGCCAAAGACAAAGCCGCCCTTGATCATATGCGGCACAACGGCCACGCACATTGCGTGCTCCAGAACTTCTTCCGGAATTCCCTTATCCGGCGCCGACATAATCTCGTGCAACACCGCGCCTGCGTGATCCAATCGGTCAACTGCTGCTTCGCGATCGGTTCCTGCCCAGCCGAGACTCGTCAAGCTGAGTACTGCCACAAACGTTACAAGTTTCTTCATGTTTTTACCTTTTCTACCCATGCGCAGCGTGACCTGCTTTACGCGCATTCAAGGCGCACAAGGTAGTTACCACACTAAAGGCAAAGTGTACTTCCGTCTGAGCTAGAACGCTCAGGGAATAATTGGCGAGAAAAACCGAACAAGTACCTACTTAAAGTATCTTTTCAATAGTGAGCAAAAGTATACAGACCGCCCCCCTCCACCTGCACATGATTTAGCTAAGTGTCGGTGTGAGTAGATGGCAATCTTGTGCTGCGGCTTCCCTTGCTTCAGCTACTCCCGGCAATGAACGATCCTGATGATTGCCGATGAATCTGTATTCATCGATGCAACTGCTTTGTGAACCGGAGCGCTTTGCAGTTGCGTATCCTTCCGTAATATCCGCGTGATGGTCGTATACGTGAGGAGGCCTTGGGATGGTTGTAGTTGCGAAACACACCTTCGATGCCGCTGCCTTTCTGGCCACTGCCGGCCTGGGGCGCCGAATCGTCCAACTGGCGCCCAAGCAGACTTTTTTTATCCAGGGAGATCCCGCGGACTCTGTCTTTTATCTTCAGAAAGGCCGCGCAAGAGTCACTGTCGTTTCAGAAATCGGCAAAGAAGCAACCATTGCGCTTGTCCCTGAGGGCGAGTTCATCGGAGAAGGCGCGCTGGCGGCAATACCTGGGCTGCGTCTGTCCACGGCCACTGCTATTACCGCCTGCACATCGCTCAAGATAGTGCGTGAGGAGATGATCCGTGCGATGCACGAGGAGCCTGATTTCTCCGATTTGTTCATGAAATTTTTGCTGACTCGTAGCATGCGCATCCAGGCTGATCTGGTCGATCAGCTATTCAACTCCAGCGAAAAGCGGCTGGCGCGGATTCTCCTGCTGATGGCTGAATTCGGCCAGCCGGATGAGCCGCAAGCATTGCTTCCCAAGATCTCGCAGGAGACTCTGGCGGAGATAGTCGGCACTACCCGGTCCCGTGTCAGCTTCTTTATGAACCGTTTTCGCGAGCTTGGCTTTATCGACTACAAGGACCGTATTCGTGTACACAAATCTTTGCTGAACGTGATTCTGCACGATCAATTGCCAGACGGCAAAACGGAAAAACCGTCTATAACGGCATCGCCGGAGGCCGTCCAAGGCCATCCAAAAGAAATCCTGCAAGCTTTGTATTGAATTGAACAGTATAACAATTCGTAGAATGGGATACTTTACACACTTCTTTATGTGCAGTATTTGTGAGGTGTAATATGCCAGCTACGCAAGCATCACTTCTGATTGTTGACGATGAGCCTACTGTTAGGCTCACGTTGTCGAATGTACTTGCAGAAGTAGGTTACAGCGTGCGCTCCGCCGAAGACGGCTTATGCGCGTTGCGCGAGATACGGAATGAGGTTCCAAAGTTGATTCTTTCCGATCTCAATATGCCCAATATGTCTGGGTTCGAGTTGCTTTCGGTAATCCGGCGCCGCTTCCCCGCGATCCGGACGATCGCCATGAGCGGCTCGTTCTCCGGTACTGAGGCTCCTTCCGGTGTTGCCGCAGATGGGTTTTATCAAAAAGGCAGCAGCATTGCCGCCCTGTTGCGGATCATTGAAACACTGCCCAAAGTGGAGCGGAAAGCACACCCGCCCACCAGCCCGGACGAGCTTCTCTGGATTCATCACAACAGCCACGACTTCTCGCCGGATGCATGCATTACGATCACTTGCCCGGAGTGCCTGCGTACTTTTCCCCAGACACTCGGCACTGGCTACCTGAAGCGCAAGACAGATTGCATCTATTGCCGTTGTCCGATTCACTACGCGATTGTGCAGCATGTAGAACGTATGCCATTGCAGGCGTTTCAGAGACAATCATCTGCAGCAATGTGTTTTTCGCAAAGCGCGCCCAACTCCAGCTACTGAATTTCGCAATAAAGCATGCATATAGACTGTTCTAACTTCCGCGCGGATCGGCGTTATAGCATGCGAGCCCGGGAAGCGGTAATGACCCGTATCATCCTAAATTCATTGTGGTCTCAATAGCTCAGATAAAGGCAGTATGAACCGCTACTCTCGAGAACGTAGGGGCGCAGGAATAGAATTTCTGTGCCTTAATCAAATCAATCGGAGATAAATCCACGGAGGTGGAACAGTGAACAGGGATCGAGTAAAGGGAACTATCGATGAAGTAGCGGGAAGCGCCAAGCGCAAAGCAGGCGCGTTGACAGGCAATACGAAGCTTGAGATTGAAGGCATGGTTCAGCAGGCAAAGGGCAAGGTTGAAAATGCCTGGGGCAAGACGAAAGATGCGGTTCGTGATGCCGCTGAGGGCAGTGAGGTGCATCTCGATACTCGCGTGACTTTGAAAATGAAGAATTCTACAGCGGATGCCAACTGTAAAAAGTGTAAGTAGGTATTTTGCCGCGCCGTGATTATGACAAGCATGAACTGGAGTCGACGTTTATCGTTCATCTTTCCCATAAGGTGAGCAGTTGTGCACAGATTCAGCAAGGCATCTGGAAATACCTTAATCTTGACGCGGAATGCGTCGCCTTTCAATCCTCGCAGCTCCGATGAGCGCAGCAAAGTCGGGCAATCGAAGGACGATCGGCAAAAGGACTTATATGCGTACCATTCGGACTCTGTTAGTGTTTCTTGCATTGGCCATACCGGCCATCATGTTCGGACAGATTAGCGTAAGAATCGCGATCGGCCCCCCCATGCTGCCGGTCTACGAGCAACCCATTTGCCCCGGCGACGGCTATCTCTGGACACCTGGCTATTGGGCCTATGACGACAGCATCTCCGACTACTATTGGGTACCAGGAACCTGGGTATTGGCGCCGGAAGAAGGCTATCTTTGGACGCCGGGTTATTGGGGCTGGGGCGACGGCGGCTATTTCTTCAATGAAGGCTACTGGGGTCCGGAAGTTGGCTTTTATGGCGGGATCAACTATGGCTACGGTTATTTCGGTGAGGGATATGAAGGAGGCCGTTGGGATAACGGACACTTCTTTTATAACCGTTCTGTGAACAACGTGGATGTTACACGAATCCACAATGTCTACGACACCAAGATCGAGAATCACAATGAGAATCGCGTCAGCTTCAACGGCGGATCAGGCGGAATCGCGGTGCGTGCAACTTCTCAGCAGGAAGCAGCGGCAAAACAGAGGCATCTTCCGCCCGTAGCTGCTCAAGCTAACCATACACAGGCAGCGCGCAGCAATCCGGAGCAGCGGGTATCGGTTAACCATGGCAAACCGTCCACCGTGGCAACCCCCTTACCAATAGGCTTCAATGATCACTCGGCGGTAACGACCCAACAGACGACTGAGCCACGCGCCGCAGTCCATCCCAAGGATCTTCCGCCGATTACTCGTCCCGCGGCAGTCAACTCAGGAAACGCCAAGGCGGACCAGAAATACGAGCAGCAGCAAAACAAATTAATCGCCAAACAAACCCAGGATCGGCAGAAGCTTCAGCAGAAGCAGGATGCGGAACATCAACGGACGGCGAACGCCAACACACAGCAACTGGAACAAAAGCACCAGCAACAGACGCAGAATCTGGTGCAAAAACATACATCTCAGCAGCAGTCGTTACAGGCCCGCCAGCCTCAGGCTCGCCCATCAAGCCAACCTCAGGCTCGCACATCGGGGTCAGGACCGCATAAGTAACAGGATCATCCTCAGTGAAGACAGGGATTGTCCCTTGAAACCATTTGCGGCCAAGCTCTCTCTACATGGCCGCGAACGCCGCTCTGTATTAGTTTCCTAACACACACCTTGCAAATGGCCTAGCTGTGAAGCGCCGGACAGAACGGCCTGGGGAGTTTAGCCCGATTGAGCTGCTTCGTCCTGCAATGCGAGTTTCTCTGCCGCGTCTATCTTGCGCAGACCGCGAATCTTCCATATCCCATAGCAGAGGCCGGCTACCATTAGGCCAACGAAGACACAGAGCAGCGGAGTCGACCACGTCTGGAGCGTTCCAGACCATAAGCGGACTATCCTGCGCCCATAAGTCACGCCAAGCCATGCGACAAAGGAGTAACGCAGGGTGCGAGCGGCGCCAAAGACAGTAAGGAATCGGCTGCGTGAAACACCCAGCGCACCGGAGGCGAGCGCAAACGGCAAGAGCGGAATGGGCGGAGGAAGTATGGCGGGAACGAAGACAGCGAGAACGGGATGACGCTCAACCCAAACGACGATAGGCCCAAGGAGGCGAGCCGGCACGTAGTGACGCAGCGCTTCTTCGCCGCCTCTGCGTCCAATGTGCCAGGTGGTGTATCCGCCCACTATGCTGCCAGCTATTGCACAAGGAGCCAGCAGCCAGGGATCGCCGCCATGCGCCACAAGCCACAGCAACAGCAGGTCCGTGCTGCCGGGCAAGGGTAAAGGAATGACCGAGGAATCTACTACCGCAACAGAAAAAAGCCCCAGCGCTCCCAGGTGCGTGAGCCAGTGCGGCGCCAACGGCTGATGCAAGAGAGGCGCTGGCAATTGCACTGGTTGTCGAACAAACATACCCATACAGGCTTGTCTCTGGATTCGCGTTTGAATGCCAAGGTTACGAACTACCTCAACCCGCAGAAAACCTATTCTGCAATCGCGTCGCGCAAAGTGAACCAGTAATATCGTCGCCAACAAAATAAGCATCGAACGGGCCTTAGTGCAAACATAGCCAACAGGCCATCGAGCGAGCGCAACTCCGCTTGCTTAAATTTCACCGAATTACAGCGCGGGCACTTTCGCCGTATCCAAAGCAGATGCGGCAGCCAGTCGGGCAAGTTTCGTCTTATGTTACTCATTCTGCCCATCCATTTCTGTTATGCAGCAATGCACGCTAAAGTACGCCTTCGTTTGCGCGACTCGAATTCGAGTCCAGCCAGGAGAGCAGACAACGGATGCTGCCTTTCGCCATAGCTATGCTGGAATCGGCGGCTCCATAATACAGATTGATGGTGTCGTTATCTGCTTCGATGGTCTGTCCGCAGGGAAACACAATATCATTGACATCTCCGCCGCGCTCATAAGACGCCTCCGGTCCGAAAATCCAGGAGTCTCCCCGTTGCAGGCATATATCTGGATGTTCCAGATCAAAGAGCGCCAGTCCCAGGCGATAAATGCTTCCCGATGCCGTTTGCCGCACTCCGTGATAAATCATCAACCATCCGTTGGCCGTTTCTATCGGCGGTGAACATAGTCCAATCTTGTTCGCGTCCCACCAGCCGCCTCGCCGCGCCGTGAGAATAATCTTATGGCTTCCCCAATGCCGCAGATCAGGCGAGTAGGATATCCACATATGAGCGCCAAGAGCTGTCATGGGCCGGTGAATCAACGCCCAGCGTCCGCCTATCCTGTGGGGCAACAACGCCGCATCTTTATCCTCTGGAGTCATGATTACGCCGTACCGCTCAAAGCTCCGAAAGTCCTTGGTGAGCGCCAGCGAGACTCCGGGACCTCCCCGCGCAAAGGATGTGTATGCCACAGCGTATTGCTCAAGTTCAGGGACATAGGTAATGCGCGGATCTTCGATTCCCCAGATTTCTTCTGGAAATTCCTTCGGATTCGCCATCAATGTTGGTTGAGCGTCAATTCTCCATCCATCCATACCATTGGCTGAACGCGCGGCACAAAGATGCGACAGGCCGCTGTGATCTTCAACGCGGCAGAGCAGCAAAGTGTCGCCGTTGGCCAGCCGTACAACCCCCGCGTTGAAGACGCTGTTGATCGGATAGGGCCATACTTCCCTGCTGAGAATCGGATTGCCGGAATAGCGTGTAAACAGGTGATAGTCGTCACATGGTTTTGGCTGTTTCTGGGCGATAGATTCCCGCGATTCCTCTGGAGAGAAATTTGGACTCAATAGGAGACACTCATTCCATGGTGCAGTTCGTCTGCGCTTGCCACTTTGGCAGTCTGCATTTCAAGCAGTGCCATGAGAAACGAGAGCGTGGATTCAGCTCCCTGATTTTCGTTTACACGGTCTGGATGAAGGCCATCCCGGCATCCACCTGTCAATGCATCATACAGCGGAACCTGCAAATCGTTCTTTCCGAGAAACCAACCAAAGACTCTGCGCGCTTCCTCAAGCCATTGGCTTGCCTCCGTCAGCCTGTACACCTCAAGACAGGCAGAAATGGTTGCGCATGCCTCCACTGGTTGCTGATCGAAGCGCGCCTTTCCATTCCCCTCAATGAAGAATCCATTGGATCCTATCGGTACAAAAATCTCCTTATCGTCACGGTGTTGCTCGGCAACCAACCACTTCAGAGAGTCCATTCCAGCTTCAATCATTCGCTGGTTGTCACTCCGCCATCCTGCAAGAATAAGCGCCTGAGAGAGCCTTGCATTTGAGTAGGAAAGGCTCTTCTCAAACCACCTCCAGGTATCTGAATGACTTCTTTCGTAGATGTCAAGGAGCCGATTAGCAAGGATATTGCGCGCGCTCTGAATGGCTCTGTCACCCGGAAACCAGTCCAGGTAAGCTTGCATGCCCAGAATGCAATACGCCCAGGCTCGTGGACTGGTAAACGAAAGTGTCGCAGGTACAACCGCTTCAAAAAGCCTCCCCGCAGCACCTCTCAATCCCGCATTTTGAGAAAGTCCCAGCACCTTCCCCAGCGACCACAATGCGCGCCCATGGCTGTCATCCGACCCAACATCTTCAAGCCACCTGCGGTCATACCCAAGATAGTTTCTAAACCTCCCTGTATCGGCATTGAAGGCAAGCCACAAAAAGGAAAGGTAGCGGTGGGATAGATTCGAATACTCCCGCTGGTCCGCATACTCAGGATTCTCGTCCAGAAGAACTGACACGATCAGAGCCCGTGCGTTGTCGTCGGTTGTATAACCTTCTCGTGTATTCGGCACCGAAAAGATAGCGTGTTGCAGGATGCCGGTATCGTCAGTCATGGTCAACAGATGGCCTGGGTTCAGTGCGGGCAGAAGGTCTGCCAAATTCATCGCAGAATCGTCCTGCTGGGCCGCTCTTGGATGTAAAGAGCGTTCAAAGCGTGCCCGCTGAAAGCATGCCATGTAGGCCCGCGCCGTTTTTGCCCACGTTGTTCCGCGAGAGTGAAGATAGGCGCGCTTTCGCATAGCATGACGTTCCGCATTGTTCTCCAGTAATCCCAAGACCGCTTCTGCAATCGCATCAGGACTCTGGAACGGAACAATTACGCCGCGATTCTCCGCAAGTAACTCCTCGGCATGCCAGTACGGTGTGGAGACAATTGCCTTACCGGCCCCGAGCGCAATTGCAAGAGTGCCGGAGACGATCTGCTCTTCATGCCGGTAAGGCGTGATATAGATATCAGCAGCACCTACGTGCTCTATAAGTTCTTCCGTGCTCACAAAGCGATTGTTGAATATCAAGTGGTCGGAGACGCCAAGTTGCTCTGCCAGCGCCTGCAGTTCTTCCCGGTAGCGTTCGCCCTCTCGCCGGCGGACATGCGGGTGGGTCACTCCGGATACAATATAGACCACGTTTGGCTGTCTAGCCAGGATCGCAGGTAACGCCTGTATGACGTTTTCAATGCCCTTATTAGGAGATAGCAACCCGAACGTAAGCAGAACCGGCTTGCCTTCCGTGCCGAACTTGTCTTTGTAGTAATTTGGATCCATAAATGGAAGATCTGGCACTCCGTGGGGAATCACGTCGATTTTTTCGCCTGGAACGGCATAAACTTCACGCAGCAGTTGGGCTGCCAGTTTGCTCATCACCACCATACGATCGGATAGCTGTGCAATCTCTTCAAGCACCATCCGCTGATTCAGATCCGGGTCGCGCAGTACCGTGTGCAGAGTGGTCACCAACGGCATCTTCAATTTGCGCAGCAAGGTCAGTATGTGGCTGCCCGCGCTGCCGCCGTAAATGCCATATTCATGCTGCAGACAAGTCAGATCGTTGCCATTGAAGTTGAGAAAATCAGCGGCGCGCTCATAGGAGGAAAGGTCCTCCTGCTCTAGTTCCAGGCGTACTTGTTCCGGATACTGATAACTTGAATCGGGATCGTTGACCGGGATGGCAAACAATCGTCCCTCTCCGTACTCGGTCGCGAGCGCCGTGCACAGGTCAGTTGTGAAAGTGGCAATTCCGCACTCTCGCGGCAGGTAATTACCAACAAACGCAATGCGAGTTGGCAAAGGCAGTTTGCACGCTTTCGTGGTGATATGCAAATATGCTGCAGGATCTGGATTTCCGCCAGGCTTCTCAGAATGTATCATCTCAGAAAGCGACATCGTGCCCTCCTTTCAACTTCATATCCGGCCAAGAACCAGGAGAAGAACAATAATCAAGAGAATCAGTCCAACTCCGCCGCTCGGAAACTTTCTACTACAAATCACAGCTTGAGCTTAAAAAGATCTCTCCTACAGACAGAACTCTGCCGTACAGCGGTGAACGTTCGTTTTTGGCGGGCACAATCTGCTGGGTCTTAGCAGGTTGATCTTTCAATGCCCGACGCGGAACTTATAAATGTAGTCAAAGAGGCCGAATACTTTGAGAAGCCACAGGACGACGACTATTACGACGACACCATTCAGAATTCCCTTGATTTGACCCTGCATGGGAACGAAACGGTTCACCAGCCATAACAACAGGCCGACTACACACAGCGTGATGACAACAGGAATGAGTGGCGTATCATGTCCGATACGGTACTGAGAAAGGTTGTCAAAGAGACCGACAACCTTCAGAAGCCACAGAACCACGGCAATCACTATAACGCCATTCAAAATGGCCTTGATTTGCCCCTGCATGGGTATGTAGCGGTTGACCAGCCATAGCAACAGGCCGACTACTGCAAGCACGATAACTACAGTGACAAGTGGCATTTCATGTTCTCCAATCATTATGTGGACTTGTCCACACTCAAGGAATCTTCGAGGCGTTCGACAGATTCGTGTTAAATTGCTTGCTTCTTGCCTGGCTCATTTCTGAAGTTGCATATGCAAAAACGGAAATTGCGCCGGTCTTATGAAAAATGACGGTCTTTTGTGCCCTTGCACAACCTGGGCGGCTAAAAGGGCACAAATCCATTGATTTGCCTTAGCTCAGGAGCCAGTGGAGAGAGAAAAACGGTCATTTTTCTTCATGTTTATTGTTCCAAAGTGGTAAACAAATAGCTGAGCTATAATGCACAGGATAAAGGTTGAAAAAGTAGGTTTTCGACGGTGGGTATAATCACGCCGTTGCTTCCTGCGAGTCGGCGCCCTCTCCTGCCGGCAGGCGATCCGGCAGGTAAAGGCGCACCACACCAATGCGGTTGTCGGCCATCCCATTTGCGACCATTCGCGGAAAATAGATACAGTTCAACATCCGGGCCGCGAGCGGCTGCCGGATTGAGAACGCCTTCGGCCTCCAAAGAGTTTTCCGCCTCCGGCTCCATCACCATCTCCAGGCGGCGCAGAGTGAATTCACTCATTCATCCACCTTACAGAATCGCACCTGTTGACCGTCGTCCAAACAAGCGATGATCGCTTCAATCACACGTTTGGTCTCACTGGGGCCTTGAACGGGAATGGAAACAACTCCTGCCTGTTCAGCCGGATAATCATTTCCCCCAGGAAACAAGGCATCTCCGACGTATATCATCTCTTTCAATGAAATGCCGAGAATGTCTCGCAGCTTTTTGATTCCGTAGGCTTTGTCAATGCCGGGTTTAGTAACATCAATGGAAGTCGCGCCACCCATTCGGACGGAAAACTCGGGAATAAGAGTATCCAGAATTGCTTTAATCTTCTTCCGCTTTGCAAAATCTGAATCCCATTTGCTCTTTTCTTCCAAGGGGGCCAGCTGGCCAAGTGCGGAATATGTCACCTGACTTCCACGATCTTCAATGGTTTCTCCCCAGGTTCTTTCGGCAGGAAAGCCCGCTATTTCGATTGCTTTCTTCAGGGAACTGACGATCTTCTCTTTTTCATTCGCCGTGAAGTCTTCTGAATAGAGCAGCTTCCAATCCTCTGCGTACTGGAAGAATTTTGTTCCGCACGTCGGGAGCAATGAAAGATTAACGAGGCGATTGTCCTGGGGAAGATTGGAGAGCAACTGTTTTTGAAATTGCAGCCATGCGCCTCCGGAGATGACCGCCACCTTGACAACGCTGAGCAGGTCATGCAGAAGACTCGACATCTCAGCATCAAGAGGCGATTTGCTGGCGGCGAGTGTTCCGTCAAGATCAAAGACAATCAGCTTTTTTACCATTCATCCGCCTTGGAACTCTTGCAATGCCATTTCAAGCTTCAAGACTGGCAAGCCATTTCTTTGCTGATCTGGTCCAGATTACGATGGATCACAATCTCCAACGAATTTGTCGCACAGTACGAGTGAAAGATCTGTCTCAAGATTGAAGTGCTTGTGTGACTAGACAGACACACACGAAGATGTATGCTGCCTATCCTACGGAAGTGGATGTCGTGGCAGGCCTCGTGGAACCCACGCCAGGTCTCCACTCAGAATGTAGATGGCGAGAGCCATTACCATGAAGACTGCGCCGACCCAGAAGCGCCAGTCACTATGCATACGCCTCCAGTATGGGCCGGGATCCGGCTCACCACTATTACCGCTATTTCCTTCGAGGTTGTGTTTGCTGCCGGTCATCTCTTCTCCATTTTCGGAATACCCGAGCAATGCTTAAGCGGAAGGCTTCTGTTGAAGCGAACAATTACAGATTCCGCTCATCGTGTAACTCTCTATTGTTTCTGAGCAGCCACAGAAGTGACCTGAACCGGGCTGTCGGAATCTGTTACTGGTGCGCTGACAACCGGCGTCAGTTTGTTCACAGGTATTTCTGTTCCTACGGGGAAGATGAGAATCTGGATCGAGCCCCAATCCGCTTCCAGGGTTGCATCTGCCTGCTTACCCATTCCCAAGGTCTTAAGCTGGCTGTCGTCAAATCCAAAGTTTTCGACTAAATACTCACGCACAACCATAGCCCTGGCTTCGGTAAGCACCAAGTCCTTTTGGGTATCGCCTTCCATGCCTGTTGAAACCACGATTACAGCAAATCCAAATTGATTCTCTGCCAGGTACTCGCCGCCGGCGTTGAGAGTCTTCTCATTCTTCAGCTTGGCCGAATCGCGAGCATCGAAGAGTTGCCTCGCTGTGTAGGTAAACGCCTTCAGAGGCGTACCGAGCGGAAGCCAGCTAATCTTATGTGCTGACAAAGCGGCGGAGTCTTCGTATCCACGCTTTCTGAAATACCCGCTCAAAAGAAAGTTATGCTTCAACGCTTCCATATTTTCCTGGAAGTCTGTCACGCCGACTTGCGCCTGGAGCATCGTGGCGTGTAGCGTAGTCGTTGTCTGTTCCAGGTTGTTATAGAGTTGCTTGTCGTTCACCAGCGCACCTATAGTTCCCTGTCCCGAGTCGATCTTGGCGCTAACCGAATTCAGATGCTCAGTGGCTTGCTGGCCGCTATCCAGCATTCCGTTCGCCTTCTTGAGCATATCCGCCATCAAAAGCGGAGGTTCACTCTCAATGAGATCGCCATCTTTTACTTCGGCTTGCCCGGCAGATCCAAACGAAATGGCCACGAACTGATTACCCAACACTCCTTCAGTTTCGATTGAAGCCACGGAGTCCCGCTTGATGATCTCGTGTGTCGATCTGTCGAGATCCATGACCACCGTGACCTTTTCACCTGGCTTATGAGGTAAATCGATGCTATGCACAGTTCCGCTGTGAACTCCGCCTACCTGCACGTCGGCTCCATTAGCCAGGCCCGCCACATTGTCGAATTGCGCTTTCAGTTGGTAAGTGGAGCGAAACAGATAGTTCTTGCCTCCGATAATGAAGACCCCGGCAGCCAGAACTGCCAGCGCCAAAACGATGAATGCTCCCAGCCGCGCTACTCTCGACATATATCCTCCTACGACAGTTTCAGAAAATCTTCAACGAATCCGATATCGCTCTGTTGAAGATCTTTAAACGTGCCTTCGATTACAACATTTCCCTTATCCAGCAGAGCCAAACGGTTGGCAGTCGTTCTGGCGCTGTGCAGGTCGTGTGTTACTACAATGGATGCCATCCGACGCTCACGCTGCAGCTTGAGAATCAAATCGTCGATCTCGCCCGAGCTGATGGGATCAAGGCCTGCAGTGGGCTCGTCAAGAAGCAGAATCTCCGGCTCCAGCGCGAGCGCGCGCGCCAGGCCAACGCGTTTTTGCATCCCGCCTGAGATATCGGAAGGCATCGTATCAAGGTTGCCTTCCATGCCCACCTCAGCGAGTAACTGCTTCACACGTTTGCTGCGCTCAGAGCTGGACATATCTTTCCTGTGGTGTACAAGGGGAAACGCCACGTTTTCAGCCACAGTGAGCGAATCGTAAAGCGCTGCATGCTGAAACAAAAAGCCCATCTTCTTCCTGATCTCGCCCATCCGGTCAAGAGCCAGGCCAACAATATTCTGGCCATGGATGCAAACCGATCCCGAGTCGGGTGTTTCCAGGCCGATGATCAACCGCAGCAAAACGCTTTTTCCCGTGCCGCTACGTCCTAGCACGGCCAATGTTTCCCCGCGGTTCACGCTCAGGCTAATTCCGTTGAGAACCATGTGACTTCCAAAGGTCTTCCGCAGGTTATTGACCGCGATAACCGGCGCACAGCCATCTTCTTCAGATCGCTCTTGCTTCATCGCGATGTCACAGGTTGTGGCCATTCATATCTCACAAATGGTGCGTAAAGGGTTAAGGGTTAAGGGAAGACAACCAGAATGAATTTCACCAGGACAACATCGGCCAGAATCACGAAGAGCGATGCGAGAACCACCGAGTTTGTGGCAGCTCGGCCAACGCCCTCAGCTCCACCGCGTGTTCGCATTCCTTGAAAGCACGCTATAAGCCCGATAATCAGGCCATACACAGAGGTCTTGAATGTCTGGGGCAGGAACGTACTAAAAGTCGCGCCCTTGAAGCCGTCCTGGATGAACTGATGAAACGAGAGCGGCTCGACCAGTGTTTGCGCAAACCAGCCCATCAACAGGCCGCATCCATCGGAGATAAGGGTCAGCAACGGCAGCATCAGGATGCAGGCCAGAATTCGTGTCGCTGCCAGATACCGATAAGGATTGATTGCCGATGCCTCAATGGCGTCGATCTGCTCGGTAACTTTCATCGATGCAAGTTCCGCGCTAATGCCGGCTCCCACACGCCCGCTTACTACCAGGCCGGTGATGATCGGACCCATCACCTGGATCACGGAGTACACGAGAGTGGCGGGAAACATGGATTTAGCGCCGAATCGACTTAGACTGTAACGTGCTTCCAGCGAGATAATTACGCCGATAGCGGAGCCGGCCATGACGACTACCGGAAAAGACTTCGATCCAACCTCGTCGAGTTGATGGATTAGCTCACGCCACTCATACGGCGGCGTTACAGCCGCGCGCAGTACCTGCCAGAAGAAGATGCCCAGATTGCCGAACCACTCGAAGAAGCCTTCAACCAGCCCGACTGCAGAACTCGCAGCGGTGTTCATGAGCATATTCCGCCGCCCCGGAAGCGGCGGGTTGATGGCTGTGACGGTAATGATTCCGCTGTTACTCAATGGTTTGGACCGGGTTCTAGCGCGCCGTGCCTATTGTTAAGATGCATGCGTGAAAGCAAGGAATGGGGTCCGCTATAGATGAATTCCAGGGCAATATTCTCGCCGGCAAATGCCAGCAAACCGTAGTTGCCCATTCTAAATGCATCCTTGGCGCCGTAGCGGTTGGGGTACCAGCCATAGACGGCGGTCATCGTGCCCGCATACGGCCCGACGAGCGCAGGAATAGAAAAGACACGATGGCCGTCTCTGCCGCGGCGCGCTGTCAAGGTCGAAATTACGGCATAACTCAGCCGCGGAAACACGCCTCTGCACTCGCAGCGGTAGTACATCGCGTCTTGCTTAAAGGCCTCTGACAGCCCGTAACGTGTCGTTGTGGCTACCATTGCGATGCCGTAGTCGGACCCGAATCTCTTGGAGTAACCCTTAACGCCTTGATTCCATTCCGGCGGAGAATTGGTTGCCTGGTTAATGCCGGCGCCGAACGCGGCTCCGGCAATAGGGTACGGACCGAACGCGTCGAAAACGTAGTTGATGATCTTTATTCTCTGCGTCGGGCGCACATACGTCAGATCAATCTGGCTAGAGGTTGTGCTTGCTTGAGTGTCAGAGGAGTCTCCCGCATAGGGTAGTGATTGCGACCCAGCCATCACTGACAAACATGCCATGACTACAGCTACCAGCAGCATAAACAATACTCGGCGGACCTTTTTGTCGATAGGCTCGTTGATCGAGCGGAATCCAAGTATTCCGGCCAGATCGCCATAGAAGGCAAGCATAGACTGCGAATTCGGTATCTTCATGGAGGTCGTCAAGGTTTCGTCTTCGGTCAGCATCGGCTCTCCTGATACATCTGGCTCTGTCAAGAACAAATGCAGCGTTTAGCTGCACCTCAATAGATGTTGACAGAGTATGAACCTCTCTGGATGGTCACATTTGCTCGCAGCCGCATGGAAGCATATGTGCTGCTTCCGAGTCACACGGTGACACAAAACTGCCCCTATCAGCGTTTGTGATTACGCAAAACATGTCTAAAAGAGCACAGCTTTTGCTCTCATCATTGCCGAGAATAAGACTCCAGCTAATTCAGTAGTTCGGCGAGGAGACTGTCATGTCTGAAGCTCGTGCTTTCCCTGCGATTCCCACGAAGATTCTGTTGCCCATCGACTTTAGCCCATCGTCTCAAGCTGCTTTGGAGATGGCAGCGGACCTTGCTCAGCATTTTCATGCCGAACTCCATCTTGTAAATGTCATTCCGTTCTTTCCCACTACCACTCTCCCTGACCTGATCCCTGAAACCGAATTCATCCAGGCGGCAAGAACATTTGCAGAACAGCATCTGGCCAAGTGCCATGCTGCCCTTGCGGCCAGGAAAGTCAAGGCGTGTTCCAGCGTCGAAGTTGGAAATGACGTAGCGGGGAGCATCATGGAGGTGGTTGTGCGCGAACATATCGACATGGTCGTTATCTCCACCCACGGCATCTCCGGCTGGCATCCGCTGGTTTTCGGTTCGATTGCTGAGAAGGTTGTCAAGCTGGTGCAATGTCCGCTCTTGCTTCTTCGCTCGGCCAAGCCTTAGAGTGGCGTGAAGATTCCATAAGGGCGCTTTATGGAATGGCGGTAGCGATGACAGCAGCACAGGTCGCCAATGATGAGCGCGCATAGCACTATTGTCCTGGCATCATCCAGACAGACCAAGATTCTGAGCCTGATATTTTTTTATATATATGTTGAAGTGTGCGGAACAGAACAGACATAAGCCTGAGCCAAACGAGATAATTGCAAACACATGGCTGTAAACGCCCTCAAGCAAAGGGATGTTTGCCTGATGTGACGCCGAACCTCCCTTAAGCCGCTCGGAACTGCGTTGCAGAGACCAAGATGCGAGTCGCACTCAGGTATTCCTGACTGAAGTTTCTCCTCTCCAGTCCTTGATGAATTCGCCACAAGCGCTGGAATTTTCAAAGCCAAAGAGGCTATTTCCTGGGCGTTCATCCACACACCGGACAAACTGTCTAGAATGGGGCGTTATTTTGAAGAACAGAAACACACGAATTGCATTTGACTGCGTAGCTTTTCTTGCAAACGCGGGACTTGGCCGCAAAATCGTTCATCTGGAGCCTAAAGAGACCTTTTTCTCCCAGGGAGATCTGGCCGATACCGTTTTCTATCTCCAGACAGGCCGGGCAAAACTCACTGTCGTTGCGCAGAACGGCAAAGAAGCCACAATCACGCTCCTTTCTGTCGGCGATTTCGTTGGAGAGGAGTCCCTGGCGTCCATTCCTGGATTGCGCCTGGCGACAGCTTCAGCTATCAATACATGCACCGCGCTCAAGATCACCAGGGGAGAGATGGCCCACGTGATGCATGACGAACCGGTATTTGCGGACTTCTTTCTGAAATTCATGCTGAATCGCAGTATGCGAACTCAGGCGGATCTTGTTGATCAACTTTTCAATTCCAGCGAAAAGCGTCTGGCGAGGATTCTTCTGATCATGGCGGAATTCGGCAAGCCCGGCGAGCGGGACACCTTCATTCCTCCCATTTCACAGGAAACTCTGGCGGAAATGATCGGAACAACACGGTCGCGGGTGAGTTTCTTCATGAATCGCTTTCGCGCTCTCGGTTATATCAATTACAACGGCCGCATCCAGGTAAACAAATCTTTGCTCAATGTGGTTCTTCTCGACCAATTGCCGGATCATAACGCGCAAAAGCCGCTCTTTTCAGCGGTCAGAGCTGATCTGAGCTCGCAGTCTCAAAAGTTGAAACCATTCTTGAGCCAGTCATTTTGATCGTCGAGGTTGTAAAGCGTAAACATTCAGTCGTGACGCGGGATTGAGAAAAGCTATCCTGTCGCTATTGCCTGTGCGCATGAACAATAAATCGTTCCGGAGCTGCTCCGATATAGTAAAACGGATAGCAGGTGACAAGCGTTAGGGAAGATTCAGTTGTAGGGGCCAAAACGCCATTGTCGCTCGGGGAAGTGATCCGAATCCAATCTACTTCGTATGTGGTGATTCCAGTGGCAGTCTCAAGCTGAATCTCGTCATCCTTGTGAATGTCTTTCAGTGCGCGAAAGTAGGTATCCCGGTGCCCGGCGATTCCTATGTTCCCCGGCTCGCCGGGGAGCGCCGTTCCTTTGATGTGGCCTACACCCAATCGCAAAGTTCTCCATGTCGTCCCTTGCAGAACAGCTACCGATACTCCAATCCTTGGAATCTCAATGCGGCCAAGAACATCGCCTTCTTTAATTGCGAGAACAGGTTGCACTATCTTGTGCTGTTCTTCCGCTTGAATCTGTTTATCCAGAGCTAACACGGCGTTTTTCTGATAGATCCTTGCACTGACCAATGTGAACACAACATATGAAAACGCGAGAATACCGCTGACTAGCAAAATGTTTCGCGTCCAGCGCATGAACCGCTGGTTTCGCGTTGTGAACGTCTTTGGCTCAGTTATGGGAATCATGTCCAACTGTCACAGATCCTGGTGGAGGGGGCGTCAATGGCACGAAGTAACCAGCCCGTGTGCGAGCCGATAAGCGGCCGCGATCCGGCGAGCTAACCTTCACATCGATGACCCGATACCCGCCATCTTGCTTTAGAATCTTGGGAACGTAAGCTAATGTGTACTGATTACGAATATCGTGTGCAATCCCTTCACAGATTAAAGATAGCTCCTTCGAGGATTGTGGAAAGAATGCCTCGCCGCCGGTTTCTTTCGCAAATCGTTTGAGCACGCTTGGGTTCTGATCGCCGTCCTGTTCATCGAAGATGCCGATCGCGTAGATGATTGCTCCGGAATGCCTGGCCATTTCAATAACCTGGGCAAGATTGTGCTTACTTGCATTATCGCCGCCATCACTGATTAGGATAAGCACTTTCTTGTCGCAACTGCCCTGCTTGAGATGATCGAGAGCCACGGCTATCGCATCATAAAGGGCGGTCTCTCCTATTGCCGTGATATCAGAAAGCCCGAGCTGCAACTGGTCAAGCTTATCTGTAAACGGAATTCCGGCTGGCAGGCCGTATGACACATGCTCATTGAAATTGACCACAAACATCTGGTCCTGCGAATTGCTGGAACGAGCGAACGACATTGCCGCGGCAATCACATCTGAGCGCTTCGACGCCATACTTCCGCTGTTATCGATAACCAGGCCTACTGTAACCGGGAGATCTTCATGGCTGAAATCTGTGATTTGTTGAAGAACATGATCTTCATAGACCTGAAAATCTTTTTTATTAAGTCCGGAAACAAGCGCATTGTGACTGTCCACGACTGTCGTGCTCAAGATAACCAGATTTGCATCGACTTTGAGAGTGTAGTTGTCACTTGAGTGATTCTGTGAAGGAGCACTGACTATTTGAGACCAGGCAGCGCCAGGGAATGCAATCAATATTGCAAGAGCGATAAGGCAAAGAAGCAAATTGTTCCCTATTTTAACAATACGCCATCCTGTCGAGAAATGCCCCTGCGCAGACAAGCCGGCTACTCTCTCTTGACATCTCTTGGACGAGGTTATCTCCGTCATCTATTTTGTCCTTTGTCCTGGCCTAAAGTAATTCCACAATAAATCCACGCACGTGCTCCAATGAAAAAGTGAGGCGATGCTCCTGCACCGCCTCATTTACTGAATCGTGCTTCTGAGTTAGACGGACTTCTTGAGAAGGCCGGAAACCAGAAAGCCGGCGCCCAATAACATCAGTCCGGACAGTCCAATCAAGCCAAGATCGCTGGCGGTTGCCGGTAAAGATGCGACTTCCACTGGTGCTGGCGCGGCAGCAGCCACGACCGGCGCGGGAGGCGGTTCAACAACCTGGGCTGTTTCAACTGTTTCGCCGGCCGGGGTGACTGCCACGACGGGTGCCGTCACTAAAACCTCGACGGGCGCGGCTGCCAGTGCGACGGGGGTTGCAAGTACAACCTCATTGGTTTCCTTGGCCAGTTGGATGGCTTTGGGCTTGTCATAAACAAATTGCTCGCCCCATTCACGGCCGGGATAGAACCATGCCTTCAGAGCCTCAGGCTGTCCGGCAGGCCGCTCGCTAAAGGTCATGACCGTTTTGTTGGTGGACTTCAGACGATAGTTGGGCATTGCGACGATGAGGGTGAAGACATGGGTTTCATCCAGGTTCGAGATCTGGACGATGTGTTCGTACACTCCTGCATTGATGACTTTGAAAACATAGGTCCCCGCGGGCAATATCTGGGCGCCTGTGCCCCCAACTTCGACCGGTGCGCTAAATGTTACGATAGACTTTCTGTTGAAATCGTCGGCCTTCGCTTTCGGCGCGACGAGTACACAGAGTACGGTAAGGCAGAGTCCTGTTCCTAAGCCTTTGAGCAGTGTCATTGTTTTTCCATTACTTCCTCCGACTCACTTGCACGGTGGTTAAAATGCGTCTCTGTATGTTGTCGGGTTCATAAGAGTTCGCACGCCGGAAACTCCGGCAGCCTTCTATCCGTGGCGTGTACTAAATGTCAGTATTTCCCGTCGCTCATCAAATAGCTGCTCAATATTGACCTGATGCGTATAATCCATGATGTGCAACGATAAGTAATCGTGTGCTTCCTATTGCTCAGACAATGACGCTCCCAGTGGTTAGAGTCAAGAGCGTAAGGGTAGATAGACGTCGACCAGATCGAGCTTCTGGTCTTCTTATACAGACTTAACCCCTTATGGTGTCTGCTGTTGACAAACTGTTATTAAAGGCAACAGAGCATCCCACATAACACAGGTAACCCAGACACCTCAAAGGGGGGTCTCATATGCGAGCACTCAAAACTCTTCTCGGAACAACAGCATTGCTGGCGGGCCTGGCCCTGGCGCCAGCAGTTCAGGCTCAACTCGTCATCGACGTTGGCGCTCCACCCGTATGTGAGTACGGCTATTACGATTATTCACCTTACGCCTGCGCGCCCTATGGATTTTACGGACCGGGGTACTTCTACGGCGGCGTCTTCCTGGGCATGGGCCCATGGTCCGGCTGGGGCTATAGCCACGGCTGGGGCAGCCATCGCTTCAGCAACGGTGGCGGCGGAAACTATCGTGGCGGCGGCGGCGCCATGGCCAATCGCAGCAATTATGCACGCGGCGGCGGGGAAACACGCTCCAATGGCGGTGGTCAGGTTCGCGGTAACGCAGCGGCTTATCATTCAAGCGGTGCGCGTCCCAGTGCAGGTCATGCAACAGTGACTCGTACATCAGCTTCGCGCGGCAGCGCTTCTCACGCAGCGCCAGCGCGTGGCGGTGGAGGACATCCCAGCGGCGGCGGTGGTGGACATCCCAGCGGCGGTGGCGGTGGTGGACATCCCAGCGGCGGGCACAAGTAACTTGTAGCTGCTGCATCATGCAGTATTTAAAACAAAAAGTGGCGGGGCTTAACGGCTCCGCCGCTTTGCGTTTGCATGAACTGAGCAGCATAATGTAGAGGAAATAGTTCGTCGTTGTTTCATGGTTTCGTAGTGAGAAGCGCTCTTCTATTGTTTTGTAACGCCGGAGAGCATCCTGCTACAACTTCTGACAGCCGCTGCACCAGAGGCGCGCCCAGGCTCCCATCGATCTGAGCTGGGCTATGGCATCTTTTAGCCTCCTTCTGTGCCTAGTAGGGATTCTGACTCATGAGACAAAATTCACTACGCCCCGCTCCGCTGGGGGTACTCTTAGGGGTATTCTTCAAGACTCAATTACTAATCTATTTCAAATACACCTCTTGCAGTCTGATATGAATCCCTCTCCCCCGTAATTCAAGCCGCTTATTCGAATATATTCCATCAGAGAAATTCTCCGCTACGATAATCTAGCCTGAGAAGAGGTCTTTTCTCTGACCTGACCATCGAAGGTCCGATTTTTACAAACTGCTCTAGGGAGAGCTCTTGGGGCGATGCTTCTGAATTGTCAGAGCCTAGTTGGGGAATTGTGAATTATTGGCCTAATACTCAACCCGCTGAACGGTCCCATGGTGAGTGACTCGGCGAATACGCATCAGCCGAGAATCGTTTCTGGCGACATCGGTGTCTTCCGGGACTTATCGACCTGACGCTGCTCCATTCAGTGTTTACAAGTACCTTCAATGAGTTCTCTTGTGATATCGGTTGGGCGCGCCCGGTGTGGGAACGTTGTCAGTGACCTGTGCTCCGCTGGCATGGTTTCGCGTGAGCGGCGCGGTGAGGGTGATGCCGGAGCCTGAGAGCTGTGCTCCAGCGGGATGCGCCTGCTTGAGGGGCGCAGTGACGGTGATTGCGGCGGCTGGGAACCTCTGGACAGAGGCAATGACTGCAGTCTCGGATGCGACGCCGTTGTCGATGGTGATGGTCTGACCCTCGCTAAAGCCAGCCGGGTTAACGACAGGAATGGCGGTTGCACCCAGGGCGGTGGCCGTGCGCACCGTTGTAGCTCCTGCGGTACCGACAGTCGCAATCGTTACGATTTCCAGGTCCGCTCCCGAATCGATGCGGATCGAGTCTCCAGCGACGAAGCCTTCCACGCCTGCGACCTTGATGTTGGTTGCGCCTGCATCCGAGGCGACCGGCAGGGTTGTGGCGGCCTGGGTCAGAAAATCGGCGCAGTTGCTGCCGGTGTCAGCGCCATCCGGGTAGCGGCCAGTGCTTGTAGTAGTTGCAGCGGCAGCCGCCTGACCGAAACCGCTCACGACCGGTCCAGGAGTGGGTGCGAAGCAGCCGCTCCTGTTGAGACCCGAGGCAGCTTGATAGCCCTCTGCGGCCCATGGATCGGCGAGGCTGCCGTAATTGAGGCTGTCGACAACCAGACCCGAGGCATCGCGCAGAATTATGCTGCCTTCACGGAGGGTGGTGATGCGGCCAAAGAACGGAACCTTGGAGGTCAGTTCAGGGCCGCCAAACCACTGATTGGGCTCGGGGGTCCCCTGATAGCCGGCAGTAGTGACGGCTACGTCGCGGACAACGGTATTTATCCCATATGAGCCGGAAAGAGGCTTGTCGAGGGTGATACCCGTTCCCGCCGGCTGGACGGGATCGTTGCTGTAGTGGTCGTAGATGGTGGCCGGCGCAAAGCTGATGCCCGTTCCGCGATCGCTGAATGGTAGATTGGCGGCGTGATTGAACCTGAGTGGAGTGGCCAGGTCGAGGCCGGTACCTGGAGAGACGACCCACTCGTCGCGAATGTGCGCCTGGGTAAGGGCTGGCGTGAAGTCAATTCCCACGCCATTCGGCCCTCCGCCGCCGACCGCCGTGATGGTCACGATTTCTTTGTTTGCAGGAGTGCCAACCGTGATCTTGTCGCCTACGGCAAAGCCCTCCGCGCGGCGGACCTTGATCGAAGTCGCGCCTGTGCTCACATCTGCCGTGAGTTTGGTCTGGTTGGCCTTGGTTCCGATGCGCGTGACGGTGACGGTGTCAATTCCATGGCCGACACTGTCGATGTCCAGACGGATCTTGTCTCCCTCGGAGATATCGGCAACGGAAGTGACTTTGAGATTCAACTCACCTATAGAGGCATCCGCTGCCAAATAGGCTTGTGTGCCGGGCTTGCCGACAGCCGTCACGGTGACCATCTCATATTCACTCAGTTTGCCGGTCACAGAACGCAGCGTGGAATCGTCGCCTTTCAGGGAATATTTTCCCATTACTCCCCCGATGGCGATCTTCTGGCCAACGACGAAGCCCGCCGTGGTGGTGACGGGGAGATTCTTTGAGCCAGCGGGAATAGCGATCACCGGGCCATCGGGAAGTGGTTGCCAGATCGTTGTGAGAACGGGGGCGGCTGTACCGATGGAGGCGATTTTTCGGGTCTCCGAGTGCGCGCCGTCGCCGATTGTTATCTCATCGCCAACCTTCATTCCCTCGATACTGCGGAGATAGATCGTGGAAGCTGTAGGAGTAGCCGGAAGTACGAGTCCGGAGTTTGCGAGGCCGAGCAGATAAAAGCCATACGAAGCGAGCCTGGTTCCGGTAGGAATCTTCACGGCCGAGAAGATGGCCTGCTGGGCGGGGTGCTCAGTGAGGGTCCAGTTGGAGATGTCAACGCTGCTCGCGCCGGCGTTGTAGAGTTCGATGAAGGAGTTCGTCGGATTGCTGGGCGATCCGGAACTGATGCGGAACTCGTTGATCTTGACCGGGCTGGCGTTGTGAAGCTTCTCGACCGCCGTCTCGGTCTGCGATTTGCCGTTGGCTTGATTGGTCCATGTGGCTTTGGCGACGAGGTCGCCGTTAAAAGCGGCCGGGCCGGAGGTGACCTTGAAGGTGGCGCTGACGCTCGCACCGGGCGCAACGGGATCGGCGAAGGTCTTTACGGTTTCCTTGCCCTCAGCGACGACGACGGTCCACTGCTTGCTGGGCAGCGAGAGACTCAAGCGAAGCCCGGCGACGGGCGCGCCTGTCGTGTTGGTGAACGTAACCGTTGTTTCCTGCGAAGAGCCCGGAGCGAAGATCTGAATTCCCGGCGGCTCGGTGGCGGCCGATGCAGGCGCTATGCTCACAGGCGCAACGTCGTAGTGCGCGGCAACCACGTTGGCTTGCACAAGCTGATCGGTGGCATTGGTTGGGAAGGTGCCCGCGGCTGTCATCGCGCCTTCGTAGAAGGTGCCCTGCGAGCCATTGCTGTTGTCGCCGCCGTTGCCCAGTAGGATGGCCCCCTGCTTTCGCATGGGGTCGTAGGTGCCGTTGACTCGGCCTCCATCGAACATGACCAAGAGCGCTCCCTGTTGCGCGTCACCGCCCATCGAGGTCCAGTGGTGCGGCTCGCCCTTGGCGATCGCGGTAACAAACCGCCATGTGATGTTTGGCAGTGTGCAGTTTTTTGAGCCATCCGCGATGACGCAGCCGACGAGGTTGTTCTCCTGGTCGGTCATGATCCATGGGCCGGGCATGGTCCCGTGATACCAATAGGGGGCATCGCCGTAATAGGCGGTTTCCATGGTGCCGTTGTCGTCGTCGCGGCTGTCGATCTCGGCGTTGCCGTAATCGAAGCAGCAGCCGGAGTTGAAGTGCTGGCCGTTGATGACCCAGTACTGGTCCTCGGCCTGATCGTCGACCGCTGTGCCCCTCGCATCGTCCTGGCGAAGGCCCATGCCCGGCTCGATGAAGACACCGTAGGCCTTGTGGCCCATGATCGTAATCGGCGCCATGTCGGCGAGCGGGAGGTTGTTGAAGCCGCCCAGGGCCGGGCCGTTGAATCCGCCGCGGGGCGCCTGGGTCAGGTCGTTGTGCTTGGGTGACTGATCGTAGATTTTGCTGATCCAGCAGTACGTGTTTGCGCAGAATTTGTCCTGCGCGGCTGCGTCGGCGTACCCGCCTCCATCCGGAACCGGCGACTTCACTGGCTGAACAACGCCAATGTCCAGAGTCTTGCCGTCCGACTGGCGCAGAACCTGGTAGAGTGGGCCGCTGTACCCGGCGTAGAGTGCGCGTGTGGTGCTGTGGGCGGCCACGCATGGATCTCCTGCGACGGCGTAGATGTCGCATGGGCCTTGCGGCCTGGAGGGAGCAACATTGGCTCCCGCCCCGGCTTGAGCCGCCATCGTTAACGTGGCGCCGGTCATCGTCAGCGCTACCGCGAGCATAAGTGCACAATCGATTCTCGTTTTCATTCTTATCCTGTCTGCTTGCCGGGTTTCTTACTGCATCTAGAATTCTCGCGGTTCCAGGGATGGAATGCAAGCAGATCGAATTAACAGCCTGAAGAAGAAGGGGGTGGAAAATCGTCCACTCGGTCTCTGTGGTATTTTTCTTGTTGAAATGGTTCGAGCCCAAATCGAACGGCCAGTGAATCAACGAGCCAAACAGGACCAAAGGAGATAGGACATGCCAATGAATCGACGTGAGTTTTTAGCAGTTTCGGTGGCAGGCGCTACCCTGTTGCAACAAGGGATGACAGCCTTTTCCGAACCGTCAGGAAGCCTAAAAGTCTCAATCGATGCGTCGAAGAGCGGTGAGCCGATCAATCCGCTGATCTTCGGGGGATATATGGAGCCGGCTACCACTCAGGTGTGGGCCGAGATGCTGACCGACAGGAAGTTTGCCAACCCGGTGACCGATGCGACTCCGCCTCTGACGAACTCATTCTTCCGCCGCTTTATGGGCGAGCCATTTAAGCCGGTGGGGCCAGCGGGAACGGTCGAGATGGATACTGTACGGCCATTTGTGGGCAAACACAGCCCGCGCGTCAAGCTCCAGGGCTCAGAGCCGCGCGGCATTCGGCAATCAAAATTGCGCCTGGGCAAAGGCAAGACATATGTTGGCCGCATCTATCTTGCCGGCGATCCCGGCGCAAACGTTGTGGTCCGCTTGATATGGGGAACAGGCGCCGGCGGCTCTCAAACCATCCATATCCCGCCGCTCTCGCGCGAGTACAAAAAGTTTCCGTTAAAGTTCACTCCGACGGCCGGCACAGTGGATGCAAGCCTCGAGATCCTGGGCACTGGCAGTGGCGCATTTCACATCGGGACCGCCTCGCTAATGCCCGCCGACAATGTGGAGGGATTCCACTCTGGGATGATCCGCCTTTTCAAAGAAGAAGGTTTCAAAATGTTCAAGTGGCCCGGCGGCAACTTTGTCTCCGCTTACGACTGGCGTGACGGTCTTGGCGATCGGGATAAGCGCCCGCCGCGCCTGCAGGTGATGTGGTCCGACAGGGTGGAGTCGAACGACGTTGGCCTTCATGAGTTCATGGCCCTCTGCCGGCTGGTCGGAGCCCAGCCCGATTTGACCATCAACAGCGGAATCGGCTCGGCGCGAGAGGCGGCCGAAGAAGTCGAATACTGCAATGGCTCCGCCGAGACGCGCATGGGAAAAATGCGCGCTGAGAATGGCCATCCTCTGCACTTCAAGGTCCGTCTCTGGACCATCGGAAACGAGATGTACGGCGACTGGCAGTTCGGCTACATGGCGCTTGACCAGTATTGGGTCAAGCACAATTTCATCGTCGAAGCCATGAAGAAGGTGGACCCAACCATTAAGGTGACCGTTTCCGGGGCGACTATCTGTGAAAAGTCCGTGGGAGGCGCGGAAAAGCGGAACAACTTCTTCCCGGATATCTGGGAGGCGCCGATGCGCGACAAACTTCCCTATGAGTTCGGTGGGCTCAATGACTGGGACGGATGGCTGCTGGAAAAGTGCGCCGGCAACATCGACTTTCTCTCCGAGCATACCTACGCTTATCCTGACCTGGCCTTCGACGCTGAGAAGCAACTCTTCGTGGATGTTCACGACCCGCTGCAGTTCAAAGCCCGGCGTCTGGCCAACCGCATCGGCGAAGCCTTCGAAGCCTGGGATAAGTACGTGGAGAAGATGCCGTGGTTGAAAGACAAAGGCATCAAATTCATATTCGATGAGTGGGGCAATCGCCTCTTTTCAGCCTCCGGGAATAGCAACGGCGCCAGTTTCTTCCGCCAGACCGGAATGCTGATGCCGCTCTCTTACGCGCTTTGCCTGCATGAGATATTCCGCCACTCCGGCATGGTGGAGGCCAGTTGCGCCACCGGAGGGCTGCGCTTGTTGACCGACAACACCGGCGAGGCAGTGGGCCTTGCGGCCGAGGGAATGGTGATGAAGCTCTTGCAAACTCACTTTCTCAACGCTCTACCGGTTGCCGTCGACGGAGATTCGCCGCAGCCGTTGGTGCCCGGCACGCCGTTTGTTGACAGGGGCACAAAGCCCACGGGAAGCCCGACCTATCCTCTGGATATTCTGGCGGCGTTCTCCAGCGATCGCAAGAAGCTCCTCATCTCGGTGGTAAACCCCACGGAAGTGCAGCACAGCTTCGCTGCGAAGATCGGCGGCGTCAGGATGCGCGGACAGGGGAAGCTGTATCGGATTGCGCCGCCCAGCGTGAACTCAACCAATGAAGCGGGCAAAGATCCCGCGGTCAAAATCGTTGAAACTGCGCAAGACATGCTTCCGGAAACGGTGCAGGTTCCGCCCGTAAGCGTTAACCTCTACGAATTGGAGATTGCATAAGATTGAGCGTTCGCCGCTTTTCTTCCTGCAGCAACTTTCCGGGCCCTTCAAACATCCAGTTTGTCTCACGTCCACTGGCACAGATTTTGCCGGGCAGACCAATGGCACATGCCTGTGACCTTTCAAGCCATTTAAAATTGCATCGACGCGGAAGTGTTTATCTTTAAGAAGCACCTCCTCGAAAGAAAGGAATCCATGTTGTCTGATTTTCACCGCCGATTCGCTCTGATTCTAACCTGCGCGCTGTCCGTAGTTCCGGCTCTGGCACAATCATCTCCCACGCCCTATGACGCAGTGAATCCCTTCATTGGAACTGCTGGCGGCGGCAACACTTTTCCCGGCGCGTCGCTCCCCTTCGGCATGGTGCAGTGGAGTCCCGACACCAACCAAGACGCGTGGTATTTCTACAACGATAAGCAGATTCAGGGCTTTAGCCTGACTCACATCAGTGGCGCGGGTTGCCCGCTCTATGGCAACTTCGCCGTGCTTCCGACGACATCCGCGTTGGCCTCGAGCCCGGGCGGCAATTTTGCACCCTACGCCGCCTACTTCAGCCACGACAAGGAAGAAGCCCATCCCGGCTACTACGATGTCACGCTGGCGAACGGAATCCGCGTCGAGATCACCGTAACCGAGCGCGCCGGCATCGCCCGCTTCACCTTCCCTGAAGGAACTCCCGCGCGCCTGCTGGTCAACGCCGGATCGAGCGCAAACACGGCGGGAGACGCGCTGACCAAAACGCCCGGAACCGGCATCTATGGCAACCGCATTGAACTCAACGATGCCTCCTTCACCGGATCCGTTACGGCAGGTGGTTTTTGCGGTCAGGAATCGCATTACACCCTCTACGTTGCCGGCCGCTTCAACAAGCCCTGGAAAGCCTCCGCCGTCTGGCAGGACAACACAACCGATCCCGCCGCCACCTCCGCTCATGGCAAGCACACCGGCGCATGGCTAGACTTCGGCTCCGAACGCGAAGTCCTCCTCAAAGTCGGCATTTCGTTTGTCAGCCAGAAGGGCGCCCAGACAAATCTCGACAAGGAGATTCCCGGCTGGAACTTCGAGGCTGTTCGCTCGAAGGCCCGCTCTGTCTGGTCCGCCCTTCTCAGCCGCGTCGCCATCGAAGGCGGCACACCCTCCCAGCGCACCATCTTCACCACCGGTCTCTATCACTCCCTGCTTTCTCCCACCCTCTTCAGCGACCAGGACGGCCAATACATCGGCTTCGACAACAAGATCCACTCCCTCGCCGGCTCCCGCCAGAAAGCCCAGTACGCCAACTACTCCGACTGGGACATCTACCGCAACACCGTCCAGTTCCAGGCCCTCCTCGACGCCGACCGCTCCTCCGACATGATGCAGTCGCTGGTCAACGACGCGGAGCAGAGCGGCTGGTATCCCCGCTGGCCCACAGCCAACGATGTCACCTATGTCATGGGCGGCGATTCGCCCGCCGCAATACTGGCCTCCTCCTATGCTTTCGGAGCGCGCAACTTCGATCTCGAAACCGCTCTGAAGTACATGGTCAAGGCCGGAACCGAGCCCGGCGTGAGCGCGCACGGCGGCTCCGAGCGCCCCTTCCTCGCCGAATACATGAAACTCGGCTATGTGCCCGAGGAGATAGATCGCATCGCGGCTTCGCGCACACTCGAATACGTCAATGACGATTTCGCCGTCGCCCAATTCGCAAGGAACACCGGACATGAGGCCGAATACAAGACGTTCCTCAAGCGCTCGCAGAACTGGAAGAACCTGCTCGATCCCGCAACAGGCTGGATCCGCCCCCGCGCCAGCGATGGCACATGGCTACCCGGATTCGACGCGGACCTGGTGCTCCCCAAAGGCAAGAACTCCTGGGATACGGCTTCTCAGCAAGGCTTCGAGGAGGGCAATTCCTACCAATACACCTTCATGATTCCCTTCGACTACCCGGCTCTCTTTGCCGCTATCGGCGGTGAAGACAAAGTGATTCCCCGCCTCGACAAGTTTTTTACCAAGCTGCGCTGCTGGGGCGACCCTTGCTACAACATCGAAAACGAGCCCGACTTTGTTGTTCCCTATGCCTACGTCTTCGCAGGCCAGCCATGGAAGACCCAGGACGTAGTCACGCGCATCGCGAAAGAAACTTACAAGGCCACGCCTGACGGCATTCCCGGCAACGACGATCTTGGGGCCACCTCGGGCGTCTATGTCTGGAATGCGCTCGGTTTCTATCCCGCAGTTCCAGGTGTCGGTGGTGTGGTTCTGGGCACGCCAATGTTTGACAAGGCCACCCTGCACCTGGCGGGAAAGAGAATCGTCGTCATCAGCCGCCGCGGCAGCGGTTTCTTCGTCCAGAAAGTCACACTCGACGGCATGGAGTACCCGAATTCCTGGCTGCCACTGGAAAAGCTGCATCCGGGCACCACGCGCATCGAGTTCACCACCGGTGATACGCCCAGCAAGGAGCGCGGCCGGGACCTTGAAAACCGCCCGCCATCCTTCCGATAACGCACCTCCGATGTTTCCTCACTGATAGGCAGGGAGCGATGGCAACGATGTTCTTCAATCCATCACACTCAATTCGAAGGTTAAGTCGCAGACAGACCGAAAGGATGTAACGAAGCCGTGAAGAAGTTGTTTTTATCATTAAATGTCACAGTGATTCTGCTGATGGGTCTTGCGGGTAATCAGGCCTGCTTGGCAAAGGTATCTCTTCCTTCTCTATGGTCGGATCATGCCGTTGTGCAGCGCGGAATGCCGGTGCGAGTGTGGGGAAGCGCGTCGGCTGGCGAAGTGGTCACTGTGCGATTCCGCAACGCGGAGGCGAAAGGAACGGCCGACAGGCTGGGACATTGGGAGATTGATCTTCCGGCAGGCGAAGCTGGTGGCCCCTTTACGATGGAGATCGAGGGCGAGAACAAGATCAGCCTTTCAGACATTCTGGTGGGCGATGTATGGCTGGCATCGGGCCAGTCCAACATGGAGTTCGGTCTCAGTGGCGTTCTTCATGCTGAGCAGGAGTTGAAGGATGCCGATCAACCGAAGATTCGCCTCTTCCATGTGGATAAAAGATCGTCGGACTTTCCGCAGGATAATGTGCTGACCAAATCCTGGACGCTGTGCACGCCAACGACGGTTGCGGATTTCTCGGTTGTGGCCTACTTCTTTGCGCGCAATATCCAGGCGGACCAGCATGTCCCCATCGGCATGATCGAGGCGGATTGGGGCGGTACGCCGGGCGAAGCATGGACGAGCCTGAAGGCTCTTGCGCAGGATGCTTCCCTGATGCCCTCCTGGGAAAACTGGGCTGACATGAGCGAGAAGGAACCGACGTCCCTTTTGGAACGTGCTTTGGAAGACAAGGCCCGCAAGGAAGCAATCGATGCCGGCAAGCCTGCTCCCGAGTTTCCATGGCGTCCCGAGTTGCGCTCGTGGTTGCCGGGCGGAACTTTCAACGGCATGATTGCGCCGTTGGTGAAATTTCGCATTCGTGGATTTCTTTGGTATCAGGGCGAGAGCAATGCCAGCATCGAGCGCTCGTTCTATTACGACCGCCTGATGGCGGCCATGATTTGTGACTGGCGCAAGCGCTGGCAGGAGGGAGATATTCCATTTCTTCTGGTACAGCTGGCCAGTTTTACAACCGCGCCGGACTCCAAGTGGCCCGAACTGCGCGAGGCGCAGCGGCGCACTCTGAGCGTGAGCCAGACCGGCATGGCCGTCACCATCGACATCGGCGATCCTGACAACGTTCACCCAAAGAACAAGCAGGAGGTAGGCCGCAGACTCTCGCTGGCGGCACGCGCTCTGGCCTATCATGAATCGCTGGAGTATTCCGGGCCACTCTATCGCACCTATATGAAAGAAGGGACGTCCATGCGGATTTTCTTCGATCATGCTCAGAGCGGACTGGTTTCCAGGGGCGATCTCCTGACCGGGTTCGAGATTGCTGGAAGCGATGGGAAGTTCGTGCCGGCACAGGCGGTGGTTGATGGAACAACGGTAGTGGTATCGTCGCCCCAGGTTGAAAGTCCCGCGGCGGTGCGTTATGGCTGGGCCGGAAATCCGCCATGCAACCTGTATAACCAGGACAACCTCCCGGCTTCACCCTTCAATACGGAATAGCCGATTGTGTGACGGGGAATTCATGAATGTTGAACTCAATTCGCCGATCATATCCCTCTGCGTCAGTTTCAATACTAGTCTACGGAAAAGCACGCTTGGGCCACGCCGGAAGGTAGCCGGGGGTTGTGGGTTCGATTCCCGCCTCGCCTGCCACTTAACATCTATAGTCTGTTGGAATTGGTCTTTATTTGCCCTCTCCCTGCCGGCTTCAGAATCGTCCCCCTGTCCGTTGCGTTTGCGTGCGTCTCTACATGCACTCCCGCAAATACTACTTATAACAAGTGAAGGATTTGGTTACGTTATCGGCCACGCACGTCTTTCCGAACTGCGAGGCCTGCTTGATCATATTCCCAGCTCCGGATGGCGATGTGCCTCCTGATCAGGTAGCGATCCAATGGCTGCAAGTAATTGATGCGTATTGCCGCAGTCCACTAATCAATAAGTAACGGTGACAGTAATCGTATCGGAGTAAGAACCCGGTGTGGGATACAGCGCCGCGGCAACTCGGCCATAGACAGTAAGCGCCTGGGCCGTCCCATTGCCGGTCCCACTCACCCAATTGGTGGCTGCGCTATTGCCCCAGTTTGTGGTTCTTCCGGAGTTCGAGTAGAGCGCGTAGGGCAGTAAAGCCGTTCCATTTTGCATCTTCCGGGTGGTCACGGTGGCGCCTGTTGCCAGTCCTGCACTAAGCCCGACGGTATATGGCGTAGTGTTGGTACAGGTGACTGTTACGGTGGATGTCGCGTTGTTTACTGCGCCAGTGTAGTTTCCGAATACCATATTCGTGGCGGTGACCCCACAGTCTTTGAGCAAGGTCGCGGTGACGCTGAAATTAGTAGTGGCGGTAGAGAGCGTATCAGTGTATGTGCCTGGAGCGACATATTGTCCCGCCGGGATTTGACCGTAGAAAGTAACCGTTGCGTTGCCGGTTCCGGTCAGCTCGGTGCCGGTGGTGTTGCCCCAGTTGATGGTCCGCGCGGCATCCTGGAATACCTGGTAGGCCAACTCGGCGCCACCAGGGCCGGTCATGTACCGGGTTGTTTCGGTCGCGCCTGCACCCGTCCCGGCATCGAGGGGAATATCCCACGCGCCGGCGCAGACAACCTTACCGGTAGCAGTGCCGTTTAGCACCGCGCCGGTGTAATTGCCAAAGCTCATGCTGGTGACCGTGAGTGTGCAGGTCTGTGCCGCCGCCGGCCAAGCGCCAATAGTAAGTAGGAAGAGTGCCGCCAATGCGAATCTTTGCATCATGGTTTTACCTCCACGCAATGCAACGGCCCGATCGAGGGGATTTCTCCGGGCATGGGTTTGTAGTCGAAGGTGACAGTACAGTGCCGCCCTTTCGGCAACTCAACGAGAAGTTCGTTGTGGGGGCCGAGGTCCTCAACGTATGCATCGCCGTCAAATCCTATCGGGACAACGGCGCCGGTAGCCTTCAGGGTAGCGGCGCTGCCCAGCGGCAGCGGAACTCCAGCCTCATCGACCAGCCGCAGCAATGCGGCATGGCTGAATTTAATCGGGAACTTGACCACTACGCCAGAGAGATCCCGGGGCCTGATATCACGTACGGCAATGTCAACCGTAACGTCAGCCGGAATATCGGTCGGCTCAATGGTAATATGATTCAGCTCGTACGAACGCATATCCGGCACCAGCAGCCGCCCCGAAGAGTTGGTGCGGCCCACGTCGCGGTTTTCCTGCTGGACGTGTACGTGCGCAATGGGACTGGTGTCTACAACGGCGAAGCTGTCATAGACCCAGTTGGACGGAAACAGGGCGTGGTCGACGAACGAGAGTGCTCCCTGGGCTTCCAGGCGCACTGTTGTTTGCCCGGCGGAACGGTCAACGCCGGCCGTAAACAGGCCCACGGGCGATTTGTATTGCCCCTGGGCGAATATGTGAGTGCCGTTGCCGGCGGAAACATAGGCATCATAGCCCCAATCGCCAACCTGCGGCGCTGACCTCTGGGCCTGCGCCTGTCCAGTGCCGGCTGAGGCTCCACTCAAGGAAATCGAGCTATGCTTGCCGAACGGAATGGTCACGCCGACTTGCAACCCGTTGTTGCCGGTATTCACCAGGTCGCGAAACTCGTTGGCATAGATCGACATGTGGTGCATCTGGACAGAATAACTGGCGGAGAAGATCTTGGAGTGCTGGGCCGAATTAGAACCCGGCGGAATCGGGTTGGGTGAGTTGTCCTGATCGAGACTCGTATATGCGGCGCCCACTGAGCCGATGTGCTTCAGGTTTACGCTGGTGTTGCCGCTGAGCTGCTTCCGCGTAACAGCGGCGCCATTCATTGCCGCGATGTCTCTGAAGTTGCGGCCGGCGATGATTGCGGAGGCTCCCACGCTGAAAACCCTGCCGATGCGCTGAGCTCCCGCGGAGTATAGCGCGCTGGTGGTTCCCGAGCCGGAGCTTGCCGCCGCCGCGAAATTAACCACGCCGAGATGGCCGACCTGCAATACGCCGCCCGCCCCCTCAGTGTACGCGCCGGGCGTGTCTTCAATACTGCCCTCGATAGTAAACTTCCGGGTCAGGCCGCGGCGGAAGATGGCGCTGCCCGCCATCTTCCCGTAGATGTTGCTGTACGAGCCCCAAAAGCGCCGCGCCAGGCCAACATCCACGGCGAAGGTCTGCAAACCGGGGACCAGCAGCGATGTGCTGGCGTAGAAGGGTTGATTCACGGTCACTTGTTGACCCAGCGCATTGGTCATCGTCATCGTGATCGTGCCCGCTCCCGATATCACCGGGAGCTGCGGAACCTCGAAGGGGCCGGGGGCTACCTGTTGCGTCATCATCAGGTTGCCGTTCGTCAGCACGGATATCGTAGAGGGCACCCCGGCCGAGCCGGTGACATTGGGCAGGGGAAATGTGATCAGATCGGGGCGCGTGCTGAAATCAGAGCGGAGTTGTGCGCCTTCCAGGTGAACCGGACGGGTCCAGGACAAGCCGCTGGTGATGAAGTCGCCCAGGCTATAGCGCCGCAGTTTATTGGCGTCGGCAAAGGTGTAGACCGAATCCAGGCGCACTGTGGTGTTTGTGCCTGATGCGCACATGGCTGCGCCTGTATAGGCAAGCCAATTCGAGCTTACGATGCCCTTGGGCGTAAAGGCCCGTAGATTCAGAGATCCGATGCCGCTGGCCTGACCGCCGGCAAATGTGCCGGTGAAATCGTAGTTGAACGTCAAGCCCGTGCCGCTCTCGATTATTCGACGGCCTCCAGGCTCTTCTCTGCCATAGAAGTTCAACATCGTCGGCAGCAGGGCGCTATCGCTGGCTGTCACGCGTAGTATCAGGTTCTCCTGATCGACGGTATAAGTCACCCCCGGCAGGTCAGATAAAGCGATAAGGCCTCCGGTTTCAGAGGCGTTAGACAGGGGAACCCTGAAGCCGAGGTTGTGCAGTTCGTCCGGCCGCGCCATCAGCCTGCCGCGACGCAGGGAGAATTCGCCGATCTTACCGATGGAATGACCGTTGACATAAACTTCCATAAGCAGTGTCTCAGTAGGCACTGCGGCAGCCCCCGAAGCTGCGCCGGGGACTGCGCTGGGTTCTGCATTGGGATCAACCGCGTTAGGGTCCGAGTCGTTGGGGTTTGCGCTTGGGGTTGTGCGGGGGGCTGTGCTAGGTGCTGTACCAGGAGCAGTGCTGGGTGCAGTACTGGGTGCAGTGCTGGGTGCGGAACTTGGTGCAGTGCTTGGGGCGGAACTGGAAGCGGAGCTGGAAGCAGAACTGGAGGTTGCGCTGGTAGCGGCGCACAGCCGCGGCACGATTGTCAGCAGAAGTAAAAGGCTCCCTGCATAGAGGAAACATCTGGCTGCCGCGCGCCTCGAATCATGGTAGCCCAACAACGCGAACCTGTTGATCGATAGTGCCTGCATTAGATTGCGCCGTTAATCGCAAAGTATCGTTCGCTGGCGGCAGGGTCCCTTGCGCGGCAATGACCCAGCGCCGTGTGGCACCGGCGAGAATGTAGGGAAGTCCGCTTGTCTCTGGCTTCAGCTTGCGGCCATCACTCGTTGTCAGCTCGATGTCGCGAATCACTTCATGGCGAAGTCCATCGTTGATCGCCACGAAAAAGAGCTTTCCGGCATCGAGCTCGAGGTGGAATACAACATGAGGTTCTGTGCGAGTCGTAGGCAGGGCAAAAATTGGAATCGACAGGCGCAGCACCATATTCACCACTCCCGGCTGGGCCGGAGGTGGAATCTGGTCGATAAGAATGCGGTAGGTAGCCTCTCGTCCCTTCGGCGGCTGGCGCAAAATAAGGCGAATGACCTGTGTAGCTCCCGGCGCCATCCTGGCAAGTGGCGGACTTGCCACTATTAAGTCAGAGGCCGTGAGCTTGTCGATCCCTTCAGGCTGGTTCCAGGCGTAGGCGCGAATCTGGATGGCAGTCTCGCTTGTCCCCTGGTTGGTCACCGTCAGGCTCGTCGCCTTCTGTCCGGGTGCAAGGAAAATGTTGACAGGCAAAACCGACAGCGCTTGCGCGCTGGCCCCAAGGCTGGTCAGCAAAAAGAAAAGAACGGCGGCGGCCGCAGAGGCCGCCGCCGTAAGTCGACATGGATTCCGCGTAATCATGGAGTCCTGAGTTGCAAGCGCGGCTAACGGTTAATAGTTGACAGTGACGGTGATCAAATCGCTGTATGTGTCGATGTTCAGAACTTGCCCCGCTGGGACCGCGCCATAGACGTTGATTGACTGGGAGGAGCCTGAACCCGTGCCTGACACCCAATTGGAGCCGGCGTCATTGCCCCAGTTATTCCCCGCATAACTAACCGAAGTGATCGTATAGTTCAGGTGGTTAGCGCTGTTGTTGGTGCCAGCCATATACCGGGCCGAGTAGTTCGCGCCGCCCGCTTGTCCTGCATTAAGGCCGACACTGTACTGCGTGTTGTTTGTGCATGTCACCGAAATGCTGGTTGTGACCTGGATTGCTGTCCCATTGTAGGTACTGAAAGGCAGAGGGTTAGTGCTGACTGTACAGTAGGCCACAATATCCGCAGAGACGGCAATCGTGGCTGTGGATGTGTTGCTGTATGCGAAGACCGGTGTTGAAGTCAGGCCCAGCGCCAGGATGCTAATAACGGCGATGGACAATACGGAGAGTACAGTTTTCGACCTTTTCATTGAGACAATGACTCCTTGAAAAACAGGATTTGGAGGACTTGAAGAGATTATTGCTCCGAATTATTTTCTTTGGCAATAGCAAATGTGTTTTTAGCAGGTTTTAATTCCGTTCCATAAGTTTCAAATGAAATTACTAATAAACATTTCGCGGCATTACCTTTGGGTTTGCATGCAAAATTAAAAACGTAATGAGAACTCGGAAACAGCGCCCCAGCGCTTGCAGTAAGACGAATAAACAGAGAAGATGACGCAACTCCTCAGGCTTTTTTGCCTGAGGAATCGGGTAGCCAGTCAGCTGGTCAATAAGTTACGGTGACGGCGATCGTATCGGCGTAAGAGCCGGGTGTCACATACTGACCCGCAGGAATCTGGCCGTAGACGGTGAGATTCTGGGCAGCCCCGTTGCCGGTCCCGCTCACCCAGTTGGTGACGGAGGTATTGCCCCAGTTGGTCGTCCACGTGCCGTTCGAGAACAGGCCATAGTTCAGCAAGGCCGCTCCATTTTGCATCTGCCGGGTGGTCACGGTAGCGCCGGTCGCCAGGCCTGGGCCAAGTCCGACAGTGTATGTCGTTGTATTGGTGCAGGTAACCGTGACGGTGGATGTGGAGGTATTAACCGCGCCGGTATAATTTCCGAAGGCCATGGCGGTGGCGGAGACTATGCAGTCTTTGAGCACAGTCGCGGAGACGCCAAACGTTGTAGTTGCCGGGTCGGCTTGTGCAACGGCTGGTGCGGAAGCAAGGCCCAGGGCCAGGAATCCCAGAATGGCGGCAGACAGGGTGAACTTCACAGTATTTGAGTACTGCATTGAAGTGGCTCCTAAAAAAGAACGCGATTTGTAGACATTATTACGCCTAATTAATTTATTTAGCAATATAGAATTGTGTTTTTTTATATGGACATAGTACATCTTTAGTGTCATTTAAGAGGGAAAAGGTAATGCCCCGGGGATGCCGCCGGTCAGTAGGTGATTGTGACAGTAACCAAATCGGCGTTCGTACCGGGCATGTCGTGCTGTGCCCCTGCGGGCTGGCCAGAAGCGGCGTCTTGCTGGGGAGATCCGGTACTGGTTCCGGGCTCAGTACCAGTATCGGTTCGCTTCCGCGTAGTCACGGTTACATTGGGCGCTGGGTCTGTACGGTAGCTGACATTGTATGGCGTGGGCATGGTGCAGTTAACCGAGACGGGGGACGCCGCGTTCGCCCTCGCGGCTGTGTAGGATCTGGAAGCTGTGGCAGGGGCAGAGATCTGGCAGGAGGACACAACCGTCGCGGTAACGCTGAATGAGGCGGTTTGAGTCGCTGCAAGTACCGGTCTTGAAGCCAGAGCAGATGCCAGAAAACCCAATGCGAACGCCAGGGTGAAGTATTTCATGGATGTTGCTCTTTTCAAGAGCTCGGAAGCACGCCCTGAGTAAAGTCATCGACTGTTTTTGGCGGGACTTTAATGGCCGGCGATACCCAGGTTTTGATCGCAGGCTTTATCTGAGCGCGGAATTCTAATGAAAAGGGAGAGGCGAATTTTCATTCTTACGGAGAGAGATTCGGAGTGTGTGAGCCATTTTTAAGATGGGAAGATTCTAGTAAGTGCCATACGACATGGGCTTCAGTATCAACATTCCACTAAGGGTAAAGGCGCAACGCCCGTTCCGCTGGCGCTACTCTTGGGTGTATTCTTCAAGACTCAATTACTAATCTATTGCAAATACACGTCTAACAATCTGATATGAATCCACTCCACATATCCGTGCACAATCGGGTCTTTGGCCTTGTAACCAACACAAAAAGATCACGAGCGAAGGCAAATGGGGGGTATATTGGTTCACAGCCGAAAAGTAAAACGGAAATTCCGGTATGCTGCGAAAATCCTGACGGTCGGAGCGAGCAATGAGCATCATGACGCAGTGGCGCAACCCGACAGGCTGGCTCGGCAGATTGTTGCTGCGAGGAATGAACATCACGCATTCCGGACTGACCAACTGGGGTCTGACGCATGTCGCGATCCGCAAGTGCGATGCGATTCTGGACGTGGGCTGCGGTGGGGGGAGGACCGTTCAGAAGCTCGCGGGAATCGCTGCCAGCGGTAGGGTCTACGGTATCGATTCCTCCGAGGCGAGTGTCATAGTATCCCGTAGGGCCAACAAGCAGTTCATAGAGACGGGCCAGGTCGAGATTCGGCACGGTTCCGTGTCTTCTTTGCCGTTCCCGGATTCCGAGTTCGATCTCGTCACTGCTGTCAATACCCACTGCCACTGGCCGGACCTCGTAGCCGGCATGAAGGAGGTCTTGCGCGTACTCCGGCCCGGCGGCACGCTGATGATCCTGGCAGGAGCCTACAAAGGCGGGAGACACAGTGCCCTAAACGAGAGGTTCGTGCAGCTGATAAACGTCGCTTGCCAAAGCCGCGATGAACTCGGGGGACTCTTGGCTGCGGCAGGCTATTCAGGTGTCCAGGTGTTCGAGGAAGTTCGCAGGGGTTGGATCTGTGGCGTAGGCAGAAAACCCCGTCTGTAAGATATCCTGTTGATAGCGAGGGAACATAAAGAAAGGGTTTTTGTATGAATCTGGGGTTTATTGAGAGCAAGACATACGACGAGATTTCCGTTGGCGATACAGCTAGGACAGAGCACGTTCTAACCGCGGATGACGCGATGGCATTCGCCTCGATTTCCGGATTCCACTCCGTTCTGAATACCGACGAACTGATTGATCGCGCCGGGGGCATACCTCCGAATGGACCAAACATGTGGTGTGCCTCGCTTATCTCAGGTCTCTTCAGCATGAATGTACCCGGGCCTGGATGCACGCTGACAAACGTTTCACTCTCGTTTCATAATCGCATTCGTGTCGGTGATCGCATTCTCGCCCAGGTGCAGGTTACGGCCAAGGACGATTCTACAAAGGAGATTCACTTCGATTGCGAGGCACGCAATGGCGCCGGTCTCCCCATCTTCTCCGGTACAGCCCAGCTCATCGCGCCTCCGAAGAAGCTGCGCTGGGCCACCCTTCCCCTTCCCCAGCTCATTGTCAGCAATCCCTATCGTCATTACCTTGACATGATCGCGCGTGCGAACTCCCAACCGGCTGTGAAAACTGCGATTGTCTGGCCCTGCGACGAGGTTTCTCTCGGAGGCGCAATGCAGGCATTCAAGGACAGTCTGATCATCCCGGTTCTTGTGGGCTGTGAAGCGAAGATGCGCGCCTTGGCAGGCACTTTGCAACTCGACTTGGGAGGCATTCAGATCGTTGATACCGACGATCGCCGCACGGCTGCCGTGCGGGCCGTAGAGATGGCGCGTAAGAGTGAGGTACAAATGCTCATGAAGGGTTCTCTTCAGACTGACGAACTCATGAGCGCTGTCGTGTCGCGCGAAGGAGGGTTGCGCACAGGGAGGCGCATCAGCCATGTATTTGCTTTGGATGTGCCTTCCTATCACAAGACTCTCTTCGTAACCGATGCGGCCATGAACTTCCAGCCGGACCTGGAAACCAAGATCGACATTCTGCAGAATGCTATCGACATGATGCTCACGCTTGAGGTCGTGAACCCCAAGGTGGCCATACTGTCGGCGGTGGAGTCAGTCAACCCGGGCATTCCCTCAACGCTTGATGCCGCCGCTCTCTGCAAAATGGTTGATCGCGGACAGATTACTGGCGCCATCGTCGATGGCCCACTCGCCTTCGATAATGCCATTTCGAGCGACGCCGCTCGGATCAAGATGATCAAATCGCCGGTCGCGGGAGACCCGGATCTTCTGTTGGTCCCCAATCTGGAAGCCGGAAATATTCTCTTTAAGGAGCTTCAGTACTTGGCCGGAGCAGTAGCGGCGGGAGTTGTGGTGGGAGCTAAAGTCCCGGTAGTTCTCACCGGCCGTGCCGACGGAGAACTGGCTCGAACCGCGAGTTGCGCCCTGGGCGTCCTGCTCGCGAAGCCGGCGCCCGACCTGGGTTGAGCCCAAAGTCTCATATCAGACAGCCCCGCGAATTGAGGTTTACAGCTGTAATCCAGATCACCGGACCATCAGGTCGCACGGCTGCTGCAGCGCCGGCAATTTCATCAGTGGATTTCTTTTCTGAATTGCACCGTAAATACAGCAATTAGGGCTTTACAACCGCTCTTCCGTTGCGCTATTGTGGACGGTAGTTTTTCCTGCATCGAAACGGGAACGCCAAAGAGTAGACAGAAAACCTCTCTGGCCTTGCGGCTCTTTGCATAGTATGTCTATCCTGGCATCGTGAGCCGGTTCGGCGCATCCAGGACAGAGAACGGGTGTGATCTTATGGCGACTGTTGTTCCTTCTCAGCGCGGCCTCAACAAGCTATATCCCGACGCGCGTACGGCGCTTGAGGGCATTGTTCGCGATGGCATGTTGCTGGCCGTCGGCGGTTTCGGCCTGTGCGGCATTCCGGAAGCGCTCATCCAGGCGCTACGCGAAATCGGCGTGCGCAACCTGACCGCGGCTAGCAACAACGCGGGCGTCGACGGCTGGGGCCTCGGCGTTCTCCTCGAATCGCGGCAGATCAAAAAAATGATCTCCAGCTATGTGGGCGAGAACGCGGAATTCGAGCGCCAGTTCCTTACCGGCGAGCTCGAAGTCGAGTTCAGCCCCCAGGGCACGCTGGCCGAACGCATGCGTGCCGGCGGCGCCGGCATTCCCGGCTTCTATACGCGCACCGGCGTGGGCACCATGATTGCCGACGGCAAGGAGCTCAAGGACTTTGACGGTGTGACTTATGTCCTCGAGCGCGGCATCGTGGCTGACTTGGCGCTGGTCAAAGCCTGGAAGGCAGACCTGTACGGCAACCTCGTCTACCGGCGCACCGCGCGCAACTTCAACCCCGTCGCCGCCACCTGCGGCAAAATCACCATCGCGGAAGCGGAGATTATCGTCAAGCCCGGCGAGCTCGACCCCGACGAAATTCACACGCCCGGCATCTTCGTCCACCGCCTGGTCCACAATCCGCATCCGGAGAAGCGCATTGAGCGGAGAACCGTTCGCGAAGGTTGATCAATATTCACTGAATCCACAACCGCCTCAATCGACACCGATTGAGCTGGAGCTAAAAGCTAGGAGACGCATCCATGCCCTGGACCCGTCAGCAAATGGCCGCCCGCGCCGCCCGTGAGTTAAAGGACGGCTACTACGTCAATCTCGGTATTGGCATTCCCACCCTCGTCGGCAACTACATTCCCGAGGGCGTTACTGTCGCTTTGGAATCGGAAAACGGGCTGCTCGGCATGGGCCCGTTCCCGCTCGACTCCGAAGTCGATGCCGATCTCATCAACGCTGGCAAGGAGACCGTGACCTTCATTCCCGGTGCCTCCATCTTCTCCAGCGCCGACTCCTTCGCTATGATCCGCGGCGGCCACGTCGATGTCGCCATTCTCGGCGCCATGGAAGTCTCCGTGCACGGAGACCTGGCCAACTGGATGATTCCGGGCAAGCGCGTGAAGGGCATGGGCGGCGCCATGGATTTGGTCAACGGCGTGCACCGCGTGATCGTCATCATGGAGCACAACGGGCCCGGCGGCAGCTTCAAACTGCTGCCCGAGTGTAAGCTGCCGCTTACCGGCAAGGGCGTCGTCCATCTCATCGTCACTGATCTCTGCGTCCTCAACGTCACGCCCTCCGGCTTCGAGTGTGTCGAGCTCGCCGATGACGTCACGCGCGAGATGGTCGAGCAGCGCACCGGCGCGCCCGTGCGCTTCCGCTAAGTCTATCGCCGCAGTGAATGTGATTGGCTAGGCCATCGCGCTGGGCCATCCAATCGGAGCTTCGGGGCGCCGGTTTCTGTTGCCCTTGCTCCACAAAATGCATTCGTACAAAAGGAGTCATTTTATGGCAGAAAGTAGCGGTATTGGCAGTACGAGCAACATCAGCGGGCCGGCGACGGACTCGCTCAAAGGCAGAGTCGCCCTGGTGACGGGCGGATCACGGGGCATCGGAAAGGCTATCTCACTGGAACTTGCCCGCAATGGGGCAGCGGTGGCCGTCAACTTTGTCAGCAATGTGGCCGCGGCGGAGGCGGTCTTGGCCGACATTCGCGCCATGGGCGGCGAGTGCATGTTGGTGCAGGGCGACGTGTCTAAAAAAGAGGCCGCGCGCAGTGTCGTCGGCAAAATCCTGGAGGCATGGAAGAAGATCGACATCCTGGTCAACAACGCCGGGATTACGCGCGATCGCACACTGAAGAAGATGACCGATGAGGACTGGGAAGCGGCCATCTCGGTCAATCTGAATGGGACCTATTACTGCACCAGTGCCGTTATTCCGTCCATGATCGAGCAAAAATACGGGCGCATCATCAACATTGCCTCTATCGTCGGCCAGGCGGGATCCTTCGGCCAATCCAATTATGCCGCCAGCAAAGGCGGCATCATCGCGTTCACCAAGTGCCTGGCGCTGGAGCTGGCGAAAGAGAACATCACCGCCAATGTAGTTTGCCCGGGGTATACCGGTACGGAAATGGTAGAAGCGATGCCGGCAGAAGTTCTCGAAAAGATTTGTGCCAGGATACCGCTGCGCCGGCTGGCAAAGCCCGAAGAGATCGCCAAGGCGGTTCTCTTCCTGGCCCGGGATGCGGATTACATCACCGGAGCGGAGTTGAATGTAAACGGTGGGCTGTTGATGTCCTAGGGCCTGTGAACACTACCTGGGGTGGATGGCGTTGCGTGCGAAAAACCGTTCAGACGAGGCGGAGGACGAAGGCTTAGGTCGCTCCTAGGCTAGGACGACAACGAAGTATGAGCGGTTTTTTCGCCGCAACCCGAAGGGACGGGGCCAATTTCCCCTATCTCTTCGTCGCTCGTCGCTCCAGTAGGTCGACTACAGTTCGCTCCTCGCTTCTTGATCTGAGAAAAATTGGCTCTCGTCGCCGCCATCCCAGGTAGTGTTAACAGGCCCTGAGGCCTGCTTGAATTACTTCGCGGATTTTGGAGCCAGCCAGCAAGCTACAGCCTAGCGCGCTAGCTGGCTCCACTTCCCGCCATGAACCCGATGTGCCCTCTGCCCGGACAAGCCCGAGCTATTTCGTCTGCTGCCCCTCGAGCTCCAGCAGGTGCTGGCTGGCCTCCTCGGCATTCTCGTAAATGTGAGGAGCGACATTGCGCTCGGCCAGCGCGTCTCCGAGTTTCATGCGCGCGAAGCCGCTTGTCGTGTAGCGGGTGACGCCCGAGTAGCAATCCTCCATCAGTTCCTTCACCATGTCGGTATACGGCCCCAACAGCTCGGGAGTGATCGAGAAGTTGTCGTAATTGACGATGGTGTATACCTTGCCGGTCACCTGTTTCAGATGCTCGCGCACCGCCTGGTTGATGTGGCTGATCTGTTCTATGCTGCGCACCGCGTAGCCTTCGAAGTTGACGAAGAACAGATTCTGCTTCGGCTCGTAGCTGAGCCGCCTCTCCAGAGGCAGATCCAATAAATCGCTACGCAGACCCATGGGCTTGGGCAGGAACAGGCGCGCGTCCATGAGCTTGGGCTGTTTCACGATGGGCTTGAAATCCATGTGCGCCAGGATGTCCTTTTCGATATCGATTCCCGGTGCTACCTCAATCAGTTCCAGGCCATCCGGCGTGAGGCGGAAGACGCAGCGTTCGGTTACATAATGCACCGGCTGTCCGCGCAGGCTGGCATATTTGCCGCTGAAGGTGCGGTGTTCAACCTCATGCACAAACTTTCGCGTACGGCCTTCCTTGATGATTTGCAATTTGCCGTCTTCGAATCCGAGCTGGAGACTGCCTGCCGTGAAGGTGCCGCAGAAAACCAGGCTCTTGGCGTTTTGGCTGATATTGATGAACCCACCGGCGCCCGCCAACCTGGGGCCGAATTTGCTCACATTGAGGCTGCCCTCGCGGTCCGCCTCTGCCAGGCCGAGGAAGGCCAGGTCAAGTCCGCCGCCGTCGTAAAAATCGAACTGGTAGGGCTGATCGATGATGGCGTGGGCGTTGACCGCGGCGCCGAAATCCAGCCCTCCGGCCGGAACTCCGCCCACCACTCCGGGCTCGGCAGTGAGGGTAATGAGATCGGTGATCTTTTCCTCATTGGCCACATTGGCCACGCCTTCGGGCATGCCAATTCCCAGGTTGACCACGCTGTTGGTTTTCAGCTCGAACGCCGACCGGCGCGCAATCACCTTGCGCGCCGACAGCTCCATCGGCGGGATGGCTCCCATCCGCGTACGGATCTCTGAGCTAAAACCAGGGTTGTACACGGTAGCGAAGGTCTGCCAATGGTACTCCGGCTTTTCCGCTACCACCACGCAATCGACGAGTATTCCCGGGATCTTCACCTGGCGTGGATTGAGCGTGCCGCTCTCGGCCACCCGCTCCACCTGGGCGATAACGATCCCGCCGGAGTTGTGCGCGGCCATGGCAATGGAGAGCATTTCGATCGTCAGCGCCTCGCGCTCCATGGTGATATTGCCTTCGGGATCGGCCGTGGTGCCCCGGACAATGCCCACGTTGACTGGAAACGTTTTGTAGGACAGGTACTCCTGGCCGTCGATGGTCACCAACTCGACGATATCCTCGGTGGTGCGGTCGTTGATTTTGCCGCCGCCGTAACGCGGATCGACGTAGGTTCCCAGGCCGACTCTGCTAATGTGCCTGGGACGATGCGCGGCGATATCGCGAAACATATGCGAGATCACACCTTGGGGAAGGTTATACGCCTCGATCTGGCCGGTGACCGCCAGCGCTCCAAGCTTAGGCACCAGGCCGAAATGGCCACCAACGACGCGTTTCACCAGACCTGGATGACCGAAGTGATTCAGCCCCCGTTCCTTTCCGTCGCCCTGCCCCGCTGCATAGAGAAGCGTAAGGTTGCGAGGCCGTCCGTTACCCGGGCCGAGTTCCTCTTCGGACGTCAGGAACTGTTGCTCAATGGCAACGGCAATCCCTTCGGCAAAGGCAACGCCCACGAAGCCTCCGGTCGCTACCACATCGCCATCGTGAATCAAGCGCACGGCATCGGCGGCGGAGACAAGTTTGTGCCGCTCCGGAGTACGCGCGGATGCCAGCGTGGCTATAGGGTGGGTCTGAAGAGATGTGGTCAGAGGATTGGAAGGCATAGCAATTCTCCCTGCGAGTTATGAAGGCGTGCCTTGCGGCACGCCTTGAAGCATCTTGTCCTAGCGCGCTGTCCAGCCCAAATCAATGTCCAGCGCCGCGCCGGTGATACCTGAGGCCTCGTCCGTGCATAGGTACTTCACCAGCGAAGCAACTTCGCTGGGTTCCAGCAGTCGCTTGATGGCGGCAGGTGCAAGCATGATCTTCTGAACCACCTCGTCCTCTGAGATGCCGTTCGTTTTGGCCTGATCCGCAATTTGTTTCTCGACCAGCGGAGTGCGCACGTAGGCGGGACAGATGGCATTGCAGGTAATGCCGTTCTCGGCCTGCTCCAACGCCACGACCTTCGTCAACCCCAGCACCCCGTGCTTGGCCGAAATATAAGCCACCTTGAAGGGCGACGCCACTCTGCCGTGGAGCGAGCTGATGTTGATAATCCGGCCCCACTTCTGCTTAATCATGTGGGGCAAGGAATACTTGCAGCAAAGGAACGCTCCGGTAAGCATGACGCCTATCAGTAGGTTCCAGCGCTCTTCGGGGAAATCCACCACCGGCGCTACGTGTTGCAGACCCGCATTGTTGACCATGATGTCGAGACGTCCAAATTTTTCGACGGCGGCATCGACGAGGTGGCGTACATCGTCGGGCGAGGAAACGTTTGTTTTAACAAAAAGGCTGGTAAACCCGGCCTCTTTCAGTTTCGCCTCGGCTCGTTCCCCGCCGGGAACGTCCATGTCGGCAATCACGCAGTTCACGCCCACCTGCGCGAGCGACTCCACGCACGCCCACCCAATCCCGCTTGCACCACCTGTTACAATCGCAACTTTTCCCTTCATGATGTTACTCCTTGCGACACTACTGTTCGCTGCTTGGCTCTGTCTGTATTTTGGATGTGTGCCTATGGCATACACCTTCCGCTATGGATTCAATCGCGCTGCAGGGCCATGGCCACACCTATGCTCCCACAGATACAGAGGGAAGCCAAGTCTTTCCTGGCATTGCGCCGCTGCATCTCGTGGAGCAAGGTCACTAGAAACCGGCGCCCCGAAGCTCCGATAGGATGGCCCAGCGCGATGGCTCCGCCATTCACATTCACTTTCGCCAGCTCCCGGCCCAACTCCTTGTGCACGGTATCCGGCGAAATTTACACTGACACGCTGAGTGCAATAAGCATCTTAAACGGCGACGGCCTTGTCAAGGGGATGCGAGCAAATATATGTAAATAAAGAGCATACCGGGGCACAGGCGTGGCGATGCTGGCGTAAAGGGCCCCAAAGGGGGGTCAGAGGCCATCTCCGAATCGGCCCCCGGATTCCCCTCGAAAAATTGTGCTTCAAACGCGCCACTTCCTATGCCAAAGTCCCGGTCGGCTATGGCAGGATGAACTTCGAATACAACGCCCCATACGGCCGCTTTACCGGCATTGCCCTGCGGCGGCAGCGTGGACGTCAGCTACAAGATCTTCTGATCCGCCGCGCAGCAATTCAATTCCTTAGTGCTCTTCCCTGCCCGGCCGCAGCATCAAATCCCTGATCGCCTCCCGGGGATCCTTGCCCTCGTCCAGAATCAACTCCATCTGCTCGGTGATGGGCATCTCAATCCCATGTCTGCGGGCCAGTCCCAGAGCCGCGCGCGTAGTCAGAACGCCCTCCGCCACCTTGCCGCCCAGTCCAGCAAGAATCTCCGGTAGTTTGCGCCCCCGCCCCAGCTCCTGCCCTACGGTGCGGTTGCGGCTGAGTGAGCCGGTGCAGGTCAGCACCAGGTCGCCTACACCCGAAAGCCCGGCCAGCGTCTCCCGCCGCCCGCCGCAGGCCACCGCCAGCCTCGTAATCTCCGCAATCCCTCGGGTCATAAGGGCGGCGATAGAGTTGTGTCTCAGTCCCACTCCGTCAGCGACTCCGGCGGCGATGGCGATTATGTTCTTCAGCGCTCCGCCCATCTCCACGCCAATCACGTCCGTCGAAGTGTAGAGCCGCAGCGTTTCTGACGACAGCTCAGCCTGGATGCGCGCCGCAACCGCCGCGTCGTCAAATGCCACCGTGATGGCCGTAGGCTGCCCCTGCGCCACTTCCAAAGCAAAGCTCGGTCCGCTGAAAGCTCCTATCGGCAGCTTGAGTCCGGTTCCTGTCTCCGCTATGCATGCGGCAATCACCTGGCTCATGCGCAGCAGGCTGCGCTCCTCCACGCCCTTTGTCGCGCTGACAATGATCTGCCCAGTGTGCAGATGAGGGCGCAGGCGCGTAAATGTAGCGCGCAAAAATTCCGAGGGAATTACGGAGACAACAATCTCCGCCTCGCCAACGGCAGCCTCGTCGCCCGTAACGCGGACTCTTTCAGGAAGGGTAAAGCCCGGCAGAAAAAGTTTGTTTTCGCCGGCGTCTGCAATCTCCCGCGCAAGCTCGTTGCTGTGCGCCCACAGCGTGAGCTCGTGCCCGCCGCGCCTTTCGAGCGACAGTGCGAGTGCTGTTCCCCAGGCTCCGGAACCCAGAATTGTGATGCGGCTCATGCGCTCTTTTTAGCTCCCAGCTTGGATTCCGTGCCGGCCAGCAGCCGGCGGATGTTCTGGTGATGTTTGACGATCAGCAACAGGGCGACGGCTACTTGCACTGCGGTGAAAAACAGAAGCCTGTCGCCGTATCCCAGCAGCCAGGCAAAAAACGGAAAGCTTGCCGCGCCCAGAATCGATGCCAGCGAAACGTAGCGGCTTAGCGCCAGCACTACGAAGAAGACCGAGATGGCCGCCAGCGCCGCCCACGGAGCTGCCACCAGGAAGACGCCAAAGCCGGTGGCCACGCCCTTGCCTCCTTTGAAGCCCAGCCACACAGGAAACATGTGGCCCAGAACCGCAAACAGCGCCGCCAGAGCCTTCATGTTGTCCATCTCGGCGCCGGGCGCGAGTAGGTGGCCAATCAGCCATCCCAGCCACACCGCGGCGCAGCCCTTGAGCATGTCCATCAGGAACGTGGCCGCGGCCAGGCCCTTGCTGCCGGTGCGCAGAACATTGGTTGCCCCAATGTTCCCGCTGCCGGTCTGCCGGATATCCTGGTGGCGAAAGATGCGCACCAGAACGTAGCCGCTGGGGATCGATCCCAGCAGGTAAGAAACAATCACAATAAGCAGGCAGGCGAGGATCATAACGAAGGAAAGTGTAGCAGGTTGCGGGTGGTCATTGCAGCGGGAGCCCCGACCCGCGAAAAATCTATCGAATGATCATCAACATTGTTTATTCCCCCTTGACCTTATAAACATAATTGTTTATATTTGAATTCATGAAGAGCAGCGAGTTCAAGCGCTGGCTGAAGAAACAGGGTGCGACATTCGGTAAGTTCGAAGGCTCTCACATGAAGGTTTATTTGAATGGCCGCCAGTCCATATTGCCCATGCACCACAAGGAAATCGGCAAAGGCTTGGTTGAGGACATTAAAAAGCAACTTGGATTGAAGTAAAGGAGCGTCCTATGCGAGCATATCCGGTGACACTGACCCAGGATGGAAAGTTCGTCAAGGTGAACTTCCCCGATATTCCCGAGGCGCTCACCCAGGGCAAGGACCGTGAAGAGGCTTTGGTGATGGCAAAAGAGGCTCTTGAATTGGCGATGGAGTTCTATTTTGAAGATCGGCGTCCGGTTCCAGAACCATCGAAAGCGAAGCGCGGACAAGCGGTGATTGAGTTGTCCGCGAGTCTTTCCGCCAAGGTGCTGTTGTTGAATGAAATGCTCCGCCAAAAGGTCAGGCCGGTTGAATTGGCGCGGAGATTGCAAACCTCCCCGCAGGAGGTTAACCGGCTGACAAATATACGCCACACATCCCGTATCGACGGCATCGCCGGCGCGCTCAAGGCGCTGGGCAAGACCATGGAGATTCGGGCTGTTTAGGCAGTACCGAGACTTGGCGGTCCTGCCCGCCTGACTTTCGTCCCCGATTCTTGTCTATTTTGGGGGTGGAGCGGGCGCTCCACAAGATTGTGTACTTTGATTTCCGCTCAAGTCAATACGAAATACTCGGTCATAGCTAACCCCATACAGATATGTTCCCTCAACCGATAGCGCAACGATCTTTTTCGCATGCAATACGGGAGTCCATGTTGCGCCACCGTCTTCGGTTTTCATCAAGACATCTACTTCATATCGTCCACTTTTAGGGCTTTTCTCAGAGGAGACTCCAAATCCTGTGCATGAATTGACGAACACCAGAGGTCCGAGCAGATTGGATAAATGTGCAACTGACGACAATGCGGTTTCTGTAATCGATCCTTCAAGGATCCATCCATTCTTCAAACTGACCACAAGCCGATCTCCGGCAATCGAAGCGGAAATTGGATATGCTTCCTCATCATTGCCCGGAATATTCATCTCCACAAGTTTCCAAGAGAAACCGGTATTTGTCGTTGAATAAACAGCATAGGATCCCCACGCTACTCCATACGTACCGGACATCTTCAACCCATCCAAATAGCCGATCGATTTGGGCAATTGAATCGATTGCCATGTTCGTCCCTGGTTATCGCTGATAGAGATCGCAGGAATAATCATGCTGGGAGTATCGGAGGTTGAATCTTCCGCGTATTTTGGTACATCATTCATCTGATCCCTTGTGATAGAGACACTTCTTCCGCCAGCGAGAATGATTCGGCCGCTCGTTTCATCCCCGGCAATTGCTAGATATCCCTCTTTCCCATGATTGGAGGATATCCGTATTCTGGCTGAACCAGGATCTGAATTCACGAACCAAGTTTCGTCAGAAAGCACATACATAAGACTGGAAGACACCGGCCAGGCATTATAGATTGATTGAGATTCATACTTGGCCTTTGCATACATCTTCCAGACATTTCCTCCGTCAGTTGAGCCCAGTATCGTGTCATGGGTAACGATAATCCCTTTTTCACCGAAGATACGGAAAGCTCTTGTTGAATAGAATTCATCAGGGGGTAAATATCCTAACCATGTAACTTTCACGGAATTATCGTGAGGAGACGTCTGCTGTAAATACTGCTCGGAGGGTTGTGAATCATGCCCCCCGATGACCAAAATAGCTGCCAAAAACAGGATCAACATAGCTCTAGCCTCCTTGCCGGGTGCCCCAGGTCCGGATTTTCGGACCTGGGAGGGACGGATTCCGCCCGGTTCATCGCAACAGCGCCGCTTCCGCCTTCTCCAGCGTCACCCCCCGCAGCAAAAAAACCTTGCTCCGCGACAATTCGCCGGCCTTCAGCTCCACGGCATTCTTCGCCACGCCCAGGCTCTCCGCCAGAAACGCAATCAGCGCCAGGTTGGCGCGGCCTTCGAGAGGCGGAGCTTTCACGGCGATCTTCAGTTGCGCCGTTGCCCCCTCGCCATAAATTCCGGTGATAGCCGTCTTCTTCGCGCCGGGCTGCGCGCGAACCGCCAGCGTCACTCCCTCTGTGGTCGAGCGCAGCATCAGGCCGTCTCCCGGTCTGCCGAGCGCGCTCCAAACAGCGCTGTTCCTATGCGAATCCTTGTTGCGCCCTCCTCGATAGCCAGCGCAAAATCCTCGCTCATGCCCATCGAAAGCGTCTCCATAGAAATCCTTCTATGCGCCGCCGCCCAGCGATCTCTCCACTCCCGCAACCCGCGAAAGCAAGCCCGCGTCTCGGCCTCGGCCACACCCAACGGCGCAATCGTCATCAGCCCGCGCACTTCAAGATTCACGAAATCCGGCAGCCGCTCCAGCAGCTCCGCGGCTTCCGCCGACTCCGGCTCCAACCCCGTCTTGCTCTCCTCCCGGCTGAGCTTCACCTCAATTAGAACCGGCAGCCGCTTGCCCAGCTTGCCTGCCGCTACGTTCAGACGTCCGGCCAGCCGCAGCGAATCCAGCGAGTCGATCCCATCAAACACCTCCGCCGCCCGCGCCGCCTTGTTCGATTGCAGATGCCCAATGAGATGCACGCGAATCGGCTGCGCGCCCATGCGCAACAGTTCCACTTCCGCCACTTTATTCGCAAACTCCTGCACGCGATTCTCCCCAAAGAGCGTCAGCCCCAGCGCGGCAGCCTCGGCCATCGTCGCCGCCGGCCATGATTTCGTCACGACCATCAACTCCACATCGCCGCGCCCACGCCCCGCCCGCCGGCAAGCGTCAGCGATCGCCTCTTCCAGCCGTTCGAGATTTTCAGCAAGCGTCGTCATTGTCTTGAAGAAACTCCTGCGAGCGTTTAGCGAGCGTCTGCCCACCGCAGGTGTTCAACCCTTCGTCTGGCCGAGAGATAGATACGCCGCACCGCAATCTCCTCGGGTAACGGCTCTCGAACCTCGCATCCAGTCACATCAAACCCATTGGCAGATACAAAAGACTGTAACTCCTCGGGCTGAAAGTCACACCAGAATACCTGCTGGTCGCTGCCCATAGGGTCCGCGATCCATCCCTCTCTGTTTCCTTCTTTCACCACAATCAACAATAATCCGGCTGGATGAAGAACCCGGGCAAACTCCCGGATAACTCCATTCAGGCTGAGTTTCGGCTGATAGTGCAAAGAGTAATAGGAAACCAATCCCTGAAAAGCACCGTCCGGAAAGTCCATCCGGGCCATATCCATGACTTTAAAGCGCAGCGCCGGCTGTTCCTTGCGCGCGAGTTCAATGCACTTCGAGGAGATATCCACGCCAACTGCATCAAGCCCCGCATCGGCAAGCATGCGGGTAACATGGCCGCATGGGCCGCAACCCGCATCGCAAACACTTGCGCCCTCCTTCAGCGCTGCCGCGAAGGAGGTAATGACCTGTCTGTCAAATGGCTTACCTTGAAATTCGTCTCGGAATAGCTCCAGATAGCGATCAGCAACCGTATCCCAATACCGGGTAACCGTCGCGCGATGCTCATCCTTTTCCGGCATTCATACAGTTTAACCGGGGAGCGCTTAGCGAGCGCCTGCGCCAGCGCGGCAGCTTCGGCCATCGTCGTCGCAAAATTCATGGCGCGCAAGCGCCGTCCGCCCCATCGCAGGTGGTCAGTGCCCCTGCTCCTCCAGAAACTTCTCCGCCTCCAGCGCCGCCATGCACCCCGACCCCGCCGCCGTAATCGCCTGCCGGTACCGCCGGTCCTGCACATCCCCGCAGGCATAAACTCCCGGAACCACCACGCCGCCCTTCGTCACCAGCACATTGCCCGTCGTCCGGATGTATCCGTCGTCATCCAGATCAATCTGCCCGGCAAACATCTTCGCATTCGGCTCGTGCCCAATGCCCAGAAACAATCCGCTCACGGCCAGCGTCGTCTGCTTTCCGGTCGTCACATCCTTCAGCCTGAGCCCCTTCACTTCCTTCTCTTCCACGCCCAGCACTTCCTCAATCACTGTGTTGGGCCGCAGCTCAATCTGCTTGTGAGCCTGCACTCGATCCAGCATGATCTTCGAAGCGCGGAAGCCCGACCGCCTGTGCAGCAGCGTCACCTTGGAGGCAAAGCGCGTCAAAAACAGCGCCTCTTCCATCGCCGAATCGCCTCCGCCCACCACTGCAATCTCCTTGCCGCGGAAGAAAAAACCGTCGCACGTGGCGCAACTCGATACCCCGTGCCCAATCAGCGCCTGCTCGCTCTTCAGCCCCAGCCAGCGTGCGCTCGCCCCCGAGGCCACAATCAGCGTCCGCGTCAGAATCTCGCCCGCAGAGGTCTGCAGCCGGATGGGATTCTCCTTCAAATCCACCGAAGCCAGGTGCGCATGCTGAAATGTCGCCCCAAACCGCGCCGCCTGCTTCTTCATGTTGTCAATCAGCTCCGGCCCCTGGATGCCCTCCGGCCAGCCCGGAAAGTTCTCCACCATGGTGGTCATCGAGAGCTGCCCGCCCGGCTCGTGCCCCTCCAGAATCAACGGGTTAAGGCTGGCCCGGCCAGTGTAGATAGCGGCCGTGAGTCCGGCGCAGCCGGAACCCAGTATTACGGTCGATCGAATCTCTGTCATGTGCTTTCCCTGCTTGATTTTAGCTCTTGCTGTGGGCAGATTTTCTTTTCTTAACCTCACCCCACTGTTTCTGATGATTTTCAGGCCATTTTTGACTCTCTTCTGTCCCCATCCCAACAAACCGCGCCCAAAACCTCTTGTTACTTAAATTTTTCTAGCCAAATCTCGCCTTGCCGATGAACAAACTGTGGCAGTCTTTGAACCTGCTCAGAGTTTTCCTAAGTAGATTCCAATGCGGCCCGGCTCTTTCGCTCTGGAGCGCCGCCCATGTCCAACCTCAACCATCTTCGCCGCCGCACGGCAGCCTGGCTTCTCGCCTTGCTTCTCGTCCCGGCCGCGGCGGTGGCTGGCGGGCCAAAGTACGTGGCCGGGGTCAGCTACTTCAATCCCGGAGTCGTTGGCCAGCCCCTTCACTGGGCCAACGGCCAGCTAAATTACTACGTCGATCAGGGGCCGCTGAACTCTTCCGTCTCCAACGTACAGGCCAAAGCCATGGTCGATGCCGCCGCCGCACTCTGGAGCGCCGTTCCTACCGCCGGTGTCACCCTCACCGACATGGGCTCCCTCAACGAAGACGTCAGCGGCGCCAACATCCTCGTCAGCGGTACAAACTTCACCGTGACCAACGAGCAGACCGGCCAGCTTGGCGTCATCATCGAGCCTGCCGACGTCACCCCCTCGGCCACCAGCTATCCGCTGGCAATCATCTTCGACGCCGACGGCTCCATCATCAACGCCCTCTACGGCTCTGGCGCAAGTTCGCCCACCAGTTGCCAGAACAACGGCGTCTACCTCTGGATCGACAACGTCAATCCCGATGCCACCATCGCCCACGCCGTCATCCTGCTCAACGGCCTCTGCGCCACCAACGCCAACCTCCTCCAGATGATGAGCTTTGAGCTGGAGCGAGCCTTTGGGCGCATTCTCGGCCTGGACTACGGGCAGGTAAACCCCGGCGCCCTCACCAACAGCGAGGTCAACGGCACTCTCGGCTGGCCGGTGATGCAGCCCCTCAGCGGCCTTTGCGGCGCATCCGGCGGAGCCTGCATCCCCAATCCCTCCGTCCTCCGCTGGGACGACATCGCCGCCCTCAACCGCCTCTACCCCATCACCGCCGGCAACCTCTCGAGCTTTCCCGGCAAGCAGCTCACCGCCGCCAACACCGTCTCCATCCAGGGAACCATCGCCTTCAAAACCGGTGCGGGAATGCAGGGTGTCAACGTCGTCGCCCGCCCGCTCGACTCCAGCGGCAATCCCCTCTACCAATACACCGTCACTGCCGTCTCCGGCGTCTCCTTCAGCGGCAATCACGGCAATCCCGTTACAGGCTTCGTCGACGCCAACAACAATCCGCTTACTATGTGGGGATCGAACGCCGCCTCCACGCAGGGCTTCTTCGATCTCAGCGATATGCCCCTGCCTCCCGGCATGACCACCGTCAACTATCAAGTCACCTTCGAGCCCATCAATCCTCTCTACATCCTCTCGAACTCCGTCGGCCCCTATCTCGACAGTTCGCCCGAGCCTTCGGGCACGCTCGCGCCCATCTCCGTCCCATCCATGTCGGCGGGCAGTTCGCAGACCCTCACCGTCAACGTCTCCGACTCAGCCGCAGGCGGCTATGACGACGCCATCGGAACCGAGGCCCAGCCGCGCCTTCTCCCCGCCAGTGGTCTCTGGGCCGGCCGTCTCAGCCAGGTTGGCCAGACTGACTGGTTTACCTTCCCCGTTCGTGGCGGCCGCTCCTTCACTGTGGTCACCCTCGCCCTCGACGAGACTGGCGCTCCCACCAGTGCCAAGGCTATGCCCTCTCTTGGCGTCTGGGATGCCTTCGATCCTGTCTGCTCTAAGGCCGTCGGCTCTGAGGCCGGCCTCAACGGTCTGGCCACCGGCCAGAGCTGGCTCCAGGTCTCCGTTGCGGGCGACGACATCGTCCGCCTCGCCATCGCCGATGAGCGCGGCGACGGCCGTCCCGACTACGCCTATGAGGGCTGGGTTCTCTACGCTGACACCGTCTCGCCCCAGCGCCTCCCCGCCTCCGGTGGCCCCATCGTCATTCACGGCATGGGCTTTCGCTCCACCGACACCGTGCAGGTCGGCGGCCAACAGGCCCTGATCACCAGCATCACGCCCAATGAGATCACCGCCATTGCCCCTGCTGTCGCCAGCGGCGTCACCGGCTCGGTCAATGTCGAGGTAGACGACCTGCCTGTCTACTACGCCTCCACCGTCATCTCCGGCGGCATCAGTTATGATGCCGGCACGGGCGACTCGCTCACCCTGCTCACCGCGCCTACAAGCTCAGTCCCCATCGGCGTCCCTGAGCCCTTCTCCGTCCTCGCTCTCGACTCCAATCTCAACCCTGCTGGCGGCGTCTCGGTCATCTACACCGTCACCAGCGGAACCGCCTCCCTGGGCTGCGGCCTCTCCACCTGCACCGTCACCGCCACCGGCGATGGCCGCGCCACCATCAACGTAACTGCCACCAGCAACGCATGGTCCACGGTCACCGCCTCGCTCACCAACAGCTCCTCCAGCCTCAGAACCGAGTTCTATGGCGGAACGCCGCCCTCCCTCGCCTCGCTCACGCCCACGCTCTCGCTCGCCGCAGGCTCCACCATCACCTGGACCACTCAGGCCCTGGTCCTCAACAACGGCCATCCCCTCAGCGCCCAGTCCGTCGCCTGGCAAACATCTTCCAGCGCCATTACCTTCCAATCCGGCGCGGTCACCACCAACTCCAGCGGCCTCGCTGCCAAATCCCTCACCGTCGGTCCCCTCGCCGAGGGCCAAACCGTCACCGTCACCGCCTGCCTCAATGGAACCAACCAGTGCATCACCTTCACCGCCTTCGGCTCCCGCCCGGAGTACGCCACCCTCCAGGCCGTCTCCGGAACGTCTCAGAGCCTCTCCGTCAGCGGAACCCCCGCGCAGATCACCCTCCGCGTCCTCGACATGGACGGCAACCCCATGGCCGGCGCCACGGTCACGCTCTATCAGGCGCTCTACGCCTGGGCGCCCGCCTGCCCGCCTCATGGCCGCTGCGCCTCACCCGATTTGCTCGCCACCCAGGCCGCCACAGCCACCTCCGCCCTCGATGGCACCGTCAACTTCGCCCCCGCATCTCTCTCCGCCGTAGCCACTAATCTCCTCGCCCTGGCCGTCACCGGCAACACCGCCAGCGTCAACATCGCCGTCGAGCAGCATCCGTAATCAATCGCACCATCACATTGCCGTCTGTCACTTATCGTTCCTTCACGCATCTCATAATAGAGAGGCGCACCGTGGGTGAATTGACCAGACCGCTCGTACAACCACTGGCCTGCAAGCCCCGTGTGGTGATTGTCGGCGGGGGCTTTGCCGGCCTTCACGCAGCCAAGGGTCTCGCTCGCCTGCCTGTGGAGGTAACCGTGGTGGATCGCCGCAACCACCACACCTTCCAGCCGCTGCTCTACCAAGTGGCTCTGGCGGTGCTATCGCCGGCCGACATCGCCCAGCCCATCCGCTCTATTCTGCGGCGTAATAAAAATACCCAAATCCTGATGGAGGAGGTTGTGGGCATCGACACGGGAGCGCGGCGGATTGCGCTGGCCAGCGGCGCCGAGCTCCCCTACGATTACCTGGTGCTGGCCGCCGGGGTCACTCACTCCTACTTTGGCCGCGACGACTGGGCTCCGTTTGCGCCGGGACTCAAGACCATCGAGGACGCCACTGAGATTCGCCGCCGGGTGCTGCTGGCCTTCGAGTTGGCTGAGCGTCAGATGGTCGAGTATGGCTGGCACCCGCCGCTCAATTTCGTGGTTATCGGCGGAGGACCCACCGGCGTCGAGCTGGCTGGCGCCATCTCCGACATCGCACAGCTCTACATGCGCCACGACTTCCGCCACATCGATCCGGCTAAGTCCAGGGTATTGTTGCTGGAGGGCTCGCCGCGCATATTGGGAGCCTATCCGGAAGACCTCTCTGCAAAAGCCGAAGCAGCGCTGGACAGGCTGGGCGTTGAGGTCCACACCCACACTCGCGTAACCGGAATCGGGCCGGGCTGGGTGGAGATGGCCGGTAAACGAATCGAAGCAGCCGTCACACTATGGGCCGCCGGCGTCGAGGCTTCGCCGTTGGGCAGGTTTGTGGGCGCGCCGCTCGATCGCTGCGGCTCAGTGCTGGTGGATGACCGGCTCAATCCGCCGGGACTACCCGAAGTCTTCGTCCTGGGCGATCTGGCCCACCTGGAGCAGGACGGCCATCAGGTTCCCGGAGTCGCTCAGCCCGCAATGCAAATGGGCGACCACGTCGCCAAAATCCTCGCCGCCGACCTGGCGGGCGTGCGTCGTCCTCCCTTCCGCTACTTCGACAAAGGCGACATGGCCACCATCGGCCGCATGGACGCCGTGGCCAGGATTGCATGGCCCTTCAAGGCCCATTGGAGTGGTTTTCCCGCCTGGGCCACCTGGCTCACTGTGCATATTTTTTTCATCATCGGCTTCCGCAACCGGCTCTCGGTCTTTGCCGCCTGGATATGGACCTACTTCACCTTCACACGCGGCGCACGCCTCATCACTGGTGATCAACGGCTGCCCGGTTGGCAGGATCAGATAGACGCGGGGCCGGGCAAGGCGGCGGATGCGCTCATCTCCAAACCACTCGTGTAAACCGGTAGTGCGATGCACGACCTGGGCTTTGTCCGTACCAACCTCGAACTAGTTGAGAAGAAACTGCGCGTGCCCCGCTGCCTCGCTAACTTGCTGCACCCAGTTCTCTGTTCATTGTCCTTGCAGATAATTTCCCCTTTTTGTTGGACAATCATCCTATGAGGCATTCATCCCGGCACGATGCGGCCTCTAGAAGCCGAAAAACAACGCGTAACTCCTTATTCTGGAATATTTTGCAGACAACTTCTTTGTTATGAGGATTTTACAGCGATACCCTGTCTGTAACCTCAAGAAAACAACGAGTTTGCGTCCAAAATACGGGTGGGGGTGGGGTAACCAATGTATCAACAGCCATCCATGCCGGATACCGTGTACATTCACCGTTTACTACCATGTGCTGGGCAACAATTCGGCGAGGGCGGGTTAGGGGAAACCGCATCAATTCAATTTGCCACTACAGTTCTCCGCTGGAACTGTCGTTCAAACCTGTCGATTAAAATGGAATTGCGATGCTCGACCTCAGTTTTGTCCGTGCCAACCTGGAACTCGTTGAGAATAAACTACGCGCGCGTGGGTTAGACCCGGCCGCGCTGCTGGGTGATTTTCGCTCGCTCGACGCCAGCCGCCGAGAGGCCATTACCACCGCCGAGCGCCTCAAGGCCCGCCGCAACGAGCTGAGCCATCAGGTCGGCGTCCTCAAAAAATCAGGTCAGGACGCGACAGCGGTCATGGACGAGACCCGCGCCCTCAAGGATCAGTTCGACGCGCTCGACCAGACCGCCGCCCAGCTCGACGAACAGATGCGACAGGTACTGGCCGGCATCCCCAACCTCACACGCGACGAAGTCCCCACTGGCAACTCCGAATCCGACAACCTAACCGTCAAGACCTGGGGCGAAATCCCAAAATTCGCATTCACCCCCAAACCGCACTGGGAACTCGGCGAAGCCCTCGGAATCCTCGACCTGGAACGCGCGGCCAAAATCAGCGGCGCGCGTTTTGCCGTCTACATCGGCGCCGGAGCCCGCCTCGAACGCGCCCTCATCAGCTTCATGCTCGACCTGCACACCAGCAAGCACGGCTACACCGAAGTCCTGCCGCCCTTCATGGTCAATAGCAAGTCGCTCTTCGGCACCGGCCAATTGCCCAAGTTTGCTGAAGACCTCTTCCGCTGCTCCGACGCCGACGCCGAAGCCGTCGCTCGCGGCGAGTTCCGCGACAACGACCACTGGCTCATTCCCACCGCCGAGGTTCCCGTCACCAACCTCTATCGCGATGAAATCCTCGACGAAGCGCGCCTGCCCATCTCGCTCACGGCCTACACGCCCTGCTTCCGCGCCGAAGCCGGAGCCGCCGGCAAGGACACGCGCGGCATCATCCGCCAGCACCAGTTCCAAAAAGTCGAGCTGGTCAAGTTCACCCGTCCCGAGGACTCCGAAGCCGAGCACGAGCGGCTGACCCGCGACGCCGAAGAGATTCTCGAAGCACTCAAGCTCCCCTATCGCCGCGTCCTGCTCTGCACCGGCGACACCGGCTTCTCCTCAGCCAAAACCTACGACCTCGAGGTCTGGCTGCCCGGCCAGCAGCTCTACCGCGAAATCTCCTCCTGCTCTAACTTCGAGGCCTTCCAGGCGCGCCGCGCCAACATTCGTTACCGGCCCAGCGGCCCCAAAGGCAAACCCGAGTTCGTCCACACATTGAACGGCAGCGGTCTGGCTGTGGGGCGCACCTGGCTGGCCATTCTCGAAAACTATCAACAGGCCGATGGTTCGGTCCTGATTCCAGAAGCGCTCCAGCCCTGGATGGGCGGCCTGAAATGCATCACAAGGTAAAAACAATGAACAACATCTTCAAAAGCTATTTCTACTGGACCTACCCGCGCGGTTGTTTTCACTACGACGTGATGGTGACGCTGATCCTGTTGTTCATCTTTATCACGCCGCATGTGTGGAACTATGGCGACAGGCCTTCCAGCGCCGCCGGTCCGACGCATCCCATCCAGGTCATCGGCGATGGCGGCCGTGGGCTGATCATCACCGTGCCGGCCTCGGATGTCGACCTCGACTTGAATACCAAGACTTCCAACATGGCCGTGAAGAAGGCTCTGCACAAGGCCATCGAGCCGGTTACCGGCGACGCCGTCTTTGTCACGCACTGGGAGACCGCGAAGGACGCGCAGGGCAACTGGACATGGAAGGTCTGGGCGAGCCACTGAGAACAGCACGCGCGATTGCGTATTTGATCTGCACCTAACAGGTTGCTCATCACGTCTAACAAAATAAGGAAATCCATGCATAAGGTAAGTAAATCTGTCGTCCTTGCGTTGATCGCGATATTATTGTTCACGACCCGTCCCGTCGTCGCCACTCCCGACGCTCCCGACGAAAAAGAAAAAGTGCTCCGCCGTCTCGACGAAGCAGCTAAAAACTTCCGTTCTACCTCCGCTGACTTCGAGTTTGATTCCATCACCACCGAACCGGTCCCCGATAAAGATGTGCAGAAGGGCGTGGTCTACTACGAGCGCAAAAGTGGCTCTTTCCAGATGGCCGCCCACATCCGCGAAGAGAACGGCAAGCCTGTGCCCAAGGTCTATGTCTACTCTGGCGGAGCCGTCAGGCTCTATGAGCAGTTGATTAACCAGGTCACCACCCTCACCAAAGCCGGCCAGTACGAAAGCTGGTTCATGCTCGGCTTCGGCGCCAGCGGCAAGGACCTCGAACAGAAGTGGGAGATTAGCTATCTCGGCTCGGAAACCCTCGACGGCGTGAAGACTGAAATTCTGGAGATGGTCCCCAGAGACCCCGCAATTCGCAAGAATCTCTCCAAGGTGAAGATGTGGGTCGACCCCGAACGCGGCGTGAGCCTCAAGCAGATCCTCTACTTTAGCTCCAGTGAATACAGGGTCTGCGTCTACTTCAATATCAAGATCAATCAGCCTCTGCCTGCCGGCGCCTTCACCTTCAAAACCGACAGCAAGACCACTTACGTCAGCCGGTAAGAAAATGGTTGCCCCACCTTCGGCACGTCTTTGTTATTGTGCCTAAGGTAAGATAGATTCATCCATCCTTATGGTTGGGAATGTAAAGAGTGGAATCCGCCTTGTGTAAGACTTCGACGCGCTGAATGCAGCCCTCGTAGTAGTGAATCCGAACGTACAATCCTTCTCGAATGGGACCTTTGCGGAAAGGTGCATTTTGAAAACATGGTGTGTTATCAGCCGCATAATACGAGAACGATACTCCGTTTACCGAAAAAGACTCTAATGTGGGACCTAGAGTTGGAGCCGGGCGGAAATCTTTTACAACCCCCTCCACGATCAAACTCTTACCGGACACATATTCATTCTGCAGTTTGGCATATTCGTTCCAAAAGACCATTGAAGATACAAGAAGAAAGATTGAAGCCGCCGTAGTCATCATAATTCCCGCAATAAAGAAATACTTTTTATTCCTGAAAAACTTAATCTTAATGAGGAGCACTCCGATGATAAACAAAACGTATAGATGAATTGGTGGCCATGGTAAAGACCGTAAACCTAGCTCAAATATGGTCTGGTAGTTATCCGCTGTCATAAAATGACCCCTTTCCGTCAGTACAAAAGTTGTTTTATAACTAGATCGAAAATTTCCAACGCGTGATTCCCTTCCCCAGCGCCGCAATCCGTCGCAAACCCCACCACATCGCCACTCCCCCCAGCGCGAACAGCATCGGAAAGCACTCCAGCGTGTATCGTACTTCGGGCGCCGTGATGGTTGTCAGCAGGGCGCTGCGCATCAGCATATAGGCCAGCATCGGCAGCCAAAAACGCGGCCTGAGCCACATCCCCGCAACTCCCAACAGCAGGTAAAGCGCATTCAACCCCACGTAGGCCCAGCTGATGCAGGTCTCCTCCTCGTGGTTCTCGTAGACCCACCAGTCCAGGTCGATGGGCAGGTTTTCCACGCGCGGCCTCAGCCACATATCTGCCATCCGTCCCAGCGGCAGCCACAGGTAGTAACGCAGCGGGTGCACCACGATCCGCTCATCAGCCAGCATGCCAAAGCTGGCATCGATCTCCGGCGTCAGCTCCGTTTTCACGTTGTATTCGGCGGCCAGTCTTGCGGTTTCAGCGTACTGCTCCTGTGAATCGAAAGCTCGCGCAGGCAGCTTGTTCATCTCCAGCGTGTCGCCGGGAATGTGCCAGTAAACCTCAGCAGTCGAATTGAAGTCCAGGCACCAGCTCTTCACCCAGTGCTCCCAGCCGGGATGGGGAAGTTCGCCTGGATTGATGGCCTGCCGTGGCGCCAGCGGCTGAAGAACGTGAAAGGTCTTCCAGTTGCGCCAGCTCCAGGCTGCAAACGGCATCAGAGCCAGCAGCGCGCAGACCACAGCAATTCGGGTCAGTTTTGTATTGGAAATTGCGCCATCGCCCACTTTGCGCCCCAGCCCGATCAGCAGCGCCGGCGCCAGAGCCACCGCTACCAGCCCTCCCTCCGGCCTGAGAAGCGCCGCAAAGGTCACCGCAAACGTAAACCACAGCGCCGCCGGCCATCCCGGCCGCGTCCGGAAGCGGGCTGCCGACCACAGCGCCAGAGCAATCGCAAACAAGGTGGGCGCCTCGGTCAGCGGCTCGGCGGCATAAACCGCTGTGAAGGGGCAAAGCGTGGCCAGCCATAGCGTGCAGTGCGCTGCCCCGGTGCTGAGCGGCATAGGCGCTATGCGGCGCGCAAAATCGGCCAGCAGCAGGCAGCCGGCCAACTCCATCGCAATCTGCGCCCAGGCCGCGGAAACGTAGTTTTCCATCCCGAAGAGCCGGAAGCACAGGGACAGAAACAGCGGGTAGCCCGGCAGCCGCATCAGCGCCGGAACCAGCACGCCCCCGCCCTCTGTCTGGGCATAACTGCCATGCAACAAGAGGTTTTTCGCCAGGTCGCCGTAGATCAGCGGATCGCCGTCGAGATTAAAAAACTCCTTCAGCATCCACAGCCGCAACGCCAGCCCCAGGGCCAGGGCCAGCAGCACAGACACCGCGCCGGCCACAGGGAAGCGTCTCCCGCTGCAGGTTGTCGATTGACTATGGAGGGCGGTTTCCATACGATTCGTACTGTATAGCGTAGACTGTTTTTCCGGTTTCCGCGCCCCCATTTTTTCGCAGCCCTTTTTTCGTGGTCAGGAGCGTTTAGGATTAAATAAGCCTCTCATGCCGGATAAACAGATATTCTTCGACCCGCAACGCAAGCGCTGGAAACGGCTGCGCCGCATTCTCGACGCTATGGCCGTGGTTTTCACGCTGGTTCTGGTAGTTTTTATCTTCAACGTGCTGCGTTATCAGCAGTTACCCGAGCTCTTGCTGCCCACCCCCCGGCATAACTACAAGGCGCTACCTGATCGTGCCACATTGTTGCGCGGCGTTAAAGAACAGCGCCCCACCCGGCGCAAGACCACCCGCAAGCCCTCTGAGATTCCCTTCAACACCGGCGAAGGTCTGCGCGCGGCCTACTACGTGCAGGACGACCCCGCCAGCTACTCCTCCTTCAAAGAGCATGTCCAAGAGATCGACATGCTCTTTCCGCAGTGGCTGCATGTCAACTCTCCCCAGGGGACATTGATGGCCACCAGCGGCGACCACCGCCATGAGTATCCAATTGTCGACGGAGCCACAGTCCACGATCCCGACGACTCGAACAGGGTTAAGAGGGTCATCGAGGCAACCAGGGATGACATTGAGGTCTTTCCTCACCTCAACAACTACAACTCCATCTCCCAGCACTGGGATCCGGCCTTCGCCGGCGTCCTCGCCGACGTCTCAAAACGAGCCGCGCTACGCCAGCAAATCGTTCGTTTCCTTACCGCATTCCCCGCTTATCGCGGACTTTCCCTGGATATCGAAAATATTCCTGACAGCGCCACTCCGGATTATCTGAACTTCATCCAGGAACTCTACGCCGACCTGCACCCCCGCAATCTCCGGCTCTACGTCAGCACTCTGGTCTCTGCGCACGACGACTCCCTGAAGCGCATTGCCGCCAACTCCGACGGCATCGTGCTCATGAACTACGACCAGCACGAGATTGAAAGCCAGCCCGGCCCCGTCGCCAGCCAGGATTGGTTTGTGGCCAACCTGCAACGCGTCCTCAAGATTGTCCCTAAAGAGAAGCTCATCTGCGCTATAGGCAATTACGGCTACGACTGGACGCTCTCCATCCCTAAAAAGGGGATGTTCCGCAAGCATTCCACGCCCGAAGTTCTCAATACCGATGCCCTCTCGGTCTCCGACGCGTGGCAGCGCGCCTCCGACGCCGAAGCCGACCTTAGCCTCGATCCCGACACCCTCAATCCCCACTTCGAGTACATCGACGAGGACAACAACCAGCGCCATGTTGTCTGGTTCCTCGATGGCGTCACCGTGCTCAATCAGATGCGCGCCGCTCGCGCCTTGGGATTGCAAACCTTTGCCCTATGGCGCCTCGGCGAGGAGGACAGCTCCCTGTGGAGTATTTGGGACAAGCCCAGCAACCCCGACTCGCTGAAGGCCCTCGGCCAGGTCCAGCCCAGCCATGACGTTGACACCGAGGGCGACGGCGACATCATCCGCATCACCGATACACCCAAGCCTGGTAAGCGCACCGTGCAGGTGGACGGCGACGAGCCCGACGAGCGCCGCAGACTCATCCTCAATGAGCATATGGATGTCTATCCGCGCACCTACGTCATCGAGCAATACGGATACCATCCCAACCAGGTCGCTCTCTCCTTCGACGACGGGCCCGATCCCAAGTGGACTCCCAAAATCCTCGACATTCTCCGCGATAAGGGCGTCAAGGCTACCTTCTTGCTCATTGGCGACGAGGCGCAGGCCAATATCGGCCTCATGAAACGTGTGGTCCGCGAGGGTCATGAGATCGGCAACCATACCTGGACCCATCCCGACATCAGCGAAATCTCCACCCGCCAGCTCGACCTCGAGCTTAAGCTCACCGAGCGCCTTTTCGCCAGCAAGCTCGGCATCCAGCCCCTCTACTTCCGTCCTCCATACGACATCGACGAGGAGCCGGGAACCGACGACCAGGCTGCCCCCGTCTACCGCATCCAGCAGGACGGTTACACCATCGTCGGCAGCAAGATCGACACCAACGACTGGAACGAGAATCCCCGTAAGTCGCCCTTCGAGATCGCTCAGGTTGTCCTCGACCAGTTGGAGATCATGAAGACCAAGCCGCAGTTCCGCGGCTCCATCATCCTGCTCCACGATGGAGGCGGCGAGCGTTCAGCCACCGTTGCCGCCCTGCCCGTCCTCATTGACGCCCTGCGCGCCCATGGTTACAGCATTGTCACCGTCTCCTCGCTGATGGGAAAAACCACCGATGAGGTGATGCCCAAAATCAGCTTCCGCCAGTACCTGCGCGCCCTGCCTGACTCCATCGCCTTTTCCACCCTGGACGTCGCCGGCGAATTCATCGTGCTGGTCTTTTTCCTTGGCAACATCCTTATGAGCGCCCGTCTCCTGCTGGTCGGCATCTTTGCCGTTATCGAACGCTCGCGCGCCCCCCACCCCGCCGCCTCGCCCGGATTTAATCCCCGCGTCGCCGTCCTCATCCCCGCCTTCAACGAGGAGAAGGTCATCGTGCGCACCATCCGCTCGGTGCTCAACTCCGACTACCATAACTTGCGCATCATCGTCGTTGACGATGGCTCCAGAGACCACACCTTTGATGTCGCACGCCAGGCCTACGCCGCCGAAATCGCCGCCGACCGCGTCCAGGTCCTCTCCAAGCGCAACGAAGGCAAAGCCTCCGCTCTTAATTTCGCTCTCGACCATCTCACTGAAGAGTTCTATATTGGCATCGACGCCGATACCGTTATCGCCCCTGACGCCATCAGCAAGCTCATCCCCCACTTCGAGGATCCGCGCGTCGGCGCCGTCGCTGGCAACGCCAAGGTCGGCAATCGCGTCAATCTATGGACCCGCTGGCAGGCCCTCGAATACATCACCAGCCAGAACTTCGAGCGCCGCGCCCTCGACCTCTTCAACGTTGTCACCGTCGTCCCCGGAGCCATCGGCGCATGGCGCACTGCCCCCGTTAAAGCTGCTGGTGGCTATCCCATCAATACTGTGGCCGAGGACGCAGACCTCACCATGAACCTGCTCGAGCAGCAATTCAAGGTCGTCTACGAGGACCGTGCCCTGGCCTTCACCGAGGCCCCCAGTGATGCCCGCGGACTCATGCGCCAGCGCTTCCGCTGGTCCTTTGGAATCCTCCAGGCCGTCTGGAAGCATCGCCTGGCCTTCGTCCGCAACAAGGCTATGGGCTACTTCGCCCTGCCCAACATCCTCATCTTCCAGATGCTGCTCCCTCTCGTCTCACCCTTCATCGACCTCATGTTCCTGGCCGGCATCGTCCATTTCTACGTCGACCGCTACTTTCATCCCCTCTCCGCCTCGCCCGCCGACTTCTATAAGCTGCTGGTCTACTTCCTCGGCTTCATGATCATCGACTTCATCGCCTCTTCCATTGCTTTCTCGCTCGAGCGCCGCCACCCCGCCAACAAGGGCGACTTCTGGCTCCTCTTCCACATCTGGCTGCAACGCTTCGCCTACCGCCAGCTCTTCTCCATCGTCCTCTTCAAGACCCTCAAGCGCGCCATCGACGGCAAGCCCTTCAACTGGGATAAATTGGAGCGCACCGCTCGCTTGAGCAAGCACACTCTCGCCCTCACCGAAACCATTTAACCGGACTTTTTCGATTCCTCTTGTTTCACCGGGGAACTTTCCCATCTCCCGGCCCGGATGCAATTTGTCATTCTGGCGGGGGTACTTCTATACTGCCTTAACCGAGGTGTCCCACTCTGTAGCGGCGATATCCCCGATAGCGACTCAGCGAATACTGAAATCAGGAGTGCTATGAAAGTTTTTCTGCGAATGGCTTTGGCATTGTGTCTTGCGTTTACGTTGACTGGCCTTGCGGCCGCGCAGCAGGCAGTTGCGCCTCCGCCCAGGCCCGCTGACAGCGGCCCCTCGCTGGCCGTAACCATGCAGTTCATCCAGGACAAACTGAACCATCTGGGCGTGGTCAACTATGTGGGGTATAACCACGACAATATCGACGGCTCCAACTGGACAAACAGCTTCAGCACCGAGACCACCAATGTTGCGGCCGATCCCGCCACCTGCCGCATCAGCTATCACGAGAAGCGGATCAAGGACGGCGACGTGACCTCGGACAAGGACTTCACGTTCAACCTGAGCGAGATTCAGGAAGTGGTCATCATGCCGCGCGACCAGTTGCTCAAGAAAGTGAATACCAGGGCCGGCCACCCATCCTGGGATGCGCGCATCGATCCGCCGGTCTCCATGCTGGTTGTGCGCAAAGCGGAAGATACCGAGTGGTACTTTTACTTCTTTGATGAGGATCTGGCCAACCGCGTGGCCAAGGCTGTAGTCCATGCGGTCGAGCTGTGCGGCGGCGGGAATAAGAGCCCGTTTTAGGGAGTGGCGACAGGCTCTCTTCGCCCTATGTGCAGCCCCCGCTCGCGTAAAATAGCACAGGACTCCAAAACATGGCCTGTAACCCTCCCGACGAAGAACAGTTGATTCGCGTTCAACCTAAGCTCGCCCATCTCGCCCGCCTCATCGGCAACACCCACCTGCTGGCCATCGACTTCCGTTTCCGTGGAGCCGACCGCGTCCTCTACGCCAAGTGCGAGCAGGGCAACCTGACCGGAAGCATCAAGGACCGCATGGCCTTCCACATTCTCAAGAATGCCTATCTGGAAGGCGCCATCAAGCCCTCCGACACCATTGTCGAGGCCACCAGCGGCAACACCGGCATCTCCTTTGCCGCACTCGGCCACGCCCTCGGCCACCCTGTAACCATCTTCATGCCCGACTGGATGAGCATCGAGCGCACCCGTCTCATGCAGAGCTTTGGCGCCACCGTGATTCCCGTCTCCCGCGATCAAGGCGGATTTCTCGGCAGTATCCGCATGACAGAAGAACTCGCCGCCAAGGGCGGAGTCTTTCTCCCCCGCCAGTTTTCTAACCACGGCAATGTCGAGGCCCACGAGCAAACCACCGGCCCCGAAATCTGGTCGCAGCTCGAAGCTGCCGGCCTCCGCCCCGATGCCTTTGTAGCCGGCGTCGGCACCGGCGGCACTGTCATGGGCGTGGGCAACTATCTTCGCTCCCGCAATCCTGCCATTCGCGTCTATCCCGTCGAGCCGGCCGAGTCGCCCACCCTCTCCACCGGCTGCAAGGTCGGCGCGCACCGCATCCAGGGAATCAGCGATGAGTTCATCCCCGCCATCGTCGATCTCTCCGTGCTCGATGCCCCCATTGAAATCTCCGACGGCGATTCCATCCTCATGGCGCAGAATCTCGCTGCCTGCCTCGGCCTCGGCGTGGGCATCTCCTCCGGCTGCAACTTCCTCGCCGCCGTCAAAGCCCAGCAGCAGATCTCGCCCGATGCGGTCGTCGTCACGGTCTTCTCCGACGACAACAAAAAATATCTCACCTCCGGCCTCATGCAGAAGGAGCCCGTCCGCCTGGATTTCTTGACTCCGCAAATCGAGCTGGCCGGAATCAGCGTCCTTCCCGCTCCCCGCGCGGCCCTGGCCGCGTCATCCTGAGCGACCGGAGTGCAGCGTAGGGAGTCGAAGGACCTGCTTCTGCTTTTAAATCTGGGTGCCCCATCCTTGACCTATCCACACATTCCGGGTGCCCCACCTCTTAACCTACCCACAAATTTCGGGTGCCCCATCCATTCGCGTTGCCGGGGTCCCCGGCGACTCGGGGTCCCCAGCGAGCGATTTTTGCTCGCTGGGGTGAAGGGACAGGTCTTCGTCGCTGGGGTGGCTGGGCGATTGGGTGGGATAGCACAACACTCAATAGCTGTGTCATCCTGAGCGACCCTGAGTGCAACGAAGGGGAGTCGAAGGACCTGCATTTGTTTTTTATGTTTTGAAAGGGCACGATTTTAATCGTGCCACTAACCCATAACAAGTTTTTAGAAATCAATCCACGCGACGAAGTCGCGCTCAAATCCTCTCACCCCCTCGCGCCCCCGCAAATGCTGTCAACTCAAGCGCAACACCCATGCGTCGGCGAATGATAAAGCCATTATGCATCAACCGAGAATCCTTTCTGGCGATATGGGCGTTTAAAGGGACCAATCTCTTAAAGCTCCCGTTTTGCTGACGACTGTTCATGTCTGGGTGAATGACAGTTTTGGCCTCCTTGAGCGGGAGAGGGTCGGAATTCGTTGAAAATATTCTTCATCGGTATCACATCCCACACACATCCGCGGGGCGATAATGATCTACATAACGAGAGGTCAATTCATGATGCGCTCCAAACTTGTCCTACTCTTGTCATTGCTTTTCCCGCCTTGGCTTTCCGGCCAGGAAGATTTCTGTTATCAACCCGCCCCCACCGCTGATGTGCAACTCCTGCTCTCTGTATCCGGCGGAAGAACGGACTTCCAGCAGGGTGAAATCATTCCACTCGACCTATCCTTCACTGCAAACAAGGAAGCCGTTTATTGGGCAGAAAACGGCACATGGGATTACAGCCATCGGCTGCACTTCGAGCAGTATTGCGTTAAACCTGCAGCGCCGGATCCGCTTGAGACCTATTACCACAGCGATGGCGGAGCCGGTGGCGGGCAACGATCTGACGAGCCTCTCGGTGCGAAGCCATTTGTCGCCCATGCAGAACTGAACGAGTTTCTCACACTTATGCCAGGAAATTACGAAGTTTATGTGGTGAGCTTTCGCGTTGGCATGCAACTCGTCCGGTCCAATACGATCCAGCTCCAGATTCAGAGGGCAACCCCCGAGTGGGCCAAGGCACAGATCCAGGACGCTGAACGAGTACTTTCTGCGCCGGTAACTACGATGGACACGATCCGCGCCGCGCGCACCTTGCGATTCCTCATCTCGGAAGAGGCTGCGCGAGCCCTCGTTCGGCATTTCACCGGAAAAGAAAACTATGACCAGCCGGAAGTAACCGAACTGGAGTTGGGCCTGTTCGGCTCGCCCTATCGTCAACTCGTCCTCTCCGAAATGCATGAGCAGGTGACTGCTCCGAACCGTGCTGTTACTGAAGGCTTTCTCGATACACTCTCTCGATTGCAGATCACCGCCGATCCTACATGGAATCCTCCGCCCGACTCTGCCGCGCCCAATGTGAAGGAAAGATTCATGCGACGTTACGCAGACTATCGCATTGCGCTTCTTAATGCCGAAGCGCAGCGCCTCGCCGCCGCATTACCCAACAAGGTCGGTGCGGCCCATGCATTCTCTGCCGAAGCCCTCATCAAGTGCTGTGCCGATGACGCGGAACTGGCCGTCCCCGCGCGTCGAGCCCTCATCGAATCCTGGAAGAATCTGCCCGACTACGAACAACAGCGCCTGCTCACTTCCGACTGGCCGGTTCTTGGCGGTCCTGAAATGATTCCAGTTCTGAAGGAGATGCTCTCGGGGCCAGTTCCGAAAGAAGGGGGATTGGCTTCAATGGCGCACCATGATGCGCTGAAGCATCTCTTTGAACTCGATCCCCTGCTAGCCCGCGCGTTCATCGATCGCGACCTGCGCGAAGGCGGAACAAAACCGGCGGTTGAGCTTCTTGAGCTTCTCAGCGGAGCGGAATTGGCCACTGCTGTCCAACCCTCGGTTGACCGCATCGCGAAAGGACGCGGCAACAAAGACGACTTCAAACGTGTGGATCGCTTCGCCAGTAAGGAAGTCTTCCCGCAAATCAGCGCGGCATACGAGCAGTCTCTCAAGGCAAAGCGCTGCGATGGCCAGGAGTCGATGATCCGCTACTTCATCCGCATTAACCCGGAATTCGCCGCCGACCGAATTGACGATCTTCTCCGTCGGGAATCTACTTCGGATTGCGTCGCCAATGTCTTCCTTGAGCTGGAAGAGCAGCTTCCACTCGTCCAGGGCGCTGCAGTTCGCGCGCTTGATCATCAAAACACGTGGGTTGTGAGAGACGCCGCCAACGCGCTCGGCCGTTACGGCACAAGCGAAGCCGAAAGCGCCCTCTGGGCCCGGCTTGAAAAGCAACATAAAATATTAGCGGGGCGCACGTCGCAGCCCACGCGAAAACAAGGCAAGGAGGATGACCAAATCTATGTCTCGCAGGACCTCGTCGACGCCATCGGTATCGGTACAGCTTGGCTGTGCCCTCCCGAGAAGCTCGCGCGCTTGAAAGAACTTACCGACACCGATAGCGAACGCCAGTATATCGACATGTGGATCAATGCCTGGAAGGACGACCCACCCACTGTTACTCCGATGTGGCACGATGAGAGCTTCCTCGAATTTGATTTTCTGCTTGCGGACAGCTTGACCGAATCGCAACTGAAGACCCGACTTGCGTTACTTCCCCGCGGAACCAGGGTCGTATGGCAGATATGGAATCCGAGCTTTATTCGTCAGTCAGTGCAAAAGGCGGAGTTCGAGAAGTTTCAATCCTGGGCAAAGCCGCTAGGTGTAATGATCGATGCTAAAATCATTCCTTAGGCACAGCCGAAAGTTCTGTCTTTTGGTAACAAAAAGTCGGCCAGCGTTCATCGAATTGCACCAGTCGAATCTTACCTGGCGCTAATAGGCCATTGGACTCACCGAGATCGCCCGGGGCCGGCTTGGTTTTTCCTAGTCCCTAGTCCCTAGTCCCTAGTCCATGTTCCCTGTCCCAAAAACCGCGCCATCATCCCCGCCATCCGTTCCCAGTTCTCCGTCTCCCACGCCATCCCTTCCCGACCTATCGGGGTCAGAGCATAAAACCTGGCCCGCCGCCCGCTCGCCGACACTCCCCATTCCGCATTGATCCATCCCCGCCGCAGCAAGCGCTCCAACGCCGGATGAATAGTTCCCTGGTTCAACCTCAGGCCGCCGCCGCTCACTTCGCCGCCGCTCACCTCTTCAATCCGCCGCGCAATGCCGTACCCGTGCAGCGGCCCCATCGTCTCAATTGTCTTCAGAACCATCAAGTCCAGTGTCCCTTGCAAAACCTCCGGCCTCATCTCGCCCATCCGCCCCCACCTGTTGTCTTTCTACATGTACAATGGGCCGAGATATGTAGATTGTCAACAGAGACCTCACGCAAACAAGGAACCCGCAACCTTCACTTCTCACCACCCCGTAGGCGAGAGCCGCTTCTTCCACACCCGCCGGTCCAGATGCTCCTCGTACACCTCGATCATCGACCGCTTTTGCCCCGCATCCTGATGGCTACAGCCGGCAGAATCACGCCCATAACTACGCATAGAATCGGAAGGTTTTTACGCATAACTACGCATATAAATTGCCGGATTTACGCATAAATACGCATATATCCACCTGAAACCCCTATTTGTATTGACGCATAAACAGCCCAACACGAATTGGACTCTGTCGCTCCAATTACAGCAGGTGCCCACGCTCTACATTACATCCATAACTACGCATAAAATCTGCGTCACGCAGTGTATTTTTCGCGCGCCATGGTCACTGTTTCTATTCCCTATTCCCTGTTCCCTGTTCCCTGTTCCCTGATCTCTGACCCCTGTTCCCGCTTCCCAAATAACCCAATTTTGCGCAAAAAACCTCTACTTCGAAGTAGAGGTTGTTTTTTCTCGTTTTCGCGCCTGATCTTTGCTCTTTGTTCCCTACTCACTATTCCCTAGTCCCTAGTCCCTGTCTTTCTGGTCCCTACTCCCTGTCTTTCTGTTCCCTGTCTTTGCCCCTTCGGCTACAATCGATTGGCTATGTCTACCAAGTCTTCTGCCCCTTCCATTCAGCCGTGCTCGCCCCAGGGCGAGTTTGCCAATCAACCCTTTATCGATTTCAAGGCAACGGAAAACGCGCGCAAGATGAAGACAGCATTGGAGTTTGTCTTCAGCCAACTAGGCCGCGAATATGACCTCGTAATCGGCGGACAGCGCATCAAAACCGCGGAGAAAATCCGCTCCCTGAACCCCGCGCGCCCCGCTCAGATCGTCGGCATTCATCAGAAGGCCGGCGCCGAGCACGCCCAGCAGGCTATGTCCGCGGCCCTCAACGCATTCGAGACCTGGAGCAGAACTACAGTAGAATCAAGAGCTTCTCTGCTCCTCAACGCCGCCCGGATCATCCGCGACCACAAATTCGTGTTTTGCGCCTGGCTTACCTATGAAGTGGGCAAGAACTGGGCCGAGGCCGACGCCGATGTGGGCGAAACCATTGATTTCCTTGAGTTTTACGCCCGCGAGGCCCTGCGGCTGGCCGCCGCACAAACCCCCATCCAGTTTCCCGGCGAGCGCTGCGAGTTGCACTACATCCCGCTCGGCGTGGGAGCGGTCATTCCTCCCTGGAACTTCCCCTTTGCCATCATGGCGGGCATGACTTCTGCCGCCATTGTTACCGGCAACACGGTGATTCTAAAGCCCTCCAGCGACGCTCCCACCATCGCCGCCCTCTTCGTTCATGTCTTGGAGGAGGCTGGAATCCCGCCCGGCGTGGTCAACTTTTGCCCCGGCTCCGGCTCCACCTTCGGCAACGCCATCGTCGAGCATCCCAAGACGCGCTTCATCTCCTTCACCGGCTCCAAGGCCGTGGGCCTGGAAATTCACGAGCGCGCCGCCAAGGCTAAACCCAATCAAATCTGGCTCAAACGCACGATTTTGGAGATGGGCGGCAAGGACTCCATCCTGGTTTGCGCCGACGCCGATCTGGACGCGGCCGTCGAGGGCGTAGTGGCCTCGGCCTTCGGCTTCAGCGGGCAAAAGTGCTCGGCCTGTTCGCGGGCCATCATCGAAGCCCCGGTTTATGAGGCATTTACCGAGCGCCTGCTGGAGCGCGTGGCCAAGCTGACCGTGGGCGACCCCGTCCAAAACCACAACCTCGGCCCGGTGATCAACAAGGCCGCGCTCGATTCCATGCTTGCCTACATAGAGACCGGCAAGAAGGAAGGCCGCCTGATTGCCGGCGGCAATGCTCCAGCGACGGCAGACGGCGGCTATTTCCTTGAGCTTACAGTGTTTGCGGACGTGGCTCCCAATGCAAAACTTGCCCAGGAGGAGATCTTCGGCCCGGTGCTGGCGCTAATCAAAGTTGCCAGCTTCGAGGAGGGCCTGAAGGTGGCCAACAACACCGAGTACGGCCTGACCGGTTCGATTTACTCCACTGATCGCGCCAAGCTCGACCACGCCCGACGCGAATTTCACGTCGGAAATCTCTACTTTAACCGCAAATCCACCGGCGCCATGGTGGGAGCGCATCCCTTCGGCGGCTTCAACATGAGCGGCACCGACTCCAAGGCCGGCGGCCCGGATTACCTGCTGCTCTTTACCCAAGCCAAGAGCGTGGCGGAGAAGCTGTAAGACTATATTTGGACAGATAGAGCCCAATTCGCGCCAAGCTGTTTATGCGTCATTATAAATAGGGGTTTTAGCTGGATATATGCGTAGTTATGAGTAATATTGGGCAGTTTCTATGCGTAATTATGCGTAGCTCCTGCAAATTCTATGCGTATTTATGGGTGTGATGGGAAGCATGAAACGACCGGCAATCCGGGAATCACCGAAAAGAATAGCACTCGAATGCTGGTGCAGGCACCACCGGCATTCAATGACACCGGTGGTCACGATCCCGGCAAAATACTTGATATCAGAAGTTGTATTTGACACTCATCTGAATCTGCCGCGGTGGTTTAGTGCCATAGGAATTCTCCGAGAGAATGGAGCCGTAATTTTCTGCCGGGCAGGAAAGGCTATTGTTCGGCGCTGGACAGGTGGTCAAATTAAATACGTGATACGGAAGGTCGAAGTTGGGGTGGTTGAGTAAATTGAAGAACTCACCGCGAAGCAGCAGTCGATGACTATCGGCGTGAAGCGGGAAGCTCTTGGAAAGCGAGAAATCGAGATCGGCAAAGGAAGGTCCAATGAGAGCATTACGCCCCTCGGTGCCGTAGGCCGGACCAAACGGCTCCGCAGCCGGCTGGGAGAAGGCGCATTGGTTAAACCAGTTCTGCGTCGTGCGGATCTGCATAGGAGCCTGGCATGAGGGATTGGCGGCCACCGGTCCGGGCTTGTTGGGATCGCCAACCAGATTGGGCCGCTCCGGGTTGCCAAAGGCAGCGGCAGCGGCAGAAGGCGCGCCCGCCATTATGACGGTAAAGGGCGATCCCGACTGAGCGGAGAAGATGCCGCCAGCCTGCCAGTTACCGAGCAGAGCCTTGCTCCATGCCGAGCCATTCGTCATGAAACGGTCGAAGGGCAAGTTGTAGACCGCGCTGAATGAGACGCGATGGGTGGCGTTGAAGTCCGATGGGCCGTTATCACCGCGGAGGTTCTGTGAGTCCTGCGGCTGGCCCGAGCCCGCGCTGCCGCCGAAGATGCTGGAGAGATTGTCGATGGAGCGGGACCAGGTGTAGGCGCCCAGGAAGGCCAGCCCGCGCGTAACGCGACGCTCGGTGCGGAACTGCATGGAGTTGTAGGAGCTGGCGGAGGCGGATTCGATGTAGAAGATAGAGGAGAATTGGGAGAACGGATAACCGGTAAATGGATTCTGCTGATTGCGATCAATGAAGGTGGCCAAGTGAGTGCCCTTGGAACCGACATAGGCCAGGTCGATCATCCAGTTCGGCATAAGTTCGTACTGAAGGTCGAGGTTCCACTGCTGCATGTATCCGTCGCGGAAGTGGGGATCGATCATTTCGCTCTGAGAAGTAGAACCCGGCTGACTGAGAATGTCCTGGATGGGGCAGAGGGAATAAGCGAGACCATCCAAGCAGGCGCCTGTTTGCGGATGGTAGGCCACATTGTAGAAAGGCGGGTTGGCGCGGGGAAAGACGTTGATCTGGCCAATGGCCTCATCGTAGAAGATGCCGTATGCGGATCGGACCACCCAGCGCTCGGACTTCATGGGCCGCCAGGCAATACCGATGCGGGGAGCAATGTCGCGGGGAGTTGAGTAGTAGGTGGCGCGGGGGATTCCGTCAGTCCCGGCCTGTGTATATGTCGCAGTGACAGTGTAACCGGGATAAGGATAAGGAATGCATGAGGTTTCCGGGCACGGCGTGAGCACGGGAACGCTGAACTGGTTGTGCGCTTCGACCGGCGGGCTGTTGAATTCGTAGCGCAGGCCGACGTTGAGCAGGAAGCGCGGGACGACGTGGATGTCGTCCTGAACGTAGGCGCTGACGCCGTGGCTCAAGAGGTCGCTGTTGGTGGTGCCGCTGGGAGCAACCGCATAGTCGGGAACGCCGAGGAGCAACTGGGCAAGGACACAGGCGCCGGCGTCAATGTTGGGACCGCCGGGATAGAGGGAATCGCCATTACAGGGGGGCAGACCAAATGAGTTCACAATACCGAGCATGGTCTGTGCCTCGAAAAACCAGTCGCCGCGGGCCTCGTAGTCAATGTAGTTGCCGATCTGGATGCGGCGGAAATCGGCCCCTATCTTGAACTGGTTTTGGCGTACCGTCCAGGCCATATTGTCGGAGATCTGGTAGGTGTTGTCGCGGCGGTTCTCTGGATACTGAATGGGCGCGCCGATGCCATTGAAGCTGATTGAGCAGCCACCCTGGATACCACACTGCAGGGAATTCAGATTAGCACCCAGGTTGATATTGGGCGCGCCCAGATCTATGGGATTGGTGAGAACATCGGGAAAACCTAATTGGGATTCTATGTTAACGCCATGGTTCTGCTGGAGGAAGGTGGCACCCATGCGCGTAAAGCCGAGGCGGAACTCGTTGACCAGACTGGAGCGGAAGACGCGGGTCCAATCGACGCCCGCGTTCTGGCCGAAGATGGAAGTGTCGCTGCCGTATCCGGGCAGAGAGGTGAAGGAATTGACCGGATCGAATGGATCGAAGCGGCTTTCGTCCGTCAGAGAGTAGTGGAAGGAGATGCGATCGTTGGGGTTGGCCTGCTCGTCAACCTTGACGGAGATCAGATTGAGCGATTCGTCGATGACGGGAGCGGAAAGAAAGGTATTGGATGCAGTTAAGTCAGAGCCGACATTGGCAGCGGGATAAAGATTCTGCACACCCTGGCCGCTCGCCAGGCCGTTCATGCACGGACCGGTTGGAGCCGGACAGGGAATATTAGTGATAATTATTCCCGCCAATGCTTCGGCTGCCTGCCATTGCGTCTGGGAGGGAATGGTTGCTTCGCGCGTATTCGCCTGGCGCAGGCGGAGCTGCTCGTCGGATAAGAAGAAGAAGGTCTTGTTCTTACGCAGTGGCCCGCCGAGCGTGCCGCCGAATTGGTTGCGGTCGAATCGCGGAATGGAGCCGCAGGTGCCCTGGATCGAGCCGGAGGTACAGTTGGGGAGATCGTAGTAGTTCTTGGCGTCCATCGTTCGGTTGCGCAGGAACTCGAAGAGGCCGCCATGGAAGGCGTTAGTACCGCTCCTGAGCACCATGTTGATCTGGGCGCCGCTGGCGTGGCCGAACTCGGCCGAGTAATCGCCCGACTGCACCTTGAACTCCTGAATGGCGTCGATAGAGGGCAGCGCGACGTACTGATTGAGGTAGGGATCGTTGTTGTCGACGCCGTCGAGCATGAAGTTGTTGGACTGGTCGCGGGCGCCGTTGACATTGATGGAGCCGCCCTGCGTGGAGTTCTCAGAGCCCTGGGTCGGCAACTGTCCGCCCGGCGCCAGCAAGGCAAAGGACAAGAAGTTGCGCTGGTTTAAAGGCAGATCCTCGACGAGGCGTTCGTTGACCACCTGGCCGAGCGTGGAGGTATCGGTTTGCACAATGGGAGGAGTCTCGGTGACGCGCACTTCCTCAGTGACTGCGCCTACACGTAGCGCAAAATCGACGCGCACCGTCTGATCCACGTCCACGACGACGTTGCGTATAACACTCCTGTGGAAGCCCGCGCACTCGACAGCAACGCGATAGCGGCCCGTGGACAGAAGAGCAACGGTGTAGTCGCCGTCCTCATTGGTCACCGCATTGCGAGCGGCGTTGGTCTCTTCGTTGGTGACGATCACGCGCGCCTTAGGAACGACGGCGCCGGAAGGGTCTTTAATGGTGCCCGTGATGGTCCCCGTTGGACCACTGGCAAACAGAAGAGATGAAGCAGCCAAAAACGACGGCAGAAAAATACGATAAATCCATCGACTCGCCATGTGGTTCTCCTTTAGACGTAAACCCACAATCTTCGTAGACGGTATTGTACTGGAAACCCTAAAGTATAGACCAGATAGTTAAAGATACGCCAGAAGGTTATAACACTCCGCCGCAAATATCTGAATTTGCAGGGAATAGGCAGACTTGACAGGATGTAAATATTCCACCCTAGATCACCCCAACGAGCAAAAATCGCTTGTTTGGGACACCGAGTCACCGGGAACTCCGAAGCCGAAAAGACAAGAACGCGGCGAGGATGTGGCACCAAGAGAGTGGCGCTAAATCATGGCGCGCGGCTGGGCAGCCTCCTCGGCTTCCAGTTTGCTGCCAACATCAGCGGCGGCGGCGGCCAGCACGTGGTGGTGGATGGTAAACAACGCCAGTTCGAGGCGGTCGCTGACGCCGGTCTTGTCGTAGATAGAGCGCAGGTAGTTTTTGATTACCTGCTCAGTGGTCTTGAGGCGAGTGGCGATCTCGCGATTCTTGCATCCCTGGACGATGAGCGCGACAATGCGCATCTCCTTGGGAGTAAGCCGGTCGCGCACCCGCGTGCCCACCATGTCTTCCTCGGGCGATTCAGTCACCATGACCTGAGGAGGCAGCCAGGTTCCGCCGGAAGCCACGGAGCGCACGCACTCCACCAGAGCCGGCCCGGTCACGTTGCGATAAACCACGCCGCGATAGCCCTGGTGCAGGTAGGCGCCGGCGTTGTCGTTGTTTTCGGCAATCACGATGCCGCGGCTGCCGGTGGTCTCCAACAGTGTGTGCAGCCGATCCATATCCGGACGCAGCGAGGCGGCAAACAGAACGATGGAGCCGGGAAACGTGGTGATGGCGTGTTGCATGCGGTCGAGGTCAGTGCATTGCGCAATGATGCGCATATCCTCGTCCATGGCCAGCACTTTGGCTGTGCCAGCCCGAAAAATAGCCTGCGAATCGGCCAGAATAATCTTGTTCATGATGCTCGCCTCATCAGAGCAACTCCTGAATCTCGAGTGAAAGCCAGGTCCGCGGTTTCCGCCACGCCTGAAGCACAGGTACGGGCTCAGGCGCTGACCTCATCTCTTTGCAGCCTATCGGCAGATTCCCGGAAAACCCTTCAAATGATTCAATCTGCAACAAAAATGGACGGGACAAATTCCCTTTGTGTCCAATCCCGGATTCAACCTCCCTGCGCGTTTACTTTTTCCTATAAATAAGCATATAGCCTGTTGACGCAAAGGACTACGAACATTTGCGCTCCGCCATTGTGCATTTTGATACTCGTTGACTGGCAATGGAAGCGAGGAAAGTTCTGCCTTGACCTCTGTATGCCTTCACATTGGAGTTTTCTTCCCTTAAAAAGACTCAACCATCTTTCTCCGCATCGAAAGGCGGTGAAGTTGATGTGTGCCGTGCCGATGTAGGAGATGGAGAGGTATGAATGGCCGATCGCGCGGAACTTATTGAAGTCGCGCTGGATAGTTTTCCGGAGGGCATTGCGCTGCTTGGCGGCGAGGGCCATATCATGCTCTGGAACCGTGCGGCAGAGGCAATCACCGGGTACGCGAGCGCAGACGTGCTATCGCGGCAAGCTCCTGAGCCGCTGGAGCCGCTGCTATTGGCCGGCGCGCGACTTGAAAATATCGAGCCGGACGCCGGCGGGCAACTGGGCCACAGGACGCTGGTTCATGCGCTGCACAAGCTGGGCCACGAAGTGCCGGTGATGGCGCGATTTTTTATGCTGCGTGACGGGATGGGCGGGCGCATGGGCATGTCTGTCCTCTTTCATCCCGCCGACAGCCTTGACGCGCTGCCGCATGGAGAGTGTGACCAGGGTGGAGACCTGAAGGCAAGCCAGTCAGTCCTTGAGGACCGTATGGCGACGATGTTTGGAGACTTCATGCGTGGCGGCCTGCCCTTCGGCGTGCTGTGGATTTCTGTAGACCAGGCTGCGGCGCTTCGCAAGACGCACGGAGCTGGAGCCTGCGAAGCAATGCTCGAGAAGGTGAAAACGACCTTAGCCAACGGGCTGCGGCCAGCCGAAGAGTTGGGGCGCTGGGGCGACGATGAGTTTCTGATCCTGTCGCACGAGCGCACGCCGGAGATGCTGGCGACTCACGCGCAGGCGCTGGCCGGGTTGGCCCGGACGGCAGAGTTCCGCTGGTGGGGCGACCGCGCATCGCTGACTGTGAGCATCGGAGCGGCCCAAGCCGAACAGGATGGCAGTTTGGCTGATCTGCTGGAAAGGGCCAAAGCCGCAATGTTAACCAGCTTTCATGCGGGCGGGAATCAGATCTCGTTCGCGCCTAGGAGGCAAGCATGTTCGCCATCATAGGCATCGTGTTGGTTTTTGCATCGGTCATTGGCGGCTTCCTGATGGAGAAGGGCCATATTCTGGTGCTGCTTCAGCCGGCCGAATTGCTGCTCATTGCCGGCGCGGCGACGGGCACGCTGCTGACGGCCAATCCGGTTCATATCATCAAAGGAATCGCCAGCGGGCTGCTGGGGATACTGAAAGGTTCGCCGTTTGACAAGGCACGCTATCTGAACACGCTTAAGATGATGTACCAGTTTCTGAACAAGGTTCGCAAAGAGGGATTGCTGAGCGTGGAGATGGACGTGGAAAAGCCCACGGAGAGCTCCATCTTCAAAAACTATCCAGAGTTTCTTGCCGATCATCATGCCCGGGACTTTGTGTGCGACACGCTGCGCATGGCCATTACCGGGGGCGTGGAGCCGTTCGACATGGACCAGATGATGGAGCTGGACATGGAGGTGCATCACCACGAGACGACGCAGCCGGTCAGCTCCTTGACAACGGTGGCGGATGCGCTGCCCGGTTTGGGCATTGTTGCGGCGGTGCTGGGCGTGGTAATCACCATGGGATCTCTGGGCGGCCCGCCAGAGGAGATCGGCCACAAGGTTGCGGCGGCGCTGGTTGGAACTTTTCTGGGTATTCTGCTGTGTTACGGCGCGGTAGGCCCCCTGGCCTCGAACATGGCCAAGACCGCCGACGCGCAGAATGAATATCTGCACGTGCTTCGGGTGCTGATCCTCTCGTTTCTGAAGGGCTCAGCTCCCATGATCGCCATCGAGATGGGGCGGCGGGCGATTCCCGCGCATGTGCGACCCAGTTTCGACGAGATGGAAAAGAACTGCAAGAGCCACGCGGTCAGCGTGGAACCGGCCGTGGCGGCCGCAGCTTAAAGCGGTTCCACAATTCACGTGCCTTTTCTGGCATCGTGCAGGGTGGCATTTTCTTAAGGAAAATGCCACTTGAGGGAAGTGGTTTCGGAGTACAGCAATTGTGGAACCGCTGTAGGGTTCGCAAACCCCGCTGGGGAGAGACAGAACATCATGGCAGCCAAGATTCAACCCATCATCATCATCAAGAAGAAGGGCGGCCACGGCGGCCATCATGGCGGCGCGTGGAAGGTGGCCTATGCGGACTTTGTCACCGCCCTGATGGCGCTGTTTATCGTGCTCTGGCTCATGGGCTCGAGCGAGCAAGTCAAGAAGGCTATTGCCGGCTACTTCAACGACCCCAAGGGAAGTGGCAAACTGCTGGGCACCATGATGAACGGCACCGGAAAAAATGCGGCGGTGCAGGCTAGCACCGACGACCTGCAAGAACTGAAAGAAAAGCTCGAAGTGGAGATCAAGGCACGCAAGGACCTGGAGAAGCTCTCCAAGCAGATTGAGCTCACGATTACTCCTGAAGGGCTGCGCGTTGAGTTGATCGAGGGCAAGAACGGCACCTTCTACCAGAGCGGCGGCGCAAAACTAAGCGAGAGCGGTCAGGAGCTGCTGGCACTGCTGGCAAAGGAGCTGAAGACGCTTCCCAATTCGTTGCTGATAGAAGGCCACACCGATGCGGCTCCATATGTAAACAGTACGGGTTATAGCAACTGGGATCTGTCGGCTGACCGCGCCAACTCTGCGCGACGGCTCTTACAGCAGGATGGGGTGCGCACCGACCAGGTAACCCAAGTGCGCGGTTACGCCGATCAGATGTTGCGCGTAAAAGACAACCCTACAGACCCTTCTAACCGGCGCATTTCGATTCTGGTCAAGAACGACAATGAAAATGTGAAAACGCTCTCGGCGGACAACGTGGTCAACGGTTCTACGCCATTACCGGTAACCGCGAAGACGCCCGCACCGGCAGAGAAAAGCGTCAAGCCGTAAGACGCACAGCTTGCAATGTTTATTGTTCGACGACCTCGACACTGGGCGCTGTGTCGCTTTGCGGTATGCATACAAACTGTATTGCGCTGATGACCGCGCAACTGGCCCCTCCCTGCGCATTATTGACGACAAGGAAGGTCCCTGTGCCGGGAGCGGTTGCGTCCCAACTGTAGGTCATGCTGGTGGATTGATCCCAGGACAGGTTCTCCCGGCTGGAGGTGGTGAGAGCGGCATTGATCACGCCACTGCTGGTTACGCCGAGCACCCCTACGCTGCTGCTGGGCTCGACATTCAACAGCGACAGATAGCCGTAGAGATAGTTGCCGGCCAGAGAGGCATTGGTGAAGGAGGATTGTGTTTGAGACTCCAGCCAACCCGATTCCACAGAGCCGTTGTTCCCCACGCCCATTTCAAAGGCGCTGCTGTTGTTGAAGAGGTAGAGATAGGTTGTGCCGCTGGCGGATTGGAAAGTAGCACGGCCGGGATAGGAGGAGTCAAAGGTGATTGCCTCAGGGCCGCCATTCGCGCTGCCTGCCGAGTAGACGCCGGCATTGTTCATGCAGCTCTGATTGATCGTCATGTTGCCCACGCCGTCGCCCGTGCCCTGAAAGACATCGGCGTAGAAGCCCGATGGCGTGTTGCCGCTGTTGTTGAATTCAGCGCCGCGGAGATAAAGTATGAACGGACCGGCGATGCTGGCTCCGGAGTAAGAGGCCTGCCGCTGGACATGCATGTTGCCAGCCTGCTCGCCGTCATTCGAGGTGTTATCCAGGACGAACATGCGATTGGCGTCGATGATGTAAACAATGAAGCTGGTGGAGGTGCCAGCGCCGCTGAGGGCAATTGTGAAGCGGCCTGAAGCGGGATCGGGCGCGGTGTAGGTCGCGGTAAAAGCTTCTGTCTGGACGGTTGCGCTGCCACCGCGGGCAGTGTCGATTATGCCGCTCGCACTCGTTCCTTGAGACGTGCTGAAGATGCCCGCCGTGAACTTCATGACGCCGCTGTTGTCTTCGCCGTCGAGGTCAAAGACGAAGCTCGAGCCGCTGATGGCGCTGGCGGAAAATGCGCTGGTCGTGGCCTGGTAGCAGTTGGCTGCGCCTTGCTGGTAGGAGGGCAATGTGCCCAGATCATCGGCTTCGATCATGCGAAATTGTTGCGCCGGTTGAGCGGAACTGCTGAGCGCAATCGCCCACTGCGTTGTCTGGATTCCCGCGGCTCCATCAGTTAGAACCGTGTGAATAAAAGCCAAGCCATTGTTGTCCGCGCCGACGCTGTAGCTGCCGCTGATCGTGCCTGAAGCTGAGCCAATGTCATAGCTGTTGGTGTCGAAGATGCCGCTGTTAAAGTTGCCCTGGCCATCGGCCTGAAAACTGGCCAGTGTAGCCCAACGCGTGCCGTCCGTGTCGATCGATCCCTGAAACAGGCAAACATAGCTGCCGTTGAGTCTGTTGTTGTTGGCTCCGCTCGGGCCGGCGGCAACGTTGATGGTGTAAGTGACAGGACCGGCAGTAGCGCCAAAGGTATCTTGTACTGAAACCTGGAAGGTAATCGCGCCGGACGAGACAGGCGTTCCGGTGATGGTCAGCGTGCTATCGCTCGTATTGGGAACAGACATGCTGCTGGGCAGACCGGTAACCGTCCATGTGTATCCGGGGGAGCCGCCAGTTACATTAATAGGCCCGGAGTAGGCATTTCCGGCGGTTGCGGTAGGCAGGGTGGTGGTAGTGATTTTAATCGCCGGATTGATAGTGAAGGTAGCCGGAGCCGATTTGCCAGAAGAAGTAGTAACCGAGACGCTGGCCGTACCGGCGCTGGCAATCAGATTGGCGGGTACCACGGCGGTCAGTTGTGTCTGGCTGATATAGGTGGTCGCCAAGGCTGTTGTTCCCCACTTTGCGGTCGAGTTTGAGATAAAGTACGCACCGCTGATGGTCAACGTGAAGGCAGGGCCGCCGGCCGTCGCCTCGCCGGGGCTTAGTCCGCTGATGGCCGGCGGCGCCTGGTTGATGGTGAAGGTAGCAGGAGCCGATGTGCCTGCCTTATTGGCGACTGTGATGCTGCCCGTGCCGGAAAACTCAATCAGACTAGCTGGAACAGAAACCCTCAACTGCGTGGGGCCGATGTAGATCGTGTACAAAGGGTTCGCGCCCCAGATGACAGTTGCATCCGGGGTAAAGGCCTTGCCCGTGACGGTCAACATGAATCCGGCTCCGCCGGCGGTGACCGCGGCGGGGGTGATGCTGGTGATGGCTGGCGGCGCCGGGGTGACAGTGAAGAAGGCCGTAGTCGACCAGCCGCCCCCAGATTCGTAGACCGAGACGCCAACCTCGCCAGCAGTGGCAATCAAGCTGGCCGGAACTGTGGCTGTCAACTGCGTGGAGTTGACGATGTTTGCGCCGATCCATGTAGATTCGAAGTAGGTGTTCATCCGCGCGTCAAAGTTGGCTCCGTTGACAGTCAGCGTGAATGCCGCGCCGCCAGCAGGGACTGAAGATGGGCTCAGGCTGGTGATGACGGGTGGTGGAAGCGTAACAGAAAAAGTGACGGGGGCCGATGTTCCCCCTGCGTTGGTCACCGTCACATTGACCGTGCCGACTGTTGCAATCAGGCTGGAGGGAACCTCCGCCGTGCGCGTTTTCCCTCCCGCAGAAGTAGTGGCCAGTGGTGTCGCTCCCCAATTGACAACAGTGTTGGAATCGAAGTACGAGCCGAAGACGTCTATTGTAAAGGTGCCAGAGCCGGCGGCTATGCTCTTTGGGGACACGGAGCTGATGACGGGTTGCGCAGGATTGATGGTAAAAGAGAGTCCGGACGAGGTTCCGCCGCTGGTGACAACCGTGACGGTTGCAGAGCCGAAAGGGATCAGGCTGGCTGGAACAACTGCCGTGATCTGGGTGGAACTGATGAAGGTTGTTGCCAGCGCACTGTAGTTCCACCTCACTACTGTCGCTCCCGCACCGGAAACAAAGTTGGAGCCGTTGATGGTGAGCGTGAAGGACCCACTGCTGGAAAGCGCGGATGTCGGACTCATGCTGGTGATCGTGGGCGCGGGCAAAGTGACGTAGGGCGCGATCTGGGAGGAAACCCCGCCGGCTGTGACGGATGTGACGCCGGTTGTGTGAGCGGTAGCAACCTGGCTGGCAGAAACCGAGGTCTCGCTCGCTGCCGCGGTCATCGGAGGCAGGCCAGAAGCGGCAGGCTGTGTAGTAACAGTGAATGAGACGCCGGAGGAGACGCCGCCGTCTGTGGTGACCGAGATGCTGGTGACGCCGGCATTGCCAATCAGGCTGGCTGGGACAGCCGCTGTGAGTTCAGTGTCTCTTACATAGTTTGTCGGAAGCGCGGTTGCGCCCCACTTCACGGTCGAATCGGGAGTAAAGTTCATTCCGTTGATGGTCAGCATGAAGACCGGGCCGCCCGAAATGGCCGCGCTGGGAGTCAGGCTGATGAGCTCGGGGGCCTGTGCCAACGCTGCCAGCGCCCATGCCAAAGCCAGGATTACCGGAAAGGCCACGGTCAACCATCGCAGGAACGTACGTGCACTTTGCATTAGTAACTCCTTCGGGCGGCGGTACAATGGCTGCCTTGATTAAGAAATCGTCAATATTTAAGGGATTTAAAAGATTACTTTTGTCTATTCTCGTAGTTGTTCCAAATATGGGGTTCTAAAGGCGGAAAGGTGGAGTGAAGCATCGCAGCCCAGCTTAGAGTTTTCTAATCTCTGGAAGATTGTGCGGACAGCCTTCCGGGACATGCCTGCGGGGTTTTACCCCATGATTTGCCTCTCTTGCGAGGGCCGCTTCCGCTCACCCCCTCCCGCAGGCAGTCCGCAACGCCTATAATCAGCCTGTTGTGCATACTTTTCCTTCATTTCGTACCGGCCGGGCCGGGTGGTTAGTGGGATTGGGCCTTCTAGTGGCCCTTTCCTGTGCAGTTTGCGCTCGCGCGCAGACGAATTTTGAGACCAGCCCTGCCCCAGGCGGCCGCATTCTGCTGGTGCTGCCTTTTGACAACCGCACAGGGCAGCCGAGCTTGGAATGGATTCGCGAAGCCGTGGCGGAGATTCTTAGCAGCCGTCTGGCGTCGGCGGGTTTTGCCCCCCTGAGCCGCACAGATCGCATCTACGCGCTGGATCACCTGGGGCTGCCGCAGGGCTTTCACCCCTCGCGAGCCAGTTCTATCAAGCTGGCCGAGACACTGGATGCCGATTCGATTATCGTGGGCAATTACGTAACGGACGGCACCAGTATTGTGGTCGAGGCGCAGTTGGTGGACGTGCCCCACCTGCGCATGAGCCAGCCGGTTACCGTTCGCGGCGAGATGCGCGAGATGATCACGGTCTTCGACTCGCTGGCTTGGCAACTGACACGGCAGATCGATCCCGGTTTCAAAGTCTCCGAAGAAACCTTTGTGGCCGCCAGCTCCGGCATGCGCCTGGACGCCTTTGAGCAGTACATTCGCGGCATCACCGAGCCCGACCAGCAGGAGCGTCTGCGACATCTGAATCAATCTGTTCTGCTCAATCCGAAGTTCAGCCCGGCCTGGATGGCGTTGGGACGCGAGGAGTACGCCGGCCAGCGCTACGAGCAGGCGGCGGAGGCTTTTGCCAAGGTGGGAGGCAACGGCGCCGACGCCGACGACACCCTTGAGGCCGGCTTCTACCGCGGCCTCTCGCTGCTGTTCTCCGGGGACTACGCTCGTGCCGAGGAGGCCTTTGCCGGCGTGGCCCGCGTGCTGCCGCTGGCGGAGGTGTTGAACAACCAGGGAGTCGCGCTCGCACGGCAGGGCAAGGATGGCATTCCACTCTTCCGCCAGGCGGTGGCCGCCGACGCCAATGCGGCCGACTACCACTTTAATCTTGCTGTCAGCCTGAAGCGTCATGGCGGCTATGATACTGAAGCTCTAACCGAGCTGGCCCAGTGTTTGCGGCTGCGTCCCAACGACAGCGAAGCCCAGATGATCCAGAAGTCCTGGACAACGCCTGACAAGCCCACGCCGGCAGCGTCCGGACCAGAGAAGCCGGAGAAGACGATTGCAACACTGCCGCCCGCTGGTTCAGACGAGGCAGAGGAGGAACCCGAGACCAAGGCCGACCCGCTGGAGCGCATCCAGCGATCATTTGACGAAGTCGCCTTCCGCCAGGCCGCTCTCATGCTGGATAAGATCAACAGCGCCCGGCTGAGCGCTCTTCCGCCGCAGCAACGCGCGCAGGAACTCTCAAATCAGGCTCATGAGTACCTCACACGCGGCCTGCTGCTGGAGGCTGAACGGCTTTATCAGGCCGCCGTGGCCGCTGACCCCAAGCTCGCCGCAGCTTACGCCGGTTTGGCGGAGATTCGCGAGCGCACCGGCGACACCAAGGCCGCCCGCAAAGAGGCAGTTACATCGCTGGAACTACTGCCGTCGGTGGATGCGTACCTGGTGCTGGTGCGGCTGGACCTGGCAGCCAACCATCTGGACGAGGCGAAGCAGAACGTAGATGCGGCCTTGAAGATCGACCCCAACAGCAAGTGGGCGCTGGAACTCAGGCGCCAGATTGCGGTCAAGGGAGGACCGAAGAAATAGCGTTTCCCCACTTTTGGCGAAAGGAAACATCACAACGGTGGATCTCGGGGCAGTCAGATCAAAGAGAGAATGCCATGAAGGAGTGAGCCATGATGCAGCGCGTATACAGGATTGCGGTACTAACCGGTTTGCTCACCGTTTTTGGGCTGAGTGCGCCGGCCCACGCCCAGCAGCCCCTGGTTGATAAATTTGTCCTCGCCGACACTATCCAGCCGGTCACAGAAGGCGAGCTGGACCGGGCGATTGCCCGCGCCAACTCGGACGGCGCCAGCGCCCTGCTGATTGAGCTTGACACGCCTGGCGGACTGCTGGACACGACCCGCACCATGGCCGGAGCAATTCTTGGTTCAAAGGTCCCAGTCATCGTGTATGTGGCTCCAGCGGGCGCGCGCGCCGGCTCGGCGGGTTTCTTCCTGCTCGAATCATCCGATATCGCCGCCATGGCTCCCGGCACCAACGCCGGAGCGGCCCACCCGGTGATGGAGCTTGGTCCCCAGCCCGATGCCATCATGAGCCAGAAGATCGAGAACGACGCCGAAGCCTTCCTGCGCTCCTACGTGACAAAACGTAACAGGAACGCCGAAGCCGCCGAGGCCGCTGTACACTCCTCGCACTCTTACACCGCCCAGGAGGCTCTGGATCAGCACCTGATTGACCTGATCGCCTCGAATGACTGGGAGCTGCTCAAGGCCCTCGATGGCCGGGAGATTACCCGCATGGACGGCAGCAAAGTTACGCTCCACCTGGACGGAGCGCGGATTGAAGTCCTGCGATCCACACTGCGCGAGGATCTGCTCAGCTGGCTGGTGAATCCCAACATCGCCCTGCTGCTTCTAGTGGGCGGCGCACTACTGATCTATCTCGAATTCAACGTCCCCGGCACCATCGTTCCCGGCGCGCTGGGCACGCTGATGGTGCTGCTGGCCATCTTTGCGCTCGGATTGCTGCCGATTCGATACACTTCGGTTCTGCTGATGGTAGCGGCGCTGGTTCTGTTGTTGCTGGAGGCCAAGTTTGGCGGACACGGCGCGCTGGCCATAGCCGGCATTGTCTGCCTCACCTTCGGGACGCTGACGCTGGTGGCCGCGCCAGTGCCGGAGATGGCCGTCAGTCCCTGGGTGGCTCTGGCAGTCAGCGCCGCCTTCGGAGCCATTACCGTCTTTCTCGTCCGTTTGGCAGTACGCGCCCGCCGTATGAAATCCCGCCTTGGCCCATCTGCCCTGGTGGGCAGCAACGCCCGGGCCATGGAGCCGCTGAATCCAGAAGGCCACGTTCTGGTTGAGGGCGAAATCTGGCGCGCTGTTTCCACAGTGGCCGTGCCGGCCGGCGCGCCAGTGCGCGTGGTGAGCCTGGAACAGTATCTGCTGCATGTGGAGCCGGCCGAGCCGCAAAGAACATCGCAGCCCCCAGCATAAGGAGTACAATCCGTCGTAAGAGAGGGAATACCAATGCCTGATTTGCTAACTTCGTTTCTGGTCATCCTGGCCATCGGCGTACTTTATGCTCTCAACTGCATCAAGATTCTGCGCGAGTACGAGCGCGGGGTCATCTTTACCCTGGGCCGCGTCTCGCCACAGCCCTACGGGCCGGGCATCATCTTTGTTTTCCGGCCAATACAACAGATAGTGCGCATCTCGCTGCGCCAGGATGTGCTCGAAGTGCCGCCCCAGGACGTGATTACCCGCGACAACGTCACCATCAAGGTGAACGCGGTGGTCACGCTTTATGTGGTCAGCCCCAACGACGCCGCCATCAAGGTGGCCAACTACGTCTATCAGACCTCGCAACTGGCGCAAACCACGCTGCGCACGGTGCTGGGCGAGGTGGAGCTGGATGAGCTGCTCAGTCATCGCGATAAGCTCAACCTGAAGATTCAGACCATCATGGATCAGCGCACGGAGCCCTTCGGCGTCAAGGTCGTCTCGGTCGAAGTTAAACAGGTGGACCTGCCCGATCAGATGCAACGCGCCATGGCCAAGCAGGCCGAGGCAGAGCGCGAAAAGCGGTCTAAGATCATCCACGCCGAGGGCGAGTTCAGCGCCGCCCAGAAGCTGGTGGACGCCGCCGCCCTGCTGGCCACCGAGCCCTTGACCCTGCAGTTGCGCTACCTGCAAACCCTGACCGAAATCGGCGTCGAGAAGAACACCACCATCGTCTTCCCGTTGCCCCTGGAGATGATGACGCTGTTCAACAAGCTGGGCGCGACGGCCATGGCAGCGGCGGACAAGAAGTAAGCGATCTTCAATTGGATGCAGCACAACAGCTGGGTGCCCCAGGTCTGGATTTTCGGACCTGGGCACCAGGCACCCCGGATTTCTCATGCATCAAGCTACCCGCTAATGTTCAGTTACGCGGGGACATCCTCCGGTCGAACCCGAATAATCCAACGTCATGAAAAGCAAGTCAGACGTAAAGCGCATTCTCACTACGACCTCGCGCACAGCGGCGTGGACGTGCATGTCTCGCGCGGCCTCGTCGTTGGAGGTTGATCCGTACTACCGAAGTGACGACTTTATTGCCGCGAAACTGATTCCCTCGCCAGTCCTGGCGCTCCTGCGCACGCGAATCGGCAGGGCTTTCTTCCGGCGCTGCCTTGCCGCGAGAGGAATGTATGAGTACGTCATTGCACGGACCAGATATATGGATGCGGCATTCCAAAAGGCTCTCGATGATCGCTTTGCGCAGATCGTGATCTTTGGCGCGGGCTTCGACACGCGGGCGTTGCGTTTCCAATCTGTATTAGGGAGCACGCAGGTCTTTGAACTCGACGTTCCCATTACCCAGGCCGCTAAGATCGAGCGCTATCGGCAGCGCGGGCTGGCGGTTCCGCCCAACCTGAAGTTTGTCGCCATCGACTTCGACAAGGAATCCATCTCCGAAAAACTGATTCAATGCGGATTTCGCAGCGGGGTGCGCTCTCTCTTCATCCTCGAAGGAATCTTGATGTATCTCGTGCCCGCATCGGTCGACTCAACCTTTCGAACCCTCGAGACACTTAGCGTCAAGGGAAGCCTTGTCGTCTTCGACTATGTGCTTACATCGGTACTTCGAGGAGACAGGACAGCCTACGGCGAAGCAGCAATCACACGGGCGGTGGATAAAGTGAATGAGAAGTGGCACTTTGGGCTGGAACCCGGCCAGATAGCGTCCTTTCTTTCAAACTATGGTTTTTTGATGAACGATCACAGGGATGCGCGCGGCCTGGAACAGCTTTACTTCGCGGATACGAACGGGGCGATTGTTGGTCACATCAACGGCACGCACGGCATCGTGACGGCGGAGAGATCGTGAGGACATCGCATTGGCGGGTAGCCCGCCCTTGAACGGACCGCCCAACGTGGGTGTCCCATTCATGCCGGATCAATTCGATAGAATACCCTCAGTCAGAGGATGTGAATGCACGAAGTTTCACACGGAGAAGAGTTCCCGCAGGTCGAGCGGAGACGCTACACCGAGCTTACACTGGGCCCGATGATGCTGTTGGGCCTTTTTTTTGGTCTGGCGCTGCTCTGCGGCCTCTGCTTCGGAGTGGGTTACTCGATGGGCAGCAGCGATGCCCAGAAATCCGCGCCCATGGGCCAGAAACCCGGCGTTGGAGCAGCTTTGCAGGCCGCCGGTTCCCTTCCCACACCCTCCGCCGACCAGCAGAAGACGCCCAATGCGCAGAGCATTGTGAACGATCTGCCCGTAATCGACACCTACGGCGAAAAGAAGGGTACAGGTTCGCAAAAGCCTAACCCGAACTTTGTCTCCGGCGCCAACTCCACTGAGCCGCTCATCAAACAGACTCCGTCCTCAGCGACTCTCCCTGCCGCAACAACTACTCCTGAGCAGGGCGCGGGAACAGCAGGATCGCTGATGGTACAGATCGCCATTGTCCCTCGCCAGGAAGACGCGGATGTTCTAATCAACGCGTTGCGCAAGCATGGCTACACGGCTACCGCGCTTCACGATACTGCCGACAACAAACTGCACGTGCGCATCGGCCCCTTCAGCAACCGCACCGACGCCAACGCCATGTGCCAGAAGTTGCTGCATGACGGCTACAACGCCGTCGTGCAGCCGTAACCACCTGCGGTGGGGCCAACTGCCTTCGGCTCTTTCACACCTGAAAGAAGGCGCGAAAGCCTGCTTTGTGCAGTTGATCAGTTCCGCATCCACTCCGGCAGGCTTGAGGCGATCACAGCTCGCACCGCTTCTGACAGTTCTTCGCGCGTGGCGTAGTCGCGCGGATACAAAGGCGCGTGGAAGATGATATGCGCCATTCCCGGCTTGATGGCAAAGCTGCCCTTGGCCATCATAGTTTCAGTCCCGTAAATCGACACAGGAATGCACGGCGCGCTGGACTGCATGGCGAGATAGAACGGGCCTTTCTTGAAGGGCTGCAAGCGCCCGTCCCTAGAGCGACTGCCCTCAACAAAGGTGGTGATGTGGAGGCCCTTGGCCAGCAGCCGCCCGGCCTCGGCGATGCTGGCTTCTGCGCTGGCCTTGTTGCCGGTGCGGTCCACGGGAATATACTCGGCCAGCTTGAGGCAGTAGCCGAAGATGGGAAGCTTGAAGACAGATCGCTTGGTGAAGGCGGAGGTGCGCCCCGGAATGTGCGAAATCAGCGCGGGTGCGTCGAGGTTTGACACATGGTTGGCCATGAAGATGCATGCGCGGCCGGCGGGAACCTGCTCCCTTCCCTCAACCCGGAAACGGATGCCGGCCACCCAATAGCCGGCGCTGACGATGAAGCAGACCGCCGCGTAGAGCGGTCCCACATTGCCGGTAACTGCGGCCAGCGGAATAAAGATCACCGCCGAGGGAATGCTCAAAACGAGAATGGTGACGAATACGATGAGCGAGATAATCATGAGGGTTCCGTTAGAGAGCTGAGATTTGTTTTGCCGGGCGCACTCTACGTCCGCATCCACTCCGGCAGCCCGGACGCGATGGCTGAGCGAACCGCTTGCATCAATTCCTCGCGCGTGGCAAAGCGGGACGGATCAATCGGGGGATGAAAGATGACATGGGCTGTGCCGGGCTTGATGCGCAGACTGCCTTTTCCCTGGATACTCTCCGTGCCATGGATGGAAACCGGGATGCATAACGCTCCGGAGCCCATGGCCAGGAAGAACGGACCTTTTTTGAAGGGCAACATGCGGCCGTCAGGCGAGCGGGTGCCTTCAACAAATGTGGTCATGTGCACGCCCTTGGCAAGTACGCGCTTGGCTGCTTCTACGCTCCTCTCTGCGTCTGTGGGGCTGCCGGTACGGTCCACGGCGATGAAATCGCCCTGCCGGAAACCGGTTCCCAGGATGGGCAGGTTCATCAGCGAGCGTTTCATGAAGGCCGAGGTGCGCCCCGGAATCAGCGAGATCAGCGCGGGCGGGTCGAGGTTGGAGACGTGGTTGGACATGAAGATGCACGCCCGGTCCCTGGGTATGTTTTCAATACCTTCAACGTGGAAGCGCACTCCGGCCATCCAGCAACTGCTGTGGAGCATGAAGCGCGTGCCCTTGTAGAGCGGTAGCACGTTGCCCGTCAGCCAGCACCAGGGGATAAACAGGATCGCCGTGGGAATTCCGGTGACGACCATAGTAGCCATGAAGATGAGATAAAAAAACATGCTGATTTTTCCGCCTAGTTAAGATTAAATTCATTCTGCAGTGCGATCACGCCGGCCAGGCCTCACCGCGGGCAATCAGCGACGCCGGCCCGGTGAGCCACAGCTCCTTGCCAGGTCCGTCCCACTCCACTGTCTGTGTGCCGCCGGGAGCAACCACAGTGAGCGGAGACAGGCAGCCGTTCAAGGCTATCGCCGCCGTGGCCGCAGCCGAAGTGCCGGTGCCGGAGGATGAAGTCGGTCCCACGCCGCGCTCAAAGATACGAATCTCAATCTCGGTGGGACTGACGATGCGAAGATATTCCACATTTGTCTGGTGGGGAAAATCGTTATGCCCGCAAATCTCTGTACCAATCTCCTGCCAACTCAAACCGGCAACAACAAAATCGGCATCTTCCGCCATGACGACAAAGTGCGGATTGCCGGTAGAAACCTCGATGCCGTTCACAGCAAACCTGCCTACAAGTCCGTTGGACAATGTAACCGTTCGCGGAGCGAAGGAAGGAACTCCCATTCCTGAGGTCACTTCGACGGTAAACTCGTTGTCCGTCTTCAGCGTGTTCACACGGCAGACACGCATCCCCGCATCAGTCTCGATATGCAGCTCATCGCCGGGATGAAAGCCTCGTTCGAACGTCATCCACGCGGCCACGCAGCGAGTGCCGTTGCCGCTGATCTCGGCGATGGAGCCGTCGGCGTTGTGGAGGCGGATACGGCCCGACTTTGGCCCGGTCCAGGTAAAGAACTCGATGCCGTCGGCGCCTATGCCCGAGTTGCGCGCACATAGACGACGCGTCAACGCCGCCCTGTCGCGGCCCTGAGCAGCCTCTTCGGTCACGATTAAAAAGTCGTTGCCGCAGGCGTGCGCCTTGGTAAAGGGAATCAATCTTCCTCCGGATCGCGGAAGGTGAACAGAGCTTCGATGCCTGGCTTTCCGAGCAGCTTTCCGCGCAGCCGCTCATGCTGCTTGCTGGTCGCGGATAGCGCAAAGGTCACCCGCTGCAACTCGCCGATGGCATCGCGCTGCACGCCGGTCAGCCGCTCGCCTGCTTTATCCATTGCCTCCAGAATCGACTCCAACATTTGCGTCTGGTCGCTGCCGCGCGCCTCATAGACAAGCGGATAGGCCTTCAAATTGGCGCGCCGCTCCAGAAAGCCCACCACCTCCAGCGCCGCAATGACGATGAATGTCGCTACAAATGCTGCCGCATAGAGTCCCGCGCCGCAGGCCATGCCGATGGAGGCCACCACAAAGATGCTGGCCGCGCTGGTTAGCCCGCTCACCCGGCTGCGGTTGTGTATGATCAGCCCTGCGCCAAGAAAGCCGACGCCTTGAACGATGTTCGAGGCAACGCGGCCTTTGTCGGGATTGGCGTCGCCGGCCAGCACCGCGGAGAGCAGCGTGAAAAACGCTGCGCCCATGCAGATCAACAGGTTGGTGCGCACGCCGGCGGCCTTGCGGCTGAACTCCCGCTCGAGGCCTACCGCCGCGCCCAGCACACAGGCCACCAGCAGGCGGCCGATGGCGCCGTTGACCACCACAATCTGTTGCAGGCGATCAAAGGCAAATGGTTGCGCGAACTGTACCAGTGTCATGTTTATCTCGCTTCCATACGCGATGCTATCACCGTTCCGCCCGGCCTGGTGAGGCGGTTTGCGCCTGACCAGAAGCAAGCGTACCAGAGACGTAAATCGTCCCCGCGGGCTTGCCGGGCGTCGAAGAGCGGCGTACCGCGGTCAGGCCCTGGGGATGCGCCTTGACCGCGCTGTCGATTTCGTCGCCATCGAAGGCCAGCACAATAGCGGCGTGCGTGGCCGGCGCGGCCAGCGCGGCGCTGTAAAACTCCAGATCGCTCTCGCAAATAGTCTGGTGGAGCGGAATCCCGGTGAAGGCGACAATCTCCGGATAAACCGATGTGTTCATCAAGATCACGCCCCGCGGCCGCTCGGCAAGCAGCGCGCGTAATGCCGGAGGAATCTGCTCGTCGTATGACCTGCGCGCCTCGATGATTTTCGTGCCTTCGACATACACCTGCGGACGCTCGCGCAGCATTTGAGCCACGTTGAGCACTACCACTGCGAACAACATGCCTGCCGCGCATCGCTCCCACCAGGGTTTGATTGCACGCGGCTTGAACTCATTCACCGCGGCCAGCGCAAACTGCGCCGCAAAGCCCAGCCCCAGCGCAAAGGCCGGCAGCAACTCCATCCCATAGCGCAGGTTGTACCAGGAGTGCGGCCACCAGACAGGCAGAAAGATAGGCACTGAGCCGTACGAGATTGAATACGCATAGAACGCGACTGGAAACCAGAGCAGCAACGCCCAACTGAATGCACGTTTGCGCGCCACGAGCCAGGCCCACGCCGTTCCCAGAAGGCTCAGTGTCAGCAGAACATTGCCCCAAGCTAAAGCAACCACGTCCAGCTCCGCGGCCTTGATGAAGAAGATCAGCGCAACCCAGGGATTGTGCCATCCCGGATGCGGCGGAAATCCTGGCACGGAGGTGCGAATCTCGATTGCCTTGGCAGAATACGGCCCGCGCAGGAAGTAGAGCCAGTCGCCGAAGTATACGGAATTGTAAACAAACCACGCCACCGGCGCGGCGAGGAGAAGGACGCTGGCAATCCAGAAGCTGAGTGAGCGAAGCCGGCCACGACGAAGGAGCACCAGGCCCATGCACGTCCAGGCGACAAAAGCCATCACCCAGCCGTCATAGCGCGTAAAGATAGCGGCCACCAGAGCGATTACGATGCACCAAAGCAGACAGCGGGCTTGCCTTGGGTCTGCGTCAAAACTCGCGCGCCACTCCACCAGCCAGACCGCAACCCATACCATCTCGCAGACAAACAGCGGCTCCGTCATGGTAGTGGTTTGCAGGTAAAGCAGGTTGGGATTCAGAGCGAAGAAGGATAGCGCCAACGCCGAAGGAGCAGGCGCGAGCCAGCGGCGCGCCAGACGGTATATTCCCGCGCACGACGCAAGAAAGGCTAGCGCCGAAGGTATCACTCCGGCAAAGCCGCTGGCCCACCAGCTATAAATTTGCACGAAGGGAATCAGCAACAAATGCGGCAATGGCAGCCACACCGAGCCCAACTGTGTGAATCCCGGACGGTGCGAGTCCAGCACTCGCCGCGCAATGTGCAGATGAGCCACGGCATCGCCGTAGTTGAGCATGGCGCCGTTGCGCCAGCTCCAGAGGATCGCGGTGATAGAGGCCGCCGCGCACGAGGCCAAGACAAAGAACCACTCCGCGCGCGAGATGTGTTGAGCCGGATTGGATTTCTCAGGCAAGGTGCGTCAACTCGCGAAAAAGGTTGAAGCGTTCGTCGATTTCCGAACGCGTGAGCTTCTGCAGCCGCTCGGTGCCGAATCGTTCGCAGGCAAAGGAGCCCATCACGCTGCCATAGAACATAGCGCGGCGGAAGGCGGCCGGAGATTGCTCAGGCTGCGAGGCCAGGTAGCCGAAGAATCCGCCGGCAAAGCTGTCGCCCGCTCCGGTCGGGTCAACGACCTCTTCCAAAGGCATAGCCGGAGCGCGGAAGGCGCCCTCGCCGTGGAAGAGGGTCGCGCCGTACTCGCCGTGTTTGACCACCAGCGCCTTCGGCCCCAGATTCATTACCATGCGGGCGGCCTGGACGAGGTTGTTATTGCCGGCCAGCATCTTGGTTTCGGTGTCGTTGATGAGCAGAATGTCGAGGCCTTTGAGGACTTCGAGCAGCGCCGGACGATGATCCTTGATCCAGTAATTCATCGTGTCGCCGGCCACCAGCTTCACATCGGGCAGGCTCAAGCGCACGCGCCGCTGCAGGACCGGATCAATGTTGGCCAGGAACAGAAACTCCGAATCGCGATAAGCGTCGGGAATCTTCGGATTAAAGGAGGCAAAGACATTCAGATCCGTGATATGAGTTTTGGCTTCATTCAGGTTTTCGAGATAGGAACCTTCCCAAAAGAAACTCTTGCCCGCGGTATGCTCGATGCCGCGCGTGTCGATGTTGTGCGCCTGGAAAACAGCCTCCTGTCTCTTGCCAAAGTCTTCGCCCACCACAGCGATCACGCGCACATCGGTAAAGAAGCTAGCAGAGAGTGAAAAGTAAGTCGCTGCGCCGCCCAGACAGCGCTCCATGCGTCCCGCTGGAGTTTCAATGGAATCGAAGGCTACGCTGCCTACTACGGTGATGGCCATTATTTTCCTCAATCGCTGAGCTTGCGCCTGTTCGGCTCAGGGCGTGTAGATGTGTCCATCGATCTTTAAGACCGAGCACCAGAAACAGAAGCGCACTTGTTTGTGTGGCGCAATCTCAGCGGTGTTGAGCTGGCGCCACCGATGCAATCCCGCCCGGCAAAACAAACCGCTGAAAGAGGGCGCCTCGTGCTCCCGATGCGGCCATAGTTTTGCCAAATCGGAAGCAAGCTGCTGGTCAGTCAACGGCGCGGATTGTAACGTTGCAGTCATCGCTTTGTCCGACCAGTTCTGTAGTTTACCAGCCCAAATACTTCCCGAAAAGCAGCTTCAGCTTCTCCTTGGCCGCCGCCGGAATTGCTTCAGGCTTGGTCAGCACGGCGTACTTTGCCGCCGAGGCGCAGGCGCAGTTGCGTTCATGAGGCATGGCGGCGACGGCAGCTTTGACAACCTTGGCCGCGTTCTCGGCGTTCTGATGCAACACGCGCACGATCTCCTCGATGGTGACCGCGTCGTGGCCCTCGCGCCAACAGTCGTAGTCGGTGACCATGGCCACGGTGGCGTAGCAGATTTCCGCCTCGCGTGCCAGCTTGGCCTCCTGCAGGTTGGTCATGCCGATCACGTCCGCTCCCCAACTGCGATAGAGATGCGACTCGGCCTTGGTGGAGAACTGCGGACCTTCCATGCAGACATAGGTTCCGCCCAGCTTGCCCACCACGCCCGCCGCCGCGCATCCCTGGGCGGCAGCCTTGGCCACCGTCGCGCAGACCGGATCGCCAAAGGCCACGTGGCCCACGATCCCTTCGCCGAAGAAGGTTGCGACGCGATGAAAGGTCCGGTCGATGAACTGATCGGGAATCACGAAATCCGTCGGCTTGTGCTCTTCCTTGAGCGAGCCGACGGCCGAGACGGAGACGATCCGCTCGACGCCCAGCTTTTTGAATGCATAGATGTTGGCCCGGAAGTTCAACTCCGAGGGCAGGATGCTGTGGCTGCGCCCATGCCGGGCCAGAAAGGCCACCTTGCGCCCCTCCAGTTCGCCCAGTACAAAGACGTCCGACGGTGCGCCAAAGGGCGTCTCGACCCGCTCTTCATGTACGTTGGTAAATCCTGGCATCGAATACAGCCCGCTGCCACCGATGATGCCAATCTCCGCCTGAGCCATCGCTTGCTCCTTCCACCCTAGCCGAGCAATAATCGCTCGCCGGGGACCCTGATCATCTCAGCGCTCCGTATATCCGGCCCGCTGCCTGTCAGTAACAAACACCTTAGTATAAAGGCAAACGACCAACTCCTCCATGACGGCGCGCTCACGGCCCTGCCCCCTAGCAGCGCTGCGCGATAGAATGAACGGCAGCAAGATGGAAACAGCGAGGATTGTGAAATGGCAGCGTATGCAATTCCTGAAGTAGTGAGCCCCAAGCCCGTCGCGAAAGACGAGGTTTTGTTAATCGCCAGTGGCGATCTCCGCCAATCGGCAAACGAGGTTTGCTGGCCCGCGCAGGCCGGCTTAGAACAGAAGTTGACAGCCGCTTTTCTCGAAGAGGGAGTCAAGCTGCGCCGCGCTCACCCGGTCGACCCTGTTTTGAAGCACGGCTTCATTCACTCGCAGCGCATGGGGATGCGGGTCTTCGAGAGCATCCATCCCGATGCGCCCATCGTAGTAGCTGAGGCGGTCTGGCAATACAGCGCCCATGTGCTCGTGGGGCTGCTCTCCCATCGCGGCCCTATCCTCACCGTAGCCAACTGGAGCGGCCAATGGCCCGGCCTGGTGGGCATGTTGAATCTGAATGGTTGCCTGCGCAAGAGCGGTGTTCCCTTTACAACTCTCTGGAGCAAGGACTTCACTGATCCGCTCTTCAAACGCGGGTTGCGGGAATGGATCAGAAATAAATACTTTGTACACGACACCTCGCACGTGCATCCTTTTGAGTTGACCAAGGTGGGCGAGGCCGAACGCGTTCTCGGCATGGCGCTGGCCAATGAACTGCGCAGTAAGAAAGCGCTGCTCGGAGTCTTCGATGAGGGCTGCATGGGCATGGCCAACGCCATCGTCGAAGATTCACTGATGAACCCCGCGGGAATTTACAAGGAACGCCTCAGCCAGTCGGCGCTCTATGCGGCGATGCGCGAGGTCGCCGCTGAGGAAGCGCAGAAGATTCGCAAATGGCTCGACGCCAGCGGCATGCGCTTCAAGACCGGGCCCAACGAAGCCACTGATTTGACCGACGCGCAGATTCTCGACCAGTGCTGCATGTACATCGCCGTACTTCGCATTGCCGATGAGTTCGGCTGCGATGCCGTCGGCATTCAATACCAGCAGGGGCTCAAGGACCTGGCGCCCGCCTCCGATCTCGTCGAGGGATTGCTGAACAACGTCGAGCGTCCGCCCGCTTATAGCCGCGACGGCCGTGAGCTTTATGCCGGCCGGCCGCTGCCTCATTTCAATGAGGTTGACGAGTGCGTCGGCGTCGATGCGGTGGTCACCAATCGCGTCTGGACGGCGATGGGGCTCGATCCAGCCACCACTCTGCACGATGTCCGCTGGGGCGAGCGATACGCCGCCAACGGATTCGATGAGTTCGTCTGGCTCTTCCAGATCTCCGGCGCCGTTCCCGCCTCACATCTCGCCGGCGGCTACAAGGGAGCCGTCAGCGAGCGCCAGCCGTCCATGTACTTCCGCCTCGGCGGCGGTACGCTGAAGGGCGTTTGCAAACCCGGCGAGGTGGTCTGGAGCCGCGTCTTTGTCGAGAGGGACCGCCTCAAGGTTGATCTGGGACGCGCCGCGGCGATCTCTTTGCCTGAGGCGGAGACCAATCGCCGCTGGGCCGAAGTAACACCGCAGTGGCCCGTCATGCACGTGGTTCTGCATGGCGTCGACCAGAACCAGTTCATGGCTCGCCATCCCTCCAACCACATCTGTGTCGCCTACGCAACTTCAGCCCAGGAGGCCGACCGCGCCCTGGCTGCAAAGGCGACCATGTTTCATAAAATGGGTCTCGACGTTTATCTATGCGGAGTTCAACTGTAGCGCGCAAACCGCACCTGAAGGCGCCAGCAGCGCCGAAGTCCATGTGGACTTCGGCGCTGCTGGCTTGCTCGTTGAGCACGGTTCTTCCGGTCAGTGAGCGGGTCCGGCCCCGCTCATTTGATCTGCAGTTGATCGATCTCGAACTGGAACTTGCCCAGCGACATCACCTTCACAAAGCCCAGCCCGGTCAGGTCGCTGCCGTCGGTCTCAAAGGTCGAGAACGGGAAGGTATACAGCTTCCACTCCGGGCCCGCGACAAATTGGGTCATGGCCGGCATCTGGCCGGAGTTTCCCGAGCGGCTTTCGGTCAGCACGATAAGCGTGTAGGTGCCGCCGTCGCCCTTGGCCCAGAAGCTGATCTCCTTCTTGCCCGACAGATTCACGGGCTGCATGGGCCCGGTGCCCGGCGAGTAGAGGGCTCCGGCAAACGGGAACTGCTGTCCGGCAACCACCTCGCCGGTCACCTGCAATGCGCCCTTGGTGTTGTCTGCGCCGGGCGAGACTACGGTGAGGGAGGCAGTAGATTTTCCTCCATTCATCGCGTCTCCGGCGCCAATCCATGAGCCGTAGTTGGCCGAAATCTTCAGGTCGTCGAAGTTGCTTACCATGCCCGACTCGGAGCCGGCCGGCGGAGGAGGGAGCACCGTCTTGCCGGTGTCGGTGTGCAGGCCCGTCACGCTCAGCCGCACCGTGCTGGTCTTGTCGGAACTGGGGCCGACCATCAGCTCGTAGACCCCGGGCTCGACCACCCGGTTCATGTCAAGATTCAGGATCGAAAGCATCTCCGGCGTCACGGTAAACTCGACGGTCTTCTTTTCTCCCGGCTGCAGCGTGATGCGCTCAAAGCCCTTCAACTGCATGACCGGCTGGGAGACCGAGGAGACCCTGGGATGGACGTACAGCTCGGCCACCTCGTCGCCGGCGCGTTTGCCGGTGTTGGTCACATCCACGCTCACCTTGGCCGTGCCGCCCGTATAGATCTGTTTGGGCTCGACGCGCAGATTGTCGAAGCTGAAGGTCGTATAACTCAACCCGTAGCCGAAGGCGAAGAGCGGCTGGCGCGTGCTGAACTCATAGCTGCGGTCATCGGTGGGCTTGTGGTTGTAGAAGTCGGGTAGGGCGCCCACGGTGTGAGGAAAGGTGATGGGCAGCTTGCCGCCGGGATTCACATCGCCGAAGATGACCTCGGCGGCGCCTGTCCCGCCTTCCTCGCCCAGATAAAAGCCCTCCAGGATCGCGGGAACCTTCTCGGCAATGTAGTTGATCGACAGCGGTCGGCCGTTGAGCAGAAGCACTACTGTCGGGGTTCCCGTCTCCACCACGGCCTTCACCAGGTCATTCTGCGCGCCCAGCAGGTCAAGGGAATCGCGATCACCGCGGTGGTCTTCCGACCATGCTTCGCGGTTGGTGCTTTCGTTCTCGCCGACCACCAGAATGACCACATCGGCCTTACGCGCCGTCTCCACGGCCTCCTGGATGGAGGCGGTCTGCGTCTTGGGATCGACGAGCTGGACATTATCAGCATTCGATCCCAGGTAGCCCTGGGGCGCGGTGGTGATCTTGCAGCCCTCGGCATAGAGCACGCTGGCCTTGTTTCCCACGCGCGCGCGGATACCGTCGAGAACGCTCACCCCATAAACGGGATTGCGGCTATATCCGCCGATATGGACGTCGGCGGCGTTGGGTCCGATCACCGCAATCGTCTTCAGTTTCGACAGATCGAGGGGCAATAGATCCTTGTCGTTTTTGAGCAGCACGACGGCCTTGCGCGCCGCTTCCAGGGCGATTTTGCGGTGTTCCTCGCCGTTGGTTATGCGCTCCGCATAGTCCGGGTCAGTGTAGGGATCGTCGAAGAGTCCCAGCCGGAACTTGACCGCCAACACGTGGGCGACAGCCTGGTCCACTTCGCTGGCCGGCACCAGACCCTGCTTGACCTGCTCCACCAGAGTGCGATAGGCGGAGCCGTCGGAGAGGTCATAATCGACGCCGGCCGCAAGCGCCAGCCGCGCCGCATCCCGGGTGGTGGCGGCCACATGATGGGTTTGCGCCATCATCTGAATTCCGAAGTCGTCGGAGATAATGTAGCCCTTGAATCCCCACTCCTGGCACAGAACCTTGCCCAACAGCCAGCGATTCATGTGCGAGGGTACGCCGTCGATCTCGTTGTAAGAAGCCATCACGCTGCCCACGCGGGCCTCCTGGACCGCGGCCTGAAAGGGCACCAGAAAGTTCTCGCGGATAACCCGTTCGGAGTAGTTCCCCGGAGCCGTGTTGGTGCCGCCTTCCGGCTGCCCATGCACCGCGAAGTGCTTGGCGGTGGCCATCACATGGTGGCGGCCGATGATGAAGTCATCGCCCTGCAGCCCCTCGATGGCCGCAACCCCCATGCGCGAGACCAGGTAGGGGTCTTCGCCATAGGTTTCTTCCGTGCGGCCCCAGCGGGGATCGCGGGCAATGTCCAGTACCGGCGAGAAGACCTGGCCCACGCCGCGCGAGCCAGCCTCGTCGCCGGCCGCGGTAAAGACCCGCTTGACCAGCGCCGGATCCCAGGTGCTGGCCAGCGCCAAGGTCGCAGGAAAGCTGGTGCTGCCATACTCCATCAGGCCATGCAGGGCCTCGCCCATGAACAGCGCCGGAATGCCCAGGCGCGTCTTCTCGCGCTGATAGCGCTGCACTCCATTGCGCAGAATCGCCGCCTGGCGCGCGGTGAACTTTACCTCCGGACCCCAGGTGCTCAGAATTGTCTGCCGCGCCGTTTCGCTGGTATAGGTTCCAGTGGGGTCGATCACCTCAATCCGGCTCTCCCAGCCGGTTGCAAGCTGGTCCACCTTCTCCTCCAGCGTCATTCGCGACAGCAGATCAGCCACCCGGTCCTCGATGGGCAGGCTGGCGTCCTTATAGCGAGGCACATCGGCTGGCGCCGCGGGCTTGTCAGGAGTGGCCGGTTTTGCCGGGCTAGCTGTCTTAGGTTTGCTGACCGGCTTCGCCTGGCCACCGGCCGTCAAAGGCAACACCATCAGGCTGATCATCAGGCCGGCAATCAGTTGCAGCCGGAGGCTGCATAGAGGGCTCTTCATCATGTGTATTGGCATTTCGAATCCTTTCCAATGTTCCAGTCGGCAATTCTACTCAGAGAGCCTGCGCAAAGCAAGAATGGTTCACCGGGAGCGCCCGGTCCTGAGCGGGGATTCCCAGGTTGCAGTCTCCGCACCTCTGGATGGAACCCGCATTGCTAACCACCTGGCTGCCTGCGGGATGCGATGATTAGAAGATAGCTCCCGTTCGCATTCCCGCGCCGGGCGCGGACTCACCCGGAGAAACGCTCGATGCGCCGTGTTGCGCTCATTTACAATCCGGCATCCGGCCAGCACTCCTGGAGGCATCACGCAGCCATCGACAAGGCGCTCATTGTCCTTCGCAACGCAGGCGTTGAAGCCAAAGCCCATGAAACCATCGCTCCTGGCAGCGCCGGTGTTCTGGCCGACGAGGCCGTGCGCCGCGGCTGTGACACGATTATTGCCTGTGGAGGCGATGGCACCGTCCATGAGGTTTTGCAGAGCTTGGTTGGCACCACCGTAGCTTTGGGCGTGGTGCCGTTTGGCACCGCCAACGCGTTGGCAGCGAATCTCGGCTTGCACACCTCGCCGGCAAAGGTGGTTCACAGGCTGCTGACTGCCTCTCCTGTAAATGTCTCCGTCGGCCAAATCTCTTATCGGGACGCAAGCGGCGCTACGCGCACGCGCTACTTTACAGTCGCTGCCGGGGTGGGACCCGATGCGCTGTTTCTCTCCCGGCTCGATCCCATTCTGAAGCGGCGAATCGGCTATCCTCTCTACCTGGTTGAGGGTTTCCGCGTCTGGGTCACGCATTCCTTTCCACTGTTTGAAGCGGCTTTTGAGGAAAACACCGGCGCCAAGCCGCGCGTGGAGCTGATCTCCCAGCTTTTAGCTGTGCGTATTCGCGACTTTGGCGGCGTTCTCCACAATCTGGCCCCAGGCGCCACCCTGCACAAGGACGGCCTGCGCCTGGTGGCCTTCAAGACCCGCAACCGTATGCACTACTTTTTCTACATCATGTCCGCAATTCTGGGCCGGCCCCGGTCCACGCAAGAGGTTGAACTACTCGACGCCGTCTCGGTTGAATGCCGCCCGTGCAACGGAACATCGCCACACATTTATGCCGAGGCCGACGGAGAGCTGCTGGGCAATCTGCCGGTTCGCATCGAGATCGCTTCCCAAACCGTGACCCTGCTGATTCCACCCAACGCAAGACCGTGACAGAGCAGCTTTTATCGGCATCCGACCTGGAGGTGCTGGAGGGGTTCTTTGCGCGACAACTGCGTGACATTGCGCGCATGATTTAGGGGCGTGAGATCTCTCGATGGACGGCGAAGATTCCTCAGTGTGTCAGGCGGCCATCAATCTGAAATATGTGCGGATGGAAGAACAGCCCGACATGGAATTATTACGCTGTGGCAGTTGGCCCTAATTAGGCACGACAAAAAGCGTGATCGATTGCGCCGGGAAGGTGTAGTTGGCGATGGTGCTGGCGGCGCCCCCCGTCCCGGGCTTCACAGTGACGATAGGCTGAGCAACGATGGCATTCAGATTGGCGTTGCTGTAAAGATAGGCCTGCGCAGTGGTTGTAGTTGTAGCCAGACCGTTGATCGAGAGTGTGCTGGTCAGATCGCCATAGGTCTTGTTGATCACCACTACGGTTACTGCGTTGTCCGCGCTGCGCAGCGCTCCGTACACCGACAGAATCCCCTGGTTGCCGGTCGTCGAGTTCAGAGCTGTATTGCCGTACATAGAGTGTTTTCCGTCGTAGTTGCGGTAGATCTCGTATGCCATCAGGCCGGGAATCTGCGAGGTCGGATCGGGAGTTCCCCACAAGGTGGCAATATCCAGGCTGTATTTTCCGAAGATGCCCAGGATATCGGCCTGGGCCAGGGCGCCGTTGATGTGCTCCTGTCCGCCCCAGTTGTATTCCGTAAAGGCTATCTTCGTGCCGGGGTAATCCTTTGAAACCCAGGCCTGTGCCATGGGAATCAGTTGCGGAGCCTGTAACGGAACATTGCAGCTTGTAGTGTAGCTCGGGTCGGTGATGTAATTCGGCTGCGGCTCGTTGGGATCGGTATAGGTTGGGTCCCAGAAGACGCGCGTCGAGTTCAGCCGGGCCTGCTGTTCCCCGGTGTCGCCTGCGGTGCTAAAGGCGACGCCATTCCCGTTGTATGTGGCCGCATAATAGGTGTGCAAGTCCAGGTAATCCAGCAGGCGGGAGCCATAGGTGGTAGAAGCCGCCGCGAATTGCTGCAAGTAGTACTCGATGAACGGAACACCGCCGTGCGCTTCGCGGTCGACTGGATTGCTCCACGGCTGCCAGCAGGGCCCTCCCCCGCTGCCCCAACCGCTTTCCACATCCTTCTTGGAATAAAAGTAATCCCACCAGTAATCCATCACAGGACCGCTTACCTCAGCGGTCGGATCGGCGGTCTTGACGGCCTTTGCTGTGGCAATGCTGTTGTTTGTCAGCTCATCATATGTGAAGGGCACGGGATGCACATCGATGTGCACGCCGTCCCACCAGCTGGGTTCGTTATCCAGCTCGTAGATGGCCACGCCACCATTGGCCGCGCTGCCGAACTTGTTTACGAGGTAGCTTACCCAGGTGGCATCGAAGGTGGCGGGGTTGACCTGGTAGTAAGTGTCGGTGGGATCGTTCACCACCTTGGTTCCATTCGTCAGGATGCCGTTGCCGCAGTCGGTCCGGTATGGGTCGACCGTCTGCTGTGCCCCATATTTGGCCACAGAGAAGCTGCATGCCGAGTTGTCAGCCGGTACCCATCCAATGATGGGCACAGTGCCCATGGTTTTGGCTCCGACCGTGGCATCGTTCTCCACCTGTGTGTTGAATGTGCTGGTGTTGGGGGCGCCGCTGGGCGTGTTGATAGGGTTGCTGTTGTCGATATAGTTCTCAAAGTACCAGTCGCTGCCTTTTGCGTCTAAGTCGTACAGGTAGTTGTAGCTGGTGGCCTCGTTTCCGCCCCAGCGATCGATGGGAAGGCTGAAGGCCGCGGCTTCGGCCATGTTGCTGACGCCGCCACTCATGCCGTAGATGTACGGGCTTATCGCGTGGGTCTGGCCGGTTGCACTGGCATCCACTGAAAGCGCCGGGCCGGCGGCAGTGGCCGGCTGGCTAATGGTCACGGTTGCGTTGGCGCTCAACCCGCTGGTCGCGCCCGAGCTGCTGGTGGCAGTCACTGTAACGGTGGCCGGAGCCGGGTAGGGCGTGGTGTAAAGGCCGCCTGTGGTGATGGTGCCTGGGCTTAAGCTGCTGCCGGTAGGGGCGGCCACGGTCCATGTCACCGCCGTGCTTGTCGTGCCGTTGATTGCGGCCGTGAACTGCACCTGGCTCCCGATCAATGCGGTCGCAGGATTGGGGGTTACGGCGACCGGTGGCACGGTGTAGTTGGCTGTGACTGTCGTGTTGGCGTTCAAGGTCACGTAGCAGGTAACGGTGCTGACGCTGGTGCATCCGGTCCACGACGAGAAGCTATTGCTGCCCGAGGCGGCGGGAGCAGTCAGAGTGACGGCTGTCCCGGCGTTGTAAGTGCGGGTGAAGTTCGTCGTCCCATTGGCCGTGCCGCTGTTGTCGGCGGGAGAGACGGCCACCGCTACGCTGCTTGCCGGATTGGTCGAAGCCACCGTGAGCACGTAAGTCGTGACAGGAGGGGGAACAAAGCCGCCCCCGCCTCCGCAAGCTGTGATCAACAGGCTCGGTCCAATGCCCAGCCAAGCCGCCGCAACCAACCGCAAATCTCTCATCTCGACCGTCCCGCTTACCATAAAAGCCCCCTATATCTCATTTTCCCGAAAAGATCGGAAGCGCCGCAGCTTCTCCTGCGGGAGAGGCACGCAACGATTGTACTAGGGCTTGTTATCAACTGTAATTGATCAGCTTGAGAAGCTTGACGAGCAAGAGGCGGGCCAAGACGAGATTGCGGCGGCCGGTAAGACGGAGGGCAAGTTTCTCGGCGATCTGCCGGTCCGCATCGAGATCGCTCCCCAAACCGTAACCCTTCTGATTCCGCCCAACGCGAAGCCCTGAAAGCCGCGTACAAACCAACCTAGCAAGGCCTATTCCTGTATCCAATTGAGCAGATTCTACGTTCACAGCGTGAAAAACTCGGACATGGCTGCTCTGGGGCACAAGTTGAGCCGGATGAGCGGCCTGCGAAAACGCCGGGAGGAAACATGCTTGGAATCGTCTTGATCGTGGTTTTAATTCTTCTACTCATCGGCGCGCTGCCGACATGGCCGCACAGCAGGAACTGGGGATATTATCCGTCCGGCGGGATTGGATTCATCTTCGTGATCCTCATCATTCTGCTGTTGCTGGGCCGAATCTGAACTGGAGGTCCACTTCAATGAACCGCTGTTGGCATCTGAGGCTTGTTCGCGCGGCGGCACTCGTTTCGGCGGTGCTGCTGTCGAGCGGAACCATGGCTGCCTACTCCGTTCTGACACACGAGGAAATCATAGACCTGGCATGGACCTCCGAGATTCGACCACTCCTGCTTGAGCGCTTTCCGGGCCTGACCAAAGACCAGATCAAGGAAGCACATGCCTACGCCTATGGCGGCTCAGTGATCCAGGATCTGGGTTACTACCCGTTCGGCAGCAAGGATTTCAGCAACCTGACGCATTACGTTCGCACAGGGGACTTTGTCCTGGAGTTACTGGTTGAAAGCCAGAACGCCGACGAATACGCCTTTGCGCTGGGCGCGCTTTCGCACTATGTGGCGGACATTGACGGTCACCCGGCGGTCAACGAGGCGGTCGCGCTCCATTATCCAAAACTGCGCGCGAAATATGGTAATTCCGTTCGCTATGCCCAGGACAAGACGGCGCATTTGAAGACGGAGTTTGGATTCGACACATTGCAGGTGGCGAAGAATCGTTATGCGCCGGAACAGTATCACGATTTCATCGGATTCCAGGTCTCGGAACCGCTGCTGGAGCGGGTCTTCCCGGTGGTATACGGGCTGGAGCTGAAGGACGTGCTGGCACACGAGGATCTGGCGGTTGGTTCCTATCGCTACTCTGTCAGCCGGTTGATTCCGGAGATGACCCAGGTGGCGCTTCAGACGCACAAGAAGGACCTGATGCGCGAGAAGCCTGACTTTGCCAGACAAAAGTTCCTGTATCGCCTATCCCGCTCGGATTATGAGAGAACGTGGGGAAAGACCTATACAAAGCCGGGACTGGGCACACGAATCTTATCCACGCTTCTGCGCTTTGTGCCGAAGATAGGTCCCTTCAAAGGATTGGGGTTTAATAACCCGACCCCGAAAACGGAAGATCTGTATATCAAAAGCATCAACATAACCACCGATCATTACCGCACACTGCTGGAAGAGGTGCGCGCAGGCAAGCTGGTTCTGCCTAACTGCGATCTCGATGACGGCAAGAAAACCGAGTCAGGAGAATACTCGCTTGCGGACGAAACCTACGCAAGCCTTCTGGCGCGGTTGGCAGCGGGAAACTTCGAGCGGACGTCTGCCCAGTTGCGCAAGAACATTCTTGGTTTCTATTCCGGCCCTTCGCTGCCGGCCGAGACCGGAAAAGACCCGGCTCGTCGGCAAAAGGTCCTGGATGATTTGAGCCGGTTGAGATCCGCGGCGCCTGCGCCGGTTGCGGCGGATCATCCTTCCATCGCAAAACCGTGAAACTACTCCAGCTTTGCAGGAGCAACCACATACACATACTCCAGCGGCTCTTTTCCCGTGTTCGCCACGTTGTGGCGAGTCGCTGGCGGGATGTAGACAAGCGCTGGAGCCGTGAACGGTTGCCCGGCTTGCCCCTCGATCAGCGCCTCGCCCTGGCCGCGCAGGATGACCAACGCCTCCTCGTTTTTGCCGGTGGTGTGCCAGCCGACTGTGGCGCCGGGCTTCAGGCGTACAAAGCCGCTGTGCATCCCTGTTGTTTGGGGAACCCCTTCGAGCAATGGACGATCTTCTTGCGCGCCACTAAGCGGCACCATCAGCGGTTGCAGCTTTGCCTGCTGCGCGAAGATGGGTGAAGCCGCCAAGAGCAAGCCTGCCGCTACAAGGCCTTGCAGAAGCGGCGAAATTGGGCGCATAGTGTCCTCCGGCGTAAGATAACAGATTCCTGTCCGCGGCGCATGCGAATTTAACAGTACTTTGCCACATACTAATACTGTTTTCGTGCTACGCATGCAATAATCATTTTCATGGCGCTGTTGCTGCTTCCGTTTATGACGCATCGGTTGGCATTTTTGTCCTTTCTGCTGGCGCCTTGCCTCCTGCCCGCGCAGGAGATTTTGTTCACGGGACGCATCGTTGATCCGCAAGGGAAGGCGCTGCCAGGGGCAAGCGTACAGCTTCTGGACCATTCACAGATCATGGCTAGAACGATCACCGGGTCTGATGGGCAATTTGAGTTCAAGCTCAAGGCCGCGGGCGCGTTCGTGCTTATGGTGAATGTGGCGGGGTTCCGCGTTGTCAGCCGCGCGGTCACGGTTCGCTCCGGCAGCAATGAACCGGTTGAGATTCGCCTGAGCCAGGTTGCCGCGCGCAGCGAAACGGTGACGGTCACAGCTGATCTCAACGGCGGCGACGTCCTAATGCCCGACCCAGCCGTGAAGGTTCTTGCCACCGAGGACCTCCTCGATGCCAACCCCGGCCGCCCCGGCGCGCCTATCTCCATCCCCGGCTATCCGATTGAGACCGCTTCGAGCGGCATCAAGGCGCCGCAGTACTTCGCGCCTGGCATCGCAGGAGACCACGGCGAATCCATAGCTATGTTCATTCAGGTGGGCAGCTACCTGGCGCCCAACAATCTTTCTGCCAACGCTCACGGCAACGGGTACACCGATCCCAACATCTTCGTCGCCGACGCGATTGAAAGTGTGCAAGTGGATGGTGGCTCCTTCAACGTTCGCGAGGGCAACCACGCCCTCAACCTCGCGGCCATCTACGGCCTCCGCTCCCACATGCCGCCGTTTCTCAGCCTCATCACCGACTATCGCGACGCCACCATCACCGCCGGCATGAGTCCCTCGGAGAACTCCTGGATAGCGATAGAAGGCTCCTACGGTAACGGATTCATGGATCGCCTTGAACACCGCAAGCAATTCAAGCTGAATGGCGGCGAAAGCTGGCACCCGGGAGACCACACCATCACCCTTGCCGGCATCGTTTACTACGGTGTTGGCTACGTGGCGGGATTGAGCCCGATCTACGGCTTCAACTTCACGGACTCCGCCACGGGCTTTGTTCAGTACCCTGACACCATCGACCCACGGCAGAAGGACCAGACGCACACGGCGCTCGTTGCCGCAAACGATGTGTGGAAGCGTGGCGCTCACCAGGAGTTGCAATTCTCCGGCTTCTTCCGCACCTACAATCTCTCGCTTTTCTCCGACTTCGGCCTCGGCTTGATCCGTCAGAGTGAATGGCGCACTGTGGGCGGGGTGAGCGCTGCTTACCTTAACCACATCACGAAGACCTTCACTCTCTTTGCCGGGACCGATTACGAGCGCGAAGCCCCGCGACGCGACGATCTGGATCACTACGATTTCTTCGATCCCGCCAATCCCAACACCTACGGGCCGTTCGTTAAGATCATGGCCGCCAATGTCACCATCGCTCCGGTCACGCCCTACATCGCCGGAGAGGGCGAACTGGGCAAGCATCTGCACTACTACCTGGGCTGGCGGCAGGACCAGGTGTGGGTCGACCAGCAGAACCTGCTCATGCCGTCAGCCTCCTGGAGCAAGTGGGCGCCGGTGCCGAACCCAAAGATGACGGTCACTTACCTGCCGGGCAACTTGCGCTGGGCGCCTAACGTCTCAGCCAGCTTCGGCAAGTCGTACTTCACCGAAGATCCGCGGCCGGGAAATGATTACCACGGCCCGGGCTCGATGCTGCCCGTGGAGCAGGCACGCTCCTATCAGTTGGTGGCAAGCAAAACCTTCCACCGGACCGACTTCAAGCTGATCCTGGGCCACGAGACGCAGAACGCCGAATACGGCAAGATCGACTCGGACCAGGGATTGCAGTTCCCTCTTGGACCGGGGCGCATTCGCTACCTGGCGGCGACGGTGCGGCAGGGATTTACCAGCGGGTCGTTGCAGGCAACCTTCGAGCAAGCCGATGCGCGTCTCCTCAACACAAACTATCCAAACGCTGTTTTGCCGGGGAACCCCTACTCCATCATTCCCGAAGCGCCGCGGCTGGTCGGTGACATCACCGGCGTCTATCGCAAGTTGCCTTTACATCTTGAAGCGAAGGCCGAATTCGAGTATGTGGGCAGGAAAGTAGTGGGTACCGGCTGCGACGAGGCCGCCTATTATGCGGACGGCGGTGGACTGCTCGGTACATCGAACCCCGCTCTCAGTCTCTATTGCCTTGGCGCGCCCAACAAGGAGTTCCGCGTGGCTCTGGCGCGGCCCTTCCTGAACAATCGTCTCAGCGTCGGTCTAAACGCGATGTGGGCCAGCGGTTATACGGGGCAGACCGAAGAAAATTTTGCCTGCGCAACCTTTCCGAGCAACGATTGTCCCGCACAGCTCCCTGACGGCACATGGACCATAACGGGGGTCCCTGGGGTGGTACCGGAGACGACTGTTTACGTGTCCGGAGGCACGGGCGTGAACGCCTACCTCAACAATCTGGTCCCCGCCAACCAAGTCCAGGAAGTGGTGGGCGTGCGCATTCCTTCGTATGCCAGCATCAATCTGACCTGGCACTTTGGCAAATCGCACGGTAAATAAGAGATTGCAGAACAAGGAAAACGGCCGGGGAGCAAATGCTTCCCGGCCTCTTTTGTTTCTTCTCCCGGTGGATCAGTGTTTATGCGCGTGCTTGTGTCCGTGCTCGTGAGAGTGCTCAATCTCGTGCGCAGGAACGGTCATCACCAGGCGGCCGTGCTGGACTCCTTTGAGGCCAATCAGCAGATCCGCAAATTGTGCAACCTGGGCCGATTTGCCGTGCACGATCAACACCTCAAGGCAGGAATCGTGGTCCAGGTGCGCGTGGCTGGTGGAGACCACCAGTTCATGATGCGCATGCTGCGCCTCGGTCAGTTTTTCGGTGATGCCATGGGCGTGGTGATCGTAGATGAGCGTAACCGTGCCGACAACCGTTGCCTCCGGCGCCGCGGTCTGCTCGGTTACCAGCCGGTCGCGGATCAAATCCCGAAACGCTTCTGACCGGTTGATATAGCCCCGCTGCTGAATCGAGCGGTCAAACCGCTTCAAAAGCTCCGAATCCAGTGCAATCCCGATCCTGCTTAAAACACCCATACAAACTCCTGCCAGGATGAGCGGCTTTCCCCAGCCTTCAGGGGAAGAACCAGAGTAGCACGATAGCGCTGATCATGCTATCGGGGCTCCGGCAACCATAAATTGTGTTTTCCGTGCCTCCATAAGCCCACCGCCGGGCATTTCATTGACTCCGGGGCCTGATTCGGGTATTCTGAAGTCCTTGCGCGGTGTTGCGCCTGGGGTCTTTGTGTGTCGGGGCTCCCATTGGCAAGCTCTTCGTCGATGGGATGAGTCATTTCACCCGGACCCGGCTGGTTGATGCCCTGTAGGGTATTGGCTGGAACAGGTTGCCGGCTGCCGGATTAGAGTTTAGAAGCGCTTTGCAGGCGCAGATCCGCCGCAGCCAGAGCCCTTTTCAGGGCCAGCCCCGCACTCCTCACCCGAACAGATTTGTTTGGCAGTGGGTGGAAATTCAAGCGGTTCCACAATAACGTGCCCTTTCTGTCATTGTGCAGTGTGGCATTTTCTTGAGGAAAATGCCACTTGATGACAGTGGTTTCGGGGTGCAGCAATTGTGAAACCGCTGTAGGCCCATGCGCTGGATTGGCGCGGGCAGGAGCGCTTTGCGCGGGTTTTTTGTTGGACTTTTTAGGCGTTTAGAGGGCAGGAGAGAGATGGGTACCTTTGTTCCGAGCGGCAAGAATATTGACCGCAAATGGTTTGTCATAGATGCCAGTGGCAAAACGCTGGGCCGTCTGGCGACCAGGGTCGCCGATGTTTTGAGCGGCAAACTGAATCCGCAATATGTGCCGTACATCGATGTAGGCGACCACGTGATCGTGATCAACGCGGAAAAGATCCGTCTGACCGGCCTGAAGTCGCAGAACAAGCTCTATCGCCGCTACACAGGTTTCCCTGGCGGGCTGCGCGAAGAGTCGATCATACGCGTGATGAACCGCAAGCCGGAACTGATTCTGGAACAGGCCATCAAGGGAATGTTGCCCAAGAGCAAGATGGGCCGCCAGATGGCCACCAAACTCAAGGTTTATCGCGGCGACAAGCACCCTCACGAAGCGCAGAAGCCGGTGGCGTTGGAGATTGCTTAGGTACAGCTATTAGCTATTAGCTTTTTTATCGGAATTCGAACTTTTTTGCCGTGGTTTTAGCTAATAGCTTAAGGCTGACGGCTGGGAACTATGAGGAAAAAGAATGGCAGATCTGGTTCAGTATTACGGGACGGGGCGGCGCAAGTCGGCGATTGCCCGCGTCTTTTTGCGTCCCGGCACGGGCGAGTGGAAGGTCAACGGCAAGGCGTTCGATGCGTACTTTGTGACCGAGCAGCAGCGAGTGGCCGCAAAGCGCACCCTGGCTCTGGTCGAAATGGCCTCCAACTTTGACGTGGTGACCACCGTCAAGAGCGGCGGAGTATCGGCGCAGGCCGATGCCGTCAAGATGGGCGTTGCCCGCGCGCTGGTCCAGTTCAATCCCGAGTTGCGCGCGGTGCTCAAGGCCGAAGGCCTGCTGACCCGCGACTCGCGCATGAAGGAACGCAAGAAGTACGGGCAGAAGGGCGCTCGCAAGAGGTTCCAATTCAGCAAGAGATAGTTTTCAGTGGTCAGTTGTCAGTAATCAGTTTTCAATTCCCGGCGGTTTCGGTATTACTGACAACTGAAAACTGACAACTTGCTTCACCAAATTCCCGCAATAGCGGGTTCAATCCGGGCGCTGGCATCGACCACCCGGATGCAATCCACGAAGGAGGCCAATGGCCACGATCACTATGAAGGAGCTGCTCGAAGCGGGTGTTCACTTCGGGCATCAGACCAAGCGCTGGAATCCCAAGATGAAGGAATACATCTTTGGCGAGCGCAACGGGATCTACATTATCGACCTGCAGAAGACGCTCAAGCTATTCAAGGAAGCGTCGAAGTTTGTCACCGACCTGTGTGCCAGCGGCAAGACGATTCTGTTTGTCGGCACCAAGCGCCAAGCGCAGGAAGCAGTGGCCGAAGAAGCCACCCGCGCAGCAATGCCCTACGTCAACCAGCGCTGGCTGGGGGGGCTGCTGACCAACTGGGTGACGGTGCAGAAGTCGGTAAAGCGCCTTCAGGAACTGGATGAGATGGCCACCGACGGCCGCTATGAGCTGCTGACCAAGAAGGAAGTAATCAAGCTGGAGCGGGAGCGCAAGCACTTGCAAGCGAACCTGGCCGGCATCAAGACGATGAAGCGCCTGCCGGACGCGTTGTTTATCGTCGACTCGAACAATGAGACGATTGCCGTCAAGGAAGCCCGCAAGCTGGGCATTCCGGTGGTGGCCGTAGTGGATACCAACTGCGACCCCACGGTGGTCGATTACGTGATTCCCGGCAACGACGACGCGCTGCGCGCCATTCGCCTCTTTACTTCGAAGATCGCCGATTCGGCGGCCGAGGGCGTGAACCTAGTGGGCGACAAGGCATTTGCCGAGGAATCGCCCCTGCCTGAATCCGTGACGGAGACTGCGGCCGATGAGGCTGAGCCGTTCGAGGCCGAAGATGTGGACCTGGAAGCGGCTCTGGGCGGCGGCATTCGCAAGGCGCCCGCTGCGGTGGCGACGCTGGAAGACGAGGCCGATGTGGTTGAGGGAGTGCGCTAATCTTTGCTGCGTGCCAAAGTGCTATATGAGACGAGCGTGGCCCCAGCATTGAGCGCCACGCTTTTCTTATGTATGAGAAACTTTGGCGTGAATAAACCTAAGACTGGCTAAATTCAGGAAAAGAGAGACTAGGACAGTGAGCGAAAAGATTGATGCAAAATTGGTGAAAGAGCTTCGGGAAAAGTCCGGCGCGCCCATGGGCGACTGCCTGAAGGCGTTGCAGGAGACCAAGGGAAACATCGAGGAGGCCTTTGTGGTGCTGCGCAAGCGGGGCATGGCCTCGGCGCAGAAGAAGGCCGCGCGCACCACCAACGAGGGCGCGGTGGGGACGTATATCCACGCCGGCGGCAAGATCGGCGTGCTGCTGGAGCTGAATTGCGAGAGCGACTTCGTGGCCCGCACCGATGACTTCCAGGAGCTGATGAAGGACATCGCCATGCACATCGCGGCCAGCGATCCGCGATTCGTCAAGCCCGAAGACGTAACCGCTGCCGACCTCGACCGCGAAAAGGATATTTATCGCGCCCAGGCCGCCACCACCGGCAAGCCGGCCCCGGTGATTGAAAAGATCGTCGAGGGCAAGATGGCCAAGTTCTACGAGGAGGTCTGCCTGCTGGAGCAGCCCTTTATCAAGGATCAGACCATCAGCATCAAGGAGCTGATCGGACAGAAGGTCGGCAAGCTGGGTGAAAACATCACCGTGCGGCGCTTCGCCCGCTTCAAGGTGGGCGCCCCCGAATGGACTGTGGCGCAGACCAAGCCCGTAGAAGCGGCAGCCGAGTAACTTACAGCGGCATATCCGAAATTGACCAAGGCCCGGGGCACACACCCCGGGCCTTTGCTGTTTCCGGTTCTCAGTGTATTTCCAGGTAATCTTTGTCGGGAAGCGCGGGAAACTTCGCGTGCGGTTCGGTTTGATACCAGAATGCGACCGAGGCAATGTCGTCCGTCAGAGGCAAGTATCTATCTCCGCTCTGCCATCCCAGGTCCTGAATAGTTACGCGCAAATCACTATCGAAGCGAATGGGATCGACAATATGCCAGCGATACATGCCAAATCTTTGCTGCGATTGGTAGAGCACATTCGGCTTGATAACCTGCGCCAAACCTGAATAGGGAGAAGTGAATTCCTCGTACCGATGCTTCTCCTGGTTTTCAAAGTCATATGACCCATTAAAGTAGTCTTCGGTGCCGGTTCCGTTGATACTCGGGAACTCCTTGTCGCCGTCCATATAAAATTTGATTTCGCCCTCGCCCCACCATCCTTTGTTATGGACGCCCCAGGCGAGATAGGTGCCTACGTATTGTCCTTTGCCCTTCACGTTATCCAGAATGGTGTAAACCTCTTTGTAGGGAAGCGGATTGACTCTTCTAAATTGGGCGTGGAAGTAGGCCGCATCCATGGGAACGGCAGTCTCGGTGTAATCGATCTGGAAGTAGACTGTGACGGGCTTAACATCGAGGTTTTCCAAGGTGATTTTTGCATGCTTTCGGAAAGGCATGGGCCAATAGGAGTTGAAGCCGCTGCCGGGGTTCACGCAAACCGGCAAGGATGAAATCCTCGCGTACTTGCCCCATCCCATGGCGAAGAAGTCGCCGACAGGAACCTCAACAGACGGCGATGTTTCGTCATCCCAATACATGCGCAGAATCGAAAGCCGCCAGTTGCCCGTGGGAGTGAGCCAGATATGCTGAATTTGCCCCGAATTGTCAATGTTGGCGAGGGTATAGGTTAGTCCCGGCCCGACCACGATGGAGGGACTCACCTTCCATCCCTGGCCTAGCTCGCGTGCGGAGTTGGCCCCTGTGCCCTTGGTCGCCATGCCCCCTTTGCCCTTCTCTCCGGTGGGATTTTCAGGGCTGATAGAGCGTGTCTTGGCATCGGACAGCCGGGGCAGATTGCTCAGGCTGTTGTCCAGGCCGCTATAGGGCATTGTTTGTGCTATGGCTGTGAACGGCAGGGAGCAGACAACTCCCAACAGGATAGATATATTCAAAGTCATCTCAATTCCTCGCATGTTGAATCTCTCGTATTGGCTCTGCCCCAAGCTCTTCGTCGCGCGGCGGAACCATCATTTCCGCATGCAGCAGATAACGGCGATTTGCTTCCGTCATGGACTTCATGAATCGGGCCGTTACGATTCTACATGCGGCAGCGGCACTAAACATGCAAATAAAATATGGGCTTTTGTTTCCATGCTCCCGGCGGGCAGCGCGCAAAGAAAATCACGGGAGCGGTAGATATGCGATACTCAAAACGGTATGTATAAACGCATCGTTCTCAAGCTATCGGGTGAGGTGCTGGCCGGCCCGCGCGGCTTCGGGCCTTTTCTCTAGGTGACTTCCCACACAGGTCGAATTGCCTCCTATGCAGGAACCTCCGCAGGCTTTGAAGGTCGCAGAATGAAGAGTCCTTGCAGGTCGGCGGCTGCGTGAAGCAGCATTGGCAACAGCAGGTTACCAGTCAGAAGGAATAGTCCACCAAACGCCAGTCCACTCAATGTTGTGCTGATTAGGCCAGTCTTGCCCTGGTAGATATGGTTGAGACCGAAGACCACAGCAGACAACACGAGCGCCACGCTAATGGGAAGATGCAACCCGCCTGGCATGCGCATCAAAAAGCCGATCATAAATCCCCGGCACAAAACCTCCTCGCAGACCCCGGCCGTGATAGAAATCGCAGCAAACCAGCGCCGCTCCTGAGAGGTTTCTGGCAATAATCCAGGCGCTTGCGCCAGGGAGCGACGAAATGCTCGCTCGTAGCGAGCACGATACTTCTCTCCCCGCAGACTCTGAAAGATAGGCATGAAACCGAGAACAAAAAAGCCGGCCACCAATCCGCCAAGAAACCAGTGAAGCCAGACCGGCAGAGCAGGCCCAGGAGCCACGGGCGCACGCAGAAGCCCGCCCGCGCCCATAATTCCCACCGCCAGGACGGTCAGCGGCCACAGCTCCAACAGAATGTACCGATAAAAGGCGATCTTCTGCCGGGAAGTTGGATTGTTGCGCAGAAGCGGGCCCTCGTAAAAACAGCTCACGAGCGGCCCGACGACAACAATTAAAAACGCCAATATCGATTGCAGGAAGAGGGAGAAGGGCGGACTAATCACCATAGATTGACCTCTACTTCCAAATATATCGCCTAGCGCATTCTCGGGCGCATGCTGAATGAGCCCTAACGGACTACGGCCGCTTCGTGCGATACTCAAAACGGTATGTATAAACGCATCGTTCTCAAGCTATCGGGTGAAGTGCTGGCAGGCCCGCGCGGCTTCGGGCTGGACGCCGCCAAAGTCGCCGAAATTACCGGCGAGATTGTCGAGGTGCATGCGCTGGGCGTGGAGATTGGCGTGGTCGTTGGCGGGGGCAACTTCTTCCGCGGCGTAGCCGAGCATGCCAAAGAGATGGACCGCGTGAGCGCCGACAACATGGGCATGCTCGCTACCGTAATCAACGCCATCGCCCTGCAGGATGCTCTGGAACAGCGTGGCGTTCCCTGCCGCGTGATGAGCGCCGTCTTTATGGACCAGGTCGCCGAGCCCTACATTCGCCGCCGTGCTGTCCGCCACCTGGAAAAGGGCCGCGTGGTGATTTTCGCCGCGGGCATCGGCAACCCCTTCTTCTCCACCGATACAGCGGCCAGCCTGCGGGCCATGGAGATCAAAGCCGATGTGCTTCTGAAGGCTACCAAGGTCGAAGGCGTCTACAGCGCCGATCCTGTGCTGGTGAAGGAGGCCGTCAAATACGATCACATTACTTACATGGAGATTTTGCGCCAGGGGCTGAAGGTGATGGACCTGACCGCCGTGAGCCTGTGCAAGGACAACAACCTGCCCATGATCATCTTCAACATGAACCAGCCGGGGAACATTCGCCGGGTTGTGCTGGGCGAAAAGGTCGGCTCGCTGGTAACGGCGTAAAAGCAGTAGCGGAATGGAGACTCGCAAGCCAGACCGGTTGAATGCACTGACGGGCCTGCGCTGCCTGGCGGCCATCAACATCGTTTTCTTTCATTTTGCCAATCCTCAGTCGTTTGGTTTTCTGGGGCCCGTGGTCAATGCCGGCTACATCGCGTTAGGCCTCTTCTTTCAGCTTTCGGGCTTTGTGCTGGCATACAACTACTCCAGCGCCGCGCGCGCCGGCTCGCTGGATGCGGTTCGCTTCTGGAAGGCGCGCTTCACGCGGCTCTATCCCATCTACTTGCTCAGCTTGCTGATGAGCTGGCGGATGGTGGTCCCTGAGTACGGCGCTCATGCACAACCGGTCTACTGGAAATACACCGCGCTGACGGGGCCGCACGGAATGTTCTGGGTCGGCATGGTGTTGACGCCGCTCTTGCTTCAAGGCTGGGTTCCTACACTGGCTACCTTTCTGAACACGCCTGCCTGGGCGATGCCTGCGGAAGCCTTCATGTACACTCTGTTTCCCTGGCTGGCTCGGGTCAAACGGCCAACACGGGTTTCGCACAATCTGCTTTTGCTGGCCGGAGTCTGGGCCGTGGGGCTGGTTCCCGGCGCGCTGTATATGATCTTGCAGCCGGACGGCATTGAGCATCCTGACCGCTGGAGCTACGGATACTGGCTGTGGGTGCTCAAGTACACCCCGCTGCCGCATCTGGCCAGCTTTGTCTTTGGCATTTTGTTGGCTGGCCTGGATGCGCTGATGCCGCGCTCGAGCCGCCTGCGCCTGCTGCTGGGGCTGGCCGGGTTTGCCGGGGTCTTCGTCCTGCTGGAGATGGGGCCGCTGGTTCCCTACGTTCTCCTTCACGACGCCTTGCTGATGCCTCTGTTCGGCTGTATCGTTCTGGGGCTGGCCGGGGAGAACCCGCTCGCGCGCCTCCTGGCCGTGCGCCCGCTGGTCTTTCTGGGCGAGGCCAGCTACTGCCTTTACCTGCTGCACTTCAACCTGTGGAACTGGATTCACGACACGCATCTGCCGGAGCGGCTGGGTGTGGCGCGCTTTGACCCCTGGATTAGCTACGTTTTTCTGCTTGCCGTGGCTGTGGCGGCGATGCTCTTGGTGGAGAAGCCCGCGCGGAGGCGTCTGCGTAGCTGGATGGGAGCGTAAACAGAAATGCCCGCAAAGACCGATCTTCCCGTTCCCATGCGCGCGCTGCTGGCCGGGGCCCGCCGCAAACAATCCGACCTGCTCGATCTGATTCAACAATTAGTCAGGGCTGAGTCGCCCTCGGACGACAAGGCTGCCGTGGACGTCTGTGTCGCGCTGGCCGCAGCGCACGCCAAGGCCCTGGGCGGGCGCGTCAAGCTCCATCGCCAGCGCGGCTTTGGAGATCTGCTGGAGGCGCGCTTCGGGCCTAAATCCAAATCAGGTTCTGCGCGTCGTATCATGCTGCTCGGCCATCTGGATACCGTCTGGCCGCTCGGCACTCTCAAGACCATGCCCTGCCGCCTGAACAAAGGCCAGCTCTGGGGTCCGGGCACGCTGGACATGAAGGCCGGCGCCGCCATGGCATTCACCGCCATTGAAATGCTCGCCGATGCCCGTCTGTTGCAGAGAGAGGTCATCCTGCTGCTCACCGGCGACGAAGAGGTCGGCAGCCCGGTATCGCGGCCAATCATAGAGCAGTTGGCGGCGGAGTGCTCCGCCGTTTTCGTCCTAGAACCGGCGCAAGGCCTCGCCTACAAGACCGCGCGCAAGGGTACTGGCCATTGGCGCATCGACGTGGCCGGAGTTGCAGCCCACTCAGGCGTGGACTTTGAAAAAGGAGCGAGCGCCATCCTGGAGCTGGCCCGTGTCATCAACACCGTTTCCGCCTGGACCGATCGCGCGCGCGGCCTGACTGTGAACGTGGGCGTCATCGGCGGCGGCACAAAGTCCAACGTGATCCCAGCCCAGGCCTGGGCGGAGGTCGATCTGCGCGTAGTTCGCAAGGCTGACGGCCCGCGCATGGAGCGAAAATTTGCCGCGCTCAAGCCTGACGACAAGCGTTGCGCGTTCACCATCCATGGCGGCATCAATCGTCCCCCTATGGAGCGCACGCACGGAACCGTGCAGCTTTTCCGCATGGCCAGGGAGCTTGCCGCCCAGCTGGGCTTTGCGCTGGATGAAGCCATGAGCGGCGGCGCCTCCGACGGCAACTTCACCTCCGCGCTGGGCATTCCTACCCTCGACGGAATGGGCGCTGTGGGAGAAGGCGCGCACGCTCAACACGAGTCCATCGTGGTAGAGCATCTGGCTTCCAGAACCGCCCTGCTCGCAGGGATGCTGGCGAGATGCTAAACAACAGCAGCGCCTGATAAACTCGCCGCTAGCACCACCTGGAGTTCATTCCGCTATGAAGCAATCAGATATCCGGGCCCTATTCTTGCCGCAGAACGAGCGCGGCAGGGATGGGGGCGCGTTTTCCACTAGCGTAACGGCCAAATCAATCTAACACGGATCAAATCAATGAGGGGCGTGCGGAAACAACTCGAACTGGCAGCCGCGCTGCTGAACGAAGAAACAACCTTGTCGCTGGCCACGATCGGCGAGGGCGGCCAGGCCTGCGTGGCGCCGCTCTTCTACATTGTCGACAAAGACCTGTCGCTCTACTGGCTCTCTTCCGAAAGCAGCTTACACAGCATGAATCTCGCCGGAAATCCTTGCGCCGCCGCAACCGTATACCGCAGCGTGGAAAGCTGGAAGAAGATTCGTGGTGTGCAATTGCGCGGCATCGTGAGCAAAGTGACTGTGCCGGAGAACCGCGACGCGCTTCTCGCGGCCTATTGCAAGCGATTCAAACTGGGGCGCGTGTTTCTCCCGGTCCTACGCCTCAGCGCCATGTATGCCATGCAACCCGACTTCATCCGTTACATCGACAATGCCCGAGGTTTCGGGTATAAGTTCGAACTCACGCGCCGACCGGAAGGCTGGAACCTCACACGCGCAACCGCCTAGAGCGGGCCCGTTCATTGTAACGGCTTAATCGGGCTAGTGTCGTACTTCTTCAGCATATCCGTGCACTCTTCCAGCATCTTGGCATTCTGAATCGCTATTTGTTTCTCGGAATCGGCATATCTTATGTACAAATAGCCGGCATTCTCACTGATGGTGTGAAGCAACGCGGATACATCCAAACAACGTTCTGCCAGATGATGCAGGGAGCTCGCGCGGGTTGTGTTCCCCTTCTTAATCTGTGATTCGGCTTGCATGAATGCGGAACTAGCGCACAGCGCGGCGTTGCGAGATGCATCCTCAAGCCCTTGAAAGAAAGCAAAACCCAGTGGCCCATTAAACTCCAGAGGATCGCTCTTAAGGTTCTCTACAGCCACTTCCAGTGAGGCCTCAATCTTGCGGTCGTTGGCAACGGCATCTGCGCCCAACTGAATCTCTTCCTGGTTGAGCAGCGGTTTATATTGCTGTATCGCCTGTTCGACCCGAGCGATCATGGGGGTTATTTCAGCTTCTCCCGGAATGAGTTTTCCGGGTTGCGCTTGAGCCACAACCGCAAGGCCGACGGCGGTTAAAACAAATGTTGAGGCACTCCGTAACAAAGACATTGGGACACTCCTCGGTCAAATTGAACGACCATCATAGGAATGATACGCCCCGCCACAAAGCTGTGGAACACAAGCGCGAGAGGCATCGCAGTCCGTTGGTCTTGATAGGCCCGCAAAGCTGGTGCATCGGGTACCCCCACCCATATTTTGTAAACAAGTTCCTTATTTTCTTGAGTTTACGGGAAGGGTTGCGCCGTAAAATCGTCAAAACAAAGGAGTTCCCTGCAAAATCGTCCAGGATAAGGAGTTACGGGAAGTTTCGGCCTATGCCGGCAGCTTCCGGCATAATGGCGGCGCGAAGAGGACATGCCGGGACGATGATTTGAAGAAAGAGTTCTGAGAATTATTGTGCGACAAATGCGGGAAATAATCTGCAAGGACTGGCCGTCCAGGCGATGTCCTGCGGTGGGGGGACTTGCCGTCCAGGCAGCGGGCGCTTGCGCGCCATGGGGTTCGTGGTCTCCCAGGTCTGATAAGCCAGACCTGGGGCACTTATTTATGGTGATAGATTGAGAAGTGGGCCATTCGGCTCCGTCCTTAAGTTCGAGAGGAGAGATTATGAAACGTTCTTCTGCTTTACTGCTTGTGGTTTTTGCGCTGTGCACAGCAGCGTGCGCCCAAACCGCCGTGCAAAAAGCTACCGCTGACTTTGGGCTGATGGGAAACTGGGCTTACAACTGCAACGTAGCCGCAGGCGTGAATGGCAACGCCCGCTCGACAATTTCCGCCCAAGGCGATATAGTCCTCCAGCATATAGAGTTTGGCGCTGGTCGCGAGCCGAATGAATACAAGTGGATCGCCGCAGAGCGCCTTGACGCGACGCACCTGCGCGTTACAACAGTGATAGGAGACGAGACACTCGAGCTTGTCATTCGCAAACTCGACGACGGCAGAATGCAAACCGTCTCCAGCGTCACTTCCAGCGGTAAAGTGCTGATCAAAGACGGGTTCTTCCCCGACGGTGGACAAGCGCCAATCAGGGAGCGCTGCCAGTAAGCAGGAGGGTGGATGGCCCACGATACCCAGTTGGTTGATGAGCGAAGACAAAATGCAGGTCCTTCGACTCCCCTGACCCTTCGCTAAACTCAGGGTCAGGGTCGTTCAGGATGACAGCCATTGGTGTGATTACTCTTCCTCTTCCTCCACGGGCCGCTTGGCATTGGCGAGGATTTTTTCGGCGACTAACTGCGGGACGTAGTCGTAGTGGTCCATCTCCATGCGGTAACTGCCTTTGCCCTGCGTCATGGAAGTTAGAAGCGTGCCATAGGTCAGCATCTCGGCCATGGGAACTTCAGCGTTGATGACGGTGGTGCGGCCCTTGGTGTTCATGCCCTGGACGCGGCCACGGCGCGAGTTGAGGTCGCCCATGAGGGTTCCGGCGAACTCGTCGGGAGCTTCAATCTCGACCTTCATGATGGGCTCGAGCAGACAGGGCTTGCAGGTTTCCATGCACTTGCGGAAGGCGATGCGCCCGGCCATCTTGAAGGAGAGTTCGTTGGAGTCCACGTCGTGATAGCTGCCGTCGTAGACGGTGGCCTTGAAGTCGACCACCGGGTAGCCGGCGAGATAGCCGCGGGCGGCGGACTCGACGATGCCCTTTTCGACGGCAGGAATGTAGTTGCGCGGAATGGCTCCGCCGAAGATGTCGTTGACGAACTCGAAGCCCGCGCCGCGCGGCAGAGGCTCCATGCGAATCTTGCAGTCGCCGAACTGGCCGTGTCCGCCGGTCTGCTTCTTGTGGCGGCCCTGCGCCTCGGCCTTGCCGCGAATGGTCTCGCGATAGGGTACTTTGGGCGCCTTCAGCGTGACCTCGGCGTGGTAGCGCTTTTTGAGGCGGCTGACGATGGCCTCGATGTGCGGCTGGCCTCCACCGGCAATCAAAAACTCATTGGTCTGCGGGTCGCGGAAGAAGCGGATGAGCAGGTCTTCTTCCATCAGCTTGTGAATGGCGGGGGCGAGCTTGTCTTCATCGGCGCGGCTCTTGGGCTCGATGGCGTATGTCATGGCCGGCTCGGGCAGCTTGTGGAGATCGACCTGAATGTCGGAGCCTTTAACTCCGAGGGTGTCGCCGGTGAGGGTGTCGCGCAGCTTGGCCACTGCGCCCAGGTCTCCCGCGTGCAACTCGGGAACCTCGATGGCCTTGCGGCCCTGCATCACGCTGAGGTGGGAAAAGCGCTCCGAGCCGCGGCGCGTGTAATTCTCGACGTTGGCTTCGTTCTTGATGACGCCGCTGATGACCTTGAAGAAGCTGATCCTACCCGCAAATGGGTCGGTCATGGTCTTGAAGACAAACAGGCCCAGCGGCTGGCTGTCGTCGATCTTGCGCGCGGTTTTGCCGGCGTCGGGATCTTCCGCCGTGGGTTCGATGGCAGGATTGCGGACGGCCAAGGGCGCGCGCTCAACGGGTGAGGGCGTGTACTCCTTGATGAAGTCCAGCAGGTGGTCCAGGGCTATATTGGCCAGGCCGCTGGAGAAGAGCACGGGGAAGATGCGGTCTTCGCGAATGGCGTCATGCAACGCGGCGATGAGATGCTCTTTGGTGAGCGTGCCGGTCTCGAAGTACTCCTCCATTAATTCGTCTCTGCCTTCGGCTACCAGCTCGACCAGCGCCTCGTGGCGAGTCTTGGCGTCGGCAGCCAGGCTGGCGGGAATCTCGGCGGTCACCTTACCGCGGCCGTCGCCACCGGCGGTGTAATGGTAAGCCTCCATGGTCACGAGATCGACGACGCCGTGAAATCCCTCTGCGCCGGAGATAGGAAGCTGAACAGGCACGCAATTGCGGCCCCAGCGCTCGACCAGATCGTCGATCAGGGCGCTCAGCCCCTCGCCGCCGCCGGCCTTGGGGTGGTCCATCTGGTTGACGAGAACGACGCGGGGAACCTGGGCTTCGTCGGCATAGCGCCAAACGCGCTCGGTGACCGGCTCGACGCCGTTCTGCGCGTTCACCACCACGATGGCCGTTTCCGCCGGCAGCAGGGCCGCGCGCGCCTCATGGGTGAACATATGAAATCCGGGAGTATCGATAAGATTGATTTTTACGCCCTGCCACTCGGCAAAGGCCACCGCGTTCTGCATGGTTGCGCCGCGGGCTATTTCCTCTTCGTCATAAGCGGTTACGGCCGAGCCGTCTTGCACGCGGCCCTGGGTGGGGGTCATCTTGGCGGCATGCAGCAGAGCGGCGATCAGAGTGGTTTTGCCACTTTGCGCATGCCCCACTACAGCTACGTTGCGGATCTCACTTCCCTGGTACGTTTTCATGGTGTTCTCCTCGTATTATTGTGAAATTGTTTCAGAATTTGCGGGATCGAACGGAAGAGGGACAGGGAAACAGCGGGGACGTCCGAAGGGGCGTCCATGTGGCCGGATTGGAGGGCCACGTATCCCGGTCTGCCGTCTACCTCGTCCATAAAGGATTGAGCCGGAAAGGTTTGGACCATATAGGCATAAACCTGGAGGGTCTCGGGCCGGCGCCGCTCGAATGGAGGTTGGATGAGTCCGCGGGCGTCACCTGCTACGAAATCGGATGCTATCACACGCGGAGTGTGAACGTCCTGTGACTGGGGGCACAGGGCGGCCGCAGCCCCTGGTTGGGCGGTCTCCCACATCTCTTTTCCCGCAGCCACGGCAGATTGAATAAAACGGCTGGGGCTCGGCGATGTCATGGCGAATAAAATGGAATGGATACGCCCAGGGATAGAGGCGGAGAGCTTCGCGCCGTACACATTTTTTCAGAGAAAGGTCACTTCCGTGCTGATTCGTTCTGATTCTACTGTTCTTGCCACTGGCTTTTTGCTGGCGATGGCCTGTGGAGCGCTTGCACAGGCTCCAGCGCCGGCTCCGGCGGCAGCACCGGCATTCACCATGCCGCCACCCCATGTGAACGCTCCGCTGGGCGAGATCAAACGATGGCCGGGAGACGGGAACGGGGCGTACAAGACGCGCCAGTATCGCGACTTGTTTGCCGAGCAGGGGCACACGGCGGCTGAAAGCCGGGCAAAGATCGAGAAGGCGTTTCAGCAGCTTTTTCATGGCGACGGACAGGAGGAGCGGGTTTACTTTGAGACCGGGGCGAACGAGAATGGGCCGCTGGCTTATATCACGGACTGGGCAAACAACGATGTGCGCACGGAGGGCATGAGTTACGGCATGATGATTGCCGTCGAGCTAGACAAGAAGCGCGAGTTTGACGCGCTGTGGAACTGGTCGAAGACTTATATGCTGGTCACCGACCCGAAGAATCCTTCTGTGGGTTACTTTGCCTGGTCATTCGGCACGGATGGCAGGCCGCGCTCGACGGGGGCCGCGCCGGACGGCGAAGAGTACTACGTCATGGCGCTGTACTTTGCGGCGCATCGCTGGGGCAACGGGAAAGGCATCTATAACTACCAGGCCGAGGCGGACAAGATATTGCGCGGGATGCGGCACCACCCGGTGCTGACGGGAACAAGCCCCTTCCGGATTCACCCCGAGGATGCGCCGTTTACCATGCCGGATCATCCCTGGCCGAGCCCTAACACTAAGGCTCGGGAGCGCGAGGCGGCAGCGGCCGCCGGCAAGGGCAAGCCAGCGCCGCCCATGTTCTGGTTAGGACGCGGACCTCGCACCGAGACGATCGGGCCGATGGTGGACGAGGATCATTTCATGATCCGGTTTGTGCCGAATGTGGAGGACATATCGACGGATGCGAGCTATCATCTGCCGGCATTCTATGAGTTGTGGGCGCGTTGGGGCCCCGTGGAGGACCGCGCATTCTGGACCAAGGCGGCGGATGTGAGCCGGGAGTTTTTCAACCAGGTCACCGGCCCGGAGACGGGACTTACGCCGGACCGGAGCAACTTTGACGGGACGGCGATTATGGGCTGGGATAAAAAGCCGACGTCGTTCGCTTCCGACTCGTGGCGGAGCGTGAGCAACTGGAGCGTGGATTACTCTTGGTGGCGGAAGGACGCGCGGGAGACGGAGCTGAGCGACCGGCTGCAAAAGTTCCTTTACGGCGAGGGTATCGACAAGTTTGCCGATCGCTACACGATGGATGGAAAGCCGCTGTCAACGGGGCACTCGACGGGGATGGCCGCGGCGGCCGCGGTGGGGAGCCTTGCGGCGACGCCGGGACCGACGACAAAGGCGTTTGTGGAAACGCTCTGGAATATGCCGGTTCCTTCCGGCGAATATCGCTACTACGACGGGATGCTCTACCTGATGAGCATGTTGCATTGCAGCGGGAACTACAGGATTATCGAGTAGAGACCGGGACGGCGCGCCTTTCCAGGACTCGGCACAGGAGCTGCCCGCCTGCTTTTTCGCGGGTCAAGTTCGTTCCAAGCGGCGACGGCTAGAGGGATGGGCGGGCGGAGGAGGCCGGAAAATGCATTCGGGCAGCTTTGCCACTGGCGCGCCCCCCGCCCCATCGGCGACAATCTTTCTGCTATGGAAAAACTCACACGACGCAATTTTCTGCTCTCCGCCTCGGCTGTTACGCTGGCCGCGTCGGCTTCGCCCTCACTCTTTGCTGCGCCACGCCTCCAACGGGTCTTCGTCGCCTCGAATACGCCAAAGGGGATTCTGGCCTACGACTGGGATCCGGCCAGCGGCGAGCTGGCGCCCGCGGGCGTGGCCGCCGAGATCGCCAACGTCGCCTGGATCACCTACTCATGGGAGCGGCAGTATCTCTTCGCCACTTCGGATGTTAGGAGCTTCAACGGCAAGGCGACGGGGGCGGTGGCGAGCTTCAGGGTGGCGAAGGGCGAGCTGCATCCGCTCTCAGTGCAGAACTCGGCCGGCGTGGGAACCTGCCACCTGGCACTGGACCATTCGGGGCGCGTGCTGGTGGTGGCCGACTATACCGGCGGCAGCGCGGCCAGCTATCTGGTAACCGGCGGCAAGATCGGCCCCGCCGTGTGGAGCGAGCACTACACCGGCCACGGCCCCAACGCCAGCCGCCAGGAGCACGCCCACGCGCACTTTGCCGCCTTCTCATTCGACAACCGTTTTGTCTATATCAATGATCTGGGCAACGATTGCATTCACATTTATAGCCTGAATGCGGCGACGGCCGAGCTGACTCCGGCGGGCCTCTACACGGCGCGCCCGGGAGCGGGACCGCGGACGCTGCACTTTCACTCCAACTTGCATACGGCCTACTCGGTGAACGAGCTGGATTCGACGGTGGACGTGCTGAAGTGGAAACGCGCGGACGGCAGCTTGACTCTGGTAACGCGGGTTGAGCTGCTGCCGGAGGGCTACCACGGACCGACGCGTGCCTGCGACACAATCATCACTCGCAACGGAAGGTTTGTCTATTTTGCCAACCGTGACAATGATTTCCTGATGAGCTTCCATGCCAATCCGGTGACTGGCCATTTGACGGCTATCGGACGTACGCCCTGCGGCGGCAAATGTCCGCGCAACTTTGTGCTCGACCCCACGGAGCGCTGGATGCTGGTGGCCAATCAGGACTCGAATCAGATTAGCGTCTTCCGGCGCAATCCGTTGACCGGCGAGCTGGCCACGGAGGGAAAGAGCTTTGCGGCTGCGGCGCCGATGCGGATTTTGTTCTAGGGAACAGGGAATAGAAATAGCTGAGCCTTAAACGCTCACAAGGGAGGGGCTGTCCTGTTCTGATTTCGCTTCAAGCGAGTTTAGATCCGCGGTCGGAGCTTGCTCATCCGCCGCGACCACCGGCACGTGCGCCAGCTCCCAGGTTGAGCGGTCCTTGATCAGCCGCGAAACCAGGGCGGTGTGCATGGCGTGCCCGGCGCGCTCCGCCACCACGCGGCCTTCGATGCGGCGGCCGGCCAGCGCCAGGTCGCCGATCAGGTCCAGAATCTTGTGGCGCACATATTCGTCATCGAAGCGCAGCGAACCGTTCTCCGGCCCGGTTGTCCCCAGAATGATGATGCACTCCGGCCCCGCCCCGCGGATCAGGCCCATATCGCGCATCTTCTGCTCGTCAGCCTTGTAGCCAAAGGTGCGCGCCGGTGCTATCACAGAACCATAGGTCTCCGCCGCCAGGTCCACGCGGGCGCTCTGCTTGCCCACGGGAGCGGGAAAGTCGATGGCGTATTCGATGCTGTAGCCGGAGCCGGGATAGATCCCGATGAACTTGTTCCCTTCGCGAACCTCAACCGGACTCAGCACGCGGATAGTCTCGCGGCGCCGCCGCTGGTTGCGGATGCCCACTTTCAGGAAAGCCTCGACATAAGGCTGTGCGCTGCCGTCCAGAATAGGCAGCTCCAGGTTGTCCAACTCCACAATCACGTTGTCCACGCCCATGCCGATAAGCGCCGAGAGCACGTGTTCGGTGGTCGAGATCAGCACGCCTTGCCGCATCAAGCTGGTGGCATAGCTCACCTTGGCCACGTAGCGGCTGATGGCGGGAATCTCAAAATTGTCCAGATCAGTGCGGCGGAAGACGATGCCGGAGCCAGCCGGAGCCGGCAGCATGCGCATGTGCACCGGCGCGCCAGAGTGCAACCCCACCCCGCTGAACTCCAGGGGTGCGGCAATCGTCTGCTCCAAATGCGCGGGACTCAGGTGCGCGTGATTACTCAAAATACCTTCTTTCACGGCAAAGAACAAACCGTGCGCAATGGTTAGAATAGACGCCCGGAGCCATCCCCGTCCTGTGGCATTTTTGCCACACTTTGCGCCAATTAGCCATAGATTGAGCCGGGGTTGGCTTTCCGTATACAGGCCCGGTGCAACAAAAAGCCCAGCCACGTGGCTGGGCCTTTGTGCCTGAAAGAATGCCTGCCGTTACGGAGTAACCGACTGCGTCGAATAGTTGCCGTGGGGCACGGAAGCTACTGCGGTAGGTTTTGCGCCGGTGGGGTATGGCGTTGCCTGGGTGGCGGTCAGCCCCCCTGAGGTCGGGTTCAGCCTAAAGCCAGAGACGGAGTTGCCCAGGTAGTTGGATGTATAGACAAACCGGCCAAGCGCGGCGTCAACCACAACGGCAACCGGCTGCGTGTCAGTCAAGATGGCGCTTGGGCCGGTGGGGTTCACTACACCCGTGGGCGTACCGGTGGCCAGGTCGATGCCGTATGGCGAAACTGAAGAATCCAGCGAATTTGTTACATAGATGAACCTGCCGCGTGGATCGACCACTATCGCGCTGGGCTCGTTGCCTGTCCTGAAGGGGCCGCTGGGCATGAAGCTCAGCGTGCTGCCGCTCAGAATCGTATAACCGATGAGCTGGCTAGAGGCGTAATCGGTGACATATACAAAGCGGTTGGTGGGATCGGTTGCGATAGCTGAGGGCTTGACGCCGGCTTCATACGGATTGGCAAGCGGGGTCAAAGCTCCGCCTGAGCCAATGGTGTAGCCAAAGACCCATCCGGGGTTAGCACAGTTGGAGGGGCAGGTGGGCGTACCCCCGGGACTGTATGCCGACTGGTCATAAGCCGTGACGTAGACGGCATTGCCCTGAACCGTTGTGTTGTTGGCCAGCACGTTTACCCCGGTGGGAACTAGGATATCGCTGCCATATTTGGCGAAGGAGCCGTAAAGACTTAGAGTTTGCGTAGAAACCTCAGAGCCGATGGTGCCTGAAGAAAGGGCATACTCAGTCAGTATCCCGGTGTTAGTGCAAGCCAATGTGGGAGACAGTCTGGAGGCTGTGCAAGACACCACATACAAGTAGGTCCCGGCCGAGTTCACTGCCATGTAAACGGGTGTATCGCTCAGGGTGACTGTATCCTTCGCCGTCAGAGTACCGTTCGTGGAGATGGCAAAGTGGACAATCGAGCCGCCGGACGAAAGTGTCCCCTGGTGGGCGACGTAAAGATTCTCATAGTCGGAGGTAACAACCATGGAAACCGGGTTCACTCCGCCCGAGGACACGGTCGGTGCTCCCGTGCGCAATGCGCCGGACTGAGAGTCCGCCGCAAAGACCTGTATCTGCCCGGCGCTCGATGTCCCCGCGCCGGCGGAACAGGCCACGAAAACAAAATCTATGGTTACAAGTGCACAGGCAGAGAAATAGGTGGCCACTAACAGGCCGATGGCAGAGACCAGAAAAAGCTGGCTCAATTTGCTGAACTTCATGCGCTTCCTTCGTCTTGGGCTGGTCAGTTGCCAGTTCCCCAAAAAACTGGTTAGGTTGCCCCGTATGCATTGTAAAAGCCCGGTACGGGGTGTTGCTAGAGCGCCCGGCATAGGGTTGTTGTCACTCATCACTACTGCGTGCTGCCGTGCGGAACCGCAGCCACAGCCGTCGGCTGGGCGTTAGACGTGTAAGGAGAAAGCTGTGTGTTGGTGAGTGTGCCGGCCGTGGCGCTCAACTCAAAGTCGGAGACATTGTTGCCGAGAAAATTAGCGGTAAAAACAAAATGGTTGGTCGACGGGTCGATGCCAATAGCCACCGGCTGAATTCCTGCGGAGTAGGTGCCGATGCGCGTGAGCGCTCCACTACTGATTGAGTATGCGCTCACCGTACCGTCCAGTCCGTTGGCTACATAGGCATAGGGGTAGGCGGTATCAACAACGATAGCAGTGGGTTGATTGCCTGCCGGAAACGGGCTTCCGGATAAAGGCGTAAGGAGTCCGGATGCAAATGTGAAGCCACTCACATTGCCGCTGGCGTTATCCGTCACGTAAACGTAGGCGCTGGAGGAATCGCTGGCGATGGCTGACGGGTGGACTCCAGCGGTAAAAGGAACTCCTCCGTTGAGAGGTGTAAGCGCACCGCTAGAACCAATTGAAAAACCAAATACATAACCAACTTTGGGAGTTACCGAGGAGTCATATGCCGTCACAAAAAGGTCCGCGCCAGATTTCAGGACGTTGATCGCGGTCGGCGTAATGATGTGCTTCGGGTTGCTGGGCAGTGTCAACGGCCAGTAGTCCGCGCCGATGATCGTATTGGTAAGCGGCGTCCCCGGCGCGCCGGCGATGGTTGGATTAGGACCGGTAGTGGCTGCCAGCAGGGGAAAGACGCCCACAGATCCCGAGCACGGGGCAGCATTGGAACACGAGGACAATGGCTGGTAGGTGTCCACGACAAACAGGTTCGACCCGCTCACGGCAGCAGCCAACGGGTAAATCCCGGGCGTATTGACGGTGTTCTGCGGATAGAGCTTGCCGTCGTTGCCAATCATGAACTGCACAATGGTATTGTCGTCCTGATTGACCACGTACAGATTCGTGTTGTCGGAGGAGAGGGCTTCGGCCACCGGGTTGCGCCCTCCCGAGGGGAAAGGCGAGGTGGTAATCTGGCGCATTAAGCCGGAGACTCCGTTGATCTCGAAGACGTCTATTTCGCCGTAATTGTTGGTACCCGCGGCCTTGGCACTGGTCACGTATACGAAATCCACAGTGGCCGTGCCGCAAGCGGTGATCAGAACTGCCGCCAGCAAGCTGGCTGCGGAAACCAGCAGCAGCTGGCTCGATTTGTTGAACTTCATGCGCATCTTTCGTCAGAGGGCCAACGCTCCGGCCCTAAAAATCAGGTTTGGATTCGAGCCCCAGGGCGCCTTGAAATACTCACTCCCGGAAGATCGACTGCGTTCTTGAAGACTTCGGGTCACTCATTTTCTTGCATTGCCTGGAGCGGGGGACACCCTCCGCTCGAGGCGCGTCAGCATCAAGCGGCGATTTAGTTCGTGCGCCCATCCACCAGGCACCAGGTGGGCGGACCGGTCAGAGTATATTCAGAAGGCGCTTTGGTCGAGTCGGAAAGCGGCTTGAGTTCTCCGGAATTTTCGTTGATCGCCTGACCGGTTACGCTTGAATCGTTGTAGTTGGCCGTATAGAAGAACTGATTCGATGGATCCTCGACCAGGCACACTGGGCCTGCTCCGGTGCCGAAGCCGATGGGCGTGCCTGCTATTTCCTGGGGCTGAATTGGATTGTTGAGCACGTAGCCGGCAATCCCGCTTTGAGCTGTTCCCGGGCCGATAACGTTGTTCCCCTGGTTGGCCACGTAGAACCACTTCCCCTTGTTCTCCACCACCAGGTAAATAGGGTTGGACTGGTTTGGATCATCGGGAATGGGGCCGCTGGTAGCCGACAGCAGCGCGCCATTGCTGCCTACCGAGTAAGGCACCATCTGGCTGGACGCGTTGGTGGGATTGGGGTTAGGCGCTTCATTGTCCAGCGCAAAAACATAACCACCACCGTACACCAGTGCGGTTCCCTTGGCAATGTTCAGCGTCCCGACGCTGTTCTGCGTCACCGTCAACTGCCCGTTGGTGGGATTGTAGGCATATGGATACACAATTGCGCCGCCGGTGTACGGATAAGAGGTAGAGGCGGTGGTGCTGGTCCCGCTCATCGTGATGACGACTCCACTGGACATCAAAAAGTCAACCGGATTGGCTGGAATCGGGAAGTAGGTCAGCGGCGCGCTGCCGCCGGCCGCGGTCACCTGAGCATTCAAGACCAGTTGCAGCCGCCCAGTAGTCGAGTTGACCTGAAAAGCCGTAATGTCGCCGCAGGTTGTTGCGCCCGTCAAAGCAGCTGCGCAGTTGGGGTTCGGATTCGTCGCACTGGACGGAAGGCCATTGTAAAGAGAATCATGTTCCAGCACGTAGATGAATGTTCCCGAGGTGTCGCTGAGTATGCGGAACGGGTTGGCGCCTTGCGTATAGAAAGTCTCCTGCGGCGTAAGAATGCCGTTGGCGCCAACGGCGAATTGCGTGATGCTGGAGTTCTGACAGGGGTCCGCGGTGGTGCAGTTGGCGCTGCCCGAGGCGGTCACGCCACGGTTAAGAACATAAAGAAAGCGGCTGCCAGGAAGCAGGATGGCCCGGACCGGGTTGGCTCCGCCGGAAGGGACAGGCAGACCGTTGATGGCCGTCAGCTTACCCGTGTTGTGATCAATCTTGTAGCCGGAGACGATGCCGTTGCCGGAAGTCGAGGCCGTCACCGTCCCCGTCACATACAAATAGCCGACCGAATAATCCTGGATGCAAGACGTAACGCTGAAAATAACGCCAGCTAAAAGGGCGCTTATCAGAAGGGCCTTGCCGTATTTCGTGAACTTCATGCGATTCCTTCATCCTGGTCAGGCGTGCGCCGCCAAGTTTGCTAGTTCCACAGCATAGCTGGGTTGGGACGGGTCCCTGTTGCATTGTAAAAGCCCAGGGTGGGTTGTGCCTAGTTTTGGCCAGAGACTGGTCAAAACAATGCATTTTCCCTGGCCGAACCACCTCGGAAGCGGCAGAAAACCTTCTTCTCCCGGTCCGGACGGTCCAATTTCACACCTTAGGGCTGCGATTTGGACTCCCGGACGGCGGGAAACGTCAACCCACTTCACCGGTAGTGTGGTTCCCCGCAGGCCTGTACTCTTCTAAAGTCCCTCAGCCCCTGGACCGGAGCCGTGGCAAGCCACGGCTCCAGATCAGGATCAGGGAGAAAGACCCGGGACAGGGTTACCAGACCCGGCAGGATGTCGCCGGGTACATGGGCTGGCCCTTGGTGCAGCCAAAGGCCTTGCCGAATTGATCGAAGTTTTGCACTGAGCCGTTGACGCGCCAGCGGCCGGGCGAGTGGGGATCCACCAGCGCCGCCTGGCGGGCCGACTGTTCGGTCTGGTTCTGGCACCACACCTGGGCAAAGCCCAGGAAGTAGCGCTGCGCCTCGGTGTAGCCGTCGATCTTGTCTTCAATGCTCTTGCCTTGCGCCGCCAGCGTGTCCAGCAGTGCCATATAAGCGATGCGCAGGCCGCCGTTGTCGGCCGTATTCTCGCCCAAAGTAAGCTTGCCGTTCAGCTTCTGCGCAGCCACATCGTCATGCGCCGGGGCGGCTTCGAAGCCGCTGTACTCGTCGGCAATGCAGCCGGTCCGCTCAGTAAAGGCCTTGCGGTCCTCGGCCGTCTGCCACTCGCGCAGGTTGCCACGTCCATCGTACTTCGAGCCCTCATCGTCAAAGCCGTGGGTCATCTCGTGGCCGATCACCACACCGATGCCGCCGAAGTTCACCGCCGGATCAATGGTGAAGTCAAAGAATGGCGGCTGCAGGATGCCGGCCGGGAAGTTGATGTCGTTGAACGATGAGTTGTAGTAGGCGTTGACCGTGGGCGGCGTCATCCCCCACTCTTTCTCGTCCACCGGCTTGCCCAGCTTGTTCAGGTTGTAGTTGCGCTCAAAGACAGCGCTGCGATGCAGGTTGCCGATCAGGTCGTTGCGCTCCACCTTCAGCGCCCGGTAATCGCGCCACTTCTCCGGGTAGCCTATCTTGTTGCGGATCATCGCCAGCTTTTCTTCCGCCGCCTTCTTGGTGGCTTCGCTCATCCAGGGCAACGTCTTGATGTCGTCGCCCAGGCTCTTTTCCAGGGCGGCTACCAGCTGGTCCATGCTGGCCTTGGCCGCGGGTGGAAAATTCTTCTTCACCCAGTCCTGGCCCACCGCCTCGCCCAGCGCGCGATCAGTCATGCTGGCGCACTGCTTCCAGCGTGGCGTTGGTTCCTTCTGTCCAGCCAGGGTCTTGCCAAAAAAGGCGAAGTTCTCGTCGAAGAATGCCTTGGGCAGGTTCGGGGCCGCGCCGTGCAGCGTGTGCCAGCGGAAGTACGACTTCCAGGACTCGACAGGCTCCTTGGCGATCAACTCGCTCAGCCCCTTGAAAAAATCAGGCGTGGCCACATTCAGCGTCTCGAAGGAACGCACCTTCACGTTCCTGAAATAGACCGAATAATCGAAATCCGGCGTGAGCTTCTGGAAGTCGGCCACCGTATATATGTGATAGACCTTCTCTGGATCGCGCAGGTCGGTGCGGCTCATCGAGGCCTTGGCCAGCGCGGTCTCAATCTCCATAACCGCTGAGGCTTCCTTGGCCGCCTGCTCGGGTGTATCGCCGGCTAGTGTGAACATCTTCGTCACGTGCTCGACGTACTGCTTGCGGATCTGCTGGAAGCGCTTGTTGTCCACGATGTAGTAATCGCGGTCGGGCAGCGAGAGCCCGCCCTGAAAGATGCTGGCGATCTGCTTGGAAGAGTCCTTGTCGTCCTGCTCCACGCGGAAGCGGAACAGAGGCGCAGTGGTGCCCTCGGCCTGCAGTTCTCCCACCAGCGTCGCCAGCTTGTGGGTGTCCTTGAGAGCTGCAATGCGTTTGAACGCGGGTTCCAGCGGCTGAAGGCCCTTCTGCTCCACCAGGCCAGTGTTCATGCAGGCGGCAAAGTAGTTGCCGTACCGCTTTTCCAGCGGGGTCTTAGGATTTGTGGCCGCGGCGTCCAGCTCTTGCCACAACAGGTAGAGGTTGCGCTCTTGCAGCAGTGAGAATGAGCGCGCCCAGCGCACCTGGTCGCCGGGAATGGGATTGCTCTTGACCCAGTTGCCGCAGGCGTACTGATAAAAATCGGTGCAGGGATCGGCGCTCTTGTCGATGGCCGATAAATCAAAACTACGAATGGTCTGCGGCGGCGTCGGTTTTTGGGCGTCGGCAGCAGGAGTGGTCTGAGCCAGGGCGGTTCCGCCCAGCAAAATCAGGATCGGTGCAAAACGTAAGCAGTTCATGAATGTCCTCTTGGTGATAGGGTCAACCGGCCAGGCCATCAGCGAGGAAAACGCCCGTGGACGGCGGCCGAAATTGAGTTCAGAGCAGCCATTTCGCGCAGACTGCGTCGTCTAGCAGCCTATCACGGTGGACGGACGACTCGCACTCTTCGCAATAGCAGTAGGCAAAGACTGACAGCCATGTGAATGCCGGAAAATCGCAGGCATGTGATGTTCTTTGGCGGCCACAATGTTGAGCTTTGAGCATTCAATAGCAGGCAGCCCGGACCTGGCGGAATATTGAACTTAAGGAATCAAATGCCGCGGTTGTGGCATCTGTTCTATTGCCACCTGCGGCTCGAACGCAAGGATAGGCACCAGGAGGTCGTACATGCGCATGATCATGCTGGTTCAACTCCCCATTGAACCGTTCAACACCATCGCCCGCAATGGATCCATGGGGACCATCATGCGGCGGATTCTGGAAACCATCAAGCCCGAGGCCGCGTATTTCTCAGAGCGGGACGGCCACCGCGGCGGAATTTTTGTCGTCAACGTCAACGAAGATGCCGAGGTTCCGGCGCTGGCCGAACCCTGGTTCCTCGAGTTTAACGCCACTGTCGAGTTCCGTATCGCCATGACTCCTGAAGATCTGCTCAAGGCCAACGTCGACGCGTTGGCCAAGAAGTGGTCCTAGAAACCTTTCAGACCTGCCGCACCCGGAGCCGGCGAACTAAGCCGGCTCCTCCCCATGTTTCCGTTCTGTAAACTAGTTCACCATGGAGGTAAATTGATGTTCAAGCGTCAGAATGCTGTCGCCACCATGCTGCTCGCACTGGCCGCGGCGGCCCTTTTTGCCCAGCCTTCTGCCCAGCCAGCCCCCAAGCCCACGCGCACCCTCATCCGCGCCGGCTACCTGCTCGACGTGAAGACCGGAAAACTGCTCGACAGCCAGACCCTGGTGGTGGTGGGTGACACCATCCAATCCATTGCCCCCAGCGCTCAAGTTCCTTCTCAGTCTGGCGATACGGTCATCGACCTGGGCGGCCTTACTGTGCTGCCCGGCCTGATCGACGTGCATACTCATCTGACCATGGATACCAACTTCGAGCCCTACCACGAGCTGCAGGAAACCGACGCCAAGGAGGCCATCAACGGGGTGGTAAACGCCCGCACCACGCTGCTGGCCGGCATCACCTCGGTGCGCAACGTGGCCGCCGGGGGCTACACCGATGTGGATCTGCGCGACGCCATCAACTCCGGCCAGATCATCGGACCGCACATGCAGGTGAGCGGACCAGCGCTGAGCATCACCGGCGGACACTGCGACAATGACCTGCTGCCCTTCAAATACCATGCGACCGGCGACGGCGTAGCCGACGGCATCGCTGCTGTGCAGCGCCAAGTACGGCAGAACATCAAGTACGGCGTCGATCTGATTAAAATCTGCGCCACCGGAGGCGTACTGTCCAAGGGTGACGATCCCCAGGCCGCGCAATACACCCTTGAGGAAATGCGCGCCATCGTGGCCGACGCCCATCGCCTGGGTCGCAGGGTTGCCGCACACGCCCACGGAGCCCAGGGAATCCTCTGGGCCAGCATGGCCGGCGTGGATTCGGTGGAGCACGGCAGCTACATCAACGACGAAGGCATCGCCGAACTGAAGAAGAACGGCACCTATCTCGTTCCCACGCTCTATCTGGAAGACTGGATGGTGGAGAACGGCAATTTGCCGCCCTACTCGCATAAGAAGATGGTGGAGATCAGCGCCGTGGCCAAGGGCAACATCAAGCGCGCCATGGATGCAGGCGTGAAGATCGCCATGGGCACCGACGCCGCCGTCTATCCGCACGGGCTGAACGCCCATGAGCTCGATGTGTACGTCAACCAGCTCGGCATGGCCCCCCTGGCCGCACTGCAAACAGCCACCATCAACGCCGCTGACCTGATGGGCTGGAGCACCAAGACCGGCACTCTGGAACCCGGAAAATGGGCCGACATCATTGCCGTCGAAAAGAACCCGCTCGACGATATACGCACCTTGCAGAATGTGAAGTTCGTGATGAAGGCGGGGGTGGTCTACAAGAACGACACTAAATAAATCTCTTGGCTGGCCCGCTTGACAATTGTACAGGAAAGCTGTACGTTTAATCTAAGGTGATTCTGAGATGACTATTGAGACAACTTACACCGCGCTCAGGGCGAATCTAGCGACTTTCCTTGACCGCGTAACAGACGACCGGGAAGTCTTGGTCGTGAAGAGGCGCCGTGGGCAGCGGGACGTGGCGATTGTCGCCGCTGATGAACTGGCGGGGCTGGAGGAGACAGCATATCTTCTGCGATCGCCTGCCAACGCCAGGAGACTGACGCAGGCTCTTGCTGAGTCAAAAGCAAACGACAAGAGGAAAGCTCCAGGAAAGCCGGCAGCAGCCGCTCTTGAGGAATTGCGCCGCTCTGCCGGGCTTTGATCGCTTCCCGTTATGCAAGAGCAATTGATACCCATGAGCGCCAAAATCGAACGTCGTGTCGACTTCCTTCCAAAGTTTCGGGAAGACCTTGCTTGGTGGGTCAAGAATGACCGTCAAGCGGCTCTGAAAACGCTCGAACTTGTTGAGTCTGTTCTCGCCGATCCATTCGCAGGGATCGGCAAGCCCGAGCCTTTGCGACGTGAGTATGCCGGTTGTTGGAGCCGGAGAATTACGCGGGAGCACCGCCTGGTTTACCGCGTGACCGCCGACCGAATTGATTTCCTGCAAGCGCGGTATCACTATGAATAGAGCAAGAACTTCTTTGACGTGCCGTAATCGTTCATAAGAGGTTTCGCTTGCAAACCGGGGATGCGCCCTGCCACACTGGTATGTGGCCACCCAAACCATTGTCATCCTCGATTTCGGTTCGCAATACACGCAACTGATCGCGCGGCGCATTCGCGAGCAGAATGTTTTTTCCGTGGTGCTGCCCTGCACCGCGCCTCTCGCCGAGATCAAAGCGCTCCAACCGCTGGGGATTGTCCTCTCCGGAGGGCCGTCGTCGGTGTACGACGCTGACGCGCCCGCAGCCAATCCCAAGTTGCTTGATCTGGGTGTGCCGATGCTCGGCATCTGCTATGGGCTGCACTTCATCGTGCATCATCTTGGCGGCAAAGTACGCTCGGGCGTCAAGCGCGAGTATGGCCACGCTGAAGTGACCGTCGAGGACGACGCATCGCCGTTGTTTGCCGACTTGCCCGCGACCCTCGCCGTTTGGATGAGCCACGGAGACGAGGCACTGGAGCTGCCAACGGGCTTCCATCGCATCGCTATTTCCGCCAATGCTTTGGCGGGAATCGAAAATGCCCAGCGCCGCATCTGGGCCGTGCAGTTTCACCCCGAAGTGCATCACACGCCGCTGGGGCCACAACTTATCAAGAACTTCCTCTTTCAAATCTGCGGCGCGCGCGGCGACTGGACCCCGGCACACTTCATCGAGTCGACCGTAGCCGCGATTCGCGAGAAGGTAGGCAAGGGCCACGTCATCTGCGGCCTCTCCGGCGGCGTGGATTCGTCCGTGGCTGCGGTGTTGGTGCACCGGGCCATCGGCAACCAGCTCACCTGCATCTTCGTCAACAACGGCGTCCTGCGCAAAAATGAATTTCAAAATGTCCAGAAGAATCTGCGCGAGCGCCTTGGCTTGAAGATTGTCGCCGTGGACGCGAGTGAGCGCTTCATGGCGCAACTTGCCGGCGTTATCGATCCCGAGACCAAACGAAAGCGCATCGGCGCGGAGTTCATCGCTGTCTTCGACGACCAAGCCGCGCGCATTGCCAAAGAAACCGGCGGAGTGGATTGGCTCGTGCAAGGCACGCTCTACCCCGACGTGATCGAGTCGTCCAGCGTCAAGGGCCCCAGCCAGACCATCAAGAGCCATCACAATGTGGGCGGCCTGCCGCTGGGGATGAAGCTCAAGCTGATCGAGCCATTGCGCGATTTGTTCAAGGATGAAGTCCGGCGCATCGGCCGCGACCTTCAGATGCCGGAAGAAATTCTCGGCCGCCAGCCCTTTCCCGGACCGGGCCTGGCCGTGCGCATCCTCGGCGAAGTCACACCGGAGCGTGTGGCGCTTTTGCAGGAGGCTGACGAGATCGTGGTCGCCGAGATCAAGGCCGCGGGGCTTTATTCGTCCATCTGGCAGAGCTTTGCCGTACTGTTGCCGGTGATGAGCGTGGGTGTGATGGGCGACCAGCGCACCTACGCCTACACCGCCGCTATCCGCGCCGTGCATTCTGAAGACGGCATGACCGCCGACTGGACCCCTCTGCCCTACGAGGTGCTCAAGCGCATCAGCAGCCGCATCGTCAACGAGGTGCGCGGCATCAACCGCGTGGTCTACGACATCACTTCAAAGCCCCCCGGCACTATCGAGTGGGAGTGACAGTGCGCTCAGAACGTCCCGGCCAACTTGTAATTCTGATATGAAACGTGAAACATAGTGTGACGGAAAATGCAGGTGCTGTTGGGGTTATCGCCATTGGGAACTGCTTCCATGACGGTTACGCTGACACGGGGAAGCTGATATTCCCTGCCGGCGACGACTACGGTGCCATAATCGATCCGCCTGTCTTCCCTGGAAACGAATTCCGTGGGCTTCATATCAGCATGGGTGATAACGCGAACCACAAGGCCCGTATCCGGATTAATGAAGAACTCGCCGTGGTAGCCTACGACCTTTTTGAAGGTCTCCCAGGTGCTGACCGACTGGATGGTCCCGACCATCATCGGCAATCCGATCCTATCTTCTGTTTCGGTCTTTGGAAAGCAGCAGTAATTCACATCGAAGCGGGATTTCTTCTTCTCCACGGCGAAAGAAAACACCGCGATCTGCTTTCCGTCAATCATTTGCCAGCGCAGCCAGACGATCTTACCCGCGGACGAGGCTTCAAGAAAGATAGTGCCCAGATTGGTCCCCGGTTCGCCCTCTGATAGTTCTCCGTTCAGGCCCCACTTCGTCTTTGCCCTGGAAACTGCGGTCGCCTCGACGCCTTTATTGGTTTCCACCAAGTCAACTTGCTTGCCGACCAGTTTGATTGGATCAAGAAGCAAATTCGGACTATGAAGTCCGATACTATTTGTGATTTTGACCTGGTCCTCGTAGCGGAGCATGTTCTTAATGACCGATAGATGAGGGTTCTGCACATAAACCCTGGATACAAAGTCGGCGGCTTTAGCCAGGATGGCTTTTTGTGCGGCTTCATCGGGCGCGGGAGTAGCTGGGAGATCTGTAGCCGGAGGCGCAAGAAATGCGCTTTGTCCCTTCAGAATTTCAATCTGCTCACCGGAGAGCGGACCGGGAAGGTAACTTATCAGGCTGTTAGCTGTGCTGTCGGTCAGTTCTTCGTTCAGTTCAATCTCTTTGAGCCGGTCAGCTACCTCTGTGTCGGTCTTCTTTTGTTGCTGCAGCGAGTCCAGCATATCCTTGAGCTGTTGTACAGAGATATTCTTGTTGGTTGCCCAGGCGGGCGAAGCCAGCATCAGAACCGCGAGAATCCACCCAAACCGTTTCATAAGCGTACTCCTCATGAAAATTATGTTGGCAACGATAATACATCTCTGCCGCCACTTTGAAAATGGGAAAAATCATGAAATGTGGAGTAGCGGCTCACTCCCGCTTTTCAATGCGCAGCGTCACATCGACTGTATGGGTGTCGTCGTTCACGGTCAGTTGGGATTTGCAGTTGGCGGAGGCAAATGTTCGTCCCAGCGGGGTGTTTCCCTGTGAGAGATAGTAGGTTTGAATCGCGCTTGCGTTGAAGACCGCGCCCTCAGGCAGCTTCCACGCGGCCAGCATCGCGGCATGCAGGTCTGCGGCGCTGTTTTGGATGATCAGCTTGCCCATGGTGTAAACCGGGCCCGGCTCTACCGTGACGGTGAAGCTGACCGTTTCCCGCGCGCGGTCAAAGCTGGCCGTGGGATGAACGGCGGCCTTCATATATCCCTTGTTAAGGTACTGGCTGTGGATGAACTGCCAGTTTTCGACCAGGTGCTGGCCGTCGGCGACATCTCCGCGATGGATGTGCGAATTTCGGTCCAAATCCGCTTGCGTGACCAGCACGCCGGGCGCTAGCTGAATCCCCTCGAGCTTGTACATCGGGCCTGGCGACACGGAGACCAGAAACGGAAGCTTAATAGCCTCCGGCGCAATCACCGGAGAGCCTTGCTGAATGGCGTGAATTGAGGCCTCAAGATAGCCCTGATCGTGATAGTAGTTGCCCAGGTTGGTCTCGATCTGGCCGGGACTTCCTTCTACGTCATAATTTGAGCCAGTCAGCCTGGCCACTATTTCCATGACCTTGGGGTCCAGCGGGGTTGCCACGCCGTCGATATGAAGCTCGCCTATCTGCACGGATGGCGAGGTGATGGAATAGCTGACGGCCGAAACCTGATGCAACTTTTCGTCGGTGTAGGGAGCAGCCAGCACATTGGCATTGATGCCCTTGGCCGCCAGCATCTCTTCAAAAGCCTGGCGCACCTGTTCCGTCAGCCCGCCCTCGGCCGGCACTTTGCCGTGATAGAGCGGAAAGCGCTCGTGCAGCGCGGCGTCCAGTTCCTTGCCCGGCGCCAGCGGCAGATTCTCCAGGCGTACAGGATAGAGTTCGGTGTGCAGAACCAAGGTGTAGATAAGGTCCACCCCGTCGAACTTGAAGCTGAGAGTCTCAAATAGACCGGTGTCCATCAGCTTCTGGGAGTGGCCCGACATCTCGGCAAAATCCAGGATCTTACCTTTCTTCAGCCCCGAGGCGGCCAGCAACTCCTGCTCTGAATACTCCGGGGCGCCTTTGAACTGGATGGTTTTGGGCAGATACTTCTGCGCTCTGAGTGGCAGCGGAGCTGCCAAAAGGAGAAACATCGCGGCGAAAAATAGATAGGCAGAAGAAGGTGCGCGTTGCATGGTAGACCAAGAGTAACAAAGCTCACACCCGTGGGCAGTAGTTTTCTGCCGTTCAGAATCGGGTGAGGGACGGCCAGCGCCTCAGTGCGCCCCGGCGGCGGGCTGATAGTCCTTGTACTCGGAAGTAAACAGCGTGTGGCGGGTAGTGTACCTGCCCGCGCCCGAGTCGCCGTTGGGGACTACCTCGGTATTGAGGATGGTTCTGACCGGCAGGACCAGCATCTTGCCGCCAACCGCAACCGGGCCGTAGTCGATGCGTGTGTCTATTTGGTGTACGACTTCGGATGTTTTGAACTCCGCCTCGGTAATCATACGTACGACGATTCCGCTATACGGATCGATGAAGAGCTCGCCGTGATATGGCACGGTGGCTTTGTAATGGAGCCAGTCAGCGGTGATTTGAGCATTGCCCACGACCCCGCCCGCCCCACCCGGCGCCGCTTCCGACCCGGCTACTATCTGAGCGTCCATACCGTTGTAGAAACGGGCGATTCCGGTAGATGTGACATTCGGAAAGCAGCAGACGTCTACCGCCATACGGGAATCCTTCTTGTGCACCTTGAAGGAATAGACAGCAGCCTGCTTGCCATTGACCAGTTCCCAGCGCAGCCATTGGATGCTCCCGGTGGCCTGTGCTTCATGCAGGACGGCGCCCAGGCTGGGGTCCGGTTCAAAGAGCGCGATCATCTTGTTCGCGCCCCAGCGGGTTTTGTCCTTCTCTTGGGGCAGTTTCTCCACCCCATGATCGCTCGTCACTTGTGTTTCAGAGGAACGGATAAAGTGGAGAAACGAGGCGGGGTTGGATAGCCCGGAGGGAACATTTACCCCCTTACCTGCACATCCAACGAGGCCCGAGCAGTCGCTAATCGCCTCTATGTTGTCCTGGAATCGCAGTGTGGTCTTGGATGCGGTAACGTAGGGTAATTGGGCGTAGGTTTTGCTTGCGTAATCCACGGCCTTGTCGAGGATGGCTTTTTGCGCGGCTGCGTCGGGCGCAGCATTCGACGGCAGATCGGAGGCTGGCGGAGCCAGTATGGCGCTCTCGGCTTCCAAAATGTAAACCTGCTCGGTCGACAACGGGCCGGGAACGTAGCTGACCAGGCTGTTCAAGGCGGTGCGGGTCAGTTCTTCGCTCAGCTCAATCTGCTTAAGCGCCGAGGCCACGTCGGCGTCGGACTTCTTGGCCTGCTGAAGCGAAACCAGCAACTCGTTGAGTTGCTGCACAGTAACTTTTCTGGCCGCCCACGCGTGCGAGGCCAGCATCAGGACTACGAGCAACCATCCGAGCCGATTCATCTTCCTGCACCTCCAGCAACATTTAATCAGCCGGGTCGGCTGACCCATTGACCTTTCCTCCGGTGATAAGGCTGCAGGCTACTTCTGTGCGGCCCCTGCCGGGCTTAAGTTTGCGTAGCCGGTGACCAGAAGAGTCCTGCGCTGTATCATTCCTTTAGTGGAGTCGCCGCCAGCATTCACCTCAGTCTGCGTGAAGGAACCTACCGGAACGACATACGTGTTGCCGTCAATCGTGGCCGTACCATAATCGATGCGCGTATCTTCCCGCTCAACGAAGTCTGAAGAATCAAGTTCCGCATGCATCACGAGCCGTAACGTGGTTCCTGTATCGGGATTGACGAAGAACTCGCCACGCAACCCCACGGCCTTTTTGAATGGCTCCCAATTAGCGTTCCCATGTGCCGGAAAGCAGCAGTATTCAATACTATAGGGTACGTTTTTCTTGTCCACCTCGTAAGAAAAGACAGCAGTCTTGACGCCGGCAATCGTCTCCCATCGCAACCAATGGATTTTGCCGCCTTCATCGGCCTTACGCAGAATCAGGCTCAGGGCTGGCCTCGTGCTATTCTCGGCTATTGGGCTCACGTGCGTTAATTTTTGGTCTGCTGTAGAAGCGGTAACTTTCTCAACTCCCTGGTTGATTTCCACGGTCTCCGTGTACCTGCTCGTCAGGCTCATGCTCCATCCATCGCTCTGTTCTCGGTTTAAGCCCACCACCTGCTGGTTCGCACCCGCGCTTCCCCAACGGTTGAAGGTGTTGATGTGTCCATAGTGAGCGACCACTTTCATTGCGGTTAGACGTATATTCTGCTCATCGTTCTTGGCCGCGAAGCTGATGGCCTTGTCCAGGATGGCTCTTTGCGCGGCAACATCCGGACTGGGTAGGCTGGGCAGGTCGGAGGGTGGCGGCGCCAGCATAGAGCTGCGCGCCTCAAGGACGCAGATTTGCTCACTTGTGAGAGGGCCGGCGGACGCAAACATTAGGTCTGACTTTACAGCGGCGGTCAGTTCCTCGCTCAGATCAATGTCTTTGAGCCGCGTGGATACCTCTTCATCGGTTTTATTGCTCTGCTTCATGGAAACCAGCAGATCCTTGAGTTGTTGCACGGTGATCTTATTATTGGCGGGCCAGGCTGGCGAGGCCAGCATCAGCAATACGAGAATCCATCCGAGTCGTTTCATTTGCTTGCTCCTCTAGTAATAATAAATCAGCCGGGTCGGCTGACCCATTGACATTTCCTCCGGCGACAAGGCTGCAGGCTACTTATGTGCGGCCCCTGCCAGGCTGAAGTTTGCGTAGCCGGCGACCAGAAGAGTCCGCCGCAGTATGAACCCATTAACGGAGTCGCCGCCAACATCCGTCTCAATGTGCGTGAAGGAACCCTCAGGGACGATATATATGTTGCCGCCAATGGTTTCCTTGCCATAATCGATGCGCGTATCTTCCTGCTCAACGAAGTCTGTAGAAGCAAGTTCCGCCTGCATCACGAGCCGTAACGTGGTTCCTGTGTCGGGATCGATGAAGAACTCGCCACGCAACCCCACGGTCTTCTTGAAGGGTTCCCAATCAGTGTCGATGGTATTCCTGGTCGGGAAGCAGCAGTAGTCAACGCTATAGAGTACGTTTTTCTTGTCCACCTCGTAAGAAAAAACAGCGGTCTTGGCCCCGTTAATTGTCTCCCATCGCAACCAATGGATATTGCCGCCTTCATTGGCCTTCCGCAGAATCAGGCTCAGGGCTGGCCTCGTGCTATTCTCGGCTATCGGGCTCACGCGCGTTAGTCTTATGTCTGCTTTAGAAGCGGTAACTTTCTCAATCCCCTGGTCGATTTCCACGGTCTCCGTGTACCTGCTCGTCAGGCTCATGATTCTGCCATCGCCCTGGTCTCGGCGTATGCCCCCCTGCTCAACCGCGTTCCCCCTCCAACGGTTGAAGGTGTTGATGTGCCCATAGTGAGCGACCACTTTCACTGCGGTCAGGCGGGGAATCTGCTGATCGTTCTTGGCTGCGAATTCAATAGCCTTGTCCAGGATGGCTCTTTGCGCGGCTGCGTCGGGCGCAGCATCCGACGGCAGGTCGGAGGATGGCGGCGCCAGCATGGAGCTGCGTGCCTCAAGGACACAGATTTGCTCACTTGTGAGAGGACCGGGGGACGCGAACATTAGGTCTGACTTTACCGCAGCGGTCAGTTCCTCGCTCAGATCAATCTCTTTGAGCCGCGAGGATACCTCATAATCGGTCTTCTTGCCCAGATTCAAGGTAACCAGCATATCTTTGAGTTGTTGCACAGTGATCTTATAATCGGCCGCCCAGGCGGGCACGGCCAGCATCAGCAATACGAGAATCCACCCGAGCCGTTTCATACGCTTATTCCTCCAGAGGATCGAGTTGCCGACAATTATAATCCCGCAGCAGATCCAAAACGTAACAAAATAATTCGCGGGAATTTACTCGACCGAGTGAATCTCTCTATATCGATCGAAACCAAGCAAGATCGTGTTCAGGAGTAGCGTCTTCGATGGTGCGGCGGGAAGGAATTTCTCCGCAGAAAGACAGTCTATGCGCCGGCAGCGGTCATGTTCCTGAAAAACTCCAGCGATTTGCGCAGCCCTTCTTTCAGAGTGATCCGCGGCTCCCAGCCGAGCAGCTCGCGAGCCTTGGCGATGTCGGGGCGGCGGCGCGTGGGGTCGTCCTCGGGCAAGGCTTCAAAGCGCAGTTCGCTCTTTGAACCGGTCACCTCCAGCACTGCCTGGGCGCACTCCAGAATCGTGAACTCGTCGGGGTTGCCAATGTTAACTGGCAGGTGTTCATCAGAGCGCGACAGGCGCAGAATGCCTTCGATCAGATCGTCCACGTAACAGAAACTGCGTGTCTGGCTGCCGTCGCCATAGATCGTTAGCGGCTCGCCGCGCAGGGCCTGCATCATGAGATTGGAAATAACCCGGCCATCGCTAGGGTGCAAGCGAGGTCCGTAAGTGTTGAAGATGCGGACCAGATGTGTGTTGACGCCACGCGAGCGGTGCCAGGCCATGACCAAGGCCTCGGCAAAGCGCTTGGCCTCGTCGTAGACCGAGCGTGGACCGACCGGGTTTACGTTGCCCCAATAGCTCTCCCGCTGGGGATGCTCCAGCGGGTCGCCATAGCACTCCGAGGTGGAGGCGTGCAGATAGCCGGCGCCATGGCGGGCGGCAATTTCAAGGGTGTTTTCAACGCCAACCGAGCCAACCTGCAATGTCTCTATCCCCATGCGGAGATACTCCGGCGGACTGGCCGGAGAAGCAAAGTTGAAGACGTAGTCCACCTGGCCCACGTCGAAGGGTTGGCATATGTCCCGCTCCTCAAAGCGGAAGCGTGGCTCATTGGCCAAGTGCGCAATGTTTTCCAGGCTGCCGGTGCAGAGGTTATCGACGCCTATGATGGTGTGGCCCTCGCCCAGCAAGCGGTCGGTGAGGTGAGAACCGAGAAATCCGGCGGCTCCGGTGACAAGAACACGCATGGTCAAAAGTCTATGCTCCTGAAAAAACTTGAACAATTCATGAGCGGAGTTAGCTCCGCTCCGACACAATCAGCTTGCGCGGCTTACCCTGCTGCGACTGATAACTTGCCGGCCGGCCCATGCTTACATACGTGAAGCCATGCTTGTACATCTGCTGCGGCTTGTATAGATTGCGGCCGTCAATCACGATGGGGAAGCGGACTGCCTGGTTGAGGCGCACCAGGTCGATCTCGGCAAACTCCTTCCATTCGGTCAGGATCAACACCGCGTCGGCGTCCTTGGCCGCTGCGTAGATGTCTGCCGCATATTGGATGTTCTCGCCTGGCGGCAGAACCTCTTTGGCGCGCTCCATGGCCGCCGGATCATAGGCCGTGATCAGCGCGCCGGCTTTCATCAGTTTGCCGATTACATCGATGGCCGGAGACTCGCGAATATCGTCCGTGTCGCCCTTGTAGGCCAGGCCCAGAGCGGCCAGCCGTTTGCCGCGCAGGGTCCACAACGCAGACCGTACCTTGTTGAAGAAGATTTCCCTCTGTGTATCGTTGACCTTGCGAATCTCTTCCAGCAGTTTGAAGTCCACGCCCTGCTGCTGCGCCACCCAGTGAAAGGCAGCCACATCCTTGGGAAAGCAGGAGCCTCCATAGCCCAGCCCTGCTCTTAGAAACCGGGCACCGATACGGCTGTCCATGCCCATGCCTTGAGCAATGTCCTCAATGTCCGCATCCACCGTCTCAGCCAGGTTAGCCACCGCGTTGATGAAGGATATTTTCAAGGCCAGGAAAGCATTGGAGGCGTGTTTGATGATCTCCGCACTCTGCGCCGAAGTGACCAGTAGCCTGGCCGGCGCGGCGGCGCTGCAAGCACCCTGCAGGGCGCCCGGCTGGGCATAATAGCCGCCCCCGGTGAGCGGCTCATAGACGCGCCGCAGCACGTTGACGGAGCGCTCCGTATTGGCTCCCACCACGATGCGGTCGGGATGCAGAAAATCCATTACAGCCGTGCCTTCGCGCAGGAATTCAGGATTTGAGACAACATCAAAACTTTGTTGATCAACGCCACTGCGGTGCAACACGCGCCGGATCCACTCGTTGGTGTAGACCGGTACAGTGCTCTTTTCTACGATAACTTTGTAACCGTTGATGGAGCGGGCGATCACTGAGACCACCGCCTCGACATAGGAAAGGTCAGCGGCGCCGGTATCGCCCTGGGGCGTGCCCACGGCGATGAAGATGACTTCGTTCTTCTCGACGGCCGCGCCCAGGTTGGAAGTAAACGTCACCCTGCTGCCCCTGTGCTTGGCCAGAAGCTCGGGCAGATAGCGCTCGAAGATGGGCACGCCACCCTCACGCAGGGTCTTTACTTTGGATTCGTCATTGTCCACGCAGGTGACTTGGTGCCCGATCTCCGCAAAACAAACCGCCGCAACGAGTCCCACGTAGCCGGACCCGATCACACAGATGGATACTGGTTTAGACATGCGCTTAGGTTATTCGCATCAGGGGGAATGGAGCAAGCTCTCCGCGCGGTTTATGCGCCATCCTGCTGAATGTGATGCCTTATTCAGGGCTGGAACTGCGCCATCAATGGCTCAGGACAGGTTGGCTTTCTGCTAGAGTGTGAATGCAGCCGTAACTCCGGGCAAGGCTTGTTTTTCCCTGAAAACGTAGGATTATTCTCATGGAAATTGACTCGCAAAACGCACCTTCCGCCTGGGCGCCCTTTCGTCTCACGCCCTGGTTTGCCGAGCGGGTGTGGGGCTTCCGGGATCTTCACCCCTGGTATGACTGGGTTGCCGTAGATGACAAGCCCATCGGCGAGGCCTGGCTCACCGGGGATCAGTGCGTTGTGGCGACAGGCGTGCACGCCGGCCAGACGCTGGGCGCGCTTTTTTCCGAGGCGCCGGAATTCCTGCTTGGAAAGACTGCTCCATGCAGTACTGAAGCTGCCGTACGCAGTGCCTCGCCACTGCTCATCAAAGTCCTCTTTGTCAAAGAGAAACTCAGCGTCCAGGTGCATCCCGATGACGCACTGGCTCGAAAGTTTGGCGAGCCTTGCGGTAAAACGGAGTGCTGGTACGTGCTTGAGGCCGAACCGGGCGCGCAAGTAGCCTGCGGACTCAAACCGGGCGTCACGCTGGACGATGTAAAGGCGGGAATCGAGACAGGCACACTGGAAAACCGCCTCAACATGCTCAATGTGGCCTCTGGAGAGATGATCTTTATCGCTGCGGGGACGGTTCATGCCATATGGCCAGGCTCGATTCTACTGGAGACACAGCAGAATTGCGATCTGACCTACAGAATGTACGACTATGGAAGGGGGCGCGAGCTGCACATCGAAAAAGCATTGCAAGCCACGCGCCTCAAGACCCGCTCCGGAAAGATTCCGTCCAGATCGCTGGACGAGCGGACGATTTTGATGGAGGGGGATTACTTTAGTTTGGAGCGCGTCACGGTGTCCGGCATCAGAACAAGCGCCAGCCTGCGGGGTGAAGCCGAGCTTGCCTCTGGCCTTCAGTACCTGTTTGTGGCCGGAGGGGCGGCCAGGATTACCGGGCGGGGCTTAGAGCCTCTGGAACTGCCCATGGGCGGAATAGCGGCTGTTCCCGCTGCTTCGCCGCAGTTCGAGGTGGAAGATTCAGGCGGATTAAACTTGATTCGCATTACGCCCCGCTGGCCGGGAACACAGCGATAACGACGGCTGGTTAAAAAACCGTTCCCTGTGTGGAAGGGTTGCGCCAGCCCAGAACTGCCTTCCTGCGGCCGGGAACACGCGCAGGGTTGTTTTTTGCATTTTTACATTGAAGATGTACACTCATCCGCAGGGAATGTCTCGGGAGTAAGTGTCCTGCAACCAAACGTCCTGCAAAGGAGACACAGTATGGACTTGAAGCCGTACCTCGGACCGACCCTTGCCGCACTTTTTGTTTGTTCGGCTTCCTCCGTTCTTGCACAAACCGCGCCGGCAGCCACAAAGGGTAATTTACCTTTGGCCATCGGCGCTGGCTTCTCCGGCTACAACCCCGATTTCGGCCATGGCCACCTTCTCGGCGGCACACTGTGGATCGACTATACCTTGCCCCACATGCCTTACCTTCTGCAAGGAATCGGCCTGGAAGTCGAGGCTCGCGATCTCAACTATGGCCGTTCGGCGACTGAACCTCCAGTTCTGCGGGAAGACGTTGCAGAGGGAGGCGTAATTTATTCCTGGCCCCGCTACCGCAATTTCCGCCCTTATGCCAAGGTCTTGTTTGGGTACGGCAACACCGACTACGCGCATACTACACTGCCTTACAATCGTCAATCCCGCAACTTCACCAGCGGGGGAGGCGGTGTGGATTACCGCGTCTCTCGGAATATCTGGCTGCGGGTCGATTATGAATACCAGTCCTGGCCTGACTTCTTTAAGCACCCTGGCATAGGCGTTCCGCCGGTCTATCCGCCCGCTGGACGGCTCAACCCTCAGGGCTTCACCGTCGGCGCAATCTATCATTTTAGCCACCCCCATTACCATTGAGGGCAGGGGCGTTCAGCAGCGGTTGACAGCTCTTTGGCGTTAAGAGCAGGCTTGTCCAGGAGCGCACACACTATCCCTTCGGGGCATCCCAGCGTGATGGCGACCACCGAACCAATGAATCCTTTTGCTACCCGGCCCATTCTTGGGGTCCATGTCGCCGTCAGCAGCTACGATGAGGTGGTTGATCACAGCCTTGCCTGGGCACGCGAGCGGCGCTCACGCGCAATGTTTTTCGCTTCTGTCCACATGCTGATGGAAGCCGTTGACGATCCTGCTTTCCTTCTTCAACTCAATAAAGCCGGCACGGTCTTTCCCGACGGTATGCCACTTGTATGGGCGCTTCGCGCGCTGGGAGAGAGACGCGCCCGGAGGGTCTGCGGCCCGGATGCCATGGCTGCCCTGTTGGCGGCCGCGGAAAAGACCGGAGTATCGGCCGGCTTCTATGGCGGAAGCCAGGCCAATCTCGATTCTCTCGTTAGCGTAGTGCGATTGCGTCACCCGAATCTTCGCGTGGCCTATGCCGAAAGCCCTCCCTTTCGGGCGCTTACTCCCCAAGAAGACCTGGCCACTGTTGAGCGAATCGAAGCTTCCGGCGCACGCCTGCTCTTTGTTGGCCTCGGCTGCCCCAGGCAGGAACATTGGATAGTCGACCACCTCGGCCGGGTTCACGCCGTAATGTTTGCCGTCGGGGCTGCTTTCGACTTCATCTCGGGCAGCAAGCGCCGGGCTCCGCAATGGATGCAGCACTGCGGGCTTGAATGGGTATTCCGTTTTGCAACCGAGCCGCGTCGCCTGGCCAGTCGCTACCTCAGGCACAACCCCCGTTTCATCTTCAAGTTCCTTTGCCAGCTCCTGGCTGGCCCGGCCTGACGTGACCTCCGCAGCCGGCAAACGAAAGTGCCTGTCTATTCACTGTCCGAGGATTTCCTGCTACCGTCGAGTATGAAATACTGTATGGCGTGCCGGGGCAAGTGGACTTTCCCTGAGTTATTTCTTGAGCGGCCTGCATGCGGCGTCTTTCTGCATCCATTCCCTGTTGCGCTTGTTCGCCGGGCGCTTCGTTGTTCAACCATCTAGGAAGGCAATAAATGGCGATTCGGAATGCGCATCTTCTGGTCTGCGGGGCCGGCGGTTTTATTGGCGGCCACCTGGTGAAAACGCTTTTTGCCCAAGGTGCGGCCAGTGTTCGTGCGGTTGATGTCAAGCCCTTCGGCGAGTGGTACCAGAAGAACCCCGCCGCCGATAACCGCGTTCTGGACCTGCAACTGCGCGAGTCCTGCCTGGAAGCTGCCAGTGGCATGGACGGGGTTTTTCAGCTTGCGGCCGACATGGGCGGCATGGGCTTCATTGAGAACAACAAGGCTCTGTGCATGCTTTCAGTGCTGGTCAGCACGCACATGCTGGTGGCCGCCCACCAAACCGGTGTGAAGCGCCTGTTCTATTCCTCTTCGGCCTGCGTCTACAACGGCGACAAGCAAAAGGAATACAACGTGGTTCCGCTCAAGGAAGAAGACGCTTATCCCGCCTTGCCGGAAGACGGTTATGGCTGGGAAAAGCTCTTCACGGAGCGCATGTGCCGCCACTTTCACGAGGATTTCGGTCTGGAGACCCGAATCGCGCGCTTCCACAACGTCTATGGCCCGCACGGTACCTGGGATGGAGGGCGCGAGAAAGCGCCGGCCGCCATCAGCCGCAAGGTGCTGGAGGCCAAGCACTCCGGCATCCACGAGATCGAAATCTGGGGCGACGGCCATCAGACCCGCAGCTTCATGTATATTGACGACTGCACCAAGGGCGTAGTCGATATCTACGAGAGCGACATTGAGAACCCCATCAACCTCGGTTCCAGCGAGCTGGTGACCATTAACCAGCTGGTGGATATTGCCGAGGATATTGCCGGCGTCAAGCTGAAGCGCAACTACAACCTGAGCGCCCCCAAGGGCGTAAACGGCCGCAACAGCGACAACACGCTGATTCACAAGCTGCTCGGCTGGGAGCCTTCCATCCGCTTGCGTGAGGGGATGAAAAAGACCATGGCCTGGATCGAGAAAGAGATGCTCTCCGGAGCGACCTCGAAGTAGTTTGACTTTTTCCCCCGTGAACGCCTTGGACGCTTTTCCCCGATTCTGTGGCGTTCTTTTGTGGAACAGGAGCTAAAATGCATTCTTTTGCTGCTCCAGCGTCTCTTTGAGACAGCCACGTGTTTCCTAAATCCCGTCCTTAATGCACAATTAAATAAGATATGAGTTTTCGATTTGCTCTTCCCAACGAACTTCGCGGCGCGGTTGACCGAGCCGCCTCCGACTGGACCACCAACAACAAAGTTGCCCGCTTTTGGCAAAAAGACGCCAGCCTCTGGACCAGCAATGGCGAGGAAAAGTGGCTGGGCTGGACCGACATCGTTGAACGCCAGCAAAAACACCTTGCCTCATTTGCCGCTCTTGCCGCCGAAGTGAAATCCGCCGGTTTTAAGTCAGTCTTGTTATTGGGCATGGGCGGCTCCAGCCTCTGTCCGGAGGTTCTGGCTGTCACTTTTGGCCGGCAAGACGGGGTCCCCGGCGACAGGTCTTCGTCGCTGGGGTGTCAAGACGGGGTCCCCGGCGACAGGTCTTCGTCGCTGGGGTGTCAAGACGGGGTCCCCGGCGACAGGTCTTCGTCGCTGGGGTGTCAAGACGGGGTCCCCGGCGATAGGTCTTCGTCGCTGGGGTGTCAAGACGGGGTCCCCGGCGACAGGTCTTCGTCGCTGGGGTGTCAACCCGGCTTTCCCGCGCTTCACATTGTCGATTCCACTGACCCGGCGCAGGTCAAGGCCGCCCGCGACCGTGTAAACCTGGTTGAGACGCTGATCATCGTGGCCAGCAAATCCGGCTCCACGCTGGAACCAAACATTCTCCGGCAATACTTCTTTGCTGAGATGAATAAGGCCGTGGGCGCTAAGAAGGCCGGCAGCCATTTTCTGGCTATCACTGACCCCAACTCGAAGATGGAGCATGTAGCCAAAGAAGACGGCTTTCGCCATATATTCCACGGCGATCCCAAAATCGGCGGCCGCTTCTCAGCGTTGTCGAACTTTGGCGTGATTGCCGCTACGGTAGCCGGCCTCGATATCGGCAATTTGCTGGCTGAGGCAGCCAAGGCTGTTGCTGTGGCCAAGCTACCCCCGGCTCAGAATCCTGCAGTCGAACTCGGCCTGCTGCTGGGCACCGCGGCCCATGCCGGACGTGATAAGCTCACCATCTTTACCTCACCGGATATCTACGATCTGGGCGCATGGCTCGAGCAATTGGTTGCCGAATCCACCGGCAAACTAGGCAAGGGCATTACGCCCGTGGATCGCGAAGCCATTGCAGCGCCGGAAATCTACGGCAGCGATCGCATCTTCGCCTACATCCGTTACGCGGGGACGGCTGACAAGAGTCAGGACGCCAAAGTCGCCGCTCTCGAGGCCGCCGGCCATCCGGTCGTCCACATCGAAATTGCCGGTCTTTACGAAATTTTTGCTCAGTTCTTTACCTGGGAGGTGGCTACCGCTGTAGCCGGTTCGGTGATGGGCATCAACCCCTTTGACCAGCCGGATGTGGAATCGGCCAAGATTGAAACCCGCACCCTCACTGCGGCTTACGAGCAGACCGGCAAGCTCCCCTTGCGCCAGCCGGTGCTGGTGGACAAGGGCATCCAACTCTACGCCACCAAGGCTTACGCCGCTACGCTCAAAACGGCAGCCCCTGCCGAAACCCTGGCCGGCTATCTGCGCGCGCATCTCAGCCAGATTCACCCCGGCGATTACTTCGCCGTGCTGGCTTTCCTGGCCATGTTCCCCGAGTACGAGGCGGCGATTCAGCGCTTCCGCCACAAGGTGCGCGACGCCAAACGCGTGGCCACCTGTCTGGGCTTCGGGCCGCGTTTTCTGCACTCCACTGGGCAGGACTACAAGGGCGGCCCTAACACCGGCGTCTTTTTGCAGATCACTGCGGACCACGCCGTCAACGTGCCGATTCCGGGTCAAAAACTGAGCTTCGGCGTGGTCATCGACGCTCAAGCCGCTGGCGATCTGGCCGTGCTGGAGTCGCGCGGCCGCCGCGCACTGCGCGTTCATCTGGAAGCCGACGTCGCCGCCGGGTTAAAGCTGTTAGACGCGGCTGTGGATGCGGCGCTCGAGTAAAAGCAGGGCTATTGATCCGACCCATATTCACTGTGTGGGGGCCCCACCCTCGCCGTGTTCTTGTTTTTGCGGCTAGGGTGGGTAAGCACAGAGTAAAATGTGCAAAATGACCGAATCCACAATAAAGACGCGGAATTCTATGCTGCAACTAGTGGTTCTAGCTGCACTTATGGTCATCGGCTATACCGTTGTTCATACGTTGCGTTTTACAGTTGGAGCACTCAATTTTTTCTTTGAATGTGCGTTTTACATAATACCGTTATTTGCTATTCGACCCGTGTTGCGCTTGCGTCGATGGCCCAAGATTTGGGGCTTAATACTTCTATCTCCTTTGCTGTTGCTATCGTCGTTTCTTCTTCTGGGTACAGTAGTCTTTGACGGACTTCTTGGTGGTTCTGAACGCAAGCAGCCTTTGCAAACCTTTCAACTGGGGAACTGCACTATTCAACTTGAGAGATATGAAAACGGCGGTGCATTGGGTATTCATGGCTTGAATTTGGAACAGAGGAGACTCATCGTCCCCGGACTTTATATGGTCAGATCTGTTGATTTCTTTGACTATGCATATGAAGGTACTCTCACTGTGGAAGGACCGTACAAAGTGAGGGTACATGCGAAAGAAGTCTATGACAGAAAAGATTATCAAGTCGATAAAGTCTACGATCTGAAGCCTTGGGTCTATTTTTAACGCTCATCTCTGAAATCTTCCCTGCTGTTCCTCATTGATTTAGAATGCTTTCCTGACCAGAAAAGCCAGTGATCTATCTTGAAACTCCCCTTTGCCAGCGGAACTTTTTCCCCGCGGCGGGGTTCAACCCGATGACGGCTCCCGTAATTTCCCGTCTAATCAGGGTGAACCGTAAGCTGGATTTCAGGCGCAGGAGAAATACGACGATGAATCGTCCAAATTTTAAAAGAGTTATTTCCCAGTCTCTGGCATGGACCGCGCTCCTGGCCCTGTGCAGCGTGTTTGCGCTCGCCCAGGACGCAACTGCACCCTCTCAACCGGCGGCCGCCGTCCGCACCGACGGCCAGATCGAGATGGACGTGGTGCATGCCCTCGACAACTCCAAGGAGTTGAAGTACGACCTGATCACCGCGGCCACCATTCAGGGCGAGGTCACGCTCTCCGGTACGGTGGCAAAAGCATCCTCCCGCGATCTGGCGGAGTCGATTGTCAGCCAGGTGCCGGGCGTGGTCAAGGTGCATAACAACCTCAGGGTCGGCAATCCGCAGGAATCCCAGATTGCGCAAAACATGTCTGACAACCAGCCAGGCGATGCTGGAGCCTCCAATCCAGGGGAATCCCCATCCGCGCCGGCGATAACGGACGGTCCTTTGCCGCCTCCCGGTCATCCTGCCCCTGGTGAGTCCGAAGCCCAGGCCCGGCTGCGTGCCCAGATCCGCGCTGAGGTTCAGGCCGAAATTCGCGCACAGAGAGAGGCTCAGCGGCAGGCTAATGAGGAGGACCCCTACGCGCCTCCGCTGCCTCCTCCATCAGTTCAGGAGCAGCCCAAGGGCCCGGTAACCATCCCTCAAGGCACGCTGCTGCAGTTGCGCACCAGTGAGCCGGTTGGCAGCAAGCATGCCAAAGAAGGCGAGCCCGTCCAGTTCGTGGTGATTCGCAATGTGCATGTCGGCGGTGTGCTGGCCATCCCTCGTGGCGCCACCGTTCATGGAGTTGTCACAGAGGTAAAGAAGCCCGGAGACTTGGGTGGCAGCGCGGAACTTGCGCTCAAGCTCACCTCGCTGGATCTGGGCGGCCAGAACTATCCTGTCGATTCAGGCCTGTTCAAGGTCAAGGGGCCGAATAAGGCCGGCAGAACGGTGGGCAGCGCGATTGGCACCGGCATTATGGGCACCATGATCGGCTGTGCAGTAAGAGGCCCCGTGGGTTGCGCGGTTGGCGCCGGAGTAGGCGTAGCCGCGGGCACAGCAGTTTCAGCAGCCTCTCCCGGGCCAAATGTCTGGATTCCCGCAGAGGCTCAGGTGGAATTCCACCTGAATGCCCCTCTGACGGTCACCCCGGTCAGCGCGCGGGAGGCAGCCAGGCTGGCGCAGGGGCTCTATTCCAGTGGCCCGACCCTACACCAGCGTGGTTATGGCCCCTACTATGCCCGGCCGTATCCCTATGAATACGGCTATCCGCCCGTCTACTATCGCCCCTACTAAGTCGAGGGCAGTTACTACTACTGGCGGTGAAGCGGTTCTCCAATAGCTATACTCTGGAAGCACGACGATGAGTGGCTTTTTCCTCAAGAAAAAGCCACTTTTCACCATATTTGCTGGAGCACGTGAATTGGAGAACCGCTTTAATCACCTGCGGTGGGGCAGACGCGCTTCGCGCCTTAATCTCCTGTGGTATTCATGCGGGCATCCCGGCAGACGGGGTGCCCGCTTTGCGTTGCGGCTCCGCCATCGCCCGCATCTCCGCTCGTCTATAATGACAATGAATCGCGTCAAGCGACAATTGCGCATCCACGCCGATGCCTGCGCCAGTCGAAACCATGCTGGCACAGGAGGTTAGCAAGTCTGCGCGTAGAGAGTTGAAGGTTTTAATCCACCCATGATTCGTTTCCTGCAGGCAAAAGACAGCCGCATCGTCAAAGCAATCTTCGTTATCATCATCGCCGTCGTCTCGGTGGGCATGGTGCTCTACCTGATCCCCGGCTTCACCGGCATGGGTTCCTCCGCCGCCGACACCTACGCCATAATCTACCCCCATTGGTACAGCCGCATTTTCTCCTCGGGCGTGATCGTGAGTCAGGAGCATGTGGCCACGGTGGCTCGCCGCCAGGCGCAGCAGAACCCGCAATACCTTGAAAGCCCGGGAATCATGCGCATGATCGAGCAGCAGGCCGGCCAGCAGGAGGTGCGGGACCAGATTCTGCTCATCGAGGCCGACAAGCTGGGCATAACCGCCAGCAGCGAGGATGTAGCCCGATTCTTGCACCAGGGGCAGTATGGCGAGGTTCTCTACCCCAACGGGCAATTCATTGGTACGGAGAGCTACACCGCCATCGTTACCGGCCGACTCAACATGTCGGTCCCGGAGTTTGAGCAGAATATTCAGCAGGGAATTATCATTATTCGGCTGCGGTCGCTGATTACCGCCGGGGTCACGGTGAGCGATGCCGATGTCCGCGAGGCTTATCGCCAGCAGAACATCACGATCAAGTTCGATTACGCGGTGATTTCCGCCGACGACCTGCGCAAGACCATTAACCCCTCGGACAGCGACCTGGAGGCTTTCTTCAAGAAGAACGCCGCGCGCTATGCCTCGGCCGTGCCTGAGCAGCGCAAGATCACATACTTTGCCTTTACTCCCAATGAGCTGCCCGGCGGGACGCCGCAGCCCACCCAGCAGGAGATTCAGCAGTACTTCAATGCGCATCTGTCCGAGTACTCGGTTCCGGAGCAGGCCCGTTCGCGCCACATTCTCATCAAGGTGGCGCCCGGAGCCGACGCCAGGACTGACGCCGCGGCCAAAGCCAAAGCCGACGCTTTGCTCAAGCAGATCAAGAGCGGTGCAAACTTTGCTGACCTGGCCCGGAAGAACTCCGAGGACTCCAGCAAGGAAATGGGCGGCGAGTTGGGATTCTTCCGCCGCGGCGCCACGGTGCCGGAGTTCGAGAAGGCCCTCTTCAACCAGAAAATCGGCGATACAGAGATCGTGAAAAGTCAGTTCGGCTACCACATCCTGCAGGTGGAGGAACGGCAGCCGGAGCACCACCAATCGCTCGATGAGGTCCGGCCCGCTATCGTGGCCACTCTGGTTCGCCTAAAAGCCACCGCCGCCGAAGAGAATTACGCGCGCGCGCTCACCTCCGAGGCCATCAAGAACGGCCTGGAGAAGACCGCCGCCGCGCACCATCTTGTAGTGACAACCACGCCGCTGGTCGGCGCGCAGGGCGTGATCTCCGCCTTCGTCGATTCCACTCAGATTCTCGGCAAGGCATTCCAGTCCAGACAGGGCGACCCGCCGCAGTTTACGCCTACCGGCGAGGAGGCCTACGCGATCTTTCAGGTCACTGAGATCGCCCCAGCCCATGCGCCCGCCTTTGCCGACTGGAAGAAGAATGTGCTCAAGGACTTCCAGGACCAGCAACTCCCTGTCCTGCTCGGCCAGAAGACCCAGGAGCTGGCGGAAAAGGCCAAGAATCTAAACGATCTCTCCAAGGCCGCCAAGGCCGTCGGCGCGACCCTCAAGACCAGCGACCTGGTGGGTCCCTCGGATCAGGTTCCCGAGTTTGGCATGGTCGCCCAGGTGGCCCCGCAGCTCTTCGACCTCAAGCCCGGCGAACTGAGCGGGCCCATTAGCGCGGGTCGAACCGGCGTGGTAGCCAGGCTGGTGGACAAAAAGGAGCCCCCTCCCGACGAGATTGCCAGGAACTTCGACCAGACCAGGGATCAGCTTCTCGGTCAGCGTCAGAACGAGGCCTTCAATCTCTTCCTAAGCACCATCATGAGCGACTATAAGAAGCACAATCGCATCCGCATTCCGAGGGCAAAAGGCGAACAACCGGGCTTATAAGCTGACAACAACCAGGATGCAGTGATTCGGTTGCCCAGGGGCCAAATATCAACGTGCCCCTGGGGACCGTCAGTATGGCTATTTGGGCTCTTATAATATCGATTCATGGCCCACTTCATCTGCATGATGCTCCTCGCGCCCGCCCCGGAATTCTCCCACCCGTCGGAAATCGGTTTGGTACTTTTGCAACTGCTCCTGATGCTTGCCGTATTCGCTGCTGGTGTTGCCGTCTGGGTTTTTTACATTCGCACTCTTCGCCGTGCACTGGTAAGGTGTTCTCCGGCCTTGCGGACGATCTCCCCGGAAGCCGTGTGGCTCCTGCTCATTCCCATTTTTAATAGTTTTTGGCACTTCCTCGTGGTCTCCAGGCTGGCAACATCATTGGGTAACGAATTCAGGAAGAGGAATCTGTCCGGCGCCGGTCCCGAACCGGGGCTGTTATTGGGCATGGCGATGTGCGTTCTGCCCTTCGTCAGCGCCGCTTTCATAGTTGTTGTCGCCACTTTCTCCAGGATTGCTGGCGCCGCTGATTACCTGATGTGGATCTCGGAAGTTTTAGCGTTTGCAGGGCTGCTATGCTGGATTGTCTACTGGGTGAGGATCGCGGGATATTCAAAGGCTATCGCCGCGCCTTGCGAGCCAACGGAAGCTGCGCTCCCCCGTCGTGATCTCAAACCTGATTTCCCTTACTTCCTCATCGGAATCATTGGCCTTTCTGTCTTTCTTTTGCTGCCTGTGCTGGCTGGAACGGTGATCTACCTGATCCCCGGCGTCACCGGCATGGGAGTCTCCACAGCAGATACCTACGCTGTGATCTACCCCCACTCGTACAGCCGGCTCCTCGGCACTGGCGTAACGGTGACCCACCAGCAGGTGCGCCAGCGTGCTAGCCAAGTGTTACAGAGCCAATATCCACAATTTGCCGGCAACCCGGGAATCCTGCGCCTCATCGAGATGCAGATCGGCCAGCAGGTGGTGCAGCAGCAGGTATTGCTGATCGAGGCCCGGAAGCAGGGCATCCGCGCCACCAACGCCGATGTGAGACAGTTCCTCCACGAGGGTCAGATTGGCGCGGTTCTCTTCCCCAACGGCCAGTTCATCGGCGACGACAAGTATGCTCAGTTGATTTCGGAACACCTTAATCTCTCGGTCGTGGAATTTGAGAAGGAGATCCGGGATGAAATCATCATCAAGCGGCTAATCGAAAAGATTACTGCCGGGGTCACGGTTAGCGACCAGGAAGTCCGCGACGCCTATCGCAAGCAGAACATAAAAATCAAGTTCGACTACGCGGTGATCACCTCCGAAGACCTGCGCAAGACCATCAACCCCTCGGACAACGACCTCGAAGCCTACTTCAAGCGCAACGCCGCGCGTTACGCCTCGGCCGTTCCCGAGCAGCGCAAGATTGCCTACTTTGCCATCACGCGCGATCAGATCCCCGCCGGCTTGACGCAGCCCACCCAGCAGGAGATTCAGCAGTACTACAACGCGCACCTGTCCGAGTACTCGGTTCCGGAGCAGGCCCGTTCGCGCCACATCCTCATCATGGTGCCGCCCGGAGCCGACGCCAAGGCCGATGCCGCGGCCAAAGAAAAGGCCGAGTCACTGCTTAGGCAGATTCTGGGCGGTGCCAACTTTGCCGATCTGGCCAGAAAGTTTTCAGAAGATCCCGGCAGCAAATCCATGGGCGGCGAACTGGGCTTTGCCCGTCGTGGCGCGATGGTGCCGGAGTTCGATAACGCTATCTTTACCCAGAAGATCGGCGATACCAGGATCGTAAAGACCCAGTTTGGCTACCATATCGTGCAGGTAGAGGAGCGTCATCCGGAGCGACACCTATCTCTCGATGAAGTCCGGCCTGCCATTCAGGCTATGCTGTTTCACCAGAAAGAGGCCGCTGCCGAGGATAACTACGCACAGGCGCTCACCTCGGAGGCCGCCAAAAACGGCATCGAGAAGACCGCCGCCGCTCATCATCTGCATGTGGCCACCACGCCGATGGTCGGCGCCCGCGACGTGATCTCCGCGCTGCCAGACTCCTCGCAATTGATCGGGAAGGCCTTCCAGTCCAGGCAGGGCGATCCGCCGCAGTTTGCCACCACCGGCGAAGGCTACGCGATCTTTCAGGTCACTGAGATCGCTCCAGCCCATGCGCCCGCCTTTGCCGACTGGAAGAGTCACATTGCCGACGACTACCGCAACGAGCAACTCCCCGTCCTGCTCAGCCAGAAGACCAAGGAATTGGCGGAGAAGGCTAAAAACCTGAATGACCTGGCTAAGGCCGCTAAGGGCATGGGCTTGACCCTCAAGACCAGCGATCTGGTGAGTTGGGCCGGCCAGGTGCCCGATTTTGGCCAAGTCGGTCAGATGGCCCCGCAGCTCTTCGACCTGAATAAAGGCGACCTCAGTGGGCCCATCATCGCGGGTCGAACCGGCGTGGTGGCCAAACTAGTGGACAAGCAGGAGCCCTCCGCCGACGAGATCGCCAAAGTCCTCGCCCCGGCTCGCGACCAGATGCTCGATCAACGCCGCGCAAAGGCCTTCAACGCCTACCTCGGCACCGTGATGGACGACTACAAGAAGCACAACCTCATCCGGATACCCCAGGAAAACGCAAAAGGATCCCCGGCTCCATAAACTACCAGCAAGCAGGAAACAGCAAAAAGGCCCGCATCCGTTCAGGAAGCGGGCCTTTATCAGGCATGTAATCCGCATTTTGCCGGGCTACGCATCGCCCCGCGCCGCCAGCGCCGATAATCAGAGAATGGCCTTTCAACGCTCCTCCGGAGTTCTGCTGCACGTCACCTCCCTGCCGTCCTATGGAGGCATCGGCGACCTGGGCCCTGCCGCCCACGAGTTTGTCGGCTTCCTCGCCCGCGCCCGGCAGCACGTCTGGCAGGTTCTCCCCCTCGGCCCCACCGGCTATGGCAACTCGCCCTATGCAGCCACCTCGGCCTTTGCCGGTAATCCTCTCCTCATCAGCCTGGAGTTTCTCTCCGATTGGGGCTGGCTCGACGCATCCCGCATCGCTGACCTCAACGGCCACGCCGGGGCTGTCGATTTTATCCGCGTAGAGGAGCGCAAGCTTCCGCTGCTCTTCGAGGCTGCGGGCAATTTCTTCGACCGCGGTCCCCGCGATCCCAGCCTCGCCGCTCAGTGGCGGCAATTTGAGGAGTTTTGCCGGGCCGAATCCGCCTGGCTCTCCGATTACACTCTCTACGCCGTGCTGCGCCGCCAATATGGCACCGGTGCCTGGGCCGAGTGGCCCGAGCCGCTGCGCCGCCGCCAGCCGGAGGCGCTGGCTCAGGCAATCGAGCAGCACCGGCGCGCCATCGCCCAGGAACAGGCCCTCCAGTTTGCCTTCTCCCTCCAGTGGCACAACCTCCGCGAGGCTGCCGCGCGCAGCGCCATCCGCATTCTGGGTGACGTGGCCATCTTCGTCAACATGGATTCATCCGACCTCTGGGTTCACCCCGAGATCTTCGACCTGGACGAAAATCTCAAGCCTCGCCGCGTCGCCGGTGTGCCTCCCGACTACTTTTCGCCCACTGGCCAGCGCTGGGGCAACCCGCTATATCGCTGGGATGTGCTCGCCGAGCGCGGCTTCGATTGGTGGATTGACCGCATCCGCCACGCCTGCTCGCTATACGACATCGTCCGCCTCGATCACTTCCGCGGCTTCGAGGCCTTCTGGTCGATTCCCGCCTCCGAGGAGACGGCAGTCCGTGGCGAGTGGGTCAAGGCGCCCGGTCTCGCCCTCTTCCACGCCCTGGAATCGGCTCTGGGGCCTCTGCCGCTCATAGCCGAGGACCTGGGCGTAATCACCCCCGAGGTCGATGCCCTCCGGCATGAACTTGGCCTGCCGGGAATGAAGGTCGTGCAATTCGGCTTCGGCGACAAGGGTGCGCACATCCACCTGCCCCACCGCTACACCCCCGATACCGTGGCCTATACTGGCACCCACGACAACAACACCACCCTCGGCTGGTGGCGGGCCGCCAGCAAGGAGGAGCGTGCCGCCATCGAGGCTTATGTGAGGCCTGTGGGCTTGCAGCCGGTTTGGCCGCTCATCTGGGCCATCGAGGCCAGCGTGGCGCAGATCGCCGTGGTCCCTGCGCAGGACCTGCTCGAGCTGGGAGAAGAGGCGCGCATGAACACTCCCGCACTGGCAGCGGGCAACTGGTGCTGGCGCGCACCGGAAACAAGTTGGTCGCCGGAGCTGGCAGCAAGACTGGCCGCCCTTGCCGAGGCCACCGACCGCGACAACGACCCTTTGGGCGGAGCAGAGAAAACCGAAGCGAATTAGTCCGATCTTACGCGGAAGTGCTTCTATATTCCCATGCGCTGTCTATCGGGAATTTATAAACTTGAAGCATTTTGTCGATGAGGGCCACGGCTTCATTTTCTGTAATTGCCAGATCAAATTGTCGCAGTTTGTTATTCTCTATGAACCAAATTCCGCCCGGTCGATCGGTCAAGGCGCGCATCGTCGAGGGAACAAATCTTAAACCGCGGACATCAGCGTTGGCATAGGTTTGCTTGTTTAGCTTGAGGCCCATGATTTGGTTGGCAATCTGCAGTTGATTCCCATCTAGGATGAGTGTGGTCTTACCTGCGAGACTCCAGAAGATGGCGGCGATTATTCGAACCGTTACAGCTGCACAAAACACCAGCGAGAATAATTGAATATTGGAATCAATGTTTGTGTGATAGACCTTGTACAGGAACAGACCCCAGGCACCACACCATAGGATCAACCAGAACATACGCATTAGCATTATTCTCGCGCATGGAGGAATTTCCACACGAATCCCACCCTCCGTCCGCTCCCACTTCAGCCTTCCCGCCAAGGTTTCGAGCATTATGCTGTCCCTTGTTCCCCCGCTTTTACCGCGCAACTCAGTATGGATCGGAGCTGCCTCGGGGAAACTTATAGGTTTGCTCCATCTTTACGAAGAGGGCAACGGCTTCCGCTTCCGCCACCGCCCACGCGAAGGAGCGCGTCCTGCCGTTCTCTTCGAAGCTGATATGGCTGGGCAGGTTGGCCCGGCCGCGAATCATGTTGGGGATAAATCTCAGGTTGCGCACATCCGCGTTGGCATAGCTTCGCGTTCCCACTTGCAACCCCATCATCTGGCGGGTGATTCGCAGTTGATAAGAATTCAGCTCCAGCGTGGTCCCGCCCGTAAGGCTCCAGAGGATGGAGCCAGTCATAAAAACCACTCCGGCAACCCAACCCACCTGCCAGATCAATGGAATGTGGGTTGCGGCATGGTGGGCTTGATGAATCCTGTCGAACGCCAGCCAGCCGGCACCACACCACACAATCAGCCACACAAAGTGAATCACAATCGTCCAGCTTCGCCGCGCCGGAATCTCGACGCGAATGCCATCGCCGGTCGGTTCCCACGTCAATCTGCCCGCCAGCTTTTCGAGCATCGCGGTTTCCTCTGCGGCCAATCCTGGGTCCGATTATCCGGTAACCTCATCCTCTCCGGTGTTCGAAAAACCGGTGAGCTATAGCTTCACAGTGTACGAAAACCGATAACCTGTAGCTCACCACTTTTCGGCTTTCTGACCACTGATCACTGACAACTGACAACTGTCCTTAGAACGGAATGTCCTCGTCCGAGATTTCGGCTTGCTGGCTGTATTCATCCGGACCGTCGGGCGTTGCCGGGGGCCGCTGGTCGAAATTGGCCGCCTGGCTGGCCGCCTTTGCGCCTCCCGCGCCTTCCTCGCGGGCGGAGAGCAGCGACAGGTCATTGACGATGATTTCGGTCTTGTACCGCTTCTGGCCGGTCTGCTTGTCGTCCCAGCTGCGCGACTGTATCTTGCCTTCTACGTATAACTTGGAGCCCTTTTTCACGTAATCGCGAATGATCTCCGCCGTGCGTTTGAAGGCGACCAGGTTGTGCCATTCGGTGCGGTCCTGCCAGTTGCCCTGGGCATCCTGAAAACGGTCGCTGGTGGCCAGGGTGAGGTTGGCTACCATGGTGCCGCTGGGGGTGGACCGAATCTCGGGATCCTTGCCTACGTTGCCTAAAAGAATGACTTTGTTAACGCTCTTGGCCATGTTCGTTTACTCCGTTAGTTGAAAAGCATAGCAGACCTTCAGTGTTTGTGGGTAAGTATCTTGTTGCGCAGCCATTTAGCCAATCCCAGCGCTGTCAGCAGCCCTCCGAACGGAATGCACATCAGGGCTACGATTAAAGCAAACCAGCCCAGGTTAGTGTGAGCGCCGGTGGGCGAGAAGCCGCCCAGCAAAGTCTCCAGCAGTACCGCGGACAAAAGCCCCGCGCCCAGTATGGACGCGCCCCATTGCAGCAGTTGGCGCGCGCCGCCGTCAGGCGGGCCGGAATTCGGGTTGGGGCTGGTTGCAGGCATGAGTTTTCCTATCCTTGCGCCAGGCGCAGCATTGCCCAGGTAATGACGCCGGTAATCGAGACGTAGAGCCACAGAGGGAAGGTCCAGCGGGCTATCCTGCGGTGCTGCGGAATCCGGCCGGTGAGCGAGAAGAAGAAGGTAACCAGAATCAGCGGCAGAGCCAGCATGGCCAGAAGAATATGACTGGCTAGCAACGGCAGATAGACCAGGCGAAGAGCCGCGTGTACCGGATAGCGAACGTCGCCGTGCAGAGCATGGTGCAGGATGTAACCAACAAGAAAGAGTGTTGAGAATCCGAAGGCCGTCAGCATTGCCGCGCGATGGGCTTCCACGCGCCGCGCCCGTATGAAGGTGTAGCCGATCAACAAAGCCGTCGCGCTGAGGCCGTTGAGCGCCGCATTAAGCGCGGGCAAAAATGCGAATCGGACGCTGGCGGAATCAGCGGCGGGATGGACGTAAATGAGCCAAAAGAGAAAGGCAGTGGCCGCCGCGCTGATGACAAGAATGGCGGCTATGGCAGTGCGGGTATTCGACGATGGAGCTGCGGTCGTCATGGCTTCCTCAGGGTTGAGCGATGGCGCAGAGCATGAGCGAGGTGAACAGCAAGGGCAGATAGAGGACGCTGACTTTGAGCAGATCGCGTGCCAGCCTGCGACTTTCCTCCTCAGGAACCGCGCGCAGAATGCGGGAGAAGCGAATCGTATAGCCCAGGTAAACCAGCCCCAGCGCGGCAGCCAGCACGGCATAGGTCAGGCTCGCCAAACCCAGCCGCCAGGGCGCAAGGCTGACGGGAATCATCGCCACCGCGAAAAACAGTGCCTGTGCCACGGTGGACCAGCCGTCGGGTTGAACGACAGGCAACATGCGAATGCCGGCGCGGGCATAGTCGTCGCGATACAGCCACGCAATCGCCATGAAGTGCGGAAACTGCCAGACAAAGAGGATGGCGAACAGCGCCACGGCCGGCCACTCGATGCGGCCGCGGGCGGCGGTCCAGCCCAGCATCGGCCCCATGGCGCCGGGAAATGCGCCGATGAAAGTGGCCAGAGCGGTGAAGCGCTTGAGCGGAGTGTAGATGGCCACATACGTAAAGGCCGTGAGCAGCGCCAGGGCCACGGTGAGCAGGTTGGTGGTGAGCGCCAGCCACACAGCGCCCAGCGCCAGCGCCGCCATGCCGGCCAGCACTCCCTGGGCCAGCGAGAAGCGGCCTGCTGCCATGGGCCGGTCGGCAGTTCGCTTCATGAGCGCGTCCGTTTTGCGTTCCATGGCCTCGTTCAGCGCTCCTGCGCCGGCAGAGACCAGGCCGATGCCCAGCAGTGTATTCAGCAGGCCGCGCTGCACGCTGGTGATGCCGGATTGCATCGACCCCAGGTAAAACCCGCCCCATCCGGTGACCAAAACCAGGCCGACGACCTTGACCTTGAAGAGCTCGCGCAGATCGTGGAGGAGCGAAGCCGTGGCGCCGGCCTCAGGCGCGTGGATGTGCGCCGGACCATGTGCGGCTTGCTCTGCCGAAACAGCGGCCTGGGTAGCGGGAGCCATCAGGAAGGAGATAAACCTCAGATGAGTCGAAGCATGGATGCGGCACGATTCGCTGAAGAACAGGGAACAAGGCTATCTATTCCCTGTTCCCTATTCTCTATTCCCTGTACTTCTACTGCTTGCCGAAGCGGTAGACAATGCCGGTGGTGAAGCCGCGGCTGGACTGTATGGTCGAGCTGAAGCCAGTGAAGTAGTACTCGGGCGCAACGCGCAGCCCGATGTTCGGCGTCAGGTTGTACTCCAACGGAATACTGGCGCCGCCTGCAAAGACATAGCCATCCATCCAGAGTCCCAGCTCTGTGGCGAGGGTGGTGCTGTGGTTGGTGTCGCCGGAAAAGTTTCCTTTTGTGAACCCGCCCAGGACGCGGCCGGAGACCGAGTACTTGGGTTGCACGTAGAAGCGATACGTGGGACCAGCCAGAACAGCATACTGGCTGATTGCCACGTTGGTGATGGCGTTGTTGGTCACGTTGTTGGGACCGCCCACGTAGGCGGTTGCGTAATAGCCGCGGCCATCGATTGTTATTCCCAGCCGCTCGTCGAAGTAGCGGGTGGCGCCGACATTCCAGGCGTAATCCCACGCGTGTTCCAGAGTGGCGCCAGGCTCAAAGCGCAGTAAGCCCATGCCGGTGTACGCCTCATAGCGATGGGAGTAGGCCTCGTGAATGGCGGCGGCGCGGCGTTGCGCGCGGCGGGCCTTGATGCGGGCCTGGACGCTCAACTGGCCTTGAGATTCGGCTTGTGCGGCGGGCTGCCCGGCCTGGGCCTGTCCGGGGGCCGTGGGGTTACTGCTCGAAGTTGAGCTTTGGGCCAGAGCGGCGGTGGCTACCGCGATACCTAGCACCAGCAGAAGGGCAAAACAGCGAAAAGAATACATCAATTTCAGGTTTCCTCCACGGGAGTACGGAAGCAAGCCAGCACAGCGCTCCCCCCAATAGGTATTAAACCACCTTGGGGGGAGTCTTGGGTGTGTGCCGGAACAGGATTGGACGCGCAGCATAGGAATATATGGCCGAATCAGCTGCTGATTTCGGCATGGAAAACCGCGAAAATGCTCTAGGATAAGGCCAGCGGAGGAGCAAAGTTTATGGGTCGTGTTTTACTGGGAATTCTGCTGGGGATCGTGCTCTTGCCGGTTGTCGTGCTGGGGTGGCTCAGGTTTGGCCATGTGCCAGTGGCAGTGGCCGACCCGCCTTTGTCCCATGAGCAGTTGCTGACCGGGATGCCGCTCCATGCGCGCATTGACCGCGAAATGGTGAAGACTCCGCCCATCCAGGCGGATGAGGTCAACCTGGTGGCGGGCGCCGAGATCTATCGCGACCAGTGCGCCGCCTGCCACGGGATGCACGGCAAGCCCTCGCGGTTTGGCGCGCATATGTATCCCATTGCGCCGCCGCTGTGGGAAAAGCATCATAACGACTCCGTGGTTGGGGTGAGCGACGACCCGCCGGGCGAAACCTATTGGAAGGTGGCCAACGGCATCCGGCTGACCGGCATGCCGGCCTACAAGAGCGTGCTGACTGAGACCCAGATGTGGCAGGTGAGCCTGCTGCTGGCTCACGCCGACAAGCCGATCCCCCCGGAGGCGGTGGAGATTTTGCGCAGCGAGCCGACGGCGCCAGCGCCGGTGACGTCTGGCCCGAAGACGCGTTCAGTGACGAAGAAGTAGCGCAGGGTGGTTCTACCCGCCGTCATCCAAACCGGTGCGAAGGAACTGATGTGATATTCGCGTAAAAAGCAGTCAGCAATCATCACCTACTACCGGACAGGAGACTCTGGATGAAACAATGCAGAATTCTCAACTACGCATTTCTTTTAGGAGCGTTCTCTCTCGCCTTAATCACGCCGGCCCTCGCGCAGGACGGCGACTATTTCTCTAACTGGCCAAAAGGCGCCTCGCCCCAGGAAGTGGGCAAGAAAGTAGCCGAGCGCTTTGTTGCCAGCCAGCATCAGTACACATTCACCATCCATTACGCTGAGGTCGCCACCTGGTATGGCGCGCTGAACTTCGCGCAACTTACAAAAGACGAGACGCTGCAAAAGGAGTTGATTGCCCGCTTTGATCCTTTGATGCCGGGCGGCGCCGAGGCCGACAAGCGACCACAGCGGCGTCACGTGGACGACTCGATCTTCGGCGTCATTCCGCTGGAGCTCGCTATCGAAACCAAGGACCCAAAGTATTTGGCCGAAGGCAAATGGTGGGCCGACCGCCAGTGGGAAAACCCGCAGCCCAACGGGCTCTCCGCCGAGACTCGCTTCTGGGTCGACGACATGTACATGCTCACCATGCTGCAATTACAGGCCTACCGCGCCACCGGCGACCGCAAGTATCTCGATCGCCTGGCCAACGAGATGGTTGCTTACCAGGACAAGCTGCAACAGCCCAACGGCCTCTTCTACCATGCCGAGGACGTACCCTTCTTTTGGGGCCGCGGCAACGGCTGGTTCGCCGCGGGCATGGCGGAGATTCTGCGTGATCTGCCCAAGGATCATCCGCAGCGGGCGCGCATTGTGGCCGGCTTCAGGCGCATGATGGCCGCGCTCCTGAAGTATCAGGGCAAGGACGGCATGTGGCGCCAGTTGATCGACCATCCGGAGGCCTGGCCGGAGAGTTCCAGCACCGGCATGTTCACTTTTGCGATGATTACCGGCGTCAAATTGGGCGTGCTGGATGGCAAAAAGTACGGACCTGCGGCACGCAAGGGATGGCTCGCAGTGATCGGCTACATCGATCAGAACAGCGATGTGACCCAGGTTTGCGCGGGCACTGGTAAACTGAACGATCTCGACTACTATCTGGCCCGGCCCCGCCGCACCGGAGACTTCCACGGGCAGGCTCCGATTTTGTGGGCGGCAGACGCGCTGCTGAGGTAAAGATCACGGCCACAGATTCGTCCAACGGACTGCGTATTCTGTCACAAGCTCCAGACAAGCAGTACGGCTAACCGCCTAGCCGTTGCACTGCTTGTTAGAATCGTATCTATGCCGCTGACCCGCCAACAGGCTCTCGATTATTTTCACTCCTCCGACCTGATCGGTCTGGGCTTTGAGGCCGACGCCGTGCGCCGCCGCCTGCACCCCGAGGGCGTAGTCACCTATATCATCGATCGCAACATCAACTACACCAACTTCTGCACCGAGTACTGCACTTTCTGCGCCTTCTATCGGCCGCTTACGGGACCTCGCTCCGACGAGGGCTACATCCTTGACTTCGAGACGATTTATGAAAAAATCGCCGAGACCGTCGAGATGGGCGGCACCGGGGTGCTGATGCAGGGTGGCATCCATCCCGATCTCAAAATCGACTGGTTTGAGCGTCTCTTCAGCGGCATCAAGCAGCGTTTCCCGCAGATCTGGCTGCATTGCCTGACGGCCTCCGAGGTGTTGGCCATCGCCAAATACTCCGGCTTGAGCCTGCGCGACACCATCATCCGCCTGCACGACGCGGGCCTTGACTCCATCCCCGGCGGTGGCGCGGAGATTTTGGACGACGATGTGCGCCGGCGCATCGCGCGCATCAAGTGCAACACCGAGGATTGGGTCAGCGTCCATCGCACCGCGCACCAGTTGGGTATGCGCACCACGGCCACCATGATGTTCGGCGTGGGCGAGAGCTTCGAGCAGCGCATCAATCATTTTGAAGTGGTGCGGCGCTTACAGGAGGAGACCGGCGGATTCACGGCCTTCATTCCCTGGAGCTTCCAGCCCAAGCACACCGCCCTGGGCGGACGCGGCTGGGAAGAAGCGACTTCGGTCGAGTACCTGAAGGTACTGGCCATCTCGCGGCTCTTTCTCGATAACATCGAAAATGTCCAAGCAAGCTGGGTCACGCAGGGATTGAAGGTGCTGGAGATCGCCCTGCACTTCGGCGGCAACGACGTCGGCTCGGTGATGTTGGAGGAAAACGTAGTCAAAGCAGCGGGCACGTCAAACTGCACCACTGAAGAAGAATTGCGTCGCATCATCCGCGATGCCGGCTTCAAACCCGTGCAGCGGGACACGCTCTACAGGACGATGTTCTTGAATTAGTGCGACACCAGAGTGCTCGCGCCCTTGCCGAGTTGCCCGACTTTGTGGCACACTTGCAACCATGGGAAGCAAAGACAAAGGCAGAAAAGAAGTTAAGAAGGCGCCCAAGCCAAAGCCCAAGCCGGAACCCGCAACGAGGCGCGAAGTCTTCATTCCGCCTCCGCCGAAGTAGGGACGAACCGCACGCCTCTCCGGAGCACCGCGCTGAGACGCGGAGAGGTTTTCTATACCCATAAGGCTGTATTGCACCTTTGGCATGCTTCACGCGACCCAGCCGCCGAAAGCACCCTGAAGCAACCCTTACGAGCACACGTCACAGTAATTCCCTCTAAAAAGCGTTAACTTATAGGACAGGTTTTTCATCAGGGGGTATACCCGTGCGCTGGAAATCTGCCTTAACCCTTCTTGCCGCCACCCTGCTTGCAACCTCCGCCGCAGCGCAGGAGCCGGCCCGTCCTGTCCCTGCTTCCTCCGGCTCTGCCCTGCCAGCCGTGCAGCCGCCTGGCCGTCCGGCCATCGGCCTTGCGCTGGAGGGCGGCGGAGCCCTGGGTCTGGCGCATATCGGCGTCCTTGAATGGCTTGAGGAGCATCACATTCCCGTCGACCGCATCTCAGGCACCAGCATGGGTTCGCTGGTCGGCGCCCTCTACGCATCCGGCAGCACGCCCGCCCAGATTCACGCACTTGCCGTCGGTGACACATTCACGAGCGTCTTCACCCTGCAAACTCCTTACTCCGACTTGAGTTTTCGCCGCCGCCAGGACCGCCGCGAACTTCCCACTGCATTGACCGTCGGTCTCCGTCACCACCTGTTTCTACGCAACGCCCTGCTCTCTGATCGCGGCGTCAACGAGTTCCTGACCAGCAATTTGCCTAACGAAAATAGTCAGGAACTGGACTTTAATCAGCTTCCCATTCCCTTTCGCTGCGTAGCCACCGATCTGAATACGCTCACATCGGTCACCTTTGCCTCCGGGCCATTGCCCCAGGCCGTGCGCGCATCCATCTCCATTCCCGGTGTCTTTCCGCCAGTCCAGGACCGCAGCGGCCACTACCTGGTCGATGGCGGCATCCTTGACAACCTGCCCACCGGTGTTCTCAAGCGCGATCTGCACGCCGACGTCATCATCGCCATCTATCTTGACGACGTCACTAATTCCTCCCCCGACACCAGTTCCATCGTCAGTGTTCTCAATCGCGCCTTCGATGCCGGTGTCCAGCACAATGTTGCCGATGCTCTACAGCTCGCTGATGTGGTGGTCAACGTGCCGTTGAGCGGCTACTCAGGCACTGACTATGCCCATGCCGCCCCGCTGATCGACGCCGGCTACAAGGCTGCTGAACAGAACCGCGCTGCACTGCTGCGCTACGCTCTCGACGCCGACGGCTGGAAGGCCTATCTGGCTGCGCGTGAGAGCCGCCGCACTCCGCATCCCGGCATCCTGCGCCAGGTCCGCGTGGAGGGTCCAAAGCTGTGTCCGGAGCCGGGCGCAGTTCATGAAGTTCTCGCCGACATGAAGCATATCGAGGGCCGGCCCATCGAACCAGCCTCAACGATCGATGCCCTCAAGCGCATTCAGTCCAACGGCGGAATCAGCGCCAACTGGGAGACCTATGCCCCTGCGCCCGAGCCCGCCGCGCCGCGCGCAGCAGGCCCACCTGCATCAGCTCAGATCACAGCTGGCACATACGTTCCGGACACAGGCGTCTTGATCCGCCTCAGCAACGATCCAACCGGCCCGCCTTATCTCCTTCTCAGCGCAGATTTGGCCGCTGCCAACTCCAACATTACCCGTGGCGAGGCAACACTCCGCTTTATCGATCAAAACTTCGGCGGCTTCGGCTCCGAGTTGCGCGCCACCGCGCGTGTCGGTTACAGTACCGATCTCTCCGCCGAATACTATCGCCTGCTCACCCCCGGCGGCTTTTTCATCGAGCCGCGCGCCGGCGTTGTCCGCGAGCCGGTATACATCTGGGCTAACCAGAAGCGCATCGCCGAACGCTTCCTGCAAAATCTTGACGCGGGCGTCGAAGCCGGCCGCACATTCTCGAATCAACTGCAAATTTCAACCCAGTGGCGCGCCGAGGACACGCGCTGGGGCTTGCGCACTGGCACCGGAGGCGGGCCATATATCACCGGGACCGCGCAGTCCGGCCTGCTGAACATCAAGATCGACAAGGCCGCCGCCGGCGCCATCTCGCCCAATAGCTTTCGCCTCTCCGCCTCGGCCGGCGCGTTTTATCATGCCGTCGCAAGCGACAACGCACCGCTGGTCAAGGTTGCCTTCAGCGCGACCCGTTCATGGAATGAGACCAATGTCTTCGGTCTCAAAGGGGAGGTCAACTCCTATCTGCGCGCCAATGTCGCCCAGCCTTTCCTGTTCACCCTGGGAGGACCGATGCGCCTCTCCGCCTCATCCTTTGACGAGTTCCGGGGAACAGATACCTATCTGGCCAGCACAGGTTATATGCGGCGAATTGCGGCTCTGCCCACCGGCCTGGGACAGGGCCTCTACGGCTACTTCGGCTACGAGGCCGGCGAGATCTGGTCGCCGCAAACAAAGGCGATCCTCCGCCAGGATGGCGTCGCCGGTCTGATAGCCAATACCCCCATCGGCATGGTCACTTTCGGCATCTCTGTCGGCGACGCCGGCCATCGCAAGGTCTTCGTCACCCTCGGCCGCTGGTTCTGAGGATTTTGCGCATAAAAAGGCCCTCCCATTCGGAAGGGCCTTCGTGCCTATATCGTAGTCGCGGTTTACGCCACCACTTCAATGCCCATCGATCGAGCTGTTCCCTTGATGCTCTTGATAGCCGTCTCCACCGTGGCGGCGTTCATGTCGGGCATCTTCTGCGTGGCGATCTCGCGCACCTGCTTCTCGGTCACCTTGCCGATCTTTTCCTTGTTGGGCGTGCCTGAGCCTTTTTCGATCCCGGCAGCCTTCTTCAGCAATACCGGCGCCGGCGGCGTCTTGGTGATGAAGCTGAAGCTCCGGTCGGCATAAACGGAGATGACGACCGGAATAATCAGCCCGGCCATCTCCTTGTTTGAGGTGCGCGCGTTGAACTGCTTGCAAAACTCCATGATGTTGACCTGCGCCTGGCCCAGCGCGGGGCCAACTGGCGGCGCCGGCGTGGCCTTGCCGGCCTCGATCTGCAGTTTGACGTATCCCGTAATCTTCTTCGGAGGTGCCATGTGTCGGTTCCTTTGGAACCAGCTTCTAGCTCCTAGCTTCTAGCTCTTAGCTGGACGTTTTCCCTTTTCAAATTTTGACGTTGGCGCCGTAGCGTTCGCTCGCAACCAGGGTCCGCTAGGTGTGTAACCCGGGCTAGAAGCTGAAAGCTAGTAGCTAGCAGCTAAAACCAACTATTCAATCTTTTCCACTTTGCCGAACTCCATCTCCACCGGGGTGGAACGTCCGAAGATGGTCACCATGACCTTCAGCGTCTCGCGATCTTCGTTAATCTCATCCACCACGCCGTTGAAGTTGGCAAACGGCCCGTCGGTAATGCGGACCTGCTCGTTCTTCTCAAACTTGATCTTGAGCCGCGGCTTCTCCTTGGCGACCTCGGAGCGGAAGAGAATTCCGCTGACTTCTTCCTCGCTCAGAGCCACCGGCTTGTCGCCCGTGCCCAGAAAGCCTGTCACCTTGGGCGTGTCCTTCAAGACGTGCCACAGGTTGTTGTCCAGCTCCATCTCAACCAGCACGTAACCCGGCAGAAAAACCCGCTCCACGGTGCGTTTCTTGCCGTTGACAATCTCCGTCACCTGCTCGGTGGGAATCATCACACGCCCCACCCGGTCCTTCAGCCCAAAGGCCTCTACGCGGCTCTGAATGGACTCGCGCACCTTGCGCTCAAAGCCCGAGTAGGCGTGCAGAATGTACCACCTGAAGCGCTCGTTGCGCACCGGCAGCGGCTGCTCCTGCGGTTCTGTCTGCTCGTCGGTCTTCTCCGGCCGCACTTCTTGTTCAGCGCGTTCAGCTTGTACAGGCTGTTCAGCTTCTACAGCCTGTTCAGCTTGTTCAGCCTGTTCAGTCTCTGCAGCTTGCTCCGCATCTTCAGCCTGCTCGACAGCCTGTTCTGGCTGCACTGCCTGTTCAGCTTCTACCGCCTGTTCAACAGGTTCGGCCTGTAAAGCCTGCTCCGCTTCTTCAGCCTGCCCAACTTGCTCGGCTTGTCCAGCTTGCTCGGCTTGTTCCAATTCTTCTGCCATCATGCTCTCGTTTCGTGGTTCAACATCAACTACTGCCCGCCCATCTTGTGCAGAAGCCAATTCATACCCGAGGAGAATATCGAGTCCGCCACGAAGAAGTACAGTCCAAAGATAAACACTGCGATGATCACCACCGTGGTCGTGGCTTGCACTTCCTTCCACGAGGGCGTAACCACCTTGCGCATCTCCGCGCGCACATCACTCAAAAAGCCCGTGAATTCGCCCCACTTACCGACCACGCCGCCGACAATTATCTTGTCCGGCCGATCATCGACGTTCGCCATAGTTGCCTTTCCTTCGCGCCGGGCGTCGCGCCTTGCGCATTCCTGTTTAATCTGGCAGGGGCGGAGGGATTCGAACCCCCAAGTTCGGTTTTGGAGACCGACAGTTTAGCCGTTGAGCTTACGCCCCTAAAAGCAGCTAACAGCTATCAGGTATCAGCTGTTCGCTGTCAGCTGCTCTACTTCGTTTCCTTGTGCACCTGGTGCTTGCGGCAGCGGTTACAAAACTTCTTGAACTCCAGACGGCCGGTGGTCGTCTTCTTGTTCTTGGTCGTCGAGTAGTTCCGCTCCTTGCACACTTCGCACTGCAATGTAACGATTTCCCGCATTCAAACCCTTTCAACTACAGCGAAGCAGTGAATAAGTGAAAAAGTGAACAATCCGTGCTTTGCCACTTCACTATTTCACTCTTTCACATCTTCACTCATTCACTTCTTCACTGTCTCACTTGATAATCTCGCTCACCGTGCCAGCGCCCACCGTACGGCCGCCTTCGCGGATCGCAAAGCGCAAGCCCTTTTCCAGAGCCACCGGCGTAATCAGCTCCACTTCCAGCTCCACGTTGTCGCCCGGCATCACCATCTCCACGCCCGCCGGCAACTGCGCCACTCCCGTCACGTCGGTTGTTCTGAAGTAGAACTGCGGCCGGTAGCCCTTGAAGAACGGCGTATGTCGCCCGCCCTCTTCCTTCGAGAGCACGTACACCGAGCCCCGGAAGTTGGTGTGCGGCGTGATCGAGCCCGGCTTGGCCAGTACCATCCCGCGCTCCACATCCTCTTTCGGTGTGCCGCGCAGCAAGATGCCCGCGTTGTCGCCCGCCATGCCCTCGTCCAACTGCTTCTTGAACATCTCCACGCCCGTGCAAACCGTCTTGCGCGTCTCGCGGAAGCCCACAATCTCCACGTCCTCGCCCACCTTGATCTTGCCGCGCTCAATACGCCCCGTGACCACCGTGCCGCGTCCGGAGATCGAGAAGATATCCTCAATCGGCATCAGGAAGGGCTTGTCCACCGCGCGATCAGGACGTGGTACGTACTTGTCCACCGCCTCCATCAGCTCCTCGACCTTGGCCTCCCACTGCGCCTCGCCATTCAGCGCGCCCAATGCGGAGCCGCGAATCACAGGAACATCGTCGCCCGGGAACTGGTACTTGGTCAGCAGTTCGCGGACCTCCATCTCCACCAGGTCGATCAGCTCAGGATCTTCCACCGCGTCGCACTTGTTCAGGTAAACCACCATGCAGGGCACGCCCACCTGGCGCGCCAGCAGCACGTGCTCCTTGGTCTGCGGCATCGGACCATCCGTGGCCGCCACCACCAGAATCGCCCCGTCCATCTGCGCCGCACCGGTAATCATGTTCTTGATGTAGTCGGCGTGGCCCGGGCAATCCACGTGCGCGTAGTGCCGGTTCTTGGTCTCGTACTCCACGTGCGCCGTAGCGATGGTGATGCCCCGCTCCCGCTCTTCCGGCGCGTTATCAATCGAATCAAAAGAGCGGAACAGGATCTTGGGGTTATGCTTGCCCAACACCTTGGTGATGGCCGCCGTCAACGTCGTCTTGCCGTGATCAATGTGACCAATCGTCCCCACATTCACGTGCGGCTTGCTGCGATCAAACTTTTCCTTGCCCATGGTCTTCCGTCCCTTCCGTTAAACTTTTTCTCTCGCGCTTCCTGAATAACGAAAGCGCAATAGCTTGTGCTGCGCGCCTCAATAGTAGGCGTACACCTTGAGATACCGCTGCCGCAGTTCGGGCGGCACCGCTTCCACTTGCTGCAGGTAACGCTCGCGGGTCAGAGCCTGGTCCGAAACCGGCAGAGCCCGGTAAAGCTCCTCGGCTTCCTTGCCCATCAGGCCGCGCTGCAAAGCGCTCTCGAAGTCGCGAATGCGCAGCTTCTTGCGGCCCATGCGGCTCAGAAATATCTCCACGTCCCGCGCGTCGAAGGCCGCATCGATGCGCGCCTGAAGTTGCGCGAATCCCTGCTTATCCTGCACCTCGATCGCTGCCTGCTCGAACTTCATTTCCTGTCCTCGTCAGCCCTGCCGCCGGTTTCAACTCTGGAGCGGGAGACGGGACTCGAACCCGCGACCAACAGCTTGGAAGGCTGTGACTCTACCACTGAGTTACTCCCGCCTGAAAGCAGTTTTCAGTGATCCGTTGTCAGTGATCAGTTTGTCCGTGCCGCTGGAAGCCGATCTGATTTCCTCGCCGAATCCCTAACTGAACACTGACCACTGTTCACTGACCACTGAACCTCTGGAGCTGATGACCAGGATTGAACTGGTGACCTCTCCCTTACCAAGGGAGTGCTCTACCAACTGAGCTACATCAGCCCTCTTACAAACTCCTGGGCGTCGAACCACCGCCCCCATTTCCGCCCCTGCGAATCTTCTCCGCGTGGCGGGCTAAAACCGTGCGCAAAGCCATGCCTCCGATGATAATCAGCGGAAGCAACCTTAACTCTACCGGCCTGCCGTGGATGAGAATCGTACTATCTCCCACCGTAAACCAGGCCAGCGCCGCCAAAACCGCATACAGCACCAGAGCTATCCAATACTTCCGGTCCAGATCCGAACCAGTGCTACTCAAACCCTTGCGCTCAACCCGCCGCGGCTCTCCGCGCATTCCAACCCCGCAATTCATGGTGCACAGGGGAGGATTCGAACCTCCGTAGCTCGCAAGGAGCGGCAGATTTACAGTCTGCTGCCATTAACCGCTCGGCCACCTGTGCCCAATCACCCCCAGCTACGAAAAACTGTCGCTTGGGGTTCTGCCCATACTGCCTGCGCTCCCCGATTCAACCCGCTTCAGCATGCCTTTACAGCGCATCAGCCCCCTACCCGGATAACCCCCGGCCCATCGGAGCATGCACCTCAGTGGAATTGCCGCGGAGGACAGGTCCGGCGCCAAAAAACTCAAGCGCCGGCTATACCTTTTGCCACCCCAGCCCCCGTTTTCCGCATTCCTCAAGTGGAGCTGGCGAAGGGATTTGAACCCCCGACCCTCTGATTACAAATCAGATGCTCTACCAGCTGAGCTACGCCAGCCCTTACCCACCCGGAAATCGTCCCGGAGACCTGAAATCCGTACGGGCACACTAACCCTATGCACGCACTACGGCACAGAAATCAAGGTTAACACACTCTCGGGGAGCGGAGCAAACCGGAACAGTAGGGAAACCAGAGCCGCCACATTATCATTGCTGCAGCATTGTCTCATAGGCCGCATAGACACCTTCAAAGACTGAGTCCCAACTGGCAGTAAGCGCGTAGGACCGCGCATTCAGCCTCATCTGGGCATGCTTTTCAGTATCGGCCAGCACTCCAGCGATGGCGGCGGCGAACTCTGCGTCGGCGACAATCCGCCCGGTCTGTCCGTCGCGGACGATGGTCGCCGGGCCGCCGTCGGGGGTCACAATAGCCGGCACTCCACTGGCCAGAGCCTCCAGAACCACGTTGCCGAAGGTGTCAGTGTGCGAGGGAAATACGAACAGGTCCATGTTGGCATAAGCCTCAAACAGTTTTTCCCCGCGCAGAACGCCGGTAAACTCGGCCCGCGGCAGCCTCTCACGCAACCAGTTCTCCTCGGCGCCGTGTCCGACAAGGAGAAAGTGGAAGTTTGTGAGACCCATCCGCTCCAGCTCCTGCTGCACTTGGACCAGCAGAGCGACGTTCTTCTCGACTGAAAGGCGGCCAACAAAACCCAGAATCCGTTCGCGGTCCTCGGGATTGCGTTTGCGCTTGGACGGATGAAAAACTTCCGCATCCACGCCGCGCGGCATCCTGTAGCACTTTCGTCCCGTTCTCCGCTCCAGCAAGGCGCATAACTCGGGATTGGGCGCAAAGAGTACGCGGGCCAGTTTATAGAACCTGGCCAACACGGCCAATGAAATATTCTCGATCTTCTGCCCGGCTGCCACCGACTGCCGCTTCGTCAGCAGGCGCAGGAACCAGCCCGAACGACGCGCCGCATACTCGTGAACATTCGTATGCCAACTGGCGGCCATCGGCAGCCCTTTATGGTGAGCCAGCCATGCGCCCAGCATTCCTACATCGCTGGGGCCTGTAATGTGAATCAGGTCGGGCTCGAAGCGTTTAAGCACCTTGCCAAGGAGTGGCATGTGACGCAGAAAGGCGAGGTCGAAGCGCAGATCTTTTTCCAGGGGAAAGGAGAGAACGCCGCGAGGCAGCTCCAGCGTCCACACATTTCCATCCTCAATGAATCTCTGTACGCGGTTTCCCGAGCGGACACACAGGAAAGGCAGATTGCGCCGCCGCGTAAAAGCCTCAAAGTGGCGGCTGGTATGCGCCACTCCGTTTACCTCGTGAAAGGAGTCGGGGAAGTAGGCCACGCGAGGCGGTTGATCGGTCATAAATAACCTGAAATCCAATCCCCAACAGGCATCAAAACCGGATTCCAGCCTGCGTCAACCCTCAGATATCCTGCTCGCCCAAAGCCAGGCGTAATTGGCGCGACTCGTTCCAGGCTATGCGCAGACCGCCGGAGACCGGAGCCGAGCCCATCAACTGCACCAATGCGAGCATGAAACTCATAACCCTTGGCGGCCTCCCGTTGGGCCATAGCTCGCTCAGCGGCCGCGCCACGCCGTTGGCGTCTGGATGATATACGCGTTCATCCCAGGTCCGCGAACCCTGCGGAAACTCCGGGTAGTGGCGAACAGCGTCGAGGGTCGATTGCAGGAGGCGGTGCTTCCACGGCTCGGCGTACTGCGGCATGAACAATATATCGCTCTTCTTTTCCCGGCGAATCTCATGCACAAACTCGGTAAAGCTGGACGCGTTGGTCAGGTTGAGGTTGGCGTTTGGCTCCACGCCGTGACGATCGCCGCCGGAGATCAGCTGCATATTCCACTGCTCGGCCAGCCGCCGCACCGCCCGGTTCTCGTCCCAGTGGCGCAGCCCGTTCAGTTCCAGCGCATGCAGATAGTTGCCGTTCTTCTGCAGAAACTCGTTGACCAGGAACTGATGCCTCTCATTGCCGATCAGGTAGAGATCCCACATGGGGTGGTTGAAGACCACCAGCACATTCGGTTCTTCGTCAAGCGCCTTCAATATCTCGGTCAGCCGTCCGTCGCTCGGATGAGCCGTAAAATCCGCCAGCGTCTCCATCCACTCCGTGGCCTTGGCGCTGGGCAGGTTGTGCACTCCCAGGTGGAAGGACTGCTCGCCATACGGAGCGCTCCACTCCACCGAAACCGGAATCCGCCGCGCGCTGGGAACAGTGCGGAGCAGCATCGGCGCCGTGATGTTGTCGTGGTCGGTGATGGAAACCATCGGCTCCAGATCCAGCTTCTCAATCTGGCGGCTTTCCAGGTCAAAGGCCAGCTTGGGCGTCATCGGCGGCGTCCAGTAGCTGGCCGAGTAGTTGATGCGCACCCCATGTATCCGCTCCGAACGCTGCTCCAACCGCGTGAGCAAAGGGCGCATCACCGGGTACTGATTGCCGAAGTTGGCCAGAAAGTCCAGCGTCTCGTGCGACTGGTTGGTGTGACTGTGCAATGAGATTCCAGTCTGGAAACCCTCTGTTTCCTTTCGGTCGCGCCACAAGTACGAGATTGTCGATTGGGACATTCAGCTCCTTCATTCCACGGGGATTATGGAACTACTGGAGCCAGTTTGCAGTGTTGGTCATCAAAGGATGGTTAACGTGGCGCGAATGTGGCGTCAATAAGCAAAGGAATCAAGAAAGTCACGGAACTGCCTTGGATGAAACCGTGAAAAACCAGAATACAGTCGGCGCAGTTTCTGGTTTGTCGGTGACACGGGCAATACGGGACATTGACGAAACTTTAGTCCACAATTTGTGCCGGCTCCTGAATCAGTTCCTCTTCGTCCAATCGGCAGCCGTTACCGTGCACGAATTTAACCGAAACTCAATTATCCCAGTGTTTTTGATATCGATGACGATGTGCGATGGGATTTGATAGGAATCAACCTTTGAGTATTCAATGCGAAATGTTGCTTCGGTTTCTGGTGCGGTGGGAGGCTGATGAATCTGTGATGTTACCGATGAAACTAGGAGTCCGTCCTCAGTGCTTGTATATGTAGGTTTTGCTAGAACTGTTAAATTCGGGCTGGCAACCAGCACCTTTGTGAGCAACATATTCTTGTCGTAATCTTCGTCGAAGGTTGTGTCTTTCGAAGTTCCGCTCAGGTGCACTCCATCGCCGGAGCTTGTGACAGTAACTGTGCTGTCAGGGAGCGGTATCATGGTGCCGTTCATGTATGCATTCCAGCTTTGGAAGAAGCCGGAGATCGTGGTCTGCAGGCCGTCCTGAATCTGCTGCATACTAGACTTTCTATCAGCCGGAGGTTCGGCCGTACTGGTCCATTCGAGCTCGCCATTACCACGTAGATTGTCGTTAATGGCGAGATGTACCGTCTGGAGAAGGGTGAGAGCCGGATTGTCGTCGGAGACCTCAGTACCGCTGAATCGAGAGAGCATCGCCTTCCAATCGATCGAAACATCGCAATGGAAGGATTTCAGCCCGCTGGCTGTCGGTGTGTAGTACTGCGCGTGCGCGGCGGCCAGACGATTTCGAGCTTCCTTATCCTGCGCGAGCAGGGACATACAGCTCAACCAGACGAGTGCGAGGAGACAGAAGTTCTTGTAGGACATATGCATAAAATATAACGCTGGTATCGAGAAAAGAGAAACGATAATTGCGGGACAAATTAGCAACAAAGTGGTTATCGTCAGATTTTCATCTTGTCGGGGGTGTTTTCTCCATTCCGGGCGAATCGTCACCGATCCGAAAACTGCACCACTGCCCCAGAGTGTGTAACTCCAAAATGTCGAGTTTGCCTACTTGATCGTCTAGCCTATCTCCGGCCTCAGAAATCCTCCAACGCCCAGCCTTCCATCAGATCCTCGCCGGAGGGCGCGCCCGCTGCCGCCTCAGCCTCCAGGTAATTTTCCGTCAACCCCTTGCGCAGCAGCTCAAAGGCCCGCTCCGGCGTGTCGGCAAACTGGAACAACTCGAGGTCCTTGGGCGAGATGGCGCCGGTATCGACCAGCGCTTCCAGATTGAAGACCTTCTTCCAGTACTCCGGACCGTAGATAACCACGGTCATCTTATTGCCCAGCTTCTGGGTCTGCGCCAGAGTGAGAATTTCGAACATCTCATCCAGCGTTCCGAAGCCGCCGGGAAAAACCACCAGCGCCTTGGACAGGTAGGCAAACCACAGCTTGCGCATGAAAAAGTAATGGAACTCGAAGTTGAGTGAGGGCGTGATGTAGGGGTTGGGATGTTGCTCGAAGGGCAGCCGGATGTTCATGCCGATAGTTTTGCCGCCGGCCTCGTGCGCACCGCGATTGGCCGCCTCCATAATGCCCGGCCCGCCGCCCGAGGTGACCACAAACCGGCTCCGCTTTGAGGGAATCTGCTTGGCCCAGGTGGTGAGAAGATAGGCCAGCCGCCGTGCATCCTCGTAGTAGCGGGCCATCTCCACGGCCGCCACGGCGCGCTTGCGTTGTAACTCCGTCGCCGTGCCCGCGGCAATCTCCGGCGCTTTGGCCGGCTGCTCATGGCTGGGCGCCGGCTTTGCGGAGCCGGTGTTTTCCAGCAGCTCTAGGGCATGACCGGCCTCCTCGCGCCCGCGAAAACGCGCTGAGCCGAAAAATACCACCGTGTCCTGAATCTTCTCCCGCCGGATGCGCGCCAAAGGCTCCATATACTCGGAGACAATCCGGATCAGCCGTCCGTCGGCGCTGTTCAGAAAGCTCAGGTTTTCATAGGCCAGCGGAGCTGCTGCAAGTGGCGATGGTGGCGCCCCGTTGCCCGGAATCGTCGCAACCGGTACCGCGGCATCGGCTAATTTCTGTTCTCTGATCTCTGATCTCTGATCTCTGTCGTTCATGGATTTATCCATCCCGATGGTGGAGCGCGTCGTGAAACGCAATCCACAGATTCAAAAGCCCCAGCCCTGATACCAGGCCGCGCACCGCGCCGTTGGCCGCGTAGATTCCTAGCGTGGGAAACTGCACAAACAAAGGGTTCTGATCCCAAAGCGCGCGCGACCACGGGAAATAGTTCAGCAACTGGGGATAATAGGTTACGATCTGGCCCGACCACGGCACATAGCAGACTGCCAGGCCAATGTACATCCTCAGCAGCACCCTCAAAAACAGCTCGGCGCGCACCAGCCAGCGCGGAATCCGCTGCGGCGCGTGCTTGCCCGGCGAAGATTCGGATGGAAGTGCGGAAAAGGGCTCTCGTCCCTGCGTGCCGGCCGGGTTCACGGCGAGTTGAGGCGAGGTCGATTCCGGCTGCTGGGACATTCTTGTTGTTCGCACACCGCCCCCGATAGCGGAACCAGAGTAGATGTATCTCGAAACTACTGCATTCAAGTCGACGCGACCATCCCGGGGTCCCCAACGACAGGTCTTTGTCGTTGGGGTGGGACCATCAGGGAGCGGCGACCCTGAACAAAACTCAACAGGACACTGTTACTCTGGTTCCGCTCTGATTCCAGCCCCACCGCGGGCATTTGGCACAGGCCCATCCACTAGCCCGGCGCAGGGACGCCGTAATCAACGGTAACACAGCAGCCACCTTAAAAATGAAGATAGGGCCGCTGCAATCTGCGCCACGGATTTCGTTTATGAGGTGCGGAAAGCATCGCCTCCCGGTCACCTGCCCGCCGCGTTATCCTGTCACCACATGATTCGTCGGCCGTTTCTCCCCTTTTTGGCTGCCTTGCTCGGTGCCTCGCTCTTCACTCCTGCCCTCGTCACCGCCCAGCAGGGCGCGCTGGACTATCGCGATGAGCAGCCGGTGCGCGCGCGGCACGGGATGGTGGTCAGCATTCATCACCTGGCTTCTGACGTGGGTCTTGAGACGCTGCTCGCAGGCGGCAACGCCGTGGACGCCGCCGTGGCCACCGGCTTTGCCTTGGCCGTGGTACATCCAATTGCCGGCAACCTGGGCGGCGGCGGCTTTCTTCTGTTGCGAACACACGACGGAAAAACCACCTTCATCGACTTCCGTGAGAAGGCCCCACTCAAGGCCACTGAAACCATGTATCAGGATGCCGGCGGCAACGTCATCCCTAACTCAAGTCTTCTCGGCTACCGCTCCATCGCCACGCCCGGCTCAGTCGCCGGCCTGGTCTACGCCGAGCGCAAGTACGGCAAGCTCGGCCTGCGGCGCGTCATCGCCCCTGCCATCCGGCTCGCCGCCGAGGGCTTTCAACTCACCGCTGAAGAGGCCCACGAACTCAGCGACCCCGACCTGGCTCGCTTTCCTGACTCCAGGCGCATCTTCCAGCGCGACGGGCAACTCTACAAGGAGGGCGAGACCTTCCGTCAGCCCGAGTTGGCCCGCACTCTCCGGCGCATCGCCGCCCATCCCGAGGACTTCTACCACGGCAAGATGGCTCATGAGCTGGTCGCCGATCTCCGCAAAGGCGGCGCCCTGCTCACCCTCGAAGACCTGGCCGCCTACAATGTCGTCGAGCGCGCGCCCATTGTCGGCGGCTTCCACCACTACACCCTTATCAGCGCCCCGCCGCCATCTTCGGGGGGAATCGTGCTGATCAGCATCCTCAACATGCTCGAAGGCGACGACCTGGCCAAGCTCGGCGACCGCACTCCCGCGTCCATGCACCTCATCGTCGAGGCCTTCCGCCGCGCATTCATGGATCGCGCTGAGTATCTCGGCGACCCCGACTACAACGCCATCCCCGCAGCTGAAATGACTTCGAAACCCTACGCCGCCGCCTGGCGCGCTGCCATCGATCCCCATGCGGCCAGCCCCAGCGCCTCGCTCCGCCGCCCCGAGGGCTTTCTGCCTCCTGCGCCCAAATCCGCCGGCCACTACTCCGAATCGCAGAACACCACCCACTATTCCGTGGTCGACAGCGAAGGCAACGCCGTCGCCGTCACCACTACTCTCAACAACTCCTTCGGATCCCATGTCACCGCAGGCTCACTGGGTTTTCTGCTCAACGATGAGATGGACGACTTTACCGTCAAGCTCGGCACGCCTAATCTCTACGGCCTCATACAGGGCCCGGCCAACGCCATCGCTCCCGGCAAGCGCCCTCTGAGTGCGATGACTCCCACTATCGTTCTGGAGAACGGCAAGTTGCGCTACGTCCTCGGCTCACCCGGCGGCGCGCGCATCATCACCACCGTCGCCAACATCTTTCTCTCTGTTTCCGCAGGCGGCCTCAACATCCAGCAGGCCGTCGATGCGCCCCGCTTCCACCACCAGTACCTGCCCGACAAGCTCTACCTCGAACCGGGCTTCCCTTCCGCAACGGTGGCCGCTCTCCGCGACATGGGATACGACATCAGCATCAGTCGCGGCCATTGGTCCAACGGTGAGTGCATCGCCATTGACCCCGCGACCGGCGAGCTCGAAGCCGGCCAGGACCAACGCAGCCATTACGGCAAGGCTGCCGGCTACTGAGCGTGGCTGGTTAACGCACGCCCAAAGCCGCGTAGAGCCATGCTACTCTAGCCTTTGTTCGATCCCGAATGGGATTGCCGACGCGCAAGAGGAGCAACCCGCCCATGAGGCCACCCAACCGCGATTCCGCCTGCACCTTGTCGCGCTGCCGGGTCGCCGCGGTCGTGGCCTTCTTTGTCCTCAACCTCGCCGTTTATCTCATCCGCATCTTCAGCGTCTGGCGCTATGGCGCGCTTTTCTGCTCCACCGCCGTCGAGTCGCCCATGATCGACTCCGTCTGGAGGTGCATGCGCCACCAACCCGTCTATCAGTGGCCCTTCGCATTTCCCTTCTCTCTCTCGCTCTATAACTACCTCTTCTATTACGTGTATGCCGGTGCCCTCCGGCTGATGGGCGCGTGGGATGCCGGCATTCTGACCTGGGGCCGCCAGTTCACGCTGCTCTTTGCGTTGGCCGGCGCTCTCGCGCAATGGCGGCTGGTGCGCTCTCTCCTCAATCTGCGCAGCCTCGCCAGCGCACTCTCATTCTGTCTTTCTTTGGGCCTCTGGCTTTGCACCTCGCTGGTCAAGTACTGGGCGCTAACCATCCGGCCCGACATGGCCGTCGCCGCGCTGGTGATGATCGCCCTCTGGGTTGTCGTGCGGCAGCCTCGCTTCTGCTTTGCCTATGCGGGCCTTCTGCTCTATCTCGCCTGGGCCTTCAAGCAGTCGGTGGTCCTCGCCTTCGCGGGACTCTGCCTCTGGTTGCTCTTGAATAAACGCTGGCGCGATCTGTCGCTGCTGGCCACGGTCTTCGCCGTGCTGGTCGCCGCCACGCTTCTCCTCGGCTCGCCCGAATACCGCTTCAGCATCCTGGTCGCTCCGCAAATGGTCCGAGGCTTCGCCTTCTCGCTTCCCTGGATTCTGCGCACTCTCGGCACCGGACTCACCGCCGTGGGCCTGAACCTCTATTGGGTCGCTGCGCCCTTCGTGCTGTTGCGCACCTCAAATAGCCCGGGTGCCCCACACTTTTCGTGTGCCCCATCCATTCCGCGGCTTTTCGAAGAAAAGCCGCGGAATGGGTGGGAGTCTACGACACTATCTCCTGCCCAGATCAATTACCTGCTTACGACCGTCTTCGCCCTCGCTCTGCTTGTCGGCCTCGCCGGCATGGGAAAAGTCGGTGGAACCTCCAACTATCTCTTCGAAGCCTTCGCCGCTGGCTCTACTCTGCTGCAAATCGCCGTCTTCTCCGTGCCGGCTAGATTAGTAACCGCCCTCCTTCTCTTCGGCTGCATACAACCTGCCGTCCAACTCGCCGGAGTAGCCATCGGCTACCATCATCCCGGCAGAAAAGATATGGTCCCCATTGCCACGGCTTCCGAATACCGCGACGCCGTAACCCTCCGCAATCGCCTTGCCGGCATGAAAAAGCCCATCTTCACCACCGATGGAGTCTTCGCCCTTTCCTGGAACTCCACCGGCAACGGCGCTCCTGCCCTGGTCCTCGATCCCAACTTTCAGGAGGCCGCGCGCTCGCGCGAAGTGAACGGCGGCATCGAGGGAATGTTAAATAGGGGCGAAATTCCCACCGTGATGCTTGCTTCCAGCGATCTCGCCTACCTCAAGAGCCTTAATCCCGGCTACCGCAAGGTTGCCGAATCCCACCAGCAAGGCGTCACCTACAGCATCTACACGTTCAACGCCAATACTTTGCAATGATGATAAGTGGAGCAGGATGTGTGGCAAAAGGACCGGAGTGGTTAGGATTTGGGCGGGGGAGCGGCCAGAAAGCGTCGAATCCACAGTCGGATGAAGATTGCGGAAGACAAAACCACTGACAAAGATGCAGAGATGACAGCAACATCCCAAAAGACTGTCCCGTACGGGCCTACCCTCTTCCATTCTCTTATCAGTATCGTGATTTCCGCGCCAAGATAGAAAGACCCAATCGCAAGCATCATAATCAGCGAGTAGAGAACCGAGAGGATTTGCTGGCGTGTTTGAAAAGTTTTTCGCTGAACGAATTGCAGAAGAAACCTATACATGGCAGCAATTATAATCCCAGAATCGTACTCTGAAGCAACAAAACCTCGGCAGGGCGCCAAGCCCACTTTATACTGAAAGACACCATGAGCACGTTTTTGCCCGTAGACGAACAGATGGACCTGCTCCAAAAGGGCGCGGCGGAGATTATCCGCGTCGCCGACCTGCGCGAGCGCCTCGAAGAGAGTCGCAAAACCGGACGCCCGCTGCGCGTCAAGGCAGGCTTCGACCCCACCGCGCCCGACCTGCACCTGGGCCACACCGTGCTCATGCGCAAGCTGCGCCACTTTCAGCAACTCGGCCACACCGTCATCTTCCTCGTCGGCGACTTCACCTCGCTCATCGGCGACCCCACCGGCCGCAACGTCACCCGCAAGCCGCTCACCCGCGAGCAGATCGACGCCAACGCTGAGACCTACAAGGCGCAGGTCTTCAAGCTTCTCGACGAAAAAACCACCGAGGTCCGCTACAACTCCGAGTGGCTGGGCAAGCTGGGCTACGAGGGCACCATCCGCGTCACATCCCACTTCACCGTCTCGCAGATGCTGGAGCGCGACGAGTTCCACTCGCGATTCCAGGCCGAGCAGCCCATCAGCCTCCACGAGCTGCTCTACCCCGTCATGCAGGGTTATGATTCGGTGGCCCTCCAGTGCGATGTCGAGCTGGGCGGCACCGACCAGAAGTTCAACCTGCTCTGCGGCCGCGAGTTGCAACGCCACTACGGCCAGAAGCCTCAGATCGTCCTCATGACGCCCATTCTCGAAGGCCTCGACGGCATGCAGAAGATGTCCAAATCATTAAACAACGCCATCGGCATCAACGAGCCCCCCGCCGAAATGTACGGCAAGCTCATGTCCATCTCCGACGAAGTGATGTGGAAGTATTGGATCTTTCTGACGGACCTCAAACAGTCAGAAATTGACGCCCTGCGCGCGGATGTCGCCGCCGGCAAACTTCATCCGATGGAAACCAAGAAAAAACTCGCCCGCACCATCACCGCAGGCTTCCATGGCGAAGCCGCCGCCATCACCGCCGGCGAAAACTGGGCGCGCATGTTCCAGCAGAAGGAGACGGCGGAGAACCTCGAGGAGGTTGCCGTTCCCTTTGCCGATGTAGCCGGACCGGAGCCAAATCAGATTCGCCTGCCCAAACTGCTCGTCCAGATGGGTCTGGCCGCCAGTGGTGCCGAAGCCAACCGCAAAATCGCCGAGAAGGCCGTCAAGCTCGACGGCGAAAGCGCCGTGGGCGCTCTTCTCTCTGTTGCCGCTCTGCCAGCGCGAATCGTCGTCCGACTCGGCAAACGCGCCAAAGTAGCCGTCATCGCGTAGAGCATATTTCAGCTACTTGCTTTGTAACAGGGCACGACTTCAGTCGTGCCGAAATAGGATTATCAATCTGATGGGTTTAGCCCCTGAGAATAATCTCTATAGGGTTATCGCTGTGTGCATGCCGTGTGCACCATATACCGCTTTTGGGACCAGGGAATCCACAAACCCCATGGCGCGCAAGCGCCGTCTGCCCCACCGCAGGTGGTTTGCAGATAATTACCCTTTACTGGCGCACAATAAAAGCATGAACAAGGTCCAGAGCCCGGTCCAATCAGTCAGATATGTCCCCGGTCCGTACCCCTGAGGGGGTACCCCCACCCCCCTATACCCTAGGGGGGTATAAATTTTCCAAAAAACCTTGCAGATTATTTGTAAGCTCTTTGGAATCAATGCCTGTGGAAAATATTTAGCCGCAAAATATTCCACATCGTGAGATTTGACCTCTGAAAATGACCGGAAAAATCCCTTTTTTGCCGGAAAAATCCGGCTTTTTACCTCAATATTTGCCTTTGCAGATTATTACGAGCCTTACGCGCCCAGCGCAAACTTTCGCGCCGACTCAAGCAACTTGGCCACAGACTCCTTCGAGCAGGACTCGCAGTAGATGCGCATCAGCGGCTCGGTTCCGCTGGCGCGCAGCAGCAGCCATGTCTCGGCGGCGTTGGGCTTGCTCGTCGCTTCCGGGTTGTCGATGAAAAACTTCACGCCATCGAGGTCTTCCTGGCGCAGAATCGGCATTCCGCAGAAAACCTTGTCGCCGGTTTTCAGCGCCATCGCCCTCGCAATCGCTCCGTTCTTCATCTCTTCGGGAATCTGCAGGTCGATGCGGCCATACTGGTGCTCTCCATACTCGGCTTGCAGATCAGCCACCAGTTGGCCCAGCGTCTTGCCTTCCTCGGCCATCACGTTGGCCAGCAGCAGCGCGTTCAGCAGGCCGTCGCGCTCCGGCAGGTGCCGCTGGAATCCGATGCCGCCCGACTCCTCGCCGCCCATTAGAATCTCCCGCTCCAGCATGAGGTCGCAGACGAACTTGAAGCCGACGCCGTGCTCGATCAACTCGCGCCCGTGCTTCTTGCAGATGCGATCCAGCATCTTGGTGGTGTTGAAGGCGCGGGTGACGGCGCCCGGCCAGTCGTTGTGGTGCTTGAGCACCCAAGTGAGCAGCACAGAGTAGATCTTGTGCGGATCGACAAACTCGCCGTGCTCATCTGTCGCACCGATGCGGTCGGCGTCGCCGTCCGTGCACAATCCAGCCTGGCAGCCGTTCGCCACAACCGCTTCGCCCAGCGCGCGAATATGCGGCTCGATGGGCTCGGGGTGAATGCCGCCAAAAAGTGGATCGGCATTCGCGCGAATCTGCACGTGAGCCACGCCGATGCGGGTGAAGATGTCTGAGATAAGGGTCCCGCCCGCGCCGTACATCGAGTCGACGCAGAACTTCATGCCGGATTTAGCGAGCGCGTCGAGGCTGGTAAAGCTCTCGATAGCCTTGAGATACGAAGGCAGGAAATCGACCTCCTGAATGGGCGCGGGCTGCGCAACGCGCGGAACGGGCTGGCCCAGGTAAGACTCGATCTCCGCGATGATGGAGGGCTTGCCGGAGCCGCCATACCACGCCTTGTACTTGACTCCGTTCCACTCCGCAGGGTTGTGCGAGCTGGTAATCACGATGCCGCCAGCCGCGCCCCGTTCGCGCACGCCGAAACTGAGCGCCGGGGTGGGCGTGACGGCGTTGGCCAGCATCACAGGGATGCCGGTCGCGGCCGCCACCTCAGCGCAGGCTCGCGCAAACGCCTTTGACCTGAAGCGGGTGTCGTAGCCGATGCACAAGCCCTTCTTCGGGTCTTCCTTGGCGTGGATGTAGGCGGCAATGGCCTCGGCGGTAATGCGGACGTTGGCAAAGGTGAAGTCATCGGCGATGACGGCCCGCCAGCCATCGGTGCCGAATTTAATCTGCGGATGTGGCATGATTGGTTTCTTGCTCCCTGAATATAAAGGATACTGAAAGTAGGACATTCAGATTCAGGCTGGCAGTCCTTACCGCGGCAGCTTCAGATCAACTCCGTCTTCCCGCTCAGCCCCAGCTCCTTCACTATCTTGCCCACATCCTGCGAGTGGTCGCGGCGGGCGATCAGCAGTGCATCCTCGGTATCCACGATGACCAGGTCTTTGACGCCGACCAGGGCGACAAACTTGTGTGGGCTGTACACGTAATTGTTGATCGCGTCCAGAGCCATCTGGCCGTTGGTGTCGGCCACGTTGCCCTCGCTGTCTCCGCGCAGACGGGTCTCGATCTGGTACTCGTAGAGCGAGGCCCAGGAGCCGAGGTCGTTCCAACTGAAATCCGCCCGGATGCAATAAAGATGCGAGAGATGCTCGCCCTTGGCCGAGCGCGGCTCCAATACGGCATAGTCCACGCTGATGTTCTCGCACTTGGGATAGACCGCGCGGAAGACCTCGTCGAACTGAGGCGTGCCGTAAGCGGCGGCGATGGTCTCCAGCAGCGGAGCAGTCTCCGGCAAATGCTCGCGCACAGCATTCGCCAGCGTTCGCGCCGTCCACAGAAACATGCCCGAGTTCCAGTAGTAGTTGCCTGCGTTCACGAACTCCTCGGCCTTGTTCTGATTAGGCTTCTCAATGAAGCGGCGCACGTGGAGCGCGGAGTCGTCCCTGGTGTAATCGGTGGTCTCAATGTAGCCGTAGCCGGTTTCGGCTCGTGTCGGCTCAATACCCAGCACCACGATGTTGTCGCCCGCTGCGGCCACGGCAATGCCCTTTTGCAGCGCTCTCAGGAAGCGCGGCTCGTCGGCAATTACGTGGTCAGAGGGAAAGACTCCCAGCACCGCATCGGGATTCTGCCTCTCGATCAGGAAGGCGGCCAATCCGCAAGCCGGTGCGGTGTTGCGTGCCACCGGCTCCTGGACGATTTGCCCTACGGGAATGCCCTTCAACTGGCCGGCGATCTCCTGGGCCAGGTACTCGTTGGTGATAACCCAGGTCTTGTCCAGGCCGGCCAGCGGCTTGAGCCGTTCCACAGTCTGCTGCAGCATGGAGCGCTCACCATCCAGCGCCAGAACCTGCTTGGCGCGGGCGCGGCGGGAGCGGGGCCAGAAGCGCGTACCACTGCCTCCGGCAAGAATAACGGGACGGAAATCCATAGGCTTCTTCATCGAAACCACATCCTACCCGACGAACGATACGTTTGCACAGGGTTGAATGAAATATTATGAAAAAGCCGTCCTGCCTGCTGAAAAACCCTGAAATTTGGCAAAATCCGCAGCCCGCGCATCTCCGGGCGAAACAGGCCGTAGAGCCCGCCTATTTCAGTTTGGCTAGAAACGCTCCTATGCGCCGCGTTCCCTCGTCGATATTCTGCCGGGTCACCGGATAGGAAAGGCGGATGTGCTCCGTAGTACCGAAGGCCTCGCCGGGCACGGTAACCACATGGGCCTCGTGGAGCAGCCGCGTGGCCAGCTCGGTCGTGGTTTTGATGCCTCCCTTGCCCAGGAAGGCTGAGATATTGGGGTAGACGTAGAAAGCTCCCTTGGGCTTGGTGCAGGTGACGCCCGGAATTTCTGCCAGCTTGGCCAGCATGTAATCCCGCAGGCCGATGAATTCAGCGCGGAACTCGCTGACGCACTCCTGCGAGCTAGTCAGGGCGGCGATGGCGGCCTTCTGCACAAAGCTGGTGGCGTTCGAGGTCGATTGCGACTGCAACTTGTTGAGGTTGGCCGTGACTGCCTTGGTGGCCAGCGCGTAGCCCGCCCGCCAGCCGGTCATCGCATAAGTTTTTGACAGCGAGCCGAGGATGACAATGTGTTCCTTGGCCCGGGTAAACGAGCCGCCGCTGACCGGCTTGCCGGCATAGTTCAGGTAAACGTAGCACTCATCCAGCAGCAGGAAAATCCCGCGCTCGTGTGCCAGGTGAACGATGCGCTCCAGGTCCTCCGCCGAGACGACCGAGCCGGCCGGGTTGGAGGGTGAGTTGAGAATGATGGCCTTGGTCCTGGGCGTGACGGCCTTCTCGATGGCCTCCGCGGTGATGCGGAAGTTCTCCGCCTCTTTGGTCTTGAGGAAGACCACCTTGCCGCCGGCGTACTGGATGATGTCCGCAAAGCTGACCCAATAGGGGACAGGCAGGATCACTTCGTCGCCGTGGTCCACCAGGATTTGGATGGCGTCGAAGAGGGCATGCTTGCCGCCGGTGGTGAAGATGGCCTCATCAACGGCGTAATCGGAGCCGAAGTCGGCGGCGTGGCGCTCGACGATGGCCTTGCGTACCTCGGGAATGCCCTGCACCACAGTGTAGCGGGTGAAGTTGGCCTCGATGGCGGCGATAGCAGCGTCCTTGATGTGCTGCGGCGTGTTGAAGTGCGGCTCGCCAGCGCCGAAATCCACCAGGTTGATGCCCTGGGCGCGCAGCTTGGCGGCCTCGGCAGCCACGGCCATGGTAGCGGAGACCTCGATCCGGCCTATGCGGCCGGTAAAGACTTGGGAAGAAGCAGAGTCTGTCATAGCTGCTTCTATCTTTACAGATTTTTGGGCTGGCGCAAAATCAACCTGTCTTCGGCAGCGCAAATGCAAGAATGGAAGACAATTCTTCCACAGTTTCACAGGAAAAATAGCGAACAAACGGTGAAGTCGACCCCGGGGGGGAGGGTATGCTTTTTCTGGATGCGGACCGGATCGACCCTTCCAAAAGGGCCGACCGTGAGTTCAGGGTAGCAGGATGGCGGAAATAATCTGCAAAGACGACTATGGCGCTCCGGCTGTCTGACACCTTCGGAACCGAGCCGGGGATGTGGCTCGACTTGCAGCAGCAGTACGACCTGTGGCACGCCTCGCAATGCAAGCGGCCCAAGGTGGAGAAGTTTCCCTTGGCGGCGTAAATGCCGGGGTCCACTGGCTTTCCTTAACGCGCGCCTTTCTGTTTCAAGAATGCGATGATATCTGCGTGACCTTTTGCCATACTCAGTGCTGTAACGCCGTCATTCGTCCTGGCATTAATGTCCGCGCCTTTGGCCAGCAGTGCTTGCACCACGTCAAGGTGCCCGTCATGTGCAGCAATCATCAATGCTGTAAAGTCATTGAATCGGGCATTGGGATCGGCTCCTTTGTCCAGCAGCGCTTGCACAATGTTAGGATCAACGCGGCTGTTCATGAGGGCAGCCATCAGCGCGGTTAAGCCTTCTTCTGCCTTTGTGTTGATGTCAGCCCCTTTGGCGAGAAGCGCATTGACTACATCCAGATGGTCATTAAATACAGCTTTCATCAATACTGTTGCACCGTTGCTTAACTTGGCGTTGACATCTGCACCTTTGTCAAGCAGAGCTTGCACTACATCAACGTGGCCATTTTCTGAGGCTGCCATGAGCGGGGTTCGGCCGATGTCCTCTTTGGCATCGACGTCAGCGCCTTTGGCAAGCAAAGCCCGAACTACATCCAGTTTTCCGCTTTCAGAAGCTCCGTCCAGCGCAGTCATGCCATTAGGTAATTTGGAATTGACGTCGGCTCCGTTTGCTATCAGCGCCTGCACAACCTCAAGTTTGCCACTAAATGAAGCTAACATTAGCGCGGTAGCACCATTGCTCCGCCTGGCATTGACGTCGGCCCCCATGGCGAGCAGCGCCTTCAACACATCAAGCTGATCATTTTGAGAGGCTACAATGAGAGCCGTTTCGCCTTTTTCGTTGATCTTTGCTTCCAGATCAATGCCTTTTGCAAGCAGCGCCTGTACTACGTCAATGTGTCCGCTTTCAGTAGCACACTCCAGTGCTGTCATGCCGTGGTCGGCCTTTGCATAGATGTCAGCCCCTTTGGCTAGGAGTGCCTGCACTACATCCATGTGGCCATAATACGCAGCCTCCATCAGAGCTGTCGCGCCATTGTTCTTTTTGGCATTGATGTCAGCTCCCTTGGCGAGCAGTGCCTGCACGACATCAAAATGACCTTTTTCGGATGCCACGATCAGAGCGGTCTCACCGTCGCTCATCTTAGCATTGAAATCGGCTTCGTGAGCCAGCAACGCCTGCACCACATCCGTGCGGCCTTCTTGCGAGGCAGTAATTAGCGCTGTCACACCATCGCTCCTTTTGGCATTGACATCAGCGCCTTTGTCGAGCAACGCTTGCACAATTTCTAAATGACTCTGGAAGGAAGCGATCATCAGCACTGTCGCGCCCGTGCTATTTCTGGCATTGGCGTCTGCACCTTTGTCGAGCAACGCTTTGACACGAGACAAGTCGCCATTATTTGCCGCTTGAACGAGATCGTCTGCCTGTGCATTTGCACGTGCGCAAACGAAAACACTAGCCAACAATGCAAGAATGCATAATATCGGCGAGCGTAAACGAGATCGAGACATTTTCAGCAGGATCATAAAAATACCTTCAATGGGAAATGCCAGTAACCAAGCTAATAATTCTAATCTAAGGCTTGGATTTCTTCGTTAGCTCGTCCCCATGCGCCCGTGCAATCGCTTGAGCACATTGGGAGGCACAAGGCCGCTCACGTCGCCGCCGAAACTGAAGACCTCCTTCAGCATCCGCGAACTGACAAACGAATAGCGTCCAGCCGGCTGCAGGAAGACGGTCTCGATCTCCGGGGCGATGCGCCGGTTCATCAGCGCCATCTGGAACTCGTATTCGTAGTCGCTGATGGCGCGAATGCCGCGTAGCACCGCCGAGACGCCTTGCTTGCGCGCGAACTCCACCATCAGCCCGTCAAAGGTGGCCACTGAGACATTTTTCAATGCGGCGGTCGATTCCTTCAGCATCTCCACCCGCTCTTCGACCGTGAACAGGGGGTCTTTTGTCGGATTGCTGAGAATGGCGACGATGAGGCGGTCAAACAACCTGGACCCGCGCTCGATCAGGTCGAGGTGGCCATTGGTCGGCGGATCGAAGGTTCCGGGATAGAGGGCGCTTACGCTCATGGAGACTGCTCCCAGAAGATTCTAGCAGCGGAAGGCCCTGACTGGTTGCGCTGCGGGCTCTTTAGGCCGTAGGATGGCACTGCCAGAAAGAACTCGTTTCTTCGCAGGAGCTATTTGTATGCCGACAAAGACCATCTTCGAGCCGTTTCGCATCAAGAGCGTTGAGCCCATCCGCTGGACCACCCGCGAAGAACGGGAAGGCCTGCTGGGAGCCGCGCACTACAACCTGTTTCTTCTCCATGCCGACGATGTGCTGATCGACCTGCTCACCGACTCTGGCACCGGCGCCATGTCCACCCATCAGTGGGCCGCGGTGATGGAGGGTGACGAGAGCTACGCCGGCAGCCGCAGCTTCGACCACTTCAAGGACTCCGTGCAGAACATCGTCGGTTATACCCATGTCATTCCCACTCACCAGGGACGAGCCGCGGAACGCATCCTCTTCAAGGTGATGTGCAAGCCGGGAGACGTGGTGCCGAACAACACGCATTTCGACACTACCCGCGCCAATGTCGAGGCCGTCGGGGCTGAGGCGGTTGACCTGATGCTGCCTGAGGCGCGGCAGCCCGAGAAGCACTTCCCGTTCAAAGGCAACATGGACGTGGCGGCGCTGGAGGCGCTGATTGCGCGGGTGGGGCGCAGCCGCATTCCGCTGGTCATGCTCACGGTGACCAATAATTCCGGCGGCGGGCAGCCGGTCTCCATGGAAAATGTGAGGGCTGTCGCCTCGGTCTGCCATAAGCATGAGATTCCGCTGTACTTCGATGCCTGCCGTTTTGCTGAAAACGCCTGGTTCATCAAGCTGCGCGAGCCGGGCTACGCCGGCAAGACGCCCAAGCAAATCGCTCAGGAAATGTTCGCGCACGGTGATGGCTGCACCATGAGCGCCAAGAAAGACGGCATGGCCAACATTGGCGGATTTCTCTGCACCAACGACGATATCCTGGCCCGCCAGGAGAAGGATCTGCTGATTCTGACCGAGGGCTATCCCACTTACGGCGGGCTTGCTGGCCGCGACCTGGAGGCGGTCGCTGTGGGCATTCAGGAATCGTTGCAGGAGGACTATCTGCGCTATCGGATTGCCTCCACGGCTTACCTGGGCAACCACATAGCCGAGCACGGCGTGCCCATTGTGCAGCCACCCGGAGGTCATGCTATCTATCTCGACGCCAAGGCCTTTCTGCCGCACATCCCGGCCGATCAGTTTCCTGGCGTGGTGCTGGCCGCGGAACTGTATTTGGAAGGCGGCATCCGGTCTGTCGAGATCGGCAGTCTTATGTTCGGCGCGGCGGCGCAGATGGAGCTGGTGCGGCTGGCCATTCCGCGTCGCGTCTACACCCAGAGCCACATAGATTACGTGGTGGAGATCATTCTGCAGGTTTTTGCCCGGCGCTCTCAGATCAAAGGGATGCGGCTAACCTACGAGGCGCCATTTCTACGCCACTTTACCGCGCATCTCGAGCCGATCGCTCACGCCGGCCCATGCGGTAGTCAAGATAAAGCACGTGTGCCTTGATCTGGTCCCCCGCTCTGTACTGCGGCATATGCGCCATTTTGAGCATTTGGAGAATGGCGCCCGGATTTCCTCCGCTCCTTTCGACCAGAGAGGACAGAATCGCTTCCAGGTTGGAAGCCCATAACTGGATTCTCTCCGCCTCACGCTGAGCAAATTCCAACGCAATCTGCGGAGGCCAATTCTTCACTTCCAGACGCTCTGACTTGTTTGCGCACAGCGGCCGCATAGCGCCGATGTCTTCCATATAGGGCGACCGGGACGCAAAGAAAACCGGCGTGCGACCGTAGTAATGTAGGTCTTTGATTATGCCTGTTACAACCCGGGAGGGCGCATCGAGATGGTCAAGCACCATCAGATAAGGCTTTGTATCAAGAGCCCGGTGCACGATGCCTTTCAATGAAGAGGAAGTCAGAGTCCCGCCATTTTCCGGAACTCCGATTTCCGTACCTCTTGAATGCAATGCACGGAGTAAGTCGAGAAGAAATTCACGCGGCGCTCGCATCTGCGCCACGTAGAGCGCAAGCTGCTGACCCTCGACGAAGGCGCGCAACAAACGCGATTTGCCTACGCCCTCCGGCCCATATACGAGCATCGGTTTCCTTATCTTCGCCTGGTCCCGCAGACGGTCCAACTCCTCCTCGCGTTCAACGTATCGCAGATACTCGCGGGTCGGATCGCGTTTGGCGGGCGATAGAGGCGGCGGCGCGCAGCACTCGCGATCAGCGGTGTCTGTCATGACTCTTCCTTCGCTTCGGTATTCACACCTAATTCTTGGCGAAGGTAATTCTCCATGTTTTTGATCAGGGAGTGAAGCTTATGGATCTCCCCATTCAGCGCATCGACCGCATCCGCCGGTACAGCTCCAAAGCCGCGCAGATGGCGAGGCTTGAGCTCGTCGACTGCGATCTCGATAAATGCAAGCTCTGTCGCGATGGATCGTGTTAGCGGGATCTCAGGCAGCTCTGGCTTCAGGTGTTGCCAGTCAAGTATTTCCAGTAGTTGAGACCGAAAACGGCGAATGTATCCTTCAATCTCCTGCGCCTGCTCCGCAGTTACATCCACATCATAACGGGGGAACGGAGATTTCGATGTCTTGGTTCGGAGAGCGTGCTCCATATCGCTGAGTAAACTGTCGATGTATTTGCACGTGATGATTAGGCGCCGTTGCTGGGCTTCGTTTAGTTGGCCCGGTTGTCTCGTCTTTCCGGTCTCTGGTTGTAATTCAGGCATGACGACTCCATGATTGTTTCAGTTGCGAGGAGTCATCTGCCCAGTTGAGCGGTTATAGGTGGACTCCAACACCCGTGGCAATGCGCCGCGCCTGCGCTGGCTTCTGCCAGCGGTCGTGGATGTGACCCCTGTGCGGCCTGCCTTTGCCCTAAGTACCTGTCCGGTTCCCGGAATCAATGCACAATCATCACCGGGCAGTGCGCATACTTCAGCACGCGCTCCGAGTTCGAGCCCAGCATCCAGCGATGCAGGATGGTGTGGCTGCGCTTGCCCATCACGATGAGGCTGGCCTGAATGGTGTCGGCCCGGTGAAGAATCTGTTCCGCCGGATGACCCACCACCACATCCGTTTCCAGATCGATTCCCTTTTGCTTCGCGCGTTCGCGGATGGGGACGAAACTGCTCTCGTAGCGCTCGCGCCCTTCGTCGAGAACCGCGTTGAACTCCGCGCTTTCGGCGAGTTCCGGCGGACGGAAGACAGCCAGGACGAAGAGCTTGGCTTTCATGTCCGCAGCCATCGACAAAGCGACATTCAAAGCGTGCTCCGCGTGTGGAGACGCATCGAACGCCACCAGTATCCTTTGAAATCCAACAAAAACAGGGCTTCCCATGGTGTTAGCCTATACCTCTTCTGCGGCTGCCTGCCGCTGGACTAATTGCTCTGATTTTTTGCTTGGGAGTGCGTGGGGAAGAAGATGCCGGGGCATAAAGAAATGGTTCGCAATCATGGTGGGAATCACGGCGCTGGCGATCACCGTGCCCACGATCCAGGAGTACTGCTTCTGGTCGATGATGTTGTGATTGAGCCCAAAGAGCGCGGAGATCGTTCCGAAGGTTAGCCCGGTGGACATCATCAGCGTGTAGTACGCTCCGGAGTTGCCTTCGTAGCGGTGCGCCAAAACCGCGGGATACACGGCTATCGCCTTGGTCAGCGACTTGGCCAGGAACAGAATCAGCATCACCGCCGGAGCGGCGATAAGAACCGGCACCAAAACAAACGATCCGGCTCGAATGAAGTAGAAAGGCGTGAGCAGGCCAAACGTAAGCGTGCGCAGGCGGCGTATCAGCGCATGGTCCTTGCCTACCGTTCCCGCCAACACTATGCCGATCATGTATGCCGGAAGCACTGCCTCGCTCCCCGCCCAGAGAGCCAGTCCGCCCATGGCAAAGAGGAGAAAGAGAAGGTACTTGGCTTCGATTTCCGAGACGCGCCCGCCGAATTTCCTGAAGAATCGCGGCGTAAAGAAGGGCAGCACCACGAAGACCGCTATTGCAACCACCACAAAAATCAGCGTCCTGATGGTGAACGGCGAGAAAATCAGCCCCAGCGCAACCACGGTTCCAATGTCGTTGATGAAGCACGCGGCGAGAATCGACTTGCCGTACTCCGTTACATTGAAACCAAGCTCCAGCATCACCGCATAGACCACGGCAACCGAGGTTGTGGAGAGCGCGACGCCGCAGAGCCAACTGGACATGATTGTCCAGTGCAGCACGTAATAGGCGATTGCAGTGCAGCCTAGAAAGGGGCCGAAGAATCCTGCCAGCCCGATGACCGCCGTTTCGCGCCACTTGGTTTTGAAAACAGCGGGATCGAGCTCCGCGCCGGCTAGAAACGTGAGCACGATGGCGCCTGTTCCGGCCAGAAAGGTAATCCACGGCGTGTTGCCCAGCAATCCGCCCTGCGCAAAATAGGCAACCGCAACCAGCTGGGCAACAGTGCCCACCACAATTTCAGAAAGCGCCGTCGAGATCTTGAACCAGATCGCCAGCAGCGTGGCGGCCAGCGCCAACCCCACCCACAATGCGGCCAAAGCCCATGTGTTCATCATGAACGCAAACTCCTGGATTTTCGTTCAGGGAACCAACCGGGACACGTCTCCTCAACAGGGTTCCCTGTCAGGAGTCATCATCTGTCCGGCCTGTTGGGTGGACAGCGGTTAAAGGTGAACTCCTTCACCGTAACTAACTCTTCACTTATAAGCGACTGAGCGCCGCGTGGTCAAGGAGCCACACGCCTGCTATCATTCCGTTTCGCTACCGCTTCAGCAGGTCAATGGGCTGGGTGAAATCTGTGACGCGGATGTGCTTTGCCAGCGCCGGGTGCTGGCGCTGGAGAGCTAAAAACATCTCCCATGCGATGCGACGGTAGCTGAAGTGGCCGGCGGGACCGGAGCGTAGTTCGATGATGTACTGTGCTTCAGCAAAATCCATCTTGAACAGGCTCCTAACGCGTGTAGCCAGCGGCAATATGTAGAGGGCGGATTGAGCGGCTTCTAACGCCTGGCTGGCTGCGATCTGCAAGCTGGCGGTGTGGGCGGCTTCGATGGCCGATTGATAATCAGCCAGAACGCCGGCCTCGGCGAGAATGTTCACCTCCGGACCAAAGTCGCCAGACGCGGGCGTCTCGTAGCCGTGCTGGGTAGTGAACGGCTGGATGATCTGCGTACAGCGGCGATGGCGATGCATATCGCGGAAGCCGCCGATGTCCATCAGAATGTCAAAGCGCAATGCCGCACCAACATGGAAGGCGCGCAACACCTCGTCGTGTTTGCCGCGGTGGCGCAGGCCCAGCTCGACAATCTCCGCAACGCGAGCTTCGGGCAGCCCGGCAACCAAATCGCGAATCTGCCTGTAAGGGTGGTAGCTGGCCGAGTAAAGCAGTGTGGAGGCCAACTCAACCTCGAGTGATTCGGTGTACTCAACAAGATCAATTACCGGGGCAACCGCTACAGTCAGCCCCTTCAGAATTTCACTCGCAGCGCGCGCTAATTCAGCGCGGGTCTGGATCTCATACTCGTTGGGCTGGGCGTATTTGACCAGCGTGGGCGCGCTGCGGACCTCGCGAGTAAGCAAATTGGCAGCTTCGGCAGCCAATTCTGCATCAGACGCCGCCAGTTTTTCAACAAACGCAGCGCCGGCCTGCGCGTTGACCTTCCAGGCGGGGCCGGTGGCGGCTTCGCGCAGCTTGAGACCCAGATCACGCACCTCGGCAGCAGGATGGGAGAGCAGCCGCGAGACCTGGGTTTCCAGCGTCCGTGCATTCACAATCTGGCCCAGTGAGGTGTTAGTGGCCAGGGGCAACAAATAGCGGGCCACGTCGAAGGCACGGGCTTTTAGGGTTCGTTCGTAGACCTCGGGTTTGGATTCCCTCGGGCAGGCAACCCGCCGGCGCAGTGCATCAAAAACCGCTTCATTGATGTGCTTGTATACGTCAAACAGGCTCGTGATGGTCTCTGAATAAAGCAGGGCCGACGCGGAATCCGCGCCGAAATCCGGGAAATACCAGCCGGAATTGAGGAAGTTCTGATACCTTGTGGATCGCTCCTGGCCGTCCCACCTTTGCTCGTCAACCAGAACAATGGCGGCCAGCAAACTGAGCCTTTCCACGGCCATGGCCACGTGGGCCAGGTCGGCGATGGAGCGGTGTCCATACTGAAAATAAAAGGTATTGAGAAACTGCTCTGCCCGCTGCGAGGTGATCTCGATCAGCGACTCGCGCATGGAGAGCGCGGAGCGGGAATACCTGGCCATGGCGTAGGCCAGCACTTCGGGGTCTGCCCCATGGATGGCGAAGACTTCCGTCTGGTTGCGGGCGCCGGGGGGCATAATAGATTCACTGGACATTCTGAGGTCTCGCGAACAGAATACGGCATGGGGGCGGTTTGAGGTTTGCATTCGCTCTGCCACTCCAGGCATTGATTAGGACAAACGAAACGGCAGCCACATGGATATAAGGAACAACCGGGCCATGCGGGAGTATCCGACACTCACTTCACGCGAGTCGCATCCCCCGCCTTCGGGCCGCTGGCTGATCTCCCAATACTGGAACAATCTGCTCTTCGCGCACTGGCCGGTCCCGGCCTCGTCGCTTGCGCCGCTGGTGCCCGAGGGCTTGCAGGTGGATACCTTTCAGGGCTCTGCCTGGCTGGGAATCATGCCCTTCTGGATGGACCGGATCAAGGTTCGCGGACTGCCGTCGATTCCAGGGGCACGCAGCTTTCCCGACCTGAGTTTGCGCACCTACGTCCGCGAAGAACGGACCGGGACCCAGGGGGTGGTCTGTCTCTCGCTGGATGCCAGCAACCTGCTGGCTGTGGCAGCGGGGCGCGCCTTCTATCGCCTGCCTTACCACTGGGCCGAGATGCATATGGCTCAGCGAACAGAGCGGGAGTTCTCGTTCTTTAGCCGGAGACGATTCGCCGGCCGGTCGGTGGTCTTCAAGGCGCGCTACCGCGGTTTGGGCCCTTCGCGGAAGCTGGCGGAGAACCGCCCTGGCACTCTGGAGTCCTTCCTGATTGAGCGTTACTGCCTGTTCTCGACCAACCGGGATGGGCAACCCATCCGGGCAACCCTGCACCACTCCTCCTGGCCGCTCGAAGAAGCTCAGGCGGAAATTGAACAAAACAATCTGGCCGAGGTGCTCGGGTTACAGTTGCCGGACCAGGAGCCTGTGCTGCACTACTCGCGCCAGTTGGCGGTCTATGTATGGTCAGCGGAGCTGGTGCGGCCGGCCATGGTGACGCGGCCCGTGACGGTGGCGGCCACGCCCATGGGGTAATCTCTGCCTGCATCGGATAGTAAACTTTACCCATTTATAATCAGAGATGAAAGGGCGCGTAAGTGTGCGCGCGGAGGTCAAAAGTTAATATGGCAGATTTGCAGGGAAGAATTGCGCTGGTAACCGGGGCTGCGCAGGGAATCGGGCGGGCCTGTTCGCTGGAGCTGGCGCGAGCCGGGGCTACGCTGGCCCTGGCGGACATCAACGAGGAAAAGCTGGCCCTGGTAGCCAAGGAGATTGAGGCGCTGGGCGGCACGGCCGCGGCTTTTCGGTTGGATGTATCCAACCAGGAGTCAATCGAAGCCGGAGCCGGCGCGGTGCTGGAACGCTTTGGCAAGGTCGAAATCCTGGTCAACAACGCTGGCATCGCCCGCGACGCGCTGATGATCAGCATGAAGCGCGCCGACTGGGACCTCGTCCTCGCCATCAATCTGACCGGACCATTCCTGCTCACCCAGGCCCTGCTGCGGCCCATGATCAAGAACCGCTGGGGAAGGATCATCAACATGGCCAGCGTAGTCGGCCGCGCCGGTCAGGCCGGCCAGGTGAACTACGCAGCTTCCAAGGCCGGACTCATAGGCCTGACGAAATCGCTGGCGCGCGAGGTGGCTTCGCGGGGGATTACTGTGAATGCCGTGGCGCCGGGCTACATTGAGACACCCATGACCGCGGTGCTGGACGAGAAGGTGAGCGCGGCCATGCTGGCCGGTATTCCCCTCGGCCGGCGTGGAACAGACCTCGATATTGCCCAGGTAGTCAAATTTCTTGCCTCGGATGCAGCCTCCTACATCACCGGTCATGTGCTGGACGTGAATGGCGGCATGTTTATGGGAGGGTAAGGCGAGTGCAGCGCCAGCACTGATAAATATTGGGTAATGCAGGCTGCGGAATACTTGTTAGGGCTGACCTGCTCTGAACTCTACTCGCGCCAGACTATCTGGGTTGCGTCGTGGGAGCTGCATCGCGCGGAACTGTCGGCGTTCCTCCCGGCGGCATGACCATAACGGCGACTGACGCAGCTACAAAGATTCCATCCTTCACGGTGCCCTCGACATGCACCACATCGCCCACCTGAATATCGGCCAGTGTGATCGGTTCGCGGCGCTTGCGAAAGGTGGTGTCCTCGTTGGCCTCAAAGGTGTGGGATGCGTTGTCCATTATGCCAAATAGCGTTACTTTGGTTTCGTTGATAGCCGTCACCTTTCCCTGAAGCCAGGTCTTTCCGTAGTTAGCCAGCCTCTCGCGGATCTGCCTGGCGCGCTCCGGGTCAAGCTGCGCAATCACCACAGCTCCCACGGATTTGGCCGCCGCATCCACTTCTCCCATCACTCCAACCGCGTCACCCACCTTGATGTCCGTTGGTTTGAGTATTTGCGGTGGATTGCCGCCGCCCTCGCCTCTTTCGCCTCGGCGCTGGATTTCTTGCTTGATAATGCGAGTGTTGACGCTGAAGTGGACCGTATAGATATCGCCCGCATCGGTCTTGATGGTATAGTGGTTGGCCGCGGTCTCGGTCACTGTTCCGGCAATGCCGACTCCGCCGCCCATGCCGAATCCACCTCCGCCTCCCCATCCGCCTCGTCCGCTGCGTTGGCCGTAACCCTGACCTCCGCGTGAACCAGGCCCCTGAGCCGGACTCTGATTCGTGGGCGAAGTGGTGGAAGCATCCTGTGCACAGGCGACTCCCAGCGCTAGTCCTAGAACGATTGCGGACAACAGGCTGATTTTCATGGCAACTCCTGAGAACGTGAAGATCACTCTATCCACATAGACGTTGGAACCACCGCCTTGGACTACTGTTCACAGCCGCCGCGCGCAGGCAACGCGCGGAATCCCTTGCAAATCGGGAACGAATTCGATCTGCTCAAAGCCTGCACGAGTAAGCATTTCTGCAATCGCCGTCGATTGGCCGTAACCGATTTCGAGCGTCAAAAAGCCGCCGGGAGTGAGCGCACCGAAGGCGGCGGGAATCAGGCGGCGGAAAACATCAAGGCCGTCGTCTCCGGCAAGCAGCGCCAGTGCAGGTTCATGCTCGCGCACCTCGACAGAGAGTGTGGCACGGTCGGCATTTGGTACATAAGGCGGGTTTGAGACAACAATCTCGAAGCGCTCTCCGGTAACCGGTGCAAGCAGGTCGCCTGGAAGAAAGCGAATAGAAACGCCGTTGCGCTTTGCGTTCTCTCGGGCGACAGCCAGGGCTCGCTCACTAATATCGATTGCCGCAATCTTCGCGTGAGGCAGTTTGTGTGCCAGCGCTACGGCAATCGCTCCCGCGCCGGTGCCAACATCCACAATTCGCGGCTGCTCGAAGCGCGCGGCAACTTCGATTACCTTGTCCACCAGGTGCTCGGTCTCCGGCCGCGGAATCAGCACATCCGGCGTAACGCGAAACGGCAAGTCGTAAAACTCCGTCTCGCCAGTAATGTATTGAATCGGTTCGCCCTTGTACCGGCGTTCGATCAACTCAATGTAGCTCGCTGCATCGTCTTCGTCTAATTCTTCGTCTAGATGCGCCATCAGCCAGGATTTATTTTTACCGAGCACGTGGAGCAGTAACAGTTCTGCATCCGCCCTCGCGCGGTCTCTATGCGGCCCTGAGGAAAGGCGCGCCATGCCTTCAGAAACGAAATTACGCAGCGAGGCCATGGAATGCCTCAGTCCCCTTGGCTGCCGCCGGCCTTCAATTGCTCGGCCTGGGAGTGGACAATCAGCGCATCGACGATTGGCTGCAGGCGGCCTTCCATCACCTGGTCAAGCTGGTGCAGAGTCAGTCCGATGCGGTGATCGGTCATCCGGTTTTGCGGAAAGTTGTAGGTGCGAATCTTCTCGCTGCGGTCGCCGGTACCCACCTGCTGCTTGCGCTCCCTGGCCAGCTCCGCATTTTGCCGCTCCATCTCCATTTCGTAGAGCCGCGAACGCAGCACGCGCATTCCCTTTTCACGGTTCTTGATCTGCGATTTTTCGTCCTGGCAACTCACTACCGTGTTCGTCGGTATGTGTGTGATGCGCACAGCGGAGTAAGTGGTGTTCACCGACTGGCCGCCGGGACCCGACGAGCAGAAGGTGTCGATGCGAATGTCTTTGGCCTCTATCTTCACATCCACTTCCTCAGCCTCGGGCAGCACGGCCACGGTCACCGCCGAGGTGTGTACGCGCCCCTGCGTCTCGGTTTCCGGGACGCGCTGCACGCGATGTACGCCGCTCTCCCACTTCATCTGCGAGTAAACGCGGTCACCCTCGACAATTGCGATCACTTCCTTGTAGCCGCCCACACCGGACTCAGAAGTGGACAACACTTCGACCTTCCAGCGGTGCTGCTCTGCGAAACGCGTATACATGCGGAAAACCTCGGCGGCAAAGAGCGAAGCCTCGTCGCCGCCCGTGCCAGCGCGAATTTCCAGGATAATGTTCTTCTCGTCGTTGGGGTCCTTGGGTAGCAACAACATCTTGATTTCTTCTTCCAGGATCGGCTCGCGCGGCGCAAGCTGGGCGATCTCCTCCTCGGCCATGGCGCGCATCTCCGGGTCGCTCTCGGCCAGCATTGCGCGCGCTCCGGCAAGGCCCGTGCGCACCAGCTTCAATTCGCGATACTTCATTACCGGAGCTTCCAGCACGCTGAGCGCCTTGCCTGCCTTTTGATATTTTTCGCGGTCGTTGACCACTTCGGGCAACGAGAGTTGGGCGGAGAGCTCTTCGTAGCGCTGCTCCATCTGTTTCAAACGGTCAATCATGGCAAATCCTTATCGGCCCGCAAAGGGGCGAAATTCTGTATATTCTTTGTGAAATAGAAGATGGACAGAGAAAGAATATCGGCGGCAAGCGCCGCTAGAGCAGGGCCGGGATGGGCTGATGAAGAGACATGCAACTGATACCATTCTAGCGCGAAAGCACGATCTAAAGGAATGGATTGACGATCTTCACGCTATCGATCTCCTGTCCATGCTGCAGATCTTCCGTCAATAGAACGCTGCATCCGCTTTGGCTGGCGCAGCGGATTACCAGCGCATCCCAGTAGGAGATACCGTGCAGCCGATGCAGGTCGATGGCGGCGAGTATATCGCTAACGGAGGGCTCGACCAGATGGAAGCGCGCGTACGCCTCCACCTTCTGTCTAGCCATGCCCGGATCAAGCCCCAGCTTCCGTGTAGCATTGACAAAATACTCATGAAGTATCTGAAGCGAAATGACCCCTGTTCGCTGAATTCTATGTTCGAGGACCAACTCCAGGGCTTTCTCTTGCTTTGACCGGTCCGCGGAATCTTCGCAATAGAGCAGAATGTTGGTGTCCAGGAATGTCCGGGGATATCGCAGGCTCTTGGATTTCATGGCCGGGGCCACCGCAACCGGTCTTCGTAGACATCTTCCCGGTTGAACTTCCGCCCATTCGAGTTCCCAAGCCCGGCTGTGCTCCTGAGGAACTCAATATCCCGCTCCATTTGATCGTCTCCGGCAATGTGCGCAAAGTGGTCGCGAATCTCCTGGTTAATGGTCTTGCCAGTGGCACGCAGCTTCTCACGGGCGCGCTCGACAATCTTTTCGTCAATGGAGAGAGTGATGTTCATAGACACAGTATATGTGCGCACATAAACTGTGTCAAGTTGGCGCTCACCACCCGAAATGCATCTGCCATGTCACGGTGCGGTACGATGATTACGATCAATGAACTTGGCCAAAGGAGATGAGATTGAGCGGCAACACGGATAAGAACGCTGACCTCGCGACGGTCCCAGCGCGACAGGGCCACGAGCCTCCCTCTGCAATTGCCGTCGAAGGCTGGCGCTACCATCATATCGGCATTCCCACCCATACCCTTCGCCCCCGAGAGATACATCTGCCGCATCTCAAGATTCACGTTTCGGGATTTGACTCCAGTCCTTGCGGCATTCAGTGGATGCGCTTCGACGCGGATGCTCCGTATCCCGAGATCGTCAAGACCGTGGCCCACGTTGCCTTTGAAGTGGATGACCTTGCCGCTGCGCTCGAAGGAAAAGAAATCTTGACGCCGCCCAACAGCCCGAGCGAGGGAGTCACGGTGGCGATGATTCTAGACCATGGTGCACCGGTAGAGCTACTGGAGTTTTCGCAAGCTTTGAGATCCAAATCAAAGTGAGGCCGCTGCCCCCTTTGTTCTCTTCACTCAATAGCACTCGACTGGCTTGCACGCGCTGACCAGTGGGACCTGTAAGGTCGAGTCGTGTGCATCGCCGGAGTAGATGGTAATCGTCGCCGGCCGGTAATCTGCCGGTTTGGCGGTCATGATGTTGGGTACAAAACTCTGCGGGTTGCGGTCGTAAAGCGGGAACCATGTGCTCTGAATCTCGACCATCACCGTGTGGCCGGCCTTGAAGACATGGTCCACGTAGTGCAGCGAGAACTTGTACTCGCGGATCGAGCCTGCCTTCAGCGGCGCCGGCTTGTCGAAGGATTCGAGATACCGGCCTCGAAAGATCTCCGCATTGGTCATCAGTTGGTAGCCGCGCATCTTCGCATCCGGATCGTCCGCGGGATACTGGTCGATCAGCTTGACCACCAGGTCGTTGTCTGTGCCAGTGGTCGAGGCGTAAATGTCGGCGACGACCTCGCCGGTCAGCACCAGGTCCCGCTTGAGCACTGGCAGCTTCCACACCGCCACGTCCTTGCGATCGGTGACAAAGCGCTGGTCTTCGGTGAGCCAGTTGCCCCATTGCGAGCTCTCGCTGTACGTCTCCTGAATTGGACGATGGCGATACGGAACAGGATCGGCTGGATTGCTCAGGTAGCTGGTCTTTGCCTGCGTGGTTGAGCCGCTCCAACTCAACATGCCCGCCCCCTGAAGGTGCAGGCTTGTGGGCCGGGATTCCTTCGGAGGAAAGTGAGAGTAGTACTTCCAGGTGTTCGAGCCAGTCTGAAAGCTGGCCGTGTCTTCAAGCCCGAAGCCCGACGGATTCGCACCGGGAGCGTCCTTCAGATAGTGCGCGAAGAATTTTGCCTCGATACGGGCGCGATACTCCTTGCCAATGGGCTCGGTGAAGTCGAGATTGCCGAGGTGACGCGAAGAGGACGCCCAGTAGCCGTGGCGCCAGGGGCCGAGAACGAAATAGTTCTGGTGGTTCTGGTCGTGGGATTCGAGTGTGGAGTACTCGACCTGCGGGCCGAAGATATCTTCCTGGTCATAATAGCCGCCGACAGTCAATGTGGGAACGACGACCGCTGTAAGCGAGTGCTGAACGCCACGTGAACGCCAGATACTGTCGTATGCGGGGTGCTCAATGAAAAGCTTCCAGGTGGGCAGGAGCTTGGAGCCGGATTGTTCCACGGCTTGAGCAAAATTACCGTGCTCTAAAAAGAAATCAAAACCATCGCGGGGTTTGCCCTCCTTGTCCTTGCCGTAATCCGGGATGATCTCTTCCTTGCCGGATTCCATTCTGAGGACATAGTCGTAGCCATAGCTCTGGCGGAAAGCGCCGTTGTGAAAAAAGTCATCTCCCATCCAGGCGTCGATCATGGGCGCCTGCGGAGAGATGGCCTTGACGGCGGGGTGAGGGTCGACGCCTGCCGCCATGGCCAGAAAACCCGGATAGCTGGTGCCGATGAAGCCCGCGCGCCCGTTGTTGCCCTCCACATTCTTCAGCAGCCAGGCGACGGTGTCGTAGGCGTCGGTGCTTTCATCCGTGGCCTTCGGGTCTTTGTGGTCGGCCAGCGGCCGGCTCATGATGAACTCGCCCTCGCTCTTATAGCGTCCGCGAATGTCCTGGGCAACGTAGATATAGCCGTCGCGAGCCAGCTCAGGCCGAATGTTGAAGAATGAGGTGCGGTTCACTCCGTCCACTCCGTAGGGCGTACGTTGAATCAGAAAAGGCAGCGGCACGCTGATGTCGGCGGGCTTGAGAATAACCGTATGCAGCTTGATGCCGTCGCGCATAGGAATCATCGCTTCGGTACGCTGGTAGTCGTGGAAGAGGTGATGGACGGGCGGGCCGGTACGTCGATAAGAGTCGCTGGGTGTATCGGAAAAGTTCACGCTGTCGCCGCGGCCTTCGGCGTCGAGGATAAAATGCAAGGTGAACTTCGCATGGGGCCAACTGAACTCGGTGGCGGAGATAGGCTTGAGCTCGGTGGGAACATTGCGCTCGGACTCGACGATGAGCTTACCGTCCTGCACGTAAAAGCTGATCGGCGTGTCAGGCTCATGTGGGTTGGTGTATTCGCCGGAGAGAGCTGCCAGTTGGGCAGCCGATGGTTCGGCAACTCTTGTCTCCTGCGGAACCGTCTGGGTGAATCCCGGCATGACCGCAAGCAAGGCAACGAAAATAACTAAGAAAGCGAGACGAAAACGAATCAAGTGAAATCCCCACCAATCTCGGAATCATGAACTCAATAACTTGATGATAAGTGAAGAGTCCGGACTAAAACCCGTACCCATCAAACTGCGTAGTATTCCTGGACACGCATTCTAAGTCGAATCAATGCGTATGGCCGCGGTAGTGAGCGTGTCCCCCGGCCATCTCCTCCATCGGAACAACGCATCCATCCAGCTCCGCGCAGTCCATGTGCTCGAACTGGATGGTCGAGTGGCTGATATGGAAGCGCTCTTTGAGCATCTGGTTGAGCTGCGCCAGGATGCAGGCGCTCTCCGACGGTGGAATGTCGGCGATGGTCACGTGGCAGGCCAGTGCGCTGGAGTTCGAGCCGAGGCTCCATACGTGCAGGTCGTGGACATTGATCACTCCCTCGACATGTCCCATGCCGGTACGAATCTCCGCGAGCGAGATGCCGCGGGGCGTGCCTTCCAGGAGAATATTGAGGGTCTCGCGAACAATGTCCATGCTGGTCCAGAGAATCAACGCGGCAATGAGCATCGAAAGAACGGGATCGATCCAGTTCCGGCCGGTCAGTAGAATCCCCGCGCCTCCGGCGATAACAGCGGCAGTCGAAAGCGTGTCGCCGGCCATGTGGACAAAGGCTGAGCGCAGGTTCACGTCGCGGGCTACGCGCCACAGCAAAGCTGCTATCACGCCGTTCATCGCCACGCCTGCCGCGGCCACAATCATCATCAACCGGGGCTGCACCGTAACCGGAGCCGAGAGCCTGTGAAGAGCCTCGACAACAATCCAGATGGAAATAACAATCAGCATGGCCGCGTTCAGAAAGGCGGCCAACACGCCTGCCCGCTGGTAGCCGAAGGTCTTCGAGGAACCGGCGGGCAGAGATTGAAAGTAAACGGCGGTAAAGCTGAGCAGCAGGGCCAGAAAATCGGAGGCATTATGGCCGGCCTCGGACAACAGCGCCAGCGAATGAGCGCGCAATCCGGCAACGAAGGTAACCACGACATAAGCGAGCGTGGCCACAAGCGAAAAACGCAGCACGGATTGAGTTCTGTTTGTGCTGAGGCGTGAATACGCCGCGTGGAAAAGCATATGGATAGTATACCGGGGGTGGGTATATAGAGCCAGCCATTGCCGACACCTACATCGATCACCAAGCAATAATACTTGTGCGAGCGAGTAGCGAGCGGCCGCCCCACCGCAGGTGGCCTATTCGTTAGCCTCGATGCGCCGCCCATGCGTGTCCTGCAACCCGCGTGTATTCATCCGGAAAAGCGCCACGAAGGCGCGCAACTGGGCGCGGCTCACACTCAGTTCCTGCACAAAGACAAACCAGCGTACTCCCTCGGTGCAAGGCGGTGTGGACAGCGAGCCCATGTACGTCCAGTAGCCGCGATCAACGGGCAAAAATCCGGCCGCGTTCACCATCTCCTGAACCTTTTCGCTCGCGCCAGCCTTTCGGGGTAAATGCGGCCATAGCATGGCCAGCACGGCGTTCGAACTGCTAACGTCCTCGATCAGGCGCACGGTCACTATGGCCAGCCTGCCGTCGTTGCTGCGATGCAGCAGTTGCACGTCCATGTCAGTGAACTTGCCCTTCACCGCCTCTTCGCTGGGGTGGTGAAAGTCAAACTGAATCAATTCATAGCGCACGCCGCCGGCCACGATGTAGCTGCCGGGGTCCACGCGCGCCACGATGGTGTGACCGTCATTGGTGAGCGTCACCGGCCCGGCGATGTAATGGAACTCGATGGGCTGGAGCGACTTGTTCAGGTGAGCGCCGCGAATGTCGATGGGCGATTGTTCATGACCTTTATTGCAGGCCTGGTAAGCCGGATCCAGCTTGCCCCAAACCAGTTCGCCTCGTTTGCCCTGGTAATCCCAGGGAGCAGCATTCTGATCGAAGATTTGTGCGGCGGATTGAACGGCGGACAGGGTTGCCATGCCCAGTGCAAGAACGGCAAGTGCAGCGGGAAAACGCATCGGTTGCTCCTAGACAGAATGTGACAGAATGAATGCGCAGCGCGCTAGAGAGCATTCTAAGGCATTTGCGGAAGGGCTGTAGCCGGAGATCGAAACGGTGTCCTTTGCAGACTGGAGTAATGAGACAAGCAAGGGAAAAGGAACTGTTCGAGGACGATTTTTCGACTCAAATCGGGCAAAAAGGCTGGTTTATGAGGCAAAAAACCGGATTTTCCGGTGATTTTCGGAGGCCAAATCTCACGATGCGGAACATTTTAGGCTGTGCATTTTTCAAGTCGTGTTGATTTCAAACGAGTTAAAAATAATCTGCAAGGTTTTATGGAATATTTATACCCCCCGGGGGTATAGGGGGGGTGGGGGTGGGGGTGCCTTCCAGTGGACAGTAGGCAGGGAACAGGGACTAGGGGCTAAGGGACTAGGGACTAGAAAAACTTCGCGTGTGTGGTTCTTGTTCATGCTTCTATTGTGCGCCGAGAGGGGGAAATTATCTGCAAAAGGCAGCTTCTAACTACTAGCTTTTAGCTGTTAGCTTGTGGACCCCGGATTCGCTCAGGACTGGCCGTCCAGGCGGACGGCGCTTGCGCGGCACCTGCGGTGCGGCAGACGGCGCTTGCGCGCCATAAGGTTAGTGGTTTCATAGTCTTAAAAACGGGACGTGGGGCACCGGGGAATGCAAAAGCAGAGACGAGCTCAACGCGGGCCGCGGTCCAGGCGGGCAGCATCGCGCTTTTGCGCCCACCAGCGCAGGCCGATCCAGGTCAGGTAGCCAAGCTGGATGGCCCAGGTGATGACGTATGCGGCAACAACGAACTGGTGATTCAAGATCGCAGATTGATCCATGATGTTCCCCTTATTCTCTTTATTCTCAAGTGAATGTCAGGCGTCCAACGCGTTTTGCGCTTCCTGGGCGGCGATTTTCTGATGCTGGCGCTCGACCACGTAACGTAAAACCAGGATGAGCAGGCCCCAGGCCAGCCAGGCAAGAACGTTCCAGCCAAAGGCATGCAACATGGCGGGGTCTTTGATGCCGGAGTCCGCGTCGCCGCCAAAGACCGGGCGAGGATGCTGCCCAACCCACCAGCGGTTAGACATGTAGACGATCGGCACGTCGAGGGCGCCGAAGATATTGAGGACGGCGGCCAGCGTCTGGACCTGCGGGCCCGCGGCAAAGCGGCGCAGCAGCAGGTAGCTGACGTAGATGAGCCAAAGGACGAGGGTGGTGGTCAGACGCGCGTCCCATGTCCACCAGAGGCCCCATGCCCGGCGTCCCCAGATCGGCCCTGTGATAAGCACCACGGTGCAGAAGACCACGCCCACCTCTGCTCCGGCCAGAGCCCAGGCGTCGGAGATCTGCGCCCTGACATTGCTGCTGTGGCGGAAGGCCAGGTAGCCGATGGAGCCGGCCAGTGAGATGGCGAAGAACAGGAAGGCGACCATGGCCGAAGGCACGTGATAGTAGAAGATGCGCTGCACCTCGTGCATGGTCTTCTCGTCAGGCGCGACGTAGATGGCCTGGTAGAAGCCCCAGATCATGAGGGCTACGGTGACGGCTGCATAGAGGCTGATGGCAATTTTTTTCATGGGGAATCCTGTGGAACCCTACCAGTGTACTAGGACCACCTGCGGTGGGGGACTGGCCGTCCAGGCAGTCGTCGCTTGCGCGCCATGTATTTGTTGTATCCCACTCTTTCGCCAGAAAAAAGGCGCGGGGAATAGTTTATCAGGGTATTCTTTTAAGGGGAGGGCCTCGACTTGCTTTGATACTTTGATGATTGAGGGTGTTCACAATACTGGCACGGGAAGATGAGTTTATGCCGCATCGTATTTGTCGATTTGTTTTCGATCTAATTGTTGTTTGCATATGTGTGGTGGTGTGTCATGGGCAAGAGGCAGCTACAACCTCTTCACTTAAGCCCATTCTCGAGGTCTTGAATAAGGCGTCGCTTTCCGGCTCACTCGAGTTTTCGGGAAAATGTAATTCGTTTAATTATCCAGGATTCCCTGAGTTTCCACACTTGCATGCAGTTTCGACACACGGAGCATCCCCGCTACATACATTACGCGAATTGTTTGCTGATAACCAGGCTATGCGCGTATCGCAGGAGCCAAACGGGACAATTCGGATGATTGAAAATGGTATTCCGTCAGATATACTGAATATTCATATTAAGCATATATCATTTGATAATACATATAGCGGCGCAAATAGCGGTGCATATAGTGCAAATAGTGCATTGGAATTTATTTTGAAAACTCCAGAGGTAAAACAATATTTATTGATTCATAACCTTAAATGGCCATTCAATATGACTTCAACTTCAATTCTGATACCGACTAGTAATTTCACTATTCCTTCTTCTGTGCCGCATATATCAGGTTCATTAGATGATGTAACATTAAACGAGGCGTTGGATTATATTCTAAAGACCTTTCCTGGAATCTGGATTTACGAGAGCTGCCCATGTACGGAAAAGAGAAGCGGTATCATTTACTTCCGATATTACCGTCTTTTTAAAACGATTAATGGAGTGGATGTTGAATGAGATAGGACTACACAGCGGCCAATGCGGACAACGGCTATCTCAGCATGGAAAACATGATCACCGACGCCATCTCCACATTCACTTACGACGGCAACTAGAACCTCACCTACGACGGCGTGAATACCCTGACCTACAACGTGGAGAACCGGCTGACGTAGATTGATGATGAATCAGGCGGTTAGGGTTCGTGGATTCCCAGCTACCAAAATCGCGAGCCGGGACACCCAGCATGAATGGGTTTCCTGGCTGCTCAGAGAAATAATTTATTCGTAGGCCAAGGCGTCGATGGGGTCCTTGCGGGCGGCCATCCATGCCGGGTAAAGGGCGCCGCACAGAGAACCCAAAAAGGCGATAACCGCACCGCGAATCAGCCAATCCGGGGTTATTTCGAAGTGCTGCGTGGGATAGAGATGGCTCATCAGCAGCTTCACGCCATAGGTTCCGGCAATGCCCAGCAGGACTCCGGCCACGGCTATCACCGCAGTCTCGCGCAGCACCACGCTGACGATGACCAGCTTGGAGGCGCCCATCGACTTGAGAATGCCGATCTCGCGCGTCCGCTCCAACACCGCCGTATACATCGACTGGAAGATCACCAGAAACCCGACCAGAACCGCAATGAAGGTGACCACATCGAGAGCAATGTTGAATCCGGGAATTTTCTCCGGCGTCATCTCCCCCAGCCACTCGTCAATCGTATCCACCGGGTAGTCCGCCAGGCCGCGCGTCGCGTGGATCTCCTGAATCACGGCGTTCTGGTTGGCCGGGTCGTCGCATTTAATGTAGAAGATGGAGGCCTTGCCCTCGACACCCATAATCGAGCCCATGGTATCGATGGGCAATAGCTTGCGCCCTCCTTTGCCGTGCTCGACGATGCCCGCGATGCGAAATGGGTGGTCCATGATGGAGATCTGCTCGCCGACGCGATGGCCGCCATCGGCGCTGGCCGCGATGTCATCGATAATTACGTCACTGGGCCCATGAAATGGGCCGCCGGAGACGAAGACAAAGGGCTTGAGAGCATCGAAGCTGGGATACTCGATGCCGTATAAAATCTCGATCTTGCCGTCGGTATTGAGCTTCTGAATCACCGGCGAGGCCACGGCGACGTGGGGCAACTGCCTGAGGACTTCGACAATCTTCGCCGGCATGGGCGCGCCACTCACGCCAACAAAGATGCTGGCTTTGGAGGGCCGCATCATCAGGTCTGCGCCGATGCCGTTGGTGCGCTGCTTGGTGTCGTTCAGCATGCCCATGAAGATGCCCACGATGGACAGAATCATGATGACTTCAATGGCCACCGCCAGCACGCTGATGATGGAGCGGACAGGGCGATGCAGCAGATTGGCAAAGATGAGCTTGTTCATTCCCGAAGACGGCTCCGAGGGAGTGCAAATTGCTGGAAAAACCCTCGCTTTCAGGGTAACAGCCCAGGGCAGATTGAGACGGACAGGCTGATGGGAGGCGCAATCCGCCTCATCCGCGGTCATGCGCGGTCTAAAACCGGTCCGGGAGTGAGGGAAAATCGTTGTCGAATTCGCCCTCGGCTCAGCAAAAATCAATCATTACCAAACAATCAGGGGAACCAGACCGATATTATCTTTGACCGAAGCGGGAGGCCAGTTTATTGTTGAGGGGGTTAACTAGCTGGCTATAAGAGCGTTTTCTGGTAAACGATGGGCAAATTTGGAGAAGACCTGCGCATGGAGCGGTTATCCCGCGGCATAACGCTGGAAGACATCACGGCAGCGACCAAGATCAGCCAGCGGTACCTGATTGCGCTGGAAGAGGATAGATTTCGCCTGCTTCCCGGCGGGATATTAAGCAAGGGTATCGTCCGCGGCTATGCCAGCGCCGTCGGCCTGGACCAGAACGAGTGGACGGAGAAGTTTCTCCAGGCATATGCGGCCAGCGGACAGATGCTCGACGACGACCGCGGCTGGCTGGAGTTTGCCGCGAACGTGGGCAAAGCCCGCACCCAGCGCAGCGATGCAGCGGAGAAACGCCTGCGCTGGGTCGGCGTGGTTCTGCTGCTGCTGGTGGGGATGGCGGCTGCTTTCCTGGCGGTGCGCTACTTTGGCCTGCGCAACGGCTGGTGGCCCACATTGCTGCCCCCGAAGCTATGGTAGGGCTGCTTTGCAATTGCCTTGATCTGCGCTCCCCTGACGCGCGGTCGAGGGCGTGACTGGCTGTAATTTTGGCAACATTCAGGACTCAATATGTCATACATTCTTGTAATCGCTAATGAACGGGTAGAATGGCCTGCCATCTGTGCATGTTGCGGTTCGGCTGTCGAGCCCCTCGTTACTCATCAAACAGCATTTAATTTTAAGAACAAAACCGGCGGTGGCGGCGTTACTTATATTCAGAAAGCGACTGGAGAGATTCGATATTTTGCATGTAGCCCTTGTTCAACCCATATCAAATACTGCGAGGCCATAGAGTTAAAAAGAATCCTAGGTTTTGTTGCCTTGATCGTTGGCTTCTTTTCGTATTTTTTTCTAGCAATTTCTCACTCTGAGGAAATAGGTAATTATGTTCCAATCCTCAAGAGCGAGAATGCGCAGATTGTCTTTTACTTTGCACTGCCATTCGTGGTAGTCAATGTACTTTGCTTTCTGCTTAACTCGTGGACAAAACGTCGCATTCGCGCCTACCCAATGCCTTCACCAATGTGTAAAGTGAGGACAGCACCTATGAAGATTCTGAACTGGAAACCATTCTTACTTGAGAGAAGTGTTACGTTTAATCGAACCTATCTTCCACAAGCTGGAATCTTTATCTTGCAATTATTTTTTCGGAAAACAGATGACAATTTCGTACAACAATTTGTCAGCATCAATTCCTCGATGAGGAATATCGTACAAGTTTCGGATGACGAGTCCCAAATCGAGAAGTGGAAAAAGTCGACGGATATTATTCCTGGAACTTTTCGATGGTGGTGATGCCGAATGGAAAGATCTCCGTCCACCTGCGCCTCGACAGCGATGTGGTCGAGAGGTTCAAGGCGCGCGGCAAAGGACACCTGACGCGTATGAACGCTGTTCTCCGAGCATACGTCGAAGCGCAAAAAGCAATGCGCGTAGAAGCACAAGCTCGCCATTGGCAGACTTGACATTGTGTAATCGTTCGATTACAGTCCATCCATGATCTCAATCAAACGGCTTCCCGAGTTTGATGCAGCGCTCTACCTTGACAGTGAGGCGTCCATCGCCGCCTACCTGACCGATATTCTGGCAGCCAACGATGCGGCCTTGCTGGCGGCGGCGCTGGGCGATATTGCCCGCGCGCGTGGAATGACCGAGATCGCCAAGTCGGCCGGAATCACCCGTGAAGCCCTCTACAAAGCACTACGCCCTGATAGCGCCCCGCGTTTTGACACAGTAAGTCGCGTCTGCGCGGCGCTTGGAGTGCGTCTGGTGGCGCAGGCTGTCCATTCCTGACGGCATATCATCCGTCCAGCGCGCGGAAATCGCGTCTCACCTGCCCCTGCTCCCTGTTCAGTGCAAGCCTTTGCTCCCGGCGGCTGGCTGCAATTACCATGGATGATGCACCCTCAGGCGCACGCCCGGCGGTGCAGGCGTGTCTTGTGCGGGAGAGTGGCCGATACGAGGAGAGCTAGTTCATGCTCTTTGCGACGGTTCATCCAGAGTGAAACAGTCACCGCAGCAGGCCACCAACTTGAAATCCCTTGCATGGGGAGGAATACGAAGTTGAGCGACCGTTTCTTGTTTACCTCTGAATCCGTTACTGAAGGCCATCCGGACAAGATGGCCGACCAGATCTCCGACGCCATTCTTGATGCCTGCCTGGAGCAGGATCCCAAAAGCCGCGTCGCCGCCGAGACGCTGACGGCCACCGGCCTGGTGGTCATTGCCGGCGAAATTACCACCGAGGCCTACGTCGATTTCCAGTCGCTGGTGCGCGGCGTGGTGGCCTCCATCGGCTACGACAACGCCCTCTACGGCTTCGACGCCAACACCTGCGCCGTCATCTCGTCCATCAACAAGCAGTCGGGCGACATTGCCCAGGGCGTTGACACCGGCGGCGCCGGCGACCAAGGCATGATGTTCGGCTACGCCACCAACGAAACTCCGGAGCTGATGCCGGCTCCCATCTCGCTGGCCCACAAACTCTGCCGCCAGCTTACGGCCGTGCGCAAGTCCGGCAAGCTGCCCTACCTGCGTCCCGACGGCAAAAGCCAGGTCACGGTGGAGTACGACGAAAACGGCAAACCCGCCCGCATCGACGCCGTGGTCATCAGCTGCCAGCACGCTGAGAGCGTCGGCAACGAGGAGCTGCATGCCGACATTCTCAAGCACGTCATTCAGGCTGTGCTGCCCGCCGCGTGGCTGGACAAGAACACCAAGTACCACATCAACCCGACGGGCCGCTTTGTCATCGGCGGACCCATGGGCGACACCGGCCTGACCGGCCGCAAGATCATCGTGGACACCTACGGCGGCGCGGGCCGTCACGGCGGCGGAGCATTTTCGGGGAAGGACCCGACCAAAGTGGACCGCTCGGCGGCTTACATGGCCCGCTACATCGCCAAGAACATCGTGGCGGCGGGGCTGGCCGACAAAGCCGAGGTCCAGCTGGCCTACGCCATTGGCGTGGCCGAGCCGGTCAGCGTGCTAATTGAAACCTTCGGCACGGGCAAGATCAGCGAGGCCAAACTGACCGAGCTGGTGCGCAAGAACTTTGCGCTCACGCCCAAGCAGATCATCGAGAGCCTGAACCTGCGCCGGCCCATCTTCCGGAAGACCGCCGCATACGGCCACTTCGGCCGCAATGATCCGGATTTCACCTGGGAGGCCACCGACAAGGCAGCCACCCTAGCGGCTCAGGCGGGATTGAAGGCCGCGGGCAAGTGACTTTAGACCGCTTTCTCGTTAGAGCTTATGCAAACAGCGAAGCCGCCCGACGAGGGCGGCTTCTGTTGTTTGGGAGGATGGATGGAGTTACACAAAACGGCGACGCAGCATCCCGGCCAAACCTGCCAGACCACTGCCCAGCAGCCATAAACTGGACGGCTCTGGAATGGGACTAGGGGTTCCAGAGGTAACTGATACATCACCCAACTCATAAGCAGACGGATAGTTATACCCTTCGAATGTCAGGGTGTCGCTGCCGGTTCCGGTTACGGTATAGGAGTATTCGACGTAGCCTGCGGTTGTCGTGAACTGGTCCAATAGCGAAGTGCCATTCCACAAGGCCTGGAAGTCAGTGTCGCTCCCGGCGCCATCCCCGATCATAGTCCACAGCCAAAAGGTCAGTGAGTATTGTGTCCCCGACCCTGTGCTCAGGGTCTGCGAAATAATGTCGTATTCATTATTTGTATCTCCGAAGTTAGCTACATTGTCGGGGTTGCTCCCGCCGTTATACCCTGGCCCCTGTATGCCGAGATCAGAGCCAACTGCGGCATTAGTGACAGTCCAGTGTTTAAAGTCGCCAGTTCCAAAGCTGCAGTTGCCCACTAGATTACTGGCCGATTCACAGCTATCGGCCCGCAGAACCTTCGGTAGAGCCAGCGCCATCATTAGGCATACTAATGCCAGGATAGCTTTTGCGCGCATGAATTCTCCTTTAGAGTGCACAGTTAAGCCTGAAATTTTGATTTCTAAAGAAAATATCAGAGCTAATTTATCTGTGTCAAGCAAAATATTGATAAATATTGCGCCTTTACCTTGGCATGATTCATCTATTCGCCTTATGGCGAGGCCAGAGCGGCCAAACAGTGCGCAAGAACTTTGCGCTCACGCCCAAGCAGATCATCGAGAGCCTGAACCTGCGCCGGCCCATCTTCCGCAAGACCGCCGCCTACGGCCACTTCGGCCGCAACGATCCGGATTTCACATGGGAGGCAACCGACAAGGCAGCCACACTGGCGGCTCAGGCGGGTCTGAAGGCCGCGGCCAAGTAAACCACATTTCTTCAAATTGCAGCAAGGATGGAACCCTTCGGGGTTCCATCTTTTTTGGAAATCAAGGGGATGGCTTTCAGCCCGCAAATAAAAAATTGCCCCAATTCGCGCGGACTCTAGCTGTTCTCTATTGCTCACAACAGGATTTAATTTGTTGCCCTCCCTATTTGAGATTAAGCAATGCCTAATTCGAAATTGGGGTAATTGGATTCTTTCGAATAGCATCGATGGATTTACGCACCCTCCCCGATGAGGAATTCATGGAAAGGTTCCCGTGGGCCCTTTCCACACAATTTCCAGGGTCGTCGTATGACGGCCAGTGGGTACGAGGAAGATACATGAAGGGGAAAATACTGATTGTTGAAGATGAGCCCATTGTCGCTTTGGATCTGCATCAGGAGATCACGCAAATGGGCTGCGAGGTGGTGGGAGTAGCCGAGAGCTCCGATGAGGCCCTGCTGGCCGTCAGCACGTGCCGGCCTGACCTGGCGCTGATGGACATACGCATTGCGGGCAGCATGGACGGCATTCAGACCGCCCGGCTGCTGAGCAGTCTGTATGAGACTCCGTCAATCTTTCTGACCTCCTACAGCGACGAAATCACGATTTCGCGAGCAGCGCGCGCCATGCCCTATGGGTATCTGACCAAGCCTTTCCAGAGTGGTGAGTTGAAGGCCACGATGCAGGTGGCGCTGCACAAGGCCAAGTTGGACGGGCGGCAGAAAGCGGCGCACCAAAAGATGGCGAGAACCATGGACGGAATGCGCGAAGGGGTTCTGCTGCTCTCCTCCGAAGGCCGCGTCCTGTTGATGAACCAGGCCGCAGAAGTGCTTTCGGGCTGGACGCTGCTCGATGCCAAAGACAAGCTGTTGAGAGAGATATTGATGCTGAGCGACATCAATCAGCGCGCTCCAAATCTGCTGGAATACCGGGATGACGCCATTGCGGTAGAGGAGTTTGGCTGGACGCTCAACCGGCCAGACGGCGGTTCTACGCTGGTGGATATCAGCCTGGCAAAGTTGGCCAATGGCGAGGGCCAACACGGCGCATTTGTAGTTACAGTCCGGGATGCCGCCCAACGTGTGCGCACCCAGGCCATGGAGGAGACGCTCGAGGAGGCGCACTCCTTCGATCAGACGCCCACGGCGATGGTGCAGTTGGATAAAGACGGCCGCATCACTCGCGTAAACGAGGCGCTATTGCATGAGACAGGAGTGAAGGCCGAGAGCGTGCTGGGCCGCACACTGACCGGGCTCAGCATGGACCCGGACCCGCGCATCGCCAAAGAACTGATGCATATGCTGCTGCAAGCGGGCACGTTCATGGCCACGCCGCGGCCGCGCGTGGTGAATTAGAGGCTGCAACGTTGCTGACAGAGAACCCACATCCCGCACATGCCGGCGGCGGGCGGCATCCGGAGGCAGTGCGCCCAGCGCCTGCCGGCATTCCTTCCACCCGGAAGAAGACAAAACAGACCTTGCGAGCGTCTGACCAGAACGTGAGAAAGACGAGCCAGGACTTGCGGGAGGTCCGTCAGGACGCGCGGGAGTCCCGTCAGGATGCGCGGAATGTAGACCAGGCTTCGCGAGAGACCGGCCAGGACACTAGGGAGTCTGACCAGAACTTGCGGGAGTCCCGTCAGGACTTGCGGGAGACCAGCCAGGATGCGCGGAAAGTAAACCAGGCTTCGCGAGAGACCGGCCAGGACACTCGGGAGTCTGACCAGAACTTGCGGGAGTCCCGTCAGGACTTGCGGGAGACCAGCCAGGATGCGCGGAAAGTAAACCAGGCTTCGCGAGAGACCGGCCAGGACACTCGGGAGTCCTATCAGGACGCGCGGGAGTCCCGCCAGAACGCACGAAATGTAGACCAGGCTTCGCGGGAGATCGGCCAGAACACTAGGGAGTCTGATCAGGACGCGCGGGAGTCCCGTCAGGATGTGCGGAAATTAGACCAGGTTTCGCGAGAGACCGGCCAGGACCTACGGGAATCCTGCCAGAACACGCGTGAATCCGAACAGGCATTACGAGAGACACGCCAGAACTTGCGGGAGTCCAACCTGGCGCTGGCGGAGAGCGAAGAGTGGTTCCGGCTGTTGGTCGAGGGCGTAACCGACTACGCCATCTACATGCTCGATCCCCAGGGCCGTGTGTGTACCTGGAATGTGGGGGCGGAACACAGTAAGGGGTACGGGGCGGATGAGGCGCTGGGCCAGAACTACTCAATCTTCTTCCTGCACGAGGATGCTGCGGCGGGTGCTCCTGAGCAGGAGTTGGCCGCGGCGGCGCGCGAAGGCCACTACGAGACCCAGGCCTGGCGGCTGCGCAAGGATGGCACGAAATTCTGGGCGCTGGTAACCTTGACCGCCATCCGAAGCGCTGAGGGTGAGCTGCGTGGCTTTGCCAAAGTGACGCGCGACATGACTGCGCAAAAGGCCGCCGAGGAGGCGTTACGTAGCCACAACGCCCAACTGGAACGCTACCGCATCATCGTCGAAAATGTTACCGATTATGTGATATTCACGTTGGATGTGGAAGGGCGGATCAACAGTTGGAGCCCTAGCGCGCGCAACATACTCGGATACAAGGCCGAAGAGGTTATGGGCCGGGAATATTCCATCGTATTTACGCCGGAGGAGGTCGGAGCCGGAAAGCCGCGGAAAGAAATGGAGGAAGCGGTGCGCAACGGATCCTGCGCGACCGAGAGTTGGCGAGTGCGCCGCGACAGGTCGCACTTTTGGGCCAGCGGCTCTCTCACAGCGGTTTGGGATGAGGCAGGAAAGCTGGCCGGCTTCATCCGCGTGGCCCGCGACATGACCGCGCATAAGCAGATAGAAGACGCGCAGGCGCATTTGGCGGCCGGGTTGGAAGTCCGCGTTCATGAACGGACCTTGCAAATGGAAGAAGCGCAGGCGCGTTTGGCAGCGGAGTTAGAAGACCGCGTTCGAGAACGGACCTTGCAACTGGAGGTCAACATGGAGGAGTTGCGCCGCAAGAACGCCGCGGCGGAGGCCAGCGCACTAAACGCGGCACACGAGCTCCAGGAAAAGGAAGTTTTGTTCCGCGAGATTCACCATCGCGTGAAGAACAACCTGCAAGTGGTTCAGAGCCTTCTCAAGATGGAGGTGCGGACGCTTCCGCCGAGTGAAGCGCGCGCGGCGATCGAATCCATGATTCTGCGCGTCCGGGCCATGGCCATGGTCCATGAGCGGCTGTGCCAGATGCCCGGCCTGGCCAGTCTGTCGCTTGCCGACTATCTTCGCGATATCTTCGATGGAACGATTGCCTCCTATTCGGCAGAGCCCGGCCGGATCAGGTTTGATTTGGATGCCGAGGATATTCTCCTCAATCTCGAACGCGCCATTCCCTTCGGGCTGTTGGCCAACGAATTGCTCTCCAACAGCCTCAAGCACGGCTTTCCTGCCGGCAGAAAAGGGACGATTACCGTTTCAATTCACCGTGTGGATGGCGCGGTGCGCATGGTCATCCAGGACAACGGCATTGGGCTTCCCATGAATTTCGATGCCGGAAGCTGCAAGTCGATGGGGCTGAAGCTTGCCAATAGCCTGGCCCATCAACTGGGCGGGGCTCTGCAGTTCACATCCAGGCAGGGATGCCATGTCCAGGGAGATTTTACGCGGCTTTAGGAGATGATCGAACTGCGGCAGTAGAGCCAGGCAAGCGAATTATCCCAACCCGTTTTGCAGATAATTAAGATCAGGCAGCGCAGAATGACTCGATGTCCAACCTCCGCCAGTTTGATCTCCGCCGCCGCGGGCCTTTCCTGTTCCCTGTTCCCTTTTCCCTATTCCCTGCCTTTCAGGTACCCCCTCCCCCCTATTTCCTGTGTAACTGTGAAACTGTGAACTTCACTGCACCTCATGGTTGATTTTGCTCTATAAGAATCTCCTTTGTACTCAAGGTCTTGCTGCTCCTGCCGATAATCCCTATGAAAACAGGACCCTGGACGAACCTTACCCGGCAAACCGGGAGAACGGAACTAACCATGCCTGCCGATTTCGGTGAAATCGCCGCTTACCACCACTATGAAGCTGCCCGGCATTATGCGCTCGCACAGGAAGCGCTCGACCGGGGATGCAAGGCTGAAGCTGAATTTCAGACCGGACAGGCTGCCCGATGGGAACAGGCTGCACGGGAGCAGAAGATCGGAATGATGCAGCAACCCGCCCGTCCCAGCGCAAAGCGGAGGCCATACTTCCCTCCCCCGGCGCCGCCCACGCCACTTGCTTCCGTCTGGCGTTTAGCCGTTGTGCGCGCTGTTAAGCGTATCGCCGCTGCGTTCGGTCCCGCCATGGTCAAGCGGACCGCTCCCTCCGGCGACTCATCGCTCCGTTAATCGCAGCCATGAGTTGCGGAGATAAAAAACCTGTCATCCGGAGCAGAGTCTGTGTGTTCCTGCGAGGACGCAAAGAAAACAAAAGCATCTGTAAGTTACGGGAGCCTGAACGCCTTCAATGCAATAGCGTTGGGGGTGCGGCCGGCAGGAAGCAGCGTAAAAAACGAGTGCGATGCCGTGCGCGCCACGGCGACATCTCCGGAGCGGGAATCGACGACGAAGAGCAGCAGGCCGGAGCCGGAAAACGCCATCGCCGATGATCCGTCGCCAACATGAATCGAGCCGGCGAGCCTGCCGTCGTCGATGGAATAGACAGTGACGTATTGAGAGCGGAAGTTGGCCACATAGAGCAAGGAGTTGTCGGCGGAGACGAGGCCGCGCACGGGAGTATCTCCGATGGTGGTGGAGCTGTTGACATCGTCGCTGCTGGTGATTATCTCGGAGATGGAATCGGAGAGTGAATTGAGGGAGAAGACTTCGCCGCCGTCAGGCTTGAGAGCCAGCTGCAAAGGAGCCTTTCCCACGTCGAGCAAGGCCTCCATGCTGTCGGGCCGGGCGGGAACTGCCGGCGCGCCGCCCGGTTGCGCGGGATGAACTTCGGGGTGTGCCAGGGCGATGGCCATGATCTGGTGGCCGGCCGAGCAGGGCACAAAAACTTTCGAAGAATCAGGGAGGACGACTGCATCCGAAGCGCCGGGGCAGCCCTCGAAGATCGCGCGCACGCGTCGTCTTGCCGGATCAAAAATGCTAACCGAGTTGCCGCGCCGGTTGGCGACCACCAGGGTCTTGTTGTCAGGGGAGAGGCGAGCGGCGGCAGGCTCCTCGCCTGTTCCGATAACTGCTATCTCGCGCCGCGCCTTGAGGTCCAGAACGGAGATGGTGTTGGAGCCTGAGTTGGCCACGTAGGCCAAGTCGCCCGTGGAGTCGATCTCGATGGAGACCGGCAGATTATGGACATAAATGGCGCCCGTGACGGTATTGTTTTCCGCGTTGATGATTGAAACGGAACCCTGGCCATCCGCTGCGCCGGAGTTGACCACGTAAACTTCGTTGCGAGTGGGGCTGACGGCGACGGCAACTGGCTTTTGTCCGACCACAATTTCTCGGTCCACGCGCACATCGACCACATCGAGAACAGTGACGGTGTTGCCGCCGCTGTTGGTGACGTAGGCGTATTCGCGATAGTTGGGCGGATACTGCGGAAAGTCGTGGGAGCGGCAGCCGGTGAAAGCCAGCAGGGCAAGAAGTGATAAGCGGGCGATCGTGGCGTTTGGCGAGTTCATGGGTTGATTCCGATTTTACGGAATGCTGACGGGTTGATGGTTATGGTTTTTGTCTTTTGTGCAAAAACCTTGAAAAAGTGGAGTACTGATCAATTGTTGCTTATCGCCCTTTTCATTGCTCTGGGAAAACAAGCGGATGACACCCGACAGGATTGAAGATTCTTGTTGTGAACCAATTCTTATCGTCAGGTGAAAGATTGTTCATCGCCTTCACGAAATCCTTGTGATCGGCCAGACAGACCGATTTCATTTGTACTGCATAGTCGCTATGTGGGTCTTGGACTGATGTAGAAGCATAAGAAATGTAGTCCATCATTCTTTCGGGAACGATTAAAACGGCTTTTGCCAGGTCTCGCGGCAGGCGACTCCCAAGCCGATCCAATGCATTCATCTCTTTCTCGATGATCGGTCCTGTCCCGCAATAGCAGCTTCCAAACGTCATCCATACTAAATGCTGTGCATCGTCTTTTGGTATAAGGTCAAGTAACTTTGTAGCATTGCTATGTGAACTCGGGTTTAGTTCAAATAAGCGAGATGCGAATACAAGATGAGCGCGATAGCTATTGCCGGCCTTTTTCATCTCAGTAATCAAAGATTCCGACGAAGTAGCGCGAGACATTCTCGCCATAGCAGACACTTCTCTACAGTTCGGCTCCTGTGTGGAAGAGATCGCACAGAACGCCCAAGAGAACATCAATGCAACAATCCAATGCGTAGCCAGATTCCGTTTCATGTGCAGAATCCTTACTCATTTTGGAGTAGACCTTTATCAATTACCATTTGCCGCCTCGTTGCGGACTCCGCGGGACAGATTCCGGCCAACCACCGGGGCGATCCGTTGCAGTTCTTCCATCATGCAGGCAAACTGGGCGGGATAGATGGACTGGGGGCCATCGGAGAGCGCTTTCTCAGGATGGTCGTGGACCTCAACGAGGATGCCGTCGGCGCCCGATGCGACCGCAGCGCGGGCCATAGGCAGCACGCTGTCGCGCTTGCCGGTGCCGTGGCTGGGATCAACCAGAATCGGCAGGTGGCTCACCCGGCGGATAGCCGGGATGATGCTCAGGTCGAGGGTGTTGCGGGTGTGGTCTGCAAAGGTGCGCACGCCGCGCTCGCAGAGAATCACCTCATAGTTGCCCTCGCTCATCACGTACTCGGCGGCCATTAAAAACTCTTCCAGGGTAGCCGAGAGGCCGCGCTTGATGAGCACCGGCTTGCGCAGTTGTCCGGCGTGTTTCAGCAGAGAATAGTTCTGCATGTTGCGCGCGCCGATTTGCACCACGTCGGCCCACTCGGCAACCAGGTCCAGGGATTCGTTATCGATGGCCTCGGTAACAATGCGTAACCCGAAGCGCGAACGAATCTCGGCCAGGATGCGCAGCGCCTCAACGCCAAGGCCTTGAAATGCGTAGGGGGATGTGCGGGGCTTGTAAGCGCCGCCACGAAAGAACTGCGCTCCCGAGGAAGCCACCAGCTCGGCAATGGCGAAGGCTTGTTCGCGGCTTTCAATAGAGCAGGGCCCGGCGATGATGGCCAGGTTGCGGCCGCCGATGGTGGCCTTAGTGCCGGCGAACCGGATGATGGTGTCTTCTTCCTTCACGTCCCGGCTGGCCAGCTTGTAAGCCTTGGAGACGCAAATGACTTCGGCAACGCCGGGGAGCGCTTCCAGGTTGCCGCGGTCCACTTCGCCCTGGTTGCCGGTGATGCCGACTGCGGTGCGCTGGGCTCCGGGAAGCGGGTGAGCGCGAAAGCCCAGCCGTTCAATGGCTTCGCAGACCGCCTGGATTTGCTCCTGTGTCGCCTGCGCCTTCATGACAACCAACATGGATGGACCCCCTCGAATCCTCAGTCTAACGGCTGAGACGGCGAAGGGCAATTGCGGGAAGGGGCAGGCTGCGCCGGCACATTCTGTTCTCTGCGTGGCATGGGCCTGACAAGCCGCGGAATAAATCTCCGTGTGCGTTGCATGCACTACGCTTTGGTGGCAATCTCCCCAATTGCGCGAACCAGTTTGTCCAGGTCGGCGAGGGTTGTGTAAACGTGGGGAGTTACACGCACACAACTGATGTTTTCCCACACGATACCGACGGTATGAATCTTGTATCGGCTGAAGAGGGCATTTTCCAGATCTGCCGGTGTCATGCCGTCGATGCTGACCCCGCAGATGGCGCAAGAGTAGTTCAGATTCAACGAGGTGTGCAGTTTGACCCTGGGGATGGATTGCACGCGGGAGGCCCAGTAATTCTTCAGATAGCCGATGCGGGCCTGCTTGCGCTTGCCGCCGATGCCTTCATGGAAGTTGATGGCTTCGCCGATGCCCTGCTCGATTGCAAAGCTGCGTGTTCCCAGGCTCTCAAACTTGCGAATGTCACCGCTATGGGGGGCGCCGCTGCAGATAAGCGGCCAGATCTTTTCTATCCTGCCGCTCTTGATCCACAACATGCCGGTTCCGATGGGAGCGGAGAGGAACTTGTGCAGGCTGGCGCCGAAGTAATCACAATGCAGATCGGGAATCTTGAAATCCAGCAGGCCGAAGGAATGAGCGCCGTCGGCAATAACCTCGATGCCGTGGGCGTGAGCCATGTCGGCGATCTTTGCCACGGGCATGATCTGGCCCACCCAGTTGATGATGTGGGTCACATGGATGAGCCGCGTGCGGGAAGTGATGGCCTCCTCATAGGCCTTCACAATCCGCTCGTCGTCTTCGATGGGAAAATCGAAACTGATCTGCTTGTAGATGATGCCATCGCGCTCAGCCCGCTGGTGGTAGGCCTGGATCATGTTGGGGTAATCCTGCATTGTGCCGATGACCTCGTCGCCGCTTTTCAAGGGGAGGCCGTAGATGACGGTGTTGAGCGCTTCAGTACTGTTGCGGTCGATGGCGATCTCTCCCGGCAGCGCGCCGGCCAGGGCAGCGAGTCTTTCGCGCAGGGGTTCGCGGCCCTGGTCAAGAACGCGCCACATGTAATACGACGGGCCTTCGTTAGAAAGCTGGTTGTAGCGTTCGACGGCCTGCTGCACCACCAGGGGCGAAGGCGAGACTCCGCCGTTGTTCAAGTTGATAAGATTCGGATTCACCGTATATGCCTGCTGAATCATGCTCCAGTAGTCTTCGTTCTGGGCTGCCAGTTCGGGGTTTAAGTGACTGATCTTGCTGGATGCTGCCAGCCACTCGGCGGCATGTGCCTGGTGGAAGAGGCTGTTTGCGGAGAAAGCCCCGGCCAGGGTTGCTGCCTGCTTGAGGAATGCGCGACGACCATTCGAATACATAAGGTGCAATGTATGCGTTTTTGCAGCCGGTTTCAACCATAAAATGCAGCCAGGATGCGCATTGGATTGCTTGCCGCCCACGTGTGAAACCGGTTGAGCGATGCGGTTCCCTGCCCTTTTCGCAACCTGTGCCGACGGCACACGTACTTTGCGCACTGCTGCGGATAAGACGTAGGGAAAAATGGGACACGAAAGGGGGTTGCTCACGGCTGCGCCGAGTAGCTCAGAATCCACTCCGCCTGCTTCTGCGTATCGGGAACGGGGACGCCGCGCGCTGCTTCAATGGCCTCCAGTGCCACCTCGGGCTGCCATCCCAGATGAATGAGAATGCAGGCCACAACGATGGTTGACCTGCCGATGCTGCCCTGGCAATGGACGCCAACCGATTCTCCGGCGCGGAGACGCTTCGCCAGCCCGGCAACAAAGTGCCGGAAGGAATCCATTTCCATCGGAACACATTCGTAGGATAACGGGTAAGAGAGAAAACTCAATCCAACATGCACGGCCGCCGGGCCTTCGTCCGCCAAGCCTAGCGTGTCCGCTTCCCGATGTTCCAGCAAGGAAACCAGGGTTTGGATGCCGTTGCGTTTCAACCGGAGCAGTTCACTCTCCAGCATGGCGTCGCCCCGCGGACGAAGGACAATGGCCAGCGACGCGAGCGGGTCGCCTTTGATCCAGAAAATGTCTTTCATGACGCTCAGGCTCCTACAAACCTTTTATCCAGTCACGTTCGCTGGGGGGAGGTCGAAGTCTAGCACTATATCTTCAATCAGCGGAATCAGCTTATCAAACTCCGGGCCGGAGTGGGAGACGGTGAGGACGGTGTCCGCGAGCAGCAAACAGGTGGACGAAGGAGTAACACGAACGCGGGGGAGGGTGATCATGCAGGTTTCGATGATAGATGGTAGAGATTTAGGTAAACCCGGTTAAGGTTGATTGACGACTATAGTAAAGAGTGATATCCTTACTTCTTGAGGATAAGGTAAATATGCCACCTTCCAGCACCATCAGCAGCAAGGGGCAGGTCACTGTACCCATTGAAGTTCGCCACCGGCTCGGTCTCAGAGAAGGCGACCGCGTGGAGTTCATCTATGAGGATGGTCGTACAGTTCTGCGGCCTGCGCGGACGGAGAAGAATCCTTTTACCGCATATCTCGGGGCGCTACCGGCATTTTCTTCACTGGAAGAGATCAATGCCTTTTATCGTGATCTTCGTGATGACGACCCATGGGTGGTCAAGAACCCTGAAGAGGGTAAACAGTGAGAACGGCTATCGACGCCAATGTAATTTCGGCAATTTGGTCAGGGGAGCCATCGGCAGTGAGGGCTACGGCCCAGTTGGGTGAAGCAAGGATGGAGGGATCGTTGGTTATCTCCCCGGTTGTCTTTGCGGAATTATTAGCTTACCCCAGAGCCACTGAGGCCTATGTACATAGGTTTCTTGAAGCAACCGGAGTCGTCATTGACTACAAGCTGGAAGAAAGGGTCTGGGCCGAAGCTGGCCTACGCTTTGCCAGTTATGCAATTCGCCGCAGACAAGCCACGAGGGAAAGCCCGCGGCGATTGCTGGCAGATTTTCTCATCGGCGCGCACGCGCTGGTGCAGGCTGAACGTCTGTTGACACTCGACCCAACCCGTTACCGGCAGGATTTTCCGGAGTTGCGGCTGCTGTAGGAGTCTGGCCGACTATTCACTCTCCATATCGCGCATGAAGATCGCGGAGGATCTCTCCCGCAGTACTGTTTCAGCAGAAATGTTCCCATCCATGTGGTTCGAGTGGCTGCGCGCCATGAGAAGAGAGCAGCGTCATTGCGGGCCGGCCTGCGCGGGTTTTCAGGATGCGGCCGATGCGGGTCACGGGAACGCCGGCGATGGCTCGGGGCAGGCGAGTGTCGGGGGGAGCGGTAAAGAGCAGCTCGTAGTCCTCGCCGCCGTGGAGGGCCTGGTCGAGGGTTGCTGCCGGGTGGATTGGCAAAGCCGATGCATCAATCTCGGCGGCCACACTGGACTCCTCGCAGAGATGAGCCAGGTCGGTGGAGAGGCCATCGCTAAGATCGAGAGCTGCCGAGGCCACGCCACGGCGTTGCAGCCAGAGACCCTGAGCAATGCGCGGCTGAGGATAGAGGTGCGGGGCGAGCAGCGCTTCCAGCTTTTTGGGGATGCGTGGAGGGTTGGGTCCGGCGGACGAGACTATTTCAATCAAACGTGCAAGGCCGGCTGCGGCTCCGCCAAGGGCTCCGGTGACGTAGAGCAGGTCGCCCGGTTTTGCGCCGGAACGGAGCAGAGCCCGTCCACGAGCAACGGCGCCAACCAGGACAATGTCGGCAACGGTCAGGGTGGATTCGGCCAGATCTCCGCCGGCCAACGGGGTTTCGCAGGCCTCTGCCAGAGCCAGAAAACCGTCGAGAAAGCGCTGCACCCAGCTACGAGACCTGTTACGGCGGCGTTCTGCAGCAGCCATGGTGAGCGAACGCGGCAAGCCCAGAGAAAGAAAGGCAGCTACAGGCCGCGCGCCCATGGCTGCCAGATCGCTCAAGCCGCGCGCCAAAACCCGATGCCCGATGGCCTCAGGCTGATGCCAGTCAAGGCGGAAGTGACGGCCGTCAATCGACAAATCCGTCGTCACAGCCAGCTCTTCGCCGGCGCGGGGTTTCAGCAGGGCGCAGTCATCACCTATACCCAGGCGGAGGCCGCTTTTCGGGCCGAGACCAGTGGCATAGGCAGCTCGGTGGCGAATCTCCGCGAGCAGGGCAAGTTCGCCTCGTTCGCGGCCGGCTTCGGAATGGGTCTGCTTCATCCGCACCTTATGAGAATAGGTTAAACCTACGGGATTCTTACGATTGGCTCATGTCGAGGACGAATTGTGCCGATCCTGCATCCAGAAAGTCAATACTTCATGCACCAAAGTAATGCTTCCCGCATCAATTCCATTGACCGCGCAGGACGCAGTTTGTTAGCCTTAATAGGCGTTCCAGCAAGTACCCAGATTGGCGTGAGCGTTGTTATGGGGCCGGAAGGCTCTTTTATCTTGTTTTTTCTTGAGCATACGGCGAATTGCGACCTGCCGGCAATAGGGATGAAGGGCGAAGATGCTGCGCAAACGCTATTACATATTATTTGTCGCTAGAGATGAGGACGGGCGGATTCGCAAGATCCCCCTGCCGCTTCACTATGCATACGGATTTGTGGCGGCGGCGCTGGTGGGTGCATTCACCATCGTGGGATTGGCCGGCTCCTACACCCGCATGTTGCTCAAGACCGAGAGCTACAACCAGATACGCCAGGATCGCGAGGCGTTGCGCAAGAACTACAAGCAGTTGGAGCAGATAGCGCATGACCGCAACGTGCAGGTAGCCTCTCTGGGCGCCCTGGCAAATGAAGTGACCGCGCTCTACGGACTGCGGCAGAACAAACTGGCTGCTAATAAGCCGGAGGCAGCTGTTAGCGCCGCGACAGAGCTCACATCTGCCAGCCTGGGTTTGACAGATGATGTGGACACGCAGCAGGTAAAGCTCACTGTCGACCAGTTTTATATACTGCGGGCGCAGGCCATGAACGGGCGGGTTTCTCGCGCCCTGGAGAGTGGTCTCTCGCCCAGCTTTACCGGCGACTGGACGGAACTGGCCGATGCGCCATCACTTTGGCCGGTGGAGGGGCGGGTTGGATCGAGCTTCGGTCAGCGCATGGACCCATTCAACGGCGAAGGCGCTTTCCACGAGGGCATTGACCTTGAAGCGCCCTTAGGCACTCCGGTGCGCGCCGCGGGTGATGGTGAGGTAACCGTAGCAGGCATGAACGCCGGATATGGCCGCGAGATCATGATCGACCATGGCCATGATGTGCTTACTCTTTACGGGCATCTTTCCGCCATGGCGGTTGCCGTCGGCCAGCATGTGATTCGCGGCCAGGTGATAGGTTTTGTAGGCCAGTCCGGCCGCGCCACCGGCCCGCACCTGCACTATGAGGTACGCGTCCACAACGTTGCGGTCAACCCGCACAAGTATCTGCGCATCACCTACGAGCAGATCGCCTTCAGCGATCCCGGCGAGACTACTCTGCCGGCAATGTAATTACTCTCCGCAAATCAGAACAACGCCGGCTCCCATCGCGGGAGCCGATGCTGTTTTGGGGGCTGAGATGGCAGCGATGGTGCGCGTGTTGCGGAGTTACAGCGGTTCCACAATTGCTATACCTCGAAGCCACTGCCGCTGTGTGGCTTTTTCCTCAAGAAAAAGCCACCTTGCACGATGCTAGAAAAGGCACGTGAATTGTGGAACCGCTGTTGTATGCCTTTGTCGGCATTGCAGTGAAAACTAACTCCGCTTCATCTCCTGCCCACATAGCTCACATGCCAGATAGAGCGGGAGCCGTCGTCGGAGACGAAAAGCGAGCCGTCTATGGCCTCGGCGACTCCTACGGGACGGCCCCAGACAGTGTCATCGGGCAGCGTGAAGCCGGTGAGGAAGTCTTCGTACTCACCGGTGGCGTGGCCGTTCTTCATGGGCAGTCGGATGACCTCGTAGCCTCCTCGCTGGGCGCGGTTCCAGGAGCCATGCTCCGCGGCGAAGCCATCGCCTTTGTACTCATGCGGGAACTGACGGCCCTCGTAGAAAAGCATTTCCAGCGAAGCAAAGTGGGGATTCACCAGAATATCCGGCGTGATGACCTTGGCTTGTAGCTCAGGGTGCTTGCCGGGATGGCGCGGATCCTGAATGCCGCCGCCGGGACCGCCATATAAAAACCATGGCCAGCCATAGAAGCCGTCTTCCTGGACATGGGTAATGTAGTCGGGCGGGTAGTTGTTGCCCAGGCCATCGCGCTCATTGGTGGAGCACCAGAGCTCGCCGGTGATGGGGTTGATGGCCTCGCCAACGCAGTTGCGCAGACCCCAGGCGTAGACCTTGATGAACTGGCCTTCCGGGGTGAACTCCAGCACATCGGCACGATGGAACTCTTCAGGATGGGTGTCAGAGTCGTCCACATTGGAATGAGAACCAACCGAGGCCAGGAGCTTTGTGCCGTGTTTGGAGAAGACCAGGTCGCGCGTCCAGTGGCCGCCGCCGCGCAGCCTTCCGCCGCCAGGCAGATCGGCCAGGTGCTCAGCGGGGCCAGTCGCCGCCAGGTCGCCGTTTTTATAGGGAAAGCGGACGATGCCGTCGGTGTTGCCGATGTAGACCCAGGCAGGGGTAGGGCCTGCGGGGTAAAAAGCGATGCCGAAAGGTTGGTGCAGGCCTTCAGCAAAGACCGAGACCTGGGCAGCCTTGCCGTCCGGACCTACACCGCGGAAGACCTTGATTTTGCCGGTCTCGCTCTCCGCCAGAAAGAGATCGCCATTGGGAGCGGTGCGAATCAGCCGAGGGTTGTCCAAACCGGTCGCATACAGCTCCACCTTGAAGCCTTTGGGCGCGATGGGCAGCATACCGGCGGGCCGGGGAACGATCTTCGGCCCATTGTCCACGGACTCCTGCGGAGCCGGGGCGGGCAGGTCGGCCACTGTGAGATGGCGGCGGATGCCGGGAGACTCGTGTGCCGCGTCGGTGAAAGCAGCCTGGCCGGTAAGAACGGAGTGTTGATGCTGCGCCTTTGCCGGCCTGCCGTTAATCTGCACGAGAATTATGGCCAGATAGGCAAGTGCGCAAAGGAGGGCACCAGCCCTTGATGAATGAACGGGACGAATCATAGTACCTCCGCGGGGAATTCGGTCTTGTCTTGAACACGACGGGAACGGGCGGATGGTCGCGCAAACCTCCCACAGCTGGCCACCCGGATTCGTTGTTGCTACTTGGATGTACCGGGGCCGGAAAAGGAATCATCCGGGGTTTTCGGGCTCCCGGTAGGGCCGCTGAATAAGGCTGGCGATAGCGTGGCAGTAATCACCACCCGGTCGCGCTTCTGGGTAACCTCGGCGGTCCTCAGAAACTCTTTCAGGCTGTTGTTGGCGGCGTTATCGGCCAAAGGGTCAGTAAAGCCTCGGGCCAGGATCAGCAAAACGTTGAGAGCATCGGCCTGGCTGGCTGCTTTGTTGACGCTGGGAGCAATCTCTACCACTTTGACATTCAGCGCGCCTCCCAGCGACAAAGCCGGAGTAACGCTGGCAATAAACGTTGAGTCGGCCACCAGCGGCAACGAGAAGCCAAAAATGTTGATCGCTCCCTTCTCGGTGAAGGGCAACTCGATATGGCCCACGCCCCATGCCAGCGAAGGTAGCGGGAGCATTGGAACATCGTGGTAGTGCTGCCGGAGCAACGAGGATCCGGCAAAGGGCCACGCGGCGGTGGCATGCCGGTCGAGCATGGAGTGAATCTGTTCCGGCGTCGGCGTGTTGGAGACGGCCACCATGTCATAGCCGATTTGCGCAATACGCACGGTGCGCCCCTCCGACGGGATGCTGTAGACAGTGTGTCCGGCGTAGGATTCGCGACTCGTGGCGTGCTTGTCGAGCCAGGCATTGAGCTTTTTACCGGTAATCTTGCCCACCAGCACCATCGAATACGCCACCGGCCCGTTGGGGCCGTTGGGGTCCGTCATGCGGTGCAGCGCGATGGCCGCTTCGTCCAGGTCGCGCTCCGGGTCGATGCCGATGTCGTCAATGAACTGCTGGTATTCCAGAACGCGCTGGGGCGGCTTCAGGTCCTTGTGGAAGAAGGCTCGCACCGGCCGGAGGTTGACGTAGATGATGCCGTCGGACTCAGGCAGCAGCCTCGCCGCCTCAGGTGGAGCCTTGGAGCGCAGGAAGATGGCTACGGCCAGAAAAAGTAGGACCGCGGCCACTATCCAGAGTGTTCTGCGCGTGCGTCTGTTCATCTAAATTCACTCTACCATCCGTGCATGGACAACCGAGAGCCTTGGCCAATATGGCTCTATGACCGGATGATGCGCAAGCCCGGATCAACCTCTACTGCGCCGTTGTATGTTCGAGCCCCGCTGTCTAGCGGATTGAGCGCGGCGCGATGTGATGGTGCTGTTAGCCGGGCCGGTTATGGTTAAAGCCTCCCATTCCTGGATCAGAGAGGGGTTGTAACGATTGGAAAACCCGCCCAACGAACTACTACTGGACGTCAAAATCATAGACACGACTCGTCGTCTTCGTCTTCATCTTCGCATTCTCGCGAGCAGAGGTGGCGTACCATTGTGCATCGACAAAAAAGCAATATTCTCCAGGCAGCAGTGGGGCGCTTAGCGTCAGTTTGTAGACGCCAGGCACAACTTTTCTACTGGTAAAAGGGATGTTGTCCTTGAACGTGGCCCCGGATTTCAACATGCCTGCCGGCACAAATTCCGATTGACGATTGCCACCTTGTTCCACAAGATGGAGCAGGACAAATTGATCCGGTGTATTGGCGTCGTTGTCATTGGCATAGAAATAAAAGATTGCGCCGCGGTCGCTGCTCTGGACGCCGGCGTGTGCTCCGCCTAGGATCGCCGTGATCTTTATGGAACTGTTATTGAAAAGGCTCTGGCTTGTTTTTGTCTGGTATGCCGTTGATGTGAGCGGTGTCATCGTATTGGCTGTGTAAATGTACATGCCCTGAGCGTGTGGCGCGTTTGGATCGTTCGGGTCCGCTGCAACTGGAGGCGCGGCAGCCGGTGCTGGAGCGTTGGCCTTCGCCACAATCGCCGCAACAACCTTGTCGCTGGCGCCTGCGGTCTTCAGTGCGATAATCCCGTCCGCCGAGGTGTCATAGCTACCGGGCGAAGCATTGATGGTGGTAACAATCAGATCCTCTGACAGGCCGGCTTTGACCAGCTTGATGATGGAGTCATTATTAAGCACCTGCTGAGCAAAGGCTAAGGGGCAGATTGCCAGGAATACAACTACGAGAATGAATTTGCGCACGAATCTTCTCCTCACGATTTAAAACCGCCAAAACTGAAAAAGTATGGCGACAAAATTATCAATCTAAAGATTGTTTTTCGCAAGAAGTTCTTTGGCGGCGGTAAAAAAACCGCATGCGGTCTGTCGATTTGTAACCGTTTAGGCTGGTTCTTGACTGTACGCCTTGCATTTCTATACGCACCGCGTTATTATAGGGCATGATCGCCGGATTCCGGGATGCGGATACCGAAAGACTTTGGAAGACTGGCCAGTGCAAGCGTTTGCCAGCCCAACTCACCCGGCAGGCGTTGAAGAAGCTGTACATCCTGAACGCCGCGCTGAGGCTGGAAAACCTGATGGCGCCTCCCGGCAACCGGTTGGAGAGGTTGCGCGGAGACCGGGAAGGCCGGCACAGCATCCGCATCAACGACCGGTATCGCATCTGTTTTCTCTGGTGCGATGGAAATGCGCACGAAGTGGAAGTGGTGGACTATCACTGAATGATGCGCCGAGGGGGTTCATAATGCCTGCAAATGCCGCTTTGATTCATCCCGGAGAGATTTTGCTGACGGAGTTTATGGAGCCGCTGGGGCTGACGGGTTATCGTCTGGCCAAGGATTTGGCCGTGCCCGCACCTCGTGTGGGAGATATTGTGCGCGGCAAGCGGTCCATCTCCGCCGATACAGCGCTTCGGTTGGGAATTTATTTTGGACTTCCGGCGCAGTTCTGGCTGAATTTGCAGAACGAGTACGACCTGCGGCGGGCAGCAATGAGTCCGGCGCTCAAGCGGGTTGCGCCCAGGGCGGCTTGAGTTCTTCTGGCTGGGTGGGTTGGGGTGCATGGATTCCCACCTTATGTTAGTGGTTTCCCAAGTCCCATAATTGGAACCTGGGAAACCCTGTATTCGTGTTAATCCACCAAGCTAAACGTGCTTGTGCCTGAAGTTACTCGCTCACGCTCAGGCAGTAGATCTTCCAGGTATTGCCCTCGGAGGCGTCGCGCGGCTTGGGCGGCAGCATTCCATACTCGCCCTTACCGAGGTGGGCGCTCAGCATGATCTGGTATACGCGAGGCGCAATCTTTTCCGAGGAAAATCCTATGGCGTTTTTGTCCAACTCATCGTCGTCCGTGGTTGCCGTGCCGGAGGTGATGGGAAAGGCGCGCTCGTTCGATTTAACCTGAAGCCGCAGCAGACGGTAATCCTCAATGGTGCGGCCTTCCGGCACGTAGACGGCGAGCACGATGGGCAGGTGCGCGGCCGTCTGGGCCCTGGCGGCGGCGATATGGCCATTCGTATTCCTGCCCCCAAACTCCTTGATGCTCAGCCCGAACCCTCCGTACTTTGCGGTCACAGTCTCAGCCGGAATCGCCGTCCATGTGCTGCTCTTGTCCTGGTAATAGACGCCGACACCGGTGATGCCCGGAGGAAGAGCGATCGCATCAGGCACAGGCGGAGCCGGCGTGACGGGGGCGACAGGTGCAACTGGTGGCGCAGGTGGATTTGCAGGCGCCACTGGCGGCGCTGGCGGAGCGGGGGCTGTCGGCGCCGGAGTTGGAGGTGCGGGAGCGACTGCTGGAGTCGAAGGCGCAGGCGCAACAGGCGGCGTTGGCGTAGCGGGAGCTGCCGGCGTCGGAGTCGGAGCCGGAGCCGGCGCCGGAGTCGGAGCCGGAGTCGGAGTCGGAGCCGGAGTCGGAGCCGCAGGGGCGACAGGCGGCGCCGGCTGTGCTGGAGCAACAGGCGGTGCTGACGCGGCCTTCAGCACAATCGCCGAGACGACCTTGTCGCTGGCGCCTCCGGTCTTGAGAGCGATCAGCCCATCCGTGGAGACATCATAGTTGCCTGGTTGCGCGTTGATGGTGGTGACAATCAGATCGTCCGACAAGCCAGCCTTCACCAGCTTGAGGATGGCGTTGTTGTCAAGCGCCTGCTGGGCAAAGGCCAGGGGGCAGATTGCCAGGAATACGACCGCGAGAATGTTTTTGCGCACGAGTCTTCTCCTTGTGGTTAAAATCCGCAGAACTGCCAAACAATCGCAATAGAATCATCAACCTAAACCCTGCTTTTCGCAAGAAGTTTCTCTTCGCCGCCAAACAGGGCGTGAGGGCCCTCTTACCGGCCGACAACCAAAACAACAAAGCTGCCGGGAATGAGAGCCGGGCGAGGTCGTGGATTCTCCGCTGTGGGCTCGGGACGAGGGCCAAACTCGGCAGTAACCAGGTAGATGCGGTCGGCGGCCGAATCATACGCCATCGTCCGCGCGCCTCTCTGGGTGGGCAGAGACTCGATGGTGGGATAGCCGGGAGCGCCGGCATCGATCACCGATAGAACTCCCTCACCGCAGGAGGCGAAGGCCAGCTTGTGTCTAGCGTCCCATCCGGCTGCGTCGGGGCCGTTGCCAATCTCAGCAGTAGCCAGTACTTTGCCTGTTTTGGAGTCGATCACTCCCATCTTTTTGCCGTCGCATACCGGGAAGAGACGGTGGCCGGCAACATCGAAGGCCAGACCGCTTGGGCCGTCACAACCGGTCAACGGCCATTCCGCGGTGAGCTTTTTGGTTTTAGCGTCAAGGCGAACAATCACGCTCTTATCCTCGATGTTGTTGAAGACCAATCCCTTGCCATCGACGACGGCGAACTCCGGCTTGCCGGGCAGCGGGATGGTTGCAACAACCTTCCGCGTGGCGGCGTCGATTACGGTGGCATCTTTGCTGCGCCCGTTGAAGGCCCAGACGGTCTGCGTGGCCGGCTCAAAGACGATGGCGTCGGGGTTGGTTCCGGCGGGAATCGTGGCGACAGTGGCCAGCGTAGCGCGGTCGAAGACTACCACCGCGTTACCGCCGCCGTCGGAGATGTAGCCGAACTTGCCTGCAGTGTCGAGCGCTACGCCGTGCGTGCCATGCAATCCGGCAATGCTGCCGAAGAGTTTCCCTGTCTGTGTATCGAGCACATCCACGCGCGCCCCGCGTGTGATGTAAAGCCGATGGGCCGGTGGATCGGCCAGCAGGTAATCCCAGCCGCCCTCGCCGCCGACCTTCCAGCGGTCAATGACCTTGTAGGGCTTGTCTGCGGAAACCAGATTTGAGGCAGCCTGGGGCTGCTGCGCGGCAATGGGATGAACAGCAGCCAGAAGGCCGCAAAGCAAAACAGCAGCCACCAGGGGCCGGGCAACACGACCGAAAATGCTCAGATTCAGCATGGATAATCTCCTTATACGGCACGAAAAGAATACCATTCCCCGGTTGCGGTGGAATATGCCGGTAGGAAACCAAAGCCCGATCAATTAACTTCATAACCAGGGACCAAACGGCCCAGGGACATCCAATTGCGCATTGTTCTCTCGAATATCGGCACCCTTGGCGACAGCAATCCGCTCATCGCCATTGCTTTGGAACTGAAGCGGCGCGGGCACGTGCCGGTAATGGCGCTGCCGCCGGTGTATGAGTCAAGAATTCGGCCTCTGGGGCTGGAATTTCACGCTGTCCGGCCGGACATCGATCCCACCAACACCATCCTGGCAGAGATGGTCTATGACATAAAGAACGGCACCGAGCATGGGCTGAGGGATTTTCTCTTTCCCGCGTTGCGCCAAACCTACGACGACCTGCTTGATGCGGCAACCCGTCCCGAGCGCGCCGACCTGCTGCTCCTGGGCGAGCTGAACTACGCCGGGCCGCTGGTGGCCGAGGTGACGGGAATTCCCTGGGCCAGCTATGTGCTGGCGCCGCTCTCGTTCTTCTCCGCTTTTGACCCGCCGGTGCTGCCCCCATATCCGCGGCTGGCGCGAGCCGACAAGGCAGTGCCGGGCTTTGGCAGAGTCATCAAGCGGGTAGCGCGGTTTGTGAGCCGCAAGTGGCCGGAGCCAATCTACGAACTTCGCCGTGAGCTGGGATTGCCCAGGGGCGCCAATCCGCTCTTCGACGCCAAGCACTCGCCTAATCTGGTGCTGGCCCTGTTCTCCCGCGTGCTGGGCGTGGAACAAAAGGACTGGCCTGAGAACACTCTGATTACCGGCTTCTGCTACTTCGATGCCGACTTCGGCATCCAGAATCTGCCTCCTCACCTGGAAAAATTTCTCGATGAAGGTCCGCCCCCCGTGGTCTTCACGCTAGGCTCCGCGGCGGTATTGGCTGCCGGAGATTTCTACGAGCATTCTGCGCGGGCTGCCATCAAGCTGGGGATTCGCGCGGTGTTGCTGATTGGCACGGACCCGCGCAACCAGTTGAAGACCGCACTACCGGAGTCCATCTGCGTGGCCGAATATGCGCCCTACTCCAAGCTGTTTTCTCGCGCGGCGATGGTGGTGCACCAGGGCGGCGTGGGAACAACGGCGCAATGCCTGCGCGCGGGCAAGCCGATGCTCATCATGCCCTACTCGCACGACCAGCCCGACAATGCCCGTCGTATGCAGCGGCTGAAGGTGGCGCGGGTGATTCAACGCGGCAACTATACGCCGCTGCGCGTGGTGCGCCGGCTGAAGGCGATGCTGGCCGATTCCCGGCTGGCCCAGCAGGCCGGGAGCGTGGCCCAGCGACTAAGCCACGAGGACGGCGTACGCACAGCCTGCGATGCGTTGGAAGAGCTATACCGCAACAGCCAAGCAATCTGCTAACCTGCTAACTCGCTATTGGCGCGAAGCGCCGTCCGCCTGGACGGCAAGTCCCCGCACCGCAGGTCTCCAGCGCAGCACCGGCTTCCTAGCCGCCTGCACCTCATCCATTCTTCCCACGCGCGTTGAGTGCGGCGCGCTCTTCACCAGCTCCGGCGTTTCTTCAACCTCGCGGGCGATGGAGCGCATGGCCTCGATGAACAAATCCAGCTCCTCCAGCGATTCGCTCTCCGTCGGCTCAATCATCAGCGCGCCGTGAACGATCATTGGAAAACTGACCGTGTAGGGATGGAAGCCGTAGTCGATCAGCCGCTTGGCAATGTCGCCGGTCTTCACTCCTTTGGCCGCTTGCAGTTTGTCGCTGAAGACCACCTCGTGCATGGAGGCGGTCTTGTAGGGCAGTTCATAAACGTCCTGTAGCTTGGCGCGAATGTAGTTGGCGTTGAGCACGGCGTCTTCGGTGGTCTGGCGCAGGCCGTCGGGGCCGTTGGCCAGGATGTACGCCAGCGCGCGAATGAACATTCCCACGTTGCCGTAGAAGGCGCGAACCCGGCCTACCGACTGCGGCCGATCATAGTTCCAGCACTTCGCGCCGTTCTTGTCCTGGGCCAAAACCGGCACGGGCAGGAACGGCTCAAGAAACGCCTTGCAGGCCACCGGGCCAGAGCCGGGACCGCCGCCGCCGTGAGGCGTCGAAAAGGTCTTGTGCAGGTTCAGGTGCATCACGTCCACGCCAAAGTCGCCGGGCCGCGCCTTGCCTACCAGCGCGTTCATGTTGGCGCCGTCCATATACAGCAGCGCTCCTTTGGCATGAAGAATCTCGGCGATCTTCGCAATCTGGCTCTCGAAGACTCCAATCGTCGAAGGGTTGGTCAGCATCAGTGCTGCCGTCTCCGAATCAACCTGCCGGGTGAGCGCCTCCAGGTCGATGCCGCCCTCGGAGTTGGATTTCAGATTCTCCACCGTGTAGCCGCAAATGGCCGCGGTGGCCGGGTTGGTGCCGTGCGCCGAATCTGGGATCAGAATCTTGCTGCGCGGATTCCCCTGCGATTCATGCCATGCGCGGACCAGAAGAATTCCCGTAAATTCTCCATGCGCGCCGGCCGCCGGTTGCAGCGTAATCGCGTCCATGCCGGTGATTTCCGTCAGGCAGTGCTGCAGCAAATCAATCACTTCCAAAATCCCTTGCGCCAGCGAATCTGGCCGGTAAGGGTGCGCTTCAGCCAATCCCTCAATGCGCGCCACCAGCTCATTAACTCTCGGGTTGTACTTCATGGTGCAGGAGCCCAGCGGATACATTCCCAGATCGATGGCATAGTTCCACGTCGAGAGCCGCGTAAAGTGGCGGATAATCTCGATCTCGCTCAGTTCGGGGAGCTCAGCCGCTTTCTCTCGCTTTGCGGCGCCCAGCAACGCCGCGGTATCCACAGCAGGCACGTCGAGCGGAGCCAGCTTGTAGGCGCGCTTGCCGGGCGAGGACTTCTCGAAGAGCAGTGCCTCATTCTGCGTTGGGTGGGGGCGGACTTTACCGTTGATGCGTGAAACCGAAACTTCAGATGTTGCCATTCTTGCCTCGCTGCAAACTCTTTGAGCCTATTCAGACTCGTTCGAATCCTGTTGCTTCCTCGCGCCCTGAAAGCGCCATTCGTTCACATTCCACATGCCCCACGCCCAAAGATATCCAGCGAAAGGACAGGCTATCAGCAAACTAATCTCAAGATGCCAATCCATCTTTCCGTGGCAAGTAATGGCGTTCGTGAAAGTGCTCAGGACAAACATGATGCTGCCCCACCTCAGCACTCCTCTTCGCACAATATAAGATCGCTTGCCTAACCTACGCCTCTTTTCCCACTTCCTGTTTTGCCTGTCGCGCATTTTGGATCTGAAGCTTTTGAACATCAGCGCAACTCCATTCATAAATACAAACTCAACAAACTTGCTTACGCCTTCACCGGCTTTGCCGCCAGAGCTTTCGCCGCGGCGTCAATCTGCGCGCGGGGCATGATTTCGGTCGCGCACCACAGAGTGCAATTGCGCAGCTCCGGATACCAGCGGCTCAAATCGATGCCGCCGACGATCTTTGCATCAAGAAGCCGCTGGTTCCATTGCGCCGGAGACTCTTCGGTTTCGAGAACAAACTCGTTGAAGCGAGGCGCGCCGGTAAATAACTGTGTTACTCCGGGCTTGGCGGAGAGAGTCTTGGCCGCATAACTCGCCTTCGCCAGGTTATGCTCAGCCAACTCTCGGATTCCCTCTTTGCCGTAAACGCTGAGGAAGATTGTGGCCATCAGCGCGACTAATGCCTGGTTGGTGCAGATATTCGAGGTGGCCTTCTCGCGCCGTATGTGCTGTTCACGGGTGGAGAGCGTGAGGACAAAGCCGCGATAACCGGAGCTATCAACGGTTTGGCCGACGAGACGCCCAGGCATTTGGCGGACGAACTGCTCCTTGGCCGCGATGACGCCGCAGAACGGCCCGCCATAACTCAGCGCCACACCGAAGGACTGCGCCTCCATGCTGACAATATCTGCATCGACGGGCGGGCGAACGATTCCCAACGAAACTGCCTCGGCGATGGAGACGATCAGCAGTGCGTCCTTTGCGTGAGCGACTTCGGCGATGGCTGGAATATCCTCGATAACCCCGAAGAAGTTGGGGCTCTGCACAAGAACGGCCGCCGTTTCGTCCGTGACGCTGGCTGCAAGCGCGGTCAGATCGATGCGCCCGGTCTTGCGGTCGTAACCTGCGAGTGTGCTGGGCAGGCGCTGGTACTTTGTGTAAGTGCCCAGCACCTCGCGGTATTCGGGATGAACGGTCGCCGCCACCACGGCCTGATGCCGCCCGGTAGCGCGCACGGCCATCATCACCGCCTCCGCCGCTCCGGTTGAGCCGTCGTACATGCTGGCGTTGGCCACATCCATGCCGGTCAGCTCGGCAATCATCGTCTGAAATTCGAAGATAGCTTGCAGCGTGCCTTGACTTATCTCCGCCTGATATGGCGTGTAACTCGTCAGAAACTCGCCGCGCTGAATCAAAGAGTCGATGATAGCCGGGCGATAGTGGCGATAAGCTCCGGCGCCGAGGAAGCTGGCGTAGCCGGTCGAGTTCTTCGCGCCCGCCGCGCGAAAGTAGTCGATGATCTCGCTTTCGGCGTGCGCGCGCGGAACATCCAGGTCGCGATCAAGGCGGTGCTTAGCGGGGATGACAGCGAATAAATCGTCGATGGAGGCCGCGCCGATTTCGGCCAGCATCTTTTCGCGTTCAGCAGGAGATTTGGGCAAGTAGCGCATGGAAATCCAATCTTTGTTGGAGTCCGTGATAAGGGACTGGTCCCTATTTCGTCTCTTCCGCAATAAATGCCTCGTAGGCGGCGGCGGCGAGCAGGGCGTTGAACTCGGCGGGATTGGCCAGCTTGACCTTGATGATCCAGGTTTCGTGTGGCTTCTCATTGATCTTGTCAGGGGCTGACTTCAACTCCTCGTTAATCGCGGTGACCGTGCCGGTGACGGGCGAGTAGAGGTCGCTGACCGCCTTGACGCTCTCCACTGAGCCGAAGGTCGCTTTGGCGGTGACCGCATCGCCCACCTTGGGCAGGTCCACGTAGACGATGTCGCCGAGGGAGTTTTGCGCGTAGTCGGTGATACCGATGGAGCCGATGGAGCCGTCGAGTTCAATCCACTCATGCTCGCGTGTGTAACGGTAGTTTGCGGGATAAGCCATGCGATTCCGCTCCTCCAAAAAGCGAAACCCCAGTGTACGACTTGAGGGGGGCCGAAGGAAAACGGGGGTCTGATCTCAGAGATTAGGGGTCAATAACCCGCTGTTTCCATCACGCTGGACCGAATCCCGGATAGGGCGCAAGCGGAACAACCATCAGGATTTCCAGCATTCCGGCTCTCTTGATGGGCAAGCTGTCAAGGGCGGTTTGAACCTCGGCCTCGCTGGCAGCCTCCCAGAGAATGGCCGCACCGGGAATGTCGCCTCGTCGCCAGACCTGGCGCAAAAGGCCCGCTGCGTAAAGTTCTTTCACGCGCTGGGTTTCGCGAGCCGTCAGCTCCGGGGTAAAGGCTTCAGGCGGAAATGCTTCGACGCGGCGGCGGGAGAGGGATAGAAATTGCATGAAACGATTGTAGACGGAGGGAACAGGGAACAGCGGCGTTGCATTTCTGTTTTAGATATGCGGATTGCGGCTCTTTGTTTTTCAAAGTTCGACCATAACTCTCCCCGAAACGCTCAAAAATGCGATATGATCTCTTCTAATTGGCGCAATGACTTAGGAGGTCTTCCCCATGCCGAAGTTCGTTATCGAAAGAGATATTCCCGAAGCAGGCAAGATGTCGCCTGAGCAATTGAAGGCGGTATCACAGACATCGTGCGGTGTTCTGCGAGCGATGGGCCCACAGATTCAGTGGGTTCAGAGTTACGTTACGGATGAGAAAATATACTGCGTTTACATCGCCCCGGATGAAGAGGCAGTTAGGGAACATGCCCAGCGGGGCGGTTTCCCGGCCAACAGGGTCTCGCGCATTCGCTCAGTGATCGATCCCACAACGGCCGATTAGCCGCGGAGATCATCCTTCGAGTCCTCTCGGATCCCTACTTTTCAAAAAACTCTCCCCGCCCTCCATTAACCCACGGGTCATAATGCAGCGCGAAGTTGGCGCGGTTCTGCACGCTGGGGTGGTTGTAGGTCCAGAACTCGACGAAGGCGCTGGGATTGGGATCTTCCAGCCAGGCTTCGCCTAAATGGTTGAAGGCGGAGACGGCGGTTTTCTGCGGGTCGGCCACCAGGCCGTGGATGGCCTCCTGGCCGTATACGTCGGCTTCATGCTCAAAGTGGCGGCTGAAGGTGCTGGCTGCGGGTTGCAAAATGATACCGGCAACCGAGAGCGCGAAGAGCAGCACCAGAAAACCCTGGCGGCTGGCGAGCGGAGTTGATCCGTCGGTCGAGATAAGCTGCCACCGGGCGCCGTAGCGGCGCGCAAGCCAGCCGGCAAACCCCGCGCAAGCCCACAAGATAAAGAACAGTCCGGCAGTCGTGCCACCAAGCTGTTTGGGAATGTGGTTGAGGACGTAGTGGCCGCTCTCGTGGCCAAAGACGAAGAGAACCTCGTCGTCGGGGAGCCGGTCGGTGGCCGTATCCCACATCACAAAGCGCTTGGTGGCGCCGATTCCGGTGACGTAGGCGTTGAGGCCGTTGGATTTTTCGCTGGCCTTCATCAGATACATTCGCTCGGGCGAGATATTGGTTCCAGTGCGTGCAACGACTTGCTCCAGTCTGGCCACCAGGACGGAATGATTTTTTTCGAGCGGCTCAAACTTGTTGAAGATAGGATCGAACAGCGGCGAAGCAAAGATGGAAAGCACGATGAGGGGCAGCGAAACCAGCCAGATCCATATCCAATAGCGGCGCGGCGAGACGCGGACAATCCAGTTAAATAAAAGCAGAACAGGTGTGCCGAAAAGCAGCGAGAGGCCCATCCCTTTGGCCAGATCGCCAAACCAGCCGGGCCAGCCCTGGACGCTGATTCCGTAATAGCGGCTGACCGCGTGGCCGATCATATCCAGCGGCAGGTTTGCCAGTGTGCCGATGACCAGATAGACGGCGAAGAAGAGCAGTCCTTGCATCCAGTGGCGGCGCAGCAGGCGTTCCGTCCATGCTGCCAGGCCGACGGCCCAGCGAAGCGAGAGCAGCAACCAGAGAAAGGCCAGCCCCCAAAGAGAGCCTACGATCTCGAGGGTAAGGGAGATGCGGCTGAGGGCTTTAGCCTTTGCCAGCTTGTCGGGTGGCAGGTTGTAGGCCTGCGTGCTGGCGGGTTGGGCCGGGGGCGCCGTCGAAGCTGTGGAGGCCGGCGCGGGCTGAGCAGGCGCTGGCTGAGCCGGAGCAGGCTGGCCTGAGCTAAGGCGCGGGGTTAGGCTGGCGAGCAGCACGGCAAGACAAAGCGTCCACAATGTTCGGCGAATAAAAGTCATGAGTCGTTTCCTCTTGAGTAGCTTACTCTGAGACAATTCCATTGGAAGATGTTTTTTCAGGGATTTTTTAGCCTATGAGAGAGATTTATTTTGCCTTCGCAAGGCGGGCGGCCAACCGAGCCTGCCTCTTTGCTGTTTTTGCCGCATTGACATTGGCCATGCCTGTGCTAACCGGAGCACAACACAAGACTGCTCCGCCGCGGCATTCCGCGAATGAAAACCCGCCCGCGGGGCCCCCAGTGCTCCTGGACGTGATGACCACCGAGCTCAATCGCGCCTTTACGTCGCTGGGCAAGCAAGGTGACGCGAAGCAGTTGCCGCCATATTTTCTGAGCTACTCGGTGAGCGACGCATCGGTTGCGATGGTTCAGGCGCAGTATGGCGCCTTGGTTAACAGTTCGTCTCTTCAAGTGCGCGTGGCTGACGTGCAGGTAAGGATCGGCGAGCCCAAACTGGATAACACCCACGGCACTCATCGCGGCACAGCGGTAAACAGCGCCACGCTGCCTCTGGTAGATGACCGGGTGGCGCTGTCGCGTTCACTGTGGCTGGCTACCAACGCCGGATACGGAAGAGCGCTGGAGAACTACATGCGCGTGAAGACCGAAGCCGAGGTGCGCGCCAAGGAAGAAGACACCTCGCCGGATTTCAGCCAGGAGGCGCCGCAGGTCTACCTTGGCAAGTCAGCGCCCCTCGTAAAGATTGACCGTGCGGCATGGGAGCAGCGCATTTGGGCGCTCTCGCTCGTCTTTCGCGAATTTCCTCATGTGAATCAGAACATGGCAATGCTCGTGGTGCAGAATGAGACAGACTACTTTGTCTCGTCTGAAGGTTCGCGGGTTGTGACTCCGCATTTGCTGGCGCGGGTGTTAGTGCTTGGCGTAACGCGCGCCGATGATGGCATGGACCTCTTCCGCGTGCAGACCTTCGAGGCCGAGACGGCGGAGGGTTTGCCCGCGCAGGCTGAGATGGAAGCAGCGGTGCGCAAGCTGGGCAACAGCCTGGAGGCTCTGCGCAAGGCGCCTGTGACCGAGCCCTTTGACGGGCCGGCGATTCTCTCCGGACGTGCGGCGGCGGTCTTCTTCCACGAGGTGCTGGGCCACCGGCTCGAGGGCCAGCGTCAGCGCGGCGACGATGAGGGCCAGACCTTTACCAAGGAAGTGGGCAAGGCGGTGCTGCCCGCGTTCCTGTCGGTGGCCGATGATCCGACGCTGACCACCTTCGGCAAGACCTGGCTGAGCGGCAACTACCAATATGACGACGAGGGCCAGAAGGCGCAGCGTGTCTCCCTGATTGAGGACGGCGTCTTGAAAACCTTCCTCATGTCGCGGCTGCCCATTGCCAGCTTTGCCAACTCCAACGGACACGGCCGCGCGCAAGCCGGCAAGGTTCCCACCGGGCGGCAAGGCAATTTAATCGTAACTTCGACCAGGAGCGTACCCGAGGCCAAGCTGCGCAAGCAGTTGATCGAGGAAGCAAAGAAACAGGGCAAGCCCTACGGGCTTTACTTCGAGGACATATCTTCAGGATTTGCCGTGACTCAGCGCCGCTCGCCGCAGGCATTCGAAGTGATTCCGCTGATGGTTTGGCGCGTATATGTGGATGGCCGCCCGGATGAGCTGGTTCGCGGCGTAAACATTGTGGGCACGCCGCTGGCCGCCATGAAGCGCATTCTGGTTACCGGTGATAAGAGCGAGGTCTTCAACGGTGAGTGCGGCGCGGAGTCCGGCACGATTCCGGTCAGCGCGGTGGCCCCGGCCATGCTGTTCAGCGAAATGGAGACGCAAAAGCAGCCCCAAGGCACGGCACGTCCGCCGATTCTGCCGATACCCGGCGCGGATGCGGATGCACCGGCAAAAAAGGAGACGCAATGAAATCGATTCGTACTGTTGCACGATTTGCTGGAGCCAGATTTCTTGCAATTCTCCTCGGCGCAACCTGCCTGAGCGCATCCGCTCAAACGGTGCCGCAGCCCACCCGCGCCGACGCCGAAAAAGACCCTGTACTGAAGGCCATGCTCACCGAACTGGACCGCAGCATGAGCCAGTTGCAGTTGAAGGACTTTCAAAAACCGTTCTTCATCCAGTACCGCATTGAAGAAATCGACAGCTTCGAAACCAGGGCGGAGTTCGGAGCCACCAGCGGTTCCCGGCACAACCACGGGCGCGTGGCGCGTGTGACGGTGCGTGTCGGCGACTATAAAACCGACAGTTCCGGAGGCCCGGGAGATGGCGCTGTCCAAATAGAGGCTCTGGACAACGACCCAATTGCGCTGCGGTCGGCGTTGTGGATGGCGACCGATCAGGCATACAAAAGCGCTCTGGCGGCTTACGCTCAGAAACAGGCGGCGCTCAAGCAGGTGGAGACGCCACCGCAGGCCGACGACTTCAGCAAGGAGGCTCCGGTGATTTCGCTCGCCGAGCCGCTCAAGCTTGATGTGGACGAGCAAGCCTGGGAAGCCAGGGTGGCGCGGGTGAGCGGTCTCTACCGCACCGATGCCTCCGTCAAGGACAGCCAGCGCGACGTGCAGAACTCCACGGGGAACTTTTCCGCTCGTGTAACGACCACCTGGCTGGTGACGAGCGAGGGCGCAATCGTGCGCAAGTCGGCAGCCAGCGGCGAGCAATCTCTCAGTGTGGGCGCACAAGCAGCCGACGGAATGCGCCTCGAACTTACCCATTCTTCCATTGGCGTCTCGCTTAAAGACCTGGATCCGCCGGAGGTCTTCGAGAAGCATGCATTGAAGCTGATCACGTATCTCGCCGAGCTGCGCCTGGCGCCGGTGGTGGAGGAGGAGTATCACGGGCCGGTGTTGTTAAGTTCCAGCTCGGGCACTTATGCGATCTACACCCTGTTGGCCGGTGGACTCACAGCGACACGGCCCAGGCTGGGCACCGAGGCGCGCACCAACGGGCCGTTTGCCTCCAGCTACCATGCGCATGTGCTGCCGGAGTCTTTTAACGTGGTCGATGATCCAGGCCTGAAGAGCTATGACGGCAAAGGCTTGGTGGGCGCATACGACGTGGACGACGAGGGCGTTCCGGCGCTCTCTGTCAAGCTGATCAACGATGGCCGTCTGGAAAATTATCTGATCGGCCGCGAACCGGTGCGCGATTTCCCACAATCGAACGGCCACGGGCGCGCCGGGCTTGCCACGGCGCCCAAGCCTTCCATCGGCGTGCTCCAGGTAACGGCGAAGGATGGGCTGACGGAAGAGGAGCTGAACAACAAGCTGCTGGCGCTGGCCAAAGATCGCGGCCTGAAGAGTGTCTATTACGTTGCTTCTCTGGGTGGGAAGCTGACACCGCATATGCTTTATCGCGTCAGCCTGGATGGCAAGCGGGAACTGGTGCGCGGCGCGGAGATCAGCGATCTCGACCTGCGCGCGCTGCGCTCCAACGTGGAGGCGGCAGGCAAGGATCTGCGCGTCGCTAACTACTTGGGCGAGATACCCTCAACGGTATTGGCCCCGGCGCTGCTGATCGACGATGTAACCATCCGCCGCGCCAATAAGAAAAACGACAAGCTGCCCTTCTATCCGCCGCCGGAGTAGGAGGCCGGTCCTTCAAACGCGCGTCGCAGAGCAGCCCGCGCAAGCAAGCGGGTGGAATCAAGCGTGGGCAACGGAGAATTTAAATCGTTCAAGATCAGTGGAATCTCGGTGCAGCCAAGTATAACCGCGTCGCAGCCTTCGTCTTTCATCCGGTGCAGGACGCGCTGGAAGTAATTGAGCGACTCGGGTTTGAAGACGCCGTAAACAAGCTCCTCGAAGATAATGCGATTCATTGCTTCGAGTTCGTCCGCATTCGGGCGCACACAAGTCAAGCCGCGCGCGGTAAGTTTTTCCGGGTAGACTTCGCTCTCCACGAGCCAGCGGGTTCCGGTTATGCCGATGCGCCTGAAGCCGCGCTCGGCCGCGTGAGCTGCTACTACCTCGGCGATGTGCAGCCATGGCAACTTCAATCGCGATTCAATATAAGGAAACGCCTGGTGAATCGTATTGTCGGGGCAAATGAGAAAATCGGCGCCGGTCCTGGCTAGTTTATCGGCGGAGGAGAGCATGAGTTCCCCCACGCCCTGCCAGTCGCCGCGACGAATGCATTTCATATACTCGGCGAGGGAGTAAGTGTGCATCGATACTTCGGGATGATCGTGAGGCCCAAGAAGCTGCGCGCCTTCCACGCAGATCGTCCGGTAACAAAGAGACGCTCCCTCGGCGGAGCAGGCGACAATTCCGATATGACTGGGCATAGGTTGATTCTATATAGATGGCATTAGTCCAGTCTTGTCAGGAATGCCTCGCCCTCGGCGGGGTGCAGGTTGCGCGCAATTCGCTCAGCCTGCTCGCGGTCGTCGCCTTCTGGCCGTATGCGCACCCAATAGCTGTCTTCACCGGAGAACTCGGTCACGTTGGCATTGGGGTACTTGCGCTCCAGTTGCGCCTTGAGCTTGTTGGCCTTGCGACTGCTGGTGAATGCGCCAACTTGCACGCACCAGCGGCCGCCGGTGTTGATGGGCTTGGGCGTGCGGTAAACATCCACCCGGACGCGGGCAGTGCCGGCCTCGTAAACGCCTGTGGCCTTGGCCGAAGCGATAGAGAGATCAATCACCCTGCCCTCCACAAACGGGCCGCGATCGGTGACGCGCATGGCGGCGGACTGGCCCGTCTTGAGGTTGGTCACAACGATCAGCGAACCCATGGGCAGGGTGCGATGGGCAGCAGTCATTGCGCGGTCGTTGAAGACCTGGCCGTTGGCGGCCTTGGCTCCCTTGTAGGGTGCGGTATACCAGCTAGCCACGCCCTCCTCGGTCAGGATTGGCTTGTGCGTCCTGACGAATTTTTGGTCTTCCGCGCTTACCCCTCCCGGTGGCGCCGGAGTGGCCGCGATAGGCGGAGCAGCTTGCGCCGCTGGCAACGAGGCAACGCTTTGCTGATGCCCGCATCCGGACAGGATCAGCATGAACGAGACCACCAGAACAAAAGCCAGCCCGGTACTCCACCCCTGCGGAACGCGCAAGACAGGCTTTCGGCACGGTTCAATTGCGTCCGAGGTGCGATAGCACGATTTTTGAACGAATGAGTTGATCATCCGGAACAAATTCATCAACGGCGCGGGCCCCCGCTCTGCTCAAAGCGGTCGGCCAGATCGCGAAGTTTGCCGGCTACAGTGCGCAGCGCTGTAATCGATTCCTTGCGGACCTGGGGAACCACCGCGTCGTTCACGTAGGCGACGGTGTGGCGCAGTTCCATCTCGATCAGCTCAATGGCCTCTTCGATGCGGGCGCCGACGCCGCCGATGCTGGGGCCGGGAGGGGGAGGAGGGGGTGGTGGTGGCGGATAAGAACTCATGGGATGCACCTCATGCAACAAAATTCTGGTAATCCATCTCTTTCTCAGTCTCCGATGCGCGCCGCCTCGCGTCAATCGCCATCAGGCCGAAGGTGCCGCAATGGTCAATAAGCGAGCCGTGACCCCATCAGTGAAGCCGCTGGCACTTGATTGCCTTGTTGTGACTTTTCACAGAAAAAACCCGCGTCAGATTCAGTAGACTTTCAGCAAAGACGGTTCTGCGGCTGCGCCATGCTGCCGATCATCGAATCCGGCAGCAAGCGGATTTTGCAAGCAAGCACGAACGGCCTACAATTCCGTCAGCGGGGGCTTGTTTTTTTGGAGAACGGCTGGAACGATAAAATCCGTAATCAGTGTGCCGGTCAGCGGAAGCTGGGTGGAGCGCTGAGGCCGCGTCGCGCCGTCCTGCTGCTTATTGCGGGTTTGCTGCTGCCCGTGATTCCGGCGTGGGCCGGCGAGCCGGAGAGTCCCGAGCTGTCGCTGCCGGATGCTCCTCAACCACAAAGCTCCACCCCCGCCGCTGCGCCCGATCGAGCGCCCTGTCCGGCTGGAAATGTCGCAAAACCCGCGCCCCCGGCAGCCGTAACAGCGCCTGCGGGAGCCAGCGCCCAACCCGGAGCGCAACCGGCACCCTGCCCGCCACAGAAGGAGATCAACTGGTATATGCGGTTCATCAATGGGCCGCAGGTGAAGCCGATGACGCCCAGCGAGAAGTTCTGGTTGGCGGCGCGTGACGTGGAGGATCCCTTCAATGCCATCACGATTCTGGGCAGTTCGGCCATTGCGGTGGGCGCCAACGCGCACTCCGCCTACGGCCCCGGAATGGCCGGCTTCGGCCGTTATGTGGGCGTCAGCTATTCGCAGGACATCACCCTCGAATTCTTCACGACCTTCCTGATTCCGACCATCGTCCACCAGGACCCGCACTACCATCGCATGCCCGACGCTTCGGTTCCCCGCCGCATCGGCCATGCCATCACACAGGTGGTTTGGACTCTGGGCGACAACGGCAAGGGGATGGTGAACTACGCCAACATAGTAGGCTTCGCCATCGAAGACGAGATCGGCGATCTTTACGTCCCCGGCCAGCAAACCAACCTTCCCGCCAGCGCCGAGCGCTACGGTATCAGCCTGGCCTCTGCGCCCATCGAAAACTTCGTCAACGAATTCCTGCCCGACGTGGCCCGCCGCCTCCACGTCCGCGTCGTCCTCTTCCAGCGCATCATCAACCAGGTCGCCAAGACAAGCGGGCCCTGATCGCCATAAACAGGACACACCAGCCCCGTTTTCTCCCCTCCGCCTGACCGTTCGGTGTTCAATATTGACCATTCAGCGGCAATTTCTACCATTTGCTGTATCTCCTTTGGCTTGACCGGCCCCCCCGGTTACCCTAAGACTGCATTTTCAGACACTTGGCGACCCTCACCAAACCGGCGCCCAAGGGTCAAGCCGGGCATGAGTCCTGACGCCGGCGACCATTTTCTTCGAGGAGACCGCAACTTTATGGCAAAAGCAGTCAAGTACGCCGAGAAAGCCGCCGTCTACGCGGCCAAGGGCGCGTGGGTCGTTTTTGAACGGCTGAACCGCATCAGCCCCAACCCGTCCTTCACGCCAAAATGGTCCGACAAGCCCCTGCAAAAATCCTACGAAAAGGAAAAGCCGCCCCTGGGCTGGCCGCGCGCCACTGACTCGCTCTGCCCCAAGTGCGTGCCCGAGATTCGCAAGCAGATTCTCGACGGCAAACTGCCCTACGAAGTCCTGCTCAACGAGAAGGTGGGCGAGATCAAGGCGCAGATCATCGAGCGCAACGGCGAGATCTGGATGGTCAAGGACTGCCCCAAGCACGGCCGCTTTGAAGACATCATGTCGATGGATGCGGCCTTCTTCAAGCATCTCGAAGAGAACTTCCCCGGTCGCGATATCCGTTCGCACGGCGATAAATTACAGCGCGCCCATGGCACCTCGACCATGACCCATGGCCGCGGCGCGGTGCTCACCATTGACCTGACCAATCGCTGCAACATGATGTGCGACCCCTGCTTCATGGACGCCAATCAGGTGGGCTTCGTACACGAACTCAGTTGGGAAGAGATCAAGACCATGCTCGACAACGCCATCCAGGTCAAGCCCAAGCGGCAGATGAGCGTGCAGTTCTCCGGCGGCGAGCCTACGCTTTCGCCGCACTTCATCGACGCCGTCGCCTACTGCCGCAAGGTCGGCTACAACAGCGTGCAGGCCGCATCCAATGGCATCGAGTTCGCCAAGAGCAAGGAGCTCTGCCGCAAGGCCGCGCTTGCCGGCCTCCGCTATGTCTACCTCCAGTTCGACGGCATCGGCAACGCCGCCAACTCGCACCGCAAGGTGGGCAACCTCTTCGATGTCAAGCTGCAGGCCATCAACAACCTGCATGAAGCCGGCGTGGAAATCGTTCCCGTCACCACCATCATCAACGGCATCAACAACGAGCAGGTGGGCCGCATCATCCAGTTCGCCCTCGACAACCCCAAGAAGATCAGCTTCCTCAGCTTCCAGCCGGTCAGTTTTACCGGCCGCGACGAGGGCATCAGCGACGAGCGCCGTTTCGCCCAGCGCTACACCCTCTCTCACATGGCCCACGACATCAAAAATCAGATGGGCTTCGGCGAGCCGGAGCGCGATTGGTTCCCCATCAGCTTCATGAGCACCTTCTCCGACTGGGCCGACCTGATTCATGGGCCGCAAGCCGACTGGGGCCAGCTCTCCTGCGGCTGCCATCCCAACTGCGGCATCGGCATGGCTCTGATGATCGACAAGGAAACCAAGGAAGCCGCTCCCGTAACCGCCTTCCTCAATATGGACAAGGTGGCCAAGGACCTGGCCAAGGTCAACGACGCGGCCCGCGGCAAGTGGCTCTCGGTCATCGGCTTTGCGCTGGCTCTGCTGCGCAACTACGATCCCTTCCAGTCGCCCACCCACTTCAAGATCACCGACATGCTCAAGAAGATGGACAAGACCTTCAACGCCACCGGCACCAACTACGGCAGCGTCAAGGGCGACCGCACCCTCGAAGACATCAAGAAGCGCCGCCAGGACCGCTGGAACTTCCTCTTCATCGCCGGCATGTGGTTCCAGGACCTCTTCAACTACGATTTTCGGCGCACCGAGCAGTGCATCATTCCCTATGCCACGCAAGAGGGCGAGATCAGCTTCTGCGCTTACAACACAGGGATCGGATGGCGTAACATCATCGAGAAGATGCACATGACCGCCACCCTCACCAAGTGGTACGAGGAGCATGGCCGCCACGAGATCTTCGTCGGCGGCAAAAAGGTCCACATGCCCGAAGTCGGCCACGACCTCGAGTTGAAGATGGAGCACGTCAACGCCGAGGCCAACCACACGCTAGACAATCTGGGCATCGCCAAGACCGCCCGCGAAGAGCAAATCCGCGCCCGCGACGAGAAGCTGAAGCAGGATGCGGAGAACGCCCGCATGGCCAGGCTCTACCGCGAACACGTCCTCGGCGAAAAGCCCGTCGAGGGACTGGTAACTCTCGGCTCCATCGCCCCCGCTAAGTCTGCCAAGAAGGAAGAAGCCGAACTCGTCGCCGGAGACTAACCGTCCAGGTAACCGCGCCTTCGCCGCAAAAACCAAAGGCCGTCCGTAAGGACGGCCTTTATGCTTAATGCCAGGCAGTGTCCTTTTTTGGACGGGGCTCGCGATAGCCTTTCTGTTAGGTCTGGTAATTGCACTCTTTCGGCCCATCCAGGTAGATGGTCAATTGGTTTCCGTCGTGCTTTACGCGACAACACCAGTGCAGTTCGTGGGGTTTATTGGTTGGCGGAGTCAAAAGGTCTCGAAACTTGATAATGCCAACTGCATAGATAGAGATTTCCCCTTTGAAAAGGCGAGACTGCTGTTCGTGCGAACCGCAGAAATTAAGCACATCGTCCTCCTGGATTTGCGTAACATCAATTTTCTTGTCTGGCAATACCCGGACAGGAGGCACAATTTCTCTGATAGTCGTAGAGGTTGGAAAAGACACCGGAAGTTTGCCGCTATTCTCTACCAAGTACAATATCGGATCTGCGCAACCGACAATCTCGGCGATTGTGCGACCGTGATTGGTTACTCCGATGTCGTACCACTGCGTGTCCTTTACTAAATGTATCAACTCATAGGAGGTCTCCAGAAACAACCAGGGTCTTTCGATATTTACCAAGTATTGCGCGTTCAGGAGAGCTCCTTTAGCGGATCGACGAGTTTCTATTGACTGCCAACCGATTACCAAGCATGTAATTAACCCGACAATAACGAGCATCCCATCGGGATTTTCAAAGGCTGCATACCAATTTGACGAATGGTAACTGGCTTTCCCCTTATCCTGATCGCTGCTATCGTGTTTTTCTAGTGCGGATGCGACGGGGGATGGCTGGCCCTGTTTTGTGGACTGCTGTTTCTGACTGGAAGTTTTATCTGGTTGGGTGGCCAGGGTACCAGTTGTGAGAATTGCGACAATTGTCACGATCAGCAAGAGTTTCAGCATGGCGAAAATGTATCACAAATACCTCTTGCCGCGGCATGGGGGCCGGTGAGACCATTTCCAAAAATGGAGAATCAACCAACATTTTGTGGCTATTATCGCCGATTCTGCATGAGATTGGCTAAGGATGCCACACCTTGGGCGCGGGATAACATAGGCTTCGCAGGGACTATGTTTTTGTTACCTATCATAGCGGTTTACATCCATGATCGAGGCCACGAAATCGATTGGGAACTAGTGAAAACCACTCTTTGGTTTTATCTATGTGCATTTGGTGTATATGTGATTTACCACGCCATCCGAACGCCTTGGAAGTTGGATTTAGAGCGCAAAAATTATCTGCTTGAACTTCAAGCAAAGTCAATTAGCCTAACGGCTCAAGTCGCCGACCTTCAACGTGAATCTGAAATTAAGATTCCAAGATTACATCTTGACGTGTGGGAAGTTTTGATAATCCCGCATATCAACTCAGTAGAAGTATTTGTGGATGCTTCTGCAGCTAATAACACCCCAAACACTCAAACTACTGTTCGCCAATTCAATTTGGCGCTTAATGTTGCAGGCAGGCAATTTAAAGCGCAGAAAAACAAGGTTGATTTGGATGAATATCGCATCATTGATCGGCGCGACACTAAGACGATAGAACCAAGGAATTTTCGATTCACTGTACTTGATGACCTTGCAGTATCAATGAACGAAAAGAACCCAATCCTCCATGGCGTTCCTCACCGTGGATGGCTTCACTTTTCATTTATGGATGTACATGGTTGGCCGTTAAGCACCAATAAAGTTTTATCTTTCATGCCAATCCCAACAACCCCGAAAGTGAGCACTCATCCCCGCGTAACTTTTGGTGGTTATTGGATAGAAAGCAACGAAATGGGAGTGTCTATAGATTCTGTGGAAAGCGCAATCGTTTCTATTGACGACTATCTCGGCTCAGGTGCGAACGTTTTAGCTTCTGTGAATAAAACAGGCGATCACCTAATTGTTAAAGTTTAATACAAAATACTTGACAGGCCGGGTGCCCCATCCTTTGCGTATTTTGCGTAGGGTGGGAGACCACGAACCCCATGCGAGCGAAAGTGAGCGGCTGCCCCACCGCAGGTGGCCGCAGGTGCTTGCAGATTAATTCCTTTCTTCGTTGCACAATAATCCTCAGAAGCTATCCCTCCAAACATCCCGACACGTCTTTTCGCGCCGTCTGCCAGCCGGAAACCGCCGATAGAGGCCTAAACGTCGCGTAACTCCTTATTCAGGAATATTTTGCAGGGAACTTCATTGTTTTCAATATTTTGCAGCGCAACCCTTCCTGTAAACTCAAGAAAACAAGGATTTTGCGCCCAAAGTATGGGTGGGGGTGCCCGATGTTCCAGCTTTGCCGGCCTACGCAGGTGGCTATCCCAACTGACTCACCTTCACCGCCAGCTTCTCGAACTCCACGGTGCCCAGGCCCCGCGCGGCAGCCATCTCCAGGTAGGGCATCTGCGCCACGTCCAGGTTCCAATACGCCTTGGCGACATAAGCATCAATCGCCACCGGATCGGTTCCGGCAACGATCGTCTTCTTGAGCGCCACGTCTTCCGGGTTGCCGCCCGTCGGCCCGTTGCGCACGAGGATGCGGTAGCAGTCCATGATGGTAAGAGTCGGCAACATGAAACTGGCCAGATCCGCGAGGCTCTGGTGAATCTGCTGATGCAGCCGGTTGCGCTGGCCGCCCAGAATGCCGTACCAGTTCTTCATGCCCAGCGTTGCGCCGGTAAGTACATGGTGTTTGGCAATGGGCAGGTTGAAGATTTTATCGGCTTCCAAAAACGGCGTAAAGACCGGCCATGTTTTCAGCACCACGCCGCCCATATCGACTTCGCGGAAAAGCTCTGGATCGGGCAGGATGACCTCGGCGTGCTCAGCAAGAGCCGCCGCCTGGATGCCGGAGCGATGGAAGCAGCGGCGCGGTTCATTGCAACTGACGTCGGTGACGATAACCCGCTTTGCTCCGGCCTGCCAGCACTGGCGCACAACTTCGGCAACAACATCGGGATTGGTGTTGGCGGCCTGTTCCGGGGTGCGGTCCCAGGCAATGTTTGGTTTGATAACCACCACGTCGTTGCGGCTGACGAAGCGGCCGATGCCGCCCAGATTTTCTAGCGCCTTTTGAACCAGCGCGCGCGGCTCTCCGTTTTGTGCACTTGGGGTCCCCACGGACTCGGGGTCCCCGGCGAGCGATTTTTGCTTGTCGGGGTGAAGGGACGGGTCCTTGTCCGTGGGGTAGTAAACGACCGTCAGATGCGGCCATTGCTCATTAGCCGCAATGCGATGATCGCGCCGATCCGCTTCAGCCAGCGCCGGAGTTGGGTGGAAGCTGTGTTCGCTGAGCCACGCGGCCGCGCCCGCAACGCCCGCCGCTGCTCCGCCGAGACCAAGCAGTTGCAGCATCGCTTCGCGCCGCGTCATGCCTTGTGCGCCACTCGCTGTCTCATCCGGCTTTTTTTTATTTTCCCCAGCCATAATGTTTCTCCCGCTCAAACTTCCATGAGATGAATGCGTTTCGGATCGTTCGTCCCCAATCTGTGAGCCTGGTCGGCAGCCGTGGCAATGTAATGCGGCGGGCGTCCCGCTTCTTCCAGCGTCGGCACGCCTGCCTCGGCGCGCTTGCGCGCGATCATCTGCCAGGCAATCTGATCGACAGCCACGCAATCCTCTCCCACGATGAGCGCGTTGGGATACCAGATATGCTCGGGATGAAAGGCGGGCCCGCCTTCATATATAGAAGAAAACGCGTCGCCGATAATCAGCCGCACCTTTGCCCGGATGGTCGGAAAACAATTCAGATCGGCAATTGCAGGATTGCAGTTGTTTTCGTGCAGATCCTGCGGACGGTCGATCACGCCGTACATATTCTTCATGGCAAAGGTAACGCCCGCCATGGTGTGATCTTTGAGAATAGGCAGATTGATCACCATGCCGCACTCGCGGGTGAGAATTTTAGAGAGCTTCATGCGCACCGTGCCCCAGGATTCATACTGATCCTCGTAACCGGATACGTCGTTGCCAAAGCAGCGAAAATTGCTGGGGTCGGTGTTGATGGCGAGGCCGCACGCCCGAAGATCGCGGGCGCCGCGGTCCCACATCAAAATGTTGCCCGGCTTCACTCCCGCCTGCTGAAGTCGCACGGCCACAGCCTTGGCCAGAACTCCGTGGGTCGAGATTCCTCCGCCCCCAAGGCCGTTCACCTTGAGTCCGATGACCTTGTCCTGCGGCACCAGGCTCTTCCAGGCCTTCAGCGCATCGGTATCTCCGGTATAGGCGGTGATCGCGCGGTCGAGCAGATCGAAGACGCGCTTTACATCCGGTTTTCCATCAGCGCCGTGCAGTGCGGCGTCGCGTGCTACCACCACTTTTGATTTGCCTGCGGATTGATCGAGCGCAGCAGCCAGCCCCAGCCTGCTCTTTGTACCCAGCACCACGGCTCCCGTCGCTGCGGTCTTCAAAAAATCCCTGCGGCTCTTCATGGCAATCCTCGCTTCGTTACGTGACCAGCTCTGCGGTCAGATTATGCGCCAAATCTCGAAATACTTTCTTCGGTCGATCTAAATCTCCATCAAATGAATGTGCCGCGGATCGTCGGTGCCCAAGTTGTGAGCTGCATCCGCGGCGGTGGCGATGTAGCGCGGCGGACGCCCGGCTGCTTCCAGCGTTTTCATCCCCGCCTCGGCGCGCTTGCGCTCGATTATCTGCCAGGCGATTTGATCGACGGCCACGCGGTCCTCGCCAACGATGAGCGCGTTTGGATACCAGAGGCGCTCCGGGTGGAAGCCAGGCCCGCCGTCATAAACGGAGGAGAGTGCATCGCCAATGGTGAAGCGCACCTTCTCACGGACCGCCGGAATGCAGTTCAGGTCGGCGATGCCGGGATTGCAGCCACCACCGTGCAGTTGAAAGGGCCAGTGGACAACTCCGTACATGTTCTTCATGGCGAAGGTCACTCCCGACATCGAGTGGTCTTTGAGGATGGGTAGGCCGATCACCATCGAGCACTCACGCGTGAGGATCTTCGACAGGCGGATGTTTACCGAGCCCCAGCGGACCGATTCGTCCTCGTATCCCGCGTGGTCGGTGCCGAAGCAGCGAATGCGGCTCGGGTCTGTGTTGATGGAGAGACCGCAGACTTCGAGATCTTCGCGATTGCGGTCCCAGATGACGATGTTGCCGGCCTTGATGCCGGCGTGCTGCAGCCGTTCCACCACAGCCAGGATCAGCGCGTAGTGCGTGCAGATGCCCTTGCCGCCAAGGCCGTTGGTCTTGAGACCTATGACCTTGTCCGGACCGAGATCCTTGCCGAGGATGAGCTTCCAGGCTTCGACGGAATTGCTCTGTCCGGTCCACGATGTGACGGCGCGATCAAGCAGGGCCATTACGCGATTCTGGTCGAGCTGGCCGGGACTGGAGTACACATTGGGATCGCGCGCCACAACGACGCGCGACTTGTCGGCAGTGGCGTGCGGCTCGGGCGCAGCAGCCAGCCCCAGCCTGCTCTGCGTCCCCAGCAGCAGGGCTCCCGTCGCGGCTTCCTTCAGAAACTGTCTGCGATTCTTCATCGAGTTCCTCGCTCCTTCGTCGCGGCCTGCGTGCGGCCGCTTGGGTTACAGTTTCGCTTCCACGCTGCGCGCCAGCGCCAGCAGCGCCTGCGGTGTGTCAGGCGTGGACTCATAGGCAACAATGCGCACCAGCGAAGTTCCTTTACGGAAGATGATGCTCTGCGCATATGCGAAGCCTGCATCGCCCAGTTGGATCGGCTTAGCGTCTTTGGTCCCGGTTTCCAGAATCTTGCGAGCCCCGTCCGCGCTGCCCATGGTGTGCACGTCGACAGTCGCCTCTAGCTGGCCCTGATATTTGTAATCGGAAGTCGCTGTGGTGACAACGCCGGCTGAAATGTACTGCTCCGCGTCGCCGTCAATGTACAGGTAGAGGTCTTTAGCCGCAAAGACTCGCGTCTCGCTGGTCTTTTCCCAGCCCGCGACTACGCCCGACTTGGGGAACGGATCCGACCCCTTCTTCTTGCATCCTGTTCCAGCAAATGTGGCAACAATCACAAGCGCCGCAACGACCCACTTCAAATTTGATATGAATTTCACGGCCCATTCTCCTTCATTTTCGGTTGAGCAAAATCTGGCTGCTTGGCGAGCGGCTTTCGCCGATGCTGGTGACATAAACCGCGGGGTGCTCCTGCAGCGGGCAGGCGTACTCGCACGCGCCGCAGCCCACGCAGCGGCTGGGATCGACGCGCGGCTGCTTCACCGTCTTGGTGTTGCCGGCTGAGTCGATAACCTGCGCCTCCTGCACATAAATCGCTTTGGGCGAAACCGGGCACCACTCCTCGCAAACGATGCAGTCGATGGCCATGGCCCAAGGCAAACAGCGGCCGCGGTCGTAGAACGCCGTCCCCAGGCGAATCGGCTGGCTCTGCTGGCCCACGCCAACCACCCAGCCTTTATCCTTTGGCGTAATCTGCCAGATGGCGCCGGTGGGGCAAACCTCCGAGCATAGCACGCAACTGGGCTCGCAGTAGCCGATGCGCGGCACCAGCGTCGGCGTCCACAATCCTTCCAGACCGGCCTGGTCGAGTGTGGGATGCAGCGCAGTGTTGGGGCAGACCTTCATGCACTCGCCGCAGCGAATGCAGCGGGAGAGAAAATCGGTCTCGTCCAGCGAGCCCGGAGGCCTTAACAATCTCTCGTTGCGGCTCTTGCCCAGCCCCGTGTTGGCGCGCATCAGCGGAACAATTGCCACGCCCGCCGCGAGTCCGGTAATTGTCCTGCGCCGGCCCAGGTCGGGCGAGGCAATCTCTTTCTCCTTGCGGAAGAATTTGAATTGAAGGCCGTCGTGCGGGCAAACACCCACACAATTCATGCACATCAGGCACTCGGCCTTGTGCCACGGAACTCCGCCGATAGGGTCGTCGCCGCCCTGGCAGTGGAGCAGGCAGCGGTTGCAGTTGTCGCAGTGAGACTCGTCCTTGTGCAGTCCCAGCACGCTCCAGCGCGAAACTGCGCCCAGCAGCGCGCCCAGCGGACAGATTGCCCTGCACCACAGCCGCGTCACGCGCAAACTGACCGCCAGAATGGCAATGAACAGAATCCCCAGCACCAGCCCTTGCGCGTAATGCGGCTGGCGGAGATCGAGCACCAGGTAGTGCAGAACCGTATGCAGCGTTTCTCCGGTCGCTTTGATCGCCGCCACGTGGCTGTGCTCCAGCGGCGTAAACAATGCACGCGCGGCGGCGTTGATGGCCGGCAGAATCGAAAGCCCGAAGGACCGGACCAGCAAACTGAAGGGATCCAACCAGCCGATTGCCGCCGAGCCGAAAAGCGCGGCCACCAACCCGGCAATCAGCACAACATATTTAACGGTCTGCCATCGCTTATATCTGTTGGCCTCAATGCGCTGCTTGCCGCGCTTCGACTCCGATGGCATATTGCCCACAAAGTGTTGCAGCGTGCCCATGGGGCAGATCCATCCGCAAAAAAAGCGGCCCAGAAAAAGCGTGGGCAGCAGGATGATCAGGCTCCAGATTAAGCCGCGATAAAGTGCATGGCCGGCCAGCACATTCACCAGCGCCACCAGCGGATCCCACTCGAAGTAGAGGCGTACCGGCGCGCTCAGGTGAATCTCCTTCGTGCCGCTGGGAAAGAGGCTGATCGATGTGGAGAGCAGTAGGAAAAAAAAGAGCAGCAGGAAAAACACCTGCGAAATCCTGCGCAACCGCGGCAATCTGGACTGATTCACTTGTCTCCTCCGCGCGCCGGGGAGTTTTGACCTGCTTGATTCATGATTGATGCCCAGACAACCCCCAGACTGTGATCTGCATCACCGATTGGCGGTTCCAGACGGCTGGTGTCGATCTCTCCTAAATGGAACATTATTCACTATCTAGGTGTCTAATCAGATATGATTGTATGCTTTTGACGCTTTTTTTCAAATTACATAGGATGTAACGCGAGGATGTCTTGTGAATGTTGATCCGATTGCAGTGGAGATCGTAGCTACCGACGAATCTGCTTCCTGTGGAGGTATTGGCTTCCCCGCAGGAATTCGATTTCTTGGTTTGTTGCTTCTTCTGTTACTGACTGCGTGTCCTGCGTCCGCAATCAAGGTGCCCCGTGGCATGGATCGTTGTCCTACGCTGGATGCGTGCCTGACATTGCTCAACAACGTCAATCCAACAAACGATGTCTGGGACATAGATAGCGGGAATATTCTGGCCCGCAACCTGAGCCGCTTCGGTGATTCGGCAAAGTATGAATTGTTAAAGCGTTCCGTTGGCTCTGACCCCGCTTGGCGCAGTACCGCCGCGGGAATTCTGGGCGAATGGAAAGCATGGCAACCATCGGATGTACCCGCACTGCTAGAGATACTGCATACGAATGAAGGAGAGTGGGCAGCCGGACCACTTGCCAAAATCGCAACTCCTGAAGCGCTTCAGGCCATGGTCGAACATCTACCCCATGAGCGGATGGATTACGCGAGTACTTTTCTAACGAACCTCGGTGCGAAGGCTGTTCCCTATCTCTTTCCTCTGCTGCAAGACGACGAAAAGTATAAGTCTGCTGATCGTGTAATTGCCACCATGCGTCCCACTCCGATTTCCTTCGCGGCAGGTTGGGTAACCATTGCTCTTGATCCTGAGAAGAACGTGAAGGAACGTCTGGCAGCGTTGCGAGGCATTGCAGCGCTTGGTCAAGCGGCAACATCTACCGGAGCAAGCCTTCACGCGCTGCAGAACGACTCCAATGCTTTACTTGTGAAACAGGTTCACCTCACGCTGAGGGCAATTCAAGATCCTATCGTAGTGAGCGAACTCGCAAAAGCGTGTCAGCCGAAAGCAGAGCAATTTGACATGCTGGCGCTCGATTCTGATTTGTGCCTGAGAGAGATTGCCGAATATGATTTAACAGCGCGGGATAGCGGCAGCTTACTCCTGCCGTTTCTGTCATCGAAAAACGGAGCTGAACGGGCTTATGGCATCGCGACGCTGGGCTTGATCGGCTACGTTCCTGCAACTCCACAGATTGAGGAGGCGCTGAATTCGCCGGATTGGCGCATTACGCATGCCGCGGTTTGGAGCCTTGGGTGGCTTGGAGACAAGAATGCCCTGCCCCAGCTTGACAAGATTGCGTCAAATCACTGGCTTCCGGAGTTGAGAAACAATGCGGCGAAGGTGTCTGTGGCTCTTCGTTCGCCGAATGGGCGCGTTGAACATTCTCCCTGGAAACTTCCGACTGGAAATTATTCCAATGATCCTTTCATGATTGTCAGCGATGGAATTGGCTATGAAACACGCCCGTGTAAAGAAAACCAGTGGAAGTGGAATCAGGAAACATTCAAGCTGAGCATGATTCATGAAGATCGCGCGAGTTCTCTGCGCTTCAGAAACGGCAATATGTGGGGTGAACTCGTCGGAACAAATCATGGCGAATGGGGTGGAGAGCTCGCCTGGTTGCCATATCAAGGGCAGGCTCAAACATTGCTCAGAGACAACGTAGTCGATATGAAATATGGCTCTGACGGTGCGATTGTCCTGTTCGGACTGGCGCACATGAGCTTCAATTATGGATATGTGCTTAAGGTCAGCCGCAACTCTGACGGGACGTGGGATGAAAGCGAAGTTGCGCGCTTGCCGGGCGAGCCAAACGCATGGACCGACTTTGCGCCCGATCTGTTTGCAATTCGCGTTCATGGTAGGGTTGTGATTGTCTCTACCCAAGATGGAATTATCGGTCTGGCGACCTGTTCTTCATGGTAATTTGCAGATAATTACCTTCAACCGGCGCACACTGGCAGAATGAACAAAAGTGGGCAAAGCACGCGGTCAATTTGTCAGGGATGTGCCTGGTCCGTACCCCTGAGGGGGTACCCCCACCCCCCTCCCCCCGGGGGTACGATTCTCCGTTTCTTCGCCCAATATTTTGCAGATTATTTCGTAAAACTATGAATATTGATCACAGGTGATTGATCAGCGAGGCAATGCATGCCGCGCCAAAGCCGTTGTCGATGTTGACCACGGAAACGTTGGGCGAGCAGGTGTTCAACATTCCCAGCAGCGCGGCAATGCCGCCAAACGAGGCTCCATAACCCACGCTCGTTGGCACGGCCACCACCGGCGCATTCACCAGTCCGCCGACCACGGTGGGCAGCGCGCCTTCCATGCCGGCGCAAACAATCAGCACGCGCGCGGCCTGCAAACCACTCTTTTGCGCCAGCAGGCGATGAATTCCCGCCACGCCGACGTCGGCAATGAGCTCGACGGTGTTTCCCATCAACCGCGCGGTCACCACGGCCTCTTCGGCCACCGGCAGATCGCTGGTGCCGGCGCAGACCACGGCGATGCTTCCCTTGCCGGGAGTGGTTTCGGCTTGCGTCAGCGTAATGGCGCGGGCCGTCTCGTGAAACTCGGCGCGTGGCTCGACGGCGTGAACGGCATCAAACATTTCACGCGTCACACGCGTGGCCAGCACATTGCCTCCGGCTTTGGACATGCGGGCAAAGATGGTAGCTACCTGCGCGGCGGTTTTTCCTGAGGCAAAGATGACCTCCGGCATTCCGGTGCGCAGCGCGCGATGGTGGTCAAGCTTGGCAAAGCCAATGTCCTCGAAGGGCAGATCCTTCAGGCGATCAACGGCGTCGTTGACCGTCATACGGCCTTCGCGGACTTCGTTGAGCAGCGTTTCTATGCGTGCGCGATCCATCTCAGACCTTCCGGAAAAGTAAGTTAAGTTGATGCAGTTCCTAAAGAAATCGCCTGTTACAAAGCTCAATTACTTGGGCGCTTCGCCCTGGTTGCATTTCAGCGATTCCTTTCGCGTCCAGTCAGTCACTGTCACCGCGATGCCTTGCATGCAGTAGGTGACTCCGTCAAACGGCACGCCTGTGAACTCGATGCCGTCGCCAACATTCGGTCGTGGGTCCTTGACCAGCAGGTTATAGAGCTTTCCGCTTTTCACATCCTTCAGCACCAGGCATCGCATTTCGACGCCTGCTTCCACGCATCCTTCCGCTCGCACCTGTTTAGGTTCAGGAGCGGGGCCTGCGCCGGACGCTGCTGCAACTCCAGCAAGTATCAATGCCGCTACTGCCAACAGAACTCGTTTCATGCTCATTCTCCTTTGTGGATTTTTGCGTATGCTTGCATGGCTTCCTCCATTACCTGCTTGAGAGGAACTGAATTATCCGCGGCTATCTTGCGGCAATCCTCATACTCCGGCGCGGCGTTAGCAATCTTTCCGGAGTTAAAGCGGGCAATCTTGATGCGCACTTTACCCAAACTTGTCTTGACTTCAACAAACTCGCGCGCCAGTGCAACTTTGTTCTCCAGCCTCCAGCGCAAGCCGATTGTAGTGGTCTCGCGGAAGATCAGCTCCTGCAGCGCAGGAACCAGATCGGGACGGCAAAGCACGGTCATCTGCACGCCCGCGCGCCCTTTCTTCATCTGCACCGTAGCGCGATAAACGTCCCATGCGCCAGAGGCCAGCAATAACTCGCTGACATAACTCAATAACTGTGGATTGCAATCGTCGATAATTGTCTCGATCACCGCAATCGATTCAGCAGCAATCGCGGCGGCCTCTTCTTCGCCCACCAGCAATCGCAGCAGGTTGGGTTGCCCCGGCGTCTCGCGCCCGCCCGCGCCGTAGCCAGTTTTCAGGATGCGCATCGCCGGCAGCGCTGCATACCGCACATCGAGCATCCGCAACAGTGCCGCGCCAGTCGGTGTCACGCGCTCCATTGGCTCGCCAGCTGCGTAGACCGGAGCATCGCCCAGCAAAGCTAGCGTAGCCGGTGCGGGAACAGGAAGCGTGCCGTGCTGACAAACGACAGTTCCGCTGCCTACATTGAGCGGCGAGCAGAGCCAGCGGGCAACACCCAGCTCTTGGCCCAGCGCCTCTGCGCCCGCGGCGGCGCAGACGATATCGACAATGGTGTCCACCGCGCCCACCTCGTGGAAATGCACCTTTTCGACGGGGATGGAATGAATGGCGGCTTCAGCCTCGCCTAGTAATTGGAAGGCGCGAATCGAGCGTTGTTTCACCGCGTCCGCGAGCGACGTGGAGCGAATGATATCGACAATCGCCGATAAGGAGCGGTGATGGGTATGGTGCTGGTGCTTTTCGTGGGTATGAGCATGTCCCGGATGGTCGTTGTGAACATGTGCCTGTTCAACCGCCGGAGTATCGGACGTAATTACGTCTACCTTGATTGCGGAAATTCCGCCGCGGTTCACCTTGCGCATCTCCAGGCGCGCGCCCACATTCAGCGCAGCCGTCGCCTCCTCAAGGCAGGCGAAGGGAACGCCCGCATCCACCAGGGCGCCCAGCAGCATGTCGCCGCTAATGCCGGAAAAGCAATCCAGATAACCAGTACGCATCGCAAGTTGATTCTAAACCGTCAGCTATGCACCGCGCTTCGCCAGCGCTTCCACCGGCAAAATCGCACTCCCCAGAATTTCATTCATCGACCCTGAGCGAAAACCTGCGCAATCGAGCGTGACATATTGAAAGCCGGCCAGCTTAAGAGCGGCAGTAATGGCATCCAGCATCTCCATCTTGAGGGCGCGCGGCATCTCGGCGCGAGCCAGCTCCACGCGGGCCAGCTCGCCGTGATGACGAACGCGCAATTCGAGAAAGCCCAACTGCCGCAGGCTCTCCTCCGCTTTCTCCACCTGTTCGAGAACCTCGCGGGTCACGGTGCGCCCATACTCAACGCGTGAGGAGAGGCAGGGAGCAGCCGGACGATCCCACAGCGTGTAGCCGGCAGCTCGAGCGAGAGCGCGAATTTCTTTTTTAGTCAACCCTACCTCAGCCAGCGGCGCCAACACGGCGTGTTCCTCGGCCGCACGTTGTCCCGGACGATAATCCCTGGTGTCATCGGCGTTCATGCCATAGGCGATGTTCTTGAATCCCAGCCTGGGCCCCAGTTCCTCCATTGTCTGAAAGAGTTCGTCCTTGCAATGAAAGCATCGCTGTGCGTCGTTGCGTTGATACTCTGGCCGGCTCAACTCTTCGGTTGCGATGATGTGCAGCGGAATCCCCTGCGCGCGCGCAAAGTCGCAAGCCTGCTCGAAGTCGCGGCGGGCCAGGCTGGGAGAGTCGGCCAAGACGGCGATCATGCCATTGCCGAGAACACGATGCGCCGTGGCCGCCAGAAACGCGGAGTCAACGCCACCGGAGTAAGCCACCATCAGGCTGCCTGACTGTCGCAGACGCTCTTCCAGTGCGCGCAGCTTCAGCACCGCCGTATCGCCGCTGCCGGACGTGTTCTGTACGTTTCTATTCTGCTGTAACTTATTTTGCGCACGCGCCTTCATAAACCGATTATACGCTGCTGATGGTTTGAGGGATGAAGGCGCCCGGAGCAGTCCCACAGATTTAGCTTTATGCAGTTGGCGTATTCACTGCCCTTCGGCTGGCGGCGTGGGCGGGCGCAACTGAAACAACAGGCTTTCTGGCGATGGGCATCTGGCCATAAAGCACTTCATGCCAGCGCGCCGCAATTCGAGGCTCTGAAAACGGTTTGGATACGCCCCGCGCCGCTTTCCCAAGTTTTTGACGCAACACCGGATCTTCGCCAAGTTCTACTATTGCGCTGGCTAGAGCATCTACTCGCTCGGCCGGTATGAGCAGCCCATTTACTCCGTTCCGTATCACTTCGCGCGGGCCGTTCGGACAATCGAAGCTGATGCAAGGCGCGCCACAGGTCATTGCCTCGATAAGCACAAAGGGCAAACCCTCGAAGCGTGAGCTGAGAACAAAGATTCCGCATGCCGAGTACAAAGAATACGGGTTGTCTGAAAACGGCGCAAAAGTGACGCTACTCTCGATTCCGAGGCTGCTTGCCAGCCGCACTAGCTGCTCGTGCAATTGCCCGTCGCCCACGACGCGCAGCGACCAGTTGGGCAGCTTCGGGCTGGCAACCGACCACGCTGCAAGCAGCAGATCAAATCCCTTCTCATTCGATAGTCTTCCCATGGCCAGAACTTCCTTGCGTCGAATCGCGCCGTTGGGACCTGGCGATAGCACGATGTTGGGAATGCGAGAAACCGTTCCCGCCGGAGCATAGAGCGCCGCATACAGATCCTGATCGCTCTTGGTCAGCGTGATTATCCGCGACGCCAGCAGGGACGCGATCATTCTGGCCAGTCTGCCGCGCGGCCTGGTGACGCTGTTGGATACTGGGAAATGCTCCCATACAGCCAACTTGACGCCGGGGACAAATGTAGCCAGCAAGGCGACAATTAGTCGGTTCGCCCCAGTGCACACGATCCACTCGGGACGCAACTGGAAGACATGTTTGGCGAAAGCGCACGCCAGCCATGGATAGTCCAGAAAGCATGGCCATGGCTTTTTGAGATCATAACTAACACTGACTCTGCTTTCCAGGGGAAAACCCGGCGTTTTTCCCAGACCATACATCGACCAGATTGATATCGACTCGCCACGAACGGAAAGTGCGTTGGCAAGACTGACTTGTGCGCGCTCCGAGCCTGCGCGCGCCGTAACATTGTGTATGATAAAGCAGATCTTCATCAGGGCCCCGGGCATTGCCCTGTCGCGCGCATTGTTAGAGCGCCCTAACGTCAGGATTGGAATCCCGGCGTTCGCAATGCCATCTTCAGGCGGAGACGGAGAAGGAAATACCGCGCTTGCCATGGCGAAACCAAAGCTGATAGTGCCAGGAGGCAATAGCACAACACCCGGCTATGGGATTGAAGCCCCCTGTGAACGCATTTCATGGCAAGTCGAAAGACACCGTTCTCCACCCTGCTGGACCTGACTGCACGCTCATAGCCTTCCCTGCTGAAGCTGTCTTGACCATTTCTCATTCTTTCGCGATATAAGTGTGTAATGTAGTAATGCGCCTTCCGCTGTTCCAGACGCGAAGAGATATTGCCGGGTCGCGTTCGAATCAGCATTAAAGATTCAGGGAGATTCGATATGCAATATCCAGCGGTGATGGCGCGAAGCAGAAAATCATAGTCCTCCGCAACAGAAATCTCCCTATATCCGGATAGCGTGTCATATACTTGGCGTCTCGCAAGCCAGATATGGCTGCACGGGGGAGCAAGCAACATGGTCTTGGTGACAGATTCCTGAGTTATCGGCTTCAAGGAGACGCTCAACCCGGGAATTGGTTGCCCGAGCTCATCGATTGCCGAGGTTGAGCAGCCAACAAGAGCAATATCTGGATTATCTTCAAGAAACTGGAGTTGCTTCTCTAACCGTGTTGGCAACGCGATATCATCGCCATCCATCCTCGCAATGTATAGAGCGTGACAGAATCCGAGTCCATGATTGAGAGCATGCCAAAGACCCTGATTCTTTGCTGACCGGACGATTACAATGCGCGAGTCGCAGGAGGCCATCTGCTCAACAATCCGCAACGTACCGTCTGTAGATCCGTCGTCAACTACTACTATCTCGATATCGGTAACGGTTTGCGCCCGGATGCTGGTTAGTGCTTCAACAACATAAGATTCTACGTTGTAAACCGCCATTAACACGCTAATTCTGTCCATGCCCATCCTTTCCGAGATATGCAGCATTCGTGTTTTCTCCGAACGTGCAGGCTTCATCGCGTGAAGTTCCGCGCAACGCTGCCAGAAGTCCAAGCGCGGCAAAGAAATATGGCATGGACGTGCTCACCAGGGAGAACCCGTTGATCGCCACGGGGAGAATGAGAAAATAGATTGATAAAGGACACTTTCGCGAAAGTATCCACACGTAAACGATTAATAACAAAGAACCGCCAATGCCCAGTTCAAGCACCAGTGTTGCAATAATGTTATGTGCAAAGATTCCAGCAAGATTAAATAAGTTACCTGCGCCGATCCCGAATAGCCTTTGCACTACATCTGCCCTGTGGTATGTATCAGTCATGAGCGACAGAATAAAGAACTTAGATGATAGACTGCCATCTATGTCGTGTATTGCCTCTGATCCCTGCGTGGTGAAGTTAATGAATAACCGAATGATGACCAACGCTTGCGCCGAAAGCAGTCCAAATAACGTCCATGCACGCCAGCGCCAGAGTTTGTACACTACAAGTTGGCAAATTCCTGCAGCTATCGATGCCCTGGATAAAGTAGCGAACAAAAGCAGGTATGCCAGCATCCATTTCTTTCGTCCTATTTGTTTTCTGAAAGCAAACATAACCGCCAGCAGGCAAAGAATTTCGATGCCGGCAAAGTTAGAGTCAAAGAAAAAGAGACTGGCTTTGTAGAGATAGAAACTGTCAGTAACATCCGTTTCATCGGTTGCTGGCATATAGGGTGAGAAGATAAATCGAGTAACACACTCGATCGCTAGAAACATGAGAATCCAATGAATAATGCGAGGCATAATGCTTCTGAGACGCGATGGCGGATACGATCTAGCTAGAAGCAGTATGGTCGGCGCAATCGACAAAGAAGTTAGAAATAGAAAAGGCGTCAGATAATTCTTATCCAAAGCAGAGCTGTGCAGGAGGCCGATCGCCTGCGAAACAGCGATCACAAATATAAGAATGAGAGTGGCGCATACGTCGATTTCGAGACGGACCAGGTAACAACACAGTGCAACTGTACACAACACGAGTAGAAATATTTGCGATAGGTTGATATGGATGAGAACCGGAACGAAGGAAAAAACCAAAATTGTGTGCAAGGAAAATAACCTGACTGACGCCGACAGGAAGCCGGGTAATTCGAGGGTTTGTTGCCGTAGCGTCAAGCCAATAGAATTAGAAGCCATTGCAAAGCCTCAATCCTCGTGGTTTTACGCAGTAGAACGATATGTCTAACGCTAGAGCAAAAGCATGTCTCAATGCCGCTGCATAAGCTGTATATACGCCATTCTGCGATGGCTTGCTGCCGTTATCTAATTCATTACTTAGATAACTAAGATTCATGCCGCCTCACCCCCGCTCATAATCAATGGGTCCATGGCCAAATATCTGCAGCGGGCGCGCACAAAGATGATCAGTGCGGAAGGCAGGCCTATACCTGCCGAGACTGCCAGATAGCCGAGCGTAACGCCGCAGTTACCCCATCGAGGCGCTGCGCACAAAGCCATCAGCAGGGTGAGCGAAGCCACCGCCAGCGATTGCCAAAGAAATGGCTCTCGCTTGAAGGAACGCAACAATGTTGCCATGCTCTGCACTACACAGCTGGCGCCAGCAGCAAGCACAAGCATCGCAAACAGTCGCGGCGATACCATGCGCGCCGACAACTGGGGAGCGACAATGCTCAACAACATTGCTGCCGCATCCGCGGCCAGCGCAATCATGGCGAAGACTGCCATAGACTGGCCCAGCGTACGCAGAAACAGCCGGTCAAGCCCGTGAAACTCGCGCTGTGCAATCAATCGGCCGAAAGGCGTAGCCTTTGTCGTGATCCAGGGAAGCACCAGGCCCGTCATGTAGCCGGTAATTGAAAGCGACATGCCCATCTGTCCGGCTTCGACGGGCCCGCGTAGCGCAAAAAGAATGGGTATGAAGACCTGAATCGTGAAGTAGGAGCACATCCAGCTAATCGCAATGCGCCATTGGAAGGGCCATACTTCGCGGCTCCAGCAAATGGAGGCGCCCAGGATTTGATGACCGAGCAGCCCCGTCAGCAGACGGCGGCGCGTGGCAAGAAAGAATAGGCCGGTTCCAACCTGACCCAAAATCACCAGCGCCGGCGAATAAAGTCCATGATGCAGGAGCATGGCGGTCCACGCCAACGCCATGCCAACCACCGCCTGACGCAGCCGTAGTGCGGCTACCGCGCGCACTTGTCCGCATCCATCCATAAAGGAGTAGAAAGGCTGGCACCACAGGCCGGCCATCGACGCGGTTACAGCCAGCAGCCAGGGCCCTTGCCAGGCCACCTGTACCGCTGTTGGCGTTGCATTGTGCGCCAAGAAGAGCGCCCCCAGTGGCGCCAGAATCATGCCCATTGCTGCGGCGGCCACGCTGTACCATCGCACACTCAGCTGAAGCGCGGAGGCCAGCCGCGCGTGAGCCGCCGGATCACCGCTTACGCTGCCGTTTCCATGCAGTTCCAGGGAAATGCATTCATGCGCCGCCAACTGCTGAATTACAACTGAAAAGCCCAGCTCGAAGACCATCTGCAGCGCGACCAGGCTGAGCAGCGTGTAGTAGTAGCCCTGTTCGATAGGTGACAGAAAGCGGGCAATAAGCAAAACCGTCACCGTGCTGCCTGCAATACTCACCGTCCTCGCTAGAGAGGTAAAGGCGACGGCGCCATCCAGGCCCAGCGCCTGCCGAATACTCATCGCGCCCCTCCACCCCAGGCATCTTCGAGCGCCAGGGTCCAGGAGCCTGCGCGGCGACGAAGAATGCGCAGAACTACAACGGCCTCGGTTGCCAGCGCAAGCGCCAGCGCCAGCGGCAGTGACACCAGCAGCGCACCCAGCACAATCCAGATTCTGAACTGTGATGCGGGGTGGTCGGGAACAACTGCCGCATCAACTATCTGCGCCTGCGCGCCCTGCCGCGCCTCGTCAACCCGCGCTACCTCCTGAAGACGCATCAACAGGCTCACAACCGTCTCGCGATACTTCACCTCGCGCAGCGCGCGCGCATACTCCAGGCCCGCCTGGCTCACCGTGCCCTTGGGCGCCACCAAATCGCCGCTGAGGCGATCATGAGCCACGTCCATGGCGGCCAACTGCGCCTCCAGGCTCGACAACTCCTGTTGCGCGCGCTCCAGATCCGGATTCTCTTCGGCGGCAAACTGGCGCATCGCCTGGATCTCGACCTTCTTGGCCGCGACCTGGGCGCGCAAGACGGCCGCCGCGGCGATCATCGCGTGGGCCTGGCCGTCCATCTCCATCACGCCGGTGCGTTGCTCGGTTTGTTTCATCTCCTCTTCAGCGCGCGCAAGATTCTCGCTTGCTTCAGCTACTTGCCGCTCGAAGAAGAGTCTCCGCCCGGTCGCCTCGTTCACCGCCAGGTTTGCAGACAAGCGCCGGTACTCCTCCACCCATCCGTTGGCCATCTCCGCAGCCCGGCGCGGGTCCCGGTCGGTCACCGAAAGGCGAATCAACCCGTCCTTTAATCCGTTGTCTATGTAGGTCTTCTTCTCCCACTTTTTGCGTGCCGACGACAGGCGCTTCACGTTGTAGAGCGCTTGCAGATGAAATCGCGCCACCATCGCGTCCTCCACCGTCCGGCTCTTCAGTAGGGATACCTGCAAGTCATTGGGGTTTTTAAGGCCTAGAGCGCTTGCGCTCACTCCTGTCATGGAATTAAGGCTGCTCAATTGCGCCATCATGGCCGATCCCGCAGACCCGCCCTGCTGGGGCGGCATGATGACAGTGGTGGCTACATATCGGCTGGGCAGAAGCAAGGCAACCGCCAAGCCCAGCACAACGATAGCCAGCGCAGCAATGCCAACCAGCTTTCTGCGTTTGATCGCCACACGGATTATTGGAGGCAGAGTACTGGCTGAAGTTTGGGATGCGAGTGCAATGGGTTCCTGACCTTCTGTTGGCACGTGGAGCGTCCTCTTTGCAGCAGGTTGGTTATTCTCTTGAGCCGTGCGGTGCGCACCTGATGCGGAATTCTGCACACTTGTTTCGGATTAAAAGCTGATCATCATCGCACTTTCTGCCGCCGTTGGCAAAAAAAGCAGTTGCGAATGGATTACCAGGTCGCACAACTGAAACTGCGCCAAGATTACCCGCAAAAGGATCACCATGAACGGAGAAGTAGAGAAAACCACGCGTGCAAAATCGATTATGGGAAGACCCTCACAGATCTGTTCGATTTCGGAACAGTATCAATCTCCTCTTGCAATATTTCGTTCGTTCCGCCAGACAGATGTGTAAACAATGGGGAGTCTATGAGAAACCATTCATTTACTCGCTCTCTCCTTCGCCGTATGATGATGCTCTGCGTCGCCGGCGCCGCTATTCACGTTTTCTGCGCGCTTGATTTGCGCGCCCAGTGTTCCGCTGACGACGACCCAGATTCTTATGGTTGCCAGATGCAACAGACTGCGCCTCCGCCTTCCGCGACCCAGTCACAGGCATCACCTACTGTATTGTCGATGCAGGAAACTCCACAACAGAGTACGCCAAAGGCAGATCGCTCCACGGAGGCCTCGTCCAATGAAAGCCTCTCCGGTGGCGCAAATTATACCGAGCAGGAGTCGCGCAATGGGTTGAACCCAGCCGGACTGCGCCAAATGCAAACCTTGCCTCCTGAGCCTCCCACTGAGTTTCAGCGTTTTGTGGCTGCCTCCACAGGCCGTATGCTGCCTATTTATGGAGCCCGTCTATTCGCCATGCGGCCTGCCTCTTTTGGCCCCCTCGAACAAGGGCCCGCTCCGCAGGACATGGTGGTCGGCGCTGGAGATGAATTGCGCATCCGCATATGGGGACAAATCAACTTCAGCGCTAATCTTCGTGTCAGCCGCGAGGGAGAGATCTATCTTCCCAAGGCAGGAGCCGTTCATGTTGCCGGTCTCGCCTTTTCCTCCGTCGCCGGCCACCTGCGAACCGCGCTCGAGCGCGTCTACCGCAACTTCGAGCTGAGCGTGGACATGGGCGAGATTCACTCCATCCAGATCTATGTGACCGGGTATGCGCGGCAACCTGGAGAGTACACGGTAAGCGCGCTCAGCACGCTGGTGAATGCGGTCTTTTTATGTGGCGGCCCTTCCGGCGCCGGTTCCATGCGCCACCTCGAGTTGAGGCGCGAGGGCAAGGTGCTCACGGACTTCGATCTCTATGCGCTGCTGGTAAAGGGTGATAAGACAGGCGATGTGCAACTGCAACCGGGTGACGTGCTGTATATTCCCGCCGCGGGACCGCAGGTGGCGCTGCTAGGCAGCGTGCGGATTGCCTCCATCTACGAGCTTCGCGGCGATGAGTCAATCGAGGAGTTGTTGAACACATCTGGCGGCAGAACCGCGATAGCCTCCGGCGGGCGCATCTCAGTGGAGCGCATTGAAGACCACTCTAGTCGCCGCGCCTTCGAACTGAATGCCGATCCGGCCGGCCTGGCGACCTTGCTGGCCGATGGCGACATTGTACGAATCGATCCCATCGTTTCTAGCTATCACGAGACGGTCACGCTACGCGGATCTGTGGCCAACCCGGGGCGCTTCCTTTGGCATCAGGGCATGCGGCTCAGCGAGCTGATGCCCGACAAGGATTCGCTTCTGTCGCGTGACTATTGGTGGCAGCGCACTCAGCTCGGACTTCCCGCCCCGGAGTTTACGCCCTTCAACTCTCTCGGTTCGCAACCACAAACGGATCGCTTTCCAACGCAACAAATAGACAGCTACGCGGAATCGACTCGCGGAACACAGACACAGCCTTCAGCCGGCGATCAATCCGCGGCGATGCGTAAGGCCTTGGACACCCGATCTTCGTTAGCGGCAGGCGTTCTGGCCAGTACTGAGGTTAGCAACCCGGCAGGTAGAGAAACTGCGCTGCTCCGCCCCGCTTATCAAACTGACTGGGACTACGCCGTGATTGAGCGGCTGGACACGGCCACCATGGCCACTTCGCTGATTCCCTTCAATCTCGGCAAGCTGGTGCTCAGCCATGATGCTTCGCAGGACCTTGAACTTCAGCCCGGCGATATAGTCACGGTTTTCTCGCAAGACGACATCCACCAGCCAATCAACAGGCAGACAAAATACGTGCGGCTGGAAGGTGAGTTCGTCCAGGCTGGCGTTTACAGCGTACTGCCCAGCGAAACTTTGCGCTCGCTGGTCAAGCGCGCCGGAGGCCTGACGGACAAGGCCTATCTTTACGGGTCGGAATTCACCCGTTTGAGCACCCGGGCTATCGAACAGCAGCGTTTGAAAGAGTACGCCGATCGCCTCGAGCATCAGCTGGCGCGCGGCTCGATTAAAATGGCCGGTTTGGGGAACGGCAGCTCTAACAGCAATTCGCAAGAGACCGGAATCCAGGGACAAGTCAACTCCTTCGACCGCGATCTCATCGCGCGGCTGCGCCAGTTGCAGCTCACAGGAAGAATTGTGCTCAATATGCGCCCACGCAGCGCAGGAGAGAACGACCTGCCGGAGACGCCGCTTGAGGACGGCGATAAATTACTGGTACCGCCCACTCCATCCACCGTACAAGTGGTCGGCTCGGTGCTGAACCAGAATGCATTCCTTTATCACAACGGCGCTAGCGTAGGCGAATATCTTCACCTTGCCGGTGGCCCCAACCGTGACGCAGATCGCAGGCAGACCTTTGTTCTAAGAGCCGACGGATCTGTGGTCGGCCACAACGTAGGCCAGTCGATCTTTTCCTCTGGCTTTAACAATGTGCGCCTTTATCCCGGCGATACCATCGTTGTGCCGGAGAAAAATATCGGACCCGGCGCCATGCATGAGTTCCTGGCCTGGTCGCAGATGTTCTCCCAATTGGCTCTGGGCGCAGCCGCCATCGATGTGCTCAAGTAAACGGATGCGCGGAATCTTTTTGCATCGCTTCACCTTGCGCGTGGTGTCTTCGCGTTGCACGTAAAGTTATCTTATTAGAGCTGGCTCATCGAATGTCGGCAGCGGGACACTTCACAATACTGCCTCTTCGATCCTTCGATTTCTCCCTCTTCGTCCTCATATTCACAGCCCATGCTGCCGACAAAGCTACTGTAGTTAATCTCGCCGGTGAGAGATCAAATCAATTGACTATGCGGCTCGTGGATTCGGCCATGTTCTCTAGCCGATACGCTCGTGTTCTGCCAATGTTCTACATGTTCAACTTGCTTTCGAGGTTCACTTTATGTTGTTATCCTGCCGCGACTTAGAGCCGAGCGACAATTCCGTCCCTTCTTTCCCTATCTCCTCGCTACAACCTCTTCATTACAATGCGCCTGATCAAGAGGCGCGCCTCGAGAGTCCCACTGCCAGCGCCTGGAGCCTTTCTTTCACCAAGCGGTTGTTCGATCTGTCGGTTGCGATGCTGATTTTAGTGCTGTTTGGAGCACCTATGCTGGCGGTCGCAATGTGTGTGCTTCTGACGTCACCTGGACCTGCGTTTTTTAGCCAGTATCGTGTTGGCCGGGGAGGGCGATTCTTTCGCATCTATAAGTTCCGCACCATGTCTTACGGCGCGGAGAGCAACGGCCCCGGCCTCACCACGAACGGGGATTGCCGCATTACCGCCATGGGCCGCTGGATGCGCAAGCTCAAAATCGATGAATTTCCGCAGTTTTACAACGTCCTGCGCGGCGACATGAGCCTGGTCGGCCCGCGTCCCAAGCTGCCGCAGTATCTGGGCATTGCCAATATGCCCTATCGTCCCGGCGTCACCGGCGCGGCTTCGCTCGCCTTCCGCCATGAAGAGGAGATCCTGAGTCGCGTTCACCCCAGCCAGCTGGACGATTTCTACAACCGGCATATCCGGCCGCTGAAGGCGCGCATCGATGCGCGCTATATGTGCCGGGCCACCTTCTGGAGCGATATGCGCATGATTGGCGCTACATTGATTGCCTGCCTGACGCCCGCGTCCAATCCCACCGTCTTTCGCCGCGCCACGACAACGCGAGTTTTGGACTTCCAACGATTGCCGGCCCAGGAGAGCTGCTCCGCTAAGTCCTTTGAAACAGCAATTTGACATGCGTGGAGACCCGCAGAGACGAAGAGTGCGTCCCTGATAGCAGCCATGAAGAGATGGCGGAGGGCAAAGCCAGGATTCTGGAGGCTGATGTGGGCACGGCGGTGCGGATGATGCGCGGCCATTTTGCAGCGGAATAGCCCACACGCCGCCTCACAAGTCGCAACGTGACGTTCGAAGCACACTCAATTTGCTTGTTTGAGGCTTTAGATTGCGGGAAACGTGCGCATATAAGGACATGAAAACCTGCTATTAGGGCATGATTTTCTGCTTAAAAGGCACTTTTTCGCCAAACTTTCGCCATTTTACGATAAACGCCCTAACTTATTATTTATGAATAGTTTAAGAATATTTCTCTGACCAATTTGCAGATAATTACGAGGAGTTGACCTAGTCTTGACCTAGGTCAATCAGAGGGAGATTTATGCCGACGGTGAACATCTACGAAGCCAGAACCAAGCTCGCCGAGCTGGCGGATCTGGCGGCGAGCGGGACGGATGTGGTGATTACGCGCAGGGGAAAGGCGGTGGCGCGGATCACCCGGCTTGAGACGGGTAAGCGGCCGATTCGTTCTGGACTGATGGAGGGCGAGGGATGGATGGCGGATGACTTTGACTGGCCCCTGCCGGATGAGGTTCAAGCAAGGTTCGAGGGGCGGCGATGAAGATACTTCTGGATACGCGGATTCTGTTTTGGTGGTTTTACATCATCAATCGCGTGCCTGCGCTAGCCCGGGAACAAATTCTCGCGGCGGAGACGGTGTATGTTTCCTCGGCATCGATTTTAGAGATTGCGGTCAAAGGCCGCCTGAAAAAGATCGCAGTTGATCCCATGCGTTTGGCACAAAGCATCGAGGCAACGGGGTTTCATGAGCTGCCGGTTACAGCGAGACATGCGGCGATGGTGGCGAGCCTGCCGCCGCATCACAGCGATCCGTTTGACCGGATACTGATTGCGCAGGCGATGAGCGAGCCGCTGCATTTGATTACGACGGATGCGAAGTTGAAGCCGTATAGTGAGTTGGTGGTGCTGGTGTGAGGGCGGAAAGTTATCCCAGGTCCGAAAATCCGGACCTGGGATAACTAATTTCAGAGTAGATTGAGAAATGGCCACCCGCCAATGAAATGACTCGACAGATATAACTCGTATATACTAATATCTAACGTTAAATACAGGACATGAGTTTCGATCTACGTTTTGCTTCGTTGTAAATGTTTTCATAAAGTAATCCCATCGCTCGTAGAAGGGAGAATTAGATGGCAGACCCACGCACCGGGACGGACAAACGAAACATCTCTAAGGAGCTCTGGGAGACTCTGGAAACTCTAAGCGATGATGCACAACAAATGACCCTTCGTAAGGCTAAGGAACTCACCTTCGATCTCAATAAAGGCACTATCCCTTTTGATGAAACACTTATAAATCTCACTAACAACCGCGACGTTCTTCTTGACTCTATTAAGAGGGCACGATTACAGCAGCTCCCCCTGAAAATTCAAGAAACTATCCTCACGGACGCGAGAAAAGTTTCAAGCCACCTAGCTTCAATAGCGAACGGGAGTGACGCGATAATACCACTTGAGAGCGCCGTAGAAGAACTGACCGCATCCGTCTGGTATTCCGGCCTACAGAACATGACCGGCTCAATTCTCGGATTTCAAAAGAAGGTGAACCAACTTAAAACACTTGAGACCGCTCTTGGAGCTGCAAAACGCCAGGCTGAAGAATTTACCTTAAAGGAGGCAAAAGCAACAAACGCGGTTTCACAAATTGAAGCTCTATCAGAAACAGCTCTCAAGACATCATCAAAAATCAGTGAAACCGCAGCTATGGCGGAAACCATTGCAACCCAAATAAAGGGGTCCGAACAACAGACCCAGGCCTCATTAGCAACCATCGCGCAAAGCATCAAGACCGCCAATGACGGCGCAGCCGCAATCGGAGTTCATGCCTCCGAGACAGAAGCATCGACGCAACGCGCAAAAGAGCTATTGAGCGAATCCGAGGCACTCCGAAGTGCCTACAAATCGTTAGAAGAGGGGCTAAAAACGCTGACGACTTCCACCGAATCTGCATTGACGGCGTCGCAGAATTCCCAAGAAGCACGGATTCTATCACTCGAAGAAAACACAAAGACGGGAATTGAGTCACTCCGATCATCAACAGTCGAGGCAACTGAAATCCTCAAGGCGGAGACCAATGCAAAAATCGCTGCCGCATTGGCCACTCTCCAGAAGGCAGAGGAGGATCGTGCGGCTCAGTCGAAAGCGCAACTCACAAGAAGCACCGAGGCGTTTAACACCGCGGCCGATAGCGCAACAGAAGCCTATCGTGCACGCTTTACAGAACTGGACACGAAGGCTACGCAGATTATTGACGATAACGGCAGAGAACTGAAGAGGCTAACCACGCACCTCGATGAACTTGAAGCGATAATTCATGAAAAAATCCAGCTGGCAACGAACTTTCAACTCTTCCATTCTTTTCAAACACGACAATTCGCAATTAGAAAATCCAAAAGGTTTTGGGGATGGGCACTCGCGAGCTGTGTTGCGCTTTCACTTGCCGCCTCAGGGATAGTCATATGGAAACTTCAATCTGTTGATATCCACAACGCAGCCTTCTATATAAAACTCTCCATTTCGCTGCCAATAATTTACGCAATTGCCTTCTGCAGCCTACAATATTCTCGTGAGAGGCGTCTTGAAGAGGAATACGCGTTCAAGGCTAACATTTCTATTTCCCTCGACCCGTATCGCAAACTTGTAGCTGAATTAGTAGATACGGATAATCCTTCGGAAAGGGAAAAATACGCGAATTTCATGATAGAGAGCATCAACAGAGTATTCACTTCACCAACTCCCCACAGCTTCGATGAGAAGCAGAGCAACGATCTCGCTACAGGAATAATCAAAGAATTGGGTAACATCATTACGCCCATAACCAAGATGATTCGCAGGTGATTGCTGCCTCTAATTCACTTAGACGAGATCCGCTTTCGAATATCTGTCCTCAACAACGCCGATGTCGCGAGAAACGATTCCCGGTTGATGCGAAATCGCCGTCGTATTTGTCCTGGCGCTACGGGACGGGTGGCTTCTCAATCCCAGGTCCGAAAACCGGACCTGGGGCACCCGGCGAGTTAGCAAGTCAGCGGGATTTGAACGCGACTTCGTCGCGTGGATTGATTTCTAAAATCTTGTGGATGCAGTTGCGGCACGACTGAAGTCATGCCCTGACACTTCGTGCTGCTCCGTTTGCATTTTTCCGGATGCTATAAAGCCGTGCCCTGATACAAAGCACGAAAAGCAGCAGGTCCTTCGACTCCCCACCCCAGCGAGCAAAAATCGCTCGTTGGGGACCCCGGTAACCACAAAAACAAGAACGCGAAATGACGTGGAATCATGCGAACCCAGGTCCCCAAATGCGAGGGACCTGGGGCACCCTGACATTATTAGCTAACCTACAAAAAACAAATGCAGGTCCTTCGACTCCCCATCCCAGCGAACAAAAATCGCTCGTTGGGGACCCCGGTAACCACAAAAACAAGAACGCGAAATGACGTGGAATCATGCGAACCCAGGTCCGAAAATCCGGACCTGGGGCACCCGGCTCCCGGCATGTGATAATTTTTCTCGACCGTTTGATTTTCGAATGGTATATGCTTGATGCGTGTAAATATACGCCGGAACGATATGCAGGAGGTCCGGGCGTTGCCAAGGAGGGAAGATGTCAGACTCAACCGAGAGCCGTAGAAAGTTCTTAAAGATCGCCTTGGTTTCTGCTGGGGCCGTTATGGGCACCCTGGGGGCATCTGTGTTTGCCCCTGGAGAGGAAGTTAGGATCGGTAGACGTCTAACGTCGACGGGAACTGCGGAAGCCGCGGGCCAGTGTAGTTCTGCCTCAAACTGCGCTGGTGGCGGCGGCCAGTGTAGCTCTGCCTCAAACTGCGCTGGTGGCGGCGGCCAGTGTAGCTCTGCCTCAAACTGCGCTGGTGGCGGCGGCCAGTGTAGTTCTGCCTCAAATTGTGCTGGAAGCGGTCGTCCTGGTGGAAGCGGACAGTGTAGCTCTGCCTCAAACTGCGCTGGTGGCGGCGGCAAGTGTAGTTCTGCCTCAAATTGTGCTGGAAGCTGAAAAGTGGAGGATCTCCCCCACAAACCGAAGCTTGCTCACGACGTTTTATATGCCGAGAGATCTGGGAAGCACCTATTTTTACTGCCCAGTGTCCCGGATTGGCTTGTCGTTAATCACAACGGGGCTATTCTTCTGGCGCGTTGCGACGGAGACGCAACAATAGAAGAAATCGTGGGGCCTGAATCAGCCTACGGAACCTCTTTGGCACAAACTCAAGCATTGTTTTTTGAGGCGCTTAAACATGGCATTCTCGTTGACTCCACTTCTGCTGAGAACGGAAATACGGAAACTATTCCTAATGCAAGGTTGAGGTGCGACAAACCTGTTCTCGGTAGCGTCTACATAAAACTGACTAATCAATGCAACCTTCATTGCAACTATTGTTATGCGCAAAGCGGTAAACCTTCCGATGAGCTCACCTTCAGAGACCTCGCGTCGATAGCAAAAGGCGTTGCCTCAATTTCGCGTTCCGTTGAGTATGTTCTCTCCGGCGGAGAGCCATTGCTTAGTCCACATGCGCTCGATTTTGCAGAGATGGTTAAGAAATCTGGAAATACAGTCCATATTCTTACGAACGGCACGCTAATTGATGAGAATAATGCAGAGCGAATTAGCAAAGTTGCGGACATGGTTAAAATCAGCCTCGACGGCAGCTGTGAAAATATACATTCAGAGACTCGCGGAAAGAACAATTTTGAAAAGGTCGTTCGAGCAATTGATCATCTAATGGACCTTAAGGCCAACGTGATTGTCGCTATGACTGTGACGAGAACGAACCGAAGTGATATTCCGAATATGGTTTCTCGTTTTGGATCACGTCTGGCGTTACAACCGCTTTTTAAGGCAGGACGTGGCCAAGACAAAGATGATTTGTATCTAACAGGCCTTGAGTATTACGAAGCTCTCGCCTCCGTTGATGGCATCGCCCCAATGGGAATGATTGCGAGGACACTTGAATCAATCAGGGGGCGAGGAGTAAAGCGGTGCGCTCTTGCAGAACGTGAAATAAGCATTTCAGAAACCGGCGATGTCTATCCGTGCCAACTGCTTCATGCATCGGAGTTTAAAGCCGGAAATATCCGAGAACGCCCTCTGACTGAAATCTACTATGAAGCCCCTGTTTTTAATCGCCTGCGAAACATCACTGTCGATACACTAGGAAAGTGCTCAGCTTGTGAACTTCGCTATATCTGCGGTGGGGCATGTAGGGCAAGAGATTTTTACGAGGTCGGGTCAATCGAGGAAGTCGGCGAATTCTGTGAATATGAAAGAGAAGCTTTCATCAACGGGATATTCGACTCGGTAGAGCTACAGTCTATCTAAACTGATGGGGGATACTCGATATTCAGTTCATCTTGTCGACGTAGAATTTGGGTTTTACAGATCGGCCCTCAACAACGCCGATATCACGAGAAACGATTCCCGGATGATGCGAAATCGACATCCGATTCGTCCTGGCCGTATGGGGCGGGGGGAAAGAGCGAATCAGCGAATCAGCAAGTCAGCGAGTCAGCGAGTCAGCGAATCAGCAAGACAGCGAGTCAGCGAGTTAGCGGAATTGTACGCGACTTCGCCGCGTGGATTGATTTCTAAAAATGGGCGAAGGCGTGCATCTCAGCCGATTCTGAGGTATGCTGCCAATTGCTAGAATCCTGGAGAAGCAGAATCTCAGGAAGGGATGTGGGGAAGATGACGGGGCGTGAGCGAATACTGGCAGTGCTGGCCGGAGAGAAGGCCGACAGCCTTCCCTGTATGCCCATAACCATGGCCTTTGCGGCGGATGTTCTGGGGGTCAAATACGGGCAGTATGTGCGCGATCACCGGATCATGGCGGAGGCTCAGATCAAGACCGCCGAGAGCTTTGGCCTGGATTATGTCTCGACCATCTCCGACCCCACGCGCGAGGCCTGCGACCTGGGAGCAAATATCGAGTTGTACGAGGACCGTCCTCCGGCCATCAACGAGGAACAGGCTCTGTTTCAGGACAAATCGCTTCTGGCGCGCATGAAGATTCCCGAGTCGATTGGCGGAGGGCGCATGGAAGACCGCATCAAGGGAGTGGCGCTGTTGCGGGAGCGCGTTGGAAACGACCTGTTCGTGGAGGGGTGGGTGGAAGGCCCCTGTGCCGAATCGGCCGACCTGCGCGGCATCAACTGTTTGATGACGGACTTCAGCGATGACCCGGAGTTTGTTCGCGAGCTCTTTGAATTCACGCTGCAGCGAGCGATTCAATTTGCCGTGGCGCAGATAGAGGCCGGAGCGGATCTGATTGGCGTGGGCGATGCGGCCGCGTCGCTGGTAGGTCCGCGCATCTACAAGGAATTTGTCTGGCCCTGGGAAAAACGCCTGGTGGAGGCGATTCAGGAAAAAGGTGGAAAGGTGCGGTTGCACATCTGCGGCAACACGCGCCGCATTCTGGAAGGCGCCGCCGCGCTGAAGTGCGAAATGATGGATATCGACTACCCCGTGGCCATGGATCAGGCACGCACCCTGACCGGTCCGCGACAGGTGCTGGCCGGCAACCTGGACCCGGTGCGGGATGTGCGCAATGGTTCCGCGGAATCCATCACACGCTCTCTGGCGGCGTTGCAGGAGCAAGCGGGATCGGCGTGGATTGTGGCCGCGGGCTGTGAAATTGTGCGCGACACACCGCACGAGAATATGCGCGCCATGGTGGAGTTTGCACGGACTCATGCGGCGAGTTAGAGCTCGTATATGGTTTCGATGCGGCGATTTTGTTGAGAGGACGACATTATTCAGCAGGGTTGGGCGGGAGGCTTGACAGCCATCACAGCGCCGGCTGCCGATTCGCGCTATCCTTACCCACGAATCCATCTTCCCAATGGAGAGCCCATGCACGATTCATCTCGCCTGCGCCGGATTCTCTCGAGCGACACCGCCGCTCTGTGGCTTCTCGGCCTCGCCTTCGCCGCGCTTCACCTGATGGCAGGCGCGCGCTACGGATTTCACCGCGACGAGCTGCTCACCTATTCCAATGCGCGCGACCTGGAGTGGGGATACGTCGTATACCCACCGGTGACCGCCTTTCTGGGCCGCATCGAGCTTGCGCTCTTCGGGACGTCGCTCGTGGGCTTCCGCTTCTTCGCCGCCATCGCCTGCGGGATCATGGCCGTGCTCACCGGGCTGATGGCGCGCGCCATGGGCGGTGGCCGCCAGGCCATGCTGGTGTCGGCATTTGCGGCCAGCATCGGCGGGGCCGTCTTCTTCACCGGCTCGTTCATGTCCTACATGTCGTTCGACCTGTTGTGGTGGGTCGCGGTGGCCTGGTGCGTCGCGCGGCTGCTTGAGAGCAGCGACGCGCGCTGGTGGCTGGGCATCGGCGCATTCATTGGCCTTGGATTCATGACCAAGTACACCATGGCATTCTTCGTCGCCGCCCTTCTGGGCGGGATGCTGCTGACTCCGAACCGCCGCTATTTTCGCAGCCCCTGGTTCTGGTTGGGCGTGGCGCTGACACTGCTCATCGTCTCGCCCAACCTCTGGTGGCAGTACCAGCACAACTTCGTCAGCCTTGCATGGATGCGCAGCATCCACACCCGCGACATTGGCGCTGGGCGCACGGACAACTTTCTCCTGAGCCAGTTGTGGCAAGTCCTCAACCCTGTCACTGTGCCACTCTGCCTAGCAGGCCTCTGGTTTGTCTTTCGCCGGCCCGAGGGCAGGCGCTGGCGCATGATCGGCTGGATGTACCTTCTCACCCTCGTTGCCTTCATGGCTGCTCGCGGCCGGGAATACTATCTTGCCCCGGCCTATCCCATGCTGCTCGCCGCCGGCGCCGTATGGAGCGAGAAATGGATCAGGTCGCTCCCGGCGCAAAGGCAGACCCGGTTATTGCGTGCGGCCTGGAGAACTCTCGGCATCGGCGGCCTGAGCGTTGCCTCCCTCATCCTCCCCTTTGCCCCCATCAATTCCGCATGGTGGCGCGTTCAGGACGCAATAGTCCATCAATTCAACATGCAGATCGGCTGGCCGGAACTGGCCGCCACCATCGCTCAGGTTCGCGATTCCCTTCCAGCCGCCGAACGCGCCAGCGTGGGCGTGATGGCAGCAGACGAAGGAGAAGTGGGGGCCGTAAACCTCTACGGCCGCGCCTACGGCCTGCCCCGCGCCATCAGTGGCATGAACTCCAACTGGCTACGCGGCTACGGCGACCCTCCGCCCCAGACCGTGATTGCCGTCGGCTTCAAGCCAGGCGAGCTCAACCAGATCTTCGCCTCCTGCCAGGACGCCGCACAGCTGTGGAATCCGTATGGAGTCGCCAACGACATTTTCCGCGACCGCGACCAGGTCTACGTCTGCCGCAACATCCGCTCCCCCTGGCCGGAGTTCTGGAAGCATTTCCAGTACTACGGGTAGACTCGTTCCATGGGATGCCGGCGCAGCGCGGCCTATCGATTCCGGCCAGCAGTTGAAGTCACCCACCACGGCGGCAAGCAGCTCACGTCCAACAGTATGGGCATCCGCAATCCGGCCTTCGACGTAACCCCGGCAAAATACATCGCCGCCATCATCACCGAGCGCGGCGTTTTGCGCGCGCCGTTCGGCGAGTCGCTCAAGGCGATGGAATTGGCTAAATGATACTCAGGCCTGGGCTACACATTTTTTCTGAAAGATGAAACGAAGTCAGTCACCCAGAGTAAAGGTCACGTTCACTGTGATTTCGTCACGTTCACCGTGGTTTCCACTTCCACCGGTTCTCCGTTGAGCAGGTAGGGCCTGTAACGCCACTGTTTGACGGCGTCGATCGCGGCTTGCTTTAGTAAGAGATGCCCGCTGACGACATGAATTTCATTGACCGATCCGGTTTTGGAAATGATAATCTTCAGCACCACCGTGCCGGTAACGCGGGCGCTTACTGCGATGGGCGGATAGACCGGCGTCGTCTTCTGAATCAGAAGACCATTAGCAACGTCTGCCGAGATGCTTATTTTTGTGCCGCTCGCCGACGCCGGCGCTGGCACGGGTTTCGCCGCTGTGGTATCGCCTTCGCCTCGGGAGCCGCGCACACACAGCGCACGCCGGCCGCCGCTGTCGCCGAGTCGGCCGCCGGCCTGCCCCCCACTGCGGAAGAGGTAGCCCCATGCCCCCCCAGAACCATTGCCCTGCGAACTGCTCCAAGACCACCAACCCGACAGCTGCAGATTGCCCTTTACATGATAGCCGCCAACATTCGCGTTTGGGTCGTAGATGCCCTGCAACTCGTCGATGGAGGGCAGGCGCCAGTCGGAGTGGCCGGCCAATTGCAGGTTCCGGCAGTAATCCATCGCATGCTGCCAGATCACGTCCTTGCCATTGTCTTGTTTTGTCCACATGAGTCCCGTTGCGGGGTCGGTCCAGGTCAGCGCGGCGGTCTGCGTGCCTCCGCCCGGCGCGGGCGTCGATGCGACGGGCATGGGATTCACCGCGGGAGTGGGGCCTTTGCTCGATGAGCCGCGCACACAGAGCGCAAAGATGAAGTCGTTAGAACGGACAGAGTATGAACCCCGCTTCCCATTGTAGATGCTGAAGGCCCATGCTTCCCCAGAAGCGTTTCCCGGCGAGCTACTCCAATGCCATCCGGAATATATCAGGTTGCCCTTCACGTGCAAGGTGCCACCATTAGCTGTTGGGTCGTAGATGCTCTGCAGCTCGTCAATGGTAGGCAGGCGCCAGTCCGAGTGACTGTCAAGTTGCAGATTCCGGCAATAATCTGTCGCCTGTTGCCAGTTCACTTCGTGTTCGTTATCCTTCTTCGTCCACATCAGGCTGGTGGCGGGGTCGGTCCAGGTGAGCGCGTCCGCGTTGTTGACTCCGCTCGGGGAAGATACCGGTGACTTCGTGGTTGAGGGCCGGGTCGCGAACCAAATTCCGGCAACAGCGAGGATCAACAATGCCGCGGCTGCCAGCCACTTGATGGGAAGTTTCCGCGATGGGACGGGGGCAGTCGACGGCTCGGAAACCACCGGCTTGGGAGCAGGCGGCGGAATGGGCGGAGGCGGCGGTTCGACAACGGTTGGGATGCGGGGCGCGGGAGAGGGTTGAGCGGCAGTTGCGGCGCGGGCTTCGGAGGGAGCGAGCACAAGCTTTTCCAGCAGGGCGGCCGCCGAGGAAAAACGCTGATCGCGGTCCTTGGCGAGCAGGCGGAGCACCAAAGCATCAAGGCCGGGCCAGTTGGCCAGCTCGGGGCGGATGGTACTGGGCGGCTTCGGCTGCTCGTGGAGGTGCTGGTACATCCAGCCTTCCATGTTGTGGGCGTGGAAGGGAGTCTGGCCGGTGAGCATCTCGTAGAGGACGCCGCCCAGGGCGTAGAGATCGGTACGTC